>Ga0209756_1000008_pt1 | contig 191895 bp, 224 predicted proteins | sample ETNvirenome_6_85_FD_184071 | JGI IMG/M metagenome (GOLD analysis project Ga0209756, IMG submission 184071) | Marine viral communities from the Pacific Ocean - ETNP_6_85 (SPAdes) (version 3) | ecosystem: Environmental > Aquatic > Marine > Oceanic | place: Pacific Ocean | collected 2013-06-19 | reverse complement strand
TGACGATTTGGTCGTTATAACTTATTAAGGAAGAGAAATGAGAACAACATCACTTAAAACGGTTTATCTCACAGAGAAAGAGTTAAAGCAAGCCATATCTAATTGGATAGAGTTAGAACACAAAGATACAGAATTGGTATCTCACTTAAAAGAGAACGCATGTGAGATGGTTTGGTCACAGGATGCCAAAGAGTTTATTATTTCGATGGATGGAGAGTTTGCGGAGAACTCAAATGAAAATCGGTGAAGAAGAAGAAGTTTGGTTTTGTAGGTTTTGTGGCTGGAAGTCATGGAAGAAGTGGAATGGGTGTCTATCATGCCGAAGCAGTGTGCCGCTGAAGAAGTGGAAGTAAACTATAATATCGGGGACTTGGTGCGGCGACATTCCGGCACCAAAATCGGTGATCTAGTCCAACATCAGGATAATCGCATCGGCATCGTATTGTCCGAAGTGTTTGATTTTCGCCCGACTTGGGAAGATGTATACCCGGCAGTGCTGGTGCGAACCCGTCACGGTCTTCCTCCCCATGACGAGGGCGATTGGATTTGGCAGCTTGAAGATATAGAGGTTCTAGGTGAAGTCTGCAATTAAAGTTGGCGATGTCGTAAAAACAAAGCACGGACAGAGAATCGGACTGGTCGAGAGCGTTAGTTTCTCGCGGAGACAGCCTAGCATTAAAATGTGCCGGGTGCTGTGGTCTGGATCAAACCGCGCTAGATTTACTTGTGCAGAACCCTCTGATATGTTAGTAGTAATATCAAGGGGTTAGACCCTCAAAAAAGTCTTTCAAACAAAAGTTTGACTTCTCCCCTCAGATAGCCTATACTATAGGTATGAGTAAGTTCAAGCAAGGTGATCTGGTAAAGATCAAGGACGGCACAGAAGATGGGCGCATGCCCGATCATCGAATAGGATTGATTGTCGAACAGGTTGTGGCAAAGGGCAAACTTTGTGACGTTTTCAATATATGGTTTCTAAATGGCGAGACACTAAAGTTTCATAGCATGTATCTTGAAAAGGTGACAGGGCATGACAATAAATGATCTGAAAGTTGGCGATCTGCTAGTGTTCGGCCCGCGATGGAGTGCTGGTGCTGACGGCAAGGATATTGGTATCGTGCTGGAGGTGAAGCCCTGCATAGAAGTAAAAGATCGAGTTGCCGAGGCAGTTATCTACTGGCAGAATGAAGAAGTGAAGCCGAATTCCTTTGACGCTAGCGAATTGGACGACTGGTTTGGTCGAGGACTTTGCAGGGTGGCAAGTGGAAATCGGTGATCTGGTCAGGGCAACTTTCATGCCCAAAGAGCCGACTGGCTGGTATCGAGAAATGCTCGACACCGGACGGTTGGCAGTTATTATCGGACACCTTGATAGGGATGCCTGCGAGGCGTATGCAGAAATATGGTACGACGGCATGCCCAGGTATTGTGCGAAAAGTAATCTTGAGGTCGTAAATGAAAATCGGTGATTTGGTGCGAGTAAATAACCGATCCACCTCGCTGTTTCGGGACAAAGTTGGCATTGTGTTGGGCCGAAAGCGCCGATATGAGCCCGGTAAGTCACCTTTGGTGCGTGTTATTATCGGAACCCATGAGCATCTTTTTGATTATTGTTCACTAGAGATCGTAAATGAACATCGGTGATCTAGCAAGGCTCAGCACTCCCGATGATGCTGACGGCAAAGTGGTGCTGATTACTGGCACCGTGAACGAGGGGGTTCTAACTGGAAGTTATATTGCCATAATTGTTGGCGAGACGGAGAAGCACGTTTACCTCCAAAAAGAATTAAAACTTCTGGATGACTAATAATCAGAAACTTAAAATCGCAAAATAACTATTGACAATTAAACACAATTGAGGTAATATATAAGCATGGCACGAAAAAGTAAGTACAGAGTCGGCTCCCTGGTTGAAACTAAGCGCGGGTATATACCCGGTCAGGGAATCATCGTTGCAGAAAAGATGATCAGGAACGCTCATTATAATTGGGCTAACGGTTTTATTGTTCGCTGGTTTGTCAACCCGAAGTTTTGTAATTATAATACGATGCAGTGGGCTGAGCAGTCCGAGTGCACGAAGAATCAAATTAGAGTGATTTCGGCAGCACCAGTATAACTTTTATTTGAAAATAAACTTTTGGCCCTTGACTATCGTTGAGGTTTCAGGCATAATATAGAGAGAGTGGCGATGAAGCCACTAGGAGACAAAATGTCACTAGCTGACCATATTGAAAACAACGATCTGCGAAACTCTGAACTGAACGCACTTGCAAAGGTGCGGTTCATTGATGAAGAAACCCAGCTTGCCCTTGCAAAGCAGCCCTATCGACGGGCAAAGATGCACCTTGCATCCAACGAGAACCTTTGTGAAGATGCGCGTGACGAATTGTGGGACCATCGAGGTTATGCTCTCAAATGCGATCTGGTGGCGGCAGGGCACTACGTTGACGACCCGCAACGATACTATGACCTTTTCCGTAGCCACAGTTGGCGACGAAGTGACTGGCGATTGCTGAGAACCTTCGTTAATACACAAAGTTGGTACTGTGACAAGGGTGCGAGGGCAACCCCGTCAGACTTGCTTGCGGAAATCTATCACTATTTTATCGAGACTTTCAAGAATGATCGGTGGAATAGTTGGGAGTGGCAGGTAGTAAACTTCGCTCGTCATCCTAACTGCGATCTGGATCTGGCTCTACTTATGTCAACCAGCACCGTTGAGAAGATCCGCGATGCTGCTATCGCAAGAATTGAAAAGCTGACAGGCAAGGCGAGCTAACTTTTATTTGACAATAAAGTTTTGCTTCTTGACTCCGCGCCCGCGCCCTGCTATACTGTAAGTACGATGAAGCGAAACGGACGAAACTTGATTGCGCTCGCTGCCTGGAACCACCGGGGAGCAGGGAAGCATAAGAACAAGGCCCGCAAGGGTTCTGGCAAGGGCAGCGGCAAAGTCGCTCGACACCCGAAGCACAAGGGGCGGCGAGTCTGGTGATCGTTTATCTTCGACGGGATGAAATTAAGGTAGGCATGCTGGTGCGTGGCGGCAGTTCGTTCACCCATCATCCCAGTAACGATAATCTATATCTGATTGTTCCTAATGTTTGGAAATTTAAGTGTGCCGATGGTTATGTGTTGGGACAGGTAGTTAAAACTGGCAAGGTGATGCAGATAAATAGTAGCTACTTGCGGAGAGTATCGGGATGAAAATCGGTGATCTAGTACAATGTAAGGAAGGTTATGGGAAGTACGGGATTGGTGTGATTACAATGGAGCGACCTTTCGGTGGTTTCCTCGTGTGGTTTCCAGCCTCCCAGTTGCGCTGCGGAACAAAAACGGTGGGTCTTTCCGCCACAAGCATAGAGTTGGTAAATGCAAATCGGTGATTTGGTAAGGTGGAACGGAACCGCCGATCTCAACGCGGCTCGACCCGACACAGGAATTGTGGTGGACGGACCACGCGAGGTGAACTGGAAGGATGAGCCAGCGATTTCTTATGAAGTTGTATGGTTTGATTGTAAAGAAACATTCTGGCACAACGATTATAACTTGGAGTTAATCAGTGAAAGTCGGTGATCTGGTGGTCGATCCTCTCGGAGAGACAGCAATCATTTTGTCAGAGCCTCACCTTTCGGAAGATTGCATGCCCGATGGTGAGGGCTACCCCGACGAAACATATTATGTGGTTGACGTATGGTTGACACAGTTCGGCTGCAAAGAATCATGGATTACGGACGACTTTGAGGTTTTCAGTGAAGCCCGGTGATCTAGTTCGGTGCGATTGGCAACCCGGCTCCCGAGTCAATCCTGACACTAATTGTGTCGAGGACATGAATTATTGGATCAAAGGCGAGCTAGGAATTATTCTGGAGTCGCCTAGACAGCCACGCGAGCAGCTTCGTTGGCGCGTCCTGTTCCCTCGATTTAATTATACTCACACCCTGGCAACGTCAGCACTTAAACTTGTGAGCTGCGCGTGAAGACCACAATTCAAGTTGGCGATCTTGTGCAGCGGCTCCCCCAGTTCTTTGAAGACCAACCTATTCGCCTCGTCGCGGCAGTCACCCCTGATCGTCTGTGGGTTCAGCTAGTCGGAGAGGGAGACAGGCTGTTCGCTGCTGGATCGCTCATAGTACTAAGCAAAGCTAATGATGTCAAGGACTTAGCTGGCTAACTTTTATTTGACAATAAAGTTTTAGCTATTGACTTTACACCCAAACTCAGGCATAATATACATATGGTTAACGACAGGCTCCCGAAGCTAGGCGACTTGGTTAAGATGAAGATCGATGAAGATCGTGGAATAGCTGGTATTGTCCACAAGGTTCGACCCCTTAATGTGGGGTACGGGCATGTTCAGAATGGCGGCTTTGTCTACGATATTACTTGGCCTGACGGTGTTCAGAGCGTACAATATAAAAGCGAAATCCGAGTGATTTCAAGGAGTTAAGATGGGCTATCGCTCACAAGTAGTTTTGGCAGTCAGCAAAGAGTTGATGCCGCATTTTCTAGCTGCCATGGCAAAGAACCCCGGTGCCCGCGAACTTGTGTTCGCGCATAACGACGAACTTGATCAGGACTACTGCGAAGGACATTTCTTCGTCCGGTGGGATGGTATCAAGTGGTACGAGGACTTCAAAGACATTAGCGCAATCCAGAACTTTGTTGACGCGGCAGATTGTGATGATTTCCCCCTTGACGATGACGCCGGGGGTTCTTCGGAGAACTTCAAATTTGTTCGGATCGGAGAAGATTCCTCAGATATTGCCTGTCACGGTCATGGGTTTGATCATATCTATCCATACACAAATATCAATTGGTAGGAGATAAGAAAATGCCTAGAGGTTTACCGATGGTCGGCGCACTGGTGCGTAACGATGATAAGAAGATTCAAATTGTTGTGGAGTACAAAGCTGACTCCGAAGGCGAGTTTATCAAGTTCACCCCGAAGGGTGCGTGGAGCCGCCTCGCCCACTTTGAAATTATTTCACTACGAGAGACAAGTTAAAATGAAGATTGAATTGACCAACGACGAAGTTAATACTATCCTCGCGGCACTTGCGCTCTATCGTGACGATAGAGAAGATGCTTGGCTATCTCACGGACGGTTGAGCTATCAAGAAGAAGCCGGATCTGCCGCATGGTGCCAACAGAAAATCCGATCACAGGCTGAGATTAGCGTCCCGGTTGATCCGTTCGGCATGCCGAGCGAGGAAGCATGACCATGTTTGCCCTGACTATTTTATGGTGCCTAGGCCTCTACTACTACACTAGCGACTGGTAATACTTTTATTTGACAATAAAGTTTTGAGCGTTGACTTTCGCTGAGTTTTCGTCTATACTATAAGTACGATGAAGGTTGGCGATCTAGTAAGAAGTAAACGTACCGGGCTTTTGTGGCTCGTTGTTCATATCTGCCCGGTTGGTAATATCGGGCTATGGTCCGACCGCATTAAACGTCCCGGCGATCTTCGCTGGACCTACGCCGCTGCTTTGGAGGTAATCAGTGAAAATCGGTGATCTAGTAAATCACCCGAAGGGGATGAAGAATGTTTGTAAAGAGACATACGCGATGGGGATTATTTTTGAAGTAATCATTCCGCAGAACCCACCGGGAGAGACACAAGTAGAAGTCTTGTGGCGCAACATGCCGCATGCCCTTCGATACGCTGAAAGCCAACTGGAGGTAATCAGTGAAAGTCGGTGATCTGGTAAGGTATCAACCCCGCATGCACATACCGGGTTGTTTAGGAATAATTGTGACACCCAACGGAGAAGCACTCGATGTTCAGTGGATTGACGACACCCAGCGCAAGCATGGTGAACGTGAGATCAGCACCGAACTGCCCGAGTTTTTGGAGGTCGTCAGTGAAGCCCGGTGATCTGGTTCGATGGAAAAAGACAGGAAAACTCTGTGTTTACCTGGGATTAGATACGTCTCTTGGCGAGGGGCAGGAAATATACCGTTTTTATTCTGCCGAGTATGGAATTGTTGAGCGATGGATCGGAACTTTTAACCCCAATTTTGCAGTGGAAGTTGTAAATGAAGATCGGTGATCTAGTTTCAATCGAGCGGGCAAGTATCGGAGTCGCGAAGGGAACCCTTGCGATGATAACTGCCCTAGCATGTAGCAACAAATATGGGGTCAAGCATACAGCATTTTCTACCATGTTTTATATTGATATTATTGGCAGTCCGAGAAACGGCAAGTGCCCGCGACGATACTTTAGTGAAGATTTGAAGGTGATCCATGAGGCGTAAAGCTCCGAAGGTTGGGGATCTTGTACGAGTACCCGTTGAAATGGACTGCGCGGGTATCGTTGAGCGTTGCGAGGGGATTCACCTTTATGTTCGGCTGTTCGCCCGCCGCGACGGCGCGCGTCATCCTTCGGCAGCGGCTTCTTCCGGGCTTTCTTACGTTCGGCGCGATTCGGTTGACGTTATAGCGAGGGCAGAGCATGCTTGAACCAATTAAAGTTGGTGATCTGGTGAAGTTCAAACATCATATGTTTGACGAGCATCAACCTGTTTGGCTTGTAATCGAGGCGTGGTACTCGCTAGCGAAGAACGTCGAGATTGATCGACGTTCACAGTGCATTAAGGTTCATGGCATAAATGCCATGAATGGTAGACCCAAAACTCAGCGAGCCAGCAATTTCGTAATAATATCAAGGGCTTGCAATTAAAGTAGGCTGCCCATAACTGTCCCGGCTGCAATATCAATGACTTAGCTGGTGAAATTTCATTTGACAATAAAGTTTTGGTCATTGACTTTCGGGCTAGACTCAGGCATAATATAGGTATGGTTGAGGTTGGCACTATGGTTAGATTTGTGGACGAATCCATGAGGAGGGGCGCGATTGGTCAAGTTCTTGCTGTTGATGCCTACGAGTCTCAGCCCGCGATGATCTTCCGAGTATTACTTTTGACCGATACGGATTACAACGAGGCGGGCACAATCCTTCCCTACGTCGATGCGTATGAGATCGAACTTTATGAATAACAAAAGGCATATTATCATTGAGCCAATGAAGTTGAATTATATGGTTCATGCGCTATGGACTTCCGGCGAGCATGCTGGTGAGCGTCGATCTTGGGATGTAACATCCAGACGGAGCGCAGTACTGACGATGAACAACTTACTAGAAAGTGGTGTCTGCGCCTGGATTACGGAGGTTCAAGATGAAAGTCGGTGATTTGGTGACATTCACTCCCGACTGGGGCACTCCGATAGAAGATCGCCCGCGATACATTGTTGTTCGGGAGCCTTATGAGATTAGTACTTCGATGACGATGGTAGATATTATGATCCCCGGTAGCTTAGACATATATGCAACTAGCCCCGAGACTTTGGAGTTACTCAGTGAAAGTCGGTGATCTGGTGTGGTACGAAGCCGAGTATCGAAACTCCGAGCGAGATAGCAGTTATGGTAGCACTTATAACATACCTGGGATCGTTGTTAATCTTGACGACGACGACGGTGACGGCAGAATCTTGGTCGTCCAGTGGCTCGATTGGAAAGTGGGCGAGTTTGCGAACGAAGACCCCGAATCGCTGGAGGTTTTAAGTGAAGCCCGATAACTTTTATTTGACAATAAAGTTTTGGTCCTTGACTTCTTCCCTCGATTCAGGCATAATATATACAGGATGAAGGTTAACAGCACACTAGGGCACACGATGAAGGTTGGTAGCCTCTACGAACTGACGTACAATATCCATTTGACGGGCGAATCGCGGGAAAGGTGGCGCAAGCCAGCACTTTATCTTGGTGAAGATCCGATCCATCGCAGCGACGGTGTAACCGTTGTAAACCACAAGTTTCTTGTCGGCGGCAGGGTGCTGCTGGCAGATCGAACCTTTTTAACTTCATTAAGGGAAATTAAGAATGAGAACTAATAATCGCGGAGTCTTTCGCGCCTGGAGTTGTGGACAAGAGGCACACTCCAACAACAGCAACCTGACGACGAACGGAGCGGATCTGTATTCGTATGGATTGAAGATCGGTGTGACCGCTGACCGTGCGAAGATTGTCGGAGACTTTACAAGTCCTGGTGGACGCTTTGCATCCGTGACAACTTCTTGTCATGTAAATGGCGCAAAGACGGTTGCCGATGATGTTTGGCACCCCGCGACGTTTCAATACACGTTCAGTGGATCGAGGTAACAAAATGACACCCTTCGACATTTCTCAAGCTAATGCGTTCACCTTCGGCACGATGCTGAAGCTGGCTGCTCATGTTCAAGAACTTCTGGAGGTTGGTGCCAGCCTAGAAGCTAGCATCAATGATGGACCGCTGTCAGAACAGGAGAGAGAAGTCTACCAGCGTAGTGCTGAGGCTCTCAACTTTCAGTTTGCCGGCATCGCTAACACACTTGAAAGGTTTGGTGTAAGTTTCTAATGTTTGAATTCATTGTCGGATTGGCATGCTTTCTATATATTTGGGACCGTCTGAGGTCTTAACTTTTATTTGAATATAAAGTTTTAGACGTTGACAATGCCCTCAAACTCCTATATACTATAGGTGAAGGTAAGGGATTAAGAGACATGGCACAACGAATCACAGACCGCTTTGAGAACTTGCTAGCAATTAAAGTTCTGGACGTTGGCGACCGCAAATTTGCCGAGTCTCTCTTTGATTTTTATAAGAAGAACAAGCGGCTCACTACGGGCCGCCGTCAGTGGCTTACGAAGCTGGAGCAGAAGTATACTCCCGAATCCATCGCGCAGCGAGCAGCCGAGGTTGCTGCCCGCTCCGAAGATCCGCTGAACAAGCGTCTTCAAGCCCTGCTTGACAATGAGGGACTTAACGCCTCAACTCGTGAATTTATTACTTCGCTGCATCAACAGTTTAATTCGCGTGGCTACCTTACACCCGGTCAACAGTCTGCGCTTGAGAAGGTTGAGGCGAGGCACACTCCCGAGGCACTTGCCAACAAAGCAACTTGGGTTGCGAGCTACGACGACGAGAAGCGCACCCGCGCCCGAATTGTCGCAGAATACTACCTGCCGACTGGCTACTTTCACGATCTTGCCGAGACGATCCTCAGTGACGAGACTTTTATTCCGACTGAGAAGCAGTTTAATTCCATTACAGGCAACAAGTATGCTCAGAAGGTGCTGACGGCAACTCTTGACGAGCCAAAGTTTTCAGTCGGCTCGACTGTGATGCTAAGGTCTAAGGCTCCAATTGGCTACCAGAATCGAACTGCACTGACTGTGCCAGCCCTGGTGATCGCGAACGAGGGCACGGTAAAATCTGCCGCCCGAGGCGCGAAGCCTTACACAATTCTGCCGTTCGGGCACACCGAGCCGATCCAGACCGAGGAACGACACCTCAAGAAGTTCCGTGGCAAGAAGTGAGTAATATCAAGTACTTGCAATTAAAGTTTGTGCACGGGGTCAACAAAATCAACAACTTACAGCCCTAATTAAAGTTTGACTATAAAGTTATAACGCTTGCATTTGCCGCCCATTCTGGTATAATTAAAGAGTGGGGGCAATCAAGCCCCAGGAGATACGAAAATGGCGAGAACAATGCGATGTGGCTACTGCTACAATACGGGTCACAATAAGCGGGGTTGCCCGAAAATGCGACAGGACGCTAAGAATGGCGATTCCTGGGCGCAACGTCAGCTTGACGGCTACAAGGCAAAGTCCGAGCGGCAGAAGGAAGCTGGTGGGCGCAAGTGCGGCTACTGCGAGGAACGGGGTCACACCCGTCGAACCTGCGCTACCCGCAAGAATAACATGGGAACCAGTCAGCGGCTCAATCGAGAGTATCGCAAGGCTGCGCTTGCATGGTTCAAGAGCATCGGTCTGGGCACTGGTGCCCTGGTGAAGTACGATGGATCGGTCTACGTTAGTGGTCAGGGTCGCGTCGAAGGCCCTCACATCGGATTGGTCACTGGTATCAATTGGGAACAACTGAATCACCGAATTGCTGACAAGTATCACGGTGGAAGGGGCATTTTGAGTGTTCGCGTGACTACCATACCGGGCGAGGATCAGGATCTTCCGATCCCACCAGAAGTTGTATTGGCCCCTCCGAGTGGTTACAACGATAACGAAGTAGAGGTAATCAGTCCCGTCACTGCTAGCGCAATCGAAGCTGGTATCCCTGCTGGATGGATCAACGCTGAGCTTCCCGAAGGTTGGTTCGACAACGACGCAAAGGGTTGGCAGTGGAGTGACAACGCCTTCGATGATGGTCGATTCGCTAAGCGTCGAACCGAGCTAACCGAAACTTCAAACCAAAACTAAACGATAACAAGGGTTTAGGACGATAAAAATGATTTCAATATCTTTTCTAAATCCTTGCTATTTTCACCACTTCTGGTATAATTAAAGAGTAGGGGCAGTTCAGCCCCCACAACGGAGATAAATCACAATGGCTGTTGATTTCAAGACTTTTATTCAGATCGCTCCTATCGTCGCCGCACAAGACGGCAACGCGGGCTTTCCTATCCTTCTTCGCGGTCGGCACGGTGTCGGCAAATCGCAGGTTGTGTATCAGACCGCTGAGCGGCTGGGGCTTCCAGTGATCGAGCGTCGAGCCTCGCAAATGACCGAGGGCGACCTTGTTGGTCTGCCGTCCACTGACGGTGATACCACTTCTTTCAATCCTCCAGACTGGTTTGCTCAAGCATGCCGCGAGCCTGTTGCACTGTTTCTCGACGAGGTTGACCGTGCGACCATCGAGGTTCGTCAGGGCATCTTTGAGTTGACCGACTCGCGTAAGCTGAACGGGCACACTCTGCACCCGCGCACTGTGATCTTTGCTGCCGTCAACGGTGGTGATCATGGCGCTCAGTATCAGGTGGGCGAAATGGACCCGGCTGAGCTTGACCGCTGGACCGTGTTCGACGTTGAGCCTACAATCGAGGATTGGCTAGCGTGGGCGAAGGACAACACTCATGGTCTGGTTTGGGACTTCATCAATCAGAATCGTGGACACCTTGAACACTCCGACGACTTTGAGCCTAACAAGGTTTATCCTTCCCGTAGGTCATGGGACCGTCTTAATCAGACGCTAGTGCGCGCCGATGTTCTCCGCGAAGGTGAATCTAGCAGCGTTGTGTTCAACCTTGCTGCTAGCTTCGTTGGTTTCGAGGCAGCAGTTCAGTTCAACGACTTCGTTAAGGAGTACAGTCGTCAGGTGTCGATCACTGATATTCTCGATGATGGTGCGCTTGATAAGGTTGCCGAGTTCGGTATCAATGACCACTCTGCGCTAGTCGATAAGTTCGATAAGTCCGAAGTTTTTAAGGCTGAGTTGAAGAACGAGCAGGTTGCCAACCTCGCGGGTTATTTCCTAACCCTTCCTTCCGAAGTCGCGATGAAGTTGTGGACAGTCCTGGGTTCAGGTGCAGTCGAGAATGTAACGCGACTTCACCAGTCAGTTATTGACGGTAAAGCAGTCTCCGCGTATATCGTGGAGCTTCTGACCGGGACTGCTCCTGAGTAGTCAACAGCCAGGACGAGGGGGGCGAAAGCCCCCCGACTCCAAAACTTTTATTTGAGAATAAAGTTATAACACTTGCAATTTATAGCCATTCTGGTATAATTAAAGAGTAGGGGCAGTGAAGCCCCAGGAGAATCAAAATGACCGAGCGCGCAAAGAACATCACCGACATTACTGATATGAGTGATAACGAACTTGATAGCCTTTTGGGTGTCGAGGAAACCGAGGAAACTGTAAAGTTCAATCTCAACATTCACGTTGCGCGCCTGCTTATGAAAGAGCCGTTTTTCGCGGCACTGTCTCGGCGCATCGATAAGCGAGCCTCGACCGCACTTCCGACTGCTGGAGTTCGGGTTAACCCCGAAACTGCTCAGTTTGAAATGCTGTATAACCCTGACTTCTTTGCGAAGTTGACGGACGACGAGAAAACCGATGTTCTCAAGCACGAGTTCTATCACATCATCTTTGAGCATGTAACAGGCGACCGCTTCAAGCCATTCGCAGATATGGACCGTGGCGAGCAGCGCGCCCACAATATCGCGATGGATCTCGCGATTAACTCGCACTTGCCGAATCTGCCCGAAGGCTGCTGCAAGCCCGGTATCGAAGGTCCGTTCGCGAATCTGCCCGTTGGTAAGACTGCCGAATGGTATCTCGCCAATCTGCCCGAGAACGAGGGCGAAGGTGAAGGCGAAGGTGAAGGCGAAGGTGAGGGCGAAGGTCAAGGCGAAGGTGAGGGCAACGGTCAAGGTCAGGGCAACGGTCAAGGTCAGGGTGAAGGTCAGTTCGACGATCACTCGATGTGGGGCGGTGATGCCGAGGCGAATGATATTGCTAAGGAACGGTTGAAGGACGTATTGAAGAAGGCATCGGAAGAAGCCTCTAAGTCTGGTGGCTGGGGTTCCGTACCGGGCGACATTCGTAAGGAAATCATCGAGCGACTAGCCACTAAGATTGACTGGCGCAAGGTTCTGCGTTACTTCATTAAGACTTCACAACGGTCTGATCGTCAGTCCACTGTCAAGCGTATCAACCGACGTTATCCCTACATTCACCCTGGCAAGAAGGTACGACGACAGGCGAAGATTGCGATCAGCATTGACCAGTCTGGTTCTGTTGACGATAGCATGCTGTCTATGTTCTTCGCGGAGTTGAACAAGCTAGCTGATCTTGCAGAGTTCACGGTGATCCCCTTCGATACTCGCGTTGCCGAGGATAAGATTTATGTTTGGAAGAAGGGTGAGAAGCGTCGTCGTGAACGTGTGATGTGCGGCGGCACTTGCTTTAACGCTCCGACGAAGTATGTCAACGATCATGGGTTCGATGGTCACATCGTACTGACCGATCTCATGGCTCCGAAGCCCATCGCGAGCAAGTGCCAGCGTATGTGGATGACAACTAAGTATTATGCCGAGCGTCCGTATTTTCAGACTTCCGAGCGTGTTATCGCAGTGGACAAGTAAAGTTGATTAAGTGAGTGAGCGGTCTATGCAAGGATCGGGCAGGGCAAACCAGCCAAGGGCATCGACCCCGTTAGTCATGCGAGAGGTAGGGTAATTCGCATGCAAGAAAATCAAATTAAAGTTGGCGACTTAGTGATCTGCGAGGATACTTTGTTTGTAACAAAAGAAGAACAGCGAGCCGGAATTGTTTTGAGCGTCTGGTGTGAAGTTGAGAAGCATGGGGATTGTGACGGTGGATACGAAATGTGCACTGTTCAGCATCCTGGGTTCCGATCACTTTGGCAGACCCGGTTCTTGAAGGTATTGGCGAGTGCCGAGAGTTCACAAGAAACTTCGACGGAAATTTTTTCCAATGCCTCCTAGCTATAGCTTTAAGATAGGCGACCTAGTAGATATGCAACTCGCTTTTGAGGAGTTCGCATCGGGCATTGTGATAGACGTTGACATGCGAAGGTATGACCACGAGTTTCCACCTATCAAAATACATTGGTTGGGCTGCAAAGTCGCGGGCGCCCCTGGTGCTACATGGCAGTGCCCTGACGAGATAAGGTTAGTATCGCGAGGACATAAAAACCAATAATGTAAAACATTAAGCTCACGGTACTCATAGTTAGTAGTAACGGGGTGAGCATGGGTGAAAGATGAAAGGCTCAAGATAGGTGATTTAGTACAGTACGTTGGTTATGATAATCCTTACATGGTAGAAGGAGATTATAACGACCGTCATTACCTACATGGAAAGATAGGCATCATTGTGAACATCAATAACACTAAACTTTACCCCGTTCATGTTCAGTGGGATACACAGTACAAGCCGATCAAACACTATCACTTTGAGTTAGAGTTAATATCCCGCAACACTTCAAGTCTAGGGGGATAAGTTGGTGTTGGTTCTGTCTACCGTACTGGTAAGTAATATGATTAACTGTTACACAAGCTATAACAATGTGGGGAACAGTGGTAAAATGGGGTATGAACTTAGTATACACCGGGAACAACCGTGAGGCAAGCGTGAGTATAACCGTGAGCCGCGTAACATCTGCCATTGTGGTTATAAACGTGAGCAATACATTCACACAACGTGAGCAAACAACTCACGTGAGCCGGCAACTCACACAACGTGAGCGATATACTCACGGTCGAGGGTAATGATGAAGAAAAGGTTAACCAAGCTAATGATAGAGGCTAGCATAGCTACGTGTTATGCTATCATTGTGTTAGCTGGTGTAGGTGTTATCTACCTAGGTGGGTCCGAGGTCCTCTATGAGAAAATGCGCGAGAACACATTAAAAAATAGTATAAAGCAATAGTAAAAGCAATACTAATAACAACACTAACAACACAACACACCTACCCCCCCTCCCCCCTACCTACCGGGATCTATGTCCCTACTATAACCTAGAGCTGGATCGCGACCAGGTACGCGTTCGATATATCTGAAAAAAATTCCCAGAATAATAAGTGACTTTTGCTAATCGACACAACTAATTATAGAGGCAATGAAACTGACCAAATCACAGCTCGACATGATGATTCGCGAAGTGCTCAAAGAGATACACCCGACACAAGCTCTGTGGAACGTGAAGACCGGAGAGCGCCCATCACCATATGCTGCACAGTCTGCGCGCCAGGGAGCCTCACGCGAGGCTGAGATGGCCCATTATGATATCGCCCGTCAGGTACTGTATAAGCTAGCCAATATGCGACTTAAGGGCGTCGAAATTCCTCCGGAGAATCAAGAGACACAAAAAATGTCCCCAGCACAATTAGCCGCTATAGCATCCGAGAGCGATCATATGCGACTAGTCAGAGAGCAAGAAAACATTATCCGCGCTGCAAGAAAAGACGCTGAATTCGGTCGCGAGATATTTCAAAAGTTAGGTATGGACCCCAGCATGGCAGATATTATACATCAAGCAACCGTATCACCCGCTGAGCCTAAAGCTTTAACACCAGAAGCAGAACAGCTAGTAATGCAACTCAGAGACGTTACTGACGACTTAGGCGATATCCTAATGCGCTATGCCCGGGCAGGTGACGCGCCAGGAGACGTACCGGCTCTAGAGCTAGCCCCGGGCGAAAAAGAAGACATGGGCGCCATGATACGTCGGAAATCGACTATCGAAACAGATCTCCAACAGCTGGGTTATTCCTCTAGTGACTATAACATGTATCTTCATGGTCCGTTGGAAGAGGTCAATCTCCAATCTGCTATATTCGAAGCAATTAATAATTATATTCACAAATCTTAGATTAATTGAGTTAATCACCATTAGAATAGGTAGTTAATGTGTGAGCGGTATATACACAACTGTTGTTGGAGTAATCTTGGGCATTGCTTCTTGGCATACTCTTAAATATATTTTAAAGGCCCTCCGCAAAGCATATAACAATCTACTAGACAGTTATTTTGATTATCTCGACGATCTTGCGCTTAACAAGAAAGAGCACAAAAAGGGGGAAGTTATTGCTGCATGCATAACTAAGCTTAAAAAAGAGCCTGAATTACTTGATATGCTTAACACACTCAGCAGATTCCCTGCGCTTAGTATACGACAAAACCACAAGAGCGCGAGTGGTCGAATATATGAAGCTATGTTTCAAAATATGCAAAATAAATTACGCCGTTTACTTACTTCACAAGAAATGCTATACTATAACTCCATATTAGAGCTAATTACACGAGAAGCAATACGAATCAATCGGAACAAAAAAAAGGATTAGATAATGGCTTATACAAAAAAAGTTTTAGAACATTTTGAGAACCCTCGTAACATGGGTTCTCTTGATAAAACCTCTAATGATGTTGGAACAGCTATTGTGGGCGCGCCAGAATGTGGAGATGTCTTAAAGCTGCAAATTAAAGTCGATGAGAATAATTGCATATGCGATGCAAAATTTAAAACATTTGGCTGCGGTTCGGCAATTGCGGCGTCTTCTCTGGTAACTGAAATGATTAAAGCGCTCACGCTTAAGGAAGCTGAAAATATCAAGAATACAGATATTGTTGAAGAGCTTTCTCTTCCCCCGGTAAAGATTCATTGTTCGGTTTTGGCCGAAGAAGCGATTAAGGCTGCTATTAAAAACCATCAGGATAAAAATGATTAAATTAACCGCTAGCGCAATTGCTGCTATTGAATTAGCTCTGGAAGAAGACGATGAGGCAGTTCGTGTTGGCGTGATTGGTGGAGGTTGTTCTGGTTATTCATATAGTTTAGTTTTTTGTAATGAATCTGATGAAGATGATATGATTTTAGAATTTGACAGATTTAACGTTAGGATCGACCCTCACTCTGCCGGCCTCCTAGAAAATACAGAAATTGACTATATTAAGAGCCTACAGAGCAGTGGATTTGTTTTTAAAAACCCTAATGCCGCTACTACCTGCGGATGTGGAATGAGTTTTAGTTAATATAAAAAGGAAAAATTTCCGGAAATTATTTTTTTCCGGCTCCTTCTCTCATAGCTCAGCACTACCTACATCGTGATCAAATTATTCACCAGTTTAAGCCGCGCCGGGGGCCTAGGCTTGGGGTTCCTTCTGATAAAAGGCCATAACCAATTTTCCGAGTATCTGATAGAAATTCAAGTTACATTGTTGTTTTGGGAGATTACGCTTGGCATGCGTTACAAAAAACGTTTTTAGCTGCGCACCACACTATTTATAATGGATATCCGCAATGAAGATTACCAGAGCACGACTTAAACGAATTATCAAGGAAGAACTCTCTACTTTAAGCGAGGGGCCCTTTGCCGAAACCGCGATACCTCTCTTAGATGATATCTTAGGCAGTATTCAAAAGGCGCATAATTCGTTGCCGGCCGGAGAACGCGGAAAAGAATTTTTTGAAGAGACACTTCTGCATAATATTGAGTTATTGAGGAAGAAATGGAGAAAAGACCGCGAAGAAGATGAGACCGCGGCACAGCGTCTTCTTGAACCGGCGTAAAGGGAACACTAATATGAAACTTACAAAACAAAGACTTAAAGAGATTATCAGAGAAGAGCTTTCTTCTATTACAGAAGCACTTCCCTCGTTTCCAGTTCGCTCCCGTGTTAAACACGAAGATTATGGCGAAGGCATAGTAACACACCCGGGTACTAAACATACGAACGTCGCTGTTAACTTTGATGATGTCGGCCCCAGGCAGGTATCCAGGGGATCTCTTAAATCTGTTAAATCTTTAAAGAAAGAAGACTATCAAGTTAATCATATTCAACCCGGGGTTGAGCCAACTCATGGCCATAGCCCTGAGAAACAATATTGGCACGAGGAAGAGCCTCAACCAATTACTGATCCCGGTGGTTTTAAAAAACTTGAGGATTTGATTCGAGCCTCACACCAAATTGCTAGCAGCATAGACTTAGGTGATGTTGTGGCAATACTTAGCCAAGCACTTGAAAAGATTGATCATTTTAAACACTCCGGTCGCAACATATAAATTTTAAAACAAATCATCTAATTCCTTCTATACACTTCTATATAAAATAGAGGAGTTAACGTCACATGTCAGGCAGCCGCGATGATTTCGATATTAGTGGAAGCCTGGAGAGGAACACCTCATTGAATAAAGATATTATTACCGAATTACTTAAAACTGCTGGAGGTACCACAGAACCACTTCCATACCAAGTAATAAGCGGAAGTGGCTATGGATGGTTCTTAGAACCAACGACAAAAAAGATGGAGAGAGTGCCAAGAGGTATTGAAGTTGTACAAATAACAGAAAAGCCAGATAAAAAAGGGAAAGTATTAGTTAGATCCGAATATCGTTATTTGATGGTACCAGCAGATGAAATATTGGACGTTGGTTATAACTAATACTATTTATTACATAAATTTGGGGAACACAAATGATTATTCATAATTGGAAAAATAAAGAACTAAGCCGTCTATTGATGGAGAAATTTGGGCTTGGGAAAGAAAACGAGCCCGAGGAACTTGAAGAGGCTGCTGAAGAAGAGGAAGAACTCGATGAAGGCAAAGGTCATCCTGGAGAACCCCTCGAAGCTAAAGACCATCCTGGAGAATGCGCTGATGTGCACCCCGACCTAGGTCACGAAGAATGGGCTAGCAAGAATCTCGAAGAAGCAATTTTTATGAAACGAATTACTATAAAGGAATAAAGGACAAAAGCAATGAAAAATTTATTAAATAAACTAGGAAGCTTACTACCAGATAAAGTTGTGGAAGCACTTCCGTGTGCTCTATTAATTGGTGGCTCATTTTTGGGCGGCATGATAGCGGGGGGTATACTTAACGCACTTATGTAATCCAATGCTTGAAGATTTAACTGCCAGTGGTAATTTCATGTTTTTATTTATGACCACTGGTATTTGTTTTATAACATTAAACTTGGCTATAATTTGTATGTTACACTGGAGTAAAGAAGATGATGATATCAAAAGAAACTCTTAGAAAAATAATATTAGAAGAAATTAAAAACGTTCTCCTTAAAGAAGAGCTTGAAATATTTTCACCTGAATTTCTCGATCTCGCAAAGACACAGGGGCTAGATCCTATGGAAATAGACAAACTAAAAGCTGCAGCCATGGCGCTATTGGGATCAGCTTCTGCAGAAGAAGCAATTTAAAACCTTAAAATATAACAGTATTTTTTATCTCTTCCTGTAATTCCACATAGTTACTAAAGGGAGACAGCTATCATGTTTAAAAAAATGCTATTATTTTTAACCTGCATCGGTATGGTTTGTTGCACAAACAATCTAGACAATATTGATGATGCAGAGGATATAATAATCCAGCCACCAGATTCGAACGTTTCAGGTGATGAAGAGGGGGCCGTAGATATATATAATTTCGATATTGATGTATCCAACATTATAGGAAACACGCCTGTAACTTGGAACCAGTGCGGCACTAGACCTAGCTATCATCCATGCAATTTTATTCTGAAAGACCAAAATGGAGACAGCTTTCAACTCTACGATCATTATGGAAAGGCTATTGTTTTAGATTTTTCTGCCGGTTGGTGTGGCCCTTGCCGCGCTGCAGCATATTCAACACAAGAACACTATGATCATTATATTGGAAAGGGCCTTCTATATGCTACAGTATTAATAGAAGATACTGAGCGTAATGTTCCAGATGTTGAGGATGCTCGTCGATGGGCTGAAGATCATAACATAACGACAGCACCGGTATTAGTTGGCAGTCGTAGTATGTTGGAAAGCAGTGAAGGGTCTTGGAGATTGACCGGATGGCCAACCTTTTATCTTATTGATAGAGAGATGGAAATGTATGTGATTGTGCGTGGCTGGAATGAAGAATACTTATTTGATTACATAGACGAATTATTATAGGATTAACATGTTAAAATGAACATCGGTGACCTTGTCGTTTTAAAACAAATAGACCTCCTGAATTCCAAAAAGCCATATTATGGAATTATAACTGCATTGGACAAAACGGGTCCTAGCTTAGAAGATGTGGTCGAAGTACGATGGTTGGAGAATTCTCCATATAATATGGCCTCGCTTTATGAGCCGGCTGAATTATCGGTAGTATCCAAAGCACCATAATTTTAAGCGATTTGAGCTTTAATAAACTATTTATCATAGCTACGGCAGCTAGGAGCTTTATAATGGAAAGAACAGAACTTGAATCCCTGATCAGGGAAGAACTAATTTATGCATTAGCCGAAAACAAAGAACACGCAAAAGAAATATTGCAGCTTGATGAGGCTGGAGTTGGAGATTTTCTTAAGGGCGCCTGGCAAAAGACCAAAAGAGCAGTAACTGGCGACGACTCAGAAAAATGGTCTGCTATTGGCCGCGGAGAAGACCCAGACAAAGATGTCAGCTATGATCCCTTCTCGGGCGATGATGATGAAAGCAAGGCCGGCCCAACTATTCGAAAGACCGCGCAACAATTAATGGCCAAACAGGATGAAATTAGAAATATTGACGATCCTGCAAAGAAAAAGAAATATGCAAAATGGTTTGCTCTCGCCGCTCGACAGATTATTAGACAATCTGCACATGCACACACCACTGAAGAAGCAGATGCATGGAAAGAGCTGTTGGCTTTAGCACAAGCCGGAATGGAAATGAGTGGTGGAGAAGCCAAAGTCGGAGAAAAGCCCTCTAGCGCCGCCACAGGGGCCCCAGATGCCGCAAAAGCAAAAGGAGGCGTTGAGCTTGGCCCTGGTGGGGAAGTTCCGCTCTTTAAGGGCAAAGGAAGCATTGGTCCAAGATTATTTAACAGTTTAAAATCGCGTTCTCAAGGAACGTTAGATAACGACCAGATCCAGAATTTGGTTAAGTCAATTATGAAAGACCTATCTGCGCAGCTTCGTATAAATGGTCTTAAGGTTCAAGAATCAAATAATATGTTTTATCCACTGTTGATGGAAAGAGGTCCTGCACCAGAGGCTAGCCGCGACCCAGAACAGGCAAGGAAGGCCACCAAAGCAGCCAAATACGTTCCGGGCGGCAAAGAAACTCAGAAAAAAACTGGAGAAGGCGGCCGAGTTAAACCTCAAAAGGGTAAGATTGATGTATCTCGTGCGACTTTTGGAAAACTTCTGCAGGGCACAGCACTAAATCAGAAAGAAATAATGCCAATTGTCAAAAAATTGTTAAAGCCATATATCCAAAGAGCACTTGCTGCAGCCGGAAGAGAAGATATTAAGATTACGGAAAGTTATATGGAAGATGTTATAACCGCGGCAGTCGAAAGCATTGTACTTGAAAAGAAAATTGCAGAATCTCTAGCAAAAGAGCTTAAGAGGCGGCAATTAATCTAAAAAATGCAATGTTTAAATTCATAAAAAATGAATCTCCAAGAAAATTGACCGGTGTTGAACAAATGATGGGAGATTTTTATCCATATGCAAAGAAAAAGCTTGGATTTGACCAAGACGCAACAATAATTTTGCAATCAAACCCGGAAAATGCAAAAAATCCATTAGGAAAAACAGCATATTACGAACCATCAGAATTTAAAATTACAGTCTTTGTTGATGGCCGCCACCCCAAGGACATAATGAGATCGGCTTCTCACGAATTAGTTCATCACTCTCAAAATTGTCGAGGAGAGTTTACCGGCCCGATTAATTCAGAGGACGGATATGCTCAAACAGACACACATATGAGAGAAATGGAACGAGAAGCTTATGAAACAGGCAATTTGATGTTTCGTGATTGGGAAGATGGCATTAAATCACGGTTTTTAGAATCGATCCGTGAGGAAATTCGTAAAGATAGAAAAATTTTAACTGAAAACAGGTTAAATAAACAGAACATGACCCGTATAATTGAAAAAAAGCTTAAAGCACAGCCATTAATTAAACAAATTGTTGAATTTCCAATTAAAAAGGCAAGCAAATCAGTAAACTAACACATTTTTGTGACTAATTAATAATATAGGAGGGTATGCATTATGGCATCACCAAGAAAAAAGAATTTACGCCGAAGATTAGGGCTGCACCACACGTTGGTCGCACCAGTAGAAACTGCTGTTGTTGAGGAGCCGGTACCGGTCTCTGTAGCTCCGGAACCAGCACCTTTGCCGGCAAAATCAGCAGCTTCCAAGAAGCCCGCCGCTGAAAAGGCCAGGAAGAAATCGAAAAGGCCACTACACAGGCTGCGAAAATCTAAAAAGGTATAAAATAACATGAAATTTCACCCAGACAATATGACACGACGGTTTTTACGCCAAATTTCAGACAAAACGCTAAATGAAAGTAAAAATCCTGATATATACAGTTATATACAGACTTTGGGAGAAATTTTGGACAATTTAAAACCAAAAAGTATATCCGAGCGCCGACGATTAGATGTTGCCAAGCAACAAGTTAAAGAAATTCGAAGGCATGCTCGTCGATTAAGAGAACGCATTACGCTTTTAGAAGAACAGGTCCATATTTTAGAAGAAACGAAGGAAAAGTAATCAAATGGGCGGTGTAGCGGGGCATTTAGCCCATCTTTATGACAATCGTGATCTAACATATAACAAAATGGCCAAAATATTGAGTTTGGCATCAACAGGACAGTTAGAATTCATTGAAAAGGCCGATGGTTACAACATTTATCTAGGTTTTAAGGACGGTACTACCCGTTGGGCTCGAAATAAGGGTGATATGTCCCAAGGTGGCCGAAATATGGACGAATTGATTGCCAGAGAGTTTGCTGGCGGTGAATCAGTCAAAAAAGTGTATGTTGAAGCCTTCGAAGCCTTCGAAGCAGCCGTAAAAAGCCTTTCAAAGAACGATATCGAGCAAATATTTGGCCCTGAAGGGGAAGTTTTCTATAATTCCGAAATTATGGGCCCAAGCGCCGAACAATTGGTCAATTATGACAGAAATATCATTGCAATTCACCATGGCGGGCATAAATTGTATAATCTGGAGACCAATTCGGTTGAAGTAGTCGATGCATCGGCAAATTCAAAGAAATTAGACGCAGTTATCGATAAATTCGAAGAAGCAACGACTGGAAAGTCGTTTTCGGTCCAAAGAACCGCCGTTGCGAAGCTAAAACAACTTGGAAATGACGAAGATCTCAAAATTGCGCTAGCAAAGATACGAAAAGCCGGTTTAGCCGGCCAGATGACGATTGAGGAGTATTTAGAGGTAAAACTCCGTTTAGAACTCGATAATCGACTTTCATACTTCTCAGATCAGATAAAACAAGATGTTATTGACCGAATATTGAAAAAAACCGACCAAAATGGCAAACCTGCCTTCAGAGGTGCGGCTCAAATCTATAAAGGGTTCCCCAAAGAACAAAAAACTGTTATTGGAGACATAATCAAAGAAGGACCAAGCCTTTTGAGTGAAGCGATCTTCCCAATTGAGGAAGCAATTCATGATTTTGCCGTTGAGCTATTAAAAGGAATGGAATCTGCTTATATTCTTGATAATCACAAAGAACTAGCCCGTCTCCGTCGCGAAACAGAACAGGCAATAAAGAATATTGTTAGTTATACAGGAGAGGGAGCAGAGGAAGCTCAAGGAGTCTTGGCCAAACAGTTAAAGAAAATTAAACACCACGACAACATTAATTCAACTGTAGAAGGCGTTGTATTTGAGTATGAAGGCCAACTATATAAATTTACTGGTAATTTCGCGCCTATTAATCAGATCTTAGGACTATTTAAATATGGACGGGGTAATGTACCACCGATCCGGCGGACTGAAGAACAGTCAGAAAGGCTGCGAGAAGAAGAGCAGGATACAGGTGAAAGACAGTGGACTAACATATTAGAAAATGTTAACAGTTTGGTCTTAGTGCCTGGAGGCTTTAAGCCTCCTCATCGCGGCCATGTAGAGATGGTTCAAAATTATAGTGGCCCGACAGCAGAAACATCCGTTGAACACATCATTATTATGATGGCCGGCCCAGCACAGAGAAAACCTAGGTCAATAAAAGGAAAGCCGATAACTTTTGAGTTGTCTAGGCAGATATGGGATATATATTTACGTGATGCCGGTATAACAAACTATACCATCATGGAAGCCGATGCTGAATATCAAAGTTCACCAGTGAGGATGGCATATACTTTATTAGAAGACGCACATCCTGGCCAAACAATATACATGGCATGCGGACAAAAGGGTAAAGACCCGACCAGGTTTGCAGCTGCAGGAAATGCACAAGAAGAGGGCGTTAAAGTTATAACAACTCCGTGCCCCGTAGTTACACATCGGGGAACTGGTGAAAATTTAAGCGCCACCTTCTTAAGAGAATATATTGATAATAATAATTTTGATGAATTCCTAGAATATGTGCCAGATAGTAGTTTGAAACATGCTGAAGAAGTTTTTACACTTCTTGGTGGAGAGAGGGGGTTACAAGAGTCTTTATCGGACGCTATCTTTCGTTGGGTAGAAGAAAGCCTAGATGAAATTTCAACAGTCGCTGGAGGATTCGAAGGTGGCCCAAAGAAAAAAAAGAAACGACAGCAGCCAATAATTATGAGAGAAGAAGAACCTAATGAATCAGAAGATGAATTAGAAGAAGAAATATATAGATATATTGCAAATAATTTATCTATTTAGTATACCAAGGCAGGAGTAACATTATATTATGATTGATCGACAACATTATCTTGAAGAGCTTAAGCTTCGAAGTTTTATTCGTAAAGCAATCAAGGTCGTTAACGAGAGAAAAAAAAGAGGTAACCAACAACAACTAACAGAAGAAACCAAACTTCGAAGTATTATACAGAAGATGTTGATTCAAGAAAGGGAAGCTGTTGCAGATACACCACCTCACCAATCAACTGGAATTAATGTGTTGGAGGATCTCCTTAAAAAAATAATCCCTGTATTGGAGACGGACTATAAAGTATTAACAACCCGGGACGAGAATGACCCCGGAGAGGGACCGACAGTACAGCGACAGTCTTTTAGATCTCACATTATTAATGGCGTACAAAACCTTCTAGCTCCAGCAAGAGCAGTCTCTGGAGAAGCCGGCATAGAAACTGAATTGGCAGAAAGGGTTTTTAAAGCCCTTGAGGAAGAGGACATCAGCATTGATGTGGAAGATGATACCGATGACGCCGCATTTATTGACATTGGTGGATATTCTGCAGAAAAAGAAGCAGAGCCAGAAGATGAATTTACAATTTCAGGAGAAGACATTACCGGAAGAAATGTAGCACTGCAATCATTTAATAAAATTGAGCAGAATATTTTAGATTCATATGAACTCCTTTCGGGTCAAGAGGATCGGCAGTTGTTTTATGACTACCTCCTTACAAATTTGAAACTCTATTTTGACAAATTTGAAGATGAATTAAAATCAGCAGTTGATGAGCCCACTACACCAGAATACGAACAAGAAAAAGAAACCCAAGGTGGACTAGAGGGTGAAGAAGATCTAGAACTATAATACAACATATAAAATTAATATTTAATATTAAATTATAAATAATATACTATACAATATAATGGTCTGGCAAACGAAAAAGAGACGAAGAGGACGAAACCAACATTATTCAATAATTAGAAAACTCAGGGACGAGAGAAGAAGTAACGAAGAGTTTGAAATAATGCTTAATAATTTGAGTTTAGAAGAAATAATAGGCCTCAAACTAGAATTGGCCTCGAAAACGTTTAACGGTAAGATGTATGGCATACCACTGTGGAATGCAATACCTTCAATAACCAAAGACGCAGTATTTAAATATGCTTTATCGGCAACTAGAACACAAGTGGAAGCAGCACGTTTTTTAGGTGTCAATATAACATATTTTAAGAATCTTAAGAAGAAATATGGCGTCATTACATATTTTGAAGGTGCTAGTGATAACAAACAAGAAAAGTGATAGATGATAATACAGGGTGCTTACGAAGCAGATGTAAAAAAAGGTTCCAAGCCTCTAACGAACCCAGCTAAAGAGGATATAGCAATTGTTGAAGAGGGGATAGTATGACGATGGAGCGAGAAATTCGTCATCCGCAGCTTCGTAAGTTTATATGGGGGCCTTCGGGCCCTCATTATAATTATATAAGGGGGTGACAAGGTATCGACAGGATATGGGATTTGAATAGTGCAAGCAGTGCAACCTGAGTTAACACTTAAATCTTTCTCAGAAACAATTAACTGCCAACGACGCAGATTACGGTTTAGCTCTAGCAGCTTAATCCTTGGTTGTTCCCCACCAAGTGTTCAAGGGGGACATTGTTGAATAATACGCTTTTGTCAATGAGGGCGGATCGAATCAAATTGACTATTTTGTTTATTTAGAAAAATAAACCAAGCTTGTGGATGACTTGAAAAACGAAATGTTTTGGACGCGGGTTCGATTCCCGCCACCTCCACCAAATATTAATATGGCACTAGTATACAGAACAAGACGATGGCTCAAATCTGAGGATCTCAATGCCATGGGAACACTCTTTGGAGGAAGGTTATTGCAGTGGGTTGATGAAGAAGCTTTTATATTTGCTTATTGCCAACTCGGCATTACAAATGTCGTAACAAAATATATATCGGAAATCGACTTTAAATCAACTGCAGTATTGGGCGATGTAGTTGAGTTCGGAACCGAAATTGTTAAGTTTGGTAAAACCTCAATAACTCTTAGATGCCATGTTAGAAACAAGAGGGATAAACGCACAATTATAACGGTCGATCAAATTATATTTGTTGCTTTGGATGTATATGGTAATCCAACACCACACGGAATAAAAAAATTTAATCCAGAAGGGAGATGGAGCAAAAAAAAACCACTAGATGCCGCGATAGAAGGACAAGAAGAGGAATATGAAGAAGATATCGAACTATATAAAACATATGGTGGAGATTAAAAATGAAGAAATTAGTATTATTGTTCCTTTTGTTGTGTTTTATACCAGCCCAAACTGAAGCTACTTCCCCTAGGATAAAAGGGCTAGATAATGTAAAAATAATTAACCCAGCTGGATTAGCTAAGGTCGCTAGCTGGAAAAGAACACCAACTGTTGTTATATGTGAACATGCACCGGTTGATAGAAAGAAAGTTCGTGAAGCGATAAGCTGGTGGAACAAAAGAAATTATATATTTTATCATAGCATATATCTACGTGGCGAGAGAACAACGTCGATATGTCAAAATTCAGATCCAGAAGGCTATATAACGATTAACTTAGTAACGCAAGAAACATTTGGGCTGGATACAGATATGGCAACTACACATTTTTACGTTGATAACGAAACTCATGAAATTTATTGGGCCAAGATATATCTTAAAAAGGATGTTCAAGAACGAGTATTGGAACATGAATTTGGTCACGCCTTGGGATGGATGCATACCAATGAACTAAGTCACCTGATGAATTCCAAATGGGTGCGTGGTGGATGGAAAGACACGGGACTTAAGAATAAATAATCAACTATTTACTATAGAATGGTTGATTTAGAAAGTGTATTCTTGACAATAAGTTGTCTTATGGTTATAATGGTATTTGTTGGTATGATGACAGATAAAGGTGGTGGAAGGAAATAAGATGGGCCCATTAAATTTTCAACATCGAGGAAACGGTCACGGAAAAGGCCGACGAAAACGCGGATCCGCTAAGCGCCGAGCCCGTAAGAAGGCTTCTTCAAAAAATAGAAAGAGATAATATAATTTATACCGATGTTTCTATCTACTATAGAGTGTATCGAGCTTATTTATTAATATTTTTATTATTATTGTGCGCTTGCAAGACGGACCCTCCGTCTGAAGTGATACCAGATTATGGCGATGTATATTTTTATATAGGGTGCTATTGGCCAGATCCTGCTGATCTTTCATGGGCCTTGCAACCAGCTATATGGAGATGTTTTGAAGAGGTAGATACAGAACTACTTTCTGGTTTTTTGTATTTGGAACTTGAAAATGCAAATAGCCTATATCTGTGTGGTGAAAATTTAACTTTGCGCAGCGGCATAGATATGTATGATAATTTAATAAGCTATCTTACAAAAGATAAATATGATTGTTTGCACATTACAGAAGACAAGAATGAAGGAAACTCTTTTGATTGGTTCTGGGAAGAAGATATTAACACGTTGCAGATTATTTGGCGCCCAGATGACGAAGATCACAAAATGATTACATTGATAATCAAAGATGAGGAATACAATCAAGTAGTTAGGTCGACAGTATATTTTAAAACCCTACTTCCGAATTAAACAGCATAGCAATAAGATTCCCTGCACCCTTCCCTCCCCCTTCCCTCCAGGGAAGCTTCCTCGTCGAGATCAGATAATTTCAACATATTACAAATAAATAAGTTAATATATATCACACCAAGCATTATAATAGACTATGAAAGAGAGACCCTATATGGAACAAATAATTCTGCCACTTATACATAAAGACGGACCACCGTGGAACATTGTGGCCAGATATGAAAATTTTGATGATGCAGCTAAAAAGCGAAAAGAACTATCAGAAGACAAAGATTATCAAGTTAAGATACACTGGCTTCGAAAGAGTGATCGATTTGCCGTTAAAACGCGTATGGACCCTGAAGTAATACGCAAAAAAGAAAAGGCAAAACGAAAGAAAAAGCGTAGAAAGAAGAAATAAGGTATGAAGCGTATATTTCGAATGTTGCAAGTGACTTTATTTTTTATAGCTCACTTTTTAATGTTAGCTGTTATTATCGACAATCTTAAAATTTCATTTTACGCACAAAATATTCAAGCGTTTATGGGGTGGATTAGTTGTGCGATATGGTTTGGGATATCAACTCTTCAAAGCATAGTTTCAGTAGTGCTTCATACAAAATATTTTGAAAAAACCGAAGATTTGCCCTTGCAAATTACCCTAGAAGATGATAATATATAAGATATGGCCAACGTTTTCCTGACGACGCTAAGTGTCTGCCTACCCGGGTTCACCATTACTGCTACCCGGGGGTGGCCAAATGGTGAAGGCAGCCGTCTTATAAGCGGAAGATGTGCGGGTTCAACTCCCGCCCCCCGGACCAAACCAGCGAGAGAACAATTATGAAAAATAAACTTTTAAACCAACGAGGCCAAGGGATGACTGAGTATATCATTATCTTAGTTGCAATTGCCGTTGTATGCATCGCGATATCTGTTCAATTTGGTGGCAAAATTAAGTCACTATTTGAAACAGCAGACAGCGAAATCGATACAGTTGATTCTAACCTCTAAATTAAACCAACGAGAGAACAATTATGAAAAATAAAATTTTATTAGTTGCGTGGTGTGGCTTATTGGCGTGTGCGACCACAACCACTACAACCAAAACTGTTTCTTATCCAGAAGCATGTACGACCATCGCCAATCATGGCAAGATAGATGCCCATGAGTTAATTAACATGCAAAGTAAGACAACGTTCGAAGCAACTGAATATACAGATTGTGAAGGCAATAAAAATATAGTAACCATTGTGTGGAAAGGCGAGAACAATGAAGTAAACCTAAACCTGGCAAAACAAATTGTCGGAAAGTATTTTAGCCACTTCCACTCTGGTACCCACGTGGCTTATTCTGAAATTGATTCACGGACAAAGGATAACACCAATACTGTAGTTTATGAGTTTATGAGGCAAACTGACGCATATTAGCCCTCGTAGCTCAGCAGGATAGAGCAACGGACTTCTAATCCGTAGGCCGCAGGTTCGAATCCTGCCGAGGGTACCAAATATCACACTTGAGGCATATGATGGAAAAAGGCGATATTTGGGAAGTTATTGTATTCAACACAAAAGACAAAACTGAACAGACTTTTTTGATAGAAGCACTAGATTACAAAAAAGAAAGATTAATTGAGATATTGTCCGAGATTCACCCAGAATACGATAATATTAGATTAAATAATGTTGTTGAAAAGAAAAAAGAAGAATAAAAAAGTAATTATAGTATGAAACAATTGCTAGAAAATTGGAACAGTTATCTTAAGATAAATGGTTGGGGATATCGGATACTCTCTGAAACCTCATTTAGTAGAATTATAACTGATTATGGAGAGAGAGGATATATCATCATAACCAGCGACAGATCTTGTGAGGCTGAATTAGGATTAGCTCCAGGAAAAATGTGTTCTGCTGAACAAGCAATACGACAAAAAAAGATTAATCGCGAAAATATGAAGAAATTTCTTGCCGATATTCGAATGACTGGATATGGATATATCCCCACCTTTGGAGGTTATAAAGAAGATCTGGTCGACCCTGATACTGGTGAACCGGTAAAAGATGAAGAGGGTGTTGTTGTTAAAGTGGATACAAAATCTCCCGAGAACTCTGTGGTTATCGTTGCTAGGCCAGATAGAGGCAGAGATCACGAAAGCTTAAAACGATTGGGGATAAGTCTAGCAAAGAAATTTAATCAGGATAGCTTTTTTTATAAGCCTCCCAACAATGTCGACAATAACGCTTATTATATTAAATCTGATGGTAACGTCGACATGACATTTAGTGATTTTACAGTTGATGATCTTCGACAACAATTTTATACCCAAATGAAAAAAGGCCCAAAGCATCGCCTGACAGCTTTGCCAGAAAATAAGAAATTAGTATTTCGCATGCGAACCTCACCAACAAGTGCTTTTGAAGCAAAAAGGCGATATGGTGAGATATTCATGAATTTTGGCAAATCTAAATGAAAAAACTATTAGAAAGTTTCAAGAAACTGGTTGTTGAAACCCAGCTGGAAGAATACGATCAGGCCGGCCACATTACTTTGTATCACTATACTTCTAAAGTAAAGGATGATAAAATGGTATTAGAGCCGGAATATTTTCTAACACATGGTAGCTCATATTCTATGAGAGAAAGAGAAGTTAGCAGAGTACCCAGAGTGTTTTTTTATCCCTCGACAGATCCAGATAAGACAGAACGAATGATTGCCAGTAACAGAAATTTATTTTCTGTTGACGTACCAATAAAAATGATATATAATCTTAAAAGAGATCCAGAAGGATTAATAGAACAAATAGCCCATCCAGTATTTGGGCTTCGCAAAGGAGTAGAGTGGACTGAACTTTTAAACACAATTAAAGAAAAATATAATGGCGCATTTTATTCACAACCAAACGGAATCGATATGATTGTTTGGTTTAAACCAATTGAAGTCCAAAAAATAGAAAGGGACAAATAATGACAAAAAAGAATATGAGCATGGGAGTTCATGATTTAGTAATGAATTCTCACAAAGGAGCATTGCGTTTTGGAACAATAATCCAAAAGAGGATCGACGAACAAGGATGGGCCCAGTTTCGCATTAAGTGGCATCAGGATGAAGCACACGAAAATGCAGCTGAGTGGAACAAATCGTTAGGCAATAAAAAGCCAGGTCTAATTGATTATCGAACAGATATGTTGCAGCTAGTATCAACAGAGCGTTTGCGAAACATTTTAGAAGAGCATGTAGAGTTTGTGGCCCCCTGGCGCGCCCGATAAACCAAAAACATGGATGACTTCGAAAGAAAGCGGATAATGCTTAAAGCCAAAATAGAATTGGGCCCTGATTATGCATACAAAATTCGCAATGGTGGTCTAGGTATGACTTTGGTTATTAATGCCGAAACAAAAGAAAGGGCACAAGCATTAAGAAAAAAAGTAGGTCAGGGAGACTTCGAAGGTTTAAGAACAATAGTTACCTATTACAATGTTAGAGAGAGAAAAAATGAATAAAACAATTATAATTTCAGGCGGATTTGATCCGATTCATATAGGCCACATTCGAATGATTGAGGCAGCTACAAAATTGGGCAAAGTTATCGCGGTTGTGAACAGCGACAAATGGCTTCTTCGAAAGAAGGGATATATATTTATGTCCTTTAAGGAGCGCTGTGAGGTCCTACAATCGATTAAGGGTGTTTATGAGGTCTCAGCTGTCGATGATACAGATAAAACCGTCTGTGAGGCTCTCAGGCGCCTTAAACCGGACATGTTTGGCAATGGCGGAGATCGAACGGACAGTAACACACCAGAACAGGCAGTCTGTGAAGAGCTTGGTATTGAAATGGTGTGGTCTTTGGGCGGCGATAAAATACAAAGTAGCTCAGAATTGGTTACAAAAAACCAATCCAATATTAAGCTATGTTCGATCCACTAGCCAAATAAATAATAAAAAAACACAAAAAACACTTGCAATCTTAGCCAATTCTTGGTATATTAAGAGTATAGAAAGGTGTTATAATGAAAATTAACGTTGAGGGCGACACTGAAATTGGAGCCTATTTTGTGAGCTTCACACATGTGCGAAAAGGAAGAAATTATCATGCATATATTCGGATGGATGATATTAAATCTTTCGAAAACGATATTGAATCTCAGGACCGCGCCACTCGTTGGCGACTAGAAACAAATAGTGGAGACATATATTATACTTTGAATTCGTTTATGGAGCTAATGGACACCAACTCATGGCACCCAAAGCGCCGAGAGGGATCAAAGAGCGGCTTTGTTATGAGAGAACTTTTGTATCGCCCGACCGAAACAGTACAACCTCGCCGCGAATTGAACACCGCCCTAGAAGCGGGAAGCTAGGCTTAATGATTATTAAAGCATACCAATGTAAGGCATGCCAAGATATTCTATTTTCTCGGACCAGGCATGATCACAGAACATGCAGTTGTGGCAAAGTGTCAGTTAATGGCGGCATCGAGTATTTGAGAGTAACAAACACAAATCAGTTTCCAGATAAAGTTGAACTGGATTTGGATACAACAGAGGGAGAGCTGTTTGTAGATTGGAATAGCCGAAAAGATGAGTTTGGCTGGATCCGTTCAGGAAAGAACCTACAACCTAAAATCAATTTTAGTAGAAAACTAAGCGATTTATAGCGGGAGAGTGGTGGAACGGTATACACAGCAGACTCAAAATCTGCCGCCCGTGCGGGCTTGCGGGTTCGAATCCCGCCTCTCCTACCAAAGATAAGGAAATAACATGAGTGTAATGAATGCAGACGGAAAAATCTTGCAACCCGGTGGGGGATGGTGGTCGCCATACGGCAACACCGACAAGGAGATCCGCGAGAACATGAAAACCGGGCATATGCCTAATGCACCGGATGCGATGCGTGTTGGTCCGAAACATTTTACGGGAAACAAGAGAGGCGATGAAACACTACGAGATTTTTTGGGCGATATTGGCGCACTGGCTGGACAGGCGCAGGAATCCTACGAAGAAAGAAAAAAGAAATAATGCCAAAGAGATATATGCATGAGTATATGGTTGTAAAGACTGATAAAGGATATGTTAAAGTTGATAAAAACAATATCCGACGAGAAATTATAGATGAAGAGCTACTCGATATTCTTGGAGATAGCGGCGCCTTCGGCGGAATAGCACAAAAAAGTTACGAAAAGAGAAAGAAAAATGCTAATAAAGCGAAATAAGAAAATTGTTTGTAAAGATGGATTTACGATGTCTGTACAAGCTAATGAGGGAGCTTATTGTAGCCCACGTATCAACGAAGCAGATAAATATACTCAAGTTGAAGTTGGGTTTCCATCTCAGCGCGAAGAACTTATCATTGAATGGGCTGAAGATCAGTCTCGGCCCACTGAGACCGTGTATGGTTATGTTCCCACACATGTGGTTAATAGTGTTATTGCAAAACATGGTGGAATGGTCTCTGGAGAAGTACCGACCGGCGTTGCCCCGCTCAAACCAATTCAATAATATTTACCTGCCTCCGCGCAGCGGCGAAGTAGTGTTCGCCTTAAGATCCATGCCGTGATCGGAATATGACGCTGATGTTCGTGACAAACCCGACTTGTCACAGCTGGGAAGTCGTCAGAGCAGAACCGGTGCTGGGAGGCTTATTAATGTTTGGAAAACGGGCCATTAGCTCAACGGGTAGAGCAGTGGACTTTTAATCCATCGGCTGGGGGTTCGAGTCCCTCATGGCTCACCAAACATCATTTTTTATTGACATCTAAACACAGAAGATGTATAATATTAATATGAAGAATATTTTTACTTTTGTCCTCGCTAGTCTTTTGAGCGGCTGTTATATTATTGTCGACGATACATATACCGACACAACAGGCGCCCCACATAATACATACAGTGATCATGTCTGGATCGAACATGCAGATATATATTGCACACATGAATATGGATACTATACTGATTCGTCGGTATGGGAGTTTTATGCCGATGTTGATTCAACAGGCGGTTATAATAATATTTATAGTGTCGAAGTTAACATTTATGAGTATTACGGGTATGATATCTGGACATACTATCTGTATGCCAATGGCCAAGGACAATACGGCTATCAGTTTACCAGCACTTTAGTTGACTGCGACAACATTTACGATATTGAATTCGTAACAGAGGATAATGATGGAAATTTTGCTAGCGAATGGATAGTCTGGTAGTGAGAGAAAATACTAGAAGACAACGATATGATAAAAAACTTAAAAATGCCAAGAAGTATCCGATTAGTCTCTGCGCTATCAATTTCCGCGTTGATGATAACCTTGGGTATCTTATTAGGAGTGCTGCTTGCTTTGGTGCAGAACGGCTTTATGTTATTGGACACATACCTGACCGGTCTCGCGTAAAAACAACTTCTGGGTCGTTAGTAGATTATGTTGAAATTATTCAATTTTCTAATCCATCAGAATTCCTTACTCACGCGCAGCTTGAGGGAATACAAATTGTATCTGGCGAGTTGGAGGAAGGTGCAAGACCCCTATCTTCTTATAATTTCAATTTTACTCGCCCTGTTTGCTTGGTCGTTGGTAACGAAGAGACTGGAGTTCCCCCTGAGATTCTTCGAAGGTCTGAGGTAGTGTATATACCAATGCCGGGAGTAGGATACTGCTTAAATACTTCACAAACAGCGAATATAATGTTGTTTGAAGCAATTAGACAATATGAAAGGGAATAATGGATACTAATTTAATTTTATTTTTTTTAATATTATATGGGGTAGCACAGCTTTTTTTGACTGCTGCAACTATCATATGGGTTTTTCGTTTTCGCCGTGACCTTGGAGTTTTACATGCAAAGATGTGGGACATTAATAACGAGATTGTTATGCATGCAGTGGCATTGAACGAAGCCGGCCTGATTCCCTTGCCTTGGGAAGCCATTGAAGAAGAGTTGGAAGACTTTACATTAAATGATTATGACCATTCTGGCCCCAGGCAAGAAGGGAACGTGTATTATTTAGATGAAAGTGACTAATTATATCTGATGGCAAAAAAGACCTATGTTCTAGACACTAGTGTCTATTTGACAGATGCCAGTTCAATTCATTCATACGGGAACAATGACATTGTAATCCCACTCAAAGTTTTAGAAGAAATTGATAAACACAAAAAGCGACAAGACCTTGTAGGTTTAAACGCCCGACTAACCATTCGAACGTTGGACAATCTTCGGCAAAAAGGAAACTTAGGAAACGGAGTTAGGCTTGGCAAGGGTTTTGGTATTATTAGGGTTCGCGGATTTGAATCCTTAAATCTACCGGCAGATCTGGATTTGTCGATACCAGACCATATGATTGTCGCGACAGCATTATCAGAACAAAACGATAATCCTAAAAGAAAAGTAATTGCAGTCTCAAACGATGTTAACATGCGGGTTATATGTAATGCTCTTGGATTACAAAGCGAAGATTATGAACCAAGCCACGTTATAAGAGAACGAACTGAATTATATAAAGGCCATACAACTGTTCTTGTCGATGATCAATTTGTAGATCAATTTTATGATAATGAAAAGGTTTGTTTAGATGAAACAGGTTTGGCTCAATTTTATCCAAACCAATTTTTAATGCTCGTTTCTAATTCTAATGAAAAAAAGTCAGCATTGGCTCGGTATGCTGGCCAAAACAAACCATTAAAGAAAGTTGCAAATTTTAAAAAAGGAGTTTGGAATATCAAAGCAAGGAACAAAGAACAATCATTTGCAATGGACTTATTAATGGATCCAGCGATTCCAATTGTTAGTTTAGTCGGGAAAGCGGGCTCTGGAAAAACGCTTTGTGCAATCGCAGCCGGCTTACAACAAACTTTGGAAGATATAACCGGTGTGGCACAAGTGTATACTCGTTTAATTGTTTCTCGTCCGGTTCAGCCTTTGGGAAAGGATATAGGCTTTCTTCCCGGCACGTTGGAAGAAAAAATGTCTCCTTGGCTAATGCCTATTCAAGATAATCTTCAATTCTTAATGGGAAATGATAAAATAACGCTAAGAGACTATATGGATCGCGGTGTGGTTGAAATTGAGGCGCTGACCTATATTCGTGGACGTTCAATTTCTAATGCATATATCATAATCGATGAGGCACAAAACTTAACAAGTCACGAATTAAAGACTATTATTACAAGAGTTGGCGAGGGAACGAAAGTTATTTTAACTGGAGATATTGAACAAATTGATAGTGTTTATATTGATGAGTTCTCTAATGGGCTAACATACGCTGTAGAAAAATTAAAAGCTCACGATATATCAGGGCACATAACACTTCAGAAAGGAGAGAGAAGCAAGGTAGCAACTTTAGCTTCTCGTGTATTATAAAGCAATGGACATAAAAGAACTTGAAAAGACAGAGAAAGAATTAGAAAATCCCTATTTGGATAAAAAAGTACAAAAAAATACTCCACTTAAGGAATGGCTGGTTAATTATGTTGGAGAGACACAACAGCCAGAAGAGGATAAGGTTACGGTTGAAATGGTCATCGATACGATGGCAAAGGAATTTCCGGAATTTTTAATGGTTGTGGCAGAAGAAAATTGGATAAGAGGATATCACCAAGGATTATCAGATGCAGAAGAAGGACAAAAATTCATGCGAGAATCAAACAAACAGGATAAAAACAATTAGGTATATCCGTTATTCGTTTGAAAAAACGCTCAGAGAACGACAAGAGTACACGTTCTTTGGAGACATATATGTATATGTCAAAGATCCTATGCCAGAGAATATTGATTTAGCGGCCGTTTTAGGGGAAGTTGAAAACACAGTACCACTCCAACTAGCTAAAGAAATTGATATGATTTATGTGGGAAGATTCGAAGAATTAGCTGAAAGAGAACTTCAGGCACTTTATAAAGATGGCGCTCTTTATTTGACAAATCTACAACACAGCGAAGAACAAATGATTGAAAATATTATTCACGAATTGGCACACGCAATTGAAGAGGCTTATGGTACGGACATATATATGGATGGAGCAATTGAAAAAGAGTTTTTGGGAAAACGGAAAAGATTGTTTGATATATTAAAGGCAGAGGGTTATGAACTTCCTCTAGAACCTTTCATGAATTCGGAGTATTCATCTGAATTTGATAATTTCTTATACAAAGAAATTGGATATCCGTCTCTTACTGCTTTGACTATGGGGTTATTTTTATCTCCCTATGCGGCGACTTCTTTGCGTGAATACTTTGCCAATGGCTTCGAAGGATATTATACAGATGATCCGCGGTATCTTCAAAAAGTGAGCCCACAACTATTTATTAAGATAGATAATATCGCGAGGATATAGCAAAATGAACGTTGAACCTAGATACCTGCCCTTTGAAGTAAAAATAGAAGAGAGATATACCGCTAACTCTGCTAATCCCCAATCTGTGGCGGTAATTAGCTTGACACTTAGCCCGGGCTCTGATAAAATAATAGCAAGTGAGGGCTGCGCCGCAGCATATTTGAGAGCCCAAGGTTACGATGTGGGTGCATGTATACAAGGATGTGTTGTTAAAAACTTTGTCTTAAATGCGTCGAAAGGCCAATGGGTTTTTGAAATAAACATACCCGAAAAAAAGAAAAGCGCTAAAAGCGTTAAAAAACCAAGTAAATCAAAATCCACCAGAGTAAATAAAACGAAAGAAGGCTAGTTTGCCGCATATATCATATTCAGAACTCAAGAATTGGGATTTTTGCCCGTTCTACCATAAACTTGTATACATCGACGGTATTAAAGCCTTTAAGGGCAATGAATATACCGCATTTGGCACTGCTATTCACGATGTATGCGAAAAAAAGCTTCTGAAAGAACAAATAGACGCCGGTGACGAATTTGTTACACGCTTTAAAAAAGCACTTAAGCTTTTAGAAAGTGATAAGGTAGAGTTTAATCTAGAACGAGCAATAGAGATGATTCCGCAAGGATTGTCTCTCCTTCCAGAGATAGAGCCGGCCCTTAAAGAATATTTCACTGACTTCGAAGTGATTTCCAGTGAAGAAAAATTAATGGTGCCAATAAATGAAAATATCAATTTCAAAGGATATATAGACGCGGTTATTAAAACCAATGATGGCAAATATCATATTGTAGACTGGAAAACCACTTCATGGGGGTGGGATACGCGAAGACGGGCTAATCCGATAGTGACCTATCAACTAACATTATACAAGCACTTTTTCTGTATTAAACACAACATAGAACCAAAAGATGTCGAAACACACTTTGCGTTACTTAAGAGAACTGCCAAAAAAGACAAGGTTGAATTCTTCCGCGTAACCAGTGGTCCTAAAAAAACTGATAACGCCCTTAAATTTTTAACGAAAGCGCTTTACAATATTGGTAAACAGAATTACGTTAAAAAGCGCACTTCTTGCAGAAATTGTGCTTTTAATGAGACGAAAGACTGCCCCTAGGAAAAATCATGACAGAAAAAAAAATAAAAATATTCACATTAAGTGATCATCCGCTCTCACCATCTGGTGTTGGAACTCAATCTAAATATATTATTGAGGCGTTATTGAAAAGTGGAAAATTTAAAGTAATAAGTTTTGGCGGAGCAATAACCCACCAAGATTATAATCCAGTTAAAACTGAAGAATATGGCGACGATTGGATTATATTTCCCATTGATGGATATGGTAACCACGATTCGGTCCGGTCACTTATTCGCACAGAACGACCAGACATTCTTTGGTTTATGACCGATCCTAGGTTTTGGGGATGGTTGTGGCAAATTGAGGATGAAATTCGTCCGCTAATGCCAATGGTTTATTATCATGTATGGGACAATTACCCATATCCAATGTTTAACAAGAAATTCTATGATTCAAACGATTTTATCGCAACAATATCAAAAGTTACTTATGACATTGTGACAACCGTAGCGCCAGACATAGAATGTAAATATATTCCTCATGCTGTAAATCCCAACATATTTAAGCCGATTGACGATGACGATGCCACTGGATTTAGAAAAGAAACTTTGGGAGAGGCCTCTTTGGAAAAGACGGTATTTTTCTGGAATAATAGAAATGCTAGACGCAAACAAAGTGGTTCTGTTATTTGGTGGTTTAAGGATTTTCTGGATATCGTCGGGAAAGACAAAGCAACATTGATAATGCATACAGATATCGGAGATCAGCATGGTCAAGATTTACAGGCAATCATTAACGAATTGGGATTAACTAACGGAGAGGTCTTATTTTCACAACAGAAGGTACCACCGGAAAATTTATCAATGTTATACAATATGTCTGATTGCACAGTTAATATTTCTGATGCAGAAGGTTTCGGCCTTGCGACGTTAGAATCTTTATCTTGTGAAACCCCGGTTATTGTAAACATGACTGGCGGACTACAGGAACAAGTAACCGACGGGAAAGAGTGGTTTGGGGTAGGAATAGAGCCCACCTCAAAAGCCGTAATAGGATCTCAAGAAGTGCCATACATTTATGAAGATAGAATATCCAAAGAAGTCTTTGTTGACGCTTTATTAAAAATACACAACATGACCCCAGAAGAACGAAAAGAACTAGGCAAGAAAGGCAAAGAACATTTAAACAAAAATTATAATTTTGAAGAATTTGGCAAAACATGGGTTAACACCATGTTAAAAATTCATGAAGAAAGGGGTTCTTGGGAAAATAGAAAAAATTACAAGGGCTGGCGGTTGAAAGAGGCTTAAAATGAGAAAGAAAATAATAGTACGAGGCCCCGCGCTTTCGCGTTCTGGTTATGGTGAACAAACTCGATTTGCATTGCGCTCTTTAAGAGCCCATGAAGAAAGATTTGACATATATTTATTGGCAACCCCATGGGGAAAAACTGGATGGATGTATGAAGACAATGAGGAACGCCGCTGGATAGATAGCTTATTGGCAAAGACAATAGAACACACCAGCAAAGGGGGCACTTTTGATATATCGTTACAAATTACCATCCCCAACGAGTGGGAACCGCTAGCGCCTTATAACGTTGGCTATACTGCTGGAATTGAAACAACAAAGATTGCACCAGTCTGGGTAGAAAAATCAAATATAATGGACAAAATTATCGTTGTTTCCGAGCATGCAAAATATGGATTTGATAATACAAGCTATGAAGCGACCAATAATGAAACTGGAGAAGTTACACCTGAATTCAAGTGCCAAACGCCGGTTGAGGTCGTTAATTACCCAATTAGGAATTTTGAGCCGGCAGATTTAGATATAAAGTTTGACTACGATTTCAATTATTTGGCTGTTGCCCAATGGAGCCCCAGAAAAAATGTAGAAAATACAATTCGTTGGTTTGTCGAAGAGTTTAAAGATGACGAAGTCGGCTTAATACTTAAAATGAACACTGCGAATAATTGTACAATGGACCGCGAAGCAACCCAGATTCAAGTTAGAAATTTATTGGCGCCATATTCTGATAGAAAATGCAAGGTTTATGTTTTGCATGGAGCAATGTCAGATGAAGAAATGACAGCCCTATACAAACACAAACAAGTAAAGGCCTTTGTAACCCTGGCCCACGGAGAAGGCTTTGGTTTGCCAATATTTGAGGCTGCATATAATGGGGTACCTGTAGTTTCTCCAAATTGGAGTGGCCAATGTGACTTTTTATATGCACCAATTAGGAATAAGAAAACAAAGAAAATCAAGAAAAAGCCGCTTTTTGCAAAAGTTGATTATATTTTACAGCCAATACAACCAGAAGCACATTGGGACGGTGTATTACAACCAGATTCAAAGTGGTGTTTTGCGGATGAAAAATCTTACAAATCAAGGCTTCGAGAGGTTTTTAAGGCATATCCTCGATTTGCCTCAATGGCAAGAAACTTGCAAGCGCACATATTAGAAAATTTTACGGCAGAGCAGAAATATAAGCAATTTGCCGATGCAATTCACAAAGAAGAGGTTTTCAATGTTGATGAGTGGATGAATAGTTTGAATGCGCAGGTTCATGATTGATGAAATTAATTTTTGTAGCGGACGTTTTTGTTGAGCAAGGCGTTTTAGGCGGCGGCGAATTAAATAACGAAGAATTCATACAGCACATTGCAGCGTCTGACCATGATATAGCGAAAATCAATTCCCAAGCTCTTACACCAGACGTAATAGCTGACAATTTAGACAAAACATATATAATTGCAAATTTTTTAGGATTAAATGAGCCGTGCAAAGAAATTTTGTCAAAAAAAGCCAAATATGCAATTTATGAACATGACCATAAATATTTAACAACAAGAAATCCAGCAGATTTCTCATATTTTCATGCTCCTCCGGAAGAGATAATAAATAAGGATTTCTACAAAAATGCCAAGGCAATATTTTGTCAATCCTCTTTTCATGCATCAATAGTCAAAAAGAATTTGGAACTTGATAATATAGTTAATCTTGGTGGAAATATTTGGAGTATTGCAGCATTAGAAAAGCTTGAAGAGCTTTCCTCTAAAGAAAAGAGTGACAGTTTTGCAATATTAGATTCGAGTATACCCCACAAAAATACAGGAGAAGCAATAAGATATTGCGTGGCCAATAAATTTAAATATAATTTGATACGTTCTCCAGATTACCATAGCTTTCTTGACAAGCTAAGCTCTAATAAGGGTCTTGTCTTTTTTCCAAAAACGCCAGAGACGTTGTCAAGACTTGTTATTGAGGCTCGTATGGCCGGCATGTCTGTTATAACAAATCAACTAGTTGGCGCCACTAGCGAACCATGGTTTAAATTAAAGGGAAAGCCTCTTATAGAAGTAATGAAGAACAAGCGTAAAGAAATTCCAAATACAATACTAAACCAGCTTGAATAATGAAAATAATATTAGTACATAATAAAACCCTGGTTCATGGAGGTCGACCGCGGCTGGACGGAGGTTATTGGAACGTATACATTCCTCTTATGAGTCTAAACCATGATGTATATTTTTATGATACGGTCGACCCAGAAGAAAAAGATTTAAACAGTATTATTGAACGGATTAAGCCTGATTTAATTTTCTGTTGTATGACCGGGGATACAGGATTAACTCCTCACGAACCGTGGGAAGATATTATAAAAGAAACCGAATCTGGAAGAACCAGAACGTTTAATTGGTTTTGTGACGATACTTGGAGATTTGATACGTTTTCAAGCCAGGTATGTTCGAATTTTACTGTATGTTCAACTCCAGAAAAGAGATATATTAAAAAGTTCAAGGACATTGGATATAACAATATTTTGTTAGGAGGCTGGCACGCAAACATAGATTTGTATCCTCAACATGCTGAAAAGAATCTTGATGTTACATTTTGTGGCCGACCAAATTCTGATAGGGAGTGGTATACTGATTATTTGAAAAAGCAAGGTGTGAATATGGAATATTTTTATGGGCTAGCTCATGAAGATATGACTTGGCTCCACTCTAGTTCAAAGATAGCCCTAAATTTTAGCAAAAACACAAACGCAATTGAATCCTCAACACAGATAAAAGCCAGGGTTTTTGAGGTCCCTGCTGCAAAAACGCTCTTGATGACAGAATATACTGAAGACATAGAAGAGTTTTTCGCCCCAGACAAAGAAATAATAACATTTGAAGGCCCAATTGAACTTTTTGAAAAAATAAAATTTCTCTTACAACGAGAACAATTGTTACAAGACATTGCATCTCGCGGCCATGAGAGATTCATGCGAGAACATGAATCCAAAATTCGGTTAAGCTCTATTCTAAATAAGATTATGTCTTCATGAGGAAAACTCTTTGTGTAATATATTATTCAGATATAAGATTTGAAAAGCTAGCACTTAATGCTGGACACAGTTTCATTAAATTTCATCCAGAGATTGACACACTTGTTTGTAATTTTTATAATTATGTCAATAATCTTGCCGGCACTATAGCCCCTATGGCTAGTTTAATATCACATGGATATATTAAATTTTCTTTAGCTTGTCATTTTTCTATTTGCGGGGGGTATGAAAAAGTTATAATTCTAGGCGCTGACACAATAACTTGTGCTCGTTTAAGCGAATTTGTTGATGATGACGAAAGCGATGCTATAGCAACGTTAGATTTCAATTATCCATTGCTCATTCCCGCAGATAAGAACCGCCCGTCGGGGCCCCCGGCCTATATAAGTCCAATTCTTGTCGAAAAAGACGCAAGTTCTTACCCAGCTGGTTATAATCTTTACAATCCAAATCCATATTTAGAAAATATTTTTGACATAAATCAAAATATTAATAGCGATAAACAGGAGACTGCTCAGCAGCATGCACATATTATAACAAATCCTGATGCATATAAGTTTCAGTTTTTACATTTAAACGCTGATGTTGTTTGTTTTAATAATTTAACGCTTCTGAAACATGTAGTAGATTTTTGTTTTCAAACTACGGTTTTAGATAAAAGATTTGATAATAAAATACCAATGGGGTTTATAAACAATTATTATGAACAAGGGTCTTTAAATTTTTGTTTATTTGCCGGGTATGGTCCAGATTTAGAAAACAAAGATATAGGGGAAGTAAATTTAGATTTATTCTCAAAAAACATGAAAAGACCAAAAATATCGATACCAGAAATTACAAATAAAGACATTATTTATAATGTTCGGTCTCACAGATCTCAAGAAAATGTATTAACAGAATTAGCCAAACAGAATAGTGCTGAAATTTTAATCAACTCAATTGCTACTAAAAAAGATATTGACTTTATAAAGCAATATTACGTGGATGATAATAAACTGTTTACCTCAGAGGGAAAACAGATAAAAGTTTGGCATTATTGTGATGATTTTGGAAGACAGAAACAAGAAGATTTTGCAAAACTAGAGAAAAAATGGATTGACACTTTTAATAAAGAGACAAAAGATTTTTTTGCAAACAATTGTAATTGTGGAGACTATTTCAAATGAAAATTTATATAAAAGAGCATTTACATAATGCCGGCAAGTGGATATATACTGGTTATGCGTCTGCATGGTCTAAATTAGGATTTGATGTTGAGTATTACAGAGAACTAGGCGCCATCCCCCAGGACTCCGATTATTATGTAATGGCAACAGACGCAGATGTTAATATGAAAACATTGCGAATATTAGAAGGTGCGAACAATGCTTATTTATTTGTACAGCCAACCTTGTTCCCGGGACATTGGGGAAATCACTCTAATTTTATAAGCCTTTGTAATCCAGAAACCAGAAAACACCTCAATGAAATAGACAATGTCTACAAATGGACATTCAGCGATTTAAAGGGATATCACAATGAATGGAAAAATGTAAAAACAATACCATTAGCATTTGATTCCGTAAACTACAAACCAATGCCAAATGATATATTGTTTGATATATGTTTTATCGGAGGAATTGCGAATAATGGATTTAATGAAAAATACCAGATAATGGTCGATCACTTCTCAAAATTTAAAGATAGTGATCTCAACTGTGGGTTCTTTGTTAATAACAATTTAGCGCATTGGCAAGAAAACACAATACTCTATAATACCAAAATTGCAATTAACATACACGACGCATATCAGAGGCAATTGGGGTTTGACACAAACGAGAGAACGTTCAAATCGCTAGGCTTAACAGGATTCTTAATAAGTGATAAAGTAACACAGTTAGAAAATTTATTTCCCGATGTACCGACGGCCGCTACGCCAGAAGAAATGTTTGAATTAGTGGCAGAATGGATAAACAAGGATTTAAGCGAGATTAAAGAGAAAAACAGAGAATATGTGAGCAAAAGACATTCATATATTACTAGAGCAGAAAGCATGTTAGAGAAATGGTGATCTATATTGACATTGATGAAACAATCTGCCATTATCCAGCTGGAAAAAGACAATATAACTTAGCGTGGCCGATAAAAGAAAATATTGAAAAAGCGAATAAGCTGTACGACGAGGGTCATACAATAATTTATTGGACTGCCAGGGGAAGTATAACAAAAATCGATTATAACGAATTAACACGAAAACAATTGGCAGATTGGGGTGTTAAGCATCACGACTTAAGAGTTAATAAGCCATATTATGATTTATTCATATGTGACAAAGCAATGAACACAGAGGATTGGAAGTGAATCCATTAGTATCGATAATCATACCATGTTATAATGCAGAAAAATGGATTGATAAATGTGTTCGTTCAGCATTAGAGCAAACCTATTCAAATGTTGAAGTGATTTTTGTTGATAATGAAAGCAAAGACCAAAGCGTTGATATTGTTAAAGACCTGTTTAAATTACATCCAGAATTAATAATCGATTACGCACCAAATATATACCCAAACTGCTGGGATGAACCAAAGGCCGTTGGACTAGACCACGCCAATGGCGATTACTTTACGGTTATGGGTGCGGACGATTATCTTCACCCCTTATATATTGAAAACTGTATGAAATATATAATGTCTGCTCCGGAGCAGGTAATTACGTTTCAAAGCCCTATTAGGGGAGTTCGCGGCGCTGAAGAAGCACCAGTTGGTGACATTGGACATTATTATACAACAATGGAAGAGTTTAAGACCTTGTTACTTAAAAAGTGCCCAGTAAACACCCCAACTGTGATATACAGTAGAAAATTATATGATGATAATTTACTAAATACAAATCCAGAAAAATATGGTGGTGCAGCAGACTATGATCTATATTGTCAATTGGCCGATCATGATGTCTTTATATACCCTTGTGATAGATGGCTGGGATATCATTACAGATGGCACGAACATCAGGCTACGTGGAATGTGCATCGCGAAGGTATAAATTATGATGATATGATACAGACCTATTGGAGAGAGAGATGGACCATCAACCCTTCTTAAAACGTCGTGTTTTAGATATTGCCTATAAATACAAATTATCTCACTTAGGTAGCTATTTTTCAAGCCTAATGATAGTTGATGATATTTTTAAAAACAAAGCTGATGATGATATCTTCATTCTGTCTTCTGGGCATGCTGCTTTGGCACTATACGCTGCAATTGAAAAATATCACGGCATTGACGCTGAAGAATTATTTAATAAACACGGCGGCCACCCTCATCGAGATGAAGAAAACGAAATCTATTGTTCAACTGGTAGCCTGGGGTTGGGCCTAACTATCGCGGTTGGAAGGGCAATGGCAAACAAAAACAGAATCGTACATTGTCTAATAAGTGATGGGGAATGCGCAGAAGGTTCAATTTGGGAAGCTCTTAGGTTTATTCACGAGAACAAAATAGAAAATATCAAGGTTTATGTTAATGTAAATGGCTATGCTGCATATGATGAAGTTGATACTGAGTATCTTATTAAGAGACTTAAAGCTTTCTTGCCCTCAATTGATATTTGGCATACAACCGTTGAACATTTTCCGTTCTTGAAAGGTTTAAACGCCCACTATCACGTAATGGACGAAGAAGACTATAAACTAGCGTCTAGGATGTTGAAACAATGAGAAGACATTTCAGCAAGCTTTTATACGATGAAATGGCAAAAAACGAAAGCCTGTTTCTTTTAACCGGAGATCTAGGATATGGTTTGTGGGACAATGTGCGAAGAGACTATCCAAAGCAGTTTTGTAATGTTGGTTCGTCAGAACAGTTGATGATGGGCATGGCGACTGGCTTCGCGATGGAAGGAAAAATTCCAATTGTATACTCAATTACACCGTTTCTGTTATATCGCCCATTTGAGATTATAAGAAACTATTTGGACCATGAAAAAATACCAGTTAAGCTTGTTGGAGGCGGCCGTAATCAAGATTATGGTTATTTAGGGTTTTCTCATTGGGCTTCGGATGACAAAAGGATTATGTCTGTATTTGATAATATAGTTGTTTCTCATCCGGAAACAGACGAAGAGTTAGAATCAATGTTTAGTGAATTTCTATACGATGATCGACCGCGCTATATGAATTTAAAGAGATGAATATTTTAATTACTGGCTGCAATGGCTTCCTGGGTAAAGAACTCATATCCAGATTTAAAAATACAACACACGTTATACATGCAACCAATAAAAAAAGTCTAGATGTTACCAATCATCAACATGTAGAAAATTTTTTTGCTAGAAATGATATTGATATAGTGCTACATACTGCCATTCAAGGAGGCACCCGCGGCGCCGTCGATACTTTTGAAGATTTTGTTGCCAACATATCAATGTTTTCGAATCTGCAGAAGCAAGCAGACAAATTTAAATTAATGATTAATTTTGGCAGTGGAGCAGAATTTGACCGGTCCACACCCATAGAAAATGCAGACGAATTCGAATTATTTAATAACTGGCCTGGCGACTATTATGGATCAGCAAAAAACCTAATTGCAAGAGAGATATCAACATATGGCGGGAATATTGTAAATTTGAGAGTTTTTGGATGTTTTGGCATACACGAAAAATCATCGAGAATGATTAAAAGCGCAATGCTAAGCTGTTTGGCCGAAGCTTCAGTAGCAATACACCAAAATAAAAAAATGGATTACATTTATGTTGGAGATTTGTATACTATATTAGTATACTATATCGACAATTTCGACAAACAAGAATTACCCAAGGATCTAAATGTGTGTTACAACCAAAAGTTGACATTGAAAAATATAGTAAACAAAGTTAGATATTTGACAAACAGGAATGTTGATGTTATAATAGAGAATGCCGGTTTAGAAAACTGCTACACCGGCAATTGCAGCAAATTGAACGAACTCGATCTAGATTTAATAGGATTAGAGGGCGGGATTAAAGAGGTATTAAGTGGCTACACCAAGTAAAGAACAAATTCTTTCTTTAGTGAAAGAGTATATTGAAACAAAACAAGAAAATGAAAGCTGGACCCCTGGCGAAGATTGGCTGGCATATTCCGGACCAATGTTTGATAGCGATGAATATGTCGCCGCTGTTGAAACACTGTTGGGTGGATGGCTGATTTATGGCAAAAAGGGGAGAGAATTCGAAGTTGAGTTTGCCAAACATATGGGTTGTGACGATGGAGTACTAACCAATTCAGGAAGCTCTGCGAATCTGTTGATGGTAGCAGCATTAACTTCTAGAAACATGCCCGACCGGTATCGACTTCAGCCAGGAGACAAGATAATCACACCTATTGTGTGTTTTCCAACGACAGTTAACCCTATTATACAAAATGGTTTTACTCCTGTGTTTGTTGATGTCTCATTGCCGGATTTAAATCCAAATTTGGATGAAGTTGAACAGGCCCTAAAAGACGATCCTTCTATTAGAGGCATTATGTTTGCGCATGTTTTGGGCAACCCTCCCGATATGGATCGTTTAATGAGACTGGTTGAAAAATATAATCTAGTTTTCCTAGAAGATACTTGCGATGCTCTTGGTTCTACATATGACGGCAAGCTGCTGGGCTCTTATGGTGTCTTATCTTCTTGCTCATTTTTTCCAGCGCACCACATGACAATGGGTGAGGGAGGATTTGTTGCAACGAACTCATCGAGAATTAGAAAAGTTGTTTCTAGTTTCCGAGATTGGGGCAGAGCATGTTATTGTAACTCATTCAAGCCAGGAAATGTAACTTGTGCCACAGCTTGCGGCAACAGATTTAAGAATTGGCTGCCTGGATTAAAAGAAACCACATACGACCACAGATATGTGTTCGATGAAATTGGCTACAACATTAAGCCGCTAGATTTACAAGCGGCGATTGGCTTGGAACAGATTCACAAGCTAGATGATTTACACGCCGGCCGTAAAAGAAACTTTGAAGCCCTGAGTGAGATTTTCGCCCCATATGAAGAATATATGTATTTGCCGAAAGCTACCGAGAAGGCTGATCCATCGTGGTTTGCCTTCTTAATGACGATAAAACCTGACGCATCTTTTGAACGTCAAGATTTTGTATCCCATTTTGAAGCAGCCAAAATACAGACGAGATCTTACTTTTCCGGAAACATCCTTTACCATCCCGGCTATCGACATTTGGCCAAACAATATGATAATTTGTCAGAACGGTTCCCCGTAGCCCACTTGGTTACAACAAACTCAATGTTTCTTGGAACCTATTCGGGGATAACCCGCGAGAAGCTTTCTTATATAAAGGATGTTGCGGACCATTTTTTTGGAAACATTAAATAGTGAAAATTGTATATGTAACGGGATGCCTAGGTTTTATTGGCTCTTATGTGACAAGAAAATGTTTACAAAGAGGGTGGATGGTATATGGTATTGATAAGTGCACATATGCGGCAAATCTTGAATTATTAAATGAGTTTGTACAATATGATAATTTTAGGTTTGATAAAGAAGATATTAGCAAATTAACGCATCTTTATGATTGTGATTATGTCATAAATACGGCTGCAGAATCTCACGTTGGTAATAGCATTATTAAAAGTGATGAATTTATGGCAAGCAACGTACTGGGCACCAAGAATATTCTGGATTTGATAAGGCTTAAACCAACAAATGTAAATTCAAGACCAATTCTTCTTCATTTTAGTACTGACGAAGTATACGGAGATATTGAAGAGGGAATACATTTTGAAACGGACTTATTAAAGCCGAGCAATCCTTATTCAGCAGCCAAAGCTGCAGCAGATATGCTTGTGTTAGCTTGGGCGAGAACGTATGATATTGATTATGTAATCATACGCCCAACGAACAATTATGGAATTAGCCAATATCCAGAAAAGCTAATTCCCCTGACTGTGAAGAATTTCAATCGAGATAAGAAAATCCGCCTTCACAACAATGGAACTCCAGTGAGAAACTGGCTACATGCGGATGATACCGCAGAAGCGGTAATGACAATTATAGATTCTGGCACGGTTAACGAAATATACAACGTTGCCGGAGGCTATGAACAGAAAAACATCGATACGGTTAAGAAAATAATTGAAGCATATTATGGCTCAGATGAGGATTGGAAATCTCATATCGATCTTTCTTATGTTCGCCAAGGACAAGATGTTCGTTACGCACTTAACGATGAAAAATTAAGAAAACTGGGCTGGAAACCTAAAAAGATATTTGATAAAGAGATTGGAGATATAGTGAAATACTATAAAAATAAATTCGTATGGTAAAAAAGAAAACAAAATCACTTGACATAGAAGATATAGTTGATCAGTGTACGGGGCTACCGGCTGTTATAGCATGCCACGGCCCAAGTTTAAATTCTGTTAAAGATAAAATTCTAGATTTGCAAAACCAGAAAAAGCTTATAAGATTTTCACTTAACAATTGGTTTGATTTCTTTGATTCTGAACCAGACTATTGGGTGTTAGCTAGTACGGTTGATACAATAAAGACTTATACGGAAATTATGAATAAGTCTAACGTTCCAGTATTTTTTGCCGATACAGTAGATAAGACTAGCTATAGCTTTATAGAAAATAATCTAAAATGTGATTATATTGGATATGACCAAAGGCATTTTAAGGGACACACGTGCACACAAATTCTGCAAAGTTTTTATGAACACAACACAAAAGAGGATAATCACGATTTTGCAGAATATGGCAATAATATTGCAATGTGGCAGCCACCCAGGTATAAAGATGGCGCTGGATTTGCGCTACCCAGACAAGAAAATAACATTCTTGTCCCTGCTGAATGTTGTGAACGCATCCAAAACCGAGAAATAATGATACAAGAGTTGTGGAAAGTTGTAACCAGGCCCGCGGATTTGATTTTTGCAGATTCAAAAAATGCTCGACTAACAATCCAAGAGGTATTACAATCAACTTGTGGCCACGAGCAACATTACAGTACAGGAGATACGGTGGCTTTGCACGCAATTGCATTTGCTATCATAATGGGGTGCAACCCCATCTATATAGCGGGAATGGATTTGGACTATGGAAAGGGATATGCAGAAAATGAAGATGTGCCTGTTCCAGTAAATAATGATTGGAGTAGGCTGGCCCATAACTTAAAAAATGATTTAAGGATATTGGACGAGAGTGCAAGGCTACGAGGAACAAAAATCATTAATTTAAACAAAGAAACATGGTATCATGAATTCGAAAAGGGAGAACTATTATGACAACATTTATTATCGCAGAAATTGGGATTAATCACAACGGAGATATTAACGTTGCTAAAAAATTAATCGACGGTGCAGTTAAAGCAGGCTGTGATGCAGTTAAATTTCAAAAGCGAACCATCAGCGATGTGTATACCAAAGAAGAGCTAGACCGCCCACGGCAGAGCCCATGGGGCACCACGAATCGAGATCAAAAATTTGGCCTTGAATTTACTCAAAAAGAATATAACGAAATTGATCGTTATTGTCGAGAAAAACAAATTGAATGGTTAGCTTCTGCATGGGATGTTGGAAGTCAGAAGTTTTTGCGGCAGTATAACCTGAGATATAACAAGGTCGCATCAGCAATGCTTACTCACACTGAGTTGTTGAAAACGATTGCAGAAGAGGGAAAACATACATTTATTTCTACAGGAATGAGTACTCTGGAAGAAATTGAATCCGCAGTGAACATCTTTAAGGAAGCAAATTGCCCATTTGAATTGATGCACTGTAACAGCACCTATCCAATGAAAAATGAAAATGCAAATTTGCGCGTGATTAACACCTTAAGAGAACAATTTGGGTGTAATGTTGGATACAGTGGTCACGAGACTGGCCGGATTGTTTCTGCTGCTGCTGTCGCATTAGGCGTTACCTCTTTGGAGAGACATATTACTCTTGATAGAACAATGTATGGCTCAGATCAGGCGGCATCAATTGAGCTTGATGACGTTGCGCGCCTTGTAAGAGATATTCGGACAGTTGAAGCTGCTCTGGGAAGCTCGGAAAAACGAGTGATGGAAACAGAAATACCAATTAGAGAGAAGCTAAGGAAGTACTAGGGGGAATATTGTGCGAAAGCTTATATTGGGTGACGGCTTGCTTGGTTCTGAAATTTATCGACAAACTGGCTGGGACTATGTAAGCAGAAAAAAGGATAAAATCGACTTTAGATATCCAAATAGTTATAAAAAATATTTAAAAGAATTTGATGTTATTGTAAACTGTATAGGACATGTTGATGTTTATAGTAAAGACAGGCAAACACATTGGGACATCAATTACAAAGCCGTTTCAGATTTAGTAGATTTATGTAATGAACATTCAGCAGCACTAGTACATATTAGCACGGATTTTGTATATACCAACTCTATAGAAAACGCATCTGAAAATGATGTGCCGGTACACAATAGAAATTGGTATGGATATACGAAATTATTGAGTGACGCACATGTCCAATTGAAGAGCGATGATTATTTGTTGATACGAACAAGCTATAAACCTAGGCCGTTTCCCTATGATAAGGCGTGGACAAGCCAAAAAGGCAATTTTGATTATGTTGATAACATAGCTTCAATTATTATAAAGCTGATAGACAACAATTCTCGTGGCGTATACAACGTGGGTACCGAATCAAAAACAATGTTTGAGCTAGCTCGGCGCACCAATGGGGCGGTTAAACCATCGGATAAATTATATCACGAATCAATGCCAACTAACATAACGATGGATTTGCAAAAGTTAATGGAGGTGGAAGTATGAAAAAAATAAAAGACATTTTAAATACAGAAACCAACATATTCAATCCACAAGCAAAAATTATTGCCAACGTTGATAGAGTTATAGAACATTTAGAAACCGGATGTTCCGCCCCGGTGTTAGTAGAGGTTGATCCAAGCAACGCATGTAATCAGGCGTGCAGTTTTTGTCTTTCATCCTACATCCATTTTGAAAAAGCAAAGAATACAGAAACATTTTCTAGAGCGCTTATGCCTAGAGAAACATTAATGGGCCTTTGTAGAGATTTTGCTGAAATGGGGGTTAGGGCGATTAACTGGACCGGTGGCGGAGAACCAACCTTAAACAAACACCTCAAAGAAGCTATACAGTATTGCGGACAAAACGGTATTAAGATGGGCATATTTACCAATGGTGTTTTGCTTGATAGGTGGGATTTATTCGAAACCATGGTTCACAATATGACATGGGTTAGATTTTCAGTCGACTGCGGTACAAAAGAAACTTACGATAGTGTTCGGAGAGCCAAGAAAAATCAAGGCTGGGACAAAATGATCGAAAACCTAAACAAATTGATTGAAGTTAATAATAAAAATAATAAGAAAATAGATATTGGCATTGGATATGTTATATCTCCTGAAAACTATCACGAGATTATTGAATTTGCTGAGTTCTTTTCACAATTTGATATAACTTACTGCCAATACAAGCCCGAGATAATAATTCGCGAAGATGGAGGGGTTCAACGCGCCGCCGAATTTTGGGACCACAAAGTCGAACCAAGATTGAGAAAAGCAAAGAAAATTCTTGGAGACAGGTTTGAGGTTAACGGATATAAACTAGAAGATTTAGAAAACGATAGGACTAATTTTGGAAGAAATTATAAAAAATGTTTGGGCTCACAAATTCAGCCCTGTGTTGGGGCCGATGGACACGTATATGTCTGCACGAATCATAGAGGTTGGAAACAATATAGTTATGGTTCGCTACATGACGGGAAATCGTTCAAAGAAATATGGGAAGACCTGACATCTAGAAGAAGAGTAATGGACCAAATTGAGAAAAAAGAGCGGTTTCTAAACTGCACCAATCTCTGCAAACCTCACGAAAGCAACAAGGCAGTCTGGGAAATTTGGAAGACTATGGAAAACATGGATCAAAAACAAAAAGACGCCTATATTGAAGAACTTAATCTAAAGAAGGAACAGGTCAGCGAGCGCCTAAAACATAAAGAATTTATATAGGAAAATATTATGATGATAACCAATCTTGATACATTATCGGCTCTGTTCGATAGATTAATTTCCGAGAGGATTAAGCTTTTCTTTTTTGAAAAAGATGGAGATACTGAGAAAGCACAACACCAAGAAGTGGTGATAAATGAAATTAAGGGAAGAGTGGCCAATCTTTTTGAGAAATGCCTTAAAAGTGGCGAATACGATTATTTGGCAGAAAAGCGGACATTTAAATCTAGTGACGTTGTAGAGGAATTAGAACAATTGGTTGTAAATGACATTTTAGTTGGAGAGTCTGATAGAGGTGTATTAGCAGAGATTACTTCCGATGAGCCGGATATTAACAGTCTTATAACACATGCTAAAAGGATGAGAAAGGCTAACGAAGAAAGATCGATCAATAAAAACAATATTGATAAAATTATGGCCGGATTATCGCAACAGAAACAAAAAACATGAAAGTACTAATAACAGGAATTGCAGGCCTGCTTGGTTCCAGACTAACAGATTGGCTTATTGAAAATAAACCAGGTATAAGAGTAGTTGGGATTGATGATTTTAGTGGTGGATATATAGAGAATGTTAATAAAGAAGCAGTATTTTATAAATTGGATTTAGCAACTGCAGAAAAAGAGCTTGACACTCTTTTTAAAAAAGAAAGGCCAGATATCGTTTATCATTTTGCCGCATATGCTGCAGAGGGGCTTAGTCCATTCCTAAGAAGACACAATTATATAAATAATTTGGTTGCATCTGCAAATCTGATTAATTGTAGTATTAAATATGATGTGAACAGATTTGTATTCGCTAGTTCTATGTCTGTATATGGAGACAGACACGAGCCCCCATTTGACGAAGATATGCAACAAACCCCCATAGATCCATATGGGGTTGCGAAGTTTTCGGTCGAACAAGATCTTAAAATTGCTTATGACCAACATGGTTTAAAATACACGATAGTTAGACCACATAATTTTTATGGCAGAAACCAAAATATTTGGGATAAATATAGGAATGTCCTAGGAATTTGGATGTATCAAATTATTAATGAACAGCAGCCAACTATTTTTGGAGATGGACAACAAAAAAGAGCGTTTAGCTATGTTGATGATTCAGTGGTGCCTTTTTGGTATGCCTCCCAAAATGATAATTGCATAGATCAAACTATTAATTTAGGTGGCATTAAAGAGTATACAATTGAAGAAGCATGTAATATACTTATTGAAGTTACAGATGTTAATATTAGGCCGATATATTTGGAACAACGACATGAAGCTAAACACGCATGGAGTACGTGGGAAAAATCAGTATCGCTACTTGGCTTTGAACATAAAACCGATTTACCAGAGGGTCTAACAAAAATGTGGAATTGGGCTCTTACACAACCCAACCGTCCACGATTTGTTTGGCCAGAATACGAACTTGAGAAAGGAATATATAAGTTTTGGAAAAAAAATTAAAATTTGGAATATGGCGCCATGAAAATTCAATAGGAAATTCAATAGAACAAACTATTGCGCTAGCAAAACATTTAGCTAGGAAGGACATAAATCCTAAAAATGTTGAAATTTATGTTGAGCATGAATTTCAAAGGTCTTTTGTTTTATGCATACCTGGCGTTGAGCCAGAGAATATTAAGTTTTTCACTTCCAAGACGAAAGACAATGAAAAGAGGATTGAGATAAAAGACATTATAATGCCAGATGCTTATCCTGACTTTACACAAGAAAATGGCCGAGAAGCATATCCTTCCACGTGGTCAAGCTTGTCCGGTGCACCAGACATAACGTTAAAATTCGATGAAGAGAATTATGAAAACCATCTTAAGCTGCCAAAGGATGCAATACTTATATTTCATAGAGAACAGGGCACTTGGTGGAAGAGAATTGATGGTTCCGAGTTTGATCAAGAGAGATTTGTAGATCCAGAGGCTTTCCACAAATTAGCCCTTACATATGCTAATATGGGATATAAAGTTGTTAAATTGGGAGATAAAAGACAAAAAGCTCTTCCTGGCGGATATACGAGATTCGAATTTGGTGCAGATCATCAACACAAAAATTTAATCGATTTGTCAAAGTATCTTGATGACGATGGAGAACCACGGTGGACAATCGAAGATTATCTGTTTTTAATTCAAAATTGCAAATTGTTTATTTCTTGTGATGCTGGCTTTTGGCCGATGGCTGCAGCCATGAAGAAAAATTTAGTTTTTTGTAATGTCACCAGCTGTAATGTAATGCCGGTTGATTTTGACTGGGATAAAGAAGAATTTTATCAAGAACAAAAAACCGAGATTGTTGATTGGATGCCAGCAGAAACCACATCAGTAATATTTAAAAGATGGAAGTTCCTCCCATATGAAGCATTAACTTATGATCTCGTCGAACATTCGTCAGAACAGAAACAGTTTATGACCAATTTTAATGAATTTTGTTTCGATCTTGGACCTTCTTCTTGTGTTGGTCGTTATGAGAGATTTTTATCGGGCAATGTTCCCGATAAATATAATGAGGAATGGTGGCCATATGGTATGAAAGATCATCACAAAAGACAGACTGGCCAAATGCCTCCGGAAGAAACAACGTGGTACCATCACGCTTTCAGCCCAAAGCTCTATCTTGAAGATAATGCGTATGAAGAAATATTCGAAGCAGCAAAACGATTTTTGGAATGAAAACCGCAACAGTTATTTTAGCCCGCGGCGGAAGCAAGGGCATACCAAGAAAAAATATCATTGATTTTGCAGGTAAGCCGCTATTGGCACACTCTATAGAACAAGCAAAAGCATCAGAATACGGCAATAAAGTATACGTATCTTCTGATGATGAAGAAATATTAACCGTTGCAAAAGATTACGGCGCCAATTTAATATTGAGACCAGAAATACTAGCACAAGATATTTCTTCTTCTGAAACTGCCCTGCTACACGCTATTAATGAAATCGACGATATTGACACAGTTGTGTTTTTACAGCCGACTTCTCCGTTAAGAGAACCAAAAGATATAGACAATGCGATTGAGACATTGGTCAACAATTCTTTAGATTCAGTTTTTTCTGCAGTTGAGGCAAAAGACCTATGTTTGTGGACATGCAACAGGGCAGGAACTCCTCGAAGTTTAAACTTTAATTTCGAAAATAGAAAACGAAGACAAGAACTAAGCGGACAATTGATTGAAAATGGATCAATATATGTGTTTAGAACAAGAACAATAAACAGATACAACAACAGACTGGGCGGCAATATCGGATATTCTTTAATGGACAATTGGAAAGTTCATGAAATCGACGATATGGATGATTTAAAAATGTGTGAATTTATATACAAGTTTAAGGAATTGGGATGAGTAATAGGTTAGTTTACTTTAATGGCGAATTTGTGCCAGAGAGCGAAGCAAAGATATCAATCTATGATTCTGCTTTGATGTTTGGTGATATGGTTTTTGAAATGACGAGATCGTTTAACAAAAAACAGTTTAAACTTCGCGAACACTTAGAACGATTATACGCATCGATAAAATATGTTCGTATTCCGATCAAAATGACAATCGATGAAATGGAAGAAGCGGTTTACAAAACTATTGAGATTAATGATCCCCATTTTCAAGACGATGATGAACATCGCATTATGATTGATGTGTCTCGTGGAACTCTTTCTCTTTATGAGGAAGTGCTTGGTATGCACAAGGGCCCAAACATTATTATCGCTGATTTTCCTCTTCGTTGGACAGTATCATCGATGGGTCATTTATTTGATAAAGGTATCAATGCCGTAATCCCTTCTCAACGGGCGATCCCGGCGCAATTGCTAGAACCGAAAGTGAAAAATAGAAGTAGAATTCACTACCTTATGGCAAACATTGAAGTTTCTCAATTTGCCGGTGAAGATAATTGGGCCTTGCTTCTGGATCCAGATGGTTATATTGCCGAGGGAACCGGGGATAATTTTTTCATTGTCAAAGATGGTAGAATTTTAACACCAGAAGGAAGAAACGTTCTCAGAGGTGTAAGCAGAGAATATATATTCGAACTCTCAGAACAGCTTGGTCTCGAATGTGTTGAAAAAAACATTGAGCCATACGATGTAATGATGGCTGATGAAGCATTTATGACGGGCACCCCCTTCTGTTTGCTGCCGGTTACTAAGCTGAATGGCCAGAACATTGGTCCTGGTACCCCAGGAGAGGTCACCAGCGGCCTTCTAAGCGCTTGGAGCGACAATGTGGGCGTAGATATCGCCCAGCAGATAAAAGACTACTCACAGAGCGTAAAAAATAGCAATTTGCCTTCACCTTATGAGTTTAAGGATAAAGAATGAAAGTCGGAATAATCCAGGGAAGGTTGTCGACACCAACCGAAGGTTTTCAAGAGTGTCCAAAAAATTGGAGAAGAGAGTTTGATTTATTAGACAACATGAATCTTAATCATGTTGAATGGATTATTACAAAGAAATCGTTTTCAACAAATCCTATATTTTTTGAATCGGCTTTAGATTATCCGATACATTCTATATGTGCTGACAATTTGGTCGATTCCGGTATTCACGATAAAAAATATTTGAAGAGAAACCTAATACCAATTTGCACTGCAGCGCTTAGGAATAACATTAGATATATTACCATTCCTTTGCTAGAAGAAAGTGATATGTCAGATGACAACCAAAGACACGCTTTTGGCAAGGTAATGCAAAGTATGAGTGAAAATTTCCCTACAATAGGATTTCTATTTGAAGCAGAACTAGAAGCTGACAAATTATTAGAAATATTAGAGCTTTCAAACAACTTTTATGTGACGTATGACACTGGAAATATTACTTCATGTGGCTATAATCATGAAGAATACATTGCAAAAATAGGGAAATACATTAGAAACGTACATTTAAAAGACAGAACACATGAAGCCCAAACGGTCTTTCCAACATCTGGTGATACAGACTTCAAAATGATATTTAAATATTTAAAATCACACGGCTATAATGGCGTGTATACACTACAAACAGCTAGAGGAAAATCTGGTAACGAGATAAACACAATTTTATTACACAAAGACATTTTTGAAAGGATATATTATGAACAATAACGTTTTCGATCTGACCGGTCGAACTGCATTAATTACGGGCGCTGGAGGTCTACTTGGCCCACAGCATGCTGCAGCAATAATTGAATATGGAGGCAGGGTGATATTAACAGATCATCATTTAGACAGGGTCTCCGAGAAAGCAGCTGAATTAAATAACAAATATGGAAAAGGATCGGCCGCCGCGTTTCATATGGATGTTGCGGACCCATTGTCAGTCAAGACTGTTGTCGGGTTTTGTGAGAAAATTGATATTCTCATTAATAATGCCGCAAAGGATCCAAAGGTTAAGAAGGGTGGCGGTCTAACTCCTGATTCGAGATTTGAAACTATGTCTCCAGAATATTGGTTTGAGGGCATCAACGCTGCGCTAAATGGAACGTTCTTTTGTTCTCAGATAGTCGGAAACAGGATGCTTAAACAGGGCGGTGGCGTTATTTTGAACATTTCATCAGATTTAGGTGTTATTGCGCCCGACCAAAGACTATATCGTAAAGATGGTGTTGCTGAAAACAGGCAGAACGTTAAACCGATTACCTATTCGGCCGCTAAGTGGGCGATAATTGGAATGACAAAATACTTGGCAGTTTATTTTGCAGAGAAGAACATCAGAGTTAATTGCTTAAGCCCAACAGGTGTATACAATAACCACCCAAAAGAGTTCGTAAAGAAACTATCATCTATTATTCCAATGAATCGTATGGCGCGCCTTGATGAATACAAAGGTGCCATAGTATTTTTGTGTTCTGACGCCAGTTCTTATATGACAGGCGAAAACATGGTCATTGATGGCGGAAAGACAGTATGGTAGGAATCCCCATAAAATATGTTGAAAAAGGCTGGGGTCATGAGCGCTGGATTGTTAACAAACCAGAATATTGTGGTAAACTGCTATATTTTAATGAGGGCAAGCGATGTTCGTGGCATTACCATAAATTGAAGGATGAGGTTTTTTATTTACAGTCTGGGAAAATGATTGTTAAATTCTCTGATGAAGACAATATCGCAGCAGCTCAAGAAGTTACTTTAGAGCCTGGACAAAATTTTCATGTATATAGAGGTCTGAGACATCAGATGATTGCTCTAGAACCCTCGGAATTATTTGAGTTTTCAACTCAACATTTTGACGAAGATAGTCATAGAATTCAGAAAGGCGACTAGATTGAGAAGATGTCACATGTGTAATCAGACACACTCAAGACATCGACCGTGTAAAACATTTTTAGTAAGATGTCAGTTATGTCACAGATTACATTCGATACATCATTCATGCAAGGAAAAGAAACAAGAACTGGGTCGCGACCTCGACGCGTTTCTGGTTGGTAAAAAAATTATGGTAGACAACTTTTCACCCGGGGATGCAGAATTTCTTCTATTGTCCTACCCGCGTTCTGGAAGTACATGGCTTCGATATTGCATTGAGTTTATAACAGAAAGACCAACATTGGGACCAGACTATCATATGTTAGGCTTTGAGACACCTTCAAAACCAATATTTCTTGATAAAGGTGCAATCCCGGTAGTTCATAGTCATATAGATTCTCCATTTTTTAAAGAATACATTAAAAATTCTCCAATATTGCTTAAACGGCACGAGTGGCTTTATGAAGAGAACAAAGTTAAGCATTCTTATAAAAAAGTGATTTTGTTACTTAGAAACTATAAAGAAGTTATGATTAGAAATGATCCCGGGCTTGCAGAGAGAATGGAGGCTTTTAAATTTAACCCTAGCGAAGATGATACTATGAAGAATGCATTTGATGCTAATTCTGGAGGTTATATTACGTTAATTAGAAGATACCACGAGCACGAAGGCTATAAAACTATTGTACACTATGAAGACTTAATCCTGAAGCCAAAAGAAACGCTTGAGAGCTTGATAAAATCAATGGACATGCTAAACGAACATAGTCTTGCGAGACTAAACGAATTGATGGATAAATTTGAATTTCATAAAAATAGAAGCGCGGAAAAATATAGACGAATGAATGGCGGTCATAATTCAGCATATGTAACAAACACTGTTGATAATAAAGATATGGAGTTTCATAGAAAAGACAAATCATTTCACATGATGGAAGACTTTGATAAAGCGGTTAAAAAGCGTTGGCCAGAGTTATTTGATTTGTATCTTAAGCGATACCAGGAACGGAAATCATTAAGAAGATGACAGTTTTAGTGACAGGAGGTACCGGCTTCGTTGGCAGTCGACTTAAACTGGTCAAGCCAGATTGGACATATGTATCTTCAAATATGTATGATCTAACGTCTGCAAAAGAATGTAGACAGATGTTTAGTGACTTTCGCCCCGAGGCTGTGATACATTTGGCAGGCAGAGTGGGTGGAATATTTGATAATGTCAGCAAACAAGCTGAATATTTTTATATCAACACGATGATCAACACAAACTTAATTCACTGCGCGTATAGATCTGGTGTTAGGAGAATTTTGGCTTCATTGAGCACTTGTGCGTTTCCGGACAAAGTTGAAAAATACCCCTTTACTGAAGAAGATATTTTTAAGGGCCCTCCGGTAAAAACCAATTTTGCCTATGGATTCACCAAGCGCAATCTACACGTTCAGGCGCTTTCCTATAGAGAACAATATGGAGTAGATTATTCATGTTTTTGCCCTTCCAACGTATACGGCATTGGAGATAATTTCAATTACAAAACATCGCACTTCGTTCCCTCTCTAATAAGAAAGTTAACCGAAGCAAAAAATGGTGATATAATCAACATGTGGGGAACTGGAAAGCCGCTGAGACAACAATTATATGTTGATGATTTGTGCCAGATAATTCCAGAACTATTAGAGAACCACACCTCAGAGCTTCCATTGATCGTGGCTCCGGAGGAAAACCTCTCAATACGCCAGATGTGCGAAATGTTGCGAGAACAGACAGGAAAAGATGTGAAATTTAAATTTAACGGAAACTTTGAAGGACAACATCGCAAAGACGGAACCAATCGACGCCTTCTTGAATTAATTTATGGATTTAATTTCACATCATTCGCAGAAGGTGTTTTAAAAACCTATAGGTGGTATAATGAAAAATAAAACTGCTTTAATCACCGGCGTCACTGGCCAAGATGGTTCATATCTTGCAGAACTTTTACTATCAAAGGGATATAATGTCATTGGAGTTAAGAGAAGGACCTCTCTTATCACGACCGACAGAATTGATAATATATTTAATGATACAAGATTCACGCTTGAATATGGCAATTTACACGATGCCGGATGTTTTTGGAGATTGTTGAAAAATTATTATCCAGATGAAATATATAATCTCGCGGCACAGTCTCATGTGAGAGTGTCGTTTGATGTATCCGAAGAAACTGTCGATTCAATAGCCATGGGAACTCTTAGATTGTTGAACGCATATAGACAAATGTGCCCGGAGGCTAAATTTTATCAAGCATCGTCATCTGAAATGTATGGCGATAATCCTCTGCCTCCATTCAACGAGGAAACACCTTTCTGCCCAGCATCACCATATGCTTGTGCAAAGGTGTTCGCACACAATCTTATAAGAAACTATCGTGAAAGTTATAATCTTCATGCCTCTAGCGGAATATTATTTAATCACGAATCCCCCAGACGAGGAGAAACGTTTGTCACAAGGAAAATAACCATTGCCGCGGCAAGGATTAAGTTGGGGTTACAGGATAAACTGCATTTGGGAAATCTAGATGCACGACGAGACTGGGGTTTTGCTGGAGACTATACAGAAGCTATGTGGCTAATGTTACAGCAAGATAATCCAGACGATTATGTAATCGCCACTGGCAAGAGTTACACAGTAAAAGAATTTTTAGAATGTGTTTTTGATTATGCTGGCTTAGGAAGCCCAGATAAATATATTAGCATTGATGCAAGGCTTTTTCGCCCGCATGAAGTGCCATATTTATTAGGAGATCCAACCAAAGCCAAAAAAAAGCTTAATTGGGAACCAAAAGTTAATTTCGAAGAATTGGCCAAAATGATGTATGACGCCGATTTAAAAGATATAAGGAGAAAATTATGAAATTAAGCGACGAAGCACTTGGTGCTATTATGATGGCTCTGCAAAAGAGTCTTATGGAACAGTCTGATATTGTTCCTGTATTGAAGGCAATGGAATTTGTGCCAGATGGGCCTAGTCAAAACGAATTAATTATCGTTAACCCGCCTATTGTGCAAATTCCTAAAAATCAATTCAAGCAGGAAGAAACCAAGAAAGCTACAGACTAATTATGCCTCGATACACCTATAAGTGTAATGAGTGCGAAAGTGTGTTAGAAGTCGTTCATTCTATGAGCGAACGTTTAACAAAGTGCGAAGACTGCAGCGCAGAAACTCTAAATAGAATTCCTGCGATATTAACAAAAAAAAGACAGTCAGCGGCTTCGCAGCCGGGTGATAAAATAAAAACTTTTATTGAAGAAACCCGGGAAGATATACGCAAAGAGAAAAAGAATTTGCGTTCAAGGGAATATAAAACATGAATACGTTATTTGTCGTTTCTACTATCTGTACAATCTCAATATTATTAAATATTCTTTCTTTTTGGTATATCAAGGCTATTTTAAAAAAGCTGTTATATGTATCTGACAATATTGGCGATTTACAGGAACGGCTTGGTAATTACGCAGAACACATTGAATCAATGTATCAAATGGAAACATTTTATGGTGATGAAACATTGCAAAACCTGATTTCACATTCTAAAGAAATAGTTGATATGATTAGAGACTATGAAGACATATATTCCCTGACGCAAGAAGAAGTTAAAGGGGAGATATTGAATGACGAAACCACCGACGCCACCGAAGACGCGTCGTAAAAGAAGAGGAACGCGCCGCAAAAGAAGCGGAAATTATTATTTTACAAAAGTGCACGAAGATGCAATTGTAGAATATGCGCGCACAAAAGATATAAAAGTTCGAACAGAGCTTTATATTAAATATATCGGCCCCGTGTTTGACGAGATGGTCGATAAAATCATTTATACATATAAATTTACTACCCTACCAAACATCGACTCTCTTAAAGAAGAGTGCAAGATTTGGCTTACAACGATACTAGACAAATTCGATCCGAGTAAAGGCTCGAAAGCCTTTTCGTATTTTAGTGTTGTGACCAAAAACTGGTTTATCCATCAGGTCAAAAAGAATGCAACAAAAAGCAGAAAAGAAGTATATTTCGAAGATCTCTCTAAAGAATTAGAGAATGAGCACATGTCCACATATAACACTTATATTTTAGATCGCGAAAGAGATGAGTTCTGGCAATATTTGTGGACAGAAATAGATTCTTGGGATACCGGCGTTTTAAAAGAGAATGAGAAAAAAGTGTTTGAAGCTGTTAAAATATTACTTAAGAACACTGATAGCATTGAAATTTTTAACAAAAAAGCTATTTATTTATATATAAGAGAGATTACCGGATTAAACACAAAACAGGTTGTTAACAATCTCAACAAAATGAGAATTAAATACCGAGTTTTTAAAGCTAAATGGGATGAGGGCGAAACATGAAAAAATTAGATGGATATCTTGAAGAAGCAATTAAAAATATTCGCGAGGACAGGGCAATAACTGCAACGCTATTGACTGATTTGGTTGTTTATTTAAGGGCTGCTGAAGAACGCCATCGAGAAGTTGGGCCTGTTGCTGCAAAATATGTTGAAACCTTGCAGCGTTCCAATGAACAGCTAGTAAAGGTTGCTGCTCTTATACAAAAGAAGGCAAATGTCAAGGTTAACCTCACTGAAGAGGACAAAGACGAGATATTTGATATATTGAACAAGGAAACGGAGTAAATGGCTAAGAAAAAACCCTTTTTACCTAAAGCACCAGAAGTGTCTCGTCGTCGTCGAAAGAGATTTACTAAACAATATGATCCCCATGCAGACGTAGCCAGTACGTGGCAAAGTATTGTTCATGATCATTATAAAAATGAGAACGACATTGATCTGGGCACAACTTATACGGGACTTATTTTAAGGGTTGAGCCAGAGTGGACAAAAGATAGTTTTGCCCCAGATATGCCTCATGGAAGGTGGCTTAAAAAAATTCGATTTAGTAAAGCCTTAGCAAGAATTAAAGTATTTATTCCCGAACTGCAGGGACAGGTACTTCCGCATCCAGAATGCTTGCCGGTTCCAGGCGATACAAGCGATGCGGCTATGAGAACCAATAAGATTATAGATATGTATCCCGTTTTTACAGCAAAGTGGCCACACTTACCAAAGCCAATTGCTGGCCAGACGGTTGAAGTAAAGTTCGATTCTAAGACCGAGTTTGATTCTGGTGTGTGGACTGGGATTATAGATGAAGAACCACCCAAAACAACATTTGAGTGTGAAGATATTGAACCACCTTGTCCCTACAAAACACAAGCAACTGCTCCAGAAGGAGACTCACCCGCTCGAACCGCTTTTATGGCCGGCGAGCAACAACATCTGCATGGCGATGCCGCAAGCCTTCCTGTGGTACCGGATGGAGATTGGATGGCGCAAAGGAGCGCTACAGAGACATTACTCGCAGAACTTTTTCAATCCGAGGAGGAGCCCCTAGTCAATCCAGATACTGATGTACAAACTTCTGCTAGTGAAGTATCACAAGTCCTCGACGACGACGCAGCCGAAGCAGCTCAATTGCCAGGAGAGCTTGAGGACGCAGGTATCGACGTTAACGATGCATCTTTAGATTCTGATGATACCTTCACCGACTTAGAAGATGAAATAGCTTCAATTGAAGGAATGCTCTCCGAAGAAGTTTCTCAGCTGACAGTTCTCGAACAACAGGCATTTATTTATATTGTACAATCTGCTATTCCTAGTATGCGAGAAAAAACTGATGAAATAAATACAATTATTTCTGAGATGAGTCAAGACGTTGCTGATATGAAAGAGCAAATTGCGCAATCTGGTTTTCGAAATATCCCTGCCGCGGAACAAGGCCTCAGTAAATCTACCGATCAGGCCGGCCAGATACAGGCCTTGCTTGAGTTGGCTTCAGGCATACGGGCCGAGGTTGATAATGAGATAGAAGGCTTTGGGCTTGGAGAAAACAACGATTTTTATATGGATACACTGAGCACACTCGATCAATTTGACCTCGCCATGGAGACCGCGGAAACGGCTAGCGGCTTCTGCGTGGGCTACTGGGAGGCAGCCCTTGCCCAGGCGCGCCACAAGGCCATTAACCTAGAAACAATGCTGCAACATATCGGTCGCTTTAATTTCATAAACGTAAAAAAGCAATTTGGAATGATGAATATAAGAAAAGTTGCTCCTCCAGCCGGCGGCCCACTGGGCGCCAAATCGGAACCGCCATGGAACTCCCTTCCTAGAAAAACCAAGCTACGCATGACGGGCCATGCGCAAAAAGGCTACGCGGTGGGTGGTAATGATATGTGGTATCATTTTGACCGAGCAGAAAAGCCAGCACCGGATGATCAAGGTATAATTAAATGGGACGCTAGCCAAGCTGGTAATCTACATGATATTCCAGAAGGCGGCGCGTGGGTTGCCGCGGCATTTTTAGCAAAAGTACGCCCAGTCGACTCGACTGCTTCAGATTATCCCACCGCAACACCTGTGGCCACCACTGCAGAAAATCAAGTGCCAAAAGGAACAGGCCAAGCTGAACAAAAATGTGAAGAATGCGAAGAAGCCAAGAAATCATTAAAACAACATATCGACAAATCAGTCGGAGTTTGTAATGAAGGCTATTGGCCCCCTAGAGAAGATTGTTCATGCTCAACGTGTTCCAAAGGCGATTGCAAAGATAATCCAGTAATTGGCCATAAATTTCCAGATGATTTCAAATTACCGAAGTTCGCAAAATTGCAAATTAGCCCAGAAGAGTCTGGCCCAGATAAAAGAAAATTTGGGTCGACTACAATTTATAAAGAGTGTAATCAATGGGAGGCAAAAACCACAACAAAATCGACCACCGGCAAGGATCTTGATCCGCCAGGTCGAATTGTAGATTTTCGAAATCTTGTGAGAGAATTATTGGAGCCAATTAAAGAACAGTTTGGCAACACTCTGTTAATTAATTCTGCCTTGAGATCTATCGCACACAATACTGCAGTCAATGGCGTTGCAAGCTCACAACACAATCACGGTCAAGCGGCAGACATATGGATCGTGCCAAAGGAATATGCCACCGGCTACGGACGACCCGACACCGGTGTATACGGCGACAAATACGCCCTCCGCAAAGACAGCGCGACATTAGCTGCAGTTGCAGAGGTTTTTCACTGGATTGCAGAAAGCGGGCTTCCATTTGGTCAGCTTATTCTAGAAAGCAGCAACGGCGCCGCCGGCGTCGATAAATTTGCGCCTACTTGGATCCACATTTCCTATCTTCGCGGCCCGGATAGTCCATCTGGACCCCGCGGTGATAATACAAACAAGAAGTCTGGCCAGGTCATGACGTTCCATAAAGCCGGCGCCTATAAGCTACCCTCCAAAATATGGAACGGCACGGGCGAACATCCGGCCTGGCGTTGGGCCGGAAACAATAATCCATATGGCAAGCCCATTCCCTTCACACCCCACAACAACTGGGGCCCCACGTCCGACGGGTCGATACGCAGCAAACCAACAAAGGTCACCGGCGGCGGGTTCTGTGTCGTCATGTCGGCTGCTGATCTTCCTGATCACGCCGAAAAGTCACAAGCATGGCGTGAAAAAGCTGATAGGGAAGCCGCGGCAAGAAATAAAGCAGCTGCAGACGCAGCCGCACTCCGCGCAGCGGAAGAAGCCGAAGCCGCCAAAGCCGCGGAAGAAGAACGCCGTGAAAATCTTGGCTGGTCTGGAAGATTCACTGAAGAGAAGGCAGCTGGAGAGGGCTTCTTCGGCGCAGTGTGGGACGCCACGTTTAATTAGAGGGAATTATGGTAAGTAAAAAAGCTAGCAATTTTGGCGACGACGGCCCACCAACAAATCCGGAATTATTAGGAATAGAATGTGACAAACTCGCTGAGCCGATACCTTTATTTGATAAGGCTCCTTGCGAAAAGATAATCGAGGGCGAAAACAATAGTTGGATTGTATTAGGCCGTGATCGCCCACGAAGCTTCGCTAGCGGCTACGGAGGAAGAGGCGACACTCAAGCCGGCTCAATTGACATTGTTGTCGGTAGAATGGGTCCAGAACCAAAATCTGATGTTATTGTTGATCCTGTTTTTTGCGATGTTGATAAAGACGGAAGTTTTTATCACTCAGACGCTGCTAGAATTTATATAAGCCAGAAAACCCAAATTGACACCAACTTTAAGATAGTGCCGGGTAATGTTGGGACATCACAATTGCCCTCCGGAGAAGAGGCTCCTCGATCAGCAATTGCACTAAAAGCAGATCACGTTAGAATAGTTGGTCGAGAGACGATTAAAATCGTGACAAAAGGAGACGCTAAAAATTCTCAAGGGGCATCTTTAAATTCCGTGGGAGGAATTGAATTAATTGCAGGAAATTATACCGATTTACAATTTGATCCGATGGCTCCAGGTGCAAAATCAACAGTATATGAACTGCAGCCGCTAGTAAAAGGGAAAAATCTTGCTGAAGCAATTGAAGTATTAGCTCAACAAGTAGAAACGTTAAATGGCTTGGTGGATACGATTCTCACAACCCAGATGGAATATAATAATGCAATCCAAAATCATTGGCATCATTCACCATTCTTTGGCTTAACAACAACTCCATCTCCGATTGTTATGGCTGTGGGAATTAAATCTTGTGTTAATTTGTTACAACAGGGAATGGTGCAATTAACACTAAATCGAACAAATTTAATAAACTTTCGAACAAATTATCTATCACAAGCCGGCGCAAAATACATCAATAGCCGCTTTAATAGCACGAATTAGAATAAAGTATGCCACAATATCCAGAAAATGCCGCAAACGAACAAACGCCGTATGACTTAACAAGGTTTAAAGATCCAACAACGCTTGGAGATGATTATGTCGCGACCGGAAAAGCAATAAGAATACGTAGCGCTGCCGATGCAGAAAGGCAAGATGGTACTACAGAGACCCAGTGGCATAGCAGAGCCGGCGGCAGCGACGTACCAACCTTTGGTCTTGTTGGATCCGCGGAAGAGGCAATTAATAATGCCAAACTCGATGCGATCAAAAGCATATTAAGATCTCAAAATAAAGATGAAGCCAAGGCTCCAGATTTAGTTAACTCTGCCACGTTTTGGCAGATGACCGTTGAACGCGCCACCACCGCTTATACTCTTCCCGGAACATCGACACCCATTGAAATTCCGGCCAATACCCGCCAGGGCGTTAGCGAATGGTATGGGCCAGAAAATCCCGAACCCAATCCATCAAACAATCTTTCCTGGGATGGAGGACAAGCTAGAGATATCGCTTTAAGCTGGTCACAAACTGGAAATTTTGCTTGTGGTACCGATGCAGTATGGGTACATGTAATTGTAAAAGTGCCTGTCACCGCCGTCGACGAACTTGGAGGCTGGCAGTTGATCCAGTCCATGGACTGGACAACACATGATCCAAATCCATGGGGCCCCGCAAAGGGATGGAATGGCCAGGAGAACAACCAACAACCAGATTATTGGTATACACATACTGCGCCGAGGGCCGGCCCATCCTCACAAGATCTTGAAATATTATATTCGCAGGCACAAGAAGCGGCTAGAGATAATTTTCTTTCACATTTTAACAAAGATACTTCTGGCATTGATTTAGAAGTTCTCAAAACAAAAGTTTCAATTGTTAACGAAGACGCATATCTTTCAGATGTGACATATGTATTGCTTAAGATCTCTGCTCTAGAACTTGATGGCATACCAAGCCTTATCACTTCCAACGCCAATGATGTTCGCAATCGTGTTGGGGCAGAACATATTTTAACACTTACTGCAGAAGAGTTGGATCCTGATGTTAGCGGACAACTCGACCTTGACCCCCAGCGCATGCACCAGAGAGTTGAAAGAGTTGCCAAGCTCATGGGAAGAATCCATAGCAAGGTAGAAAGCGCAAAAAGCGATGGCCTAGATGTTGGAAGCTTGGATATGAGCCAAGAAGTGGACCGATATGAACAATATCTTCCAAAATTTAGAAGTGCATTAGAAAAATTTGGAGTTTGGCCGATGCCGGCCGATTCAGAATTAGAACTTGGACTTTCAGGAAATCATGATCTTGAATTCCTAATTTTAAAAAAGAATGTAAGCACCGTACTGAATGAACAGGCCTTATTTGAAAGATCGTCAGAACACGGCTTTAATACTCCAGGAGCCAAAAAATTAAGAGACATAAGTGCTCGTACACATACGTTAATTCAACATACTAAGTTAATAGACGGATACCTCCACCCAAAGCCAAATACTGAATTTGGCAACAACTGGGAAATGTTTATTCAAAGATTTATATATCCTCTAGTTAAAATTAAATGGTCGACCCCCGGTGAAGAAAGCACTGATGAGACGCTGCGCAAAAATGACGAAAAAGCGACACCTCACAAAACACGGGCGTCAAAGAAAAAAGAAGAAAGAAGAAGAAAGAAAGCTGGCATAGCATTTAAAAAGAAAGCTAGCAAAAAGAATTTATCTAGAAAAGAAATGGTGGAGCAGATTAATACTGCACCAGAGGCCTTACAAAAGGGAATGGAGAAGATCGAAAAGGCACGTAAGGCCATGGAGAAAATAATGGTCACCTATGACCAAATTCTAAATAAATATGGACTTCAACAAATTGCCGCCATGGCAATGGAATGTCTTTTGGCACAAATTCCTAACGCTGGCATAGAAGCCGGCGATCTGCCAAATCCAACAGATATGGTAAATAACGTAAGATCAATTGCCGATTCGGCTATGGAGACTGCAGAAAATGCCGCAGCCATGGTTGAAAGCTTTGCGGGCATTAAGGATCGATTTGGTCAACATCTCCCGCCAATAACTCCCTCAATGTTTATTCCAAAGTTGCCAGTATTAGACATTAAAAAAATGGCGATGGAAGAAATTGAAGAAGCCATTAAAAAAATGATAATCCAGACCATTATTCGGATATTGCTTGAAGTATTAACACAATTATTGGAAGCCTGTTTGGCCGCGGCATCTCCGGAGCCAGGCACAGAAGATATGAACGACTTGGTTGATACTGGTAATACGGACCCCCATTGGCTTGACGATGATATAGGATTAGACCCTGAAGCAAAAGCCGCTGTGGCCGAGAATGGCCCAAAAATATTGGGCGATATATCAAAATTCCTCACGCCTTCACAAATTTGCGAATTGCTAAAAGGCGAACCAGGCCCCAGAACTTTACAAAACATACGATTGTATTTCGAACAAAACGACATTGATCCGCGTTTGAGTCCCCCACAATGTGACTTTTTCTTAAATACCAACAACATAGCGGACTTCTTTAAATCTTTGGGAGTTAACGTTGATCCAGAATTGTGCGATGCGATTACGCTAGCGGCAGAAGAATTGGATATCCGAGGAGGCCCGGTTTGTACACCGGTGCCAAGGCCCTTCCCCGATCCACGAACAGAAGAGCTTATGGATAATGTAAATTCAATAGCCGATATTCTCAGCACTAATCCATTGGAAGCGGTTGAAGACGCGGCCTCTGGGTGTATAGCTAGGATTCCTGGCGCTCCAGCAGAGATACCTTCAATTGCACACATGGTCGACCAAACAATGAAGGTTTTGTTTGATGCCCCGGCAATGACCTTTGATGCCGAATTGGCTGAAGTATTTGGAACTGGACGAGAAGGCGCAGTAGACTACGACAATCCGCTTAATCAACTCCTGGGCCCAGATCGAAGTCAAACGCTTGTCTTCGTTCCATTGACATATCTTGGCTGGTTTCCGGATGACCTCCATGGCACTGGTGGTCTCATCGAGACCGGCAAAGTCATTCCACCGGGTGGCGATCCCACCGCCCTTAAGCCAGCGCCCGCAGGACACAAGTTCCAATCCCGCGCTGCTGATAAGGATGCATCAGGCAACCTATACCCCCTAGAAAGACATATGCGCAGAATCGCACGCTGCAAACAACAGGCCTTAGAAATAGAAAAAGGCGGGGGAGTGCTCATGTCGGCCCTGAACGGCACTAAAGACGCTGACGGAAACGTCGAAGCGGGCACCGTTCAGAAGGTCGAGATCTTAGAAGAAACAATTGACTGGCCTCATGGTAGGTGGGAAGACGATGGAACAATTTTGAACGCCGGCGAGGTTGTCACCACCGGCGCTGTGGGTACCCCCAATCCCGGCGATGGCCCGGACCCGGTTGTTGGCTGGCCCCTATGGATCACAATCAATTCCATCTTCAACATCGATCTTGAAAACCCAATTGTCATCTCTTCCCCAGCAATGGTTGCAACAAAATATTATTTAGCCCCGTATTCAATGATAGCTGATATCGAGGCTGAGTATGAAACAATAACAGCAGATAATTTTGGCAGGATACAAAGGAAAAACTTTGATCCGTTTAAAGAGCAAAGAGAGATGTTGGAGGCAATGTCTTTTATACGCACAGCGTCGACATCAACATCCGCCGGCAGTGCCCGCCAAGCGAATTTGTTAGAACATCGAGCCCGTCTAGGATCGGCCCGCACGGCGGACGCTAACTGGATCACTGACCGCTATAGTTTACTTGTTAAGGGCACGAAGAGAATGGAGCTGACATTGTTGACCAGCGGCCCGCTCAACGTCAGGCCACTCAGTCAAGCCCTTCAATTTTATAATGCCGACGGACAATTCTTGTCGAATTATTGGTTCCAAGAAAGAAGATCAGCTTTCGAAGCACAATCATGGTATCAAGCGTTAGCAGGCACTACTGAGGCGTCACCCGGCACCGATATCTCTGATGAAAGCTTGAGAAATCGTAATACAAAAGTTCTAGATTTTGCCAGATTTGTAAAAAACAAATGGAAGAATGCATTTAATCTTAAATACGCCCACGAAAACCCCGTCACGACGCATGATATTCGGATAATGAATGGAATCAATTCTTATATTTGCGGGCCGGCCCCGATGGGCGGGACCTCTGCCTATAAAGCCAAACATATGAGCCGCGGCTATCACGGATTATACTTAAAATTTATACGACAAGAAGCCGAGCGTTTAAAAAACTTACCACTTCTCCAACCAGGGGCGCTTGATAAATTAGATTTCTTTGGATCATATGAGTGTCCACCCGGCGCCCCGGGAAAATTATTAGATATTCCAGCGCTGCTTAAAGGAGCTAAGCAAAATTTTCATGATGATCCATGCGAGGATAATCTCGCATCAGAGGTTGTAGGAGCAATTGTTAAAGCTGTTATACGTTTATATTGTTTAGACTTTTCGGTTAAAGGTATATTTATGTTTTCAGATCCTGCAATTAAAAGTGTGATAACAACAACGGGAGGAAATACTCAATTAGGCACATTTAAATTAAGAAATGATCCGACAGCCGCGGGATTTGCAGATCTCATTAAGCCGCTAATCTTAAATAAAATGAAGAATCTTAGATCAGGTAGGGGCATGAAATCGACACAGATGATACCTTCTGCATTTTATAGTCATATTGCACAATTTGCCCTTGCAATGCAAAACGGCACTCTTAAAGAACTGGTCAATGAACTCCGAACTACTTTAGATACTTCACGTTCGCTTTCTTCCGGCGCAGTTAGCCTATCAACCGATCAAAATGCCTTAGATTCTGCAGTTATAACAATAATGGACGAACAGTTGCTGGATATAGCCGATGATGTTGAGAGGATGGTTACTAATGCAAAAATCTCCACCGGCGCCCCAATTGCAGTTAATCCGCTCACGGCGCCACAAGATTATTTAAGAAGTCTTCCATCCTGGTGGGTTGGCCAAACAATTAGTCAGTTTTTGGATGATGCCAAAGCAAAAGGCTATGATCTGCCCTTGCTTGCAAAGCATGGTGGTACTTTTGCTTTACAAAAATATATACGCATTGTTGATGCAGGAATGGTCGATGGCATGCCCGGCTCGGCCCCGGAAAACACTCCGACATGGACTGAAACAAGCCTGAGAGCGTTTTACGATAGAACTAGCGCCGGCTGGTCCGACATCATGAGCCACTCATCGCAGACAGCGATCATCGAGCAGGATGTTGCCCGGGTAATACCCTTCCGAAATCGACACGAGACATTTATGAACGAGACGGTCGACGGCCTCAGCACCTACTCCGACAGGAACAGTCACAACGTTGGTTGCCCTTATGTCGGCTGTGTTAGCCCGGGCGCATGGCAGCGATATATACAGGGTTTCCGTCTCAACTCGCCCTCGTTTGCACTGGATGTTTTACCGGGAGCCTTTTCTCAGGAGGTTCATGACCTTACAGATAAAACAAAATTTGCAGAGTATTTCGATGATTGGCGCTGGGGATTAAGATTAGTTTGGATACCTCCGTCCAATATTCCAGAATATTCAATGTACTCATGGGATGCCCAGCAGCTTGTACCTCCCCTCACCTCAGTCGACTTCGGCAATCAGCGGCATGTAGGACTCAATGGTGGTGGAAAGGCTTTCCCCTTCCGAGCCGGCAATCTAATAAATCATTACCACCCAAATGAGAAAGTTAAACAAACAGTATTTGAGAAAGCATTTTTTTGGAGAGAATATGCGAACCAGAAAATTGGCGGTAATTCAACTGTAGTTATAACAGGCAATGAAAGTATATATCGAGACTTTGGTGCCGAAGAGGGCGGCGATAACGATACTTTTTATGCACTGGTTGTACCAATATATTATAAACAGGTCCGCGGCGACGATAAAAAATATAAAGCTAAAAGTTGGCATCGAGATTTAAGACTTTTCAATCCCTACCCCACGCCCGAGAACCCGACTGGAGATCCTAATCACACGCGAAACGAGACTATGACGATTGGAGACAGCTCGCTCGGCAATGTAGGAGATTATGATGTTGGTCCATTTGCTAACGGCCCAGAAGCCGGCCCCGTTGGCCGGCCAAGCGAAGTGACGAATGATCGGCTTGGCCCCAGCCCACTGCCGAGCGGCGGCAGCATGCAGGCCAGATATGAGGCAGTGGGCTGGGCAAAATCGCACCTCACCGACAACTCGAGCGGCGCTCATGGTAATTCGTTCGTACCAATTGGGGCAGCAGGCAATCCGGCCGATTACCAAGCGATGCACGGCAATATGATCCCCGGGGGTATGGGCGCCTTCGACCAATACGGCGACCATAGAATGGGCTGGAAGAGAATGAAAATTACTGCAATGCCGGAAGTGCTGGGTGTCGGCACGGCAGCGCACGGTGCGCCGCCGCTCACTGAGCATCACGTAGTCCAGCCGGCAATGCGCAGGCAGGACATGCTGACTCTGCTTAAGCATTTAGATGTTAATAATCCAGATGGCGGTGGATTTAAACATGCAAACGATTGGCTGTTTAAACATCTGACTGGCCCAAAGTTTTCTGGCAAAGCAGAGTGGCAAAACGGAATTATGGCAAAAGACGTTAACGATAATTGGTGGTATGTAATCCAAGTGGGCGCTCGCTCACGTTCTGATCGCCCGGGCTTCTTTACTCCTCAAGGAGATCTTCGGCGTGTCCTTACTGGCGAACAAACCCCGACGGTGGTCAACATTATTCCATCCGAGGAACCCGCGACCACAGTAACAACAGAGAAAAATATGCATCCAATTCCGTTAATAGAAGTTGAGACCGAATTCGATCAAAGCCTTATCTATAGTAATAACTGGAACGGCGCTGATGCAATTAATAATCTTATAAACGATATGGTTGCAACACCAGAATATAACTTTTTGTTCAAGAACTGTTTTGATATTAATCTGGCACAGCAATTACCGACGATGCTAATGGCGGTTCAAACAATAGAAGCTTCTCAAGGTTTTGCATTTGAAGGAACAAGAATAAATTTAAAGCAATTATTAGAAGCAATATTGTTCGGCGCCGATTATCGCTATGAAGACCAATCAATAGTAGAAAGTGGTGGCAATGCTGGTATGAAAGCTTGTGCCGATAGAAACGCAACGACTGTACCCGACTTCGCTCCCGGAGGAGCCATGGCGGGCGAAATTGCGAAGATGATCATTATGACCCCGTTGATGATTATTAAGAGCTTGGCAGAGATATTGTCTCCAAACGTTATTATTGCGAGAATAATACGCACAATTATTGAAAAAATATTGAGACAAGCACTTGAAGAAGCTAAAAAAACCCGAGCAATGGCAGCAGATGTGGCCGAAGCAGCAATAGACACTTTGGATAACGCAGCAAACACTTATGATGAAGCACAACAGGGAATTAACGTTGCCGTAGAAGCAGTAATGGCATGTTCTCCAACTTGGAATGGTAAAACAGGAAAGCTCCCGCCACTGCCACCGGCAATTAAAGCTTTAGTTGATGAGGCGATGACATTGATCGACGACATTGAAGATTATAATATTGATGAGTGGCTACAAGATAAGATGAACATGCAGAAATTACAGATTTTACTGGGCCCAATCGATTTGTTCCTAGGATTTGGCCCCCCTCTCGGACCATTTGGCTTTATATATCTTCTATTGGGCTTCTTAGAGCCGCGAGAAAAGGAAGAGGCCCGACGCGCAGCAAATCTGTCCACTTCTACCGGTGATCCAGTAGAACCTTGCGAGTAATCTTCATGTGCTTAATATATATTACAGGAGGGTATTAAATGGCTACAGGACTTTCGCCAAAATTACCACTACAGATTACGCCAACAGATGGCGCATATGGGCTTAATAAAACATATCGCGAACTTGTTAAACAAAATATGAAGAATTTAATTTTAACAAATCCTGGTGAACGAATTATGGATCCGACATTCGGGGTTGGCCTTCATGGTTTTTTATTTGAGCTTGATACCAGTATTACTCGCGGCAAAATTATAGAATCGGTTCAACAACAGGCTAAAAAATATCTTCCGTTTGTTAGTGTGCAAGAAATTTTCTTTCGCTCAGTTGCTGATGATCCATCTGTTGTTGACCAAAATTATCTAGGAATGACGATAAGATATGCTATTTTACCCCTCGATGAAGTTGTTGAGCAGAATTTTGTTTCAATAAGCGAAGTTGATGAATAAAATTAATCAATTACCAAACTAATTAAAAAACAAAGAGGTTTATAAAAAATGGCCAAAAAATTAGTGCCGATTAGGTATACTAGCAGAGACTTTGCATCCATTAAAGAAGATTTAGTTGGACATGCAAAAAGATATTATCCCGATACGTTTCGAGATTTTAATGAAGCCGGCTTTGGCTCTTTAATGCTTGACACTGTTGCTTACGTTGGAGATATCTTATCATTTTACGTAGATTATCAAGCCAATGAATCATTTTTAGACACAGCAGTAGAATATAATAATGTTATTAGGATAGCTCGACAAATGGGCTATAGACTTAAAGGCGCGCCATCGTCATATGGAACAGCCACTTTTTATATAATCGTCCCAGCCGATCCAGTTGGCGGTCCACAATTAATATATGCACCAACATTACTGCAGGGTAGTGAACTTGCAACCACGGGTGGAAATGTTTTTACGCTAGCTGAAAATGTAGATTTTGCTAATGCGAACAATGAAGTTGTTGTGGCAAAAGCTAATTCAGACACAGGCAATCCGACACATTATGCAATTAAGGCTTTTGGCCAAATAATATCAGGACAATTGGCCAGAGTGCAAGTTGAAGTTGGGGAATTTCGAAAATTTCTTCGCCTTGAAGTCCCAGCGAGTAACATTTCTGAAATAATTTCAGTTGTTGATGCTGCAGGAAATGAATATTATGAAGTGGACTATCTTTCGCAAGATGTTATTTATAAAGAGATTATTAATAAGAATTCGGATAAAACTTTCGTTAAGTCCCTTTTAAAACCATCAATTGCCCCAAGAAGGTTTATTGTTGAAAGAGAAAGAGGTAAAGCATTTTTGCAGTTTGGGTTTGGTTCAGATTCAGAATTAGTCACCGAAGCGCTAGCAGAGCCAAGCAATGTCGCACTCAATATCCATGGGAAGACACATATCACAGATGAAACCTTTGATCCAGTAAAATTGCTTAAAACTGATAAACTTGGTGTTTCTCCATCAAATACAGAATTAACAATCGTATACCGCTCAAACGTGGGAGATAGCGTTACTGCTCCGGTAGGCACTCTTACAGATATAGTCCGACCAATAATAGAATTTGAAAACCCATCCTCGCTAGAGGCATCAAAAAGAATCGAAGCGGCCGCTTCGTTAGAGGTGACAAACGAAGAAACAATTACTGGTGATTCAGGTATACCAAATATTGAAGAAATTAAATTAAGGGCCGCCGGCGCGTTCGCGGCTCAAAATCGCGCTGTAACAAAACAAGATTACAAGAGCCTGACTTATGCCATGCCATCACAATTTGGATCGATCAAAAGATGCAATATTTTTAGAGACAATGCTGTATTGAAAAGAAATTTAAATTTATATGTTGTTTCAGAAGGATCCAGCGGTACCCTAGCAAGGACAAACGACACAATAAAGAGAAATTTGAAAGTTTGGCTTACCAAAAATAAGATGATTCATGACACAATTGATATTCTTGATGCAAAGATTATAAATATTGGAATTGATTTTGTTATTGTTGTTGATGCTGAGCGCAATAGATTTACAGTTTTAAACAATGCCGCCAATAACCTTAAAATAGAATTATCTAGGCACATGGATATAGGGGAACCGTTTTCAATATCTAAAATCTATAGCATATTAAACAAGACTATTGGTGTTACAGACGCTGTTGATGTCAAGGTTGTACAAAAGCGCGGAGCGAATTATTCTAGTGTTACAATTAATTTAGATGAACAAACTTCTTCAGATGGAAGAGGAATTTCTGTTCCCGAAAATGTTGTTTTAGAAATTAAATTTCCCGATATCGATATTAAAGGTAGTGTTAACTAATGGCAATTAAACGTTATATCGCAACAAAAGATAATACAATCACAAATGCTTATAAGACCGATTTATCGACTCGGGCAACTGGCTCAAATATGGGCGGCGCCGATGTCCTTGAGACGTTTTCGATTTATGCTCAAGCGTCTTCGGGCTCAACTGAATTATCTAGAATTTTAATTAAATTTCCAGTTAGTGATATAACAACAGATCGCAGCAATAGCGTAATTCCAGGCAGCGGAAGTGTTAACTTTTATTTACGCATGTTCAACGCACGACATGCTGAAACTTTGCCACGTAATTTAAAATTGGTTGTGTCGGCAATTGCTTCGGGTTCGTGGGACGAAGGCCATGGAATGGATATGGACGAGTATACGGATGAAACACACAATGCTACTGGTTCCAATTGGATTAATTATACGAGTGGAACTGCGTGGACTTCTGTTGGGGGGGATTATTATACCGATGCGTCTTCATCATTTACAATATCGTTTGACAAAGGAAATGAAGATTTAGAGCTAAACATAACTCAGCTTGTCGAACAATGGCTTTCTGCTTCAACAGCAATATCGCCAACGGATACTGCCAATTTAGGCTCAAAAGCAAATTATGGTGTTGGAATTTATGTTACATCAAGTCAAGAGGCTTATTTCTCAGCATCGACGGGAACAGCTTCTGGTTCTGTGCCACATAATGCAGCGGGGTCAAAGTACTCGTATTATACAAAGAAGTTTTTTGGTAAATCAACAGAGTTCTTTTTTAAGAGGCCCCTCATCGAAGCTCGTTGGGATTCTACAAAGAAAGATGATCGAAGCAGTTTTTATTACAGTAGTTCTCTGGCCCCTCCAACTGATAATTTGAATACTCTTTATTTATACAATTATATCCGCGGTCAATTTAGGGACATCCCCGGTATTGCTGCCGGCTCACCAATTTATGTTAATTTATATTCTGGCTCCTCCGGAAACAAATTTCCACCTTCAGGTGCAGCATTGGTTATGTCTGTTGGGGGTGATGTTCCGGTAGTCAACCAACCGGCAACTGGTGGCTGGGTTGCAACTGGAGTTTATTCGGCCTCAATAGCAATGACTGCCGCGGCTACGCCACTAACTAAACTTTTTGATGTATGGTCCAGCGGAACAACCCAATATCACACAGGAGTTATTTCGCCCATTACTTTGGATTCTTCAAATACCAATCCAAGTCAAAGATATGTCACATCAATTACAAATTTAAAGGATGCGTATACTAGAGAAGAAACTGCAAGGCTTAGACTCTTTTCACGCAAAAAGGACTGGAGCCCAACCATATACAACGTAGCTACGAGTGAAGTTAAAAGCTCAATCATAGAAAGCGGCTCGTATAGTATTAGAAGAGTTGTCGACGATCTAGTTGTTGTACAATATGGGACAGGAAGCGATCTTCATACTCAATTATCTTTTGATGTTAGTGGGAGCTATTTTGATTTTGATATGGCAATGCTAGAATCTGGTTACGCATATGGGATAAAATTTGCTTATTATAATGGCGCAATAGGCGATTGGGTCGAGCAACCAGATGTTTTTAAGTTTAGAGTTGATTAATTATGAGTATTAAGAAACTTTTTGATAATCAAGAAGTTAAAAAAAGCACTAGTGCGAAAAGCAACGATTCGGTTGGTTCTGAAATTGAAGCAACCGAATATGTTGAAGCCGCAGTTATTGACAGAGAACGGTTTTTACCGGCTGTAGACTTTTCAAAACCTGAAAACTTTGCAAAATTTGGCTCTGCAGAACAGTATTATGCCGATTCTATCAAAAGAATTTATGTTACATATCCATATGATGGTTCAAAATATGAAAAGCTGGTCTGGCATAATTCTTCATCTTATCTAGACAAATATATATTCGAGCATAGATATCCAAGAACAACGGGATATGCTCTGTTCTCGCCCACTGGTTGGACAACGCAATTAAGTCAATCCTGGGGCTCCAACGCAGCTGCCAACGGCAAAGCTACTGCAACCCTTACATTCAGCGATAAGCCGAATGAAGAAAGAGTAATAACGCTTATAGATGCTGATGGTACTTCAATAACCTTTGAAGTTGACAATCATAATGATGGCGTAGCTACAGCAGGCGCAGTAGCTCTGGATCCTGCTGCTAATAGTGGCGCCGGCATTGCAACTGAATTAGCTTCTGAAGTTAATGGTGAAGCTACTTTAGGCATAACTGCAACAAACCCATCCTCGGGGGTAGTTTTACTTACTATGGATACTGCTGGAGCAGCAGGCAATACAGCAATTGTTACTAATATGAACAATGTAACCGGTGATACCACTGCATTCACAGGCGGCGCCGCCTTCCAGGGTGGCTATGGCCGGCCAACCACAAAAGAATATATTCAAGTCAAAGGTGGACCACATGCCGGCCCATCAGGCACTCGAATTGGTGCAAATATATATGACTCAAAACTGAATAGAGCTTCAAACTTAAGATTAAGATTTAGCAGTAGTTTAGAAACAGGATCTGTTGGCGCAGTAACACGTGAAGCGGGTGGATCTACTGTAGAGTTTTGGTTGAAAAAAGCAGCTTTTGCCACTGGTACAACCCAGAAAGAGGTTATATTTGATCTTTGGAACGGAGAGGCTTCCTCTAGTTCGGGCTACGGGCGCTTTACAATTGAATTAAGTGGTACTAACGTTGACGAATCTCCGTTTAGAGTAACGCTGCAGTCTGGATCAAAAGGATTTTCAAATCAAGTAATTGGAACAACAATTAATTCTGCTTCTGTTGCAGATGATAACTGGCATCATTACGCTTTTTCGTTTATTGCATCAGGTAATAACATAATTTCGAAATTTTATGTTACTGGTGCACTTAATCAGGAATTAACTATTTCAGCCGGTACAACGCTCGGAGAAGTAACCGGATCTTTAATAGCAAATATTGGTGCTTTGCGAGTTGCTCCTTCTGGCGCCAACGGTGTCATGCAGCATATTAACGAAGGCGATGGAAAATTGTCCGCTTCGCTTGATGAATTTAGATATTGGAAAGTAAAGAGAACTTCAAAAGATATAGGTCGCCATTGGTTCTCACAAGTAAACGGTGGAACCAACGAAATAGACGCAAACGTAGATTTGGGCGTTTATTATAAATTTAACGAAGGTATTGTAGAAGACAGCACAACCGATTCGGTTGTATTAGATTATGCTGGTCGTATATCAAACGGAGCGTGGACTGGGTATAATTCAAGTTCACGTGCAACCGGTTCAGCTATTAACGAAGCTAGTGCCAGCACAGAATATAAAGATCCAATCGTCCGTCGCGAAAACCCATTAATACAAACATTTACTGCCGAGATGAAGAACTCGGGATCAATACACGATATTAATAATAATGCTAGTATGTATTATTCTCTTCCAACCTGGATTATAGAAGAGGATAGGGATGACGAACATAATCAATTATACAATTTAGTACAAATATTGTCCGCATATTTAGACACACTATATCTTCAAATTGAAAGTCTTCCACAGATAAAAGATACAACATATCGATATGTAGCCACTGGTAGTGCAAAACCTCTACCGTTTAATAATAGGCTTTTAGAATCTGCAGGTATGACAACACCAGAGATTTTTGTCGAGGCCGGTATATTAGAACAACTATCGTCTAGAAACGAAAACATAGAATTCGATGACGACCTTCATAATATTAAAAATCTGATTTATCAGAACATATATAACAACCTCAATTACATTTATAAGTCTAAAGGCACTGAAAAATCATTTCGAAATCTTATAAGATGTTTCGGCGTAAGTGACGAATTAATTAAGCTTAGTCTTTACGCAGACCACATTACATATGAGTTTAGAGATAACTATCGGACAACTACAACGAGAAAAACTTATCTAGATTTTAACAATACTGGAAGTTTTGGCGCAACCGTATACCAGGCAAAAGATACCAGCAACTCAAATTCTAGAGGATATATTTCCGGTTCCGGCGCTGGGGGCCTTGACGTTCCCGGTGTTGAAGACGATGCGGGAATGACTGTTGAAGCGGAAGTAGTATTTCCAAAACAGGCATCGAAAACGTCTGCAGGACATTATGGCGTATCATTTACAACTGCCTCCTTATTCGGCCTACATGTCCCTGCTCACATCGCCGGCGCAGCCAAAACACCAGATGATACTACCGATACAACGTGGCATACAAATCGAGACGGCGGCCATGATTATGCAAACTTCCAAGTTTATGCACTAAAGGAAAATGTGGAATCAAACAATGTTCGGTTTATGCTAAGCGCATCAAATCCGGTAACCGGAGCCCTTGCTAGCTTTACCGCCCTAACAACAAGCCTTTACCCGCGAACATATGATAACACAAAATGGAATTTTGCAGTAACGCTGCGGCCAAAAAAGGTGGCTCCGAATAGATCGGCATCTGGTGGAGCCCTAACTAGTGACTATAGTATTGAATTTTATGGCGTTAACACTGAAGCGGGTGTTGTACAAAATGAGTTTATCTTAACCGGCTCGGTTGATGACCTTTCTGGAGCTTATTTCTTAAGATCCAATAAAAAGATATATGCCGGCGCCCACAGAACTAATTTTACCGGTACAGCGCTTAGCAACACTGATACTAAAATTTCATCAATTAGATATTGGACAACTGCGCTCTCTGGAAACGTAATCCGTGCGCACTCTAGAGACCCCGCCAATTTCGGTACAGATCACCCTTATCGCAGTGCTTATTTATTAGAGAATAATATTCAAGGAAGCAGTTGGGGAGGAACATATGGTCAAGTTCCAGAAATGGAAACCCTTGCGCTACATTGGAACTTTGAACAGCTTACAGGGTCCGACTCATCAGGAAAATTTACGGCTGTTGATTACAGTTCTGGTTCTAGCACCATTGCATCAGAGAGATATAATTGGGCTGGCGCAGTTGCTAAGTATCAACACACTGCAGAAGGTTATGGCTTTCCGGAAAGTGCCGTTGCGGGTGTCCTCGACCGCGATTATATCGATACACAAAGACTTCAACTTCCGGAAAATCTTTACAGCAATGATACAATATCACTATTAGACAGAAATGACGAAATCTCTACGCGAGATTCTCGGCCAGTTCATCTTTCCTTTGCATTTGAAAAGAGTTTTTATCAAACTATATCTGAAGAAATACTAAATTTCTTTGCATCCGTTCTTGATTTTAATAATTTAGTCGGTGAGCCAATCAATCGATATCGTGGTGAATACAAGGATCTGGCCAAGTTAAGACAATTGTTTTTCGAGAGAATTGGAAATACTCCAGATTTAGATAAATATTTAACATATTATCAATGGGTTGACGATACATTAAGCAAGATGTTAGAACAGCTGATTCCAGCCTCTGCTAATTTTGCAAAAAATCTACGAAATGTTGTTGAAAGCCACATTTTAGAGAGAAATATATACAAAACTAAGTTCCCAACAATGGAAGGTATGTCTTCTGATCGCGAGATTGCAGTAGATATTGGTAGCACTAGTTTCTTTGATTGGAATAATTTTCATCAGCCAGTTCAAGAAGAGATAGCATATGGTTCCCCATATGGAAATATTTCAGCAGAAGATGTTGAATGGGTCCAGCCCCTCCCCGGCCCGCCAACCGTAAAATCAAAGGCCGCTGGTAATGCCGGCGTCGAATATGTTTTTGGGGAATTTCAACCTCCGCCGTTTGATCCTCTTCAAGCTCAGCCCATGTCTACCGGCTTTGTGAGGTTGGTATCGGATATAGCAGAGTTTGGATCGTCAGTTAGGATTACTCCGGGGCAAGAAAATTCATCTATGTCCAAGCAAGTACAAAATCTTCGAAGGATTAAACGTAACAAAACATTTAGCATCGATAGGCGCTCTGGCAAGCTTGAGGCTGTTGGTACCGGTGCAGAGACTAAGCCAGAAGGAAAAGGAAATAGGCGCAAATCCAGACGTACTGAAGATGGCGTAGAGTATTCAATATCATATAATAACGAATTGGCAAAGGGAATTAAGCATAAATTCTATTCTGATATGAGTCATGGCCCCGGTGTCATTGGGCTTTCTCCAAACAAGACGATGATGATTGCCCAGCCGGATCGATCTGCTCCGCAACGTCGTGTTCGCGGTATTTCTCGTAAGTTGTCGGGTCTTCATGCCGGCACGAATTATGCGATAAATAAGAATCGAGATTATGTAATTAACTCTGTTCAACCGCATGGGCCTACGGGCTTGGGCTCTGGTGAATCTAGCACAATTCCGGCCAATATTCAAATTAGTTTTGCTAGTGATGTCGACACTGGAAGGCAATCAGAACTATGGATCCATCCTAACGAAAAGAGAAGATTAGCATTTGGTTCGGCCGCAAGTAGAAATTTCCCGGGCTTAGATGTTCACAATGAGGGCCTAAGTTATGAATCTGGTAAGGGCGAGTTAATTGTTCCATTCAGTTTGTACAGTTCATCAGTGAAAACTGGCTACAACAGAGCAGTTGTTGATGGATTTTTATCGGGTACTGAAATAACAAACTTGCACTCAGACACATATGCCAATCAAAATGAAATACCAATGCAAGGTCCGTTTACCGAAAGATATGTCGGTGGCCGACAACATAGGCACATTGAAATCAATACTGGTAGTGATGATATTTCAAATCGACCAGAAGCTTGGCTTCTATTATTTGGAACAATAGAACAAAAAGTTGGTGGTGCTATGTCCGGTCAATCCGCAAGAAGCGGCGCCATCGCCTTTGTTTCTGCAGATTATCCGTATCCTGATGCACCGAAATTGGCCAATGGCCGCTATGACACTAGCCAGCCGTCGTTCCCGCTAATCGTCCATCGCCCTCGCGCAATTTACACACGCCCAGAATACGCCAAGCGGCCAGTAAACATTCGCAATATTCAACAGGCCACCAGTTCTGGCCCGGGCACCGCTTTAAGAACGAAGATCGGAAACTATACGAGAAACTACGAGATTGTTCAGACCTCTGGCAGATCGATAAACGATCCGTTCTTTAGGGATCAATCCTTTACTTTTGCCACTAGTTCAGAGGCACTTGGTACTCGCGGGAGACTTCCTGCTGAAACACCTGACCACAAATCACTACTTTTTGATGGCAGCAATGATTTTGTGAACATCGGTCTCGGCTCTGCCTGGGATCCAGTTATTGGCGGCGGTGACACCAGCGGAAACTCCGCCGTCGCCTCCGTAGCAGCATTTTCGATTTCGATGTGGGTATACCCCACTACTATAGGCGATACATACCCCTATTTCTTTGCTTTTGGTAATCAACGGCGCTACCTGCAAACGTGGGGGAGCGGCTGGCCCGATACGATCCGCTTTGGCATTCGCGGCTACGGGGGCGTCTCTACTACGGACAGCGCGACGAATGCCATAGTGGCTGATACTTGGCAGCACGTAGTCGTAACCTACGAAGGTGGTCATGCTGGGGATATGAAAATCTATATCGATGGAAGTCAGTCCGGTACCGGCGGTAGCGCAGGATCCACTGTTTACGACATACCCGATGGTGAACTCTGTACGATTGGCTCTTATTATGACGGCGACGACAACTGGCCCGGAAATATGTGTGATTTTGCTGTCTGGAGCAAAGCCCTTTCTGCCAATGAGATTAAAGAAGTCTATAACAATGGTCGAAGACATAACCTAAAAGCGCTTGGATTTGTTAAAAATCTCCATGCTTGGTGGAAGATGGGAGATGATTCAGGAGACACATATAATGGTGCAATTCATGATCAAATGGGTCGATTTCACGGAACTTCAGGTGCTTCAGCAATAACAGTAAAATCGCCCCCGGTTATAGGAGGCACTACAGAGAATCTTAGTGGTAATTTAGATTACGAACTACCACAACGAACAGGATCAGCCTCTAATAAATCCATTATTGTTGAGCGTTTCTCTGCTCCTGGCGGATATAAAATAAATTCAAGGGGTTATCTAGATCCTGCTCACGAAGAGTTTTCTGCATACAATGCTTATCCATGGCGAAACATGTCCGTTAGAGGCTCTGGGAGCGGCGAGACGGGCTCGTTAAGGGTGTTTGACCATCTGGGCAAGCGGAGAGGTCTAAGAACGCTCCTGTCGGACCACAGCCACAAGTTCGGCGCTGATGCCACTTATGGCAGTACGCTTTGGTATGACTACGTTGCTTACCCATCTTTCCACAAGGTACACAGAAATACGAGAAGGCGCCTTGAATTTAACGGCACTGCAAGCTACCGAGATGAGTGGCAAGATGACACCAATACGGTAACAACCGGCACAGTATATGATAATTGGTTTGTGCAGCGCCCAATTCCACAAAGCGATCTACAGTACGCTTGGATTACTGCCTCTGCTGAAGAAGCAACTCTTGGATATGCAACGTCATCTTCAGATATTACATTCCAAAGTGCTTCTGCTGTGACAGTTGGGACAAATTTTAGCAGCAGATGTGTGACTTTTAATTCTGGCAACACTGCGAATGAAAATGTTGATGTGCGAATTGCCGGAGCAGATGGAACATGGGCTCACGCTTTGACTGGAGCAATTTTTCTTGGAACAGCTGCGAAATGGAATAATTTAATTGCCGGCGGAACTGGTTCGTTTACAATTGGCGGCTATTACTATCTTACAGAAAATTATTATTTGCATCGTTACGGAGGAAACAAAGGTAGAGATAACGCAGTATTATGGGTTCTTGGTAGAAACTATAAACTCATGACCAATTCGGCTCACGATTTTTCGATATATTATCGAGAACAGGGGTCTGGCAGTTACCAAGCTGAAGGCTCGAATCGTTTTCCACAAAGTATGAACTTCGCCGTCGGCGACAGTAAGTGGTCGCAGTTCAAGGAGGGAACCGGCCTAGAGGCCGGCCATTGGACACACTTCTTGATTACTGTCAATGAAAATCGTGGATATGGATCCGACCCTGCGGTGCAAGCTTACTACAAGGATAGCGCTGCAGTTAGCCCAACAATGGAAGGTACCCAGAACTTTGTGGCTCACCACGGTACGGGAATTACAATGAGCGACCATGGCCAAGGCTGCTTTATTGGAAATCTGACCGGCAGTCGTAGAGCTGGATCGGCTGAGAACGACGCCGGCGGTGAGGCCGAATATGGAGAGTTGAACATGTCTGGGAGTGTTTCCAATTTCGTTATTTTTAATAAAGCGCTTTCAGCTGACGAAGTATCAGAATTATATAATGACGGATCTCCATTTGATTATACAAAGCATTCCGCAGCTGATAATTTGGTAGCTTGGTGGCCCCTAGGTGATGGGTATGACATTAATAATCCGTCAAATAGAGATTCCACCGATGGCTCTGGTGCGGGTTCTTGGGATGTTCATCCTGTTTCTGGTAGTCCCGGCAATATATTTTATGACATGTCAGGTAATGGACACCACGCTGTACCCAATGGGGCCCTTCGATCTGATGCAACTGTTTCTGGCTCTGGAGGTGGTATTCAAGAGGGCTTCCATGGCGGAAACCTTAGACAAGTCAATTTTTCTGGCAGCATGCTGGTTGCCCGAGAAAAGTTTGGGAAAATTGGCCGTGCCGATCTAAACCAGAAAGATATATTCAATGATTCGGTTGGCTTGAATACAATTATTTATGAGCCTATTTCTGGCTCAGCGGCAACTCTTGGGTACCCATTGGCTCATGGAACCCCGGGCGCTTCTTTAACGTATTACGAAAATACAAGTTCTTTTGAACGGCAGAAAATTCGCCCTCTCTCTTCTTTGGCTGTATCTCACAGCGGTACTTTAAATATGAGAAGCCCGACATGGCGATTGGGGCAAAATAATAAACCAATCATACGAGAAGAAGATCTTCTCAATAGTGTGTTAATACATCGGAATGGCCCATATCAATATCCTAGTTGGAAGCAAATAAGAACTGGCGAGCATCCTGTTGCGCGATGGCAGAGAAGAAATAACGTTATTGGCGTTATGGAAACACCAGTTGTTATTGTAAACCGCAACAATGTGCACACGAAGAAACTCCGTCCCGGTGTAGCACATTATAGCGAATCGGTGGTGGTTTCCAAATTTAAACCGCTTATTCATGTAATTACCAATGGCGGAAACTCTTTTGCCCTTAAACACACTTATGCAAACAACTTAGTTAAATTTGACAATATCGATTTAAACAACAGACTGGGAATATCCGATTGTGGATCCAAACAATCGTTGCACGAATTGGTCGAGTTAAGCAATACCGGAAGAGCTACTGTAAATGGTATACTTTATAGTGAAACAATATTCCCTCGACAAATTAGTGCACATAAAGCTAGATCGCGAGGAAGATTAACATTTGATGTAAGCTATTGGCACAATGAAAGAGGCGGGGGAGCAGGCCTAAATTGGACCGGGTCTCAGGATCGAAGTGAGATTAATATCGATAAAAGAGGCCAAGCCAATCTAAGGACACCCAGTAGATCGCGAATCTATCACACGAACTCTATGGGTTATACTCACTTAACTCAGAGTATATGGCCACTCGATGCCCGAATTAATTTCAACACAAGTAGTCATCTCTGGGGCGGCATTGTTTCAAAAACAGTGGCAGCTACTTCGTGGCGCAGTGGATCGCATGATACAGTTGGCAATGCTGGTGGATCAACCAGAGGTTCGAGTTATGCCGGGGGGATAGAGAGCAACCCTGCACAGGGCCGTACCGGTAAGAGTTATTTTAACGAACTTAGTCACAGCCAAGATGGCGCAGGAGAACTACAGAATAATTACACATTCTATATGTCATCTGGTTCTCATTCAGCCTCATTGCCCGGGCACAAGAAGTTTGCCGTGGGACCAGTTTACGCAAGAAGAGTTCCCAGTGGCACGCTAGCAAATCCGGATGTGTTTGTTGGTGACGCACTTTGGGAAGCTGGTGACCAAGCCAAAAAATATCCATTCTGGGCTAAAGACTATGCAGAATATGCTGAAGAAATGCGAGCCTTTACAAGAGGCCAGGGTCACCCATATGCAATTGTTCCGGAATTTAGAATTAGCGAGCATATGGAGTTTTACGTTGTGGAGCAAGGCGGCAACTTTATGGCCGATACTGAGAATAGGAATACTGCTCCAAAGGGCGCAAAGATACAATCCATTCAATTGGGCGGCCCGCAAGGCATGCTTACTCTTACCGGATCTCAATTGTCAAGCAGTTTGGAATCGGAATTTTATAAGGTATACAGTCATACTGATTTCCTGGAGCATTTCGGAGATATTGGGGAACAGCACAAAAATACACATGCCCCATCAGGCATTGCGCTTGAATGCAAAGCCCTTCTCAAGTTCCTTCCATATGACGGATTTTATCCAGCGCTTAGAACTATGCAGTTAGCAACGCTTCTTTCAAAATCATATGGACACCAATTGGTCACAACAGCCTCTAGAGCTACCGCCCCTTCGGCCGGCCATCCGAGAACGTTCTACGCTCCATTTATTGCTCCTGGTATTTTATATAATACAATTAAATCCGGGATTGCAGTCGATTATCCAATTGCTACGAAAGCCTCTGGAGCCCTTGGAGAAGAGGCGCTGGAGACAATAATTTTCTCCGGATCCATGGCCGAATATTCTGTCGGCGGCGACGGCAATGAGGCTAGATTGTTAAAACATTCTGGTATTGGGACTGGGATGATAGCTACTGTAGGGTTTGATCAGCGGCTACCATTTGAAGCTATATTAGCGCCCGAAAGATATCTAGCAGCACCTTTCATATGTGATGTTGAGCCACACCCAAGTTCAACTTTGGGACGGCTGACTCCGATTGTGAAACTCGGTTATGGTGCCGGCAAGATTGTAGACCATCGACCTGATAAAAACCACGTAGGTGTCGGTAACTTAGCTCCGAAGCCTCTTTATAGTATGGCGATGCATAATTTCCTAGCAGAATCCATGGACTTTTTCCTTAAAGACGGCCGAGCTACTACCTTTGTTTCAAGGCCAAGTAGCGATCTTGTAGAGGCGATAGGCGGAACAACGTATTCAATGAGATTATACATGTCTAGAAACAAGGACACTGTTATGTATGATAGGGAATCTGCATTTGGCCCACCGTGCGGTACCGATGCCCCGGGCATAGCCAATGCCGGCCCCGGCACTCAGGGAATTACATATTCTCCATTTAGCCCTCCATGGTTCCACGCAACTGGCTCTGGCGCCGAAATCAGCGCCGGTGGCCTAGGCGCCCAAGGAAAAGTGCAAACTTGGACACAGATTGATTTCTCCCCAGATGAAAGTAAGAGATATTCAATTTCTGAGATTTTAGCTAGCTCGTCGATTACGGTACAGGAGCGAGTTGTAGATATAAAGAGCCAAACTGGCTTCTGGGATCAGAGAATGAAATTGACCGCTTCAATTAATTTCTTTGAAAAGGCCAAGATTAATGCGACCCAGTTTGAAGCATTGACTGGCCGACCCGCAACAGTTTCGGATGATCCCTCAACACCAATTGAGGCTTGGGTTATTCAAAGCAAATATGAAACTCCAGTATTAAACTTTGCTAATGTCGACCAAACTATGGGCTTTGATCCAAATGAGAACTCGGCACTTACAGCCTCTAGAGGAATGTGGCACCAATATGGACAACTTTGTACCGGCAGTGAAGGAATATGGATGCAGCTTAAAGATGTTAAGCATGGTGGCGCCTCTGGTTCACTAGTGGATCTTGTTGGTTTCCCCGATGAGCCACAAAGGATTGGCCAGATCGCAGATGAAAAGATCATTCGCGAAGCCGTTGTCGCAATTCCGTTTATAGAAGAGGGCAGAAGGCGTAACTTCTTTACCATTAAGAGAAAAAATCTTAAAATAGCACTTGGAGAGGAACCACTCCCCGCGGGAGAGACAATAAGCAAATCTACCAAAGACATGCTTGAGAAGATGCAGCGTTATGTATTTCCTCCACGTTTAGATTTCTTAACAAATAGAAGAATTCCGCCATTTGCAATGTACATTTTTGAGTTCGAACATACATTATCGAAACAAGACCTAGCTGATATATGGCAAAATCTGCCACCAGACATTGGCAAAGATTTTGAAGATCGAGGAACTTCCGATCAAGCTGCTGAAGCAGTAGTTGATCACCCACTATTTGAAAGAGAATTCTTTGGAGAAACTGGAGTGCCCTGTAGATTACAGTGGATGGTTTTCAAAGTTAAACAGAAGGCGAAGAAGAACTACTTTGCGAAGACAGCAGATACGCGAGATGACTCACGATTTAAGTTTAATTTCCGGCTTGGCGAAGGTGCCGATGCAGCTTCTCAAAGAGATGTGGTACCAAACTACAGTTTTAACTGGCCCTATGATTATTTCTCGTTAGTTGAGCTAATTAAGATAGATGCCGAAATAAGCTTCGAACCAATTGAAAATCCCGTTCGAACCGCTGGTCGCGGCCCGGCACCAGAATCCGGAGAACCCTTGGTGGATGAGGATGGGACAATCAATGAACGGGAAGGGCGACGGCGTCGTAGACGAGAAGGACTGAGTACGTTGAAAGAAAAATCACCTTCAAGGACGGCTGATGACGAATGACATTTTTTAATAAAAAAGAAGAAGTAATTGAAATTAAGCTAACCCAATATGGAAAAACTTTGCTTTCCAAGGGCAAATGGCGTCCAACATATTATGCTTTTTTTGATGATGACATTTTGTATGATATACAATACAGCGCGCCGACTTTGACTCCCGGTCATGACCCCGAGCCTGTATCTGAGGCACAGAATGCAACAGAGGGCAGAATTCAAGACGACACTCCAAATCTTCGTGTACAACACATATATACTGGCGCAGAAACGCAGGTAAGTAAGCGCCACTTCCTCCAGCATCCCGCCCTCCCACCTGGAACCGCGCGCCGTGCCAGCACGTTGTATCAGGTTTACCGCGAGCCCAAGCCGCTCCCTCCACCAACTGCAGAGAAAGCGTATATTCTGGGCGCACCACTGGGAACATCTGAATTAAATTCAGAATTTTTACCATCATGGGCAATTAATTTTTTGGCTGGAGAACTTTCAAGTTCCGTTAGCTATTCTACAGGATCACATCCAAACTTTAGAATCCCACAACTAGATGCAGATATCGAATATGAGCTTGAATATGATGGTACTTCAGTTAATATGGGGGGTACTAAAGAGAGAATTATTTTAGAAGTACTTGAAAACAATTCATTATTTACAAACGAAAATTTTGATATTGAAGTTTTTGAAGTTGAAGATGTTACTGGTGGTCAAACAACGCCCGGGATTACCAGAAGCGATCTTCATGAGGAATTAACTCCCCTATCTTTTGCGAAGAGAACTTCTTTAGTACAGAATAATTTATTATTGGATCCAAACGAAATTCAAGAAATCGAATATGAAACTGATAATACTAGTGTTGAATATTATATGGAGGTTTCGATTGATTCAGAAATACCAAAAGAAACAATAAGGGCCTTACATCCAGGAAGAAAAGCGAAAAGCGTTTTTACCAAGGAGTAGAAAAACAAACAAATGGCTGCAAACGGTAGATTTAAAAAATTAATTAATTCCATAGCCCCGCTCCCGGCTATTGAAAAAATTGTATTAGAAACAGCTAATGACGGCGGCCTTTTAATAATGATAAGTTTAATGCTTCAAGAAAAGATTGGCCGCAAGGGCAAAGGATCTTGGATAACCGGAAAGTATGCCAAATATCTTAAACTTAAAATTGTTCAAAGCATCGATGCTGAGTATTCCAGCAAGCTTATGAGAGAAGCTAAGCTTGGCATATTAAAAATAATAGGAAATGGTAATCTTTCTGAACTTAGCCCAAACAGGATACGCGATCTAATCCAAGATTTGCCAGAACGGGACAAAAAACAAGCTCTATTATTCGTAGATGATGATATGAGGATTCGTTCGATAAATCCATCACAAGAAGTTGTGGGGGGAGTGGGGGATATCGCTTTAAAATTTGGCAACTATTCAAACACAATCAATTCCCGCGGAGTGAGAATATTCCAAATTCCAATTGATATATCGTTTCCAATAAAAAGAAAGAGCGACGATTTAAAATATTTATCGTATCACATTATTCCATATTTGGACACAAAAGCAATATCGGAAGAATTTGGTATGACACTTGAGGCGCTTCCGGTACCAATGTATGGAAAAATGCTTACCGCAAGAGTACTTGAAGATTCTTTTATTGTTGGAAAGACAACCATCACTGAACCAATGACTGGAATTACTTCTATAGAAGATGGGCATCATCATACATATGTTATCGATAACAAAGGCACCGGCACTGCCATGATGGTAACCGAGGTCGACGCCGACGGGGCCGAGACAACCCACAAACATGGAATTACTGGCTGGATGGTGGTGCAGGCAGATGGGCACGCACATACGATAGTAAAGCCAGATAGAATAGAAACTGCTCGGGCCGATGGAGCATCAATTAACATACAAGATTTTAGAGATGTCTTAAGAATTAAAAGGCTAAGCCTAGGGTCAACTTCAGAAGACGCATTTGGAATTAGATCACTTTTAGAAGGTGCCCTCACGCCATTAAGCAAAAAACTGATAAAAAACAACAAATTAGGGGTTGCCGAAAAACATATTTATATAAAAGATGCATTGATATCAAGGAATACCGAAGAACAAGCTAGCTTATTTTTCGGAGTTGATATGCTTAAGATTGCGAAATATCAGACACATTATGGTCATTTATATGGATCAGGTCGTGAAGCGGAATTCGAGCTTCTGAAAAATATTAAGATCCGATCAATGAAAATTATGAGATATAGAGTTGAAAGTACTCCTTCTTTAAATCGACTTGGAAATGCCATAGAGGGCGGCAAACTTTTCAGCCCGGGCTCCGGAGATTATAAGCGTTTAAACGAAGAGCTTAGCATACCGGTCATGATTGCTGTTTCAAAAGACACCCCCGGATTAGTGCTTAATATGGTTTCTGATTCAGTCGGAAGTTTAAGAGAGGTTGCAAAAAGAACAAATAGAGGTATTAGACATTTTACTTGTTTAGATAGAACAATGAGTGATGTAACTGATGGGTATTATAAATACGAAGTAGAGCTTGAAATAGAAGATAAGAGCGCAGATATCTTGAAAAAGAAACTAATTGAGCTAACTGCGCTTAAAACAGAAATAGATGCGTATTATACTATATGTACAAAGGCCACTAATTTTAATATCGTAACAAATCGATTTACAAAAGAATTTAAAGGAACCTATGGAACCCAAAATCACGAAGGAAAGAGAGCACAGTGGGTTGACGCATATATTACAAATTTTGATTTTTTGTCATCTGATAATGAAGAACTCATGCAAAATCTTCAAAGAAAGCTTTCTATATTTATTAGCCCTGCTAATGGAAATGCGCAGGGAGTATTGACATTTGTACAAGTCGTATCTCATCTAATTAAAGAATTGGAAAAAACACTTAATATTAAGGTTCTTAGAGGTGGACCAAGCAGCAATAACGCAGATCGACCAGTTGCGCCTGCAAGATTTGCCACTAAAAAAACGCCGGCATTGGTGAAAATAACAAAAAGATTTTCGGAAATTTATGATTCAAATATTCCTTCTGGTACTGGCTTTGATTATCTGTCTGCTGGGCCTATGGCCTCCAACGTTGGATCAACAGGGGCTACAATTATCGATCAAGAAGAAATTGAGAAACGCATTGGCCTAGAAGAAACAAATCGAGAAGGCGAGATGTCTGAATTTGCTGACCTATCTCCCTCAAATATAAACTTTAGTGGTTTTGAATCTGTTTCCTTAATTGATGAAGATATGACTAAGGAAGAAAAAGCAGAATTGCACGAAGAAATGGAAGTGGCCGCTTTAGGTTATAATTCTTTAAAAGAATCACCACAAAAACCAATGTCCGGAGCAAGGCGAGGCAAAGGAAGAAGCCGATCTAAGAAAACCCGAAAGGGTAAATATAGCCAAGCTAGAGTTAATAAAGTTAATAATTTAACAGCAATATTGGCAAAAAAGAATATAATTGTTCTACCAATATCAGATATCAATCCTGGTCGCAAAGCACGTAAATCCCGAAAAAGCACGAATATAGTTCGCTCATATCCCACCCTTTCGGCTGCTTCAATAGCGGTACCTCGTATACTTGATACGGCCAAGACGCTCCGCGAAATTGCTGCAGAAAAGGCTGAGGCTGATCGAGGTGTAGGCCGCCGCTTCGACGAAGGGGATACAGAACCAGTTCGTTTCGCCCCTGACCCTCCACGGGTAAGTGTCGTGGAACCCGGTCCAAAATTAGATGCATCAGTCTTTTTGGGCCCCGGCACAAGATTTTCAAGAGAGAACTTCTTGCCAAATCCGGAACCGGAGTGTGAATTTGCATGTGAATCTAAAAGTGCAGAATTAGAAGATGCTGAACTTGCAGCTGCAGATGTTTTAATAAATTTAATTCAAGGAGATATTTATAATGGACTTCATGGATCAAGGGATATACAACCAACAATGGTGGCAAATACCGGATTATCAACAAAGTTAAAAGGACCGCCGACAAAGAATCTTGCATCCGAGTTTGATCCCATCCCGCCTTCTAAACGTTTAAGCTCTGGGCTTTCTATGAAAATTGAAGTACTTAAAGGATATGATGGCAATGGAAAAGAAAAATGGGAGTCTTTATCAAAAACAGATTTAGAAGAGGGCGATGAGGATAAAATTTGTCGACTAGCTAATAAAGACCCGGGCCCAGCGGAATCCCCTAAAACTTGTCCACCTCGACACGGATTAAAAATGCCCGTTTATAATAAACATTTTATCATGTCACCCCCGAAGGGCGCCCGAAAAAAGCCGAAGAGCAGCCCAGATACAAAAAAAGCAAAAGCTCCCCGGCGGCGTCCATCACAACAAAAAGCTAAAGTTAGCATAAAGGCCCCGCCGCGCCAAAAATCGGCTAGAAAAGCTAGGACAGGCCGCGGCACTATGCGTGGTAAATCTGGCTCAGGCCGCGGCGGCGGAGGAAAATACTAGATGGCTAAAAAGTGGTTTATATTTTATGCCATACAGGAATATATCGACGGCCGCGCCGAGAAAGATAAATGTTTCCACCTAGATAACAATAAAAGGAGGCACTGGACCGTGGCCCCCCCCCACCGCGGTCATTGCCCGAATTGTCGCGAATTAGATCATTTCATGCTCACTCTTGGCCGCTATTGGATAAGACATGAGAATCGGACTAATTTCATTCGCAGAGCGTATAATTTTAATCCCGCCACGTGGCCGACTCCGGGCGGCAACGAGTGGGTTTCTCGGATCCTGCCACCAAGCATGGATTCTTTGCACGTCGACGAACAGAAGAATGTTAGCCTTTTTCCACCGTCTTTGCTTTTAAAGATTGCCTGGGGCCCCGTCTGGCCGGCACCGGTCAGCCCAGAAGCTCTCGATTTGGCCGCAGATTTTGTTCAAAAATATAATAGTACGCCTGAGGCTTCAAACTTGGCCGAAGTTGCATCGTCGGGCTTCTACCTCGAGAAGGAGCTGACGGACATGGCACAAATGGCTTTCCAAGTCTGGGATCAGACTGTGATCTCGGACTTCTTCGGCAACGCCTCCCTGGCCCAGTTCGACAACCTGGCCGACATGTTGATTGGTGCCGTAGGGATCGTGAAAAATGAACTTATAGCAATTCACAAGCTAACCCTCACTGGAACATCCAGAAAATATAGACTGAAGGTTGGCATGCCCAGCGCTGTTGAAATTGGCATGCCGGATAGTATATCTTACGCGGCGACTCAACCCGGAACGACCATAGCCGTCGGCGCTGCAAATTTTGATGAAATCATGGTTCGCAGCTTCTTAGGTGATTCTCTAGCTGAACAATATGCTGCCGGCCTTGTTTCTCAATCACATTCAGGTGCCGGCTCTGGTACCGATGGCGCCCTTGCAGCCTACACCGGCGGCGAAACTGGTTTTACAAAAACGTTAATTGAATTGGTTTCAGCCCCTGGCCTGGGCCCCTTGTCTTTCGGTGAGCTTACCGACAACACCAGTACCAGTCAATACCAGATCGCCAACGGGCCATACTGGCACTGCGACTGGTATAACGATCTCCGCATCGGTGGCGCGCCATCCGCCCTCAAGACCTCCCTCGAAACATTTTTGACCCATGCTCGGAAGCAAGGATGGATTTTTCCTGGTGATTATCTGCCAAACACGCCGCCCGCCGTCAACGGTTGTTATAATTATCTTAGAAGTAAGTCCGATGCTGTTTACCTGGCTGCCGAGGGGCTGGGTCGACACCCTGCCGCACTTGCCGATCCTGGCTACGGCGACGTGGCCGTTAATTCGGATGGCTCGCCAAAGTTCAAAAATAGTGATATCGACAACGTCTCAGCGGATAGCAATTGGTCGGGTCAGCCAGTGGCCGTCGTCCACCTGGGTCTCCCGCTCGGGGGGATCACCAATAGTCAACTATTACATGCGATGGGCTGGGTGGGACCAGACACATGGTGGGCGGCCAAACAAGCATATGCAGCGATTATTGGAAGCGCCGTTCCTGGCGGTGTTTCATTAGCCGGCAATATAACATCATTTCTTGACAAGACTGAAGGAGCCATACCTAGCATTAAATTTGATACCTGGTATAAATGCGACACTTTTAGATGTGAGATACCTGCAGGTGTCAATGCCACCACCACCGCCCCGGGCACGCCTTATATTAATATTGTTCCTCGATATAATTTTTATATACCCACATATGAAACAAAAATAGCTTCACCATCGATTCCAGAAACAGTTTTGCCATGCTTATACGCGTTTATGGCAGATACGTTTACAAAAGGAGCAGATGGTGCATCGGTTAATACAACCCAAATCGGATTTACAGATGAGGACGGCAATGGAGTATACGATCCTGCGATTGATACTCCCATATTTGAGCAAAATGGTACTTTTACAGAATATTATAATTTAATATCTCTTGGCGGAAGCATTCGAAATAGCTTTACAGATATTCAATCCGCCGTCGGCGAGAAAGTTGCGGAATCACAACATGGTGAATATTATGATAAATGGTCTTCTGCGATTGATGTATTTTCAGCAGGGCAAGCGCCTTCTGCGCAAGTTCCAGTGCGCGCAGGCCCTGATATATATACCGGCGCGCCCAACGCGATCACTCTAGACGCATTGTCGAATAAGTGGAAAAATGTAATGATACCGGCTGAAAGTTTTGATGAGTTTACTTCCGATCAGTCCACGAAAAAATTATATCCCATGTATGTTGATATAGAATTCGGCGGAGGGGTCGATCAATCATCCGGCAATAGCGGCTTTAATATTGTTAACAAACTGAAAGAAACAGGATTGTTAGACGAAATTTTAACACAATGGGTAAAATCATATCCCACGATTCCTGCCGACATCCGCCAGGCGCAGACGAACAATAATATCGACCACACTCTGGGAGAAGAACCCAGCGCCCAGTATCAGATGCGTTATACAAGCGGAGGTTGGGCGTCCGCATATCGCACCGGCATGCCAACCATCCAACTCGACGCGGACCAGGCCCACTGGGCGGCCAGCTTCTTCAAGATCCGGCAGACCTTGGTAGGCTCTCAGGGCCCGGGGCACGGAGTTGGGACCGCTGCCTACCTAGGCGAACGACCAGACCCGGATATCGCCTTCGAAGGGGGAGTATTATCCAACGGCCAAGGCGCCAAAGGTACCATGAGATATCTAGATATGACCAGTTGGTTTGACGAATGGTCCAGATTAGCCGGAATCACTGCTGTAGCAGACGCGGAAGCAGAAGATGTTGCTCTAAACAATTTAGAAGATTTTATGGAAGCCGCTGCAGGAATATTTTCAAAGCTTGGAACAAATTTTGAGCCATATGTGACGGTTTTGCCAAATCACGTAGATGGAGAAGGGAGAGTTAGGGTACTTTCGGCATATGGAGGCGGCACGGGCCAAGATGTGGATGTGGCCGCCCTGACCGGCGAGGAAGAACTTGAAGCAATAGACAGAGTAATGGGTTTAATGAAGTTTGCGCAAGATTTTAAAAATTTTGTTATGGACGAGATGAATCCATTTATGACTTCGCCCGCCGGCGGCCCGAATCGGCAATCTGTACCTGGCGCGCTGTGCTCAAATTACTCTCTTTCTTACAGAATTGAAAAGATGGAAGAAGATGAATTTGGAAACTGGAATACAATACAAAATTTTTATTTACCAGAAGTTTATGACGAAGCCGGCCTAGGCGGTGGCCGCGGCGTCAAGAAATTTGTCGACACACAAGTGAAATACAACAAAAAATATAAGTATAAAATTTGGAATCATCGACTTGTAATTGGTACGCAATATAAATATGTATCCAACTCTATTGACTGGTTTCGGGATTTTAACAGCGCGACCAACTCGATCCGCACCGGCGTGGAATTCGATGCGGTTTGGAAGCCAGTATTAAGAGTATATGAGGTTCCCTTTTACGCTGTGCACAACCAACCTACAAAAGTTATCGATCATCCTCCCATTTTTCCAGATGTTAATATACTTCAACATAGAGGAAAGAGCGATAGAATCTTATTCCACTTAAATGGCAACGTTGGGAAATATGCAGCAGTCCCCATTCCAATATTGCCAGACGAGGCCTCGTTTCTTGCTGACATCCCCAACAGCCCGCCCTATAGAGAATCAGGTGGCCGACTGGTTTATAAATCAGATGATTTTCCGACAATATTTGAAATATTTAGAATGGATACAAAGCCATCATCGTATGACGATTTTGCTGATAAACTATGGGCCAGACACAACACAAATGGAGAAGCAACATCGGCTAGTTTTCTTGATACAGTACGCCCAAATAAAAAGTATTATTATATGTTTAGGTGCATAGACAATCATGGACATACCTCAAACCCAACTATGGTTTTTGAAGTGGAGATGGTTGATGACGGCGGAACAGTGTTTCAAACAATCAAAGAATACAATATGGCCACAGAAGAAGGTACCAAACCATCACGTTCTATCAGAAGGTATGTTGAAATTAAACCGGCTCTTGAACAGATATTGGTTAATTTTGATGCATCCAACATAGATACATCAGGAAATGATGCGATTTTTGCTTCTGAGCCATGGCTGGCAGAAGAACTCCAAGGCGCCCCAACTGCTGGAGATCCTCAATCGGTGGTTGTTGGTACGAATGTAGATCTCACAGACATACAGCTGGGCCCAGATGATGATGCGATATGGACAAACTCCGATGAAAATATTAATCAACCGGCCGGAAGAAACGGAAAACGTTTTAAAGTTAGGTTTACGTCCAGGGCAACAGGCAGAAAATTCGATTTAAATTTGGCATTCAAAATAAAATATAAAAATCCAATCACTTAGAAAGGAAATTTAGCTGAATTAATGACTATTTATAGTGTATCTTAAATTAAGCACTAATTATTTAGAGAGGAAAAAATATGGGATTTCTTGACAATAGCGGAGATATTATTTTAGATGCAGTGTTAACCGACACTGGCAGGTTTAGATTAGCAAAGGGCGATGGATCATTTAGAATTGTAAAATTTGCTTTAGCTGACGATGAAATTGATTATACAACTTATAATAAAGATCACGCTAGCGGCAGCGCATATTTCGATTTAGAAATTCTTCAAACTCCGGTTCTTGAAGCGTTTACAAACAACACCTCTTTAATGAAATCAAAACTACTTTCTGTTCCTAGGACAGATTTATTATATTTGCCAGTTTTAAAGCTCAATCAGCTTCCGAGCACCGGCAAACATGCTATGCACTCAGTTGGCGCCTTTGTCGTGATGGTTGATAAAAATACTGAAAACGATCTCGGCACTGCGACTGGATTGCTTAATGGAGAAACAACTTCTGATGCGGGTGGATTCATCAGGCTGGATCAAGGACTAGACACAACAGAACAAACTCCCCAGATTCCACTTTCGGCAGATCTTGTAGAAACTCAATATATTATTGAAATGGATAATCGATTTGGAAGGGTTATGTCAATTGGCGCCTCGGCTACAGCGGCAAATGTTTCTTTTGTTGATGATGATAACATTGCAAGTTACTTTTTATCAGTCGGCACAGATTCTCAATATGTTCGAAGAAACCCCAAGAACTTATCAACAGACACTAATCAAACTATTGCTGGCCCTAGGGGCACAATTATAGAATTTAAGATTGGGGCATCGACCGAATTAAATAGCAGCACCTATTTGTTTACAAAACTTGGCAGTACTGTTACAATGACTAGTGCGGATAGTGGCAATAGTTGTTTTTATTACATCGATACCATGGTAAGAGTTACGGGGGCAACGACCGGATATAGACTTGATGTGCCTGTGCGCTTTGTTAAGCTCAAAACTGCAGACTCAACTTGCTAATTTAAGGATAGGATAAACAATGGCAACAGTATTTAAAACGTTTTTGAATGACGACACCGTTTCGTCTAGGACACTACTTCACGAATCATTACCGGTTACAGGAACAATCGTTTCAGGTACATACTCAGATAACAATATTAAAAACTTTTCACACGGAATGTTTCAAGCTGTATATGATTATCCTTATTTAAGCTCTTCGGCAAATCATATCTTTGATATTACTATGGGCTATTCTTCAAATTCTTATCTTTCTGGCGCCAGCAATGTACAAAATTCCAAAAAAGTTAACATTTACAATCAGATGGCTCAGGTGCTAGTTGGACACGATATTACTGGTGCCATCATGGATTTTGATAGAGACGGAGATCTCACGGCAGGCACCAAACTGAGAGAAGTTGTTTTTCTCAATTTTTCAAGACTATTAACTAAAGATGAAATTAAGAAGGGAACGTTCTCTGTTACGTTTCTAACGGGCGGCGTACCAGAGTTGCCAACTGGAGTTCTCACACTTCAAGACCATGGTGCTGCTAACGACTTTAGAGTTAACTCACCAGCCGGTGAATATGCAATTCTCTATACAGCTTCCGCCGCGCAAACCAATACAGGCGTTGGCTTAATTTATTATCAAGCAGGTATTGCAGTTATAACAGGATCAGTTTTTGGTCCTCCATTGGTTGGTACTGGATATGTTGGCCCAGAATGTCATTTCGGAACTCCAGCACAAGGTGGAACAGCAGCAAACGCCCGACAGGGCGCCACGTCGTCTTACGCAATGGTGTTTTCAGGTTCAGCAATCACTTCAAGTTGTGATACAGTAAGAAATCGATTGCAGTCACTATCGTTTAATAACACCACAGAATTGAATTCAACAATATATTTCTGCCGTATTAATCACAATGATTTCAACTATAGTGCAAATCCAACATACTTATCTGCTAGCAAACTTCGATGTAAGAATACTAGAATAGATTCTCCGGTTTCTTATATCACAACGATTGGTCTTTATTCTGCAGATAATGAATTATTGGCTGTTGCTAAATTATCAGAGCCGTTAAAGAAAACTCCGGAGCAAGAATTGACGCTCAGAGTTCGACTAGATTATTAGTTAATAGCTATTTATTAATAGCATGGGCCTTTACAAATTCGAACAAAGTGATATTTTTTATAATCGGGTAAAAACACACCCTCAGTGTGATTTTTTAATACACGATGGAAACACTTATTACAACAATAGGGCAGCAATAAGCGGATCAAGGGTTAGCAACGTAGGCCATGTTCCTCTCGGATATGTAAGCTTATATGAACTTAATATAGACAGAGAGGCTAGCCGAGATCCATGGCAGGCATCGACATCCCCGGCTTATGATTCGGGCACCGGCTATCGCGGCGGCGCTCCTCTTATTTATCCATTTATAACAAAAGACGGCACAAGGGTGGGAATGAGAACCCTTTCAACATCTGGTTCTGCTGCGATTATCGATCATGATTTTGCGCAAGGCGAGGCGATATCTGGCTCGTACCCCCTATCCGCTTCAATAAGTAGAATATATATTGTTGGCGGCATACTAACCAACAGATCGATGAGCTTACATGATCCCGCTACTCGCTGTGGCACCATTGAATACGCCCAGACATATCCCGGCAATGCGGATGACAATGTTCACCGCGCCAAATACCTAGGCGTGTTCAACGGTGACCACCATAAAATTTTAGCGGTCGACGATGCCGGAACAGCGTTGGGCGAGGACTTTACAATAGATCGTAGACAACGAATTATAGCGCTAAAAAATACACTAGATTATTACAGATATCTTAGTCCACATTATTCTTTCACTTCTTCTTTAGTGCCCGGTTGTAATAAAGAAACTCAAGCCATTAATCTTATTAACATTCCTTCAATTTTCTATGGTTCCTCGATTAAAAAAGGAACCGTCGATCTTAAATTCTATGTAACCGGAACGCTAATTGGAAGACTTCAAGATCAAAATGAAAACGGAGAGTTGATACAAACAGAGCCAACTGGCAGTACGGGGTCTGGAAGTGTTGCCGGCGTTGTATTGTATAATGAAGGGTTTGTATTATTAACAGGCAGTTGGAATATGATTGAGGCGGAGGGCGGCAGCCACACTGATGCAAACTATGATCCAGAGACTTCTGGAGCAGAATCTCCAAAATGGCTATATTTTGGGGCGACCGGATCGGCAGCCACTACTGCATATCGTTTTTCGTTTAAAGGAACAAATTATACTCCAACAGCAACAATGTTGGTTCACGCACCAAAGGGCGAGGTTAATCATTCGAATAATCCAACGTATATCAAATACGGCCGAAATGCGTGGAATGCCTTAAGTGCATCGACAAATGACTTCCAATTTATTGAAAATAAAGAAATTCAAATTAAAAATATTGTAAAAACTGATTATGCAGATCCAACTGGTAGCTTTGAGAAAATTACATATATTTCAAAGATTGGCATATATGATAAAGATAAAAACTTAATTGCAATCGCAAAGGTAGCCAGACCAGTAAAGAAGACCGAAGATAGAGATCTCACGTTTAAACTTAAGTTAGATTTTTAAAATGATTCTTGGACTTGATGTGAGCACCAGCTTTGTTGGCTTCACCGTATTAAATAATAAAAATAAAATTGTGCGTTGTGAAGCATGGGATCTTCGTAAAATTAAAAACATTTTTAGCAAAGCAGAAAAAGTAAAAAATGAATTGACAAAATTACAAGATATTGATGAAATCTACATAGAGCAGTCTTTGCAAGCTTTTCGTTCAGGATTTTCTTCAGCAAATACACTATCAACATTATCTAGATTTAATGGTATAATATCATGGATGTGTTATGATTTATTAAAAATTGAACCAAAATATCTTTCTGCATCTTCTGCAAGAAAGCAGTGCGGAATTAAAGTGCCACGAGGGGAGAAAGCCAAAGAAGTAGTACTAAAGTTTTTGCTTGACAATGAACCCGATTTTGATATAGAATATACTATATACGAAAACCCTAAGCCAGGAATGTTTGACAGGGCGGATTCATTGATAATCGCGAGAGCTGGATGGATACAGACAAACTCAAAATCTTAAAAGAAATATTGGGAGGCTATCACCGAGAAGGTGAACAAATTCTTTTCTTTTGCCCTCGATGCGATCACCACAAACGTAAATTAAGTGTCAACATTGATATTGATAAATTTAAATGTTGGATTTGTGATTATTCCGGTTCTTCGTTACGCCGCTTGGTTCGAAGATATGGTACGTTTAATGACCGAAAAGGTTGGGGAGAATTTGATGAGCATCTAGACTTAAGCGAGTTTGACAAATTATTTGAGGATGACGAGGAAGAAGAACAAATAGCTAGATTGCCAGATGAATTCATTTCATTAGCGAATAAAAATTTATCACTCTCATCTTTACCAGCAAAAAAATATTTACAAAATCGAGGAATAACGAAAAAAGACATTATTCGTTGGAAGATTGGATATTGCGTAAGCGGTAAATATGAAGGTCGGGTAGTTGTTCCGTCGTTTAATGATAAAGGATTAGTTGACTATTTTGTCGGGAGGAGCTATAATGGTAACTGGCAGAAGTATATGAATCCCCCGGTTGGCAAAAATATTGTGTTTAATGGTTTATATCTTGACTGGACGACAAACTTGTCGATTGTTGAAGGGATATTCGATGCGATTGTTGCTGGCCCGAATGCAGTGCCAATATTGGGATCTTCCCTACATGAAAATTCCAAATTATTCAAAGAAATTGTGAGACACGACACACCAATATACATTGCGCTTGATTCTGATGTTGAAAAAAAGGCAATGAGGCTTATAAAAAATCTTCTGGCGTATGGAGTTGAATTGTATAAAGTAGACTTGGGACCATACTCAGACGTTGGAGAAATGACAAAAGAAGAATATAACATTAGAAAAGCCGACGCTCTTCCGATGACGGAAGAAAATTATCTTCTTTATCAAATTATGAATTTATGAAATTTGCACATTTAGCTGATACACATATTAAAAATCTAAAATATCATTATGAATACCGTAAAGTTTTTGACCAGCTTTATGAAATATTACGAAAAGAAAAGGTGGACTATATTGTCCATTGCGGAGATATCGCTCATACGAAGACACAGCTTTCACCAGAGTTTGTCGACATGTGTTCCAATTTTTTCCGCAACTTAGCCGAGATCGCACCAACGTATGTTATTCTTGGTAATCACGATGGCAACCTAAAAAATAGCAGTCGACAAGACGCAATTACACCAATTGTTGAAGCACTAGAATTAGATGATCTACATCTGTTAAAACAGTCTGGCGAGGTTCATTTAGATAATAATTATTGTTTGAACGTCCTGTCTATTTTTGATGAAGACGCGTGGGTCGAACCAACCAACGTCGATAAGATTAATATTGCGCTTTATCACGGTTCAATCGCAGGAGTCACGACAGATGTTGGCTGGGTGATGGAACATGGCGATCATGATGTTTCAATTTTTGAAGGACATGATTTTGCATTTTTAGGAGATATTCATAAGACAAATCAGATATTGGATCACGAAGGCAGAGTAAGATATGTCGGTTCAACAATCCAACAAAACCATGGCGAGACCAATGATAAGGGGATTTTGATTTGGGACATTAAAGACAAGGACACCTTCAATGTTGAACATCGCCTGCTTAAGAATCCTAAGCCGTTTATTACCATTGAACTAACTCCCAAAGGTCGCCTGCCCCGGGCCCTCACAATACCAGAAGGCGCCCGCCTGCGCCTCGTAAGTAGCAATAAGGTATCTGTCGACGCCCTACGAAAAGCTATTGATATAGCCAAGCGCAGGTTTAGACCTGAAGCAATTACTTATTTAAATCGAGCGAGAAACGAAGCAAACGTTGAAGACTTAACTAATAATATTCGAATTGAAGATTTGCGCGATCTTGCGGTGCAAGAGAAACTAATTGGCGAATATTTGAAGGACTATGAAATTGAGGAAGAGGTGCTTCAAAAAGTCTTTGAACTTAATAATAAATACAATGCGTTGGCGGAAGAGAGCGAAGAAGTTTCCCGCAACGTTAAGTGGAGACTGAAGCGCCTGGAGTGGGACAATTTATTTAATTATGGCGGGAATAACTATATTGATTTTGATAGCTTAAACGGAACTGTTGGAATATTTGGAAAGAATTATTCTGGCAAATCAAGTATCATTGACAGCCTCTTATATACAATGTATAACTCAACGTCAAAGAACGTCCGCAAAAATTTGAATGTCATTAATCAAACCAAAAATGTTGGTTCTGGAAAGGCTGAAATTCTTGTTGGCAATAAGTTGATATCAATTGAGCGTATTTCTGAAAAATATCAAAAACGATTACACGGTGAAGAAACGACAGAAGCAAAGACTGATGTAAACTTTTCTTCTTATGATCCTGTTATTGATGAAATTGTCAGTCTGAACGGAATGACAAGAAACGATACAGATAAGAACATTCGTCGTATGTTTGGATCATTAGACGATTTTCTGCTTACATCGATGTCTTCTCAGCTTGGTTCTCTATTGTTTATTAGCGAGGGATCAACAAGAAGAAAAGAAATTTTAGCTAAATTCCTCGATTTAGAAGTTTTTGAAAAGAAGTTTAAGATTGCAAAGGAGGATGCTGCAGATCTTAAAGGTGCGCTCAAACGGCTCGAAGGGCGCGAGTTTGATGATGAAATTTTGGCTGTAACCAAAGAGCTTTTTGTCAACGAGAACACAACCGAGGACAAGAAGAAAGAATGTGGAAAAGTTAAGAAGACAATAGAAAAAACCAAAAAAGGAATTGATACAATTACGGCATCCATTGCAGCAATTCCTGCAGAGGTTATCGATATCATAGAGCTTAATAATGAGCTAATTATTAATAGAGAAGAACTAGATCAGTTTAGAAATGAAAATGAAAGACTGCACACAAAGCTAAATACGCGTGAAAGGTTTTTTGACAAAATTAGTGAATTCTTGGCGGCTTATAATTCAAAACAACTGATAAAAGATAGTGAATTAATTAAAGAAAAACAGGAAACTTCCGATAAGTTATATAACGAAGTCTGTAGAACAGAAGAAAAACTTGAGCGAGAAGAAAAAAAGACTGAGCTTTTAAAAGAGGTGCCTTGCGGAGACCAGTTTCCTACATGTAAATTTTTACATGACGCTATTGCAGCGCGAAAACAACTAGGCTCAACTCAACAGGTATTAATAAATTTTTGCAGCCGCCGAAGCGTAATTAACAAAGACCTTGCAGAATTAGATCCAGAAAAGGTCGATAGTCAATTAGCAAAATATAACAAGATTGTTGACAAAAGGCAAGAAACTACTCGTGAGTTAACATCAACAAAATTGGAGATCGAAAAGAACGATTCTCAAATTGCCAGGCTTGAACTTTTTATTGAGAATATGGAAGACAAAGCCAAGAAATATGAAGAAAACAAAGAGGCAATTGAAAATTTAGAAGCGTTGCTGTTGGAAAAAGAAGAACTTAAAAATACAATTACGGCGAATACTAAGTCTTTAGAACAATGTGAAGCCGAGCTTCTTGATTTATATAAAAATCACGGCTCGCTCGAACAAAGGGTCAATAATTTAGAAAGCCAAAAAGAAGAGCTTAAGTCATTGCGAGAAGAGTTTTCCGCATATGATTTATATATGCGCGCAATGCATACAAGCGGTATATCATATGATATTATTAAAATGCAGCTTCCCGTGATTAATGAAGAGATCGCAAAGGTATTAACCAATGTGGTCAATTTCGAAGTCTTTTTTGAGAACGACAGTAGAAAGCTTAATATCTTTATTAAGCATCCAAAGTATGGCGCACGCCCACTTGAAATGGGCTCGGGAGCAGAAAAGACGATTGCCGCAATGGCTATTCGACTTGCCCTTCTTAATGTGTCAAACCTGCCAAAACCAAACATATTTATTCTAGACGAGCCTGGAACAGCGCTAGATGAAGAAAATATGGAAGGGTTTGTTAGAATTTTAGACATGATTAAGGGACACTTCAAAACAGTGCTTTTAATATCCCATTTGGATAATCTGAAAGACTGTGTTGATATGCAGATCGTCATAGATAAAAAGCGAGGATTAGCGCAAGTTCAGCAATAAGCAACTACTTATATAGTAGAGGTTTATTATGCGACATGTACTCGACAAGGGCTTAAACAAGCTCATATCCAGAAAGCTATTAGCCTGGGTGACAGCAACTGGTTTGCTGGCTTTTGCAGATCTAACATCCGGTGATTGGGTTATAATCACCTGTGTTTATATCGGAGGCCAAACCGTTGTTGATACAGTTGCGAAACTAAGAGGCGCGTAAAATGCCCTATTATTCAAGAAAAGGCGCCGGCAAAGATAAGGGAAAAACTTGCGTGTATAAAAAAGAAAACGATAAAAAAGTAGGATGCACGGATGGTCCAGTTAAAGATTATCTTGCAGCTTTGCATACTCATGCAAATGAATCTATCGACAAAACAAACAAAATTACAAAATTTGAATTAAAGGAAATAATCCTTCAAGAGGCGGAGATATATAAAAAAGAATATGAGAAATTTCCTACTAAGCCATATGCTACATTAGAATATAAATTGGCAAAGGCAATATCTAGAGTAACCGAGCCAATAGTTGAGGATGAGGGTTATGTTCCTGAAGCCGTTGTCTTCATTGCTAAAGACGTTGCTAGATATATGATTGGTTTATTGAACCAAGATAAAAAAAAATACGGAGGCCCTAAAAGATGAAGCTTACAAGAGTGGACTTAAAGAAAGTTATTAAAGAAGTAATGGAGGAAGAGGCCCCAGAAGTTGCGCCGGATGCATTGTCGAGACATGTTCGGTCTGTTGCGGATATGTTCTATAGTGGAATTGTCAGATTTATAGAAAGAGACCTTCTCCCAGAACATCCGCCAATATTTCAAGATATGAAAATTTCAGATGTTTTAAGACAGGCGGCTGAATACGTAGATGGGTCGGAACGAGATGTTATAATTTATAGTCGGGAGGGACTAGACCAGTGAAAATTACTAAATCAGAATTAGAAGGTATTATCAGAGAAGAAATTAAAGAAGGAGGCCTGGCTGGGCATTATGATCCCAGTCAGAGAGGAACCTTCCAGTCGCCAGATCCGCTTGTTATGGAACTATATGATAAACTCAGTCTTCGCATAACAGATCTTGAGGGTAAACTAGGCAAATTAATGACAATACTGCAGACGCATTTTGGTAGAGAAGGCAGACGATGAAGCTTACGAAAGAAACACTAAAAGAATTAGTAAGGAAAGAGCTAAGAGAATGGCTTCCCCGCGGGGAACTAGAAAATCTTCCAGATCCGACAGGCCCGGGCTGGGAAAGGGAAGCTCCTTCAGTTGGCTTGGAGAAAGTTAGAGATTTATCGGTATCATTTCACGAATTGCAAACTTTATATGATACTTGGAATCCGGTGACTGAAGAAGGTATTGCATATAAAAATGATCTAGGTGGGTTGCTGGAAAAGGCTGATGCTTCATTGGCGGAAAAATAATGAAAATTGCCAGATCTAGACTAAAAGAAATCGTTAAAGAAGAACTAGAAAAGCTAGATGAAGCCGATCCCGAGTCTCAGGGGGCAGGCACTCTTGCTTTTCAAAAAATTCAGATAGATCCAAAAGGGGCTGCTGAAATGTTAAATCAGCTTTTTGTTGGAATTCAAATGATTAATCAACAGGCTAACGAGTTGGTTGCCATGTTTAGTCAGCTGCGCCCGGGCGGGCGAGACAGATCTATGCATGGATTACAAGAAGCTCGGACCCGTTTAGAAAATCTTTTTGGTTTAATAAAAGAAGAGCTTGGGCCATTGGTTGAAGAAACTAGGACTGGCTTATTGCAGGCTATAATATATGCGGCCGGCACCGGAGATTTTAAAACAGCCCACGAACTATTAGCATCAATTCAACAAGGTGAAGCGCTCGATATCATTAAAAAAGGCCTTAAAGATAAATTTGGCGTTGAATTTCAGATAGAAGATGAGGGCGAACCCGCCGCAGCGCCTCGGGGTAACACTGATTTAGGATTAGAAGAAATCATCAGAGAAGAGCTTGAAAATACTTTAGCCGAATTCAATGGAGATGATCACGGCATGTCCCAGGCATCACAAAACCAATTTCAAAATCTTGAAAAAGTGCTTAGCAAATTGTTGGTAGGTATTGATAATCTAGATAGAAGTTTGGACTTTTTAGCTTCCGCAGTTACAGGGGTTGACCCCACAAGTATTGATATCGCTCAAAGATTTATGGGACGAATGGCGCGCCCGGGCAAAACAAAAGAATCGCCATTTAATATTGAGAGGCCCGCTGCTCCTGAAAAGAAAGCAGATTAGTAATGACTATCGGTTTTTTGGTATTAAAAAATAAATTAAAGAAAACATGGCTCTGGCTTAAATCACATTGGCAGATACCATTTGTAACACTATTAATAGCTGTTGGGCTTTTATTGTGGGCTTTAACGAGAAAACAAGTATTTCTTACCGCATTATTAGATTATATAGAAAATTCTAAAAAAGATTATGAAAATCAAATAGAGATAGTTGATAAAATTCATCAAAATGAGATTGAAAAAAGGGATACCATTTTAAAAGAATACAATAAAAACCTTGAAAAGGTTGAAGGCAAGCTGGCAGAAGAAGAAAAGAAATTAAGTTCAGCGAAAAAGAGAGAGCTTAAAAAATTGGTCGAGCAAGGTTATAATGACCCAGAGAGGCTTTCTAGAGAGCTAGCCAGATTGTATGGTTTCGAACATGGTTAAAAAATTTTTATCACTGATATTAATCTTTAATTTAGCTTTTCCCCTCGCCGCCTTTGCTGAAGAAGAAACAGAAGAAGCGGCAAATATAGATATAATAAATCTTGAACTAGGGGATATTGCCCCATTTGCAGGAGTACTTCTTTCTCCGAATGCGGCTGCCAAAATAATTACCGATAAAAAATTTGAAGATCTTGAATGTGATCTTCGTGTGAATTATGAGCTTGAATTACAGCAAACTCGTTTTAAGTTAGAATTAGATACAAAAGATATTACGATTGAAAGCTGGAAAGAACGACACGAATCAATGATGGCACTTAAAGCAGCAGAGAATCAGAGGCTTCACGATCTTGTAATGAAAACAAGCAAACAAAGGGCAGCCGCTCCATGGATTTTTGCAGGAGGCATGGCTTTGGGAATGGCCTTGGCTCTTGGGACTTTTGCCGCGGCCGTACAAGTAGGCAAGTAACTTTAAAATGAAAAATGAAAAAAGATCAAAACTACATTGCAAATCTTGAAAAAGCAATTGCACAGAAATATGGGAAAGAAGCTGTACAAAATCCAAAAGCCGGCTGGAGCGAAGAAAAAGAGAAACAATATAATGAACAATTAAAGCGCGCTTCATTAAAAGAACAGAAGCTAAGCGAGAAAAAGGAAAAAGTAGAAATAAACGGATTTTTAGTTTCTAAAAAGCTACTTAATAAAGAGTCAAACCGTACTTGTCCTGTGTGCAAAGTTTATTCTTTTAACTCACAAGACGACATTTATATGAACAGATACGATTGTTGTCATAAATGTTACGTTCAGTGGGTTGAGTTTCGGGAAGAACGATGGACAACCGGATGGCGCCCACAAGGAGAATAAATTATGGCAGCTCACAGATGGTCAAAACCAACAAAACGCAAACGACGGATTGATCCGAGATATTTCTTGGAAGAGACCGCGCCTCGCGGCGGAGGGCTTGAAGAAGAAAAAGGAACCAGACCCGGACCTACGCCGCACCCGGGTCCATGGGTCGACGCCCAGACCGGAGAAATGAGCATGCCCGAAGACCACTACAGCACCTACGAAAATCTGGTTTATGTGTTGGGCGATCTTATGCAAGACTATGTAGAAAAAGAAGGGATGGATCCAGCCGAGGTACGCCGCGCTGCAGAAGAAGCCATGGATATTGAATTAGGAGTTAACCGATAATGCCGACACCAGACGAAATACTAAAAGGAATATCACAGGCTGCAGCCAACGCCTATGATGGATCACATGATGAACGATATATGGCTGATGGCAAAGCCCGAAAGGCCGGCCTTAAGAGAGAACAGGGCGATCCAATTTTAGATTCTAGAACAATGGACGGATTTACGGTCAGCATGGCTGGTCCTCGTCTTCGTATACTTTATCATTCTCAGGCCAACTTAAAAGAGGTTCATGAAAATGGATTTGAAAACGAGATTATTGGAAGATTAAAAGATATTGCCAAATATATGAGAAAAGAATATAAAAATGTTACTGGCAATGCTTTAAGTATAACTGCCGATGGAGAACCCGATATTCGTGTCGAGCCAATATCTCGTCGCAGAACCGACGTAAGAGCAATTCAGTGGTACAACGTTGGCGGCATGTCTAACGTTGAAGAAATTGCTCCCGGCTCAGAAGATAACGTTGATGATGCAATCAAAAAGTGGTTAGCAATTGGCAAAGACACATATCCTGGCGCCATGAAATCAAAAAATGTGACACGCAAGGGGAAGCAATAAAATGAAACTTACCCGACAAAGACTAAAAGAAATTATTAAAGAAGAGGTGAAAGAGCACTCCAAGCTAGAAGAATTTGATATTGGGGGCGAACAAGGTGGAGGACCACCAGGTGACCCCGGGCTGGCCCGCGCACAGGCTTCAGTTGCCGGCGAGGCACCGCCAATGTGGCTTGAAGACTATCTTCGTGAATTTGCCCTAGGCCTTATCTCTCGTATGAAAGAGGAGGAAACTGCTGCTATACATGGTCACGAAGATGCAGATGAGATTCCGCCAGGAGAAGAAAGCGTCTAAGGCCATGTATGTCGTATCAACTCACCAAAAAAGAAATTGTTAGAGAGGTTATAAAAGCAGGCAAAGACCCGTCCTACTTTATAAACAATTATGCTAAAATTTCCCACCCAATGCGTGGCTTGATACCTTTCAAAACATATGATTTTCAAGAACAACTTATAAACGATTTTAACGATCATCGGTTTAACGTTATATTAAAAGCTCGACAGCTGGGAATATCAACCACTGTTGCCGCATATATCGTTTGGATGCTATTGTTTCATCGCGATAAGAACGTCCTTGTTATTGCTACAAAATTCAGCACAGCGGCAAACTTAGTTAAGAAAGTTAAATCCATAATTAAAAACCTTCCGCCGTGGATAAAAATAGCAGATATTACAATTGATAATAGAACATCATTCGAACTAGCTAACGGCTCACAGATTAAGGCATCATCAACTTCCGGGGATGCTGGTCGTTCAGAGGCACTATCTTTATTAGTGATTGATGAGGCTGCTCACGTTGAGGGCCTAGAAGAACTATGGACCGGTCTTTATCCTACGCTTTCTACAGGTGGTCGATGCATTGCACTATCAACCCCAAACGGTGTTGGCAATTGGTTTCATCAAACATATATTGATTCTGAAGAGCAAAAGAATGACTTTTATCCTACAATATTGCCATGGCAAGTACACCCAGATCGCGACCAACCTTGGTTCGCTAAAGAGACGCGCAATATGTCACGCAGAGAAATTGCGCAAGAACTTGAATGTAACTTTAACACTTCTGGCGAGACAGTGGTCCATCCTGATGATTTAGAGTGGATGATGTCCAACATTAAAGAACCAAAATATAGAACCGGCTTTGATAGAAACTTTTGGATTTGGGAAGAATTTAGGCCAGAGAATTCTTATTTATTAACTGCGGATGTGGCCAGGGGAGATGGACAAGACTATTCTGTTTTTCATGTGATAAAGTTAGAAGATTTGAATGTTGTTGCAGAATATCAAGGAAAACCAAATACAGATATTTTTGCCAATTTTTTGCAAGAGGTCGGAAAAGAATATGGAAATTGTATGATTGTTATTGAAAATAACAATATTGGTTATGCGGTCTTGGAAAAGATTATTGGCGCTGAATATCCAAATGTTTATCATTCAGTTAAATCGACACATGAGTATGTTGATCAACTTGAGGCTGAGACTAGAAAGGGATCGATAGCCGGCTTTACAACTTCGCTTAAAACGCGCCCGCTGATAATCGCAAAAATGGAAGAGTTTATAAGAAATAAACTAATTAAAACACCTTCTTCAAGGATGGCAAATGAATTGAAAACATTTATATGGAATAACAGCAAACCCCAGGCAATGCGAGGATATAATGACGATCTCGTCATGGCTTTTGCAATAAGCTGTTGGGTTAAAGACACAGCATTAACAACGAATCAACGAGATTTAGAATACAACAAGGCGTTTTTAAATTGTATGGTAAAAACGGATACAAGAATACAAACTATTATTCCTGGCATGCATGGCTATAAAAAATCATTAGATAATGATAGAATAAACGAAGAAACGGAAGAAGCCAAACAACACTCATGGCTTTATAAAGGTTAAAAATGGCTGATCAAAAAAGAAATCCAAGAAATCAAGGAAGCACATTATTCAAATCACTAACCAGATTATTTTCTGGACCCCTGGTTAATTATCGAGCAGAGCAAGCCCGTCGCGAAAAACGATGGCAGATGGACAAACACTCTAGCAGGTTTAGATCTGCGAGCGGTCAACAGTTTAAACGAGCAGCTTACGATCCATTTGGTAATTTAAGCCATCCAGTAATGATGAATCAAAGCCGTATCGAAAGATACGTGGACTTTGATCAGATGGAATACATGCCAGAAATTGCATCGGCACTTGATATATATGCCGATGAAATGACAACCTCAAGTCAACTGCAGCCCCTACTAACAATCGCATGCCCGAACGAAGAAATTAAAGCAGTACTTCAGTCACTCTATTATAACATCATGAACATTGAGTTCAACCTGTTTGGTTGGTGTCGAACAATGTGCAAATTTGGCGACTTCTTCCTTTATATGGATTTGGATGAAGAACTTGGTGTAACCAACGTACTGGGCCTGCCAACGAATGAGCTTGAGAGGCTTGAAGGCGAAGACAAGACAAATCCAAATTATGTTCAGTTTCAGTGGAACTCGGCTGGGATGACATTTGAGAATTGGCAAGTTGCACATTTTAGAATTCTTGGCAATGATAAGTTCGCACCATATGGAACGTCGACCCTTGATGCTGCTCGTCGTATTTGGAGACAACTTGTACTTCTAGAAGACGCGATGATGGCCTATAGAATTGTCCGTGCCCCGGATAGAAGAGTATTTTATATTGATGTTGGCAACATCGCTCCACAAGATGTTGAACAATATATACAAAAAGTTATTTCATCAATGAAGCGACATCAAATTGTTGATACATCAACTGGCCGCGTAGATCTTCGTTATAATCCTTTATCAATTGAAGAAGATTATTTTTTGCCTGTCCGCGGCACTTCAAATACAAAGATCGAAAACCTGACTGGCGGCTCATACACTGGCGACATTGATGATGTTAAATATCTGAGAGACAAACTGTTTTCAGCGCTTAAGGTTCCACAGGCTTATCTTTCTAGAGGTGAAGACAGTGACGAGGACAAAACAACTTTAGCTCAAAAAGATATCCGTTTTGCTAGGACAATTCAAAGATTACAAAGAGCAATGTTAACAGAGCTTGAGAAGATTGGTATTGTTCATCTATACACTCTAGGGTTTAAGGGGGACGATTTAGTAAACTTTAAATTATCGTTAAATAACCCGTCTAAGATTGCAGAACTTCAAGAACTTGAACATTGGAAAACCAAGTTTGATACTGCAGCTTCGGCAACGGAAGGCTTCTTTTCTAAGCGCTGGATTGCCAACAAGATGTTTAATATGTCTGATGAAGAGTTCCTTCGTAATCAACGAGAAATGTTCTATGACAAGAAGTTTGAAGCTTCGCTTGAGGCAATTGCCGAAGCCGCCGCTGCAGAAGCAGCAGGTGGCCTTGGGGGTCTTGAAGGCTTAGGCGACGAAGAGGGCCTTGAAGGTTTGGGTGGCGAAGAGGGCCTTGAAGGCTTAGGTGGCGAAGAAGGTGGTGAACTTGAGGCCGCCGACACCGGCGAAGAAGAAACTCTTCTAGCTGCACCAGGAAAACGCGAAGATGGATATTTAACTCCCGGCGCAAAAGGTAAGATATATCATCCCGTCAAAAGCGATAAGAGAGACCAAGGAGCTAGAACGCGAAGCTCTAGAGGCCAATATTCGGATGAAACGGCTAGAGCAACAAGAAGAAATACTTTTAAAGGCTTTTCAGATTTGATGGGCTTAAGAAGTGCAATGTATGGGATAAATGAGAACTTGGAGCCTACTTATACTGAAGAGAAAAATTTGTTTGAAGTTAAGCGCGAGGTTAAACAATTAATTTCAGGTTTGGAGTCACGCGAGAATGAAGATGAAACATAATAAGAAGAGAAATAGTCTGTTTTTATATGAAACGTTAATCAGGGAATTGACGAAAGCTGTAGTTGAAAAGAACAGCAAACGAAAAGACAGCATACTAGAAATGGTTAGAACTCATTTTAAGAAAGGCAGCATGCTTGCGCGAGAAATGGAGTTATATAATATTCTGCATGAGACAAGGGAGGTGAATCAATATATTGCGGAAAAACTTTTACATGAAGTTAAATGTGCTCGCTTTGGCGAGGGTTTTTCAGAAGAAGGCTTATTTGATGAGCAGACTGCAATTATAAACGATATCAATAAAAAGCTATCCCCATCAGTGTTCTCCAATTTCATCCCGAACTATAAAAATTTAGCAACGATATCGCAGATTTTTAGCAACAGAACCACGGTTAGGAAACGTGTTGTTTTAGAAGAATCTATGATTAAAAAAATGATAGCGAAAAAGGCGCCCGGTGGAGAAGGTCTTGAGCCAGTTGACAACATCGTTTATAACACGTTTGTAGATAAGTTTAATCAGGCCTATAAGGGCTTACTTAGCGAGCAAAACAAACTACTCAAAGAGTATATTATGTCGTTTAATGATAACGGCATTGGCCTTAAAGTTTATCTAAATGAGGAGATTGGCCGATTAAAAGATTGTATCTCCGAGTCAATTAAAAACGAAGAAATTAAAGATGATCCCGAGATGATTAAAAAAACCAAAAGCGTAATCGATCTTCTAGAAGGCTTTAAGAGCCAAATAGTTTCTCGCGATATAATTAAAAAGGTGCTAAAAATTCAAAGTTTAGCCAATGAGATCAAAAACTAATGCCGGATATCACAATCAAAATTGGTGCTGCTGCTGAAGCAGCTGAAGCCGAAGCCGCCGAAAAAAAAGTACAAACTTCAATTGTATTAAATGCGCGCAAGACGCTTGAAGGAAACGTAGTCATTTTTGATCACGATATGCTGGATATTGTAATCATACCAAACAAGAATAAGATCTTGGCTTTTCCTAAAACCGTTATGGGAGATCATGTTTATAACGCACAAGATCGCCTTTTTGATTTTATGAACAAAAGAGGAGCTATTAAGCTAGGCTCAATTCAAGGCGGGAATATATATGGATCGATAGAGGCAGAATATCCAGATGCTGCTTCGGAAGGGGTTGATCCAGTACAGGTTGTTCTTTTAACAATATCAAAATTTCTTGATCTTGAGCGTCCATATTTTGGAGAAGTTGAGGATCATCTGGATGACTTTAAAGATTATTTGACCGATCCGGAAGAAGAAGAATCAACAGAGCTAGGCGAAGTACCACACGGTGAAACAAAGGGCTCTTTGCGCCCCGGGTGGATCCGCACCCCATACGCGCACACCAGAATGTACAGAGCATAATGTGTGGCTAATATCTTTCGTACTTTGTTGTTATGGCCTTACACAAATTCTAGTGTATGGCTCAATCTTTAACGCAATAAGGCCGCCCAAGAAATATTTTGGTGGCTTTTTTCACTGCCCAATGTGTATTGGTTTTCACGTGGGGTGGGTTATTTTAATGTTATTTAAGTATTCATCATTTCTGTACTTAGATCCCGAAATTACAGATTATTTTATTATGTCATGTCTAAGTTCTGGTACTTCTTACGCGTTGTGCATGCTTTTCACAGATGATGGTTTTAATTTGAAATTAAATGGAGATTCTTGATATCAAAAACTATTTATGTTTGGAGGTGTGTTGCTATGAAAAAATGGATGTTACAGCCAGTACGGCATTGTTGTAAAGGTTCTTGACTATGCCCAAGTTATTATTAACTGAATATTATGAACTTTGTGAAGGTGGAGTATGTCAAGACTTGCTAACCGAGCACGAGAAGGCATTTGTCGCTAATGGTGGTACGATTCTTTCCGGAATTATGCAACGATCTGATGTGCAAAATGGAAATGGTCGGATATATCCTCATAAAATTCTTATGAGGGAAATGCAAAATTATGATAAACTTGTTAAAGAACGCAGAGCTTTGGGAGAGTTAGACCATCCCGAAGACTCTGTCATCAATCTTAAGAATGCGTCACACCTTGTTACTGAAGTTTGGTGGGACGGCAAAGATGTAATGGGAAAAGTTCAGGTTCTTAATACGCCTTCTGGAAAAGTTTTAAAAGAGCTTGTTAGTTCCGGCGTTAAGTTGGGTATCTCCTCTCGCGGGATGGGTTCTGTACAAGAAAGTAATGGGCAAACAATAGTTGAAGATGATTTTCAATTAATATGTTTCGACTTTGTTTCTGAGCCTTCAACGACTGGTGCGTTTATGATGAAAGAAAGCAAAGAGCCAAATATTTTTACAAAGGCAGATCGTATTAACCGTGCGTTAAATGATATTTTGAGAAATACTGAAAGGTAATTATGAAGCGTGAAGAACTTAAGAAAGTTTTAAAACCACTGATTAAAGAATGCATCAAAGAAGTAATTTTCGAAGAAGGTGCATTGTCTGGAATTATTGCAGAAGTGGTTAAAGGAATAGGAGCGGCTCCACTTGTTGAACAAGTTGCGGCCCCTACTGTAGCTACAAACAAACCAGTTGAAAGAACGAAAGAAAAGAGAGAAATAAAACAAAAGTTAACAGAGACAAGGCGAAAGATGCTGGATGTAATTGGCAAAGATGCTTTTAATGGAGTTGATTTATTTGAAAACACAACTCCTACACCCGGCGCCGGCCGGCCTGGTCAGGCTGCAGCCCCTGGCGGCCCATTGACTGGTATTGATCCGGGAGATTCAGGAGTAGACATAAGTGGGATTATGAATATTTCTGGTGGGAAGTGGAAAGAATTGGCGTAGAATGGCTGTTAATATTGTTGTACGAGCGCACCGCGGAGAACACCCAGAGAAATTAATCAGGAGATTCACGAAAAAGGTTAAAAAGAAGCGAATACTAGAAGCTGCGAAAGAGCATATGCGTTATGAAAAGCCTTCTGTTAAAAGAAAAAGAATGAGAAAAAGAAGAAAAGAGAATTCTCGTCGATATCAGGAGAAACAACAATAGGCTCTTTCTAGAAAAAGCAACTATTTAGAATAGATGAAGATTATTGGAGAATTATAAATGTCGGAATGGAAATCATATGGCGTCGGCCTTAACAATGTAGGATCTTATCAAGTATCGGGTGTACCGTTTATTACCGGTTCCGCAGCGCTTGGTGCGGGTCAAGAATATAGATACGGATTCCCATTTGTTGCGAGATCCGTAACGGTTATAAATCATAGTGCTAACGATATAAGAGTTCACTTTAATTCAACCAGCTCTGGACATGTCGTCAACGGCCTACACTATGTTGAACTGGATAGTGATGAAGACTCTTTCACGTTTAATGTTAAATGTTCTGAGATTTATATTTCTGCACCCGCGGGTAATGGCGGAAACGCTAGTTATAGAATCGCGGCTGAATTAACAAGAATTCATACCGGCTCAATGTTTGGACTTACTGGATCCGGACTAACTTCGGTTGGCCCCCTTCAGGATGGTGCCCTAACGGTACCGGAGATATAAGATATGGCTTTTGGTTCAGGTGGAAATAAATTTGGTTCAGGCGGAGATCTTTCTACAGATAATGGATCTGTTTGCGCGTTAAGGGTCAAGGAAGAGGAAATTACCTGTAGCACTAGTGACGCAACGACCGAGGATAGCAACTTTTTTCCTGCTAATAGCGTTCCGGTTGCAATTAGTATCAGGGTCACTACTGCAATTACTAATAATGCATTTATAAAAAAGATTGGCCATACGAATAATGCAAATCAATTTGCCGGCTCAGCCGACGGCAACCAGGATTTCGGAGATGGCGAAATTGAAGCAGCAGATAGTACAGCCGTCACCGGCGGCGGCGGCAATATTACTTTTCATTCGGCTACAGATCTAGTAATAACACACAATGCTACCCCGAGCGCCGGTGTTGTGAGGGTAGCATATTACTATTATCAGATAACGCCGCCGACGAGCTAGGAATGAGGAATGATATATGACATTAAGCTGGGCATACATAGATTCGAACGGAACCAGTTCAGCCGGCGGGCCTCATAAATCAGTACAATATAGAACTTACGATGTATTTTCAGGTAGTTCCGACTTTACCCTAACGACAGGCTCTTCTGGCGGTTCTGGCACTGTACTTGCGCTTAAAGGCAAACTGTCTGGCTCGTATGGCTTAAATGTCGGCGGTCTCATTGATTTTAGTTCTAATGTAGCGACTTCTGGCACTTTAGAAGTTGATAAATCTGTCTTTGTTTCTGGCGCGCTAAATGTAACTGGCGCCATAACCTCCAAGGGAGTTACCACCACTGGCGCATTCCGTTCCGATGGAAGCCTTCTTGTTTCTGGTGCGCTAAATGTAACTGGAACCACTACCCTGGCTTCTGATCTCATTGTTAATGAATCGGCTTTCATTTCTGGCGCATTAAATGTAACGGGAACTATTACCGCAACTCATGGATATTTCACAGAACTTGACGTTACCAATATTAACAGCGTAACAGTTACTGAAACAACTTTAGAGGTTGTAGACAAATTGATTCTCGTCGCTTCTGGCACTACTTCTGCCAACGCGGCTGGTGGTGGCATGCAAATTGGCGGAACTTCCTCTGGCCCTCCGGGTGATGAAGCGCGGTTTGTTTGGGGCCATGCTGAAAGTGCTATGTCTTTGAACAAAGCACTTAACGTTACTGGTAATGTTCACACTAGCGGCTCAGCACAGATTTATGGTGGACTTCTCCTTTCAGGCGCACTAAATGTAACCGGCGCCGCAAGCTTGGCTGCTGATGTTATAATCGGTGAGTCAGCTTTTGTTTCTGGTGCTCTAAATGTAACCGGCGCAGTAACAGCCAAAGCAGTTAATAGCACTGGCTCCATCCTTTCTGATGGCAGTCTTTTACTTTCAGGCGCACTTAATGTAACCGGCGCCGCAAGCATGGCTGCTGATGTTATAATTGGTGAATCATTATTTATATCTGGTGCACTAAATGTAACCGGCGCCGCAACAGCTACAGCATTGATATCTACAACCGCTATGTCTGGTGCTGGTGGAATATCTGGCCAAAGCCTAACAGTACAGCAAAATGTTACAGGAGCCGCGGCTGTACAAGCGCAAACTTTAGCAATTCAAGCTGGCATGACCATCACTGGTTCCAGCGTTCACCACGGAGCTTTCTCAGTAACTAATAAAATTAGTGGCTCTGGATTTACTTCTAACGAGACTGGGATAAATGTTTCAAAGAATGCCGATATATCAGGCACCTTGCTTGTCCAAAAGGCAGGTTTTATATCCGGTGCTCTAAATGTGTCAGGTAATGTTACTTCGAATGGCTTGGTTATCAACACAGCCGCCGCAGCCTCTACCATCGCTGGTATACAGGCCGACTCGCTAACATCAGGCAAAGCATTTAATATAACTTCAAACTCGGACGATACTAGCAGCAGAACACTGATGCAAATCACAAACGATGCTTCCGAAGCCGTCGGCACACGCGCACTCTATGTTGTGAATGACGCCATAGCTAGCAGCATTGGCCAAACTGTTTTGATTGAAACAACGGCAGCAGACACAAATCCGTTACTTGAACTTCGAACATCCAATGTTGCTACCGACAAACCCCCAATATTGGCTTTCCACAGAACTGATAGCGACACCGAAGCAGACGATATGTCTCTTGGTACTGTCACCTTCAGAGGTAAAGACAGTGGAGATGCTGAAACAGATTATGTGAAAATAGAGGCAATTGCATCTGATATCACAAATAATGATGAGGGCGGAAAACTCACCATTAAGGCGCTAGCGGGAGGAACCGCTGGTACTGCGGGGCTAAAGAACCTTCTTTCAGTTGGTGGCGAGGATGTGGCAAATAGCACGGCATGTGAAGTTGTAGTCAATGATGATAGTGTTGACTGCGATTTCCGTGTAGAATCAGACGGCAACCCTAATATGCTTTTTGTTGATGCCGGCAATGATAAAGTTGGCATCGGTACCGAGAGTCCTGCGAGAAAGTTCCATGTTTCTGGGTCGATAAGTGATGCCAGTCTTCTTGTAGAATCAGATTCAAAAGTCATAGAGCTTCTGCCCGCCAATGGCCCGTCGATCAGGTTCGGTACTACTGTTGCCGATACGGATTACTACATGTCGGTCGGGGCTTTCGGTGGTTATAATCAGATTAGCCTTCAACACGGCTACACGGACTTCCAGATTTCTGGCACCATGGGGGGTATTGGCTACTACTTTGATCAACCCGGCGGAAATGTCGGCATTGGTACTCAGTTCCCAAGCGCAAGCTTGCACGTTTCCTCTTCCGGGGATGAAGCGCTTCTGTCGGTCGACGGCGCGACGAACGGAACGGTTCTCTTTGTAACCGGTTCCGGCCGTGTCGGTATAGGCACCGACACCCCGGCCACCACCCTAGACATTGTCGGCGGTGCTTCCTCCGATCAACTGCGCCTCGGCAACTCCATCAACTACTACAAAATTGGACGAAATAGTAGCACTGGATTTTTAGATTTTCAAGGAAATCAGGCCGGCTATACTGGATACACTTTTAAGAATGACGACGGCTCGACAGATTTAACCATTTTAGATTCCGGCTACGTCGGCATTGGCACCGCCTCCCCTCAGTCTCTCCTCCACGTTTCATCTTCAACTGAATCACTAGCCGGCGAAAAGTTATTTGAAGTCGACGGAAAAGCCCTTGGCTCAGTTCTTTTTGCAACGGGCTCTGGTCGTGTCGGGATCCGCACGAACACACCCACCGCTCCATTATCTGTTGTTGGCACTATTTCTAGCTCTGCTGGTTTAATGATTGCCGGCCCAGCTAGTTTCAGTGGCGATCTTGAACTTTCAGGCGCAGCTTTTGTTTCTGGCGCTCTAAACGTTACCGGTGCTGCCACAGTCACATCATTAATCTCTTTAACTGCTATGTCTGGCGCTGGAGGAGCTTCTGCTCAAACTTTAACAACAGATGGACAAATCAGTGGCTCAGCCGGTTTATCTGTTGTTGGTGGCATAGTTGGCGACAGTAACATTGATATGTCAGGAACTTTATTGGTCCAAAAGGCGGGCTTTGTATCTGGAGCATTAAATGTATCCGGCGCTCTTACTTCTAAAGGGATATTGTTAGCAGATGGAGGCGCAGCAGCAACGCCGGCTAGTGGCTATGGCGCTATATATGTTACTAGCGATGTCCTGTATTTCAAGACCGATGGCGGCTCAGCAACAAACTTGCTTGCTGGAGGAGGAGGCGGCGGAGCGGTAGCAAATTATAATAATAACGGAAATAATAGGATCTTAACATCAGTTGATAGCGACACCATTAATGGTGAAGCAAATCTTCTATTTGACGGCAGCACCCTGTCTTCTTCGGTCGGGGGCATTTTCGTTGGTGGATTGATTATTTCAAACAATATAGATATGACGGGTACCTTGTTGGTTCAAAAGGCAGCTTTTGTATCTGGTGCTCTAAATGTTTCCGGTGCTGCTACAGCCACATCATTATTATCTCTAACTGCTATGTCTGGTGCTGGAGGACTTTCTGCTCAAACTTTAACAACAGATGGCCAAATCAGCGGCGCAGCCGGTTTATCTGTTGTTGGCGGCATAGTTTGCGACAGCAGTATAGATTTGACCGGAACCCTACTAGTTCAAAAAGCAGCTTTTGTATCTGGTGCGCTAAACGTTTCTGGCACTATTACCGCGGACTCATTCAGCATTTCAACTGCTATGTCTGGTGCTGGAGGACTTTCTGCTCAAAGTTTAACAGTGCAACAAAATGTTACAGGATCCGCCGCCGTTCAGGCTCAAACTCTAGCAATTCAAGCTGGAATGACTGTTACTGGCTCCTCCCTTGTACACGGAACGTTTAACGCTCAAAAAGCCCAGTCAGCTGCAGTTACCGCAACAAGCGTGGATATCGATGTGGGCGATAACCACTTCTTCATCATATTTGAAGGCACCAGCGCAGCCACGGCATCACTTCCTGCGGTTTCTGGGAAGACTGGTAGGATGTATCATTTTGCGAATATGTCTAATAATGATAGCCACCTTGTTATTGATGGTGATAATGACGAACTGGTCAATCATGGCTTAGGTTATACGATGACGCATGGCGGTGCAACAGTTGGCTTAATATGCGACGGCGCCCAATGGGTCCTGTTTACCGCATACGAGGCGCAGGAAGAATAATGCGAACTAACTTTATGGATATTAAGCAGTCTTTTCAATGTTTTCGATACTATTTATTCTTGACGTATAAGATTTTACAATTAGGAGAAAATTATGTCGCATATGCTTGAGCAAGCCATTATTGATGCTACCGCTCTTAAAGAAGCCGCATTAAAGAATGCGGAAAATTTGGTTATTGAAAAATACTCCAATGAAATCAAAGAAGTAGTTCAATCACTTTTAGAGCAGCCAGAAGATGAATTAGAAGGATTTGCTGATGTTGGCGGCGAAGAAGTGGAGCCCCCAAGCGAGTTTGTCGACCAGTTACCAGATGCGGCCATGGAAGGCGAAGATCTTTGCCCCTGTCCGGATGAAGACGAAGAAATTGAAATTGATTTTGATGCACTAGCTGCACAAATCGATGCAGAAAAAGGAGAAGCTATGCCAAGCGATATGATGGACAGAGAAGCAATTGCGGGGGAAATGGCCCTGCAGGAAGGCGGCGCAGCTGCGAGATCTGGCAACGAAGATCGAGATGTCGGAAAGAATCGCATGCACGCTGATCGTATTCGCGAAGACGAAGATGCGGAAGAAAACTCCTCTGAGGACGCCGAGATCGTACAAGAAGATGAAGAGGCTGAATTAGAGAAAGATGAGTTGGCAGAGCTTTTAAATAAATTAGCCGAGGATCTTTCTATTGACATGGAGCCAGCTTCGTCTGGTTGGCTTGAGAAATCTGAAACTGAATTGAATTATCAACGCGATGTTGCAGCAATTGCAGAAGACGCTGCTGAGGAAAAGGAAGCAGAAGATAATGAATTGGCTGAGCAAATTGCAAAATTGGAGACTGATTTACAAAAGGTTTCCGAGAATAACAAAAAATACAAAGACACAATTGTGTCACTTAAAGAACATCTAGATAAAGTTAACCTTTCTAACGCGAGGTTACTTTATACAAACCGGATTTTGACCAATACCTCCTTGAATGAGCGACAAAAGGATAGACTTGTCGAAGCTATTACAAAGGCCGGAACAATTGAGGAAGCGAAAGTTATTTATGAAACGCTTCAAAGCACGGTGGGATCTACTTCTTCCAGAAGAAGACCAAAATCACTGAGCGAAGCTGTAACTAAGAGTTCCTCACTAATGGTATCAGGCCGTAGAAATTCTGATACCGGCAAGGCAGACCCTGCTTATAACCGAATGAAGGTTTTGGCGGGACTTGTTAAATAATAAAACTTAAAAGGAGGTAAAAACAAAAATGTCTGTATTAGAAAAATTAACAGAAGGCATCATTAATCGTGATCTATCAAAAGAAGGTAACGCCCTACTAAGCAAGTGGGAAAAGACTGGACTTTTGGAAGGTATCGGTGATGACCAGGCTCGCGAGAGCATGGCGCGTCTTCTGGAAAACCAGGCCAAAGAGCTTCTCCGTGAGGCTTCTACTATGGCCGCAGGCGACGTTGAAGGTTTCGCTTCTGTCGCTTTTCCCATTGTTCGTCGTGTATTCGGCGGGCTAGTGGCTAACGAGATTGTATCCGTTCAGCCCATGAGTCTACCTAGTGGTCTCATTTTCTTCCTGGACTTCCAACATACCAATAGCCGATTGGGCGCTGATAAGCAAGATTCGCTCTTTGGTGGTAACCGGGTTGGTCAGGAAATTACAGGTGGTGTCTCTCTCACCGGCCTTGGTGCCGAAAAGAGCTTCTACAACCTAAATAATGGTTATTCACATGCAACTGCTAGTGTAACCATTGACTGGAACAACGAGACTGATGTATATGTGGTCACTGGTTCTGGTGGCGCAGATGCTGGTGGTGGCACCGCTTGGGGTCACGCTGGTGCGTACCTTGGTGCAGCCCACGCAACGCTCGCAAGCTTGGGGGATAGACTTATTCAGTATGACCCGGATCTTTCCGGTACTAACTGTGCTGTCATTTCGACTGTTGCTAGCGATTTCGAGGGGGTCAGCGGCAAGCCGCTGAACGTTGAGAACCTCGTTGGCATCAAGCTAGGCACTACGGGTGATGACATAGGTCGCGCCCACGCTGTTGGCTCGGTCCACAAAGGCCTAGGCACAGGTGTTGGTGTTCAGGTTCGACGGCTAACTCGTCGCGATCCTAACGATAGCACCCGGCTGTTATTCGTTCTTGCCGCTAGTGGTAGTGAGACGCTAGCGCAGCTTTCGTCTTCGCTTTGCACTCCGGCCGCTGCCGGTAACAACCTTTCAGGGGCTTCGTTCCCGGTTATGGATCCCTTTAGTGGAACTCCTGCTGCCGGCTCGAATGCTGCTCTAGGAGCGGTTGTTGGCGAGGATACTTGGGGTCTTGAGACTAATCAACAGATTCCCGAGATCGACATCAAGGTTGACAGCGTGTCTGTCACTGCGATGACGAAGAAGCTTAAGGCTAAGTGGAGCCCAGAGCTTGGTCAAGACTTGAATGCTTATCACAATCTCGATGCAGAGGTTGAGCTTACTAGTATTCTTTCTGAGCAGATTGCTCTAGAGATTGACCAAGAGATCCTAGAGGATCTCGTCAAGCTGGCAAGTGCTGGTACGTACTACTGGAGCCGTCATGCTGGTAAATTCGTTTATCGGAAGACTGGTAGAGAGGTTGGAGCGGCTACGGCAACTCCCGACTTCACTGGTACGGTTAGTGAGTGGTATGAAACTCTCGTTGAAACCATCAACGACATTTCTGCCCAGATCCACCGCAAGACGCTGCGAGGCGGCGCGAACTTCCTGGTCATGGGACCTGAAGTCGCTAATATTCTTGAGTTCACCGCGGGTTTCCGTGCAAACATAACCGGTGATGACAACAAGGGTACCGTTGGAGCGGTCAATGTGGGTAGTCTGAGTAAGAAGTGGGATGTCTGGGTTAACCCCTACTTCCCGCGTAATGTGGTTTTGGTTGGACGTAGAGGTAACAGCTTCTTAGAGAGCGGTTACGTGTACTCACCATATGTGCCACTACAGGTCACTCCCACCATTTTCGGTGTTGAAGACTTCGTGCCCCGCAAGGGCGTGATGACTAGATACGCCAAGAAGATGGTCCGTCCTGATATGTACGGATTGGTTATTGTTACCGATTTGGTGTAAAATCTTCAACTGAAGATTAAATAAGAGGGGCTCCACCTTATTACGAGGTGGGGCCTTTTCTTTTATATACTTTGAGAGCGTTTAAGAGGGAAAAGAACTATTTAAGATGGAGGACATTAAATGGCTGTTCCAAAACTAACACCTTCATCAAAGACTAGCGTAATTGCATTACCCGCTACTGGCACATATGGTGATGTTTCATCCGCGTTACCTTTTGGAATTTATTCAAGCAATACAGATTTTCTTTCAGGTGCAGTAGACCAAGTTGCATATGCATATAAAAAACTTGGGGGAGATGTACTGGATATTGAGCTTAAATCCGACAATGTTTATGCTGCGTATGAAGAGGCAGTTTTGGAATATTCATATATTGTTAATGTACATCAATCTAAAAATGTTTTAGCCAATGTTCTTGGAAACACAACGGGCACATTTGATCATGATGGCTCCCTCAAATCTGGCGATGGTTTATCTGGATCTAACATTGCTCTTAAATATCCGAAATTTAATTTTGAGTATGGGCACAGAGTCGCGGAAGCATTATCCACTGAGGCCGGCCTAGGCGGAACTTCACAAATATATTCAGCATCTTTTGAAACGACCACAGATGTACAAGATTACGATTTACAAACAATAATCTCTTCATCAGCTGCGCAAACTTCAAGCTATCCTTATTCAGACTCTAATTTGGGAAGTAAAAAGATTGGAGACAAGAAGGTCACAATCAGAAACGTTTTTTATAAAACACCAAATGCCGTATGGAGGTTTTATGGATATTATGGCGGCTTAAACGTTATTGGCAACTTATCAAATTATGGACAGTGGGCCGATGATTCAACATGGGAAGTAATTCCAGCTTGGCAAAACAAACTTCAAGCATCAGCTTTTGAAGATTCAATTTATACTAGGAACTCTCACTTTTCATATGAAATTATGAACAATAAATTAAGGATTTATCCAGTTCCGAGAGGAGCTTCGCCAAGTAAATTCTGGGTTCGGTTTACTGTTAAAGAAGATGCTTGGGATGATACGAGCGACAGGCAGACTGGGGTTAACGGTGTTAATAATATGAATACCCTGCCGTTTGAAAATGTTCCGTATGAGAATATCAATAGCATAGGTAAGCAGTGGATTAGAAGATTTTCCCTTGCTTTAATAAAAGAAACGCTTGGACAAATTAGAGGCAAGTTTGGCGCAATTCCCATTCCAGGAGAATCGGTAACGTTAAATTCAGAACAGTTGTTAGGCCAAGCAAAGGCCGAACAAGACGCCTTAAGAGAGGAGCTTAAGACGGTTCTAGATGAAATGAGATATAGTGCCCTGGCAGAAGATACTGCGAAGATAGTTGATAATACTGATACAGTTCTTAACAAGGTGCCAATGGGCATCTTTGTGGGGTGATAGGAAATGTCCGATGAATGGAACCAACCCGATAATCCGCCACCTCCGATGTTCTTTGGAGAGAAAGAGCGTAATTTAGTTAAACAAGTTAACGATGAGCTTATTGAAAGAGTTGTGGGCCAACAAGTTGTTTACTATCCAATAGATATAGACCGAACAAACTTTCATCCAATCTATGGCGAGGCGATTGAAAAAACGTTTTTACCTCCAGTTCGTGTTTACGCGTTGGTAGAATGGGAAGGTTTGAAAACTGCATATAGCCAAAATATTGGTATGGATAAAGATACTTCAATAGTTGTGCACTTTCACAAGAGGCGCTTAACAGAAGATCAAAACTTATATGTTAGAGAGGGCGATTTCGTTCTATATGGTAGCAATTATTATGAAATTGTGGCGCTTGATGAGCCCAAACAAATATTTGGACAAGCCGATCACAAGATGGAAGTATCAGCTAAGTGCATTAGAGCACGCGAGGGATTATTCGATGCCACCTAAATATACAAAAGTATCAGATCCGAGCATTATAAAAGAAGAAATATTGATGCCCTCGACTATTGAAACAATCGATTATGCTTTACACGATTGGCTGGACGAAAAATTAAATATACACTCAAACTCAAACAAGGGATGGAAGAAAGTACCAATTATTTGGGTTTCCGCAGAAAGGGCATTTCAAATTAAAGATAACAAGGACCTCCGCGATTCAAAGGGCTTACTTAAATTGCCCTTGATTACCATTGAAAGAAGCAATATTGTAAAAAATCCAGAGAGGAAAGGGGTCATTCAGGCAGGCATTCCACCTATCGATGATGAGAAAGGCGGATCAATTATAATAGCTAAAAGGATTCAACAAGATAAGACTGCAGCGTTTGCAAATGCAGCGTCTGCTCGCAAGCGCAGTCGGAAGATGAGTGTTGGCCATGGACAGATTAACTTTCGAACAAGAAAAAATAATAGTAGAGTTGTATATGAAACAATATCCATACCCATACCAGTTTATTTGGACATCACATATAGTTTGAACATCAGGACAGAATATTTACAACAGATGAATGACATAATGACGCCATTCGCGACTCGCACTGGCGGCCTAAACTATTTCGGAATTTCAAGAGATGGACATAAATATGAAGCATTTATACAGCAAGAATTTGCCCAAGAAAACAATGTTACGAACATGGAAGAAAATGAGCGCACCTATAATATGAAAATTGATATAAATGTTCTTGGTTATATAATTGGCGGCGACAAGAACGAAGAAAGGCCAAAAATTGTTATTCGTGAAAACGCTGTTGATTTAAAGTTCAAAAGGGAGCGCACAATGGTCGGAGATATGCCAGAGCACATCGATGTCAAGAGGGCGAAATATAGAGAATAGTTTGGAGTTTAGGATTTTTCTAAACTACTTACTAGAGAAATAGTGTTGGGCTATAAAGCGCCTCCGAATTAAATTTGAAGACCATAGGAGAAACAAAGAATGTCAGTAAAGAAGTTTAAGTTTGTATCACCGGGTATATTTATTAACGAAATTGATAATTCGCAATTGCCCCGTGTTCCCGAACAGATCGGGCCGGTTGTTATAGGTAGGGCCCGTCGAGGGCCTGCGATGGTGCCGGTAAAGGTTAATTCTTTCTCAGAATTTATCGACGTTTTCGGCAACCCAATTCCAGGCGGTCAAGGAGAAGATGTCTGGAGAGATGGCAACACAATGGCGCCAACCTACGCCGCATATGCCGCACAAGCCTGGCTTCGAAACAATAGCCCACTAACGTTCGTTAGATTACTGGGCACTCAAAATAGCGCCGCAGGAGCCATCAGCCAAGGTGACCACGGTGGTAAGGCAGGCTGGGATACCGCTGCACACAATATTGCTGTCGCCAGCAATGGTGGAGCTTTCGGCCTCTTTATTGCGAACTCTGGCAGCGCGCACATGACCAAAATTACTGGCGCGCTAGCGGCAGTCTTTTACTTAACCGAGGGCTCGATTGAGCTTTCTGGTACGGGTTATCAATCCGGCTCGACGAGCGAAACCACCACAGAAAATGTTCTGACTGGCACCGCACGGTTTATCAACAGTATGGCATCCAATAATGAATACAAGGTGCTCATCAAAAATAGCAGCAATGCCAACAAGGTAACTACTGTATTTAATTTTAATAGAGCGTCGTCGAAATATATTCGGAAAGTGTTTAACACCAACCCAACTCTTACGAACAGTAACATTGCCTCAAGCACACAGACTTATTGGCTAGGAGAGACGTTTGATCGTCACTTGGCCGATGTTGTTACTTCATCGAATACACAGGCTGTTATTCTTGGTCTCGGCTCTGGCACCCTCGGACACCAGGATATGCGCCATGGAATGCAAGCCTCGAAGACTGGCTGGTTTATTTCCCAAGACATCACTCAAAACTCTGGTAGTTATGGACCAGGGAAAATGCAGAAACTATTCAGGTTTATTGCACTAAGTGAGGGCGAGTGGCTTCAGAGTAACTTAAAAGTATCAATTGAAAAAATTGAATATTCTACGAACGACAACGATCTATATGGAGTATTTAATGTTATCATTCGCAAAATTAATGATACTGACAAATCAATAAGAGTTGTAGAAAGGTTTGACAACTGTACTTTGAACCCATATGCGGCCAACTACATTGGAAAGAAAATTGGTACCAAGAATCGAACCTGGAGTGAGGACAACCGCAAGTACGACGAATTTGGAGAATTTCCAAATCGATCTAGGTTTATTCGTGTCGAGATGAATTCAGACGTTGACAACGGCGCCGCCGATCCCGAATATTTGCCATTCGGTGTATACGGCCCAATTCAGTACAACGGGTTTACAATCCTAAGTGGCGCTGCTGAAGTTCGCCCTGAGAACGTTAGCAGTCCCGTCCCATTAGCACAGGCCGGGGCAACCGCTGGAACGGTTCTCGTCGAAGCCAGAGGCCCGGGCGGGAATCAAATCCCCAACGCGCCGGCAAGCCTCGGTTCGGTCGCTGGGAATAGCTCTGTTCGTGGTGTCGCCCCATTCGTAGAAGCTGCCGGAATGACTTCTGGCTCATCTATCTGTTTCAGGATGCCCACACTGCCACTCAGAATTTCAGCGTCACACGGCGTTATGGACAATCCAAAGAATGCGTTCTTTGGCTGGGATACATCGAGAACCGGTGTCTCCGTTATTCGATATGATGAAAGCAATCCGGATCTTTTAAGAGACAAGCCTAATGACATTGATTCGTTCACTGCTGGAGACTTTACAAAGATTTCTTGGATCTTCTCACTGGACGACGTTGTCGCGACGGGTTCTGCTCCATCTGGGGGCACTCCGAATGGTAGTGATGCATACTACTCATCTGGCTCCCGTGCGGGCGCAGGAGAGCGTTCCGGGGCCCGGTCAATGACCGCGGTCAGTGGTACATACAAAGAGGTCTTAGATCGAGGATTCGATAGATTTACTGCACCATTCTTCGGAGGCTACGATGGCCTCGATATTAGAGAATTAGAGCCGTTCAGAAATACCCTATGGTCTTCTGGCGGAGGCGGAATTAATAACCCGAAGGAAACTACGAGTTATACTTTTAACTCTGTGAAACGGGCAATTGATTCTGTTGCAGATCCAGAAGTTGTTGAGGCTAACTTGATGACGATGCCTGGCATCAAGAAAGATACGCTTACTGAGCATCTAATTAAGGTCTGCGAAGATCGCGGCGATGCTCTTGCGATTATTGATTTGGATGGCGATTATGAAGCTCGTTACGAGAGCACGGACAATGAAGCATCCAGAGCAGGTGATGTAAAGACCACTGTTGATAATATGCGAACTAGAAGCCTTAATTCAAGTTACGGCTGCGCATATTACCCATGGGTTAGAATTCGTGACAGTATTAGTGCACAGACCCTGTGGGCGCCACCTTCGATTGTTGCTCTAGGAACGCTAGCTAGTGCGGAATCTAGAAGCGAACTTTGGTTTGCACCCGCTGGTTTCACCAGGGGCGGCCTAACAGAGGGATCTGCTGGAATTCCAGTACTGGATGTTCGAGAAAGATTAACGTCCAAGGATCGCGACAAACTATATGGCGCAAATATTAATCCGATTGCGACTTTCCCGGCTGAAGGCATCGTGATCTTCGGTCAGAAGACGCTTCAGGTAACCCCCTCGGCACTCGATAGAATTAATGTTCGACGACTCTTAATCTTCTTGAAGAAAGAAGTTTCAAGAATGGCTGCAACAATTCTATTCGACCAGAATGTACAACAGACATGGAACCGGTTCTTGAGCCAAGTTGTGCCATTCCTTGATAGTGTCAAAGCTCGACTTGGATTGTCGGACTTTAGAGTGGTGCTTGATGAAACTACCACAACTCCAGATTTGATTGATAGAAACATCTTGTATGCAAAGATTTTCTTGAAGCCGGCTAGGGCGATTGAATTTATTGCTCTTGATTTTGTGATTACGTCGACCGGCGCAGCATTCGAGGATTAAAATAAATGGATAACGAGTTTTTTACCCGCAATTTACTATTTAAAGATGAACAAGGAGATTTAAGATAATGCCTGGATTTTGGAGCGATGTCAATGTAGAACCAAAGAGATCAAATAGATTTGTGTTGATTAGTAACAATATTGGTTCTTGGGTTATTAAAGCCGCTGGAAAGCCAAGTTACGAAGTTGGCGAATCGGAACACAAATATCTAAATCACACCTTTTACTTTCCAGGTATTTTGGCTTGGCAGGAACTTGAAGTTACTTTAGTTGATCCTATTGGAGAAGAAGATAGTACCAAGAAAGTTATGGAGATGTTGTTTAATGCTGGATATGATATCCCAACTGCCGATGGCGAAGCCGGTAGAGGACTTATCTCAAAAGTTTCCGCGACTTCTGCACTTGGAAATATTACAATTCAAGAGCTAGGCATCGATGGAGCGGTCGTGAACCAGTGGAGTTTAGGCAATGCTTGGGTTAAGTCTGCAAAATTTGGCGATCTAACTTATAGTGAAGATGGACTGACCGAGGTTACTCTTAGCATTCGTTACGATTGGGCCAAGCTTGGTGATGCAGCTGCTCCAAGTCTTATTGGTTAGCTAAATTTAACTTAAATTAATCTTTATTTTTTGTTAAACTAAACAAGCTACCAAAGAAAGAGGTAATTAATGCCCCCCAGAAATAATGAAGATCGTGTCGGAGCAGCTGGCTCTGATACAGCTGCCCCTACCCCAGATCTTATAAACGAAAAAAGCCCATTAACATTTACAACTCCAACAGAGTTTGTTGAACTTCCTACCAGGGGAAGGTTTTATCCAGAGGACCACCTTCTTCACAATGTAGAAGAAATAGAAATTCGTTTTATGACAGCAAAGGACGAAGATATTCTTTCATCTAAAACTTTATTGAAAAAGGGAGTGGCGATTGATCGGCTGCTTCAAAATGTTATTGTTGATAAACGAATTAACGTTGGAGATCTCCTTGTTGGTGATAAAAACGCTCTAATTGTTGCTTCTAGAATTACTGGATATGGGCCAGAGTATGAAACCCGTGTTACGTGTCCTGCCTGCAGCAAAACTTCTGATTTTTCCTTTAATCTAGAAGAGAGTACGTGTAATTATGGCGAAGATTTTGGCGATTTTGATATCAGAAGAACCGATAGCCAAACTTGTGTTATAAAAATGCCAACAACGGGAGTTGATATTGAGGTCCGCCTATTAACTGGAGCGGATGAAAAGAAACTTTTGACTATCATGGAAAAAAGAAAGAAGCACAAGCTTCCCGAATCTTTTATGACAGAGCAATTTAAATTATTTACCGTTTCTGTCAATGGCCATACTGAGCTTGTTACAATTACTAGCTTTGTTGAAAATATGCCGGCAACAGACGCTCGTTATTTAAGAGGAGCCTATCAGAAAATTGTTCCAAATGTCGATCTCACACAAGAATTTGCTTGCGAAGCTTGTAGCTATGAGATGGAGATGGAGGTTCCGTTTACAGCGGACTTTTTTTGGCCTAGGCGATAGATACATTGCTAGTGTATACGAACAATTTTTTCTGCTAAAGTATTATGGAAGTTGGAGCTTTATAGAAGCCTATAATTTACCAGTTAAAATAAGGACTTGGTTCTTAAGGCGTTTGACCGATCAGATGCAAAAAGAGGCAGACGAAATTAAAAAACATCAAAAGAAGTAAATAGCCAGGGTTCTCCTGGCTTTTTATTTGATATGATAACTATTTATTAATAGCTAATTATATCAAGGGACATCTACGTATGAAACAAGAAATACAAGAAGAAGTATTAACAGATACAGTTATCGATTTAGGCACCGCCCGTCGCGGAGAAATTGATGAAAGTTTTCTTGTGCAGTTTGGATCGATGATCAAAATGATCATGAAAAGAATGTTTGGCTCAGAGAAGAAAGGCTTCATGCAATATGTCGATCCAAGCTTCGGTGGCTCGTACCAGTCTCCAATTAAAATCCGAGGAACCAAATCAGAAATTAATTCATTTGCAAATGTCTTGAGTGGCGAAAAAGATTATATGAGCGCCTTTAAAGAATATGGCCTAATGGACCCAAAGACATACGATAGCAAATATAAACTTGATCGAGCAGTTCATCGATTTGAAAAAAAGACAGGTCTAAAGTGGCCGCTTAAATAATAAGGAACCACTATAGATGGCTGAAGAAAAAGACCCTAAAAAACAACTTGAAGAATTGCTGAAAGCTGTTCACGCTGACAAAACTGTTGAGCAACTTGAAGTAGCGGTAACTAAACAAAGAGAATTTGTTAAAGCTTTACAAGATGCCGGCGCCGCACAGGGCGCAATTAACGACGCTCGCGAGAGACTTAAAGAAACTCAACTTGCATATGCAGATTCTCTCACAACTGAACAGCGCGTAAAAGAAGAAATACTTGGCCTTGATATTGAATCAGAGGCTGCTCAAAAAGTTCGTCTTGCGCTCATGCGCGAGGCTCTCGATAAATTAAAACAAATTCGTGAGAACACAAAGGAGACCATTAAGGCCTTCACTGGCGTAAGTGATTCCTGGAAAAACACTTTTATTGGTGGGCTCTTTGACACCGAAGGTGGCTTTGAAAAAGTACAAGAGGCCATAGCCGAAACAGTAACGCCGATGAACATTCTCGGCTCAACAGCCATGAAGTTGCAGGAAACATTTGCTGCAGTTACGATGGAAGTTCACAACGCATATCCAGCATTTAATGCCGCCACTGGCTTTGCTGGTGAAATGGATGATGTTCTAACTCAAGCAACAGCAGACGCTCGCCATTTAGGCCTAAGCTTCGAAGATATTGGCGGCGTTACCCAGGCGCTAGCAATGCAAGTTGGTAATTTTGCAAATGTAACAGATGGTGCTAGGCTTGAAATGATAGCTCTTTCTGCCGAAATGGGCAAACTTGGCATCGGCGCTGGCGAATCTGCAGAATTTATTAATTCAATGACAAACGCTTTAGGCTATAGCCAAGGTGAACTCAGGGGTATTGCAATGGAATTATCCGGCACTGCTGATGCCATTGACATGCCATTTTCGGCAATGCTTCAAGGCTTTAATGCAGCAATGCCAAGATTAGCAATGTTTGGAAAGAACGCCCCAAGGATTTTTGCAAATGTTGCTGCAGCAGCAAAGACCGCCGGCATCGAAGTTAATTCATTACTAGGCGTAGCGGCTCAATACGATACATATGAACAAGCTGCAACATCTGTTGGACGACTATCAATGGTCCTTGGCCATCAAGTCGACGCAATAAGCTTGCTTAGAATGGAAGATGACGAACGGATCATCCAGGTTAGCAAAATGATGGAAATGTCTGGTAAGAGCTTTGCTACGATGGACCGATTTGAAAAGAAACTAATTGCAGAGGCAGCAGGATTTCAAAACGTTAATGATGCTGCAAAATTCTTCGGCAAAACAAGTGAAGAACTACAGCAACAAATGGGTGGAGGTGCAACCTCTACTAAACAGTGGAACAAAATGCTTGAAACTAGTACATCATTGGGCGAAAAGTGGTCAGCCGTTTGGAAAGGGGCAGTTGAACCAATAGTTACAGGCATGATACTTCCTATGATGGAGGGCTTGGGCAGCATGCTAGATATGATTAATAAACTTCCATCTGGTTTTAAGCTAATTACAGTCGGGTTTATTGCCCTTACTGGTGCCATGGGAGCTTTTCTTCTTAAGGCCGTTTTATTGCCAAAATTGGCCGACATACTTATAGAAAAAATATTTGGGGATGCTCCCGAAGCTGCCGAGGAAGGAGCCCCGCGAATTGCTAGAGCAATGACGATAATAGCTGGGGGTCTTCGATCCCTGTCTCACCCCAAAGTTATAATTGGCGCAATCGTAGTAACATTGGCGGCGCTGGGCATGGCATTTGCATTCAAAATGGCTATGGAAGCGTTATTGCCCTTTTTCAATGTTCTTTTTGAGGTTGCCAAGGCTGGTGTAATGCTGGAGTTTGCTCTCGGCTTGCTAGCCCTAGCTGCAGCTAGTTGGATATTATCGCATGCTGGCCTTGCAGCGGTTACCGGATTTGCAGCCATGGCACTTGGCATTCTTAGTATAGCATATGCTTTGTCTAAAGTAGATTTGGAAAAGATTAAGTCACTAGCAGACACATTTAATGCGATTAAACTTACGGCAGCGGTTGATACAACAGCTTTCACCAAATCGGTTAAAGAAATGATTAACAGTGTTGACGATCTTAATATAGAAAAGGTCGTTAAGATTAAGCAACTAATTCAAACAGCAGCATCTCACTCAGCACGTGCAGCCGGCGGGGCGGCAGCAGCCCGCCGAACAGCAGGAATTGGTGGTGTAGCTGCAGCAGCTGCGGCCCCCGGAGGTAATATTTCTGTTGAGATAGTAGTTAAAGATACATCGGCACTTGGTAAAGCAATTGCGAAGTCTATTAAAGATAGTCAAGCGCGTATGCTGCCAGGACGATATCACAGATAGGAGGAAAAAAACATGGCATTTTTTGATGTTCCCCCGGGAGCCGCTCGGTTGGGAGGACAAATTGCTGGAGATATTAAAGAAGCACTATTTGGACCCCGCGCCGAGAGCGCCATAGAAGGATTTTTTAATCGAGGATATCGAATTGAATTTTATCATGTGCCAACTGGACGAGCGGTGGGCTTTAAATCTTGGCTAACAGGACTAGAAGATAACTTTGAATCTGAATGGAACCCTGAAAGTGTTTATGGCCGAATGGATCCAATAATGACTTTTCAGGGTACAAAAAGAACTATATCATTAGGCTTTGATACTCTTGCTACATCTGAGGACGAGGCTATAGAAAATTTGGCAAAAGTTGAATTGTTAATGTCAATGTTGTATCCCTCATATAAAAAGGTTGAAAGTGCAACATCAATTAATTCTCCACCTTTGTTTAAAGTAAAGTTTATGAACTTGATCGCCTCTGGCGATGGCTCTGTTGATACAGGTGGCCTTGTTGCTGCAATTGGTGGCTTCAATGTTAGTCCAGATATTGAGGGCGGGTTTTTTGGAAGCGAAGGCAGTAGTATATATCCTAAAAAAATTGGCATCACCTGCACCATGACGATACTTCATACTGATACTTTGGGGTGGAATGGAGAAAACAATCATTGGAGCAGCGCCCGAAGTCTTGGCCATGGTTTTTATGGTCAAAGTTCGACTATGAAGAGCAAGTCGGCCAAATTTGCGGACCAAATCGGAGTTAAGCTTTCGGGCAAAGATACAAAGGGTGCCGGCGACACCGCTGGCTCTGGTGTAGATAATCAACAAGAAGCTGCAGCTGCAGAATTATCTGAGAATGCAGGACAAAGGTCAGCCGCGGGCAGACAAACAACGGCAGAGGGCGATAATCCGACGCCTACAAACATGGGTGACCTACCCATGGGGCCCCCTATCGTTGCTCGGCAACGACATCGAGCACCGCCGCCACCTCCTCGCCCCCCTCGTCTGCCAAGGCCGCGCCAGCGCGCTGATGCCGACTGGGCTGGGGATGCGGGGCTCCTCACCGACTCCGAGGATCTCTTTTCGGAGGAGTAAATTATGGTTAGTAGATACGACGATAGAACAATTTTTCGAAATATTGAAGAAATATATGAAAAATATTTTGAAGACCGCGGCCTAAAATATATTCGCCACTACAATACGGCAAAACTTAAACACCCTACAGCTGCGCAAATAGGCAAACTTAGAACCGTTGGGCATATGTGGGCCATCGGTGACCGATACTTTAAATTGGCGCATAGATATTATGGAGACTCTAAGCTTTGGTGGGTTATTGCATGGTATAATCAAAAACCGACAGAATCTCATGTAAAAGTTGGCGATATTATATTTATTCCACTTCCAATAGATAAGATATTAAACTATCTTGATGTTTAAAATATTATGGCTTTAGAATTACACTCTGAAATATATAATGAACAGTGTCTTTTATTAACACAGTGGCGCAAACTGTTGCAGCTTACGAATTATCACTTCAAAGGCTCGCCGGCTGGTAAGAAATTTACGCACATAAATTTGGTTAACGGTGAGCCGTCATTTTTTATGAATTTAGTTAATAATACACCAGGACGAGATTCCTTTATGGAGATTTCATCGCAAGAAGCAGCCGCCATTATTCCACAAATTCGTATATTTAATGTCGCATTTGAGAATGGCGCACCAATAGAGGGTGGTGAAAAAGAATTTTTATTTGATACCAAATTAAGCAAGGAAGATATTGAAGGTATAACTCGACAGACTCATGGTCGACCATCCGCAGTTGGATTAAAAAAGCTTGAGATTGAAGATTTGTCAACTCAGCCGGCAGAAACGGGAAACTATTTTAAAATTAAATTACATCTGCACTTTCAAACAATTGAAGATTTAACGAATCCCAACGAGTCCGGTATTGCATTTTCCGAATTAATTAATGCAAGAGCTAGGGGCGCTGCCAAGCCGGAAGGGCCGCCGAGTGCAGCAGCATCTTCTCCCGAAAACGGCGCCGAAAAGAAAGGCTGCAAAATGGAACTGCATCCATCAGTACAATGGGGCAGCGACTATAGCCGGCTCAGACTGGTTGTTGGGTATGCAGTGCCTCCATCTGAACGTGCTATTTTTGGAAACACAGAACTCATGGAAGCTCTAGGAAATATGCAAAAAAGCTATTATCTAGGCTTTGTGGCGCACGAGTTCACTTTCAATCAAGACGGCACGGTCGGACTAGCAATTGAATATATTGCAGAGGGCGCCGCGGCCACAAGTACAAGGGACGCAGATATATTGAAATTTACTAGCACCGACGAGGCCTCAAGAGAGGATACATTAGCGGAAATTACCGATACACAATTACTCTTAGGCCAGATACAGGCTAGGTGGGATGCTCTTCCTGCAGGGGTACGACAAATATTGGCGCCCAACACCGGTGAGATAGTGGAACTGTCTGTATCAGATCGGGAATTTGGCGAGATGGAGATCGAAGGCGCGCAACTGGGCGATGCGGAAGTCCTGCGCATCGACCCAGCCACCGGCGAGACCCTATGGGAAACACCCGAACAAGAACAGCGTGAGACTCTACGTCGCGCCCGGGCACTCCAGCAGGATCTTCGCATGGAGGAGGCGACAGCAAATGGCAGGTTAAGTGTTTTAAAAGAACGAAAGTTTGGAGATAATGCCCTGCGTTATAACAGTGTTTTAACAACATTCTTAAACAAACCAAATATTGATATTTGGAATTTTTCGATTGCCGCGTCGGAACTTAGTGAAAACGACCCCAACAAAACAATAGCTGGTGTAGGCTTGGCTACCCTAAAGAACGTAGCGACCCTCGCCTCCGACATCCGCAAGAAGCAGGTAATCACGCGCCGCGAGACGGTGAGGGACAACGACACGGCGATAACTTCCCAAATAACTGACTACGTCAACGGCGCAAAGGGTGCGAAAAAATTTGAGGATATTCTTGAGAACCTCAATAATAGATTAACACCCGGGGAGTCTAAGAAAGACGTAGCTATTCAGTTTACGTTTTTGGGCGACATACTGGATGCAGTTGGCGAAGTATTATATGGCAGAGCAGAAAAGAGAGGAGGAACTAAAACAAATTTATTAGTCGGTCCAGCGGTTTTTCGTGATATTAAACATGGTGGAGAACCGATGATCGTAAATTTAGCCTGGATTCCGATATCGGTTAAAGCATTTTCAAATTTTTGGCTTTCAGCCGTCGTTAAAAATAAAGAAACTTCGTATACTCTAGATAGATTTCTAAAGGATATAATCAACATGCTGGTTATTGATGTGCTGCGAAACTCCTGCGGAGAAGAAAAGAAGAGAGAAGATAAAGAAGTAGATGTCTGCAAAGGAAAGGAAGTCGCCCCAAGAGTACACCCTGCTATGGCATACATTTCAACTTCCCGTGATGCCGAAGGAAATAAAAAACTAAACCCTGGATTTCAATTGGATGCAAAAGATTTGGCCAAAGCTCTTGCTCCAGCTCATAAAACTGCTGACAAACTAGACAATTATGTATTAATTTACGCACTGAATGAAGATATTAAATGGGGGCCAGAGACAGCTGGCGACATAGAAAGTTTTAATAAAAGCCGAGGAATATTTCACTTGTTCATAGGTAGAGATAGGGGTATTGTAAAGAATATGTCATTTTCAAGACTAGATGATCCAAATTTGAGAGCCTCAAACATTATTAAACAGACTGATGAAAAATCACTCATACCGATAAGGGAGCCGTACAACGTAACTATTGAAATGATGGGCAATACACTTTTTATACCAGGCCAGAAAGTTTTTGTTACACCGTCAATTGTAGGCCTAGGCAAGGGAACAAATTCACTAGCGGCACAGCTTGGCCTCGGGGGCTATTATATGATAATTAAGGTTGGCTCTACAATTGAGAGCGGAGAGTACACAACGGAAATGGAAGGCATATGGCAATCCCCCTCCACCATGGAGAAGACAGCACCTTCCCCCAAGTGGGTTATGGGGCGCAGCGATAGAACAAACAGCGAACCCCCGATGGGCACGTTTGTCTCAGAAAGGGATGCCGCAGTTAAAGCTTGGCAGGATGCGGTTGCTGGTGGCGAGATGCCAGAGGGGCCAATTCCTGATGGCTATGTTCCAACATCCGATGAAGCATATGCGCATTCGCGTGTGCAGAATCAGCGCCTCGAAGCCGGCGAGATATCTCAGGAAGAATATGAGCGGGACATGCACACATTTACCCCTGAACAGAGAGCGGCCAACCGTCGCGAACGTGCCGAACGACGCGGCAGACCCACAGCCCACGCCGAGCTGCTGACTTCGCGGCGCTTCCGGGAGCAGTACGAGTAGCCATGCCAAGAACACCACTAGGAAATAATGACTTAGGCGCCAGAGATATTTTCGAAGAAAGAAAATATTATAAAAGAGCAGTGTATCCAAGAGATCTTGCGACACCTATCGATCTCTGGTACGACCAAAGCATACCGCTTAAAAATAAAAGACTTTATGGCAGACTAAACCACAGAGGAGATGCGGTATATCCTTCAGAATCAATACTCAAAAATATACCCTCTACAGCAGGCTCCCCACGAGCGATCAACTTTGTTGCCACCGCATTCAAGGCCATGGCACTTCACATACAAAAATTAAAACTTAATAATGTTGCTTCGGATTCTGGATTTTTAAAAAGGTTTGAGGCAAAGAAAGGATGGGTTAGTGTTAATAACTTATACCACAAACATGTTGAGCAAATGTACGCGGGATTTGGCCAAAATTTTGTAACTCCCAAAGAAAGATCGATTAGGAATTTTAAAACGTTTAGCGATGTCTTCATGGACTTCTCCAATTCAATTGTTGGAAAAATACCATTTACGAAAACAGGATTTATTAAGTCTTCGTACTGTTCACCGATGATTAGTGGTCTGTGCATTGAAATTGCCGACCTCTCCCATTCGGATGATCCGGACAAGCTTGCAAAATTTATTAGCGATCCGAACTTTCGATGTTATGTCGACGCAGCCACTGGATTTGGTTTCAAAATTGATAAAAATGCGCCATGGCGCCTTGTGGCTGACATAACCTCTCCACAAATGCAGCTTTATATGCATGCGTATGGGATTAATGAAGAGAACTTGTTCAAAAACTATTTTTATGTTGCACACAGATTAGATTTTGATATCGTTAAGTTTTATATGCTACAATTTTATAATGCGTTTGTTGCAACCAATCCACTCACTGCGGTGCCCTACGTAATTAACAAAAATCACACAATCAGCCTTATTGGAAATCGTACACAACTGCTCTCAAGCCAATTTGATAATAAATATGGAGATATGTTTGTATTAGAAGTCTATGCGCGCCTCAGACTTGGCGAGACGAGAAGAAATTTAGATTCACATCAGCAGAAAAATTTTTTACGACACATAAATGCTCGACTAAAACACCTTGACAAAAGCAAAGCAATCAGTTATATTAATGATATGACTAACAAGACAAAGACACCTGTTGCTGCCAACAAAATGGACGCGGCAAAAGACAAGCCTTTCATCCCCAAGGCACCAGCGCCCAATCCTAGTTACTGACAACGGATAATCAATGTTATTTCAAATGCTCGACGATAAAAACGAGTGCGCAAAATATTATGTCGATGGTAAAATAACAGAAGCGTTATCAACCGATCTAACAGCAACTTGGAAATACGCACCCTTCCTTAAAAATTTAGATGTAAACTATGCCTTTTTATATTGTGGAGGGAAGTCTTTGGAAGAAGTGTGTCCAGAACACCTCAAAGAAAGGTGGACGACGATCAGTCAAAAGCTAAAAGCATTTTTTACCTCTTTTAGAGAAGCAAAAATATCTTTAGATGACAACTGCTTTTTCGATTTAGTGCCTGAACAGTTCTTGCTAGAATTTTGTGACATAAAAAATCAGATTACAAAGCACGTGCTTGAAACTTACAATAAACCAGAGAACTACGAGTTTCTCGTTTCTCTCACAAAAGTTTTAGAAGAGGTTAAAACTAAAAAGCTAAACATTGATACCTCTGTGCTTCGCAATAGCATGCCGGAATTAAGCACACGAAAATTCGTACAGAAGCTAAATAGAATTTCACCAAATTGTATATACAAGACGTTTGGCACCAAGACTGGCCGACTTACAACTCAAAAAAGCAGCTTTCCAATATTGACAATGAACAAAGAACATAGAAAAGTACTTAAGCCGACTAATGACTGTTTTATTGAGCTAGATTTTAATGCTGCAGAGCTTCGGACGTTGTTGGCTCTTTCTGATAAACAACAGCCACTAGAAGATATACATGAGTGGAATTTAAAGAATGTTTATCGAGGTATTGGCTCTAGAGAAGAAGCAAAGAAAAGAATATTTGCTTGGCTTTATAATTCAGAATCTCAAGATCACCTAGCAAACAGAACATATGATCGAGGATATATTAAAGATAAATATTGGAACGGATCACACGTTATTAATCCATATGGAAGACTGATTGAATCGGATGAATTTCATGCGGTTAACTATTTGGTGCAGTCAACGGCGTCAGATATTTTCTTAAGACAGGCAATCAAGATACATGATCTGTTAGACGGAAAAAATAGCTTTATATCTTTTTTGATTCATGATAGTCTTGTAATTGACTTCTCAAAAACAGATTCACTTTCAATATCGGAATTTGTCAAAATTTTTTCTCGGACAAATTTTGGAGATTTTCGAGTTAACATAAAAGTTGGAAAAAACTTTGGCGAGATGAGGGAACTAAAATGGAATACAACAAACTTGTAAGAGACAATATCCCCAAGCTTATAACTGAGAGAGGGAAGAAGTGCACTTATCATATTGCAGATGATAGAGAGTATAATCTAAAGCTCAGAGAGAAGCTGGTTGAAGAAGCTCAAGAATTTCTAGATAATCCAAGCGAAGAAGAATTTGCGGATGTTCTAGAAGTGTTAGACGCTATTAAGGGACATATGAGGCTTTCGGGCCATAAAATGGGTATGAAAGCATATGTTAATGGAAGATTTGATAAGAGGATCATCCTAGAGAAAGTTTTGGAGAACGAGTGAGAACAATAATCGGCCTAGGTGCTGCAGGATGTAATATTGCCGATAAGTTTGCACAATATTCTCAATATAAGATTTTTAAAATCGATGTTGGTCTAGAACTTGGTGAAAAAAGTAAAACATTCGACTTTCCAAAAAAAGGTAGTCACGAAGCCTATGAAGAAAGCTGCCCAGACATGAAAGAGTTTTTCGGAGACATCAACGAAGAGGTTCTTTTTATTGTTGGCGGCTCTGGGGCTATCGCCGGCTCATCATTGAGAATATTAGAGCAGATTAGGCATTGTAGAATTAGCGTTTTATACATTCAGCCAGAATATGAATTATTGAGCGATCTTAGAAAGAAGCAAGAACGTGTAACTTGCGGAATTTTACAAGAATTTGCAAGATCCGCCATGATTAACAGAATCTATCTTGTGTCAAATTCAAAAATTGAACAAATATTAGAAAACGTGCCCGCAATTGGTTATTATGACAAAATAAACGATGCGATAGTACCGACGCTTCACATGATAAATGTTTTTAATCACTCTACTTCGGTTATTGACACATTTTCGGAACCAATCCCCTCAGTACGAATTTCGACGATAGGAATCATTGATGTTGAAACTGGTGAAGAAAAAATATTTTTTGACCTTGACTTAGTTCGCGAAAAGAGGTATTATTATGGTATAAACAAAACGAAGCTTGAAACAGACGGGAAATTTTTTACAGAAATTAAGGCCAGAGCCAAGAAGAACCTGGAAGAGAATCTAAAGAAAAATATGAAAGTTTTATATGGCCTATACCCCACAGAATATGAACACGACCTGGGATATATTTTATGTCATACTAACAAAATACAGCTTTACAATTTATGAAAAAGGATTATAATAGATACTAGACATTCGGAAGATTTGCTGGATGTACTATAGGGTAGCCACCCACAATATAGGAGGAAATATATTATGGCTATTAATTTGAAGAAGATGCGCGCCAAGTTGGCCGCAACACAGAATCGCGGAGGCAGCACTTCTGCCTTTTGGCGACCACAGGACGGTGAACAGACAATTAGGATTGTTCCCACAGAAGATGGAGATCCCTTTAAGGAACAGTATTTCCATTATAACGTTGGCAACAACCCGGGATTTTTATGTCCTAAGAAGAATTTTGGAGATCGATGTGCAGTCTGTGATTTTGCTTACAAGCTTTATCAAGAGGGCACTCCCGAGAGCGTCAAGCTGGCTAAGAGTTTCTTTGCTCGCCAACGCTTCTTTTCTCCCGTTCTTGTTCGCGGAGAAGAGGAATCCGGAGTTCGGGTCTGGGGATATGGCAAGATGGCATATGAAAGTTTGCTAAATCTTGTATTGAACCCAGAATATGGCGATATCACCGATACCGAGGCTGGTACCGATTTGATACTCAACTATGGAAAGCCTGCAGGCGCTCAGTTCCCGCAGACTAAGTTGCAGCCTCGTCGCAATCCCTCTGAGCTTTGCGACAATATCACTGAAGAACAGTGTAGCGAACTTCTGGATTCAATTCCAGATTTTGATTCTCTCTTTGAGAGAAAGACCACTGCTGATGTTGAAACGCTGCTTGATGAATATCTTGCTAGCGATGATACAGCAGAGGGCACTTCGTCTGAGACTACTCAGTATAATACAGACAAGGCTGCCACTTCGGTTGATGAAGCGTTCGATCAGCTAATGAGCTAAATTTCCGCTCCCACAGGGAGGCACAGGGTTATCAGGTGCCTCACATTAACAAGAATGGAATTAATACATGAGTAATACTAGTAAAGTAAGAAAAGCGAGAAAGGGAACGAGAGTGAATATTCACTACGTCGGAACATTTGATGATGGTACCGAATTTGATAGTTCCCGTATCCGCGGAGAAGAGCTATCCTTCAAGGTTGGTTCTGGAGAGCTAATTGCCGGATTTGATTCGGCCTTGAAGGGAATGGCTGTCGGAGAAACGAAGACAATTAAGTTGACCCCCGAAGAGGCTTATGGAGAACCCGACGCAGAACTTTTTCACCCTATTCCGCAAACAGCCTTCCCTCCAGATTTTGATTTTGAGGTAGGAGCCATGGTGCAGGGACAAAGCGCCGTGGGAGAGCAAGCCGTCGCGAGAATTGATTCAGTAGGCGAAGACACTGTTGTACTGGATTTTAACCACCCAATGGCGGGGAAGAATTTAAATTTTGAAATTGAGCTTATAAGCTTCAAATAAATATTATTATCCACGGGAGAGGCACAGGGTTATCAGGTGTCTCACTAAACTTATTAGGCAAGACACGTTAGCAAATTAGGCGCGTGTAAGGCCACCATTAATTTAAGGAGGTACAAAATGAGTTTTAATTTTACACATAGATCTTTTAGAGATCTAGTTAGCGAATACAATGATGGTGCATTAACCATCCCCCCACACCAGAGAGAATATGTGTGGGGCACCAAACAAAATTTCATTGATGAATTAATTTTTGACATTTTATGTGGTAAATTCTATGGCATCTTGTTTCTTAACGATGTTAAGGGAACCGACAGCCAAAAGACACCAATTCACGAATCTGAGATAGAGGATGGCCAGCAAAGGTTTTTGACTGGCTATAAGTTTATCGTGGATCAGGTGCATGTTTCGAAGAAGTATTCCAAGATGATATATGATATGTATCGCAAGGATTACTTAGAAGAAATCAACAATACCAACACATCGAGTGAACGTAGCAAGAAGTTGCGAAAAATCGTAGAAGCCTTTGATTCTGGAAAGGCTCCGAATATGTTTTATTTTTCGGATCTGCCAAAGACTGCACAAAGGCAGTTTGAAAGGCACACCGTTGTAACACACGAGCAAGTACTTACAGTTGAAGAAAAGATTAGGTGGTTTTTGAGACTTCAAAACCACATGCCGCTTCAATATGGTGATTTCATCCACACTTTGGGCGACCCTAGCGGTGGGAACGACTTTGCACAGAAGGTTTGTTCACTTTTCTCAATTTCTAGTAATAGCAAAGACCCCCTTAGCAATATTACGAAGTTGAACAACATGAAGCGTGACATGAATTTGTTCGCCGCAAACGTTATCCAATGTTTGTTGGACAGCAGACCTCTACAGGTATATTACGGCAGGGCCGGCCTTTTTATCGTTAACGGCGTCATGGACAATGGAAACGATATTTCAAAAGATAAGAATTTTAATAAGATTTTTAAAAATCTTAAGGATGCGCTTATTGACTTGTATAGTCTGAATAATAGTGGAACGCTAACATTGAGCAAAACTGAAAGATATTCAAAGACCTTTTTCAAGATGCTTCTCGCCCTAGTTGCACTTAAGTGGGATGATACTCAACTGACCAAGTATATTAACGATGTTGGGCTTGAAAGCTTTGTGTATTCAACTAAGGATATTTTCGAAACCGCAAAGAATTATAAGACTAAGCTGAACAGCGCAGAAGGCTTTGAAAAGTCGCAAGTAGTAGATTGGTCTGATTATTATAATATTATGGAGCTTATTGCTGGTCAGCACTCTAAAGCTGAAATTGAGAAGTTTGCAAACAGTGTATTGAAGCTGTTGCAACAGAATTATACGTCTGGAACAAAACTCAAGTTTATTGATAACCACACTGTAGGAAAGAGAGGCGAATAAAAATGAATATAGAAAAAGAAAAAATTATAGAACTGATTAAGATGCAGAATGAAATACTTTTGCTAGCACTGGGGAAAGACACCCCCTTGGAACCAGAAATTGAAAACATTGCTACGGTAACCATGGAAATGGAAGATACGCCTGAAGTATTCGAAGATAGGGAGATATCAGTATCAAAAATTCTAGAAGTTTTTGGATATTCCATTTCTCCCCGATCCACCCGGGTCGTTAATGGCGATATTGATCTCTTTCCAGGTTCTAATGGTCATTTGGTTGTGAGGGAATCGCAACTAGCTACCCATATTGGTGAGAATATGCCGCTAGATCTTTTGGGAAAGCGGTTTTTTGCCCCTCGTGAGCTTTGCGCTCGCTGGAATCGTAAAAAGGGGTCTCTAACGTCGCGACTGCGTAGTATCGCAGCACGTCATCCGGATGCCTTAAGAAAGATAAGGCTTGGTGAGAAGTATCGATTTGAACTGCTCGATGAACGCAGGGCCCTTGAAGCCCTTAATACCATGGAACAGCGCGCCCTCGATATCGCAGAGAGGGGAGACTAAGATGGCCCGGGCAAAGAAAGTTAAGGCTGGCAAGCTATCGATTGATCAGATGCGTCAGCTTATTAATAAGAAAGCTGGCATGACTGTCGCTCATAGTTTAAAAGATGATAATCCAACCGCGGTTAAAGAATGGATCCCAACTGGCTCTCGCTGGCTAGATTCAATTATTTGTCGTGGTTATCGAGCGGGCATACCTGTTGGAAAAATCATTGAGATTGCTGGTCTGGAATCTTCCGGAAAGTCTTTTATGGCTGCACAGGTTGCCGCAAATGCTCAAAAGATGGGAATTGATGTATTTTACTTCGATTCCGAATCTGCGATTGACCCAACTTTTTTAGAACGCACAGGCTGCGATCTTAATAGTCTGCTTTATATTCAAGCAACTTCTGTTGAGTTTGTTTTAGAAACAATTGAAGAGCTGTTGGGTTCCAACGATAACCAGATGCTTTTTATTTGGGATTCGCTGGCACTTACGCCAGCAGTCTCAGATATTGAGGGTGATTTCAATCCCCTCTCATCTATGGCAGTCAAGGCAAGAATTTTGGCAAAAGGTATGTCTAAGCTAACAGTGCCTATAGCCAATTCTAAGAGCACTTTCCTAGTACTCAACCAACTCAAGACGAACATCACCAGAAGTCCCTCACAGGCGCTTGTAGAGCCTTATATGACCCCTGGTGGCAAGGCTATGATCTATGCCTACTCATTGCGAGTGTGGCTTACCGGCAGGAAAGCTAAGGCAAGCTTTATCACGGACGATCAAGGGTTTAGAATCGGATCAGAGGTTAAAGCAACACTTAAGAAAAGTCGATTTGGTACCGAAGGTAGACAATGTAGCTTTAAGATTATGTGGGGTGACGAAATTGGCATTCAGGATGAATTAAGCTGGTTTGAAGCGATTAAGTCTTCTGACCAAATTAAGCAAGCTGGTGCATGGTTTTCGCTGGTTCATGAAGACGGTGAAGAAATTAAATTTCAGGCATCCAAGTGGCTTAACATGCTGAAAGATGAAAAGTTTCGAAATAGGGTTTTGCAATTGATGGAACAGGAAATTGTTATGAGGTTTGACAAACGACAAGGAGAAGCTTCGGAATTTTATAATTTAGATGAAGAAGAAACTTTACAAAATTCTACATCAAGTTTATAATTAGTGTAGAGAGGAAATTTTATGAAGTACTTGACTTCTCTTGGTGTTATATTGGCGTTTTTGACGCTAGCTCCTGTTGCGGCAAACGCATGTGCAACGCATGCCAACCGGTTACCGGTTGAAATATTAAAAAATCACGTTTGCTATCACTTTTCTTATTGCAACAAGCGTCATAATCACGTGAGATATTATCGTGTGCATTTTCATCCTCGCACAAGGTATATCAATACTCGACATAGGAGCCACACTAGACATAACCATAGAGCCCCGAGAAGGTAAAAGTTTCAGTTTTTTCTTGACAGACAGCCCCTATTCTAGTAAACTTAGAATAGGGGCTGTCACTTATAATGTCTAGAAAAGCAAACAAATACATTTCACTAGCAAAGACAATTGCAATGCAATCTAATTATGGAAAATTTAGACACGGTGCAGTTTTGGTTAAGGGCAGTTCAGTAAGAAACGTTTCAAGTAACAAAGATCGATATTGCGGCTTTGGCTGTCGATTTAGAAGGAATGACCAAGGAAACCCGACACTTCACGCAGAGCTTGGTGTAATTCTTGGTTTGGACAGAAGTGTGACGCAAGGCTCAACTGTATATGTCGCCAGGATTAACAACGAGGGCAACGCTCGTATGAGCAAACCGTGTTCTATGTGTGAAGCTGCACTAATACATTGTGGTGTTAAAAAGGTAACATATACAACTTCAAAAGGAACAATTGAGACATTTAAACTTGAGAAAGAGATAGCATGAAAATAATTTTTTTACATGGATTGGAATCCAAACCAGGTGGTGATAAGCCAAAATATTTACAAAGTGCAGGCCATGAAGTTTATGAGCCCGAACTTCCAAATAATGATTTTCAAGAATCGTTATTCGTCGCACAAGCTACTATTGACGACCATATACCCGATGTGATTGTTGGATCCAGCCGCGGCGGTGCAGTGGCGATGGGAATTGACCCCAGAGGCGCCCGCCTAGTTCTAATAGCTCCCGCATGGAACAAATATGGCAACAGCGCTAAAATTGCCAGAAATTCGACCATTTTACACTCAGAAAATGACGATGTTATACCATACGATGACAGTGTATTACTATCAACACTAAACAAGGCTAGGCTAATCAAAACCGGAGAAGATCATCGAATGAATGACAATGATGCACTAGTTGCTATGCTAGCAGCGGTAGAAGGACATGGCAAAACTAAGGATCGGTGATAAAGTAGTACACCGATCCGGAAGAGCCGGCCAGATCGTTTCGACATTAAAAATAGAGAATGAGCTGCTTTATATTATTGAGTGGCGAAAAAAGAAATATATAAATGAATCTGCTGCTGCATGCCGCGGAAAAGAATTAGGACTACTGCATGGCTAAAAGACTACTAGTAATCGATGCTTTGAATATGTATTACAGAGCATATATCGTCAACCCAACTTTATCGACTAATGGTCAGCCAATTGGTGGCATGGTCGGGTTTTTAAAGATTCTTCAAAAACTTTGTCGAGAGACTCATCCGGATGAAATTATTGTATGTTGGGACGGGGAAGGCGGCTCTCGCAAGAGAAAGTTGGTAAATAAGAATTACAAAGCTGGAAGAAACCCGATCAGACTGAATAGAGATATTCGAAACCTAACCGAGAACGAAGAGATTGAAAATAAGGTTTGGCAACAAACAAGACTGGCTGAATATCTGAATAATTTGGCAGTTATCCAGCTTATGCTTGCAGCGGTCGAGGCCGATGATATTATCGCTCAAGTTGTACAAAACCCGCGATATGAAGAATGGCAAAGGGTTATCGTTTCAAGCGATAAAGATTTTTTACAATTATGTGACGGGAATACGGTTTTATTCCGTCCAATTCAAAAAGAGGTATTAAATTCAAATGACATTGTTAAGAAGTATAAGATTCATCCAAACAATTTTGCACTGGCAAGAGCTATCGTTGGCGATAAGTCTGATAATCTACAAGGGGTTGGTGGAGTTGGCCTTGCAACTGTAGCTAAAAGATTTCCGTTTTTAGCGGAGGAAAAGTCATATACAATAACTGAAATTTTAGATCAGTGTGAAAAAGCTGACAGCAATCTAAAAGTTTATGACAGCATTCTGGAAAATGAAGATGTGGTCAAGAGTAACTATAAAATGATGCAATTGTACGCTCCATCAATTTCTGTACAGGGAAAAAGAAAGATAAAGTCCACCATTAAGAATTTTATTCCAGAATTTAATTTAACTCGTACTCGGACAATGATAATTGAAGACGGATTCGCGGAAACCGGTCTTGAAGATTTGTTTTCAACGATGAAAAGAATTGTGGTTGAGAGCAAGAATAAAGACTAATTATACGTATAGGGGTTTCACATATGTCTGATATGAAAGTGTTAATGGAGAATTGGCGTGGCTATCAAGAAGAAATTATAACCGAAGACACCTGGGGCGAGCTAAAAAAGGTTTTAGACACAGTTTTGCTAGCAAAAAAGGGCTCAGAAGTTGCGGGGATAGCTAGTCGACTTCTCGGTGGTAACGCAATTGTAGATTTTATCAGGGCGGCTGGCGGTATTAAAGGCCTTATAAAGAATGTTGGCAAATTACCGGATCAGAAAACTGATAAATTTCCATTTTTAGATATGTTTAACGTTGATGATGAATATTCTAAATTAATTGATGACAGAGTTGAAAATACACTACTTAATCGCCTGTCTGATTTAATATCAAAGCAGTCACCGAATGAACAAATTCCAGCTGGTTGGAATATCAATGACTGGCTTGAAAATGAATTAAAAACAATTTTTAATGACCGAACTGTTGCCGGCTCTGCTGGAACTGATCGCAGCGCTGGTGATTTAAATTTGGGTACCGCTGCAGCTGCTATTGGAAAATCAGGAATAGTCAAGAAAGCAACCATGAGATCTTTGGGTCAAGAATTATCAGAAAATATCGATTTGAGCGAAAAAGTTTTTGCTGACTATGAAGCTCCAAAGAATAAGTGGGTCGACATTCCAACAGGAGATTTTGAATATGACCCAAAAAATGTCGATTTAACGGATGAAATATATGGTCTTATTGATACGGCCTATTCAAAAATAGGAGGCCATTTTGATTTCAAAAAAGCTTCAGATGTACCGGCTGATCATGATGAATGGATAGCCACAGATGTTGATGACGATCCAGACCCTGACGCTGTTCGATTTGGTAAAAAAACTCCCCATGGCGTCAAATTGACTGGTTCTGGACATGATGGCTCTAAAAGTGCGAAAACTGCGTATCTAGAAAAAACTGCAGAATTATTATATGAGCCCGGATATTACGCAGAAATGTCAAAAGCAATTGCACACATCATGATTACGAGATATGGCGTTCCTTTTGTTGGTGATCCAGAAACAGTTCAAAAGGTCCTTGGGTCTAACAAACCAATTAATTGGCTTGGCGATCATCCAGAAGAGAAATATTCAGAATACAATGGCTGGTATACCAGAAGCGTATCCGGCCGCAAAGACGAACTAAAAATAATGCTTGGAAACCCAAACGTATGAGGGCCCTAATTGAAAACTGGCAGAAATACGTACAGGAGGATGTCGATCCTGATGCTATAGACCTTTCCAGTTTCGAAGTTCAGGATGACTTAAACCAAAAGGTATGGGTTGACAATAACGAAAAGATGAATCCCGAAATCGTCAAAAATTTACTTGAAATAGTAGAAGATTTTTGGCAATGGCTTGCAATTCCATGGGTCGACACATTAGATATTGTTTTGACCGGATCGCTGGCAAATTATAACTGGTCGAGGTTTTCGGACATTGATTTACACATTATTGTAGATTACGCCCAAGTTGATGAAAATGAGGATTTGGTACGCGAATACTTAAATGCTAAGCGCGCCCTTTGGAACAGAGAACATCAGATAGAGATTCACGGTTTTGAAGTTGAGCTTTATGTACAAGACAACACGGAACCACATGCATCCACGGGCCTTTATTCAATTATGAGCGATGCGTGGATTTTGCGCCCTTCGCGAAGTGTTGAAGATTTTGACGAATCTCAAATAAGACTCAAAGCAGCCGGCCTAATGGACGAAATAGATCGAATTGAAGATCTTTTTGATGAAGAAGAACATGATTTGGCGATAAGTTCCGTCGAAAGGCTGAAAGACAAAATTCGAAGAATGAGGAAAACCGGGCTAGAAACCGGTGGCGCGTTTTCGGTTGAAAATCTCGCATTTAAAGTTCTGCGCCGCGAAGATTATCTTGCTAAGCTAAACGATATCAAACGAAACGCATATGATAGAAAAATGTCAATTCATCAATAGATGCCTTGACGAAATTCGAAATTTGTAGTATTATCAAGTGTACAGTTTTAAGGAGAATTCGTGAATCTATATGAGACAGATAACTTTTCAAAGTTTGGAAAACATTTCCAAGAAAACTTAACTCAGCTCATTCTGGAAGAGAGGACTTTTTGCGATCAGATGCAAGAAGTACTAGACATAAATTTTTTAGAACTCAAGTACTTACAAGCATTTACAAATAAAATTTTTGCATATCGTGAGAGATATGGTGTACACCCTTCTTATAAAATAATGTACACAATAGTTCGAACGGAATTTGAAGATGAATCCGAGACCACAAAAAAGGCAATTAGAGATTATTTTGTAAGAATCAGCAAGTGCACAACGCCGATACACGATGCCGATTATATCAAAGAGCAGTCACTAGATTTTTGTAGAAAACAAAAGCTGAAAGAGGCGATTGTAAAATCTGTTAAACTTTTGCAAAAGTCTTCCTTTGACGATGTTTCGAAGGTAATTAATGATGCGCTTAAACTTGGCGCCAACAACGATTATGGGTATGACTACGTTAAAGACTTTGAAGAGAGATTTCAAATTAAATCGCGAAGTCCAATCACGACTGGCTGGGACCAGATCGATCTCATATCTAGAAATGGGCTGGGAAAAGGCGAACTTGGCGTTGTTATCTCTCCTACTGGTGCTGGAAAATCCATGGTTCTCGTCCATCTCGGCACCGAGGCTTTGAAAATAGGAAAAACGGTGGTGCACTATACTTTAGAATTGGCAGATGTTTCTATTGCTTCGCGATATGATAGTTGTATTACCAGTATTGATCTTGGTGATTTAATCCCAATGAAAGAGAAAGTGTTTGAAGCGGTAAAAGATATAAAGGGCACTCTAGTCGTAAAAGAATACCCAACCAAGTCTGCCTCAACCAGAACTATTAAAAGCCATCTTGAGAAGCTTAGGCAACGGGGTATGGATATCGATATGGTGATCGTAGACTACGGAGATTTACTTAAGCCGGTTACTGTAACCAGAGAGAAGAGACACGACCTGGAATCTATTTATGAAGAACTGCGAGGCATGGCTCAAGAATTTGAATGTCCGATTTGGACGGCTTCTCAGACAAATCGTTCTGGATTAAACGCCGAAGTCATAACCATGGAGTCGATATCGGAAGCATTTAGTAAATGTTTCGTAGCTGATTTCATATTTTCTGTTTCTCGCACCATCGAGGATAAAAATACCAAAGGCGGCCGGATTTTTATAGCAAAAAATAGAAACGGGCCAGACGGCTTGATATATCCGATTTTTATGGACCCAAGTAACGTTGCAATTGAGGTGTTGGACCCAACTGGAGAAACAATAGGAGAAATTGCGCAAAATTCAGCCAAGGAAGAGGCAAAAACATTAAGAGAAAAGTATAAACAATATCGCAATCAAAAAAAGGGAGATAGTAAAGATGTATGATAGCAAAGAGGTAAGAGAGGCTACGCTCGAATATTTTGGCGGCGATGAACTGGCAACAAACGTTTTTATGACAAAATATTGTCTTAAAGATACAAATGGCGAATTTTTGGAGAAAACGCCAGATGATATGCACAAACGTTTAACAAAAGAGTTTGCCAGAATAGAACAAAAGTTTGGTGGCGAAGCGCTTACTACAGAAGAAATATATGACGCTTTGCATAAATTTAAGCATATTGTCCCTCAAGGGTCTCCTATGATGGGAATTGGAAATAATCATGTTAATGTATCTCTGTCTAATTGTGTTGTTGTTGATAGTCCTCAAGATAACATTTCCTCTATTGTGGATGCTGGTAAAGATCTCGCTAATCTCTTTAAGCGCCGTTGTGGAGTTGGTCTGGACATTTCTAATCTTCGGCCTGAAGGTGCTATTGTTAATAATTCTGCTAGGACTACTACTGGAGCTTGGTCTTTCGCTGATTTCTATTCTTATGTCTGCCGTATGATTGGCCAAAATGGCCGCAGGGGCGCATTAATGATATCGATGGATATTCGCCATCCCGATATTGAGAAATTTGTTGTAATGAAGAAAGATCTCACTAAAGTCACAGGAGCGAATGTTTCAGTGAAAATAAACAATTCTTTCATGTCAGCTGTCGAAAATAAAGAGAAGTTTACTTTGCATTTTCCAATAGGCTCTGACAACCCAACTCACACAAAAGAGATAGAAGCAGAAGAACTCTGGAATACGATTATAAATTCCGCAACAACTACCGCCGAGCCTGGGCTTTTAATGTGGGACAATATAATTAACAATCTTCCGGCACATTCGTATAAAGATAAGGGCTTTGAGACTATAACCACAAACCCATGTGGAGAAATACCACTATCGGCATACGATAGCTGCAGATTAATATCTATTAACCTCAAGCACTTAGTTGACAACCCGTTCGAGAATGATGCAGAATTTAATTTTGTTAAACTAGGAGAAATCGCTCGTATGGGGATGCGGCTATCCGACGATCTTGTTGAACTGGAGATTGAAAAACTAGATCATTTAATTCAAAGCTGTGACACGCCCGATGAAATAAAGCTGTGGACAAGCTTATTAAATGCGTGTATTTCTGGTCGCCGCACCGGCCTGGGTACCCATGGATTAGCAGATGCAATTGCTAGGCTAGGGCTACGGTACGATTCCGACGAAGCGATAAAGGTTATTGAAAAAATTTACGAAACGACTAGGAATGCCGCATATTATGAAAGTGTTAGACTAGCTCAAGAACGAGGCGCCTTTTCTGTATTTGATTGGGAGCTAGAGAAAAACAATCATTATATCCAACGATTGCCAGATCCTCTTAAGAACTTGATTGCGAAGCATGGGAGAAGAAACATTTCAATTCTGACTAATGCGCCAACCGGCTCTGTTTCAATTATGTCTCAGACCAGTTCTGGCTTGGAGCCGGTATTTCGAAACTGGTATATTCGACGTAGAAAACTTTCGCACGACGAACAAGACGTTGAAGCGGATTTTATCGATGATCTGGGAGACAAGTGGTCAGAATATAAGGTTTTTCACCACAACGTACAGGATTGGCTAAATTGGCACCCGTTTGAGGATCCTGACCAACCACCAGATTTTTTTGTGGAATCAAACAGTATCGATTGGACAAGGCGAATTGCAGTTCAAGCAGTAATTCAGAAAAACATCGACCATTCGATTAGTTCAACCATTAATCTACCTTCTGACACCACGCCAGAAGTTGTTGGTGAATTATATTTTCAGGGCTGGAAACTGGGACTGAAGGGGTTAACGGTTTATGTTGATGGATCTCGCAGCGGCGTTTTGGTTACAAAGAAAAGGGGCACGGAAGTGTTTCCACAGCATAAAGCCCCTCGACGACCAATTGAACTTCCTTGCAACATTCACCACACGACGATTCAGGGAGAAAGATGGATAATTATGGTTGGATTAATGGAGGGCAAGCCGTATGAGGTTATGGGAGGCGCCTCGAATTTGATTGAACTACCCAAGAAGTATACAGAAGGCTTGCTGGTTAAACATCCACGAAAGACGATAAATTCAATATATGACCTAAAAATTGGTCGAAATGGCGACAGCATCATTGTCAAAGATTTGGTGAAAGTATTTGATAATCCAGACCACTCAGCATTTACCAGAATGATATCGTTGGGGCTTCGTCACGGTGCTAGCATACAGTATGTTGTTGAACAGATGCAAAAGGATAGAGATTCAGATTTATTTAGTTTTGCCAAATGTGTGTCGAGAGTATTGAAGAACTATATCAAAGACGGCACAAAAGCGTCTGAAAAAACTTGTTCTGAGTGTAAGACCGACGGCCTAATTTATATTGAAGGATGCGTTTCCTGTAAAAACTGTGGATATTCGAAATGTGGTTAGAAAGAGAGATAATATGAAAAAGAGTTTAATTCCAAGAAATCGTCATTTTTTAGTTGAACCTATCGCTGAAGAAAAGATTGAGACTGGTATATTGTTGCCAGAGGACTATAAAGATCCAAAAGAACATACGATTGCGAGACTGGTAGCCTTTGCTCCAGACGCTAAATCTTCTGAGCTTTACGAAGAAGGAGATATTCTAGCTATTAACACCAGCATGATGCAGGCAATTGATTATGAAGATGTGATATATCACCTAGTTCTGGAGAATTACGTCCTTGGCATCATTAAGTAACCATGTTTATCAATTTGATAAACTCGTTATTGGCGGTAGCCTTAGTGCAGTAGTTTATGCGTATTTAAATAATTTACCATTAATAATAAATGTCAATAAGGCGCCCCTCCACACTGATTTTTTTGATAAGGATGTGGATCTCCAAAAGATAAGTTTGCTTAACAGTGAACAGAAAATAACAACACTGGCCGGCAAAAAAGAGGTTGGTGGCGCCAAATTCGAAACGTGGAGATGCATTTTATTTTTTTTATCTCTCGCCGGTCTTTTGCCGCTAGCTGATAAAGTTTATTCGATAAGAATCGAGGAAAACAAGACGTTAAAGATAATAACAAAGAACTCAAGATTGACTAAAATGACCTATAATCAGTTATTAGTTTTTGATGACGAGAACATTAATGGTTTACCAATTCCTTCGCAGACCGCTGATGACAGATTTAGAGTTTTAGACTGGATTGATGTTCGTTCAGGCGCCATGCACGATATTGATTTGATAGAAACCACATCAGATTTTGTCAAGCGTATTTGTTTTTACCCATCCGAAAGAATTGATGGTAAACACAAGAAAAAGGACATTTTAGCAATATCATATCTAACAGAGAAACAACTAAATGATTTTGAGTACTCGGACACAATGGTAAAATTTAAAGTTAAAAAAATAATGAAGGATGCCGGTATCAAGGGTCGAAAAAACGGACGAGATCCTAAAGATCCTAAAAAGCACAAGCATCTTGCAATAAAGGTTGAACCCTCAAAACGCGAGGTAAACAAAGATGGAAAGAATCTATACAATGATACAGATTCTATAAAGTTTATTTATAAGACTGAAGAAGAAATATTAATGGAATACGAAAAGGTAGAAAGAGAAAACTATCTGGAGAAGCTTAAAAGCTACTTATGGAAGCAATAGGAAACAGACATCACGTAGCCGGGATTGTGCCAGTTGCTAGTCAACCTTTAGATTTTGAGTTTGACTGGTCTGATTGCCTGATGCCAATTGCGCCAAACTATACGGCTGTAGAAAAGGCCGTTGTAGAATGTGCTTGGGCCGGCTGCAAAACAATATGGATTATCTGTAATGATGATGTCACCCCGCTGGTTCGACACCGAATTGGCGACTATATACAGGATCCAATATGGCTCGGTCGTAAGTTTGATAGGTTTCCTTCCGCTAGTAGAAAACCAATTTCTATTTTTTATGTCCCAATCCACCCCAAAGATCGTAATAAAAGAGACTGTTTATCTTGGAGTATTGTACATGGGGCCTTGACAGCGTACAAAACATGTTCTATACTTAGTAGATGGGTTGCACCAAAGCGCTATTATGTCAGTTTTCCATATGGCATGTATCCTGTGGAAATTTTGAGAGAACACCGAAGCGCAATACAAGATGAAAAGAATTTTCTTTTGATGCACAATGGCAAAACCGTAAGGGATGGCGAGTATATTGGGTTTACCTTTAATGCCAAGGACTGGCTCGAATTCCGAAGAAATGTGCGCGAGGGTACTGGAATAAAAATGCCAGGATCTGACTATAAAGATAATGAATATTTACCAATACAAAAAAGATTTTCAGCACGCTTTTTTACCCTTGACAGAGTATTTAATTGTGTTAATATAGAAGAGTCTAAGGTTGTTGAACTGCCTTGGCATTACAATATCGATAACTGGGAATCTTATTGCCAGTTTTTAGGATCCGAAGAGAGAAAACAGATTAAGAGACCACATAAGTTAATTTTAAGTTATCGTGAGTTTAATCCTATAGGAGTAGATAATGAGTGAGAGAACTAAGTCATCAATCCCCTTCGTTGGGCTTCATGCACACAGCGTAGCGGGAAGCGTTTTTGACGCTATTGGATATCCGCAAGAACATATGGATTTTGCATATGAGAACGGCATGGATGCGCTAGCATTGACAGATCACGGCAACATGAACGGCTTGGCCTATCAGGTGTTGCATACAAAAAAGATGAAGGAGGAAGGCAAGGACTTTAAGCCGATTTATGGTGTCGAGGCGTATTTTTTGCCCTCAATCGAAGAGTGGCGAAAAGAATATGAAAAGGCGAAATCCGAGAAAAAGAAGCTAAGTGGCGACAGATCAGCAACCACAATTGAAGACGAAGAAGCTTCGAAAAAAGCAATTAAGAGTGTTCTAAATCGCCGTCGTCACCTGATCCTGCTGGCGCAAAATCAAACGGGCCTTAATAATCTTTTTAAGATGATTTCAGAGAGTTTTAGAGCAGAAAACTTTTATCGGTATCCTCGTCTAGATTATAAAATGCTTGAAAAGTATAGCGAAGGCGTGATCGCTTCTTCTGCGTGTCTAGGTGGTGTATATGCTGGAAATTACTGGGAAAATAGAGAAGAGGGCGAAGAGGCAGTACTAGAGGCAATGAGAGAAACCACGCGTCAAATGCAGTCGATATTTGGAGACAGGTGGTACGGAGAATTGCAATGGAACGACGCGCCAGAACAACACGATCTCAATAGATATATCATTCAGATGCAAAAGGAATTTGGCATCAAGTTGATTTCCGCAGCCGATAGTCATTATCCGCGGCCAGAAGCATGGAAGGACAGAGAGCTTTATAAGCGACTGGGCTGGCTTGGAAAGGGTAAACCATCTACGGTAGGGTATCTAAGCGATGTGATTCCGGAAACAGTTGATGAGCTTGGGATGGAACTCTATCCAAAAAATGGTGACCAGATGTGGGAAAGCTACAAAAGGTTTTCAGAAAGATGTGGAGCCGAATATGATGATGAAGTAGTCTTGTCCTCTATTAAGGAAACGTTCGTAATTGCTTATGAACGAATTGAAGAATTCACTCCAGACAACACAGTTAGATTGCCGGATTTTGTCGTTCCAGACGGAATGACAGCAGACCAAGCACTTATAAAGTTGAGCGCCGAGGGAATGAAGAGGTTGTCTCTTTCTGGAAAAGAGATTTATGAAAATCGTTTAAAATCAGAACTTAAGGTCATTAATGACAGAGGGTTCAGCAAATATTTTTTGACAATGAAAGCAATATCCGACAAGGCCAATGACCTTCAATTGACCGGCCCAGGTCGAGGTTCAGCAGCAGGCTCTTTGGTTGCTTATCTCTTAAACATTACCCAAATTGATCCGATTAGATGGGGGCTTCTTTTTGAGAGATTTCTGAGAAAGGATGCAACAGACTATCCAGATATTGATTATGATGTATCAGATCCAATGGTTCTCAAAGAGCTTTTGGTAGAATCATGGGGAGATAACAGAGTTGCACCAATTTCTAATTGGAACACACTCAAGCTGCGGAGCCTAATCAAAGATATCTCAAAGTTCTTCGGGGTTCCCTGGAAGGAAACGAACGAAATAACTAGCAAAATGATGTTCGAAGCCACCGGTCCCGCTAAGCAAGCGCACGGCATTAAGGCCGGCGTATACGTACCGACTTTTGAAGAAGTTATGAAGTATAGTAAGTCTCTACAGGCATACTTGGCCAAGTACCCATTTATTAAAACTCACGTTGAAACTTTGCATGGACAAACTCGATCAGCTTCTCGTCATGCTGGCGGCGTTGTTATTGGAGAGGACTTGGATAGGTGGATGCCGCTCATTAACAGTGGCGGCGTCAGGCAAACTCCGTGGGCAGAAGGCCAGAATGTGCGTCACTTAGAACCAATGGGGTTTATTAAGTTTGACGTTTTAGGTTTGGCCTCTCTTCGGATGATTGATGGTGCAATTAGACATATTTTAAAAAGGCACCACGGGATTGAATCGCCAGGACACGAGGATGTGCAGAAGTTTTATAACGAGGAACTTCATCCTGATAGCGTAGATTTTAATGATCAGAAAGTTTGGAAAAACATATTTCATAAAGGCAAGTGGGCCGGAATATTCCAGTTTACCGAAACTGGTGCACAAGATTTTTGCAAGAGGGCAGCACCAACCAGCCTTATCGACTTGGCCGCTATCACATCGATTTATCGGCCGGGTCCATTAGCAGCAAATGTGCATGAACAGTATATTGATGCCAAGGCTAGCCCAGCCAACATAAGTTATCTTAACGATACTGTTTGTGACATTACGGAAGAAACTTATGGGTTTTTGATTTTCCAAGAGCAGATTGCTTTATTGGCACATCGTTTGGGAAAGAATCTATCTCTCGATGAAGCCAACCTGCTTCGCAAAGTCTTGACGAAAAAGGGCACTGGCAAGGAAGCAGAGGTAAAAAGAAATCTGTACACTAAATTTATTGAGGGCTGTGTTGAAAAGAAGATACGCCGTTCCGAGGCCGAAGGCCTATGGCAAAAATTTGAATACTTCAGTGGATATGGCTTTAACAAGTCTCACGCAGTTTCATATTGTGTTTTGTCTTTTCAGTGTGCATGGCTTCTAAATTATTATCCGGCTGAGTGGATGGCCGCATTTTTGGACAAAGAACCAGAGGGAAGAAAAGAGAAGGCCATTAACATAGCCAAGAAGTTTGGCTTTAATATTGAGCCGCTCAACATTAATACTTCTGGGACAGTGTGGGAGATATCGGCGGACAGCAAAACTTTAATTCAGCCCCTCACTTCAATTAAGGGGCTGGGAAGTGTGGCGATTGAACAGATTATTGAATGTCGTCCATTTCACACAATCGACGAGTTTATTTTCAATGAAAACATTGTCTACAGCAAACTAAACAAAAAGGCTTTAGACGCTCTCATTCGTTCTCAGACACTGAACTCGTTGATGGATGATCGGTTTAGTGGGCTTAAACATTTTTGGGCAGCGGTCGCAGTTGAACGCCCAAAGAATGCTAAGAAATTTAAAGAAGGCATTGAATATTTTAAGGGCGAAGGAGACTTCACGGACGAAGAAAAAATCCAGCACCTAGTTGATTTAACCGGTGTTTTTCCAATAGAGCTTGTCATGAGCGACAAGATTAGGGCCGGCCTAGAAAAGCGATTTATTTCACCTTTAGGGTTGTACGATCCGGCCGATCCGTTGTATAATAGTGATGTACCTGTGTGGTTTATTCCTAGAAAAATTGAGAGGCGACAAACAAAGAATGGAAGCGAATATTTGGTTGTTGAGACAATCGATTCTACAAGCACCGTGACAAGAATTCGATGTTGGGGTGTAAAACGATGGGATGTACTTCGTGCTAATCGTGTGTATATGGCAAAGCTAAATCACGATCCGCAATGGGGATTTTCAACCAGATCAATTAAATACAATTTTGTAATGTTAGGATAATAACATGAATAATAATATGGAAAATTTGTTGGAAACTGTGGGCGGCTATTACCCTCCAACGCAATCCGGATCACTTATCAAGAGACTGCTTCGTCGACCAGATTTAAATCAGTCGGTACTGATTCGCATCGGCAATAGTTTTGAAGACTGGCTAAATAATTTGGCAGATATAGCACCCGGCGTTGATGCAATTACAACCTCTGAATATAAGCAATATATTCATGAAGAGAAGGGTCTTGTACGAAAAGCGCGAGGCAACAAAGATGTTGATATTCTTTTTGCAGTTGGGTACAAACTATACTATCGAGAATGTAAGTGCAATCTGAATTTGGATAGCGAGAAAGCACCCAAAACCGCTGAAAAAGTTCGTGAAATACACTCTTTGCTAGAAAGGCTTTATCCTGAATACGAAGTTGATTCAGCCGTTGTAACAATGAGTTGGGATGGCACCGTTGATAATTTAAGGGGAGTGCGAGTGGAATATATTAATGAATACCTTGCTCTTCTGGGTGACGTTACAACCACAAAGCGAGTTTATGAAGAAACATTGGTAAAACTAGGAAAGGCCGTTATAACGCATGCGCCCAATAATTAAGTGGACAGGTGGCAAAAGGAAAGAAATTTCTTTATTCAAAAAATATTACCCCGATGAATTTGATACATACGTCGAACCTTTCGTTGGAGGCGGTGCCACATACTTTGATTTAGAGCACCAGGGGCGAAATGTCATTTCCGACATGCACGAGGGGCTTATAAATTTTTATAAAAACATCAAGTCTGGCAAGGGTGAAAAGATTTATGAAAAATGTAAAAATCCATGGCATCACCTGTTTCGAAGTAGAAAACAAAAAGAAGATTTAAACTTGCCACCCGGATTTGATACGGCTAGCGAACGTGCCTATTATTATATTCGTGATGAATATCGACCTAGGAATAAAATGGAGGAAGCTTTTCAATTTTATTTTTTGAGAAAGTCTTGTTATAGAGGCATGCTTAGATATGGCCCGGGCGGAAAATTTAATATTCCATATGGACGCTATAAGAAGCTGAATTTCGATGATCTTTTGGACCCGAAATACGAAGAAATACTCAAGAGGACCACAGTTAAAAATTGTTCATTTGAGCAGATGTTTGAAACCTATGGAAAAAAGAAAGATGCTTTCTTTTTCTTAGATCCGCCCTACGATACAAAGTTTAGCAATTATAGAAACGAATTCGGAAAACAAGAACACATATTGTTGGCAGACTATGTCAAGAATTCTAAGAGTAAATGTCTACTCATTATTGGAAGAAGCAAGCTAATCGACAGGCTCTATGATGGAATGATTGTTGATCAGTACGACAAGAAATATGCTTTTAAACTTCACTCAAATAGAGTTGGAGATGAAATCAACAATGTTCATTACGTAATTACGAATTATTAAGGAGAAACAAATGGCAAAGAGAGATGGCGAAAAGGGAAACACGAGAAAAAAGAAAACTTCGATTGGTAGTAGTAAATTTACTAAACATGGTCACCCCGGCCCACATGGGGGAAATAAAAATTATAAGAAAAAATATAGGGGGCAAGGAAAGTGATAGCAGATGTAGTTGTTGACTTACAATATGGTGATTGTGGCAAAGGAAAAGTCACACACCATCTATTAGAAAATAATAATTATACTCATTGTATTCGATACAATGGGGGATGTAACGCGGGACATACAATTTTTCACAAGGGGAAAAGATATGTAACCCATCACATTCCGGCCGGGGTGTTTTTTGGCGTTAAATCAATTATTGGTTCCGGCTGTGTTCTCGATCCAGAAAGATTTTTTAACGAAATTAAAGATTTACAAAATAGCGGTATTGACTGTGAAGAACTAGTTAAAGTTGCAAACAATACTCATATTATTACTGATGCGCACCTATCAGAAGATCAGAAAGATGATTGGCTAGGAACAACAAGACGAGGAAATGGCCCAGCCTATCGAGATAAGTATTCTAGAACAGGATACAGAGCAGAGAGCACCAGAATATTAGATAGCTATTTGGTGGATTTATATGAAGAACTTTACGAAAATGATAAAGAGGAACCTGTTGTACTGTTGGAGGGTGCTCAAGGATTTGGGCTTGATATTGACTGGGGTGATTTTCCTTATGTTACCTCTAGTCATTGCACTACTGCTGGAGCGCTATTAAACGCAATATCCCATAGAGCCATAAGAAGGGTTTGGGGTGTTGCAAAGTGTTATGAGACCTATGTAGGCTCCAAGCGATTCCAACCCAAGGACCAAGATATTTTTAATATGATTAGAGAGGTTGGTAAAGAGTTTGGTGCCACTACCGGAAGACCCAGGCAGTGCAATTGGATGAATATTAATTTGCTTAAGAAAGCAATTACAATTAACGATGTTACCGATCTAGTCATAAACAAAATGGACGTATTAAGGCAAGTTGGTGTGTGGAAAATCCGCCATGATGATGATAATTCAATTGTCACCAAATTACAAAATGAGGCAGAGCTGAAAAAATATTTGACGAAAGTTTTTCCAGATATAAGAATACATTTTTCAGATAACCCGGAGAGAATTTAATATGTTACTTGAATATTTTAGAGTGAGACCAAGCGCTCAGCCGCCAGAACGAGCAAACCCTAGTGATGCAGGGTTGGATTTGTTTTTTAATCCAGAACCAAAAAATATGCTTTTGTTGCCAGAACATGATTCAGTCGTGATCGAACCAGGAGAAAACGCTGTCCTTTCGACGGGATATAGGTTTGGCGTACCACATGGCTACATGCTAGAAATTAAAAATCGTTCCAGTATGGCCGCCAAGCGTTCTTTAATTGTTGGCGCATGCGTTGTAGATTCTGGATACGACGGAGAAATATTTGTAAATCTGCACAATATTGGCAAGACTCCGCAGACAATAAAGCCAGAAGACAAAATTGCACAGGCAGTGCTGGTACCAGTGGTACACTTTAGGGCTGTTGAAACTAATACAGGAGACCTTTACGATTGGTATCCTATTACGATTAGTGATCGTGCCGACGGCGCATTGGGGAGTACAGATGAAACCTGAAACTCCAAATGTAAGAGGCCCCAAACTGTGGAGTAAGGATTCTGGCGCAGTGGGTTTTAAATCAAAATCTACAGAATGGGACACACCACAGGATTTTTATGATCGTTTGGATCGGGACTGGAATTTTACGTTAGATCCGTGTGCAACTCACAGCAGCGCAAAGTGCAAAAAATATTTTACAATCAAAGACGATGGTTTGGCACAAGATTGGGCCGGCCACCATGTTTTTGTCAATCCCCCATATGGGCGAGGAATTGGTGAATGGATCGAGAAGGCTCATGAGGAAAGTAAAAAACACAATACAATTGTTGTAATGCTTATCCCATCTAGAACCGATACTAAGTGGTGGCACAATTACGTAATGAAAGCAAAAGAAATACATTTTCTTAAAGGAAGATTAAAGTTTGGCAGTTCCACTAATGCTGCCCCATTTCCATCGGCAATAGTTGTTTTTCATTCGGATGTTATGTTGCCGGCACCAGCTAGAGGGTTAGTACCCAAGATGTATACAATGGAGAAAAATGAAACGACCAAAGCTTAGAAAAGTCACGGGGAAGAAAAAAGCTCGTAGATTGTTGGAAAAAGAGGTATCAGAAAAAATAAATATGTTTGATAGAATGCCAGAGATGTGTCTTTCGTGTGACGATCCTTTCGACAAAACAAATGAAGAGATGGTTAAAACTTGGACTGTTGTAATTCGAAAAGAAGAAGAGAAAGTTAATCTTTGGTGCCCAACGTGTTGGGATAACGCAAAAAACATATTACAAGATTTTTTGCAGAAGAAGGAAGAAAATGAAGTTCAGCCCGGATAACGTCACATATTACCACCCATCTGATCGTGACGAGAAAGTTAGAGAAACCTTAACCTATGATGATGTGCTTTTGGTGCCTCAGTATTCAAACATCCGAAGTCGATCTGAAATAAATATAGGAAGTGTTCTCAATGGCGCTAGCGGCGTAACTCGGCTATCGCTTCCAATTATTGCTAGCCCAATGGATACCATTTCAGAATCAGAAATGGGGATTGCGATGTGGCAAGAGGGGGGCCTTGCAGTGATACATCGATACAGTAGTATTGAAGAACAGTGCGAGACCGTAGATCAAGTCTTGTTTGCCAGAACCAATGCGGCTGCAGCAATAGGAACTTCTGGAGACTATTTAGATAGAGCAACAGCTTTATATGATGCGGGTGTAAGAATTCTGTGTGTGGATGTAGCCCACGGACATCACGTTTTGATGAAGGAAGCTTTAGAAGACTTGCGTAATGTCTTTTCTGATACTGTTCACATCATAGCGGGCAACGTTGCAACATTGGAGGGTTATAATGACTTGGTCGATTGGGGAGCCGATAGTGTGCGCTGCAATATTGGCGGCGGTTCTATTTGTTCAACTAGGATTCAAACTGGCCATGGTGTTCCGGGGCTTCAAACAATTATTGATTGTGCGAAATCAGACCGGGAAGCGGCCATCATTGCTGACGGAGGAATACGGAACGCTGGTGATATTGTCAAGGCTTTGGCAGCTGGCGCTGACTTCGTTATGCTTGGGTCTTTGCTTGCAGGTACTGATGAAACTCCTGGAGATGTAATTAACACGCGCAAGGGAAAGTTTAAGCCCTATCGGGGCATGGCTAGCCAAGATGCACAGATTGAGTGGAGGGGCAGTACTGCCTCACTGGAGGGGATTGCCACGACAGTGCCATGCAAAGGTCCGGTGGAGGACGTTCTTGAAGAACTCGGCAGGGGCATACGCAGCGGGTTTTCATATTCGGGTGCTAGAACGCTTGGAGAACTTCAGGCTAAGGCAAAGTTTATAAGACAAACCTCTGCTGGTACGAACGAAAGCAAAACACATATTTTGAGTCGATGATGGCAAAGGATTTAAAAAGAATTGTATTTGAAGATACAGATAAGCGGCATGCGGATTTGAAAATACGCTTGGATTATGATGGAATATCCCAAGCGTTATTCTTTAGAAGTTTAATAACTGGATATTTAGAAAAAAACGAGCACGTTATAAAATTCATAGAAGAAGTTCAAGAAAGAAACAATATTCATAGTCAACAAAAACGAATTAAATCAGCGGAACTAAGAGAAAAAGGAAAACAGACAATTAAAAATTTTGGTTTAGACGAAGAAGAGGTCGAAGATATATTTGATTTATTAGAAAAGGAACATCCAGAGTTGTGATAACTAGGTGAATGATGGAAAGAGTATAATGAAATATGTTTTATGGAGCGGTGGGTTTGATTCAACCTACGTGGTTATGAGGCTTCTTTGGGAAGGGCACGAAGTCCAGCCCATATATTTATCTTCTATAGACACCCGCCGATCAGAAACTGTTGAGCTTAATATTATGAAATCTATTACAGACTTTGTTCGAGATAAATATCCTGAATATGGACCCCGCATTAAAGAGTTTATTAAGATGAAGGTTGAAAAGAACAAAGAGGTTGATCAAAAATTAGTGAAGTTGGGCGGTTATGGCGCGAGGCTTCACCTCCCTATGGGAACTCAACAAGCGATGATCGCTCATTTCTGCAGTTATTATCCACACAAACTTTATTACGGTACGCTTATCGGTGATCCACGATATCGACGGCGCCTGGTGCCATCAGCCTATTTGAGGTTTTTGTCATATGATGCTAACAACTGTGGCTTCGTCGACGAGAAAAAATTTAAAAATGAACATGATGAGCTGTGCTCCGTATTTAAGAATTTGAAATTTCCAATAATAAACTTAACAAAGGAAGAAATGTTGGAAGATTCTAAAAATAAGAAATTCGATGACGTTCTCTACAAAACATGGTCTTGTTGGCGCCCTAATCGGAGCAAAAAGCCAGGAAGGCACTGTGGTAGATGTTCGCCGTGCAAACAACGTATAATTTCAGCACAACCATTAATTTAGAAGAAGAAAAAGAAGAAGAAATAATTTAATTTATAGAAAAGGAATACCCAGAATTATGAGAGAATGCGCAAAAAAATGTCACATGGCTAGCGAAGAGTGTAAAAACAAGGATTGCCGATTATGGATTGATTACGGATCGGATCTTAATTGTACGCTAATAGCGGCCAAGAAAAACGGACCAATGACGTTAAGAGAAGTAGCAGAAAGAATTGGCGTCAGCTTTGTTAGAATTAAACAAATTGAAGAAGCCGCCTTGAAAAAGCTGCGTAAAAGAAGTTGAGTTTTTAGTAGCTTTTTCGATATGTTTAGACTATTTACTGTTGAACCATAGTGGTTGTGTTATAAATTCTAGGAGAATAAAAATATGAGTCGCAATAAAAATAAAAAGCCGCTTCTCAATGAAGGAACGGTTCGTCGCTTTATGAAGTTGGCGGAAATTGATTCGCTCAGCGATCCATTTGTTGATGATCTTTATGAAGAAGAGGAAGAAGAGTTGGATCTCGGTGCCGAGGAAATGCCACCCGCAGAACTTGGCGGCGAAGACGAAGCTGACCTTGATATGGGCCCCCCCGAAGGCGAGGGAGAGGTTGATGTTGAAGGCTTGGTTAGTGCAATTGCCGACGCCATTGAGGCCGAAACTGGTGTTTCTGTTTCTGTAGAGGGCGGTGAAGCTGAAGAGGCTGGTTTAGAACCTCCTGCAGACGCTCCAGAGGAGGAACTACCTCCTGCCGAACTCGACATGGGATCCGAACTCGGCCCCGGAGCCGAAGAAGAAGAGGCTCTCCCGCCGGGTGGACGCGGTATGTACGATGAGGGCTTAGAAACCCAAGGCGGTAATAAGCATAAGGGTTCTTCTATGCCTCCAGAAAATCACAAGTTTTCGAAAGCAAAAGCTCCTGCTGGCTCTCTAGCCGAAAATGAAGACGAAGAGGAAGGACTTGAGGAGGCCGATGTAGACGTTGTTGATGACGACGCATTGGTCGCAGAAGTCGCCCGACGCGTTGCCGCTCGACTAGTTAAAGAATCCCGGAAGAGAAAAAACAGAAAATAGAATTTAACAAACACACCCATAATGAAGTAACATTAAACCACGGACAACACCGTGGTTTTTTGTTTTTGGAGAAAACACATTGGAACTTTTTGGTATTGAAGGATTGTATGAAATAGCTTGGTTTCTTGGAGGGGTGATTGCCTGCAGATTTTTGACGAGGCTTTTAAACTACGGCCACGCATTTATATTGGCCAAACTTTTAAACATTCACGCGTTGCAGCTTCTTGGGGCGGTAGCCGAAGACATAGCTTTCATTAAAGAACTGAAGTATTCTACTATGGTAGAATCTGGGTTAGTTAGCGAGAGAGAAATAGATTTAGCCAAGGAAATTGACGAGCGTTCTTTCGAAAGCTGGAAGAAAACTGTGATTAATAATTTCATTGCAGCATGCCCTAACACATTTTTGCCCCTAATTAAGTTTGATAGTTGGGAAGGCGCCATGAAAGAATTAACCAAAATTTATAAAAATACTTGACATCTTGCCCCATTATCGGTAGAATAATACTAAAGGAGGGTGCAGAATGGAAGCTGTCGCTTGGAAATCGTCTAGGGATGAAAGCGGATATAAATATAATATTCAAATTGATAAAATTAAGGGAAAGCGAAACGAAAACAAAATTAGAAAATTGATGGATGGATGGACCATCTATGCAGAAGGATTTAATATTAAGGAAAAAGAAGTTATCTTGGGGTTCTCCAGAAAATTTGAAAGCTCCAGAGACTGGCTAATATGGGCTAAAACTTTTCCTTATCGACTACTAGAGGAAACAAAGAGAGGCACAAAAACTCTAGTCAAAGCCAATAAAAACAACTAATTAATATAATGAGCAAATTTAACAAAATTCTTAGAAGAGTCGAAGACATAGGAGGAGCAGTGTTTGACAGTGGGGACTTTGATTTAAACATAATCGGTATCAGAAGCAAAAATGGCCGGCCGAACGTTTTCGACGACGAACTGTTTTTGATCTACAAAGAAAAGTCTCAGTGGATTCAACGTTCATGGCCGATTACAACAGATCCTGGCACTTATTGGCTAGAACATCCGATGAATCCGGCAGGCTGTGCTGCAGTTGTAGCTGATAAGCAATATCGTGGTGTATGGAAGATCGGACTCCACAGAGGAAAATACACTGCGTTGGTTCAGCGAGGAATGGCGGATATTTCTGTCCATCGCGATGATAATTTAAACAGCAAAGTCGATTATCGGGAAGACAACATACAAACTGGAAATTTTTCTATTAATTGCCATCGTGCCACAACAAGATCCGGCGGCTCAATTAAAGTTGACAAATATTCCGCCGGCTGTCAAGTTTTTGCGAACCCCGCTCATTTCGATCAATTTATGAAAATTTGCAAGAAGCAACGAGATAACAGAGGCTGGGACAGTTTTACATATACTCTATTAAATGAGTGGGACTAATTATAGTATGGCCGGCATTAAAGATATAGAAATATTGGTAGAAAACTATTTCAACACAGTAAATTCAAATTTGTCATTTTCGTCACTACTAGAAATGGTAGGCGAAGTCATGAGAGAACCTTTGCTCGAAGGCAAGGGGAAAGCCGGAAAGAAAATGACTATAACGCTCCCAATCATAAGATTGTCTGAAAAGATGTGGGGCAAGGCCGGATCTAATGATAGAGAAGTCTTAACAAAGTTGCTGGGAGAAGTTATATCCAGCGGGGATTCTTTATCGGGCAAGCTTGTATCTATTAATGACTTTCTTAAGAGAGAACCAGATCCAGAGGCTACAACGAGTGAGGTACTTTCCCATATTATATTTTTGGACACCCTCACAAACATAATGGTACACTTTAATCCCTCTGCTGCTGGATTTACGTTTGAATCATTTTTGTCTGTCTTACTGCAAGGCGAGCAAGTTCCGGCTGGAACCGCCGGGATTCAAGACTTGGTCGACAACGACAAAAATCCGATTAGTCTGAAATTGTTAACTGAGTATCCCGCAGTTGTTGAAGGAAGCTATAAAGATTTAGTATCACACTTTTTGCCAGAGCGCGTCAGAGAGCCGGGTGAAGAAGGCTACGTTGCTAAAGCGGGCGCCAAAGGCGAAATGAAATATATTATTTGTCTAAAAGATTTTAAGGAGAAGCATGTGACCGAAGAGGGCATGCACATGAAAGGATCGATCCATTTCTATGAATTTGATTTTACAGCTAAGACCTTTTTAGAAGCCCTCAAGAGCAAAAAGCATAATAGCAAACTACTACACCTAAGCAAAGATGCCCTTGAGGGCCGAGAAGAGCCAGGAGCAGAAGAAGAGTATATACCAGACTGGTTGATAGACGAGGTTAAATCAAAGCTAACTTTTATAAGCCCCGGCGAAAAGGTCAGTGCTAGAAAATATGTTTCTAAAATTATAGAAGAATTTACACCAGCCGCGGTTAAAGAATTTTTAGATCAGTATGAACCAGTACCAATTGCTTATAAAAAGAAAAATCCCACGCAAGTGCTGAAATACGGCTTGCGCAAAAGGGGCACCGAAGACGATCCTAGTGAATTCAATAGCGCGGCCAAAGAATTGTTAAGAAAAGCCGGTAAGCCTGGTTTTGATGTATTACGAAAAGCCCGCGCCGGCCAAAAAATGCAGAGTGAGGAATTTTATCCACTCGGGTATTCAGTAAGAATATTAGAAGATGCGCTGAAGCAAGAAGGACCAGAAAAATTTTGGAGCCTTATAAGGCAGACTAGCGGTTATCTTGGGCCCGAAGCGGCCGAAGCAACTCAATTCCATATTGACTTCAATTATTACAAAAATTGGAAGATTGGAGAGATTGAACTGGGGCGCTCAGCAATCGATTCAATAGCTGAAAAATATGCCGATAAGTTACAGCAGCGTATATTTGATATTTTTGCACAACTAGAACAGCTAACGGATCAATTAAATTCGTACTTTGTGGCTGGTGAGAAGCCCGCAGGCTTGAAAGCGGCCGACACAGCCGATGAAATTGAGACAGGTACGAGGAAACACGCCGAAGAAGAAAAACTAGAAGAAACGATTTTACAAAATGGCGCGCCTGATGTACAATTATCAGAAGAGCCCCAGTAAACAAGAAAGAAGGTATGTGTGAAGTATTATGACAAAGGCGCCAGCCTAAGCCAAAGGCTATTAGAGGGAATTGATATATTAGCAGACAATGTCGCATCGACCCTAGGCCCGCGTGGCAGAAACGTAATATTAAAACCAAAAGACAGAAATCCAGTTGTTACAAAAGATGGTGTGACCGTCGCAGAATTTATAGAATTGGAAGATCCAATTAAAAATGCCGGCGTGCAAATTTTAAAACAAGCGTCTTCACAAACAAATCTTGTCGCCGGCGATGGAACAACAACCGCAACAGTGTTGGCCCGGGCTATATTGAAAGAGGCACGCAAATATTTAATGGCAGAGGCTTCACCAATAGAACTCAAACGAGGCATTGATAAAGCTGTTAAAGTAATTGTTGAGAATCTCAAAGGCCAGTCCAAATTAGTTTCAACAATTGAGGATATTGAACATATTGCGACAATATCTGCAAATGGGGATAGTGATATCGGAAAATTAATTGCGACAGCAGTCGATCAAGTTGGAAAAGATGGATCGATCACTGTGGAGGAGGCCAAGTCTTTAGATACAAGCCTTGATTTAATAGAGGGGTTTAAACTTGATTCTGGTTATACCGCCGCCGCGTTTGTTACAGATGAGCGTCGAAGTATAATTAAATATGACGATCCTTTATTATTGATAACCGACCATAAAGTTGAAACAATTGAGCAGATGCTTCCAGTTTTAGAAGTTGCTGCTAGGGATGGCCGGCCATTTATAATTATTGCTGAGGTGGTCGAGGGACAGGCGCTAGCAGCGCTCATAATGAATTCTGTTCGCGGCACGATGAAGGTTGCGGCTATTAAAGCTCCGCGCTATGGAGAAGAGAGAAAGAAAATATTAAGCGATCTGGCTTTATCTGTTGGTGCAACTTTTCTTACCAGAGAAGAGGGTACCGATATTCGCAGCGTAACACTTGAACATCTTGGCACCGCAAAGACGATTGAAATTTCTAAGTTTGGAACAATTGTTGTTGGTGGCCGCGGCAATTATGAAAAAATTGAGGAGAGAATTGAAAGCCTTAAAGAGGAGATATCTCAATCAGACCAGGCAAATAACACAGACGGCGGCGCAGGACATTTAGCGGCCCAAGCCCAGGAGCGTATCACAAGACTAGCCAGCGGTGTTGCCATAATTAAAGTCGGCGCAGCCACAGAAATTGAAATGGTCGAGAAGAAACACCGAATCGAAGATGCTCTTGAGGCCGTTCGTGCGGCACAAGAAGAGGGAATGCTTCCAGGGGGAGGCGCTGCCCTGGTGCATGCTGTCAAATCGTTAAAGGTGGAGGTTGATAATGATACCCAACAACTTGGAGTAGAAATTATTAAAAGCGCCGTCAAGGCGCCAATATCACAAATGGCACTAAACGCAGGGCTGAGTCCAGATATTGTTTTAAGTTTGGTAAGCAAAAAAAATAAGCTAAATTTTGGCTATGATTTTGTTAATCAAAAGATGGTAAATATGTATGTTGCTGGAATTATTGATCCTTTGAAAGTTACGAGATCGGCATTACAGAACGCTGCGTCGGTCGCTTCAATATTAATTACAACATCGCATGCAATTGTAGAAGATTGATACTATTTAAGTTATAACGTGTAGGAGAAACGTGCGATGCCGGAAGTAGGTCAGGGTGAAAATGTGGGAATTTCGGTTCAACTAACTGAACTTTCTGGAAAAATAGAACTGCTGCTAGAGAAGCAAGATGAATTAGCCGAGAATGTTGCAAAAATTAAAGAAGCGGTATATAATCCAGATTCGGGGCTTTATGCTCGACTTAGAGAATTAGAACAAAGAGTGGACTTAAGATTAAAAGAAATTGAAAATTGGAAAGCGACATTTACAAAATTTACATGGTTAATCGCAACCACCGTAGCTGGTTTAGGATTGACCACCGTCTGGCGCGCCATTGTTGGATAAAAAAACACAATTAGTGTTGACAAAAACACAATTTACCATTATAATAGAACAGTATAGGAGGTTTTTATGAGAGTTTCTCTAGCCTATTCAGTTGATTTACAAGAGGTGCCGACTGCAGTCGGATCTCTTCTTACTGATGTGGGACAAAAATTAGAACAGGCTGCCAGCGAAGCTGGTAGTTATGAAGGAAATCTTGGAGAGGATGACACACAGAATGCTTTAGCTGTCGTACAGCGCGTCGATGAACTACGTCAACTTCTTGCTAAGCTTGATTTGCGGTTAGCTGATTGCTCCGCAATACTTTCAGGCTACTTGCAGGCAACATTAAATCCGCCGGCACAAAGTACAGCTACACCAAGCGTAGAAGAGCAAGAAACACACGAGGAGACAGAAAATGAGCAAGATCAAACAGTTTCAGAAGGGTGATTTGGTTTATATCCCATCTGAAGTGACACTTTACCAGTTCGATGAAAATGCTGGCATCGAAGACAGAACAGTAATAAGATACAAAAAGACAAAAGCACCCATCCCGGCGCTAATGACGGGTATTAATAAGAGCGGTTATTATCAAGTACTCTACGACGGAGAACAGTGGAGTGCCATGGAAAGAGATTTGTTCGAACTAATCGAGGCCAATCATGGTGGTTAAGCTAGTTGAGGTTTGTCGTATAAATTCAAACCACACTTCTCTGGATAATTCTCTTAAAGGCGAGTTATACACACTAAGAGAGATTTTTGTTAATCCAGAGCACGTTGTGTGTATAAGAGAAGATTTGCAAACACAAAAAAAGCTTGTAGAAGGCTATTTGCCGGATGATCTAGATTCGAGGCAAGAATTTACACGCGTTTATATGAACCGTGGTCAAACCGGACTGGATATCACTGTCATTGGCGCACCAGCCGCAGTGGAGGAAAAGTTGCATGGACAAAAACAATTGCTCCGTGGATGATATAGAACAAATTAAATGTGAATTAATGGATATCCCAAAGTGGAGTTTTGTTGGATCTAGTAAAAAGAGGCGGTACAAAAAGGGCCGTTATCATGGATCAATGTTTTGGGAAGTTTCTGGTTTTGGTGTAAAAAAGTGGGTTGTTGCAACAAATATTAAAGTTGATCACCTCTTATATTTGGAGGCCGGATATACTGAAAAAGAAATTATTGATGGATGTCTAGATTTTTTAAACAAGCCGCCTCCGCGAAAAAAGTATCAACGAAAGAAAACAAATAAGCCTAAGTATGGGGAACTTGAACTTCATTCCTATAAAGTGAAAGAGGGCGAGACTTGTATACAGGCTTTACTCATCGTGAACGATAGAAACAACAGGCACTTTTGGGGTAATGGCCAAAAACTATCCACCAGAAGAAAACGCAATAAAGATTGATTTGTGTACAGATTTTTTGGAAATAAAATGTTTTACATAGATAAACCGTGGGGGCATGAAGAAGTATGGGCCAACAATGAATCTTTTACGGCCAAGAGAATTTACATTGAAGAAGGTCTGAGAACTTCGCGGCACTATCATACAAAGAAAAATAAACATTTTTGGGTTATGATTGGGCCTGTTCTAATTGAGACTGGCCCAGATCATAGCGGCGACACAATTAGAAAAGTAATACTGGAAACTGGAGATTCATACCACATCCCAGCCGGCTTTGTGCACCGAGTTTGTGCAAATTTTGCCGATGAAGTTGAACTTATTGAGGTCAGCAACACAACAGATCCCAACGATATAATACGGCTTGAGGACGATTTTGGAAGAATTCCTGATTTAAATGCTTGACATTATAATCAATATGACTATAATAGTACTATAGTTAAAAGAGCAAAGCCGCTCATACAACAAATAAGGAGATTAACTATGTATCCAGTTATTAGGAGCAATGGCTCCGTAGTCGACGGCCACAACCGTCACACTGCAATGAAGAATTTCTTTGACAATTTCTTCGAAGACGATTGGGGGTTTTCCCCGATTTTGAATGCGTTTTTCAATGACACGCATAAAACCGGAATTAAGACTAACGTTACAACGTCTGACACCGATCATCGAATTGATGTCGTTATTCCGGGCCTAGATAAGAACGACATTGTCGTTGATGTTGGTGATACGACGCTAACTATTTCATATGAAGCCAAGGAAGATAACAACAGTGTTGTTTCTTACCACTCTTTTAAGCGAACTTGGAATCTGCCACAGGATATCAAGGCGTCAGACATTTCTGCCAAGTATGATCAAGGTATACTGTCTATCGTAGTACCGAAGGTCAATACTAAGGCTACTATTTCCCACCGCGTTGAAGTTAAGTAAACAAACTTCGACGGCCTCCCACAAAAGGGCGCCTTCGGGCGCCCTTTTCATTTATATAAAACTAATTAATGTGTTAAGCTGTGTCGAGGTATGTCCATGAATGATTTTATGCCCAAGTGGCAACAATTTCAGAATAAAATTAAAGTTCACAATGATCTAAAAAAGAAGAAGGCAATTCTACAAGAAAAGCTAGAAATTTTAAACGAGATTTCTACAGATGCCGCTGAAAAAATTTATGATTGGATGTCAGACAAGGAAATCACAGACTACGATTTTGATGAGCTTTTCGGTGGCGCCATGCGTATTGCTTTGCCGCTAGAATCAAGTGACGATAAGAACCTCGCGGACATCATTTGGCAGCTTCATCATGAAGGCTGGCAACCAGACAAATCTCAGCAGAAAGAACCGAGCGGCGATGAGCTTGAGATTATGTCGACCATGGGGGTGTCGTATTTGCAGGGCGAGCAATTTCCGATAGAACTGGTTAAGCAAAAGAAAAGGCGCCTAGAAACTGGTGAAGAATATGAAGAGAACGAGGTTATCGCAAAGTTGAACCTCAAGAAAACTACAACAAAGGTAATCCCCAAGGGCCCAAAGGCCGGCCAGGAAATTCAAAAAACAGAACAAACAACAATATCTAGGGCTATTAATAAGTCAAAAGATATTGAACCCCGCCTGAAAGAGTGGTGGCAGAAGAAACAAACTTTTTATACTAAAGAGCAGAACTGGAGGCAGGTTGCCAGAGTTTTTAGCAACGCGGCCTACGAACGTGAGCCTGTTGGAGACATGTCAGTTATTATCTCGCGGCACCCGATTGATGTGCTTCGCATGAGTGATATTGACTCCATTAGCTCTTGTCATTCTGAAGGTAGCAGCCACTTTAAGTGTGCCGTCGCAGAAGCAAAAGGTCATGGTCCGATTGCCTACCTCGTCGCGACCAATGACTTGGAGAATTTTTTGACAGACGCACCATACGGTTATGATGCAGATGTTGCAGACACCATCACGACGAAAGACATTTCGGATTTTGACGACAAAGAAATTTTTAGAGACTCACGACGCGGAGTCGAGGGCATTGGTGCCACTCAGCGGGTCCGACTAAGAAAATTTGAAGACACTGACAGCGGTGTTGTCTTCGTAGCACCAGAAAGCAGAACCTACGGCAGAAAGATTCCAGGCTTTGTCAGCTTTGTTCGCGAGTGGGCTGCCGAAAATCAGAAGAAGTATTTTGTAGCGAATGATGATGGAGATCTCGTAGCGCCGGAGTTTACGGATCTGTACCGTCACGGCGGTTCCTACGGTGATACCAGAGATGGCGAAGCGCTCAACAAGTTTTTTGAGAAGATGGGAGTCGATGCAGACTACTACGACGGTTCAGACGTTAACGGCCCCGATGAGGAAGAAGACGAGGGTCTTTGGGATGAGTACGAGCAGCGTGTCGAGGAACTTACAGATTATGCCAACAACAACCTGAAGCATGCTTCCGTCTATGCCGAGGTGGATGAGGTGGATGCTGGGGAACCATATGTTATGATGAGCGCAACATACGGTGTCGAATTTCCAGATAGCATGTTTGAAGACGAACATCCCGGTTTTGATGATTGGCAAACTACCGTCCAAATCAAAGATACCATAGAAAGTATAATTGATGATATGAATTTGTACATTCATTTCGAGGATATGAATATTAATCACTGGGGATCCACCGTGAGTTTTAACTTTGATATCCCTCGCGACGATTACGGTGGAACGCCCGACGATCTAGAACAATTTATTGACTGGATCGAGAGAGAATATGATGGCGAACATGAAGATATCGTAGAGGCAGTCCGCAAGGCATTGGTTAAGCTAGAATATATATCGCCCCAACCCTTTGATGTCAAGGCGGCGCAGCTAGAAGAAGAAGAGCCAGAGTATGAACACTGGGACTACGATGTAGAGAGCCGTAGCATCATATTTAATACCGGCTATTCGCCGCGACTTAAGTTGGCACAGACAAACCAAAGAGTTCACTCAGAATTAAAGTATCCTATCCAGGACTATAATCCTCGCACCTCTTGGTCACCGAGCTTTTATAAGAACATGACAAAGGAGCTTCAGAAACTTGAAGCCGCAGCGCAGGAATACGCACACAAGCAGCTAACCCTCCCCGGCGTTGAAATGGCTGCAGCCGATAAAGTTTTGAGCCTGCCACTGCTAACGAAGAGAAAGAGTAAGACTGGCAAATTCGAAGCAATCCTCACTATATCTTTGCCGGAAAGATTCGACGCTAGCACCTCAGAGATGTGGCTGCTCCTGCGGATGGAGCTTGATATTACTCCAGAGGCAACAGATGTGCAAATCCAGGCTGTATCAAAGTTTGTTGAATATGTCGACAAGCACATGGATGATGTTTTCGCAGCAGCAAGAAGAGCTATGAAGCCGCTGATGGACGAGACGAAAGTCAGGAGAGAGCTTGAAGCTAAACTTCCCACAAGAGAAGAAATATCAAAGCACCTAAAAGAAATGCCTATCGACGATCTGATTGACTTTGCTAAGGGCTTCGTTGCAGCCGGTCTTTGGGACGAGAGGGTTACAAGGATCGTACACTGGCGAGGAGAGCTTAAAAAGAGCGCTGAGATAGTCTCAAAAGAGGCAGCGGGCATGCTCAGTTTCACTCCCGACTCGCCGCGGGCTCAAGCTGCCGAGAGACTTAAAAATTTGGGAGAAGAGATCGCCAAAATTGCAGACGCACCTGTCTCCGAAATGATAGAATTGTCAAACGCTATGTATACCGAAGCTCCGAATAGGTGGCACTTCGGTCGGTTTCACGATCTTGGCATAGATCCGAAACATCAATTTGAGACCCTGACGATATTTACGAAAGATTTTATTGACTTAGACCTCAGTGGCGCGGCTGTGAGAGTCCACCAGCGATTTATGTTTGCAGCAGGCTTGGAAAAATACTGGTACGATGCGCAGACTGATCGCACCGTTGCCATTGAGGACCAAGACCGCAGTAGTCTCGACCCTGCGCAGATCATGAGTACGAAGCCGTCAACTATAAAGCCACCGGCATGGTATACTGATGTGTTTAACGTGATAGGCCTGAAGGAACACAGGCGAGCCATACCCGAGAAGGTATTGAGAGAGGCAATTAGACGAGCAGTACTGAAGAGCCTGAACGCATGACATTTCACGACGCATGGAAAAAATTTAGGGATGAGCCCACGCTCCTCCGCGAGATAGACGAGGAAGAATTTGAGCATATCGCTGACTTCTTGACAGACATGAAGGAAGATGATCTTCCGTTCGAACACCTATTCGGGTCAAGCATGCGAGTTTTAATTCCATTTGACAAGAAGTTAATGCCTCGCCGCCTCCAGGACTTTGCCAACCGCATGACATACAGACCCAACCAGCCCGGTTCCTGGGAGATTGACTTCGACACCGGAATGATGAGACGAGAAATCTGGAGCAACCCCGGCATGACGGAAGAAGATCGCCCAATTTGGATGCCCGTGCCGCTTAATAAGAGCTTTGAGAAGGCGAACAAAGAACATCGAGCAAAGCTTGAAAAAGAAGGCTGGAAGTTTAAAACCCAGCAAATGAAGATCGGTAAGTTCCTGACAAAATATAAGAGGCTCAAGGAGAAAGCAGAAAAAGCCAAGTGGACGCCAAAGCCCGGCACTAACGCGATTGATTACGACGCAGCCGAGAAGGCCGAGGGCGAAGTGTATGACTTTGCCGGGTCATATTTTGGGTCCGGAGTTGGCACTGCACACGCACAAGAGATGCTAGACACCTGGGGGCAATCCGGGGGTAAGTCAAAGCCTTTGGCAATTGTTCTCTCGCGACATCCGATAGACATACTCAGAATGTCGGACTATGAACATATCCAGTCCTGTCACTCTCCAACGTCCAGGGGTGGTGGAGAATACTATGCCTGTGCGGTGACAGAGGCTCACGGTCACGGAGCTATAGCCTACCTCGTCAATCTAGTACAGTTGGGTGAATTTGTTGAGGGCCCGCTAGGAGGTGGGAAGTTTTCTGAGTGGGACGATGAAGAGCTTTTTGCAGACAAAAGAAGAGGCGTTGAAGGCATAGAGCCAATCGCGAGAGTTAGGATCCGGAAGTTTGTATATCCAAAGAAAGGGTCTCTCAGTCGCAATACACGCGAGTGGGCTGGTCAACTGGCTGTCCCAGAGGAAAGAGTATATGGACCGGACATCGGTGGATTCCGAGATGAGATTAGGGATTGGTTGAAGACAAAGCAGGAAGACAAGATGAAGGACTTACCGCGCACTGGTGATGGTACTGTCATTTTGCTTGACGACTTCTCGCTCGTTGGGGGCACGTACACCGACACTCCGCTTGATAGCCTATTTAAAAGGTGGCTGCCGGATCTGAAATTTGATGGGCACCCGAGAACTTATCACGAGCCAGAGGAAGAAGTTAAATCTAGAATCGGTATGAACACCGTATCGGAATTTGAGCAAGCCATACAGGGGCTTCAAAATGACTATCGCCCGACGTTCAAGGTTAATGACTTTAGAAGGATTCTCGTAGCTGCCAATGCAGAAGACGACGGCGCCGGATCAGCTTATATTGATGTGAACGCTTCGATGCAATTTCTCTATCCCCTAGATGAGTTTAAACAATTACCACACAACGCTTATCCCGCTATGGAATATTTGGGCACTCACTTTAGTGACATGGGGATTAATCTGTTTGAAGAGGGGCGATCTTATATAAGAAAAGAGGGAGAAAATGTTGTAATCGAGATGGAGTTCGATAAGGAAAACTTAATGTCTGCCGACAATGGCTTTACTGTAACCGGCTACCTCACCAGCCCAGATGAATATGAAGAACTGTTGTCGATGATGCAGGACCAACTCATTTCGGCGTACCTAGCTTACCATGCCGAGATCAAGACATATCTCCGCCGCGAAGGGATCATGGATGGCGGCGCTATACTTAACTTAGCTCAAGATGTTGGGACTGACGAATTTAGAACTACTGGCTGGGAAGTTGCAACCGATGATGAATACATGCCCGGTCACGTTAATGCAAAGTTGGAGGGACTAAAGGTCCCGCCGATCCCAGAGAACCGCTACCGCGAATTTAAAATTAGACTCCGAGAGGAAATAATTGAGGCCGCCCTTGATTCCGGTTCAGAATATATGGAGTATGCTAAAGTGGGTGGGCCCTCCTACCCGAATACGTGGATCCAGGACACTGAAGATTCCACAGGAGGATCAAGCGCCATCAAGTCAGGAGAGTTTGAGCTTGAGTTTGAAGTTACTGGTGACGACCCTGACGATGTTGTTAATACAATGCTCGCAGTTGTTCTTACTGTCAGCCCCAAGGCTGTACAGGCCATGGCGATCCGAGTTGCTGAAGAAGTGTTGAGCGACAGCGAGAAAGATGCGTGGGGAAGAAAGCGCAGAAGCTTGCAAGAAAACATACAAAATAATTGGAGAGATTTTATTAACTCATGAAACGACTTTTCGAAAACTGGCACCATTTTATAAATGAGCAAGAGGAAGAGAAAACTAAACTTGCGAAGATAGCCATATTTGATTCCCAGAATAAAACTTTAATTCTTAGGCGCGCCAAAGGCACCAGTTGGATGCCGGGAAAATGGAGTTTGGTCGGCGGCCACGTTGAAGAGGGCGAGACAGCGGAAGAAGGCATGAGGCGAGAAACAAAAGAAGAAACTAGCCTAGACCTTGGGAGTGTGGGCTTGGTATCGGTAGAGACAATTCAAATGGAGGGCAAAGACGATTTGGCCGATATTCATTTTTATGCCACAAGAGAGTTTACAGGAGACGTAACACTAGATTATGAAAATGACGACTTTGCGTGGGTTGCGATGGAAGAAATAGAACAATATGATAGTGTTCCCGGCCTTAGGAGTTCTTTGCAAAAGGCGCTTGAGTGGCTTGACAGCCACGAATCTCCAGGCCAAAGAGCAGGAATGGGATGGAGTAACTGATGTCAAAAAAAAGGAGTTATTTAGGCGATGCAAAATATCTTCTCGTATTGCTAACAGCAATTGTTAAGAAGGAGGGGGGAGAACTTATACTTTCTCAAGATGAGCTAACCGCTGTTGTAGCAAATGATTTAATTACAATGATGGCAGATGTTAAAACTAAAAATATAGTTTTGCGCGTGAACTATTTAACCGATCCCGGCGCCGGCGAATATGAAAACTAATGAAACTTCTATTTGAAAACTGGAGAAAGTATATGCTTAAAGAAGCATATATCTTGAACGATGACTTTTTTGAGTCCTCGATTGAATCGCTATTTGAAATGCTCAAGGCTTTTGGTGATAGTACTTGGATATTCTTTGACACGGAAACCACAGGCTTTAAGCCGGATACTGCGCAGATAACAGAGATTGGTGCAGTATCTGCACACCCAGACAACTGGCAGTTTACTGAGGTTGAGGCTGAGCGAGGGCTGTTCTACGACAAAATAAAGTTAACTCCGGAAACTTTAGCGGGTTATAAAGAACCACCGCCAGAGGGCAAGGATCCAAAATTCCCTTTAAAATTAACACGTTACGGCATGCCAAGTGATGAATACCGAGAGAAGTACCCCAAAGGAATGCCCGAGGAAATTGATGTCATAAAGGAATTCATCTCATATATCGAGAGCCAGCCCAACCCAATATTGGTTGCACAGAATGCCAGATTTGATATAGACTTCGTTCAGGGCAGAGCAGATCTCTATGGGTTAAAAGCCAATCTTCGAAGCTATCCGATCTTCGACACCATGATGTTGATTAAGCTGTGGCACCACCCCCTAATTAAGGCTCTAGCTAAAGAGGGAGACGAAAGAGCACAAAGAATTTTGCAAGCACTATCCAGGAAGGGCGAATATGGCGAATATACATCAGCATCAATGGGCCCAGTAGCCGCGGCGTATGAAGTTAGTACGGACGAGTGGCATAACGCGTTAGCCGACGTAAGAATGATGATGGCAATGACAAAAGAAATATTTATGACCCTTCAGCAGTCGTCAGCAACTGACATATCAGAACCTCAAAGCCGAGTCGCTATTGGCTTGCGCAAAAAAAGATCGGGATATCACAGGAGTGACAAGTGAAACTCCTACTTGAAAACTGGCGGAAGTATATAACAGAAGGAGAAGCGGAGCATTTCCCGTGGCTTAAAGAATTCCAAGCAACCGATGACTTAAAAGAAATCCAAGCCATCGTGGAATCTGATCGTTTCAAAAAGATCGGAGGTGGCTCTTTTCGCAAAGTATATGAGCCCGTTGGAGACCCTGAATATGTCATCAAAGTTATTCATGACCCTGACGACTATAAAATGCAGATGAACAAGGACGACTTTGAGACAGCAAAACGTTACCCATTCATTTTTCCAAAGGCATATGCACATTCCGATGATTTTTCTTGGATTGTGATGGAAAACACGCCTCCAATCACTTGGCCAAGTCAAATGCAGAGGGTTCTAGATAAATCTTTTCCCAAAGAGCAGGAGGCTTTATTAAAAGTCGCCGATGAACTGCAGTTTAACCCGGCAGACCCCTTTCACGTCATGAAGATGATTATGGCATCTTTTCGCGACGATAGACCGATTAACGAAGTCGCCTCGGCCGCTACCTGGGCTGCCCGGGCAGAGGTGCTTCAACAAGTCCTCCCCCCTGTTGCAGGACGAGCTTACCAAGAACTAAGCAAAGCAATGCACGAATTTGAGATTGATAAGTTTGAACTGGACAAAGGCAATATTGGATTTGACAAGGGCGGTAACTTCAAGATTATTGACTCCTCAGTATTTAGTTCTGATCCGGGGGATGGTGGCTGGTGAAACTCCTACTTGAAAACTGGCGGAAGTATCTGAACGAAGAGATTCAATTCAAAGGTATATTAAAACTTACTCCACCGCCAGAAGTTATTGAAGACCTCCATCGGCTGATGAAAACGCTGCCAGAAGAAGCAGTACCGATGGAAGATAAGAACCTACACGTCACACTTGCTCACCAGAGCGTGTTAAGGCCCCATAGGAGCCATTTTAAGGGACTTTTGCAAGCTGGTCAACTCCCAGAACCCCCCGATATTAGGATACAAAGTGGATGGTCTGAGCGGGCCGACGACGAATTAGGGAGAAAGTCGTGGGTTGTTGTCTTAGAGAACCAAGATGAGATGCGATTTTATATCAATCAAATTATGGAGATGGTTGGGGGAGAGCCAGATCCCGAGCCCAATCGCGTATTTCATATTTCTCTTGCAAACTTAACTGGCAACCCGGGAGATTCAGTGCGATGAAGCTCTTAATTGAAGCCATCGATCCTGCAACGGTTGAGGAAATTCAATCAACACTGGCAGCTGCCGGAGCAGAAACTTATATTGTTGGCGGTGCCGTCCGCGATGAGATCATGCCTGATACGCCCGCATCAAAAGACGTTGATTTTTTGGTCCGAGGCATGCCGTTAGATGAATTGATTGTAACACTAAAACCTATGGGTAAGGTTTTGCCGATAGGCGCAGCTTTTGGCACAGTCACGGCAATTATTGACGGAGAAAGCTTTGACTTTGCGCTACCCAGAAAAGAAGAGAGCACTGGCTTCGGGCACAAGGACTTCAATATTGTTACCGACCCTATGGCGCCCATTGAAGATGACTTAGGTCGCAGAGATTTTACCATGAACGCTCTGGCAAAAGATACAAATGGCAGAATAGTCGATTTGTTCGGAGGAGTTCAAGATATCCAAAATAAAGTTATTAAAGCCGTGGGCAATCCAATGGAAAGGTTTAAGGAGGACCCTCTGCGAATCCTTAGAGCAATTCAATTTGCAGTTAGATTCGGATTTGATATTGAGCCCGAGACAGCTATGGCGATGGAAAGATATGCGGAGAATCTAGATTTAGTTGCTCGCGAGCGAATTCTGGCTGAGTTAACGAAGGCTTGGACCAAGGGCTTAGCTGACTCGGACCACCTCGTTGATTTATTAAAAGGTACTGGTGTCGGAGAAACATTGTTTGGACCCTCATTCCGCCCAATCCCAATTAAACTTGATCAGAGCACAGATGAGGAACTCGTACTGGGCAACTTTATTTCTTTTTTCCTTCGCGGTGGTGATATAGAACGACTGCCCTTATCTAGAGAAATGAAACTGTATCTTCAACTAGCTCAAGACGCAATATCTGGAGCACCACCAACACAGTATGCAGCCAATCATCGGGAGAAGCTTCCGTTCATAATTAAAGTTCTCAACTCCGCCGGATTCACCGAAGAAGCAGCCAGGGCCGACAAAGCTTTAAGTCTTCCCCTTAATGCTAAAGAGTTGGATATAACTGGTCAGGATATAATGAGCTTGGGTTATCGAGGTCCGGAAGTTGGCGAAATTCTTGACTATTTATTAACAGCGGTCCACGGCGGCAAAATCCAAAATAATTTCGATGATCTTAGGGTATACCTCCGGGCCTAAAGGGAGATTCTGTGTGATGAAAATGCGAGAGCTTTTAACAACCCACCTTAGCGAAGTTAAGGAGGGCTACTGGGAACACTTTAAAGTTGCCTTGTTGGTTGCAATTAAACTTCAGGTCTCATCCTGGGCTCAATTGATCCACGGCGCCTTGCCTTTTTTTAAACCACCGTTGGGTTCGGATATATGCTCACTTATTGACTACTTAGAAGAGAGAACACCTCAGAACAGGAAGGATTGTAATGAAGATACTATTTGAAAATTGGCGAAGATACCAAAAAGATGTTCGAGGTGAAAACTTTAATTTAACCGAAGAGCGACTTGACGAAGTATTTGGTTTGCCTCGCGGATCTTGGTCAATGAAAGATCCAGAAGAAGGGGAAGCTTCAGAATACAAAGAGAAAGCCGACGAGGCGTGGAGCTACCTCCAAAAATATACCAATGAGATACATGCCGCAGCCAGAAAACAAGGCATCGAGCCGGAAATGCTAATAGGAATTCTGATGGATGAGTACATAAGAATGTATCCTAGAGCACTAGGAGATTTATTAGGTTACATAGGTCTTAAAAATACATCAATGGGAATTGGACAGGTTAAAGGAGAAACCGCCAAAAAAATATCCGAGAAAGGACTTTATGTACCAGACGGCTATTCTCCTGATATGAGCATGGGTGAATTGCAAAGACTTATCGCTGATGATGATGAAATAGGCATTAATTATGCCGCCGCCTATATTCGTTATGTAAAAGATTTATGGGGCGAAGATGTTTGGGCCGCTGTGCCAAAAGAAGAGAAGAATGCCATTTTATTGACGCTATATTCTCATCCTGGTGGTGAGAAACCAAGGCGCCCCGGCTCAGAAGAATGGCAAGCCAGAGGCCGACCCAAACCGTCAGAAAGAGGGACAAAGGCTGCTTCTGCGGGGCGTTCGGTGGCACAGCGATTGAGACACGATGTGGAGGAATAAATGAAACTCCTACTTGAAAACTGGCGGAAGTATATAACAGAAGATTGGCGCGATACATCGTGGGAAACTGACGATGAAAAAGTTACAATCGGAGATGTGGTTGATTATCTAGGAGATGAGACTGTTGATGTTAATGTTTTAGAACTCTCGCAACAATTGCCGCCTTTGCCAACACGCGGAGCAGAAAGAGTAGCAGCCGCAAGTTTAGAGTATCCAGTTATCGTTGTAAAGAGCGGAGGACAATACCGATTTGTTCTAGATGGAAATCATCGTCTTCAAAAAGCGATAGATCAAAAGGTCGAGAGTATAAAAGCAAAAATCTTGGATCTAGATAATCCAGAAACTCCAGAAGTGTTTAAGAGAATGTTTGGAGGTGCAGGATGAAACTAATACTTGAAAATTGGCGGAAGTATTTGAATGAAGCTGAAGGCGAATTTCAAATATTTTGCGATATGGATGGTGTGTTGGCAGACTTTGTTACGCCCGTGCTAGAAGTAATAAACAAAGACCTTAAAGACATGTCAATTCCAGACAGAAAGCCAACTGGCGGCATGACAAGAATGGGTAAGTTAAGAAAAGCATTAAAAGAAGCCGGGGTTGACGAAATCACGTTGACACACATAGGTAAGAGCGAAGGAAAAATTAGGCATGCCATAAGCTACATGATAAAACGTGTTGGCGACGATGAAAAGTTTTGGGCGAATCTGCCAAAGATGCCGGATGCAGATCGACTGTGGGAATTTATTAAGCCGTACAACCCCATACTTCTTACAACTCCGCAGCAACCCGGCTCAGAAGAAGGAAAAAGAGTTTGGGCGGAAAAACATTTAGGGATAACCCCAAATAAAGTTTTTATGGCGCCAAACCCTCCCGGCAAGAGTGGCTGGGCCAAGCCCAATGCAATTTTGATTGACGATTTCTATCAGACAAACATTGTTCCATGGAGACAAGCCGGCGGAATCGGAATATATCACAAAAATGCCGACGACACCATCAGAAAGCTAAAAGGCTTCGGATTCAACAAAAATAAAAAAGACTAAAAGTCAAAATTCTGAAAATTTTTGATTTTTATGGTATAATATCACAATTTTTTTACCGATTATCGGAAAACAACTTATAACCGCATAGTTACTAAGGAGAGGGTGCCTGTAGTGGAGGGCCGCGTGTGTTATTTAGGAGAGGTTGGATAATAGGATCAGTTTTAAGTATATGGCTTAGTTTTTTCATATACGCAGAAGCTGGTAACACTTTTATACAAAAGGATTGGCAAGATAGCCTGCCTATATCTTTAACCAAAGATAACCCAGAAGAGCCCAAAACACATACAGGCGCCCCTAGGGCACTAGACCTTTCTAGAACCTCCGCTGTCAAAGTGGAGAGACCGGATGAAGACGGGTATGGCTCTGGTGCATACATGAAAATGTATGGTTACCACGTTGTAATAACTGCCGCTCACGTTGTCGACAATTTTTCAAATGTTTTAATACACGGTCGCGACGGTGAAATAGTACTTGGCAGAGTTCTAATCAAAAGTCTAATAGACGATTATGCGATAATCCAGGTGCCACAACTTAAAACTCGCAAGCCTATAAATTATCGTCCACAAAAAGAACATGATCTTGTTGGAACAGATGTTGTCTATTCTGGCTATCCTAACAAATATGATTTGCTGACGATAACTGGCAGAGTTGCCGGGGCTGTGGGGCAAGATGATCGGCTTATCGTTCATAGCTACGGATGGATGGGGGCTTCAGGTTCTGGCCTTTTTGATTACGCTGGTCGTTTCGTTGGAATAGTGGTCGCAGTTGATGTCGCAAGCTTTGACTATTATTCGCCACAAATTGTAGAAGATCTTATTTGGGTTGTTCCTTCGTGGAAACTAGACGAGGAAATGATTAAGGTGCGATTGAAATTATCTGACAAGGAACAGTGGCCCAAGATGAAACAAATTCCAGGCGCACCCTCGCCAAGAAGGGGAGGTTTACCAGACTGATGCGCCGCGTCCTTCCGATACTCCTTATGTTGATGCTGGCGAGTTGTATTGAGGGGGATTATGCACTTTATAGCCTGCATGAACCTGAGACCGTATATGTCGAAGTCCCGGTCGAAGTTGAAGTAATAGTCGAAGTCGAAGTCCCGGTCGAAGTTGAAGTCGAAGTTGAAGTAGAGGTACCAGTTCCCGGCAACGGCGGTGATGTATGGATTGACTCTTTTGAGCAACCTTACACGGTTAACGGGGTTGATATCATTTGGCTTATAGATCAATCGGGGTCTATGAATCAACATGCACAATCAGTTGTAAATGGAATTGAGGCAATGATGTTGGCTCTTCCTCCGACTGGCTGGCGCTTAGGCATTAGCACAACAGCGTGGCAAAACTCTGCAAGCATACAAGAGTTCCCTCTTATCCCAGGAGCTACAGTTCAGG
>Ga0209756_1000007_pt1 | contig 210568 bp, 204 predicted proteins | sample ETNvirenome_6_85_FD_184071 | JGI IMG/M metagenome (GOLD analysis project Ga0209756, IMG submission 184071) | Marine viral communities from the Pacific Ocean - ETNP_6_85 (SPAdes) (version 3) | ecosystem: Environmental > Aquatic > Marine > Oceanic | place: Pacific Ocean | collected 2013-06-19 | reverse complement strand
ATAATGATTTAATCTCGTTTTGTTCTATGTAAGATATTTATTAATAAACATTAAAAACTATGGGATGTAAAGTAGGAGAAAGTATAATAACTTGGGACAGTACCAAATACACTACAGATATAATGTCGCGTGAAATTTATAATTATCTTTGTGATAAAAGAAATAGACCACGAACTTACTTTGAAAATGAGGTTAAAAGTCTAATAGAAAAAGGACCCCTAACCGAAGAAGAGTTAAAATACTTTAAATGTGGTTGTCTTAACCAATCAGAAATTAAGGGTGAGTGTAGATTAGGTGCGTGTATAGTGATAAGAAATGGTGGTTGGTCCGTAAGTATTAATGTTCCACCGAACACAGGCTAAGACAATTTATTGTCCTTACCCTTAAGCATTGAAATTTATTTATTAGACCATTTATCTATATGGTCCTGAGCAGGCCAACCAAGTAAAGATTTACACTCTTTACAAACCCACCTAACACCTTCTTTAGAATTAACAAATTTAACCTCTTTTTGTAGGTGAGTACAAGTATCTTGAATTTTTTTTAATTCACGTTGAAACTCCGATATTCTATTTATTAGTTTGTCAGCTTTTCCCATAACCTTAACGGTTTTTAGTTAAATCCCTATAAGCAAATATCATACAAAGTAGCAAATACCCAGATAATACCCACCCCCAATTATTGGCCAGTCAATCTAATATAACCATCTATCAGTTTTGACTTTTATTATAATTAACCCAATCTAGTAAGAAACCAGAAAGAACAGATAAGTGTAGGAACAAAGAACAGAGTAACTCCACCCAATCTTGATAGGTAACTAAATGAAGGTGTACATGACCAACAACCCAAAAAGGTATCGCGAATTGTTGGCTATACCATATTAAAGAAAATTTTAAAAAGTTTTTCAGTGATTTATTTTTTTTTCGTATACTCACTAAATTTATAAGACATTAATGCCGCTATTAGAATATATACTATTGTTGTTATTGTTGTAGTCATACCTTAATAATACTAAATAACCAGCTAAAATCCAGTTCTAGGACATAAAATCACGAATATCTTCGTAAGTTAATGGGTAAATATAGTCAGATAGAACAGTTTCTAATCTTTTTACACACACATCTATCGCCTATTTTAGGGATTTATGTTGTGTAACTGTACATTTTAACCATTATTTTAACTATATTACAGTGTCCTTGAGGCATAAATTATAAAAATAAAATATCATGGAAACAATTTTAACAGTTTTAATTACTCTTGGGGTCTTGTCTTTAATAGGTACGGTTGTGGGAGTAATGAGGTTGAACCGAAGGGTCGATGACTTGGAAGTTGCTAGAATGGATATTGACGATGACATCAGAAGAGTTAGAAAAGAACTAGAAGACGACATTGAGCATATCCATAGAGAAATGGGTAGAGATAAAGATACCAACATTCGTAATCTAGACAAAAGATTGGATAATGTATGGTCTGAACACCATAAATTAGAAAAATCACACAAAAGTTTAGTAAAAACATGTCTAGGCTAGAACAAACCAGATTTACTATTAAAAAGCCTGAGAAATCAGGCTTTTTTTTTTACCACAATGCAAGTATTTATAATATAGACATATTAAAAAATGACCAAAAAAAACAAAATATCATTAAATTCCACATTAATTGAAGCTGTAGTGTCACAAACTATTGATATCCAAGAACAATTTCTAGACATAGGTGGGTTCGAGCAGGAAAGAATGGACAATATTAGTAAACAAAAAAGCACATGTGATATTAGGAAAGCACGAGCACTTAAATTAGCAAGAAAAATAGTTGCAATGAAATTTAAGAACTGGACACAATCAGACACTGATTTCTATAATGAATGGGCAAACCAACCAGTTGGTTATCCAGGAGGATGTACTAGATGGACCAAGACGATGAATGAATACGTCCAACATGTTGAAGAAGGTGAACCAGGATTCTGTGCTGACTGGAAGCACTGTGTTTTACCCGTTCTAGAAGTTGCTGCGCTAGCATTAGCTTTCATACCTGTTGTAGGGTGGGCAGGAGCCTTAGCTATTTCTATGAGTATTGGTTTTTTAGATGGTGCATTATATATTGCTGAAGGTGATGAAGAAATGGGTGGTTTAGTTCTATTCCTTACCGCTTTACCTGCTGTTCCTTCCGTAGTTAAAAAATTCCCTTTTGTTAAAGAATGGGGTAAAAAAGGAGCAAAAAAAATGGCAGCAAAAATTGTGTCAGGAAAAATACCGTCTAAGTTGGAACAATACCAGTTCAAAGCCCTAACCTCAAAAGTCAATCAAAAATTTTTAGAAGTAGAAGTAAAAAAACAATTGATACGAGAAAGTGTAGAATTAGGACTTAGAAAAGAAGTGATAGAAGGTATTGAAAAGTACACCGCAAAACAACAAGCCTTCATTATAAAGTTTGCTAAATTCACAGCACCACTGGTAGGAGCGGCATATACCTACTTCGAAATATATGACGCTGTAGCAAAAAGTGGGGTTCTGGGACCAAAAGATTTAATAAGGAAATTATGGAAGAAAGAACCTGATGATAAGTCTACAGTTAAAGTTGGTAAATTCTTTAGAAAATTAGCAGACCATGATGCTGAGCTATCGGAACACGAAACTAACTGGGATTTTATAAAAGCTATGTTTAAGTCTAGCGGTAGTGCAACAGATGGTGAGTTAATGGTGCAAGCCATAAAAGATGGATGGGACCCATATGAAAAAGGAAAAATGTTGGTAGCTAAAAAGTGGCGTACTCAAGCTTATAAAGAGTGGATAAATGACATATTAACTAACGAAGAGTTACTAAAATATTTTATGTCGGACGGTAGCGATAAAGATAATGAATTATTATTACAATGGGTATACTCAAATCTACAATACGACACAGCGTTTCTAGTGGGAAAAAATGTTCCTGAAGAATATTGGACTGAGACAATGAAAGAATTTTTAAAGAAAAGGGAGGAAGGGGATACAGAAGATGAGTATAAACCCCCACCAACATTTGATTAGTAATAAAAGGACTATTAGGTAATTTTTAATTACTTATAGATATTTATATAAAAAACATAAATTATGGGAAAAAAAGTAATGTTAAGTGAATCAGAACTTTTAAAAATGATTCGACAAATAGTAAAAGAAAATAAAGCTTCTGAGATGGACGAACAATTATTCAAAAACTATAAAAGAAGGAAAGCCTTAAAGAAAGCTCTTAAACCAGATGAGGAGGAGATAGAAACTGATGAGTTTGATTTTGAAGTAGACGAAAAAGGTGAAAAGAAAAGACAAAAAAAGATAAGAGGAGGCTCAATCCAAACATTACTTACCGACCTTGCAAACGCGGAACCACCAGCTTGGTACGCCGAATTATTACCAACACCGGCAGAGGTTAACGCAGCAGAATTCAAAACAGAAGACGGAGGCAAGGATTATATAAAGATTATGGACAAATTAGTTCTTAATAAATTATATACAGTTTACGGTTCAATATCAGCAATAGCTTATTTTATTAGAAGTAGTAAAGATTGTAATGATAGGCACATACCAGAAACAGCTGAAAATGATAGTCTTAAAGGGCTAATATCTTTAGACGCTTACATCAACAAACTTAAGATGTACACCAAATATTTAAAAGGCCCTGTAAAAGGAATTGTTAGAGGTTTTTTAAGAAGTTATGGTAAAACTGTAAAAACTATGGAAAAACAAGGTAAAGAATATTTTAACGAAAAGAATATTAGAGGTGCTGAAGGAATATTTAGAGATTTCCAAGAGAATTACGACAGAACTAAAATCATGAAACAAGCTTTTGACACCGCGTCAGATATAATACTATATAGTGGTGGTGAAGATAAAGACCCATGTCACTGGGATTTTGAATAAAAATATGAAATACACAAAAAGAAACTCGTTCATCGCTAATTTTAAGGATGAAGAAAAAAGAGAGATAAGAAAACTATATGAAGCTACCACAGCTTCAGCAAGTGGTTCTTATTCACAACCATTAGGATGGAAAGAAGAAACTATGTCCCCATGTGAAGCTTCTGCGCTTGAAGCTGATTATGAGGGTGAAGATAATATTGTTGACGGCTCTGAAGAGTTGACTCTAGATGTTGATGAGTTAATGGACATGATAGGTTTGTCTGAAGAAGACGAAAAAGAAAGAATGAGACAATTACATAGAGAGGCATCAACAATAAAAGAACAAGAAGCAGCATCAACACCAACAGAAGCCCAACTACAAGAGATAGCAGCATGTCTAAAGACGTCATTAGAAGGAACTATAGATAAAGACACCGAGGTAGAATTCCCCTTAAGTTGTTTTAACTGTTACATGTTCCCAACTGTAGGTATGTTCCCACCAAAAATAAATCCTGAGTGTAGTGAGTGTTTAGACGAAGCGTCAGTTATAGGAAAAATCATATATGACGCAGCAACAAACATAGATATGAAGACCTTGTCTAAAATTAAGGGATGTATCCCACCTAATTTACTTAGTGGGTCAGGAGTATAGAACTAATCACATCGAATAAATCTCGAATAACAATAAAAGACTCTTCCGGGTCTTTTTTTATGCACATCCTTAATATTTATAGTAAAATATATAGATGAAAAAAATTAAATTAACCGAATCAACACTAAAAAGAATTGTGGAGAGAGTTGTTATGGAACAAAAAAAAGAGGAAGAAAATAAGGAATTGATAACTCTTTTTACTGAGTTAAAAAAAGACCCTAATAACCAACCTTTAAAAGATAAGATAGCAGAACTCACTAAAAAGTTAGGAATCCCAACAACTGAAAAAGGTAAAGAAGAATTAAATATATAATACACTGTGACAAATAACAGAATTTTACAAATAATAAGAGAAGAAACATCACACCAAGAAGAATTACTTTTTGAAGGTATGACATATGTGCCACAACAAGGATATAGGAACAATCAATTGTTAGAGGTTTATGATAACAACGGAAAAGTTTTATTAACTGAAGGGTGGATAGATGACGTACAAGCCGTTTTAGATTACGCTGGTTTCATTCCAGGAATAGGCGATTTATTTGATGCCCTCAACGCAACTCTATATCTGTTTAGAAAAAAATGGATACTGGGAGGGTTATCATTTGTAGCTGCTGTCCCTTTCGTAGGTTCTATTATAGCAACCCCATTTAAATTATTACATAAACTTATAGGACCAACACTAATTAGGGTTTTTACTAAAATGACAAGTAATGGTAAAGCAGCTTCGAATATACTTCTTAGTCTTCTAACAAAAGGAAGTGGTAAAGTTAAAGGAGCTATTAAAGAGATATATACAGCGATAGCCAAAAACGCAAAAAGCATAAATACGTTTCTGGATACACTAATACCAAAAGTTAACGGTATGATAAAATCAGCATCATTTGGTTATTTTTATCTACCAGCAGGGTTTATTAAATCTGGTAACCTCGTAATAAAACAAATTAAAGAGTTCTTTACGGGTCTAGCTAAAGGACAAGCGTATAAATCAACGAAAAACATAACTAAAGATAAAGTTAAAGACCAAATCAAAAAGTTAACAGAAAAAGAAAAACAAAATTATACCAAGACTTATAATAGTAAAAAGGTTGATAAAAAGAAGTACCCCACCGTAGAAGATTTTATAGTCGCACAAGTAGAACTAAAACAGAAAAAACAACCAGTAGAGTTAAAATTATGGAGTAAAGATACAAAGAGAGTTGAGCAACTACAGAAAGCTCTAGGGATAAAAGTAGATGGAGTATTCGGTGAAACAACCGAACTAGCCGTTAAGAAATACCAAAGGAAGAATGGGTTAAAACAAGACGGTGTTGTTGGTCCAGATACATGGGCAAAAATGACCTAATATAAATGAAAACTCTAATTAAAAAAATATTAGTAGAACAAACTCAGTGTTCATTTAACTGGGCCAAGAATCTTAAATATTGGGGCAAAAATAGTGGGTGGAGAAAAGGTATGATACAAACCATTAATAAATCATTACGGGATGTATATTCTGATATGTGGGAAAGGCCAACAAAAAAACACATGTCGAGTGGTGGTGTTGTTGGATATGAGGTAGCCAATGGTAGTACATTTGGTTGGTCCATATTGAATTTCTTTAACGCCCACAGAAATGTTAGGGAAGCTCTTATAGATGAATACAGTAAACAATACTCCTGGTGGGTGTCAAAAACGTATAAGCCTTGTGAATTTAAAATTGGTGAGTTTCTTAATTGGATATTTGATGAAAGATACACACTCTTTGGGAAGGACACAGCAATGGTGAAAAAGTTAGCTGCGTTAAATCATAATACTTGGAATAGAGGGGCTAAAAATGAAGGTGAAGCAGTGGAATATCTAACAACATTATATGGTGATGATTGGGGAGCAGAATGGGATGGTGAACCAGGAATGTTTAGAGACGCTTTAACTGGAGCAGATATTATTATGATAAATAAAAACAGCGGTGAAGAGCACGCCTACCAAGCTAAACCTTTGGTGGACGCAATAATGTTAGACGACGACCAATGGAAAATACAATCTAGAGGGTTATACCCATACCCCACAAAAACAGTAAACTATTATATTTTTAACACAGCAGGTAGGGATGGCGTTATGATATTCCGCAACACAGGTGAAAAACCAACAATAGAAAATGGTGTAGAATATATGATTTTTGATACCGCACCTATAGCTCAAACAATTTAAAAAAAACTTATAATTACTTCTTTATTTAATTATTTTTTATTATCTTTGTAGTGCAAATAAAATTATAAATCCTTTAAAATCCCACACCTTATGAAAAAATACCTTTTAAGTTTAGTCACACTATTATTAGTTCTAACATCTTGCCAAAAAGAAGACGACCTAATACAGCCAATACCCCAAAATCCAAACACGCACATAAGTACAAATACTGACACAACCACAACCATTAATGGTGATACTGTTGTTATACAGTCTATAGAAGAAGAGTTGGTTGTTAGTGATTATGGTGTAACAACTAACAATACAAATACACCATCTACTACATTTATAGGTGAAGGCAAAACATGGAAAATAGTGGAATCTGGATTTGAAATTAATTGTAGTGAATTAACCTCATCACATGTAGACACATCCTATACCTACACATCCAACCCACACCAACTTTTATCTACAAGTACTATAAGTTTTAATAATGATTATTTTAATGAAGGTCATGACTTATTTATAGTTAATGTATACCCACAAAACAGTACAGGGTCACCAACACACGCTCTTGATTTTGCACCTAATTTCATGACAATGTATATTGATAATTACACATACAATATGGGAACATTAACTATGAGTTTAACAACGTTAACTTGTAGTGGTGTGTGGATAAGCTGGGATGTTTATATGGATGTTATTGAAGATAATAGTGGTGGATTTAAATTAGAAATAAGACAATCAGGTTCACATGCTGGGATAGTGTGGGACAGTTATTTATATCTAATTTTAGAAGAAATCTAAAATAACTTAAAAGTTTGATTTGTAAAATATCCTAAACTCAATGTTTGGGATATTTATTTTATAATGGAGATATCCAATAAAATTTAAATACAAACAAACTATGGCAGATAAATGTTGGGTGTTGTTGAACGACAATGGTGGTACTAACAACGACATGTGGCCACCATACTACCCACAATTTGGCCCATCTGGGGCTCTAGCGACAGGATTTAACGAACCTAGATATGCTGATTCCAGCATGACAACTGCAATCCCACAGATATTACCGGTTAACAAATTTAATTTTGTTTATGGTAGTTCTAGTAGTGCAAATGACTTTGACTGTGTAGAATCAGGGTATACACAAGTACAAAGCAGGTTGTGGGCATATGACGTAACAGATAATAAAGCTTACTATGTTGGGTCAATGCCAACAGAAGGAAGTGATATTGGTATGGGGAACAGTACATTTATTACTGGGTGTGAATACGGACTTTCCAGTAGGAAAAAGCTAGATATGGCCGGTACACAGTCATGTAGTGAATATAACAATAGTTGTAAGTACACTAATTTAACCCTAAATCAATACAGCTATAATTTTTCTGACCCAACTTCAGCAACTTCTTTCTCAAGAATAGCTTTAAAAACATATAGGGTAGTTGCTGATGGAACTAACGGGCAATTAATAGGTATTGGTAACTCAGCAACCGCAGCTAATACAAGTGCTCCAAGTTACGGTGCTACAGCCAATAAATCACTACTTGGAACTAATTACCTAGGTGGTCATGCTGGTATAGGTAACGCTATAGGTTATATTAGTGATACGGAAGTTCTAGTTGATGATAGAGTTGGTAATATATGGTACGTAAAATTAGACAACTATTATATGGGGGCCAATGTTTGGTCTTCTGAAAACCCAAATTTAGGACTGGGACAAACATCACACGCAAACGTCCCGGGGACATACACACAATTTACCGCACCAGCAATTGGGGCATGGCCCGGACCAGGACATGTACATAACTTAGAAAATGGTTGGTCTGTTTGCTCTCAGTTAACAAACAATAGGGTATATACCGTTGTAGGTAAAAAGGTTATTGATTTAAATTATCCACACTTTCAGTTTGGGACTAATATACAACCTGTTAGAACACAAGGAGATTTAACATTTATAGCTAATGACGCCTCACAAGGTGGACAACCGACTGTTGCTATAACAATCGACAATATAAGTGCAAGTGCCCCACCATTAATGCAATCAGGTAAAAGCGTAGTAAAATACCCAATTGATTTAAATACTTTTGTGGTATCAACCACTCCTTGTGCACAATCACCAGCCTCAGGTGGTAATCCACCATCTTTTCTAGGTGACCCAACAACACCTAGTGGTTCTGTCGCTATTGTTAAAGAACCAATGTCAGATAATTACTATTTAATAGCACAAAGAAAAAGATATTTATCAGCAATTAATGTGGAAGCTGATGATACTCTAGGTACCTTATATGCACCAATTAATGTGGATGGTACCGGTAATTACATAGATTATGAGTTTTGGTATAACACCGCTTCACCAACAATGGGTATCGATAGCTTTGAAGCACCAACTGCAGTTGCTGGTGCTCTTCCATCTGCGACAGGTAATGGGAGTGCACTATGTACTACTAATATACAACAATTAAATTTTAGAGGTGGTTCCCAACCACCAGACTGTGTTTTCCCTTCTCAATATACATACGATTGTACAATTAATGGTTGTGAATCAGTATATTCCTCCACTACTATACCACCAGGACAATTTTTAACTTTGGACGCTTGTACTGGACAATGTCGTTCTTACTCTTGTAATACCACCACCTACACATGTAGTGAGATACCTGGTACGGGAGCTACAAACACTTATCTTGATAGTAATGATTGTGATGAGTTCTGTATACCACCTTATTACGATTGTACTGATGATGGTTGTATTCCAGCTACACTAGCTTCACACCAATATACCTCACTAAATGACTGTGAAGCTGTCTGTGTATCACACAATTGTACCTCTAATGGATGTTTCCCACAAAACGGTACTGGAGGAACTTTTACAAATTTCACTACCTGTACCGCCTCATGTTTTTCTTATGTTTGTGGCGATGATGGTTTTGGTAATCCAGATTGTACTATATTTAATCTACCATACTATGGTACCGGTGGTACATTTACTGCAGCTACTCTAGCAGCCGCATATACTGCTTGTACCGCAGCTACAGCAACATCAGTATGTACAGCTTGGTCTTGTAATGCAGGGAGTGTCGCTCCAACTACGGACATTTACGTATATTATGATTCCACATCAATGAGCTTTACGAACACTAAGACCGCTCATAATGCAATGATGGATTGGACAGCTCTCATTCCTGATTGGACCGGGAATATATATCATATTAATATGTCTGATGAAAGGTGGGTAAGTTGGGCAGGAATACCATACCAACAACCAACACCACGAGGACTTAAAGATGCATGGTCTATTAGTTTGACTAATAATGGTAATGGATACACCTCAAGTTCGTGTCCAGGAGCAAATTGTTGTCCTAGACCAATTCAGGTAACAGCTTGGGGTCAATCACAACCTAACGGAGCTAATTGGTATGATGGTTGGGACCCAGCTATGGGAAATCTATATATTAGTTCTGGTTCTTTAGCTGGAACATACCAATTTAGAGGATACCCACCTTATGCTGGTGGAAGTTTTACCTCTCCAGATTATTCTGTTCCAGTATTAAATGTATTGTTTACAGATGAGTCTGACTCACCATTATGGAATGCTGCAACAGGAGGTAATGAATTTGGAACCACCCAAATATATTATGATGTTGATAGGGTTGGTGTTAACGCCCCATCATGGGCAGCTGTAGCATCCAATCAACCAGAACCAACACCACCATTTATAAATGATTACAATTATTGGGTAGGAATTTGGAACGCGGTGACTCTAAATAACGGTAGTGTCGCAAACTTTGTATACCCAACCAAACCAGTAAACTATAGTGCTTGGGGTAGTGGTACAAAAATGGTATTTAAACACCAAGCACTCTCAGTTTTAGCGGCAATCAGTAGTGGTAATATGGACAATTATATTGATGGGTCGACTGGATTACCATATCCACAAGATGGTTTGTGGTCAGCTGGTACAGCACCACGAAGGTCCTCTCAGGGTGGAGCAAGTGGTAGTGTTCCTGGAATATGCTCTATTGCAGACTTAACACAATTAGAAACCAGCAATGTTTATTGGGACGCAGGGTTTGGAGGACTAGACCAATACGGTTTTGGTGCCAACGTAGAATTCCCGGTAATTGATTACCTACTAGTACAAAATGATTTAGAAGGTTTTTTAACTGGTGGCAGTAGTATTTTAGCAACTGGGTGTACATCGGCAGCAACCTCGACTAACGTAAATTACCCTTATACTTCAGAAACAGCTTGTTTAGATGTGTGTGACCCTAAATGGGAATGTACAGATACTGGATGTGTATTAAATAGTACTGGTGGTACCTTTGATTCGTACTCAGCATGTACCGGAGGGACAGTTATGATGGTTGCTGGAATTATGACAGATGTTCCAGGATGTCAATCTTGGAGTTGTACTACAGTAGGTTGTGAAACTTATAACTCACCACTAGGGGGTACCGGAGGAACATATACAAGTCAAAATGATTGTAATGAAGAATGTACATCTTGGAAGTGTGATTATGTTCCACCTAATTTAATGTGGACAACAGATGGTTGTGTAGAATATATTGGTACGGGACAAACTTATTCAGCAGAAAGTGCTTGTACAGCTTCATGTATTTCTTGGGATTGTAATACAAACCCGCCAACCCCATGTTCAAAATATCCAAATACAGCACACACACACAGTAATGAAGCAGCATGTCTTGCATCAAATAATTGTGGCGGATGGTTCCAATGTCAACTAGCTGGGTGTATTGCACAACCAGGAGCATTTGTATCGGGACCTAACAATTATGCAACTGAACAAGAATGTAAAGATTTCTGTGTTGGGTGGGGATGTGACCAAAGCAGTATAGCTAATGACACTAATATATATGTTTTCTACGACACTTCTTCTATTCCTTTATCTATTAGTCAAAACATTCATAACTCAGTTATGGCTTGGGTAAATGCAATACCAGGACACACAGGAGACACATACCACATAGCAATTGATGATGAACGCTGGTTAAATTGGGGTAGGGCTGTTTATACCGGGACAACATCACTTCTATTAGAAAGCGGGCTACAAACACCATCACTAATAAATAACTGGCAAACATGTCAACTTATTCAGTGGGGAGCAACAACAGCCCAAGCAGCATATTGGTACGATAACCAAGTACCAGGCACTAACAACATATCTGGTTTAGGTAGTGTAACCAGTAAAGGGACACCACCTGTAGCAGCAGTTTCAGGAAATACATTAATACTTTGTTTTATAGATGAAGCAGATGGTGTAACTTATATTAATAATGGTGCGGGTAGATATCATAACGGCGATGGTGTTGTTAATGATGTTCCAGTGTATTCAGGAGGAAGCAATACAGTGTCCTACCAACCAACATCTGCGTGGGATACTGATTATGGATTGTGGACAATTGCCCACCAAACTATTACTGCATCAACAGGAACCACACTAGGGTTTGTATACCCAGTATGGACAGACCCATTACAAGCAATATGGTCTTCTAATGCTACATTTGCTTTACAGGTAGCTGCGTCAATAACAGAAGGGGACCAACCAGTTAAAGACGGGACTTTTTCCACAAGCACCTACCCTAGAACGGCCGCTTCGGGAGGGGTTTCAGGTGGTGTTCCACCATTATGTGGTATAGCAGACTTACAAACGTTAAGTTATAATAACCCATACTATTCTGGAGGTACTGGAAACCTACAAGCTAAAGGATGGGGATACAATATAGAGTTCGCATCATTTACTTCACATGGATTCGATAATGACTTAGGATTATTCTTATCCCAGAATAATAATTCGGTAAGTGCTGGTGGAGGATGTACATCAGCAGAGACATTATGGAACGTATCTATAACACACCCATATTCATGTGAAACTTGTACTACCGCAAACCAAAATTGTTGTAGTTGTAATTGTACACCAGGACAACAACTATACACATGTACAGATACTGGTTGTACTTTATCCACTTTAGGTACTTTAACCTGGGACCAATGTAATGACCCTAATTATGAATATAGTTGTAAGTCATGGAGTTGTTCTACCGATAACGGCTGTCTTAACTACAATTATCCTAACCCACAAATGTTAGTCCATAATGGATTAACATCTGCACCTGCAGGTACCCTATATCCTAACCCATTAGGTGGTACAGGTGGAACATTTACCATATTAGGAGATTGTTATAGGTTATGTACTTCATTTAATTGTGTTTGGGACCCAATTAACATGTCACCAGCCCAAGATGGGTGTTTACAACAAATAGGTACAGGAGGAACATATTATAATGAACTACAACAAACTTTGGGCACCGACGCTTCTTATTCAGCTTGTACAGGAGAATGTCAGTCCTATGAATGTAATAATCCTTGTGGTACCGTAAATTACCCGATACCAGTACCTATAGGTACTCCAGCCCCACCACTAAACCCAGTTCCAGGTTGTACACAATACCCTAATACTGGGTCAACACATTTAACAGAAATAGCGTGTACAGCATCCTGTGAAGAACATTGGTATTGTTATACTGGGGCAGGACAGACATTTAATGCAAATTGTTTAAACGCAGCACCAACAGGAATAGCAAATGTTTCATTCGAAGGACAAATATCGGCTATAGCAAATAACCCTACATGGCAAACAACACAATTTGGTAATTTAAGGTGGGATATGACCGGAAACGCTTATAGTCCAGCTCCAGGAGTTCTAGCCACACAACTACCATTACCACCAAACCCATGTGTGGCACCAATAGGACACTGGGCAAGAATTAAGTCCGTATCAATTTCCGTGTTATCTTTTATCCCATACTATAGTTGGGCAAGTTTTATAGATGCGTGTAACACCTTGGGTTGGGTTAACCCACCATTACCTTATAGTAGTACATGGCAAGATGTTATAAATGGTGTTGGTCCACATATATATTGTGATTGGGAATGGTGTCAATGTGAGACTGAACCTTGTAAGATTGGGTGCATAGACGAATTACCTTTACCATCATTTACACATGGTTCGTACACATCTTCTACCGCAACAACAGAAGTGTGTTGTACAGGGGCCACCGCTACTACTTGGAGTTGTCAAACAACCACAGAAGCAAATACTTGTGATGGGTTAACCTTACTACCTGGTGTTTATAATACCACATTAGACGCTTATAACTATATGTCTATTAATCTTGGTACAAACACATTTAGTGGGTATCACTATGAAAGTAATGTACCACCAATAAACACCACTCTTTGTTCAGGACCCACAAACGGGGGACAATTGTTTAAGTTAACCGGAATAACCTTAGATAATTCCGGCATTCAAACAAACAACTATACAAGTTGGGCAACATTTATAACAGCCCTGTCAAGTATACCAGCTCCAGATGGGCCAATATTAGGTTTAACAGTAGGAATGCCAGCAGCGACTATAGAAACACAAATACAAACTTACTCAGCTTTTTGTTCTTCTTACATACAATACGGAATAACAGAATGTATTTGTACTAACACTCCTTGTAATTGTGTTGAATTAGTAGACGGAACAGGGTCTTACACATCACAAACACACTGTCAAGAAGTGTGTTGTAATTCAGGAACTTCATGGAATTGCCAAAACGGGGCAACGTACCAACCTAATTGTTTAACCAAAGATTATATAGGTATGTACAATACTGATATTAATGCGTTAGATTATTTTAGAATAAATTCTGCTACAACACAATTCGGTTTATCCAAAGTTGTGTTAGCAACACCTAATATCGCTGGAATTAACCCATTAAGTTGGTCACAAGTACAAACAGCTATGGGGACAGCGTGGAATTGGCAAGATTGTTATCATTATCAGGTTCCTAATAATTTCTTCCCATATAAGTATGTAGCAAATATACACCACCCAGCTATAAATGGTGGACTCAAATATAATACGTGGCAAAGTTTCTCTGGAGCTGTTACAACAGCTGGAGTAACATTTCTACCTACAGATACTGTATTAGACGTATGTGCTGAAATAGGGTCTCAACTAGGAGGAGCTACCGCCTGTAAGATAGAGTCTTTTAATTGTTGTCGTGATGAGGGTTGTTATTGTTATGAATTATTTGCTCCAGGAGGGACATATACAAACGAACCAGACTGTTTAACAGTTTGTTGCCCAGCAGTACCAATGGGTTGGGATTGTACACCACCACAACCACCAGCTACTATTGGTGTGTGTAATTATGTCCCATGGGGACCATCCGCAACTTGGCAATTATGTATAATAAATTGTACTGGAGATACAAGTTGGAATTGTGTTCCAGCAATAGAACAAGTAGCTGGGATTGACTCACCTAACTGTGACGCATCATCTACATATATTAACCCTGGAGTTCCAATGGCACCAGTTCAAGCTCTTGAGTGGGCTTTACTTAATTATTGGCAAGTAAATTACGCCGACATGTACAACCTACATAATAGTTCTTTTGGAGCAGGACCTAATTATTGTTTAGACACACTTACTGGATACTTCTTTAGAACTGATATTCGACCATCTTGGTATACACCAGGTGGTATATACGACGCAGCTAACATTCAGGTGTCGAATACAAATTGGGATGACACACTGGATTATCTTAATACGACATATCAAGCCTTAGGAAATGGTTCACAAACTACAACAACTCCTTTCTTCGTAGGAATGGACTTATCAGATATTGAACAAATGATGAGAGATACTGACCCTAACTGGGGTATTACCTGGGACACAGTAGCAGTACCTTTTCCGGGGATTGGAGCTATGGCAACTCATTGTACTTGTGTTGTTACAGATTGTGATTGTGTTGAAGTACCCGGTACTACAGGACAATACCCAACATACTCATTATGTATACCACCATGTTGTCAAGTAGTAACCGATACTTATGATTGTACAATAAATGGTTGTGTCGACCCAGGTGGTGGATACGGGCAATTCCAAGGAGCATCCGCATTACTAGATTGTGAAGCTGTGTGTTGGGAATGGGCTTGTAATAATCAAAATATACCCTCTAACTGTGCAAATCTAATACCGTTAGAATTTTTCGGAAACTTACAATACCTATATGGTGCATTAGGATTAACTAATACACAACCTCGCACTAATGTGAATATAAATAATACTGGTTCATCTTCCCCTTACTGGCCAGCTAACACTATGTGGGAATGGGCACAAGCTGTACAACCAGGTAATGTAATTATAGACTTTTTTGGTAACCCTGAAACTCTAGGGGTACCATATGGCACTTCCTTGTATCCGCAGTTTTTAAATACGGTTACTAGTACTAATGGTACTGTTCCTTGTTCGAATCCTGGTACCACGGGATGTATATATAATATGCAATTACAAGACATAAGTAATTATAAAATGGATACTACAATTATAGGGCCAGAATCGGTACTAACTGGTCCAAACATAAATAACTATTGTACATCACCAAATGGTAGGTGGTGGAGACCTACAGGTATGGGTGTTGTTGATAGAACTAGTGGAGCAGTTTTAGTTCCACCACAACATTCATGGTATGCGTTAATAAAATTATTGGTGATGACTTATCCAGCGGTATGCACTCAAATGGGATTCCCTGCTGGTACACCTAATCCACAACCTTGTATAGAAGATATGTTAGGTGTACAACCTTATGAAATAAACTTTAGTCTATTAGGCACACCTTTAGGTTTTGGAACATTAAATGGTGAATTTAGATTATATGGAGAAGGGTGTGTATGTTAAATAAAAATAAAAAAGAAATAAATTAATAAAATATGGCAACTTGGAATGATATAAAAGTTAATGTACCTGGAGCAGGTGAAAGAGCTTATGTTTTTTCTCAGTGGGTAACTAATAATTCAGTTTGTACCCTAACCTCCTCCCCAAGCTATCAGTGTATGATGTTAGAATCATCGTATTGGGATGTTGGTAGTCCACTGGAGGGAGTACACCCAGCAGTTGGTGATTGGGTGACTATAAAGTTCCACTTTCAAACTTCAACTCAACCACCAATGACTAATATACGCTGTTATGAAGTTAGAGAGATTATAGACGAAACAACGTTTAACAACGGGACTTGTACTGCATGTCCAGGAACTAGTATGTGTGGGACTAACTGTGTTTATACTAACACTTGTGGCCAAACCACTGCTCCAACGTGTATTACTTTTCAAACTTTAGGGACGTGGCCATTTACTGGATACATTGGGCATACCGCGGGAACCTCAAATAATTGTAGTGACTGTATACTGGGAATACCGGCACCTACTACATCAAATCCACCAACTTCTTCTAATCAAGACTGTTGTGGACCACACGGTTTATTACATGCTGGTAGAACTACAGAAGTATTTCCACCAAATAATATTGGTGCTGGGGGAACCGGATGGATACTACCAGACAACAATATAATTCCAATTGGTCCAGATGAGATAGGGTTACCTTATTGTGGTTTTAGAGGTTTAAACGAACCAGTTAGTAACGGAAACCTAACTGTTTCACAAATTGATTTATGGGATGACCCTCAAGGGTGGGACCAAAGTACGACACTACCACAAACCACTAATCATGTTGATGTACATTCATTTAATCAATACATATCTACACACTTTCCGTATTACGACAAGATATCAAATCAGTCATTAGCTAGTTTTCTAGACGGTATAATAGCAATACCTATTACAGGACATACATCATTAACGTCAATATCTCCACAACCGGGAGGACAAACACCTACAACACCTACTTACCAAGAAGACCCAAGAGGTACGGGTTGTGAATGTAGTGGACTAACCTCCACATATAATTGTAGTTGTAATTGTTTAATACAACACCCAAATAATTATATACCACCAGGTTTATACGGAACATCTTCTGTACAACCAATACCTAATACCTACATGCAGTACATTAGTGATACATATGGACCAACAGCTAATTTTAACCAGTATTATACTACAGACTCTAGTTGTTCCTCTGGTTCCTGGGGAACCCAGTGTGCAGACCCTAATATTCCTGGTAATTGTCTGAAGAGATACACCGTCGCACAGATAGGTAATTTTGGAGACCCAGATAATCTTATTTATGGTCCATTAATAGTGGCTGGAGGGGCAGGATGGGCAGCACCAAATTGGTTTTATAATTACCAAGAGATAGTTGACTGGTTTAATTTGGTTGCTTCTACAGAAGGGTGGGCTGGTGGATTCACAACCTCAATGAGCAAATGGCAATTAATAGCTCTCGCGGAATCACAAAATACATATACCAACCAAGATTATTACAATGCTATGATAGCAGCTGGTAATACAAGCCTTGCAGGAATATATCTCAACAATAATGGGTCACTCACACCACACTTTCAAAATGTCAGCTGCAATATGGCTGGTTCAGATTGTCTGGAACAACAAATATACGCACCATCCCTACCACCAACCGCAGAAGTAATGTTATTAGGTGGTTTCGAACTAAAAGAAAAATACATAACAAGTCCTGTTTCAGGTTTCGGAACAAGAATGACTAATGTTCTTGCTTCAGGAAGTTGGGATAATATACGAAATTTCTTATGGGGTTGTGGAATGCCAAATAGTATAATGGACTACGCTAACGCTAGACCATGGTTTGAATCTAACGCAAATTCAGCAGCAATGGGACTACAAACATCAACTAACCCACTAGCATATCCAGATAACGCACCAAATAGGGTTAGTATGTTTAATGATGTGTATTTGGTAAATAAAAGTTTAAATACACGATGCCCAGGTAGTGGTGTTATAGCCGGTTGTACCGACGGTTCAGCAACAAACTACGACCCAACGGCTACAGAAAATTGTGATGGTTCAACTTTGGGGACAACTAATACTGGGTGGAACAGTTGTTGTACTTATGTCGGTCAAGGATGTGGTGGAGCTGTTTGTTGGGACTGTGACCCAATAAACTATACCTGTTTTGTTAGTCCATTAGGCCCATATAGTTCACTACAAGATTGTAATATACATTGCACAGATTGTGAATGTATTAAAGTAATTGGTACAGGACATACTGGCGCGTACCATTGGACACACCAAACACAATGTGACAATGATTGTTGTGGTGGCCCTAGTATTAAAATTTGTGATGTGTTAATTGTTGGTGATGATGAAGGTGTATTACATTACGATGTTACAACTAATGTAGCTACTCATTTATTTAGTGATAATTCTTATGACCAGTATGATATAGCGGTAGGGTATGACAAATTATGGATTTACACACAATGTTTCATTGCAGGTACGATGATTGAAACCCCAGACGGTAAAATGGCTATCGAACAGATTAAAACAGGTGATATCGTTAAAACATTCAATACTGAAACTAACCAAGTGGAAACTTCAACCGTAACGGAAACATTTATTCACCCAAACAACTCAAACAGATTAATAATAAATAATAAAATCAACACAACACTTGAACACCCTTTCTATGTAAATGGGGAATGGGTTGACGCTGGTAACTTAAAAGTAGGTGATGAGTTACTCCATATAGACGGGTCAAAACATAAAATTACAAGTATTGAAAGTGATATAAGTAACCAAACTGTGTATAACTTCGAAGTAGAAGGTACTCACACATATTTTGCTGAAGAGTATTTAGTACATAATAAGCAAAATCAGACAAATATTAAAGAATATAATATAACCCTATCACCATTTACACTAACTTATAATAGGGTAATTACCGTACCGAGTTATAATATAGGAAAAGGATTAACTTTCTACGGACCTAATAAACTAGTATGTGCAAACACCAAAGTACAAGTTGTTGATATAACACCTAACCCAACTAACACAGGAACACTAAGTACGTTATTTTCATTACCAACTGGATATAGTTGTACCGGAGATTTACTCTATACTGGCTCTGTTGGAAATACAGGTGTGGGGATGTTCCTAGTATTATATTCAGCTCCTTTCACTGGTCCATGGTTAAGTACAACACATAAGATAGGTAAATTTACAGTGAGCGGGCAACTAATAGACGAGGCAACAATACCAAACACTATTTTAACAGGAACAAGTTATTTTGATTCTTTATTCGTAGATTCTAACACCGATTCAGTTTACGGAATAACCAACGACGCTAGAGTTTACGAGCTAGAGCAAAATCCAATTTTACAATTTGCACCAGTACCAACCCACAGTTCACCGATACCATTTACTACTAATGTAACCAAACAAGTAACTGGGGCCGACAATGTACAATGGCCTTCAAATATGGCAGGAGAAATGTCCTGTGCTTCAGGTATAACAGCACCAATTACCTTTAATTGTCAAATAAACCCACAATTAAATATTGCTGGTTGTGTAGACCCTGGTAATGGTACTGGAACCTACACAGGCCCTAATGCTCTCTTTAATTGCCAAAATCAAACTGCTGGTGCTGGTGGTTGTGTAATAACGTGGAATTGTGACCCAGGTACAACAGGTACTGAATGCCAGTCTGTTATCCATTTTTTACCATGGCCAGGAGTATTTGATAAAACTTCCGCACTAAAATGGATAGCACATCAAGCAAACGGATTACAAGGTGCATCATTTGACCAGATATCCTATGAAGCAGGAGCCCCTCAACCAGGACACTGTTTTGTTAGTACAAATGGCGGTTCACACCCACAATGGAGAATAGCTTACTTTACATGTTCTATAGTCAGCAACCAAAATATGTATGTTTGGGCATACTTTATAAATGCATGTATTAATCTTGGGATAAATGTTAGTCTGTCAAACAGCTACAACGTTGTAGTAAATCAAATAGCTTTACACTTTAGCATGCCAACGTCATCAGTGATAACCATTTATCAAGCTCCATGTATTTGTACTGCAAAACCATGTGGTTGTTACCCAGTACTAGGGGGTGGAGGACAGTACACAACAGAAGCTCAGTGTGACCCCTTATGTTGTCCACCAGCATCATGTAAGAAATGTTGTAAGGACCAGTTTGGTAACGTCTTTATGACGACACCGAATACATTCCCATGTCAATGCCCTGGAACTAGTTTACAAATACCTTGCCAACCAAATACGTGTTACCCTACTGTAATTTGTGCTTTAGGATATCATTGGAGTTACACCGCTTGTAGGTGTGTATGTAACCAACAACCTTGTCCTTGGGGATGGCATTGGGATTATATTAATTGTAATTGTTCACCTAATTGGGCTATACAAAAGATGCGTAGTGAGGATTACTACGATAATAAAAGTGTGGATTGGACCTTAGCAAGAGGTGTGTTAGATATAGAAGCAAGCGCGATAACAACTACAAAAACACTTTTTAGTACAACAGATGGACGCACAATAGACGTACCAACAAAACCACCAAAAGGGGAATCGAACAAGACTCAAAGGTTTAAGATTAGTAGTGGTGGTGCCTGTGTACAATGTGAAGACAACCAAACAGATGATTACTACACAGCAAATGGTTGTATTTATAAAGAATCAAGATGTGCTCAAGATGCTATTGTTACTTATTACGCCTGTAATACTGCTACAAATCCAGTTGTAGGTGAATCACAACAAGCATGTACACCACAAGACGTAAAACCATCAAGTGGTATTTATTACGACTCTCTAGAAGGTTGTTTAAATAGCGGTTGTGCTGGGTTTATGTGGTGTGAATTCGGTCAATCAGTAAACGGGGTTAGTTTCTCTGAGAGTGAAGGAGAAGCTTATTCCCCAATCCCTATGTGTTGTAGTAGTCTTATAACAACAGTTCCAGGAGGATACGAATACACTTATATTGAATCAGGACCATTAAATGTAGAGAGCTGTTTACAGGATTGTCCTGAAGGAGATACATGGTTCCCACTATATAATGCGTTCGGAACCAACACTCACCTAGATAGTCCGTTAGCTTATTTAACCAGAGAATTATTGTTACAAGTTAATATAGGTCAATGTACGGTTGAGAGAGAAGAAAGTAGATTTAGAGAATTAGGGTATGTTAAGAAAAACCCATACGGTTAAAATAGATAAATTATTATAATATGAATAAAAATATAGAAAAGATGTCGTATAGTGAGATTAATGAAAGACTTGACAGATTAATTAAAACAGTTAAATCTATATCTAAGAAAAAAGAGAGTAAGAAAAACCAAAAAGTGTTAGTCTAGTGACAAAAATTAGTCTGTACTTTTTGGTCTTATTTCACCACTTAGGAATTTTAGGTTTTTTAGTTTCAGCTCCATTATTGATGATTAAAGAACCATTTTGGGTGTGGTTACCACTTAATACGTGGATTATGCATTTAATATTTTCACCAGTATTGGTTTGTCCTTTAACAATATGGGAGAATAGATTAAGAAAAAAGTTAGGTTGGGGAAAGATTAATACCTTTTTTAAACATTATTATATTAGACCTTATAAAAGATGGCAACAAAAATAATTATATCAGAAAAACAGTTAAAACGAATTGTTAATAGTCAGTTAAAAGAAGATTATTGGCAACCAACTGATGACGATAAATGGAATTTATTAGAGAAGGATTTAAGATTTGTCGTAGATAAAATTATTGATAAACATAAATCTAAATGGGGTGACGACCAATATGCTGTAATTGGTGCTATTGAACAAATATTCGAAGGAATGTTCGCGAAAGTAGAACGTTAAACCAAAACAACCTCAACCCTACAGAATTGTGAGGATAATTCACTAGCTTCTTCATGGTAGTACTCCCAAAGTCCCTCTATAGTTTCCATTTGGTCATCATTATAGTTTCTATAAGAACTTAATTTGTTTCTTGCACTTTCTGGGAATAAAGACTGTATAAATGGTTCATCCCATGATGCTGGTTGTTCACCAGTAAATAAGTCACCATCCTTATCTATAAGAACCCTAATATCCCAACAAGCGTAACCATGCTCACCAAAATTTTCAGATTCATCAAACATGTAGTCAAACCTAATAGGTTCTACTTTAAACTTTAGATTATTAAAACCCATCTCATTAGTGTATTTCCACGGAGCTTTTGCAAACTCAGAGCTTTCTAGACCACCACCATACTCCATAACTAATAGTGGGTATACAATATCACTAATATTTCTAAAATCAGTATAACCTTCCATATCCTCCTCCTCCACATCGACACCAAAATATTTTAAACAATCATAACAGATTCCATGTTTGCCCCAATAACCGAATATTTGTTTTTTTATTTCAGGAGTAACGTATTGTGTAAAATATGGGTTAGTGTCTGTGGTGGGATACCCCTCTGCGTCATATTGTACATCTTCAGTTAAGGTACCTAGAATTAAAGATATTAGTTTTTGATAGTCTGGACTATCATATATAGATTTGTACATTCCAGCTAAAGGAATTAATTCATATTGGTCTGAAGGAATCCTATTAAGTAATAGACCAAGTCTTTTAATTTGTTTAGGAGTAGAGTTGTTAACAAAACGACCAACATCCATTGTGGTAAATCCACCTATATAGTGTGATAGAAAATATAATTGATTATCTATATGTTCCGGTAAATCTCTATTAATTACATACGATTCATTAACATTAGAAGAGTCACCTATAACTTGAATAAAAACCGTTAAAGCTCGATATCTAGAAGAATTTTTAATCATCTCCTTATCAAAAGGTCTATCCGATAAAGGTAAGTCATTAACCATCTTATCTAATAGTCTACGTTCTCTATAGTTTGCGTTTCTTGCAAAGTTAATAACGTCTGAGGTGGTGAACCCACCAAGTACATGAATAAGGGTAAAAAGGGTATTATCGAGTTTTTTACTTAATTCTCCGGTAATCATATTACCTGTATAATCTTCCTTTAATAATATGTCTTTAAATGTCGTTTGCATATTATATAAATACTAGTGTAGTTACAGTTTATTTCCAGAAAATTTGTATTAAAACTAAACAACTAGCCAAACCAAGAGAAATCATTGTTTTTGTGTTAATACCTTCACCTTTAAATAGCCAAGTAAATAAACTAAAAATAATAATTCCACAAGCGAAAGCAAGAAATCTTTGGGGCCAAAGCAACCCATCAAAAGCAGTTACACCATGTCTAGTGGCTTCTAAAAACAACCAACTAATTGGGAGTCCGAAAAGAATTAACACCCATTCATATTTACGAAAAGATTCCCAGACAAATTGTCCGTTTAGTTGTAACCACACCATAGTCTGAGCGATTACAAAAACTACCATACAAAGAATTAAATTTTTCATATATTAATTATAGTAAAAATATATTAATATTTATAGTATAATGCTTATATTTATTATATGCAAGCAAGCCAGCAAATTAGCTTTTAATACTATGAGAAAAAAAATATCACTTAAACAAGACCAATTAGTTAAAATAATAGATAAGGTTATAACAGAACAATGGGACGACGACCCAAACTCATTTAGCACACAAGTAGATGATATAGATTTTTCTGGACTACAAAACTATTTCCCGGAATATAAAGACCGAGATATGGACATATCATATCTAGATTGTGTTGTAAATTGGAGGTTTGATTTAGACGTAAGAAGTTGGGGTATTAAAGATATAAGCATTTACACGACTAGTGTAGTGATAAAAGGAGCGATTGAGATTTATGACGAAGACTACACTAAGGTAGAGGTGGAAAAAGAAATTGAATTAAATGTAGATGACATGGGTGGATTTAAAAGTGATGACCCAGATATGTGGTATTATTATGATGAAAAAGATAATGAAAGATACCACACTATATTACCTACAAACCTACACGTTGATTTAGACGATAAAACTATAACAGTAATGTGGAATTAAAATAAAAACCATGAAAAAACAAATTTTAACAGAAATTAATAGAACCAAAGAAATAATGGGCCTTTTGAATGAAGATTGGTGGGGCAGATTATGGGGTGGCAAGAAAAGAAGAGAGGATATCTATAACATACTTAAATCTGGTGTGGAATGGAGAAAAACTAGTGCTTGGATACAGGATAGTGATAGAAAGAAGACACCTCCAGTATTTGGAGACGATGAACTTAGGATGTTCGCGAAATTAGTTAATAAGTTGGATAGAATATTTGTCGATGAATCCAGTGTAATAAAGTATTTGACGGGTGAGGCAAGATATATGGGTCTAGATGAATTAGATACTTTAACACAAATTGCATTTAAAGATTCTGATAATGAGAATAAACCCGAAAAATTTGTAGATTTATTAGTTCTTTCAGGGAATTTTGACGAAGGAGAGAAATATAACCTAGACCAAAACTTAGGCAGCACCCTATCTAAATTGAAACAAGAGCAGTTAGCACTGAGGGGAGGAGATAAAGTATGTCCATGGGCAAAGGACGCGAACCATATGTACACTCCTGGGGATAACCCGAAAAATCCATATGATAAAGAAACCGAAGCGGATATATGGAAGTGGTGTGACGAAGTGAGAAAAAAGAATCAATCCAAGGAGGAAAGAGAAAAGTATGATAAGGCCAATGTAAAATCCACGTCTGACTCAGACGAGTCTGACAAAGATGACACAATAGGAGCAGGAGAAAATGTACGTACAGGAGAGGAAGAAAAAGGGACTAAAGAAAACCCATTCGGAGCTACACCTAGTGTATCTAACGCAGAGGAAGGTAAATATTACCGAAATAATAAGAATAAAATACTTTATCTAGTTAAAGACGGAAAGTACGTAGAAATAAATGAAGCATACAAAGTAGAAGAAAGTCACTATTTAAATGAAATTAATAGAGTACGTGAAATAATGGGTTTAAAACCTCTTATGGAACAACAAGACCAAAAGGGTGATGTTGTTATTAGAAACGGTAAAAAGCAAAGAATAGTTGATATAATAAAAACCGAGTTACCGCCAATTAATATAGGACAAAAATTCGCATCGGCAGTATATGAACTAAAAGATAAGTCTCTAGACGCGGTCGAAGACCTAGCAAAAAGAATGGTAACTTTTTTTAGTGTTCCTGATTTAAAAGGCATAACATTTGAGATTGTACTAGAAGGTGGAGCCTCACTTGTACCAATCCAAGATGAGAAAGCAAAAGAAATGGGAATGCCTGGCTGGGAGACTAAAGACGCAAAAGAAAGAAATATGTGGTTAGCGGAAAAACGAACAGAAGCAGTAAAGACATATTTAGAAAATGCATTAGCCCAGGCTGGTATTGATAATGTTACTATCCCAAAACCCATTCTTACTTTAGGAACTGTACCCTGGGACCGAAACAAAGGAGCTGACCACGATGATTATACTAAAGCACAAAAGATGAACATCTCCTTTAAAGCCACAGGTATTCAAGAAGTATTAGAAGCGTTACCAGCTTTTTGTAAGAAAAAGTTTAAACCAGAAGAAGGAGGGCAAGCCCAAGGTCCTGAGTATAAAATATATCCAGGTGATGGAATGGAATTACCTTTAGGAGCTGGAGTAGGAAAGATAACTTTACAGTTTGACGCGTATACTGTTCCCGATAAGTTTATTTTAACTTATGATGACAAAGAATACGTTAGTTCAAACCCAGATACTGGGGAGGAAGGGTTTGTCTCAAACTTATTTAAAAAAATGTCTCAAGAAGAGTTAGACCTAGTCAAACCAAAATTAAAAAAGGCACAAGAGGAGGTGAAAAAGTTAGAAACTGAAAACGCGGAAGCACAAGCAATTATAGATTCAACTACAGAAGAGCAAGCAGCAAAAATAACAGCTAAATTAGAGCAGGAAGAGGAAAACCTAAAGTTATCAATAGAAAAGATTAATGAGAAAATAGAAAAGTATGGTTTTAGTATTCCTATAGGTCTGGGCGGGGATTCAAAGTATAAAAAATATGGCAAGAAATGGGGCTCGTATATCACCCACTATCTGGATTACCCTAACAGAAACGTACCTAATGTTTACTGGTTTGTACATAAAGATGATGATGTGTCAGACAAGTTGGTACGTAAGAGAGATGGAGGCAATGAAACTCAAGAAGAATACAAGAGAGCTCAATACCTTGGCAATGCTTATTATAATTTAAAAGCAGCGGGAGAACTAGATGAAAAGTGGTTTACCAATTTTTTCAAACTTTACCCATATGACAATAAGTCGAAAGTACAGAAAAGCACTGGTTATAATAAATTGGTGGATAACAGGAACAAAAAACAAACGGGATTCAAAAAAGATGACCTTAAAGAGTTCTTTATCACAATGAAAAAACTACAAGCGATACAGTTAAAGAACCAGAAAAATGAATTGGAGGCCATGAAGGAGGAGATACCAGTGAAGGAAAATGAAATCGCGAATAGAAAAAAGAAGGTAGTACAAGATTTAGAAAATGAACTTAAGATTATACTAAATGAAATAAATGTTAATAAAAACAGAATAGAACAATTAATAAAATCCGCTAACATATCTAAGAAGGAGTGGGAGTGGAATGTACGTACTGGAGGAAAGTATGCTTCTAATAATATTGGTGGAACAAAAGAATTTAATGCAGAGCTGGAATCATTAGGTTTTGATGAGGGTATGATAGGACCTAATGGTGAGATAACCTTTAATAAAATTGAAGGTACAGATACTGCTTGGTTACAGGTAATAGCTCCATTAGGGGGTACAGCGTGGGGATTAAATGTTAAATGTGGTAAGGATGCCTCACAGCAACTAACCAAACCAGCATAAAGGAAGGGGTTTATTTGTTCACCAAGACTAATACCGGGATTGAACTCTCACAATAATTTAACTTAATTACGCTCACAGCTCCAATACTAAGGTTACCGTTACCTTCTTTATCATATAATATAGCTTTTTTGTGTCCGGGAGAATTAATCCAATTATTTACTACTGTACGACACGCTTTCTCTAAATCCCAAGGTTCTACGGTCCACGATAATAAAGGAAGACCCGCCATACATTCCGTACCCCAAGAAGAAGGGCTACAATACTTCGCTATTCTCATCTGAGGGTTACTTATCTCCTCATGACCATCCACATCAACAGTTTCAGTGTGTGCATAAGGGACACCTTTATTAGACATATAAGATGAGTGGTGATACGCTGCATTATACGCGTCTTCAGACCATACAACAGCGTCTAACCCTTGAGACACTCTATATTCGTTTACCATTCTAAAAATGATTTTTTCTGCTTCTACAATACGTTGTTGTCCGTATGAACAGAAAGTTAAAATAGTTAATAAGACTGTGAGTAATTTTTTCATAATGTAAAGGTAAGGAATTTAAGTTAAACGACCAAGTTAATTGTATTATATTATACGATATAATCTAACTAATGTTTCGAGATATATTAGTTATATATAGAACCACCATACAAATTTAAGGTAACGTACACCCAACTATTGTGAGAAGCATATTTAGAACGTGACCAGGTTGTACTGTGGTGAGAGCTTATAGCTCCACCACAATATTTAGTTGCAGACAAAAGTATTTTATTATGCGGTGGGGAATCAATCCACATTTCTAATGTTGTATTAGCAATTTTTTCTAATGTCATATCAGATGTGTTTACAACAGCAATATTTTCCCCACAACGTAACCAATTAGTAAAAATAGCGTCAAAACGATGAGCTAACCTATTAATTTCTTCATGACCTACAACATCAACTAATTCGTCATGTGAAATATCACTTACACTTAGTTGATAATTATTGTGTTTTTCAGCCACCACGAAAACCCTATTATCCCATGCCCACGGAGATAAACCATTTTGTGTACGATAGTTATTCACTTTTTCGAAAATAAGTAAATCTAACTTAGTTTGACCATAAGAAAATATGGAAAGGAATAATAATAATACTGTGATTAATTTTTTCATACTACAAAGATAATAAATTTAAGTTAAACGACCAAGTTAATTGTATTATATTATACGGTATAACTTAACTAATGTTTCTACTATTTATAATATATGAAAAAGAATATTTTATCTGAGGTTAACAGAGCTAGAGAGATTATGGGTCTTATTAGAGAACAAGAAATGGTTTATATAAGAAAACTAGTCTCCGATATAGATATAGAAATACCCTTAAGGTATGAATATAATTACCCAACAGGTGTGGACGACCCTTCACCATTCATAAACACTGTAGTCGCAGGTATTATCAAAGAAATTAATAGTAACACCCAACACGCAGCCCTACTAAAAGCCGGTAAATTACAGTTAGACTCTATTGACGTTAAAGCGGGAGCAAGTAATTACTGGAGGAAACCTATGATACCAGAAATAGGAAATGATTTCGTAGGTGAGGACAATAAAAAACTAGTGGAGGTTACTGATGAAAGATGGGAAGAATTAGCGGCGAAAGATGGTTATAAAGGTGATTGGAAAAAATGGTTAGAATTAAAAAAAGCAGGCTCATACCCAGGAACTTTTTTTACCGAAAAAAGTGAAAATATAGAAGCTAACAAAGATTTAGCTACTAGGAGAGCTAAGAGATTTATCGAGGCAATAATACCATTGTTTAAAGAGGAAAAAATAGATGTTAGTAAATTATCTACAAATCCAGAAGGTTTTATTATTGATACTGGAGGAGCTACAGATGATAACAATGAAGACTCTAAAGCACCTAAAAAAGGACAAGCTTTAATAATCACTTTAGTATTCTCTTTTATTGAAAAAATCTATGAAGTTGAAGAAGACTGCTTAGTACACCTAAAATGTACTATCGGATACTATACCAATAAAGGACAACATAATCATTTTTGTGATGAAGCAATTTTTGATGTTAAAATGAATGGTGTTAGTTTAGGAATAGCAAACCTAAATAATGGGGCTTTAGATGTATTTACCCCTGAAGCAGCTAATTCCATACCATATTATGACCTTCCTGCGGCATACGTAACAGCAAATGATGTTGGAACTGAACTCAAGAATGGATATGTATTAAAGAAAAGTGACATAGGAAAAATGTTAAGAAAGGCAATACGTTATGGTCCACAAGAACCTATGGAGTTTACTAATGAAGAGGGAGAAAAAATGATTGGAGAAATACCTGATTGGAGAAATCAGTTTGACCTAAAACCAAGACAAATGTTAGCTTCAACATATGCCGCAAGAGATAGGGACGGTATAGATGATGGTAAATTTGGTGGTAGTAGAGCTGTAACATTTACTGTTACCCCAGAACAAGCTACACAAATAATGGCAGAAACAGAGGACGAGATAATACTTTCAATGCAAGCTTTAGTCGTAATGAAAAAAGTAGGGTCCGCCGGTGAATCAGTACCTCCTTGTTTTGGTGTATCACCCGCTCCTTCCGGGTTTGCCCCTCCGAATTTTAATAATACTTGTGCATTTTACGGGGATGTAAATTTAAATTTAGGGTTTTCGGGTAGTCATAGTGATGTTCCATGGGTTACTATAGAAAATTATAATGGGGAAGTTTATGATGGACAACCTACTATTAAAATGAAAAGAGGGGATTTAGCCAACACAAAACTATTAACATTAAATAAATGTGGTATCCCTATTACTACTAAAACAGCTGCTAAATAGATATTATTCTGCTACAATTAATGTAGCATAACATAAATCACCAGAAAAAGTTAAGGAAATTGCACCCCTAATTACCCTAGGGTCTAAAACAGCTTCTTTGTGAGGAGTGGACTTATCAAAGTTCTTAATAACCCAATCCGTTGTTAATTCCATATCCGGAACACAGGTAAATACCGTAATACACTCTCTAATAACTCCATTCATAACGAAATTATATTGAAATAATCTGTCAGAAGGACGAGCTAAAATCAGTTCATCATGAGGATTATCTAATGGGTAATTATACGGATAACCATTATCTATTAGATAGTTACTATGATAATTCACCCCTTTCCATATAGTACTGTCAAGGACAATAGCAGACACCCCATTGGATATACGATATTCATTTATTTTATTAAACGCTTGCATATCTACATTATTTTGTCCATAAGAAATTATGGAAAGGAGTAATAATAATATTGTGGTTAATTTTTTCATTTAATTTTATTTGTTAGACCATACATTTAGTTGGTATTATTATATACGTAAAATCTATCTTTGTTGTTACAATCATAAGAGTTATTTACAGTACAAAGATAACTAAATGGGTTGACATAACAAAATATTATGACTATTTATTATATGAATAAAATAAGTATTTTTAATATAAAATAAAACAAATGGATATAATTAGTGAACAGGTTTTTGACCAAAAACTAAAAAGTGAAGAAGTTGTGTTAGTAGATTTCTGGGCTCCATGGTGTGGGCCATGTAGGATGTTAACACCAACAATAGATAAATTAAAAGAACAATACCCAAATAACATATTAAAAGTTAATGTTGATAAAATGCAATCATTAGCCGCAAGATATGGTATAAGAGGGATTCCAAACGTAACGATAATCAAAAATGGTGAAGTGCAAGAATCTATGCAGGGAGTACAACCAGGATACTTATACGAAGAAAAATTAAAATATTACATTAGTTAATATAACTACATCTCTTCCCCACCCTTCTTTAAAGCATTTATAGTATAGTAATACTCCAATGTTTTATTAACCAACCCATCAATCTTATCATTTGTAGTGGTGTAATTAGGATTCCAGGTAGGACCATTAGTGCCATTACGCCATATACCAGTAAATGGTTCTGGTGTAGCTAAAACCTCTTGATAGTCGCCATCCACATCAACAACACCAACAAAGACTTGTTCAGAAAGTAATCTAGTTTCCTCATCAAAATAATAGCTATTTGATTTATTTTCATTTAAAATATATTGTAATATATCTTTTTTTAGTTCTTCTGGTAAATCTACTAGATAACCATCCGTAAGAACATCTTTAGAATCCCACCACGATAATTCTTTAGCTTTTATATCATAATATACAGCCCATTTTACATTATTTTGTTTTGATATAATATAAAGTAAGACACCATTAGTTGAGTACTCATAAAAAGTTTTAGGTTCTTTACTAGAAGTACACCACTTTGTAGAAGACCCATACTTTCTAGAAGCAAATACATTAAGAGGTTTAAGTATTAAATAATTGGAATTTTCTAAAACAATTTCCTTTCTAGGTTTAGCACCACACCGTTTTTCTTCAGCATCTATAACCGCCAAAGATATTTCACCCAAAGACCTATATTCTTGAACATCTTTAACGGAAATCAAATTTTCATCACACAACACCTCAAATTTCTCTAAATCATTTATAACATCAACACCACCTAAACACTCTATAAGTAAGTTTATTATCTCTTCATTTACACCTCGAGTAACCTCTACTTGGTGACTTAGTTCCCACACACTACCTTGTGATATAGTCACCGCTTTATCGTAAAATTTTAATTCATTTAATAAAATTCTAAGAAATTTACCATTCTTACTAGGGTCTAAAAGTTTTATAAAATCTATGATAGATAGGTTGTAATTTTTGTTCTGGTCCTTTAATGTTTTGAGTTTCATAAGCTATTTTTACTAAAAATAAGCTAAAAAAGCGTAAAAATCAAGTACGATACATCGTAATACCTAAACCAAATTACTATTATAATACCCAATATTACCCCAAAAACACAGATTTTTTAACTTTTATTGACTTTTTAATTAAACAACCTATGTATTGTAAGAACCTTTAAAAACATGGGTTAAAAAGGTACAACCATCACTAAGTTAACCGGAACTTATGTGATATAAACATTTAAAAAAACGAAAAAATTATGGATAACGTAATTAAACAAATTACAGGATTTGTTGGGGGATTAGGAACAGTCTTAATGGCAGTTCTTCCAGTAACAATCTTATGGTACATCTTAACAGGTGGTTCAGTTTTCGGAATGGATGTAGTAGCTAACTTAACAGCACTTATCACATCATTAGGTAATGGTGGATTCGTAGGATTAGTAGTGTTAGTATTACTTTCTTCATTCTTTGTTAAGAAATAACATAACAGTAAAAAGAAGATGTTTATTTTTGAGCATCTATATAAAAAAATCAGAAATATAAAAGTTAAAAAAAATAATATTTAAATGAAAAAATTAATTTTAACATCCGCTATAGCATTCGCAACATTATTTGCTTCAGCTCAGAACTTTACGGTCGTAACAACTTATGATGGAGACCAAGAAGAAACTATGGACAAGTTAACTCAAAACGTTGGTTTTGGTTACGCTGTTAACGACACATGGACTGTAGGCTTGATTCAAAATGGTGAAGACGTAGACGGTGAAACTATTTATGACATCTGGGGAAGATACAATTTGAAAAACAATGCGTATGTTTCTTTACAAGCACCACAAGAAGATATGATGGACAACTTAACTGTTGGAATCGGATATTCTTTCAATGTGTGGAAAGGTCTTAATGTTGAACCAAACTATAGTATGGGATTAAAAGAAGATGAAAACGAAGAAAGAGAGGGCACTTTCAATCTTGGTTTATCATACAGATTCTAAAAAGCAGGATAACAGGATAAGTAATTTGAAACGGTTGCAATTAGTGAAAGTTTTTTCCCGCAACCAAAAAATGGAAACTAATAACGGATTTTAGATAACTTATGTGTTGCAAAAAAAAACCTTGGTGACGGCCAAGGTTTTTATTTTGCTTTATTTTTAATTTTATTAAATGCGTACTCCCATTTCTCACACATATCTTTCCATTTATGTTTATCTTGGGTACACATTTTTTCTACCTGAATATGAAATTCTTTAGATATATTTAATTCTTCCACTTGGGTGTGGATGGTATACATGGTATCTTCTTGATTACTTGTCATAATATTATATTTTATTTCCTCGTTTAACCCAGTAGTATGATTTGTCCATACTCCAGTAAGCTCTCTGTGCTAAACCTTTTTGCACTAATTTACCAGCTTTAACAAGTCTCTCCTGATTATCATCGGATATTCCCACTAATTTATGTGTTTTAAGTTTTTCTTTCATATTACAAAGATAATAAAAATAATTTAATTGACAAATAAATATTAGGTTATATTTATAATAAAAACAAAGATGAAAAGAATTAAAATTTCCGAAGAACAATTAGATGGTGTGCTTAAGAACATACTAGAACAAGAGACCGGTGAAGATGAGGTTCTTAGAGTTTTAGATAGAGCTAATATGATTAATGATGAAGGGGAGGAGGTTTATGACGCTGAAGATGATATCAGTGGTATTGAGGACGAGTTAGAACAACTCTTATCACCAGAAGAGATTATGGGCTTACAACAAGACCAAATAGAACAATTACAAGACAGAGTACAATATACTGAAGAATTACTTGCGGACATATTAGAATTTAACGAATATCAAATGCTGGATTTAGACACCAACAAAGACTTAGATATGAAAAAGTCTAAACAAAAATTAAGAGCGTTAGAAACTAGAGCCGGAAGAGAAATATTTTGGTTAAAATCCCGTAGACTTTAGCACTTTACTTTAATACCATATATTTAAACTAAAAAAGATATTATGGTAATTGAAGAAATACATTCTTATTCTATATATAAGGACAGAGGAACAATTTTTGTAGAATTTAACTTATGTTATGAGGATATCTGTGATGAGTATGAGTTAGAAATTCCACTTGAAGAATTAGAAGAATTGTGCGACCTTTTTTATGAAAGAGAATGGTTTAACGATGGTGATGACGACATGGAAGTAACCACAATTAAAAATGATGTAGATGAATCACAACTTAGTGAAGGGTTAATCACATACATTAATCAAAATAAAGGAGTTTTAGATTATTAAATTGAAGGTGGATTATTCCACCTTTTTCGGTATTTATATTTATATAGTATAGATATGCGTGAGTCGTTACAAGAAAATATAAATAGAGTTAAGGAAATAATGTTTGATGGTGAACCATTAAATGAAGATATTATGTCTGGCTTACAAGGTGGTTACGCGGATACAGATGGTGCAAGTGAATATAACTTTACTAGTAAAGGAGCTTTAGGTTCTGAACCAGAACTAGATGAAGAAGGGTTTACAGAACCAGAAACCAACTACTCTAAAGAAGACCAAGCATATGATTTTTATAGTGATGGTCCACAAGATAGTTATGCCCCAGAAGAATTTATGGAGCAGGATGATGGGGCAGGAACAGGTGAATCTGATGATGGAGCGGGTGCTGGTACAGCATCAGTCGGTGTTTGGGAAAGTGGAATAACCAGAGGCAGCGCAAACCAAATAATAAATAGTAAATGGGCAGACAGCTACCAACCAAGTAGAGGTAAATCCAACCCTCTATGGTAAAAAAAACAATTATGAATAAAAAAATTATATACGAATTAGAAAGAGCCCGCGAAATAATGGGCTTAAAACAACCTACTAATAACCTAATAACAGAACAAAGAGATGATATAGTTAAATTTTTCCAAAAACTATTCACTAAAAAAGGAGGAAAAGAAATCTCACAAGCATTAGCAGACAGGATGATAAAACTTGTAGGAAAGGAAGGTTCACAAGCAGTAGCTAACGTATTCGATAGAATGACAAGAAAAGCTAATGTTAAATTTGCTGCTGATGGAGAAACTATTATAGCTTTAGTTGGTAGAAACGGAGAACTCTATGACATGGCAACTATAAAAAAGGTAATGACTAAGGTGGCAGATGGGTCTCTTAGTGGAAAGCAGTTAGATGATTTTTTAGCCTGGATGCCATATTTTTTAAAAAATGGAGATGGATTTGCTACCTCATTCAGCAAACAAATGAAACTTTTGGAAGCAAAAGTACAAAAAGAAATTGCGGAAAAGTTAGAAAAAGAAGCAATTGAGAAAGCAGAAAGAGAAGCAATTGAGAAAGCAGAAAGAGAAGCAATTGAGAAAGCAGAAAGAGAAGCAATTGAGAAAGCAGAAAGAGAAGCAATTGAAAAGGCAGAAAAAGAAGCAGTTGACTTGACTACACTTAAATCAACCACATGGTTAGAGACTTTTACTAAGGATTTGAAAGCCTTTATATGGAAAACAAAATCAGCAGGTGCTAGTGGAACTAAACAAAAAGTATTTAAGGCTTGGATAGATGACCCAACAAATGGAGTTACTAACCTTAAATCATTACAAAAAGAATTAACGGAATTAGCAAGTCAGTCCACTCACACGTTACCAAGGTCGGTAGATGAACTAGTAGCTCTTATAGGTAGGGCAATTGAAAAAGACAGAGTGATACCACCTGAAGTTCTTGATGATTTGATAGGGATACTATCAAGGTCCGACCAACAAGATAACATTATTAAATTAATATGGAAAAACTCTGATGCAGCAACACGTAGAGCAGCTAAAAATGGTACACTAGACGATGCCGCACTTAGAACTCTGTTAGGTGGAGAAAAGAACGCAACCACTGACCTCATATCAATGTTGAGAAACATGTTAAAAGACAAATTTACTGTTGGAGGTACCTTACTTAAAATTATCCCAAAAACAAAAAAAGGGCTCATGTATACAGCACTAGGGATAACTGGAGCTGTCCTTATAGACCAACTTATCCAATCACTCATGACCTTGACAGCTAGTAATAAATCAATAGCTGGTGCAACCGAACAACTATATAAAAAATTCCAAGGGAATAAAGACGCTATTTATCAACTGGGTGGACTATCAGACTCTGAAGCAGAAGCACTAGCTGACAAATTACATGTCTACCTTAGAGGTTATATGGTTGTTAGAGATTTTGATGAATCTGATGACATGACAGAATTAATTAACAAATATGCGATAGAAGATGACGCGGGCAAAAAAACAATAGCTGGAATACCAAACAAAGATAGAGAAGCTTTTAGAAAGGAACTTATAGGTGAGATGGCAAGATATAGTGATACTTGGGTATTTGAATCAAACACATTCCTTAAATGGATAACTGGTGTGGATGACTGGAGTATTGAAGCGGTTATAGATGCCGCACCAACAGTTTTAGCAATGTCACAAATAGTTTTCTTTTATAATAAAATTGGAAAAACTAAATTTATAGATGATTTAGGGTTAATGAATAAGAAAATCCCACTAATAGGTTTGCTGATAAATCTGGTAACAACAGATAAAGGTGACGCGTTGGATTGGATTGGGGAGAAGTCGTGGGTAGTTGGTTCGGACTCGGACGATGATTCTCTGGATAAAGCAGCAAAAATGTTGACAGACTTCTGGCCAGAATACGCAGAAACAAGAGAAAATGAACGTGGTCAAACAGTATATGGTCGTTACAAACCAGAAGCTCTAATTAGTACAGATAATCTATCTAGGTTAGCAATGTGTAATGATTATAAACCAGAAGGAGACGCTACTAATAAGTGGTCCAACGACTTCCAAGAGTTTTTAAACGGACTAACTTCTGAAGACTTTAACAAAGGACAATGTTGTAATAAAACAGGGGGTAAATGTCCCGAAGTTTATTTTACGACAGACCCTGACCATGAGGATGTAGGTAAGAGAAGTGGTGCAGCAATCAAAGACATTCAGCTAGAATTCTCAAATATAATAAAAGACCTTACGAAAGCGTTTCAGGAGGGAGGGTTTGGTGCTGTTAGAGACCAAATAAACGAATGGAATGAAGAAGATAAAAAAGAAGATAAAAAAGAAGAAAAAGGAAGGAACCCAAGCCCAAACATATATGAAGGTCTAATAAATGTACTAAACACCAAATAAAATAATGGCAGCAAAGTTAGGAGAATTAAGTTGTTGTACACCAGAAGGGGAAGCGGTTAATAAATCGTACGCGAGTATTAAGTCTATTGCACCCAAAACGGACATTGGTGACCATGCAACAATTCAAAAAGACGGTAATTATTTTGATAAAGGTGATACTTTTAATGAAGCAATAGAAAAGGTTAAAAAGGCTAAGATGGGTGAAGAAAAAGCTGCAGACCTATGTTTAATTTACAATACATTAGTTAAAGCGGTAACGGGACGTGTATGGGATGGTCACAATATTAGTTCATACATAACAACACTAAAACAAGCATGTAAAGATAATGTAGTAAAAAAGAAAACGTGTAAAGAGTTAATAGGAGATAAAGAATATAATAAGAGAAAGGAAGATTGTGAGTCATTAATATCGAATGGAGAAGACTTCAAATGGGTTAAAAGTAAGTGTGAGTGTGAGGAAATTGAAGAAGGTGATGTTGCACCAGTTGAAGAAATAAGAGGTTGTATGGTAAATCCCGAAGGACTACCAGAGGATGTTACCTTACATGTTGATACTCCCTATGACCCATTAGCAACAGTTAATTATGGGTGTAGATTTGTTAAAGTTTTAGACTTAGTAAATAAATTTTGTTTTTGTATTAAGGATACTTGTCACGAAACAGGTGGGGGTAATTGTATTACAGGAAAACAAGCAATAGAATCAGGTAATAGTAGTTATAAATCTTTTGAAGAGAAATATAATTCTATATATCAGGATGCCATAGCCGCTATAGTGAATATGTCGCCACCAACCACAAAAATAAGTACTGAAAAAGGATTTTATTCACCAAACGGACCCACAGCGGATGAAGTTAAAGATTTAGCAAAAGCTTTAACTATCTTACATTATAGAAGGTACTCTTTAAATAGAGCCTCTGAAGGTAATATTAGTAAAGAGAGTGACTTAGTTATGTATAGCCCTAATGGAAACTACCTAGGATTTTTTAAAGGGACAGCTTTAACATCTCCAAGGTTTGGAGATATTAAATTACAATTAACACTACCTATAATACATCTTAGATTGTCACAGAACGCTGGTGGTTACACACAAGAAAACCATATTGATGTTTTAAGAAAGTATTTACTAAACACAGAAAATAATAGAGGGTCATATAGATTTAAAGAAGTTAAAAACATCACCATAGATAGTAATGGTAAAATAACTTTACAAGAAAATATAACTACGGTTGGTTTGGGAACATTACTAGAAACCAAGGTTATTGGTTTAGGAAAACTATTAAAATAAAAAAAGGACCGTTAGGTCCTTTTCTTTTTGGTGGAGGTGGGGGGTATCGAACCCCCGTCTTGTTCATCTTCTACTAACATCTATCCTACACGTTTAGTTTATTCTAACTATTCAGTTACTTTTACAGAATAAACAACCCTCAAAGTAACCTAGACCATCTTATATTTTACCACCCAAACAGTAGAGGGTGGGGTCGATTTGTCTAAATGACGTTTTCATATATAAAGTTACAAATCTTAAGAGACTTTAACGAAAACGGAGCTATATCGTAACTTAGTTACGCGATAGCCACTGTTGACCCCTCACGGACAAGTCCTAAAGTCGCCAACTTAGCAATTGTTTTGCCAGTTAAAAAAATGAATCAGATTTTACGAGCTTAATTCAGGCTCGACGTGCTGACATTAATCGACTGACGCCAATCAATTCCAGTCACCCCCGTATTCTAACCCAATGTCAAAGGTACTTCCCCAGCATCGGTTTCTTTTTCTTTAGCTTTTTCAGCCATTTTTTTTATATATTCTTCTTTCATCAACTCCATTTGTTTATTCATGGAATTTTGTTGTTGTTTTAACCTTAAGTTTCTCGCTAAAACTTTTTTACTGTGATTTTTTCTATTTCTTGATTTAGGCATAATATTTATTTATATATAGTACAAATATAGGTAAATTATTATATAAAACAAAATATTTATAATAAAATAAGTATGGGTAAATTAAGTAGAATATTAGATAAGGTAGGTAGAATAGTAGAAAATTCGGATGATGAGGTTCTTATAGAAATAACTAATATAAGTGAAATATTGGATGTGGATAAAAAAACTGCTATAATGTTACATTTTGTTAATAAAGATTCTAGCTGGAATCCAGAAGCACTTAATAGGCTAGAGGACATAAGTAGAAAATTACCAATGGAAGAACAAACCTTAGTTCTAACTCCAGAAAAACGAAAAGAAACTAAAGATTTTTATTTATTGAATTATTTAGATAAAGAGTGGAGGGAAACCCTAGTAAAAAGATTAAGAGAAGCTAAAGGATTTAATTATGTTAGTCATTGGTTATCGTCTACAATCGCGGATATGATACAAGATGTGGAAAAACTAGGATTATACCCAGAAATAGACTTCAAAAGTAACCCAGAAAAGGGTACGGTTGAATATGAGGATTTCGAACAAATATTTGGTGATTCCGGTACGTTTATCTATAAACCTGTCTCAGAATGGATAAATAATGTTGTTAAATCAGAAGAAAAACATGGGTTAAAGTTAGATAATTATAAAAGTTCAAAAACATTTTTTGATGTTACACCTCACGAAGACTACTAATCAAACCAATCAAAAGAATCTTTTTTAGATACCCTAAATTCGTAAAAGTTATTACCTAATTTTTTTATCACACTCTCACCTAAAAGTATAGAGTTCAACACATCTTCAACAATTACATATTCGTTATCTGAGTGATAGTTGTAATATCCCGCAGCAAAATTTAAACAAGCAAAATTAAATCTTTCTTTTAACACCATTGTGTCGGTGTACGGATGATGTTTCCACTCAGTAAAACCGTGTTCTAATATTAAACTCTTAGCTTTATTAAAAAATTCAGAATCCTGTTCAAATAACTGCGTACCCATAAGTGAGAGTGACATAGTATCATTTTCGGTAGAATCAAACTGGATAGCATAACCTACATTATTAAAGAATGATTCTTTTGCTCCTCTACTACCATGACATCCGGTTTCTTCTGCGACTGGGAAAAACCCTTTAATAACATTAAACCGTTCTAAAAGTTGTAAACAAATAAATACGCCTGCTTTATCGTCACCTCCTATACCAGTAGGGAGATTACCGTCTTTAGTATAAGCTTTGAGGGCTAGTTTTTTATCCCCCTGTGAATTAGGTAGGTATTCTTCTTTTACTACCATTTCTTTAATATCGTGCACACTATCAGTATGAGCTAAAACTAAAGGATAGTATTCGGAAATGCCTTTAGTTACATATAAGTTACCCATCTCATCTAATTCGTAATGATACCCACGAGCCTCAAAATGTTCTATTAAATAAGATATAAGTCGGTCCTCTTCCCAGGTCTTAGTTGGGATAGCCAATAATTCTTTTAATTTTTCTTTAATCATATTAAACTCTTTTTGAGGTTCCTATTATTTGATAATAATCTTTTTTGCCTTCCAGATAATCTTTTGATAAGGTTAACATACTTTTAAACATAAATGCACCGGTTGTTTGTTTTTCACATTTAGAGAATAATTCTACTAAAGTACCTATTAATTCTAATGATAAAGAACCGGTTCCATCTAACCATGAAAAATCTCTAGCTATCTCACTAGCGTATACCAATTCATAATTATCCCTTTCTTCTACAGTCTGAAATGGGTCAATAGCATCATAAACTTCTATTAGTTCTTTAACTAAATCTAATGTACTAGGTCTATTAATTTCACCCTTAACTATTAAATCAACAATCCAATGAGTATGTGACGGAGTTCTTAATCTTTTCCCAGGTTCTTTATATTTCACAATAAAGTCTAAGTCAGGGTTTTCACCCCTAAAACCTTGAAAGATTGCTACTATGGTACCATCAGACAACTCAAATTGATTGAGAGACTCTACTCTTGGTCCGTTTTTTATTTTATATTGTAATTTTTCCATTATATATATTTTACGACATTTCTATTTAATTTCCAATTAAATTTATACTCAGGGGTATACTTGTTATTATTATGTTTTTTACAACATTTACCACAAGCTACATCTTTTGCTTTTTGTCTTGCGTAGTAAACTTTTCTTTCACAACTAGGACAAGTAGCCACCCATTTTAATATTTTAGATTTATCTACACCTGAACTACTACTACATCTTTCACCATTACACCCAATAGACCTTGCAATTCTTTTCCAGTTAGCATCGTGATTAGAATAACCACGTTGTTGGTGGTCTAAAGCGTGTGCGATTTCATGTAAAATAGTATTTTTAACTCTACACTCGTTAGTTTCGTGTAAAGTTAAAGGTCTAGAAAGAGAAATAGTGCAGCTTCCTCCATTATGGGAACCAAATCTTCTTACCGCTCTATCCCATTTAAAAGTATAACTAATAAGACCGTGTTGTCTCATTAGTTTAAGTGCCATATTTCGTGTTTTTTCTAAATTCATACTACAAAGATAAGAAAAATAAATGACACCACCAAGTTAATCTACTAATCTTTCGCCAGTTTCTTTGATTTTAAATTGAGATAAGTTGTTAGTACCACTTCCACCTCGTTTCTTTTTAACGTGAAAGACAATACCATTGTTGTAAAGTTTATTTGGGGTATCAAAAACATCACCATTAAAATGTAGAAGACCATTCTTATCTAGTAAAACATCATATTCTATTCCTAGATATTTTCTAACTAAATTAAGGGGAGCTCCATGTTTTTTAACAACTTCTAATAATCTGGTATCTTCTTTTAATAAAATATTTTCTTCTTTAATTTCTTGTATATTATAAACTTCCGCCCCGTATGCGTTCATAAAGTTAATAAAGTCGCCTTCTAAAGTATCGTCATCATCTTTAAACCACTCACCAAAAACCCTCCTACTGTCTAAGATACTATGTAACATTTTTTCAACTCTTCGCATATTATCTACTTTATAAACAGCAACAATTCTATATCTAATAGGGGATTTAGTTTTAGTTAAAGAGTTTTCTCTACTAATAGGGTCTATAGACAAGCCTATTTTTTTATCAGAAATACCTATTTCTCGATTAAGAACATCATAATGTTCTCCTAAATAAATGTATCCTTCCATATTTAATTTTTTTTATTGTATAATACAAAGATATAAAAAAAATATTAAAGTAACGAATATAGTTTTGAAATTTTTCTTATTGAGTCTTCACCAGCTCTATTAAATCTTTTTTGCCAAAATTTTAAAAAGTTTTTAGGTGAAGAAGTTGCTTTAGAAGGTAGGGTTGGAACCGACAAAGTCTCATCATCGGAAAAATCATCTAATAGTTGCTTATACGACACAACCCAATTATCAACCAGTTGTTGCATAACTATTTCTTTTATTTCTTCTATTGGGGTTTCTTTACCATCATACTGCCTAACCCTATCTATGTTATCTTGAGGAACCTCAAAATCATTATAGTAAGTTTCTGAGTTGAAGTTTCTTAACCTTTTAGCGTAAGAAAAAGCCCTAGAAGTCTTTAAAAAATCTAAGAACTCTTTCTTAGACCGAATATTCTTATTTCTAATTAAACCATAAACCTCAGACACCCTAGCATTCAACTCAAAAGATAGGTGCAGATAAATTAAAAACATCAATTCGTCCCAATCATCTACTAAACCCATTTTATTAACCATAGAAGAAGCACTACTAATATTCTCAAAACTAGGGTCCAAAGACGAGGTTAATAACCTATTGTAGAATTCATATACGTGGGTTAGTTCGTGAAATAAGACCGATTCCACATAAGGTTTAATTTCAGTATCAAATAACTCAACAAATGTCGCACTATCGTAAGAAGATTGTGGGATTGATATTTCTATGGTTATGGTACCACCAACCAATAAAGGTCTTGTGGTTCCATCGTCAAAGGTAGCATCCCTGATATCCATATCGGCAGTATCAAAGGACGCATTATTTATATAATCATCACCAATTTTAATGTCTTCATCTGGCACAATAACTAAGTCTAATTTTAGTTTTGGTTCGGCAAGAGGAAATTTTATAAAGTCTTCACTAGAAGTATTCCAACCCAAAGAAGTTACCTTTTCTTGAACATCTTCACCATCAAAGTATTCAGAAGTATTATCAGAAGACACCATCATTAATAAACCATCTCTAATTAAAGAAGATAAAGAGTCAACCCAGAATTCGATAGGTTTGGGTACCCCCATAGCCTCCTTTATTAGTAGGTTAGATTGTCTTTGTGTTATTATTAGTTTCATTGGCAATAAATATCACCCTATCTACCTTTTTCTGTCAGTTTAAACTTCTCAGTAGATTTGTTATAACCAATAGAATAGGACATATCCTCAACTATAGTGCCCCTTAAAATTTCTTCAGAGATGTAATCTTCAACCTCAGATTGTATAGCTCTTTTTAATGGTCTAGCCCCAAATTTGGGGTCATAACCAATCTTACTAATATGGTCTACCACACTAGGGCCAAATTTAATATTATATTTCTTTTCCCTTAACCTATCTAATAAGTGTGATAATTCTAATCTTACTATTTTTTTAATACTATCACCCTCTAAGGACTCAAAAAATATAACATCATCTAAACGATTTAAAAATTCTGGATTAAAAGTATCCTTTAATGATTTAGAAATAATTGTTCTAACACGTTCTTTATCTGTCTGCTGAGTTGCTTTAGTTGCAAACCCTAAACCAGTGCCGAAGTCCTGAGATTGTCTAACTCCTATATTAGATGTCATCATAATTAGAGTATTTCTAAAATTAATTTTCCTCCCTGAAGCGTCGGTAACATAACCATCATCTAATATCTGTAATAGAACATTAAATATATCTTTATGCCCCTTCTCTATCTCGTCAAATAATATTAAGGAATAAGGCTTCTGTCTTACTTTTTCTGTAAATTGGCCACCTTCACTATAACCAACATAACCAGGAGGAGAACCTATAAGTCTAGAAAGTGAATGTTTTTCTTGAAATTCGGACATATCAACACGGATTAAAGATTCTTCAGAACCAAACATTAATTCAGCTAATTTTTTAGCAATATGGGTCTTTCCAACCCCAGTAGGACCTAGACAAATAAAAGAACCAACAGGCTTATTTAACTCTTTTATACCGACAGAATTTCGTCTTATAGACTTAACTATAGTTTCAATTGCTTTATCTTGACCAATTACAGACTTCTTTAATTGTTTATCTAAATTTAATAAATTCTTTATTTCACCATGGTCCATCCTATTTAAAGGTATTCTAGTTATTCTAGATACTACAGACATAACATCATAAATAGTTATGGCAATCTTATTGTCAGATTGTTTTTCTTCCCATTTATTGGTTACACTACATAACTTATCTTTTAATTTCTTTTCTACATCCCTTAGGTCAGCAGCTTTCTCATACATCTGTGATTTAACAACATTAATCTTTTCTTGTTTTACACTTTCTATTTCCGATTTAAGTTTTGTTATAGATTTGGGGGTTTTAACCTCTATTTGGACAGTAGCTCCAACCTCATCCAGTATATCAATAGCTTTATCTGGAAAAGCTCTATCTGTAATATATCTTTCCGCTAATCTAACACATAAATTTACTACCTCTTCTGAATAACTAACATTATGATGATTTTCATAAACATATTTTATGTTGTTTAATATTTCTATTGTGTCTATAACCGAAGGTGGTTCTATAATAACTTTTTGAAACCTTCTTTCTAAAGCTCCGTCTTTTTCTATTTTTTCTCTATATTCATCTAATGTGGTAGCACCAATACATTGAACTTCACCCCTCGCCAAAGGAGGTTTAAAGATATTTGCAGCATCTAAATTACCAGATGAATTACCAGTACCAATAACTGTGTGTATCTCATCTATAAAAATAATAACATCTTTATTATCTCGTAACTCATCTATTATAGCTTTCATTCTCTCCTCAAACTGACCCCTATATTTAGTTCCAGCCACTAAAGATGATAATTCTAATAAAATAATGCGTTTACCCAATAAAGTACGTGGACACTTACCAGAATTAATTATGGTAGCTAACATCTCTACAACAGAAGTCTTACCAACACCAGGTTCTCCAATAAGAACAGGGTTGTTCTTCTTTCTTCTCGAAAGAATCTGAACTAAACGTTTAACCTCCTCCGTTCTTCCTATCACTGGGTCCAACTTACCTTCAATAGCTAAGGAAGTTAAATCCCTAGAAAAATTATCTAAAATAGGGGTACTACTATTAGGCAATTCTTTACCCGGTTGCCCAGGACCACCTAAATCCTCTACGTCTGCATCTGAATCTCTAAATTCTATCATATATTTTTTTATTTAAAGTTAATATAAAAAGTTACAAATATCAATAACTGACAAACTGTCACCAACTATTGACATTATGACACACTTTACTTAAAAGTACACCAACGGTATACTATTTGTACTACAAAAGTAATAAAAATATGTTAACCAACAAAACAATATAAATTTTTTTTATATGGGGGTGACAAATAACAATAAATGTCTTATACTTAAAGAGACAATAATTTAAAAATAAAATTAAAAATGGCAAAAGTAATTGGAATTGATTTAGGAACAACGAATTCGTGTGTTTCAGTAATAGAGGGTGGAAACCCAGAAATAATCGTAAACTCAGAAGGAAGAAGAACAACACCTTCTATAGTATCGTTTAAAGACGGGGATAGAAGTGTAGGTGACCCAGCTAAAAGACAATCTGTAACAAACCCTACAAATACTATATATTCAGTAAAAAGATTTATAGGTAGTAAGTTTAGTGAAATAAGTAAGGAGTTAAAAAAAATGCCTTACTCAGTACTTAAAGGAAAAAAAGATGTTGTAACTATAAAGGTTGGTGATAAAACTTATGTACCACAAGAAATTTCCGCTGTGGTATTACAAAATTTAAAAAAGACAGCTGAAGATTATTTGGGTGAAAAAGTAACAGAAGCGGTTATAACTGTACCGGCTTATTTTAATGACGAACAAAGAAATGCAACAAAAGAAGCGGGAGAAATAGCTGGATTAAAAGTTCTTAGGATTATTAATGAACCTACTGCTGCAGCCCTTGCTTATGGAATGGATAAGAAAGATAAAGATATGACTGTTGCCGTTTATGACCTTGGAGGTGGTACATTTGACGTTTCAATCTTAGAACTTGGAGATGGAGTATTTGAAGTAAAATCTACTAATGGTGATACTCACCTAGGTGGAGATAATTTTGACGAAAAAATTATAGACTGGTTAGTTGACGAGTTTAAAACTGAGAACGGTATGGACCTAACTAAAGACCCATCAGCACTACAAAGGTTAAGAGAGTCAGCTGAAAAAGCAAAAGTAGAATTATCAAACTCTACAACAACAGAAATTAATTTACCGTATATTACCGCAGATAGTACAGGACCTAAACATTTAGTACGCACGTTATCCAGAGCAAAATTTGAGTCAATGGTTAGTAATTTAGTTAAGAGAAGTTTAACACCATGTAGAAAAGCTTTAAAAGATTCTGGATTAAAGATTAGTGACATAGATGAGATTTTATTGGTTGGTGGTTCTACTAGGATTCCAGCGGTACAAGAGGCCGTTAAAAAATTATTTGGAAAAGACCCATCAAAAGGAGTAAATCCTGATGAAGTGGTAGCTATGGGAGCAGCAATTCAAGGAGGGGTATTAGCTGGTGATGTAAATGATGTGCTATTATTGGACGTAACACCACTTTCCTTAGGTATTGAAACTATGGGAGCTGTAATGACTAAACTAATAGACGCTAACACAACAATACCAACATCCAAAAGTCAAGTATTTTCTACAGCGGTAGATAATCAACCAGCAGTAGATATTCACGTACTACAAGGGGAAAGACCAATGGCTGGAGACAATAGAACATTAGGTAGATTTCAACTAACCGACATACCACCAGCACACAGAGGGATACCACAGATTGAGGTTACTTTTGATATTGACGCAAACGGTATTATTGATGTTAAAGCGGTCGATAAAGGAACTGGTAAGTCTCAAAATATTAAAATTGAGTCTGGAAGTAGTTTATCAGATGAAGAAGTTGAAAGAATGAAAAAAGAGGCTGAAGCAAACGCTAAAACCGACAACGAAAAACTAGAAAAAATTAATAAATTAAATGAGGTTGACGCACTAATATTTCAAACAGAAAAACAAATGGAAGATTTTGGGGATAAGTTAGAGGAAACAGATAAATCTAGATTAGAAAATACCATTAAAGAACTTAAAGAAGTTATTGAGGCAGAAGACATGGAAGGCATTGAAGACTTGTCAGAAAAATTAAATAGTGTATGGCAAGAAATTAGTACAAAGTTATACCAGCAAACCGAAGAATCTAATGACGATACTACGGAGAATGACCCCCAGGATTCTACAGATGTGGAATTTGAAGAAGTTAAGTAAAAATAATATGTGTTTGGGGAGGGAATACCTTCCCATTCACTTTATAAATTAGTAATATTAAAAAAAAAAGATTATGAAAATGAAAATATATACAAACCCGACATGTCATTACTGTAATAAAATAAAAACTGAGTTAACAAAAGCAGAAATAGAATATGAAGAAATAATTACTTCTGAACATATAGGTGATTGGAACGAAATAATTAGAATTACTGGGTTAGGTATGACACCAACAATTGTTTACCAAGAAGAAATATGGATGCCAAATAGAGACTTTAGAACCGCAGAGGAACTAATTGCTAGAGTTAAACATTTCGCTGAACACCCAATGAAACGACTAGGGTTTGAAGAAAGGATAGACCAAGTAAATAATGCTGTTAAGAATATAACATTATTACTAAATCAAACAAACCAAACATTACAAACTTTACAACAACAGGTAAATGCATCAGCAACACCTAATGTAACACCACCACCACACCCAATACCACAACAAGCAACACAACAATAATGGCAATAAAATCAGAAAAAATAGAAGGCAAATTTATAATAAATGAATATAATTCTACAAATTTAGGTAAAACTAAATATAATACAGAAACAAATGAATTGATTGTGGAGTTTGCAAAAGGAGGGTCATACATTTATGAAAAAGTGCCCATAGCTATTTTTACTAAAATGAGAATGGCTGAAAGCCAAGGTAAATATTTTTCTAAAAATATATCTAGAACTTACAAATATAAAAAATTGGTATAGTAATAAAGTCCATATATTTATTAATATGGCAAACAACTCAAAAAATATCCTGAACAGCTTTCAAGTGCATGATGAATTAAACCCTGATATTTGGTTTTTAGATGACGGAAGTTATAAGATGAAACCAGAAATTAGGGATTCTTTATTGGCAATAGTAGAAGATTTTAGTAATTTTGTTGATGTGGATATGGATATTGAAAACATAACTCTCACAGGTTCATTATCTAACTTTAATTGGTCTAACTTCTCAGATGTTGATTTACATTTATTATTGGATTTTGGTGGTGACAAGGATTCCTTACTAAAAAAATATTTAGATAGTCGTAGAATTATTTGGAATTCTTTACGAGACATAGAAGTTAAGGGATTTGAAGTAGAAATTTATGTACAAGATATGGATGAACCACATTTTGCTAGTGGTGTGTATTCAGTTATGTTTGACGAATGGATTGTAGAGCCTGAGTTAGAAAATGTTGTATTAGATTCTCATAAAATTTTAAGTAAATCTAAACAATGGATTGAAGCTATTGATAACATTGAAGACAATATAGAAAGGATGGATGAGGAATCTCTAATGTCCGCTATTAACGAAGTAAAAAAGAAGCTAAAAAAATATAGAGGTACAGGTCTTAAAGATAAAGGAGAATACTCTTATGAGAACCTAAGTTTTAAATTTTTAAGAAGAAATGGTTATTTAGGCAAATTAAACGATTTAAAAAATAAATTAATAGATAAAAGTCTTACATTAGAAACTTCCGTTTCTGATAGTTAGGACTATTTATAACAAAAGAATATTTAGTTATGGCAGGAAACTATGGAGGAAGTTCAATACCAACAACACCTATTGCTGGAGGTACATTAAATACTGGAAAAGCAACAACATACGCAAATTATATGTGTACTTCAGTGTTATCAATTGGTGCAGCCGCTACATTTACGTATAAAGGTGTTGTGATACCTATGGCAACAATAGGGACGAAATTAGATTTAATAATTGAACCACGTCTACTAGATACGGCACATGCAGAAGCAATATTTCTTTGTTACGACTGCTCATGTGATTCAACAATGTCAGGTACGACAGCACCATCATCAGTAACATATTCTGGGGCACAAATGTACGCCCCAACAATAATAGGAGGTGAAGGATTAAATAGTTAAAATAATAATTTATAAAAAAAAGAAATTAAAATGGGATTAAAACCAATCGGAAGTGAAAAATTAACAGGTCAAGATAAGATTAAGAGAATTATGGAAATCGCGACCTATGGTGAGACAAAGAAAAATGATTCTTACCACACTAAAACGTTATCGTTTAGTAAAAAAGCTAGTGATGGAAACACGTACGCTATTATTCAAGAAAAAGATGGATACTACCTAAAAAGAGGGATTAATGAATCGGAGTTAGATTATCTTGATGGACTACACAACAAAAAAAGAAATAGATTTAGAAGTTATAGTTCAGCATTAAAAAGAATGAATTTAATTTTTAAACCAATAAATGAAGAATTTAATAATGGTGAATCAGACCCAATATTTGAACAAGCTAGTGAAGAAAACAAATTTGTTTTAAAAACACCTGAAGCTGAAGTAGATGTTACAACTGACGAAATTGGTGGTGAAGAGGATTTTGATTTAGGTGATGATGAAGAGTTAGCGATGGATGATGAAGAGTTAGCGATGGATGATGAAGAGTTAGCGATGGATGATGAAGAAGGTGAGGAGGAAGAAGAAATGGAAGGGTTTATGAAACCAATTCAAAAACTTACCGGTAAATTAGGTCAAAAACTTAGAGACGCTGGAGAAGAGATAGGAAGTGCAGATATAAAGTATGTTATAAATTCAGTTATATCCGCTGTAGATTTAGATGTGTTAGATGACGAAGACAGAGAAGATATATTATCAAGATTCGAAGAAGACGAAACTGCATACGGTGATGAAGAACTAGGTGATGAAGAATTAGCTATAGATGACGATGAGTTAGCAATAGATGATACTGAAGACATGGAAGGTCTTGAGGATGAAGGTGAAGGTGAAGAATTTGATATGGACGTAATGTTACCAGAATCAAGGAGAAGACGTAAAAATATTATGTCAGAACAACATAAGATGGCTAAGAAGATGTTAGAATTTATTAGTAAGAAACTCAAAGACGCAATTGCTAAAGGTGAGAAAGATGCATCCACACTAACTAAGACAGAGATAGCCCTACTAACGGCAGGTCTAGCCGCATTTCCATCAGGACCTATATTTGTCGGGATTACAGCAATATTAAAAGCAGTTGACTCATTAAAATCTAAAAAAGGTAAAAAAGCACTCAGATTCGTAGGGAAAACTCTTACGAAAGGTACAAAACTACCTCTTAAAGAACAATTTCTGCTGGCCCCAGTACTACCAATGTTACCATTTGTAAAACCAGAGTTAGCTAAACTAATAAAAAAAGCTAAAGATGAAAAAGCAATACAAAAATTCACTGCCGCACAAATTAAAATGATTGAAGCAGCTGCGTTAGTGTTCCCAGGTGGGGTTATCTTAAAAGCTCTTAAACATATTATAAAGACATATAAAGCAAAAGACGGAGGAAAAGCAGCTGTAAAAGAAGGTGTAGCGATGAAATCCTTAAAAAATAGAGTATCAAAGCTATTAGAATCTTATGTTACAAAACAAACACCACAACAGTACATAAAAGAAAAAATTGGAAAAAACCAAACTAACGAAACTATAAAAAAGTTATCTAAAACTGTTGAACAAGAGTTAGGTGTTAAAAAATATTTAAACGAAAATAAATATTCTAAACTTAAAGGGGTAACTAAAAGGGGTGATATAGCTATATTGTCAGATAACAAAAATATATTTATTACGAGAGAAGGTAGTATAAAGTAATGAAACTTATATTCATTAATGAATTAGGCCCTAATTATAAACAAGAAAATATTTACGAATTTATATTTGGCCAAAACTCAGATGAATTATGGGGTGAAGATTGGGATTCTAGTCCAGCACACGGAAAACCAGGACCACCAGAAATGGTGTATATAAAAAAAGTTGGGATTTTAGAAGGAACAAGTCTAAAATTAGATTTAGTTCAGAACTCTGACTACTTTGGAATGGAACATGCTTTAGACAATGTTGTAGCTTTAGGTTGGGAAAGTTATGATGGTGAGTATGAAAACGATAACGAAGAAAGACTAGTCTTCCACTACGGTGACGAGCTAGAGAATGTTAAAGATAAATTATATTCTAGAGATATAATATTAAAATTTGATAAACTTTTTGAAAATGCCAAAAAATAGAAAAAAATTAATAACAAAGTTAATAAATGAAGGGTTCACACATAGGACCCTATCTTTGTTTTCAGACAAACAATTAAACGTATTAGGTAAAAAAATATTATTTGAACAAGATACTACAGAAAAAACTAAACAAGCTTATGAAGATTTAATCAGTGCAAAACAAGAAGAGTTAGACGCATTAAAATTAGAAATACCTGAAGAGGAAAAAGCAGATGAAATAGAGGTTGACAAAGATGGAGACCCTGTAACAAAATTTGAGTATCCTGATGGTGAAGAAAAAACATTATTAAATTCTGGTGACGATACTGAGATTAGTGAAGATTTCGCTTCTAAAGCACAACAAGGATATCTTTACGCTGTTAATCCAGCAGCTGCTGAAAAATTAGCGTCTAAAATGACTAAAAAAGATTACGAAGATTTACCTGAAAGAGTTAATGAAGAAGAAATATTAGAAAATTGGATTATGTCCTTAGTCGAGGAGAATCAACCAGCTGAGATAACAAAATCAAAGTTTGTTAAAACAGTAAAAGAAGCACAACAAAATAGGAAGGGTAAAAAAATAGATAAACAGAAAAACTCATTTAAAATGATTAATGAGTCTGCTAAAGAAATGGACCCACCAATGAAAGTTGTTGTTGAAAATATTAAAGGCAATATTAAAGGGTATTTAAAATCTAAAAAAAAAGTAATAGAACTACTTATTAAAGAATCTGGTGAAGTATACTTAGATGGCGTTGTTGTTGGTGAAGAAGAATTGGATGAACAATCTCCATTAGAAACCCCAACGCCGACTATAGCACCACCAACCACCAAACCAGGAGAAAAAAAAAGAAGAGGGCCATTTAAAGTGCCCAATCCAAACACAAACCCAAAACCTAAAGCACGGGACAATGAATTACCTGATTGGCTAAAATTTGACAACTTAACAGAGGATTAGAATATGTCTAAGAAGATAAAATTAACCGAAGCACCCCCTATAGACTATAATGATAGGCCAGAGAGAATGTCGCCGGACATTGAAAGAAAATTAAGGTCTAGAGAACACCCGCTAGGCGGTCACCAAGCATTTCCTGGGGAAGAAGGAGATGAGAATAATTTTGAGGAAATTATAGCTTCAAAAAGATTTCAGGATGTTATTAATAAAGTTAAAGATGCTACTGGGTTAGAAGAGATAAACCCACAATCAGCAATGTCATTACAACCAATGTTAATGAGTGCGGTACAAAGGACAATGGAAATAGAGTCCCAAAATAAACAAAAACTAGAGGATTTAGCGGTTTCATTAGTAGTTGACCAAATGTCAATACCAGAAGGTGATTTACAATTTGATGCAAAGTTAGAAAAACCCACTTTAGAGGGAATGCAGAAAAAACCTAAAGAAAAAAAGAAAAAAGAACTAGAGTTTAAACAACCAGATACCGAAGATAAAGAAGCGGCTGAAAGATTAGCAAAATTAGATTTAGAAAAACAAAAAAGACGATTAATTAATTCTTTAATACAAGGCTCATCAAAAAAAGCTCACTATATGTATCATTTAGTAAATGAAACACTGAATGAAATTAACCCAGACTTAGTAAATCTATATTCTTTAATTATGGCAGTAAATGATTTAATGTATTGGATTATGCCTGATATGGAAGGTATGTTAGGTGCTGGTGGTGGTGACTCATTAGCAGCGGGACGAGAAGAGGTAGATTTAGAGACCGACCCACCAACAATTAAAGCAAAAGGAATAATGTTTCCTATTCTAGTACATGAATTATGGAAAGGTGTTATGGAGTACGTTTCAATGCATGGACTACCTTCAGACCCAGAATTCGCGGAAGAAGTAATTGGTACAGAAGATACATTACCAGCTGAGGTATGGGATTTAAGATTAGGGCCGATTATTTGGGAAAAATTCTTAGAGTCCTATCCTGAGGATTTATTAAATAGTGAAGATTATGGTAGAATAAAAAATTATTTATATTATAATATTGTTTCTTTAGAACCAGAACCATTTATCGGTTTAGCCAAAGAAATTTTATCGGGGTCACAAAGAGGTAAAGAAATGGTAGCAAAAATTGTTGGTGATATTAAAAAACAATTAAAAGATGAGGATTATGAGGATGCCACAGGAGAAGTTATAGAACCACAAATAGACATACCTGATAGTGAAGAGGTATTTTTAGACATGGACACTATTTTAGACAAAATAAATAAAACTGGAATGGAGTCTTTAACACAAGAAGAGAAAGACTTTTTATATAATTTATAATTTCTAATTAACACAATTATATTTAAAAGGTCCTTACGGACCTTTTCTATTATTACCTAACGATTATATTTATAATATATGACCCAACAAGAATTAATACAAGAATACGCACAATGTTATAATGACACATCATACGCTATAAAGACTTATTTAGAAACGTATGACAATACCAAATCTAAATACGTGCCGTTTATATTATTTCCCGAACAGGAAATGATGTTAAACAATTTCGATAAATATAATGACAACATAACAAAAAAGTATCGTCAAGCGGGAGTATCCACCGCTACTGCCGCTTGGGTATCTAAAAATCTACAATTTGCCCCCAAAACAAGACCAGAAAAAATATTAATTATAGCAAATAAATTAGATACAGCATCTGAGTTTGCAAATAAAGTCAGAGGTTTTTTGAATCAATGGCCTGACTGGGTTAATGTAGGATTTTCAAAAGACAAGGATTCCCAAAAACACTTTAAATTAAATAATGGGTGTGAAGTTAAAGCTGTGGCTACATCAGTAGATGCTTTAAGAGGGTACACACCAACCACACTTATATTTGATGAAGCTGCATATATTGAAGCGGGAGACGATTTTTGGGCAGCTTGTATGGCATCACTATCAACTGGAGGAAAAGTAATAGTAATATCTACACCAAACGGATATGATAAAATTTATTATGAAATATACGAACAATCAGTAAAAGGGTTAAACAGTTTTCATATATCAGAACTTCATTGGGAGAATGACCCTAGATTTACAAAAGATATTTTCTGGGTAAAAACAAAGGACATAGTACACTTCCTATTAAATAGAGAAGATTATGATGAAAAAGAATTTATCCATGAATTAGACCAAACAAAATTTGAAGAACTAGGGAGAAATGGGTATAAACCATGTTCTTCTTGGTTTGAAAGTATGGTTAAGAAACTTAAATATGATAGAAGAAAAGTACAACAAGAGTTAGAAAGCGCGTTTTTAGGTTCCGGGGATAATGTGGTACCAGTAGAAACAATAGAAAAAATAAAAAATGAAGATATTAGAGAACCGGACGATATGTTTGTTGGTAATCAAATGTGGATATGGGAAAAACCTATTGAGGGTCATAGATACATTTTGGGGTGTGATGTAAGTAGAGGGGACTCAGAAGATTTTACATCTATCGTTATTATTGATTTCGATACACGACACCAAGTAGCAGAATATTTAGGCAAAATACCACCAGACCTTGCAGCAGATATAATATACAAATGGGGCGGTATGTATAACGCGTACGTGGTTACAGATATCACCGGAGGTATGGGAGTAGCAACTTCCCGTAAATTACAAGAATTGGGGTATAAGGATTTATATGTTGAAGGGATTAATACCGCGGATAAATGGAAATACAATAATAACACACAAAATAAAATCCCAGGGTTAGCATTTAATAATAAAAGGGTACAAATAATATCAGCGTTTGAAGAAGCGCTAAGACATGACTTTATAGTTAGGTCTAAAAGGTTATTAAATGAGATGTATACCTTCGTTTATATAAACGGTAGACCTAACCATATGAAAGGAAAACACGATGATTTGATTATGGCACTAGCTATGGCCTTATATGTTGGAGAACATTCATTTACAGATTTAAATAAGGCAAATGATTTAACCAAAGCAATGTTAGACGGTTGGACGTCAAATTCTCATGAAAATAGTGACATGCCTTCTTCTGAACCAGTATTTGGGGTTACAGGGGCAGGCAATAATGAAATAAAAAAACAATATATCGAAAATAGCTGGCTATTCACTAAAAGACGTTAGGGAAAGGTATACTATTTATAATATAATATATATTATTACAAGCAATGGCAAAATTCACAATATATCAAAGATTAGGTAAGCTTTTTGGGACAGGAGGACCAACAGCACCAAAGAGTTCTATACAACAATTTACAGTAGGGTCACAAGAAATTCTTAAAACTACAAATAAACAAGATTACGACGAAAAAAAGTTAGAATTTCAACAAGCCGCCTATCTTGCCAACCAATGGCAAAAAGTAGATAATGAACTATATACTAAATCCATATATTATGAACCAACTCGTTTAGCTTCATATTACGATTATGAATCTATGGAATTTACACCAGAAATATCCGCAGCTTTAGATATATATGCTGAGGAATGTACAACACCATCAGAAAAAGGTCACACATTAACAATTTTTTCCGAATCAGCAAGAATAAAATCTATATTAGCAGATTTATTTAATAATATATTGGACGTCAATACTAATTTAGCTATGTGGGTTAGAAACACATGTAAATATGGTGACAATTTTGTGTATCTTAAAATTGACCCAGAAAAAGGTATTATAGGATGTAACCAGTTACCAAATATTGAAATGGAAAGAGGAGACCAATCTAACTATTTTACATTACATGGAGAAAAACAAGATGAAAAAGAACCTAAGGTTGAATTTAAGTGGAGAGAAAAAGAGTTAGAGTTTAATACATGGGAAATAGCACATTTCAGGATATTAGGTGATGATAGAAGACTTCCTTATGGTACTTCTATGTTGGAAAAAGCAAGAAGAATTTGGAAACAGTTATTGTTAGCGGAAGACGCAATGTTGGTGTATAGAACGTCAAGAGCTCCTGAAAGAAGAGTATTTAAAGTATTTGTGGGTAACATGGACGATAAAGATGTTGAAGCATACATCCAAAAAGTAGCTAATAAATTTAAAAGAGACGCTGTTGTAGACCCACAGAATGGAAATGTGGACTTAAGAATGAATCAGATGGCTGTAGACCAAGATTATTTTATACCGGTTAGAGACCCAGCTGCGGCAAGTCCGATAGATACCTTACCAGGAGCTACAAATTTAAGTGAAATAGCAGATATAGAATACATCCAAAAAAAGTTACTTGCATCATTAAGAATTCCTAAAGCCTTTCTTGGTTTTGAGGAAGTTGTCGGTGAAGGTAAAAATTTAGCTTTACTAGACATTAGATTTGCAAGAACAATTAATAGAATACAAAAAGCTATTGTGGCAGAATTAAATAAAATTGCTATAATACATTTATATGTTTTAGGCTTTCAGGATGAACTTACTAATTTTAAATTAGCTTTATCTAACCCATCTACACAAACAGACCTATTAAAAATAGAACAATGGAAAGAAAGAATCGCGTTATATAGAGACGCTGTAACTGACCCAGGAAATGGCCTACAGGCTGTATCTACTACTTGGGCTAAGAAAGAAATCTTAGGTATGAGTGATGAAGAAATTAAATTAGATTTACAACAACAAAGATTTGAAAAAGCTTTAGCTGGTGAATTAGAAAAAACGGCAGAAGTAATACAGAAAACTGGAATCTTTAGTAATATTGATAATTTATATGGCATACCTAAAAAAGAAGGTGAAGAAGGGGCTACAGATGATAGTGCAGATGTTGGTGATGACTCAGATGCTGGAATGGATTTTGGTATGGGTGATGATACCGGTGGTGAAACAGACACAGCAGAAACAGATGTAGAAATACCTGAACCAGCTGCAGAGGGATATAATGTAGAAAAAGGACTTCCATTATTAATGGAAAGAAAAGGTATGGATTTAGAGGGTTTAAAAGACGCTATCAATAAAAGTAATAAGAACATAGATAAGATTAACACTGAAGTAGACACCTTATTAAAGGATTAGGTATATTTATATATAAACCATACTTATGAAAGGATTTGCCAAATACAAACAAAATTTAGACAATATTTTAGAAAACTCTTATGGAGATAAAGAAGATTTTAAAAAAAATCTTTCTGTAATTATGGGAGCTATGAAATTTTCCAAACCACTTAGAGAATTCTTTACCCTATACAATGAAATAGAAAGTAAAAGATTTGAGACTATCGAGGATAGTAGAGTCTATATATCTGAAGCTTTAGGACACCTTAAAAGAAATAAAAAAGAATTAACTAAGGTTAAAAACGTACTAGATAAAATTATCGGTGATAGAAAAGACTTATGCACCAACACAACCAATAAAATTTACGAAGAGATAGACAGCTTAATATTTAATAATAGTGTAAAAAGGTTAGAGGATAATGTAAAATCAAAAAAATTCTTATCTGAGGCCATGATTCAGAAAAACACCAAACAGAGAATAAAGAAGACCATAACACCAAAGGTGTTGGCACACGTAATTTCTAAAAATTATGAAAAGGAATTTGGTGGTAAATTAACTGAATCGGAAAAAGGCATCCTTAAAAATACATTATTAATGACTGAAGATAGTATAATAAAAGAATTTAATAATGTAAAAGATACAGCAATTACCACATTAAACAAACTTCTATCCGATTCAAAAGACGACAATATTTCCGCTAAATTAGTCGAAACCAAGAACGAAATTAACACATTAACAAGCTCCAAAACTAACTACATTAGGGTTAGGGGCTTCTTAGAGGACTTGAACTAAAACATCACAATTGTTATTATTAACTTAAGTAAAAAGTTAATATTATGGGAAAACAAGGAAGAGAAGTTAGAACTAACATTTCAGATGTATTTAGAACATCATATGGTACGGTAGACTCTACCACATTAAAATCATTATACTTAAATTTAAGTACTTGGGTAGAACCGCTTGAAGAAGTTGATAATTGGGCAACCCCAATAAAAAAGTTCAAATATAACATAGATAATCTTATACACAAAGAACTAAAAGATACTGAATTTAAAGAAAAAGCTATAGTAGATTTAGACCTTAGAGCTAGTGGTATGAAAATAGGGAAACGTAGTTTTATGAGGTGTGAGGTGACAATGTTTTTAAATTATAAAAATAAATACCACATAAAATCCAGAATATTATCAGATACAATCAACAAAATAACCAGAAAAGTCATAAATGGGCCACTATCTACAACCAACACATTTAAGTTTCACAAAAAGAAAAAATAATTTAAAACAATACTTAAACATTAATAGTTTTTTTTATCTAGTTTTATATTTATAAAAAAAGAGAAATATGAAAATTTTAGAAGCTAGAGAGATAGGTCACGGCATATTAGTCGAAAGTGATGGTTATATTTCACCGATAGATAATAAGGGCATAATTAAAGAGATGGCAAAAGATAACTTCGACGGGGAGATATATATGAATGCTATATTACAAAAATACGGGGTACCAAACAGAAATGGTAGAGTATATCCAGAAAGTATTCTTAAAAGAGAAAATGAGAGATATCAAGAAGTTATAAAGAAAGGGGGAGCTATATCAGAATTGAACCACCCAGAATCATCTTTAATTGATTTAGACCGAGCTTCGCATATAATAACAGAGACATGGTGGGACGGAAATAGATTAGTAGGCAAATTAAAATTATTAACTTCACCAGGATATCTTAAAGAAGGTGTTATTTCTTGTGTTGGTGATATGGCAGCTAATCTACTAAGACAAGGTGTTACATTAGGTATCTCATCTCGAGGTGTGGGCTCACTAACAAAAAATGGTGAGTACAACGAAGTCCAGGAAGACTTTGAACTGGTATGTTTTGATTTAGTTTCGTCACCATCTACACCAGGTTCATACTTATTTAAAGAGGACGAAACCCCTGACAGTGTTGACGAAGAATTACCAGTAGTAGAAACAAAAAAATCTAACAAATCACTAAATGTTGACAAGTCAGTTAATCTAATGAATAGATTAAATAATTTCTTAAGTCAGTAAATCACTTTAATTCAATCCTAAGAAGGATTTTTTACAATAAACTTATATTTATAATAAAACCGTGCATATACTATGTATGCACCTAACAATTTTTAAAAAAAATAAAAAACGTGAGTAAAACAATCTTAGAAAAAGCGTTGCTCGAGGCCGAACAGTTAGAAGAAACTATGAGGTCTAATGCAAAAGAAATACTTTCATCAACTATGAAGGAAGAAATTCATGAATTAGTAAAAGAATCATTAAGCGAAAATGATTACCTAGAAGAGCAAGAAGACGAACAAGAAGTTGAAATCGATTTAGATATTGAAGATTTGGAAGATGAAGCCGATACGGTGGATTTAGAAGAACCGACAATGGACCTCGATTTAGGACTTGATGTGGAGGACGATACTGAAGACGACGAAGTATCACTAGAGTTACCACCTCTAGATTTAACATTAGCATCAGATGCTGAAGTATTAAAAGTATTCAAAGCCATGGGTGACGAAGACGGAATTATTATCCAACAGGACGATAATGAAATCGATTTGACCGATACAAATACGGATACTGAATACCTAATTAAGTTGGAACAATCTAAAAAATCAAAAATCATGAGAGAAGAAGAATCCATTAATGACACAGAAGAAGTGGTTGAGACTGAAGACGAAACTACTGATAACGAAGAAGGACTTGACGAAGTAGTCTATGAAATCGAGATGGACGAAGATTTTGACGAAACTGGTGTAATGGGCGTAGATGCTCCTGAATCAGAAAGAGCTTTATCTTCATATGACGATGAGTTAGACGAAACAGACGACTCAATGGAAATGGACGAAAGACAATCTTATGGTGATAGAAGACATGAAAGAGAAGGGATGAGAAAACATTATGGTGAAACACCAGATGCTTTACATCGATTATCTGGAGGTGAACAAGGTTATGATGATAGAGAAGACGAATCTTTAGGTATGTTACATAGAGAAGGCGATGATGTTGAAGGTGAAGTTGAAGAAACTTGGGGTAGTAAGAAAGATGAGTACAAAAGAACTAAGGGTCATAAATCTGGTGATGTCGATGGGCATTATAAGGATTATGAAATGGAAGGTGAAATAGAGGAAACTAGTAGATTAAAAGCTGGACCGAATAGTTCATTTTCTAGAATGGCTGGACAAGGTAAATGGGGGAAACAAAGAGAATCTCGTAGACCAAGAAAAGCTAACCTAGGTGAAAGTCGTATAAGAAAGTCCTACAATCTTCTTAAAGAAGAAGTAGACTCTTTAAAATCAAAAAATGTTGAGTATAAAAAAGCATTAATTACTTTTAAAGATAAATTGAATGAAGTGGGTGTGTTTAATTCTAACCTTGCTTACGTTACCAGAGTATTCACTGAACATTCAACTACTAAGCAGGAGAAAATCAACATCTTAAAGCGTTTCGACAATGTTAAAACATTGAAGGAATCTAAAGGGTTGTATAAGGTAATCAGACAAGAGTTTTCACAAGAAGTTAAGGATAAAACCAAAACTATTTCTGAAGCTGTTGAAAGAAAAATTACTAAATCATCTACTAGTGGGAGTGGCGGAAAACTTTTGGAATCAAAAGTATATGAAAACCCTCAATTTAGTAGAATGAAAGACTTAATGTCTAAATTATAATAATAAATAAACGCTTAAAAAAATTAAAAAAATTATGGGAGCACTATTAGAATCAGGTATGGTTGGTAACATAGGTTTAAAACACCTTAAAGTTATCAAGGAAGATACCTTAAAAAAATGGGATGGTCTTGGGTTCTTAGATGGACTTAAAGGGCATGTCAAAGAAAATGTTGCACAGTTATATGAAAACCAAGCAACAAATTTAATAAACGAAGCAACGACGGCTGGTGATTCAGGGTCCTTCGAAACGGTTGTATTTCCAATCATTAGAAGAGTATTCTCGAAATTGTTAGCTAACGATATCGTTTCTGTACAAGCTATGAACTTACCAATTGGTAAATTGTTCTACTTCGTACCTAAAATTACACCTAGAACTGTAGTAGCAGGAACAGAGGTAGGACCTCCTGGTACAGGTACTCACGGAGCACCAATGGGGTCAACAGGAAATCCAAACAACGCTAATCCAGTATCAGCAGCGACAGGAAATCTATATGACGCTTACTATGCAGGTAATTCACCACAAGAAATGGATAATGGTACTTATGATTATTCTAGAGGTAAATACACTAACGTAACGGCAGGTACTGTAGAGGTTATCTGGAATGGAGCAGTTCCACCAGCATTAAGTGATGGTCAAAGAGATGTAACAGTTTGTACTAGAGGTGTTATTGTTAAGTTATCTGGTTTCTCACAAACAGGTGTTGGTACTTTAACTGGGCCTGATGGAAATGAGCAAGATACAGAAGATTTCTTATCTTCATTACAATTAACTACAGCTAACATTTTATCTTGTTGTGACTCTGTTACGGCAACTACAAGTAATCAGATTGCAGCTTCAACGTTAGGGTATGGAACACAAACACCAATCCTATTCCGTGTTGTTACACAGAAATACGGTTTTGGTATTGTAGATAGAGCTGATACGTGTGACGCAAATGGAGATATCTATTTAGAGGTTGATACTTCTTGTCCAGCTTGTATTAGTTGTACTTCAGTTGATGGTTATGTTGGTATGACTGGAACTGGTGCAAACTTTGAGTTCAATGCAGAATGGAGACAATACGCTACATTAGAATTTGAAGAAGATATGGGAGAAGTTTCTTTCGACCTTCAAGGTGTTACAGTTTCTGTAAGTGAAAGAAAATTAAGAGCTCAATGGTCACCAGAACTTGCACAAGACGTTTCTGCATTCCACAACATAGATGCTGAAGCTGAATTAACAGCTTTATTATCTGAAGAAGTTGCTGCAGAGATTGATAGAGAAATCTTAAGAGACCTTAGAAAAGGTGCAGCTTGGGATTTAAGATGGGACTACAACGGTTGGAAGAGATTCTCAGCTGGTCAAGCTCCATATACTCAAAAAGACTGGAACCAAACATTAATCACAGCGGTTAACCAAATTTCAGCTCAAATCCACAAGTCTACTTTAAGAGGTGGGGCTAACTGGATTGTATGTTCTTCTGAAGTTTCTGCGATATTTGATGACTTGGAATACTTCCACGTTTCTAACGCAGCAGCGGACCAAGACCAATACAATATGGGTATTGAGAAAATTGGAACATTATCAGGAAGATTTACTGTATATAGAGACCCTTACTTCCCAGCTAACCAAGTGTTAATTGGACATAAAGGAACATCTTTATTGGATACTGGGTACGTTTACGCACCGTATGTACCATTACAGTTAACTCCTACAATGTATAACCCATTCAACTTTACACCAATCAAAGGTATCATGACTAGATACGCTAAGAAAATGGTGAACAATAGATTCTACGGAAGAATCACTGTTGACGGAGTTAGAACGTTTGATGTTAGAGAACTTAGATAGTTATTAATCTAATATATTAAAAAAAGCCCTCGTAAGAGGGCTTTTTTTTTTAGTAATCACTAAAGTTTAGTACGATTCCATTATATACATTACCAGGAATGGTAATGCCTAAAGACTTGTAAGGTTTAGGGGTTAAACCTAACGAAAGTAATAAAGCGTCAGCACAATTATTCTTTATTAAGTTATAACCCACCCTATAGTCACCAAATGTTTTATTGGTTATTTCCTTAGCAATTTTGTTAGCATTTTTAATAAATTTAACTAATTGTGTCTCGTTAAGATATATTATTATTGTTTTTATACCCTTATATTTTTTACTAGGATTTACTTCTGGTTTTTTATTTCCTGAAGGCCAGTAATTTACATAATAATAATCACCACCTTTTTGAGGACTTTTTGTGAAATCATAATTTATTTTTATAGAATTAGGTAAACCATCTACATTAAGTATTTCAGCTTCTATATGTCCAGGAAGATATTTTTCTGACATTAGAGGTGTGTAAAGAGTTACTTTAACAGGATGTAAAGAATCCATCACACCCGAAGAATAACTAATACTATAAACTAATAGGAATAATAACAATAATAATTTTTTCATTTTATTTAATTTTTGTGGTTATTAACAACACCAAAACTATAGGGTGTCCAATAACAAGATTTAATATTACTTTTTTTAAGTAGTTCGTTGGTCCATGAGTTACAAGTTCTGAAAAAAGAATATCGACCAACCGCTTTGTAGAATTCATCATTATGATAATAACCTGCTCCTTCAAACCTTATTCTATTTTTGTTATCATCTAATTTAAATGACTTATTAATTAAACGTTTTATATTAGATAATTGTTTCTCATTTACTTCTATTTTTATCCACGAGCTTTCTATTTGATTGTAGGTAGTTACATGCATTACACTAGAAGGTTCAGTAAATAAGGCTTTGTAAGCATTACTTATAGTTAGTTCATCCCAGGTCGGTGTATTTATATAAAATATTTCACTTCCCCATCCATAAGCAATGTATTTCCCATTATCAGGTATAACTAAGTCTACGTGTATTCCATTATCACTTAAATAAATTTCTTTATTAAAAGGTCCTTGAGCATCCGAATCCACAGTAATATATGTTAATATTAAAGACAGAATAATAAAACTAATAAATAACATTATCTTTGCAATTAAGGCATAGAAAACCCACTTAAGTATTTTTTTCATTTTTATTGTAAATTTGAGGTGTCGGTATTAATAATAAGAGTGTCAGTAGGTATTGTATCTATCATTTCCACTTCTTCTACAGGAATAAATTCTATATTTTTTATAGAATCTATTTTATCCGCTTGGAACAGATACATATATGCCATTACAAGACCAGCAAGGATTGCATGTCTAAAATATACTAGAGCTATTATAATAACTGACCATATTAAAATTTTCTTTTTATTCATTTTTTTTGATTTTATAATTAAACTTCCGATAATTGTACTACAAAGATAAATATAATTTTTTTAATAACCAAACATATTAACCTTTTTATTGCTACTAGATATTTATAAATAAACCATATTATGAAAAATATATTTAGTTTAACAGAAGAAGAAAAGAACAGGATTAGAGGGCTACATTTAGTAGAGTCTAAAGATAACCGAATTACATCAGTATTAACTGAAGTTGAGGACAGAAAACCAGAAATAGAAATCGATGTAGACGTAATGGCGGACCCGGAAGCAGGTGTAGAGAGAAACCTAGGTGGTAACTTACTGAATGGACTACCTAGAGATTTATTTGTTTACGATACCAGCTCAAAGAATTTAAAAATAACAGGTACAGTAGGTGGAAGACATAAAACTAATTATTATAGTCTTGAGGCTGGAGGTTATGACTTACCAGTTGATGATGCATATATAACTGAAGGTAATGTAGCGATGATACTAAAGTCGGAAGCTGGAACGGTTAAAACAAATGTAGCAAGAGCATTATTAGATGAAGAGGAGATGGCACAAAATGGGTTATACATATCCTACCCAAATTACTATACGTTAAAAATTAAAGTTGTTTTTGATGAAGCAACAGATGTACGTCAGGCAATGTGGCAAGGACTAGAAGGAAGTAATCAGTTTTATATTGGTGACAATGTAACAGCTTCAAAAGTTTAAAAACAAATATTATGCATTTTCTTAAAAACATGTTAAGTAGTGGGAGTAAAGTCTCTAGTAAAAGAGTTGTAACATTTATATGTCTATTATTTATGATAATAGGGTATGTAGCTAATCTGTTCTGGAATTTTGAAGTAGCATCCAATATGTTTGAATCTTTACAGTGGATTGTAATGGCTGGGTTAGGGTTTACAGCATCTGAAAATTTTGGTAACACACCACCAGAACCAGTAGAGCCGGAAGAACCAAAACCGTCTCATACAACAGTAACTCATGAATATGATTACGAGGACCACGATGAACATGATGATATATAAAAACAAAAAAACCACCTAATAAGTGGTTTTTTTATATCTTTATTTTTTAATTAACTGTTATTTAACAGTCGCAACAAGTACAGTCACATGTCGTACCACACTTACATATTTGACAATCACATTTCATAATTTTTAATTTTTTAGGTTTTATTTATTATATATATTTTCTATTATTGATTTGCGTGATAAGCCTCTAAACCCGACTCCGCATCAGCTTTACTATCATATTCAGCATCCCACAGTTTTCCAGTTTTATTACTAATGACTCTCCATTTATTACCACGTTTAGTTACACACCCACTTTTAGGACATTTACCCTCGGTTAGTTTACTTTTTAATCTATCAACAATACTTTCCATCCACGCATCCTCATCATCTGAACCAGGTTGTGTTGTTACTGTAATATCAGCTGATTTTTCAGCTTCAGGGTCTTGGTCGTAGTCTTCATCTACTTCAGTTTCTATATCATCATCTTCATATAGGTCTTTATACTTATCAGTTGGTTTTGCCATTCCTAAATTTGCAAAACCACCTCCATGAGCACTTAATGATGGTGTTGAGCCTAGATTTTCATTAACCACTTTCTCTATAAGAGAGATTAATTCATTTTCAGTTATTTTTATATTTTTCATAATTGGTTAGTTATTTGAAATTTTATCACTTTACTATAAGTATCTACTTGTTGATTAGAAGTTGCTTTTATATCTAGGTAATATTCGTTAGGTATCATCCAGGAAGTATCTAATAAGAAGTAATTATCAGTAAAAGTTTTGTTTATTTTAGACCAAGGAATAACACTCACCTCAGTAGTACCCTGTTTAACATATATCCTATATTGTATATTATCCACTAACACTTCTTGATTTACCGTATAAGGAACCCTAGTAGAGACAAATATTTTTCTAGTATCACCAGCTTTAATCTTTTCATCGTTCTTAATACCAGAAACAGAATAACCAAATATCTTTGGTTTCACAACAGTAGTGCCTATAGTATAACCGTTAGTGTGAATTATAAACTCGTTAGTTATATTTGGTTGTGATATGCCTCCCACAAAAAGGTTAGACCATTCGTCTGTGTATTGAACAGGCGGCGTCTGTGGTAACGGTGGTAATATCGTATAATCTACGTAGTAAGCACCACACGTTAATGTAGAAGCGGTTATAGTAGAAGTTACAATATCATTACAATCTCTAATATAAACCACAGGGTCCTGTGTGAAACACATAGGGTCACCATTGCAGTCATAAGCGTATAAAAATAACCTATTTTCACACCCAACCTCAAAGTGGTTCCTACTATCATTTATATAATCATTAAAAGAAGTTTCCAAGAAAGGCTCAAAATATGTTTGGGTGTGCCTAGAAAAGAAACCAACAGAATAAGCTTCTGTTAAACCAGATAATAATTCAAATTGTGGTAAAAAAGCTATACCATAGGTAACACCAGTTTGTGGTGATGCTAACTGACTACCAATTTCATTATTTAAAGCTATACTACTAAAAGCTATGTCTTCATTACCAGCATCAAAACTTTGGGTGGCTAAAACAGTGTAAGAAGAGGGAAGTAAGTTATTATAAGTTCCTGGGTTAGGCCAAGTCGAAAGAGTTGTACTATTAATCCAATTACTAGGTCTATTAGATTGTGTGAGGTTATACTCAGGTTCAAGAGAAACAGCAGGTACTTCATAGTCATACCCAACACCTTCATCCCATAATGAAGTTTTTGAAGTAGGCACTTTATATAACATCAGAGTAAATGATGTAGCTCTTCTAGTATCATTAACTAAAATCTTACCATTTATCAATTGGTCATCAAAACTAGACGTATTTGTCATACGTAAAGTGTGTTTAACGTCTGGGTTGTAAGTTATTGAATAATAGGGTTGTCCATCACAAGTATCAAAGCCCGTACCTATCCCTCCACCACAAAATTCGTTAGAACAAGGATTTGTTGTCGCACTAAATACTATATCTGAGATAAGTTGAAAATTACCAGTATTAACACTTAAATTACTAAGATTTCCAGGATACACAGGAGTATTTCCTGAAGCACCTAAACCTGCTTGTGTTAAAGTAACATTAGCACCATCAGACGTACATAAAATACTACCATTATGTCCACTAACACCATTAACAGCTAAACAAAAATTTGTAGCTTGATTTGATAACGTAGTACCTATATTATATATAAATTGTGTATATAGGTTACCACCACCATCAGTAATGTGTGAACCATTAATAGTAGTGGCGGTGTTAGCAGAAATGTTAACATAACTAACAGTTAAACCAACAGAGTCAACTAAACTCATATAATTAATGGTATCTCCTGTAGATGTAAATGTAAAATTAAAGGTCGCCGCCTCATCATATACACCAGTATATGTACAAGAAGTTAAAGGCATACAACAATTGGTATATTTAGTTCTTAAGTCAGATAAATCCAAATCAAAAATAAATCTACTATAACCATGAATAGCTGTTTTAGTGAATCCAGTTTTATCATTACAAGTATCACCACTATATCCAGTAAATTTGCATCGTGAACTATTTCTACCATAAAATAATTGAGTTACGGGATTTCTACCAGTGTTAGTAGCACTATTAGATATTATTGTATTATTTTTACTGAAATATGACCTGTGTATAGACATTAAATTATGTTTATATATAAATATCTAGTTAATCCTAATATTTTTATTTAGGATTGTTTTAGGGGCATCTAACAACAATCTACTTACATCCTCAATTCTAGTTCCTCCATGGGCTTGAGGAACTGGAGCTAAACCAGGGAAGGCATGACAATGATTTTGCATAAAATCTACAATCTTTTCTAATAATTTTATTAATTCTTCACCACGTACAATAGAATTTGTTTTTGGGTCAATATCAGTTATATAAGTTTCTTGAGTTACACCATAATGATTATCTTTAAGATTAAGGTTACCCAGATAATCTATTGAATGTGACAACAGGTAGATTTTTTCAGACCCAACGGAAACAATACCTTGTTGGCCACGTAGACCAGAATTTACTTTAAAAACTTTCCTAGTGGTAGAATTAACCTCAACATCTCGTTTCCCAGAATTTTCGGTCAAAGCTAACCCATACCCTTCAGTAGTAACACCATCCAACTCAATATTAGATTTTATAAAATTAGCAACATCTTTTTTAGCTTGAAAAAATGGGGTTGGTACAGCACTATCGTTTTTATCCATTATATCTAGAGTAGCTCTATCAGGCCTAAAATACATGGGAAATATTTTTGGTAAAGTTTTAATTTTTTCTGGTGGGGCAGCATTACTATCTAACATCTTTGTTAATTTATCCCATTCACCCTCATCGATATAAGAAATAAATTTTTCTATTTGGCTTGCAACCTTCTTTTTATTAAACCCACTAAAAGAATACTTAACCCAATAATTATCTGGATTAGGTGGTGTTGGAGATGTTGTTATCCCCGGAACATCTTGACTTAAATCGTAATCTCCAGCCATATAAGATTTAACAGAACCTGGGTCATAACCAACGGTAGTACCACTCACACTACTAATCATACTATACGCCGCAACCCAACCAGTTAGGTTGTCCCATTCTAAACCAGCCCCATCCACTAAATTAGACGAATCTAGATGGTAAACAATCATAGTTCTAAGATTATCGTCGTTGCTACTAATTTCCGGTTCATCAACTTCAACTCGTTCCATTGTAGTAGGAAATGTATTTAATTGTATAAAGGTAGATTTAGGGTTAGTATCAGGAACTTCACTACCCTTAACCTTTTTAAATTTACCTGAACGAATAAGGATTTGAGGGTACCAGTTCTGTACTTCGCTTCCTTCATTATCGTCAGGCAAGGAGTATTCTCGCATACCTAAAACAATATCTGTGTTATACCTACCAACAATAGCTATATCCTCAGGATTAGGAAAAACCCCTTTTTTACTAATTATTGGAACCAACGAGGTCTCACCTGATGCACTAGGAGTACCTTTTAAATACGGTTCACCCAAACGACTATTTTGTTTTTGAGATGCTGTAATACTTAAAGCGTTAGTCCATTTATCCATTTTAACATTAGATGGGTGGGATATTACAGGCCCAATATAGAATTTATTTAGACTACTTTTGGGTGACTGTTGAGAAAATGCTGTAAATAACTCTTTCACCATTGGTATAACGTTTAAATTATAAGGTAATAGGGAATTAAACAAATAAGGGTCGTCTTTATCCCATGGCTTTACTTTATTTCCATTTTCATCTCTAGACGCATCTGCAACAGTAGGGTCGTTTTTTCTACTTCCAGTAGTCCCACCACCGAAAGGTGATACACCACGAATTCTACCTAATCGCAATGGGTCAGCATTATCAACACAAACAACAAAAGTAAATGACTTATAACTAACATCATAAGCCCCTCTATTTTGGTCTTTAGAGAACATACTATCATCAGATTTTTGGAAATAGTACTTCATAGTTAATTAACTTTACGTTTTTTTAATTCAGACTCGATAAGTTTAAATTTCTTTTCTATATCATCTAAATGGTGTGTCAAACCAATTAATAAAGACTTAGTCTTATCAAACTCAGTCTTTAAGTTAGTCAACATATCAGATAACTCCTTATTTGATTTTTCCTTATATATTTTAAAAAACTCCATAATTTATTTTTTTTAAGCTGACGTACCAGTTACCTTTGTAAATGGCACAATTGACGCAGGACCAAAAGCTGTAATAACTTGACCTTGGGGTATAACACCTAATAGTTTTTTATGGTCACTATCCTCCTCTTCCTTAGCCTCAAAAGCTTTACGAAATGCAGGTAATATCATATTAGAACTACCATCAGGTAAATCCCCTATAGGAATACCATCTTGTTGACACTTGGTCAAAAATCTCTCAAACGTACCTAAAGCAGTGGTTCCAGCTCTCAGTTCTGCAGCAGAAACTAAAAATGCTGGCACTTTAAAGGGTATGTCAGGCATATTAGCCATTAGTAAACCTAATAATATGTTATATATTTCTTGACAGTTTTTTGCGTTATTTAAAGCACTTATTAATGGTAATAATAAATCTAATAATCTACGAATCATTCGTATTTTTTTCTTTGCTTGTTCACTTAATTTCCTTCTAATCAACTCTCGTATTTTTTGTAACAAATACTGTTTAACCATTTTCATAATTTCTTTTGTTACTTCTTGAAGTATTTCTTTGATAACACGAATAATAACTCGTCTAAATACTTTTGCAAATAAGTCTATAGAACTACATAATTGACCATTTTGATTTAATATCTTACCGGTTATAACTAAAGGAAGGACGGCTTTAGGGTTCATAATACAATAAACCAATATCTGAGGTAATTTTTTTATTATATTTTCTTTAAAATCAATTTCTACAGGTAAAGTAATAGTGCCTAATCCTAAATCATATCCAGCTTTTTTTGCTGAGGACCTAGCCAGTTTTTGAAGTAGCAAATCAAATATTTGCAATTTCTCTTCCATTACTTGTGTAGCTAGCATGTCATCTACAGCCTTATCCACCATACTATTATCTATAGGGATATCCAAAGAACCACAACTTTGTAAGGTTAATACATTATTTTGTTTACGACTTACCTCTAACATCATAGCACGCTCTTCTTCTACTGTAAAGTTAAAATAATTGTCCTCATCTGTTAATTCTGCGTGGTGACCAATAGACTCACTATTAGGACCTATTAAATCATCTCCATCACAAGCCTTTAGAACATTTTCAACAAAACCAACAAACCATTGTAGGTGTTTTGAATCTTGAATGCTGAAAGCCTTATTTGTGGTACTCATAAAACCAGTTAATATCTCCAACAAAGCACCCGCTAAATTTTGTAATTCTATTAACACTATATTGTTGAAATAGTCGTGTAAGAAGTCTATAAAAGTAAATTTACTTCCTTGACCTGGAACAGCAGGGGGAGTACCGTTACACCCTGGAGCATTAGCAAATTGGGTATTACCCGTTTCAGTTTTATAATAAGGGTATATCTTTAGGATTGTCGGATTACCTAACACAGCAAGAACCTCAACATCAAATAAAGCTTTACCACTCTTACCGTATATTGTTCTAATAGTATTTGGTGCTGCAGGAACTCCGTTACCTATAAGAGTAGCGTTATTATATATTAAGTCCCGTAAAAAACGATTAACTGGATAAGGGCTAGTACCAACTGGGTATGCACCACCATTAAGTGGGTTTTGTTCATACATGTATTTAGCTGCAGGATTAGGAGGTACAGCGGTTGGTAAAGGGTCATTAAACAATTGTTTAAGTAAGTCTATTTCCGCAACCTCAATAACAAGAGGTCCAGACAACCCATCACCCACAACAGGAACTAAAGTTGTTAAATCACAATTGAAAGCTTTTATTATTTCTTCGACCAGAATGTCTTTAACTCTTGGCAGTACAGTTAATACCGCATTCTTAATTAACCTATTGAGTGTAGTTAACCATACATTAGCGTAATTATCTTTTAAATGTTTTTCTTTAAAAGATTTTTTAGTTTCTTTAAAATCTGCATCACCCTCCTTACCTTTTCTTTTTTTACGTTTTGCCGCTTTAAAACCTTTAATTTTAGCGGTAACATTCTGACCAAACTTACTCTCTTGTAATTCTTTTAACAAACCCAACAAAAAAGGGAGAGGATTATTTGTTATATCCCTTAAAGCCTCCAGGGTATCTTGCCATTCTTTAGTATTTTCACGAACTTTTTTCTCATCAGTAGTATCTAAAAAAGCTATTAAACCTTCTACTTTTGAAAATATGTCTTTTTGGGTGTTTTGAGTATCTGGCATTACATCTTATATTCTAAACTATTATCACCATCATCTTTAGTGTCTTTACTAATATCACTAAGTAACTCCGTTAAAGTTTCTCTAACATCACCGTCAAGGACAGAACCAGCAATCTTACCTTCATTATTTTTACTCATAATAGTAGCCATTAGTTTAGATAATTGTAATTTTTTGTCTATAGCGGAGTCGATAATTTTTTGTTGTTCCTTCAATACAGGACCAATCAAAGCCATATCAGCAGCTTCTTTCATAAACCCAATCATTTTATTTTGGATACGGATAGCGGTAGTACGTTGTTCAACACATTCATTATAAATTTCCTGCATTAAACTTAAAGCACTTTCGTTAGTTAAATTTATTTGTTTTCTTTTAGGTCTTGGCATACTAATAAATATCTGTATTATCTATTTACCAATTTCTCTACAAGCTCTTTGTATAAGGATTTAAATGGTTTAAGAGCGGAACGAATTTCTTTTGTAGTTAATCCACTCATCTCTCTTAATTGGTAAAGTATTATATTCTTGTTAAACTTGTTTCCTTTCCCGGCAATAAATATGGATTCGTAGTTTTCAAAAACGTCGATTAAACAATACCCGATTTTTTCTTCATTAACATTTAACCTATTATCAACAGTAAATTGTTTAAGTTCTTCCACTAAAGAAGACATCACAGTCTCAGCCTCAATATCATTATCAAGAATAGTGTAGGAATACTTTTCGTTTTGTTCTAAGCTATAGGATATATCTTCATAAGAAATTTTTCTATTTCTATCCCTATTGTCTTTCATTATTTGACCCATTAGATAATTCTTACAGATAGTACCAAAATACGAATAAGCTTTTTTTCCTTTAGCGGGTTTAAACTTTTCCATTTTAGTAACTAGAAAAGATAGGGTGTCAGTGTGTATATCAGTAAAATCCATATTTGGTCTATATAGCTTATACCTTCTTATTATACTTTCAATCATCTTAATTAATGGGTCCCTAAGGTAGTCATTATATACTAAGTTTTTTTCATCCCAGGTACTCGCAGTAAGAAATATTCTTACCGCTTCTTCTTGAGGTGGACCAAAATACTGCTTAGTTAAAGGTTTCCTACCCATTTTAATTTATGAATTAAAAGATACTTCCCTGTCAGTGGTAAAGAAATATTCTTTTTTTGCTGTATCAACCCAAAACTTAGCTTCATCAGGACTTAACAAGATTTCATTTGAATACTTATAATCCCAGAATAAAGAGTTAGTTCTTTGGTTAGTATGTTTATACCCTACTTTAGGTATGGTCATAATGGTAGTATCATTATAGGTTGCTCTTAATAAAAACTCATAATTAAAGGTTAATTTAATAGAAGGTTTCATCCCACCTATTTCCTCAAACTTTTCTTTTTTCATGATAAAACCACTTACTTGGAAATTCTGAAATTTTAATAAGGTATTATTATCTAAGTAACCTTGTTCCTCTGAGAATCCCATAGCCCATAAAGCTTCATTTGTGAAACCTAGAAACTGACCTTGCTCATCAGTATCAACAACCAAAGGCAAGAACATATCCACATCGGGATAATGTTTTAAGTACTCATCAAAATTCTTAAACCAGATATTGGAATACTCATCATCAAACTCTAAAATAGAAAAATACTCTGTCTCACATTTATCAACACCATAGTTTACTTGACCACAATAATCAGTCTTATCATCATTATATAGTATGGATAACCCTAAATCGGTAGGTTTTTCCCAAGAATCCATGTATTGTTTAATCTCTTTATTATCAGCACAGATAATCAGTAACTTACTAGGCTTAACCACTGATTGTTCAACACTTCTTATGGCTTTTTTAAACCACACATCAAAATCACCAGATACATCGTGTACCGGTAAAATTACACTAACATTTTCATTTTTCATAATATTAAATAGTTTCCTCTACAGGTTTAAGTTTATTTATAGAAATATCCATTTCCGATATTTTATCAGACACTAACTTATCAAAATAAGAAATAATGCCCTCGCGTTCAGAGTCTTTAGGCAAGGCTTTCACGGTCTCCGCCATCTTTTCATATAAAGAATCAGGTAAAGAATCCTCCAACCAGTTCTTCATATAATTACCCAAGACCTCGATAAGTTTAGATTCATCAAAAGCCCAAACACCATTCTCATTTGTTAACCATGAAGGTTTCATTATAGGTAACACCCCAATCACCGGAGTTTTACACTTCATAGATTCCAAAGGAAAAGTACCGTAACTACTAATTCTGTCAACCCACACAGAAGCACAACACTCACCTAAACTCTTAGCAAAATCTTTTCTAGATAAACCTCTAAGGTCTTTAAATGTGACCCATTTAAATTGTGGGTTCTGTAGATAAAAACCTTTTATAAGTTTCATAGTTTCTCTTTGGTCTCTAGTATGAACACCGATTATAGGTTTTTTAGGTTTTTCTGAATCTTTAAAATATTCTGGAATTGTTGGTGTTATAACCGTAGTTTCTACTGAAGGAAAGAATTTTTTTATGTGGGCAGCTTGTTCTTCTGTTGTAGTTAAACATTTATGTACATTATAATTAGGCCAACCAAAACCGGGCTGTAGAGTTTCTAATATGTAATCATAACATTGTGATAACATAATTTTAGTGCAAGGCATATCTTTTAACTGTTCTAAAACATGACCAAACAGCTCAGGGATTATCACAAAATCCTGTGGACCCACCTTTAACTCACCACCTTCAATATTAGCGTGAGGTAGATTCGAGTACTCTTCATCTAACCAAGAACTAACACCTTTATACTCAGTTTTTTCGTGTAGTATATACGCTTTATACCCCGCCTCGTTAAGATGTTTTACGTATTGGTAATTGGTGTTTACTGACGCAGCAGCATTACCAACGGTGTCCTGGGTTAAAAAATAAAGTTTTGACTCTTTGTTTTTTAGTTTAGACAAGGCATTTTCTAATTGTTCTAATTGTTCCATTATTTATTATTTTTTTTTAATTATTTTATACTTTATTAAGGTATTTAGGGCTAATTTATAAGACACCGACATTTTTTCTAAAGATAAAGAACCTAAAGTAGGGTCAACATCTTCTATTACATTACATGTCGTATCAATCATAAGTTTAAAAAACTCAAACTTAGGTAACATTATGTCGGTATTTTTAATATCCGAATCAACGACAACAGTTTTTTCATCAGTTGTAATAGGTTTATATGTTACTTGGTTCATAAACTCATCAACATCATAATATAATACTTCATTACCTATTCTAAGATTTAACGCACTCAAGTTTTTCATGTATGTTTTCAAACGACTCAATGTCTTTAATTGTGTTTATACGTAAATTACAAACCAAATCGGAATTGTAAACTTTATCTACGATTATTAATGTTTTATCTTCGGGTTTAGATTTTATAATATCTAAATCAGATGTTATAAATAAATCTGTTTTTTCCCATATTTCATTTATAGTAGAAGTGTTGTAAAATGATATTTCATCACACGAACAACCATATTTAGCTAAAAACCACAAGGTTGATGATTTAGCTCTACCTAAATCATCGCCAACAACACGCAATTTATATCCTTTAGGCATTTCTTTATATAAATCTGTTAGGTGTGTCATTACGTTGATATGGGTCTCCTTAGCCTGTCCAAATATCTCCATAGGAGATTCTTCATACATAAACTCAAATAACTCTTCAGGTGTTTCAAAATGGGTGTACTTAAGTAAATCAGAGGTTACCACTTCAGATTTTACACCATCCTCAAAGTATTTGTTATACACATCCTCAAATCTAGATAGAACATCTCTTAACACACCATTTATACTTACACTAATTACCATATTTAAACTTAATTATTTAATGTTCTTTTGTAAAGAATCAAATACCCTCTCTATTTTAGCTACTAATGGATTTCTAACCACGTCCGATTTAGTGAATTGTACACACCCTATTTCTTCTATGTCTTGAAAGTGGTCCATTAAAAATGTTAATCCGTTACCACCCTTAGAATCTTGCTGTCTTTCATCACCAAGAAATATCATTTTAGAGTCTCTCCCTAACCTAGTCATAATAGTCCTTATATTCTCTTGTGAAATGTTTTGTGCCTCATCTATTATTATAATTGACCTATCTAAATTGATTCCTCTCATGTACGCAATAGGCATTTCTTCTATAGTTTTTAATTCTCTTAATTTAGAAGTTATAGACTGACCAACCAATTTTTCAAAGTTATGAACAAAAGAAAACATAAAAGGCTCCATTTTTTCACGTAAATTACCTTTTAAAAAACCAATCTCTTCATTCTTTAAAGTAGTGACTGACTTTACAATTACAATCTTTTTATATTTTGCATATTTTTTAATTAATTTTAAAGCTTCAGCACACGCTAGATAAGTTTTACCTGTTCCAGCAGGCCCAGAACATATAATTACTTCTTTTTCTTTAATCGCGTTAACTAGAGACTTCTGATTTTCTGTTTTACACTTAACACGAATAGTCATAGTGTCAGTCATTCTAGTTTCTTCAGTATTATTCTGGTAAATCCATTCCTCAACCTCTCGTTGTTCTTCTCTAGATAATTTCTTACTTCTTCTTCCCATTAGTTTATTATTACTTTTAATCTCTATTTAACACTACAAATTATATTTTGAGCTAGTACAAAATCTTTTTTATCATCTATATCGATACCTTCTTCTTCATCAACACAATAAAGGAAAGGAGTTTTTCCTATTCTTGTACCCGTATTTTCAAAAACGTCTTTTCTATATACATAAAAACCACTGGTCTCTATAAATATAGGGTCCAAATCTTGGGTTCGAGGTACATTATTTGTGTTATAATTTGACTTGTCATCAGCCCAATAAAAAACATTTTTTTTCAAAACTGAAAAAGAACTATCATAACCTTCTATTAAGACCTTTTTAATTGAATTTATAATACTATCTGCTTTTATAAAAGGGCTAGTTGCATGCGTATAAATGTATATATCACTATCAGCTTCTTTAATAAATTCAGAAAATATATCTGTATAGTTTGTATTATTTTCATCTAGTCTTTTATCTCGTTTTAGGAATTTGATACCAGGTAATAAATATTGTTTTATCTCATCACTACTACAATAAACTATAATGTCTAAATTTTTATAACGCTCTTTAACTTTTAATAAAGTATTAAATATATATTGACACAGAGGCTTATCTCCTAAATTATTTGTGTTTTTACCTGGTAATCTTTCATTGTTCATTTTTATTGGTATAACAGCTGTTATTCTTACATTAGAAATATCTTTTTTATAACTAATTTTATCACCTAAAGATTTATTTTTAACACTATCAACAACATCATTCAAGGATGAATTTTTATCTCGCATAATGAATTCACCATATCTAGGTGTTGCATTATATAAACCACAAATAAAATATTTATGTAAATAACCCCATTCATATTTATTCATTAGTGATTTCATTTCATTGTCAATAAATTTATTAACATATTTCAAATCATGATTATAATATCCTAATAATAATTCAGTGGGTAAATTTCCTGGGCCTTTTCCCATTCCTGTTATTGTTGAATCTACTATATCTATATCCAGCTCGATTGCTTTTAATGTATTAGCAAAAGCTAATTGTAGTTGGTTGTGGCTATGAAAGCCAATTTTGACATCGTTTAATTTTTTAAGTTTATTAACTATACTTAAAACATCACTAGGCTTTAAGTTACCAAAACTATCTGCAAAATAAATAAATGTGGGCTTGAAGCTAGATTTATTAACAATATCTACTATGCGTTCCCAATCATCTTTAGAATAATGTGAAGATGCCATTAAGTTGATTGATGTTTCGTAACCCTTCGACGATATTTTTTTAGTTAAATCCAACATACCTAGTAATTTATCTTCTGTTCCAGCTACTCTAATTAAGTCTACAACAATATTAGATGTTTTTTCTGGAATTAAATCTAAACTAAATTTTCCCATATCACCCATTACAGATAATTTAATATTAGATTTTTTAAGCATTGATGATAACTCCACAATATTTATATTTTTCCAAAACGTGTCATATGAATTGATATATTTTTTATCATGTATATATCCTAATTCACAATAATTACAATCACTTTTTTCTATTGTATCCATACATTTCTTAACAAAGTTAATGTCAAAATTAAAATCATTTACTATTCCACCATCACGGATTGTGCAATCTAAAATTAAAGGCTTTTTCATAATTATTTCTTTTTTACTAAATCAAGTATAAACTTAGAAAACTTCATATTATTACTTTTGATACTAATTTCTTCAGTGTCTTCAAGCATACACAGTGACGCGTCAATTTTTTCATTGTTATGCAACCAAGTTAATATATTTGTTTCGTCTGACTTTGAATGACAACCGCTACCTTCTGATTTTGCTTTATCAATTTTTAGCCCAATTGATTCTCTAATTTCATCATCATCCAAACTAAAAGATGAAACATATATTTCACTATTATTGTTTATTAAATTTCTAAAAATAGTTGAATATCCTGTTCTTGGTGTTCTTGTAAATTTATGTGGACAGCCATAGTTTTTAAGCATTTCATTCCATTGATTACCAGTCTGTTCATTTTGATGAAATACCTCATCAAAATTTTCTTTATTTACTTGAAACCAATCATACCAATCACTTAAATATGCATTATCATAATCATTTTCATATGGCTTGATGGATTGTTCTTTACTAACAGATTTTTTTACGAAATTTTCATATATATGATTACACATTGCTAATTTACCAAATTTTGTTCCATTGTTCTTACCAGGCCAAGCAAGGTTACATCTGTAAATTATATCAAAGCTATCAATAATATTATTGAGTTTGAAATTACTATAGGGTTTATTTCCCAAAACTAAAACTTTTTTACCTTTCATTGTTTAACTCTAAATACACAAAACCCTTTACCTAACTTATTCCATTTTTCTCTACTTAGTTTATCTGAATTTTCTTTATAAAAATCATCACACGCATTGGTGACTTCTGGTATTGGACAACCATTTGGGGTGTTTGATTCATAATCATCAATAATCATGATTGAATTTTTATTCATGTGGGGGAGAGCCGTCCATAAGTCATTTTTACAACCAGCATATGAATGGTCCCCATCCACAGTAAACCAATCAATTCCATTAGGGTACTCTGATTCAAAAAATTCTTTAGTTAAAACTTCAGCAGAATTATTTTCAATTCCACGATAAAAACTATATTTAGATTCAAATTCACCAAGAGATTTTCTAGAAGGAGGCCAATAATCAAAGTTAATATCAATTGTTATAAATTTTTCAATATTATCTTCATTACCTAGTATTACAGATAATGAACTTCTACCAGTACAAAAACCAGTCTCTAAACAATATTTTGGCTTTTGTTCTTTTGATAATTTTTGTATAAAATTTGCCTGGTCTATATTCATATGACCTTCTTCACACCATAATTTATTATTTTCTATATTCATCGTTTTTATTATTTTTTAATTTATCTAACCAATAGCCAATCATTTCATCTAACATAGACTCAAATGTGTATTTATGTTTCCACCCTAATTCTGAAGTTATTTTACTACAATCACCCTTTAAGTGAGTTAATTCTTCTGGCCTTAAGTATTTTTTATCTTGAACAACATATTTTTCCCAATCCAGTTCAAGTTCACCAAAAACATATATTACTAAATCTTTAACAGTATGTGATATACCAGTTGAACAAACAAAATCATTTGGTTTATCTTGTTGTAATATTAACCACATAGCCTCCACATAATCTTTTGCATGACCCCAATCCCTACTAGAATCCATATTACCCAAACTTAACCTATCAGACAAACCTAATTTAATCTTAACCGCTTCTTTACATACTTTACTAGTTACGAAATTAGCACCTCTTCTAGGGGATTCGTGATTAAATAGTATTCCGTTAGAAATAAACATCCCGTAAGAATTTCTATAATTCCTACTTATGTTGTATGAAAATACTTTTGCACATCCATAAGGTGATACAGGATTTAATGGAGTTGTCTCTCTTTGATAACCATCATTATCTATATTATTGCCAAACATTTCTGAACTACTAGCCTGGTATATTTTGATTTTAGGGTCCGTTAACCGAACAGACTCTAATAAATTTAATGTGCCTATACCAGTTACTTGAGCCGTATAAATAGGTTGGTCAAAACTTATTCTAACATGTGATTGAGCAGCTAGATTGTATATTTCTTGTGGTTTACACTTTTGGATTACATTAATTAGTGATGGTATGTCAGTCATGTCACCATAAACTAGATTTAACTTTTTGTAGACATCATCTGGAATTCTAGCTGTTTGATTTTCTGCTACAGAATTTCTTTTTAGTATGCCCCAGACCTCATATCCTTTAGCAAGTAGTAACTCAGCTAGATATGAACCATCTTGCCCATTTATCCCTGTTATTAAAGCTGTTTTCTTCATCTTTGGTTAATCACTTTAATAAATTCATCATAGGTTAGTATATAATCTTCTATGTTGTATTCTGTTGAACATATAACTAATATTTCAGCGTCTTCCGTTAAAAATTCTTGAGAATCCCACACTAACTCTGGAACCATAATAGACTGGTTTCTATTTAGTTTTGTTGTTTTTTTAGTTTTACCGTCATCTAACATAACATTAACCGACCCATTAGTACAAATTATATACTGTTTAGTTTTATGGTGTGAGTGATTTCCACGAATGTCACCAACAGGAACACTATTGACCACAAAAACTCTCTTAGGTTCAAAACCTAGTCCAGTAAATTCTATAGGCAATAAACAACCCCTATAATCCTCGAAGACATCCAATGTACACTTTATATTATTTTTCACGATATTCTTTTACTGCATTAATGATAATATTAACTTCAGAAATAGTCAATCGTTCATGAAAAGGTATAGAAACAGTTCTTAAACTTTTTTTCTCTGACAATGGACAGTTAACATTACCCAAAGAGTATACTGAGTTAAGATGAGCAGCTTCATAATGTATTCCACACCACACACCATTTGTTTTCATATACTCTATAAAATTTTCCCTCTTATCCACTTCTATTCTATATAGGTGGTTACTAGTATTTGAATAACCTAACTTGTTATTATATATGTCTCTAATTTTTTTAAGTGACGATAACTTTTCCTCATACAGATTAAAATTATTCATAGCTATATCAGCTTGAATACTGTTCATATACATTTTATACCCAGGAAACCTAATTTTTCTTTCCCAGTTATTATGTGAATAAGTCATACCATTAAGAGCCATTTCCTTTAATAACGTAATCTTATCTATATCGTTGGAGACTATAATACCACCATCAGACCCACCAACAGGTTTAGTAGGGTAAAAACTAAAGACCATTAAATCCCCATCATTACACTCTGACTTAAATTGGTTTTTTTCTAATTTTTGAGCTGAGTCCACTATTTTATAATCTCCAAAATCGTGTAAGACGTATGAATCACCAACCCAACCCGTATTGTCGTTAAAGGTATATTTATTTCCAGATGTTACTATAGCATTTAAAACCACTGGTGGTATCATACTAGGAACATCTAAAATTGTATTTTTATTTAATAAAGATAGAAAAATAGCGCTAGTAGCACTATTAAAGCTAACAGCATATTTAGCCCCCACATAACTTTTGATGGAATCCTCAAACTCAGTAACGATATTATCGTGAAGTAAATTGGTGTACCTAGACGTATCTAAGGTATGGGTATTTATGTTAAATAACCCTATCATGTTAACTCAAGATAACAAATCCAGGTATAATCATCCTTTTCACCAAAAAAAGTTGAGTATTTTATACTATCTTCTAATTTTAAAAGTGGTTCTGGTGTTGGGTAATCATCACCCCACAAATCTCCCCACCTAGTCACTTCACCTTTAAATATTGGAGGCATTTCTTGATACACAGATACATTATTTTTAAAATATTCATTGTCCTCATCTACTTTGTCATACCAAGTTCTAGAACCAGCTAAATCAATAACATACTTACAATTAGCCAATATTTTTTTAGGTGTATAACAATCTCCTTGTTGGTAAGGGTAATTGTCCTCCGTAATCATTTTTTTAAACCCAAGACTATAAGCATGCTTCATTCGCTCAAGAAAGTTTTGATGGTCATCAAAGAAAATAAAAGTATCTTCTTTAGGTAAATGACTCCAGTCCGACACCAAAAAATCCTCTGTTTGGTAAGTGGCATTAGGGCTTGTATATTTTCTAAAATGTGGTGCCGGGTCAATAGAAATTATCTTTGTTTCAGGACTAGCCTTCTCAAAGAACCAAGTACCCAAACCCTTCCAAACACCACTCTCTATTAGATATTCAGGCTTAAGTTGTTTTACAATAAACCAAGCGGAAAACATGTGGGGTGATTTCATACCACCGTCATTATCTTTTATGGGCCTACTTTTATATAATTCATTAAATTCATCTAAAGAATTTATCAAATCTACCCTATCCCACTTTTCTAGAAATTCTGTCATATTTTTTTGTTTAAATAAAAATTATCATTTATGTTACGTATATTGTAACCATATTTATCACATAAAGATAAGAAATTATTTTTACTATGGTAATAGGCACAAGTAGTTATCTCATCGTAAGCTTGGTAGGTTGTGTAGTGACTATCTTTATCCGTTATTTTCATTCTACCGATTAGAATATTTTTAGGAGATAATGAAAGTAGGTACTCCAAAGCTTCATCACCATTATCCAACACATCTAATACAGCCCCAAGATGAATAAGGTCAAAATTAGAGATATATGACTTGGTTAAATCCTTATAGTCACAAACACTAAACACATCCTTATTCCAATGCTCTTTAGCTAAATTTATCGCGTCTTCAGAATAATCTACACCATAATATTGTAAATTGGGAAGTTCTTTTTTACATAATTCGTATATAGCACCACATCCACATCCTACATCCAATATCGACTTAGGGTTGAATAGATTTATTAATGTTATGAAATCAATCCAATGGTTTGGGTATGTGGATTTAGAAGATAATTCGGATATATTAAAATTTAATTGTTTTTTAAAGACATTCTTATTTTTCCAGGAATCGTTAACATTGGTCATACACACTTCTCATTAATTGTTTAGCTCCACCTTGAAAATGTAGAGAATTAAATTTTATCTCCTTACCTAATCTTTCATTATAAACATAGGGAATGCCTCCTTTTATTTTGAAGTCTTTTCTACCATTAATAAATGCAAATCCTTGGTCAGGAACATTTATATTATGGTCATAAGTGGAATCATCTATTATTTGCATCATTTCACCAACCTTACCAGGACCACCCCCACACTCAGAACAATAATGAAAGAATTCTAGGAGTGTCATGTCACAAACACCACCAGCTAAACCACATTCTTTTCTAACCTGATAATGTGAGGCAATTTTTTTATAATTATAAGTATTTTTATCTCCATATGTCGACATTAAAAAATTACAAAAATCTGTAACCCCCCTTAAAGTAATAAATGAAGATATAGCGGCTGTCCTATGTAACAAAGTCATTTCATACTGATTAAATTTTTCCCACTCAGTGGTCATATTCGCAAAAAGTAATACATCAGAGTCAATATAAAATATCTTATCTAAATTATTGCTTAGCATATAATTCTTTAATATGAACCATCTTTGGTAACAAAAAATCTCAAACTCAACAGGTGTGGTATTTAAGTGCTCATAATGTGACCTAAATTCGTCACACTCTAAACAATAGTTATTTAGGTTAACAAATTTAAAACTATCATGTGTTATGGGTGGTGAAGTATCACCGATTAATCGTACCGGGTTATTTTTAAGTGCTTGGTTAATTGCACAACCCAAGTAGTCTTGGTATCCTTTATGTATTAAAATTACTGGTATTTTCATAATTAATTATTTTTAAAAACTATCCGATAGATATTGTTCTAGATTGTCATTGTTTCTTGGAAGATTAACCGCCTTAGCTGTTGGAAATGAATTACTGCTAGAAAAATCATTCACTAATATTCTCTGACAATGTAGTAAATCGAATATTATGTTGTGATACTTTATTCCACATTTTTCTAGTTGTGAAATAGTTTCACCTTTAAATTTACTCTTTCTAGAAGTTGTGAATATTATTCTCACCTTGCCTGTTTCATACAAATTGTTTATGTAGTCTTTATTTGATTCTAGAGCATCAGTGGTGCCCCATCTTTTTCCTATATATTCTCCCGAATTTTCCACCAATACACCATCCAAGTCTAAAAATAAAGTTTTATATTGTTTTTTATACTCATTCCAATCCTTTAATGTTCCCCAATCATTGAAGTTTGAAGTACTACAAGTAATAAACTGTTCTCCATCTAGTAGTTGTTGAAAAATTATATGTGAAATATAAATTTCTCCTTCTGCAGAATCTTTTAGCTTATCATAGGTCTGTACAAACTTTTCTGCGTCTGAAAATCCATATCCACCGCAGCAAAATTCATTACTAATTACATCTTTTTCTACTACTGTTTGTATTATTCCATTCTTATCCACATCAACATAACTCTTACTACTTGCTTTGATGTTTGAAACATCTCTAAGATTTGAAGTATAAACAAAATTTCCAGTACTATATTCAGCTGTAAAATATGCGTCACAATCTTTTATTAGGATATCTCCCTTAAGGTTTAATGCCTTTATAGCTTCTGAAACAGTTTCGCTTTGGCTAGATGTTGGTTCCTCAAGTAAAACTATTGATGTTTTCACGTCTATTTCTCCAAGAGACTGATTAAGCCCATCTAATAAATTAAACTTTTCGATGTCTTCTTTTAGAAAAACTGATACTATTTCTGAGTATTTGCTTAAATCTAACCCCTTAATCGACTGAATAAACATTAAGTCTCCGTAAGGATGGGTAAGAGACCATTTAGGCCTAGAGTTAGGGAATCTTGTGCTTCTACCTGCACATGGTATTATTAGTGTTGACATAACTTATCTACTTCATTTATTAAATAATTAACATTCTTTATTTCTTTACAGTATGGTACTATTCTAAGTAAATTTAGAATCTGAAAAACTGCATAGTATTCTACATAGTACTCATTTTTTGAGAACTCATAATCTATTTTTTTATCAATATAATTTAGGCACTGAGTCAATTTTACTCCATCAAACTTACAATCTAACATTCTTATAGACCAATGATATTTTGTATCTTGTCTAATTTTTACAATGTCCTGCATTGGTGAGTCTAGATAGGTATCTAAAAAATCTAACAAAACTATATTATCTCCATCGAATAATAAATTAGAAAATGTTAAATCTCCATGACAATAACCTTCAGGTATGTTTATAGTTTCATCTAATGAATAAAAAATATCGTCTAAATAGCTAACATCAATATTTTTCTGTGCCCTTATGTTATTTTTTACTGATTCATATTTGGTGGTTATTATCTTACTTGAAAAATCCGTTGTTTTTTTAGTATTCGCTATTGTGAAATCCAAGAGTTTTCCTATAATAGTATCTAAATAAGCCTTAGTTGCAGTATTAAATACCCTATCAAACGTTTTACACGGCATGAATTCCATATTAAAAAAGAATTTTCCTTGATTGTCTATACCAGATTCATAAACTTTTGGTGTACTAAATATACCATTATTAAAATCAGTTTGTTTTTTACACTGTAATTTTAACCTATCGTTATAGTTACGTTCGCAAGACTTTCGAATCGTATCTCCTAAAATAGCTAACTCACAACCTGAATTTCCCTTTAAGCCTAATATACTATTCATATCATAAGCCGTTAATGAATGACCTGGTTGGACAATCCATAGTCCTACCAACCCGTTTAATCCCAAATAAAAAATCACCAGACAACATAACATCTCTAAGAGGGGTGTTAGTACTATCAGCTAAACCGTAACGTACATATCCACGTAATTTCTCATATTCAGAATCTAATATAAGTTTCATAGCTGAAATCTCATCAAGTGACAAATAAAGATTCATCCACACTGATGTTGGGGAGATTTTAAGGTCTTTATCATTATATAGATTATGGAATAAAGTGGGTATTGTTTGTTCCTCACTAGTTCCGTCAAAATTATTGTCTTTGATTAAATCACTAATAGTCTCAAAATCACCCTTATCAAAAAAACTACCCTCATGGTATGACCAATAACTCTTTCTCTCCTCACCAAATATTTTAGTAATAAATGGTTTCGGCTTAGCATTTGGGAACATTCCAGACGGACCCAATGTTTCTATTTTATATAAACCAACTCTATAATTATCTAAATGTTCTTTAAACCCATGTTTGAAAAATAACTGATTACTGCTGTTTAAAACCACTTTACCAAAGTCCACCCTACCTTTTATAAAATCGAAACTAGATAAGAAAGCATCAGTCAATAAATGACCTCGTTGAGTAGGTATATTTGTTGGGTTTACATATATACCATCAGATTCCATATTATAGAAATCTAAATTATGGGTATTAGAGTCGTTAATAAAATTATCTTTAGTTGTATTAGATATGTGTAGCACAATAACCTCATCGTTAGATACAAATTTTTTAATATTATCTATTTGATTTTTTACCACTAACGGATTTTCACTAACATTTATTAAGAAGACATTCCTCATATTAAAATTTATTTACCAATAAGTACCACCCTCTATAGATTGGAAGTTTATTGTTTTTTCATTATCCATAGGTCTTGTCCAATAGTCGTTGTACATAGCACTTATTTCCGGGTGAACATCCCAACGTTTACCTTTAATACCAAATAGTATTTGTAACCCACCACCTATATGAATTGCTTGTTTACCCATCTCTTTACAAACTAAGGCTAACGGTAATCCATAAGCACCACAACCAATAATAGCAACATCAAAATCAGATTTAAGAATCTTATCTTCCATTAATTCCATAGATTCTTTGAATGGTTTATTATTTCCGGTACCACCACCATTAGTTTGTTCAGACTTAATGGTTAGTAAAGTAAAATCTGGCAACACCTTCTCGTTATCAAATAATTTTTCCCTATTAACAAATTGTTTTAATATGGTGTCTTCAAATGGATGTATCACTAACACTTTTTTACCTTTTAATGTTTCACTCCAAGGATTATCAAAATAAAAAGGTTCTAACAACCTTAACTCTGAAAATTTAGATTGTGGGGCATATGTTGATAGTATATGTTTCTCTTGTGGTGATGGCATGTGACCTAATATGTCAACCTTACCCAACGCATCAATATATCGTTCACAGAAGTAATTTAATGTGTTATCGTCAGCTGGTGTTATTCCTGCATTAGTTGAAGCCATTTCACGTATATGATGATAGTTACCATTCATATTACATAAAATTACATTTTGCTCAACACCACCCATCTTACTAGCTATAAATGGTTCACCAGATAAAATCTTTTCCTTTATAAAATTATTACCCTCTTCATTACTTAACATATTTATATTTTTTTAGTTGTTTTTTAAATTTATTTTTTAATTCCTCCATATCATTAATTATAGATTCGGGGTGTGATAAAATAAAGGGAGATGTAAAACATTCTCCTCTTGAATGAGGTTTAAATTCGTGAACCCCTAGAAACTGTTTTTCAATACGAGTTCTATCTCCATTAACCCACGGAAGATAAACCCTATTAAAATAATCATCAATACAATTATCTTTACTAACACTATCTTTATAGTAATTAACTTTTTTATAAACTTGGTCAGGGAAGGTATATGAGTAGTGATACATTTGTACCCCTAATTTATTATAAAGGGTTTCACTATCTATGTGATGTTTACTAATATTTGAACCTACAGGGTATTGAATTGTGGGTGGTCTATGGGTCAACCAAGTAGAACCCTTAACATACCTAAATATTCTTAGAAAATTATCCCTATTTAATTCGAAACCAGTTAAATAATCATCAAAACCACCATAAAAAGAACAACTCCTAACACCAACACTAGTTGGGGACTCAGACTCTAAAAAACTTATTATTTTTTTTAAATCATCAGTTTTATATATTTCATCAGAATCTAAATTCCATATATACTCTATATCGTCATTAATATATTGCATATACGCCTTACATTGGTCATCTTTTTCATTAAATTGACCATGCACAACTTTAATTTTATTATCTGGGTCTGGGAAGTCGGATAAAATCTTATTAGTATTATCTAAAGATGTTGTCCTACCCTGCTTTTGCCAATAAGATACAGGTCCCTCAGAAATAAGTATTTGTTCAGCAAACGGGTAAACCTGTTCCAAACATTGTTTAAGAACATAATCTCCTTCAAATACTATCATTCCAAACGCTATTTTCATTAGGTATATTTTTTTAATACATACAAAACATCATTTCTTTGAAAAACCTCTCCGTACTCACCACCAGAAGAATCCAACAGGTCCTTGTCCTCAAATTCAAGACTATAGGACGATAATTTATTATTAGTTAAATCGTCATGATAACCCTCAACATCATCTGACGGATTTAAACCTAGAAAAGCGTGGAACTCTACCGATAATTGTTTTGTGCATTCATGCGGAAAAGTAGAGAGAATACCATATTCAGAGCCCTCAACATCAATTTTAATAAATTCAAATTTTGGTATATTAAATTCTGACATTAATTCTGTTAATGTAGTTAAGGGAACTTCATATGATGCCTTATAGGGGTTATTAGCATGACCACCATTAGTACTCCTATGTAACATCTCTGGTTTATTTACTAAAGAGTTTGCCCCCCAATGGAGATATTCGTAATATGTCGCGGTATCGCCATTCTTAACACCAACACAAGCTCTTTGTAGGTATGTAAAATTTGGGTTATTTTCTAGATGTTTAAAATTACTAGGGATACGTAAATCTTTTATTGGGTCTAACGCGATTACCTTCATCCCTATACTAAGCATGTAATTAGAAAATACAAAATCATTACAACCTAGGTCTAGAACATAGCCACCTTTAGTTAATAAATCACTTCTAAATGTGTGACCATGTATGGTATCAAGAAGAGGATTTAATTTATGAGCTGGTATTTTTACCACTTTATTATTCACCATATTTATTTTTTGTTTTATTTAATTCTAAATGGTATTCATCATAAATAGCCTTTAGTTGTGGGTTATTTGAGTATTCTTTAAGGGGTGTGTAGATATGGTGCATTTTTGATGGGATGTAGGTTTCACCGTCATCAGAAAATTGGGAGAAGTGAGTAAATACCAAATCCTGTTCCTGACCACCATACTTTATTTTACCACCACCTAAAAACTCAAATGTTTGCCAATGCCATGGTGCACCATGACCCACATTATCATCAATATATATTGAATCTTTATCACATAATATAGGAAAATACTCTAAATATTTTTGGTCACCACAAGTAGCATACTCTGGGTGTCTTTTATGCAAAACCGATTCTTTCCACCAATCAGAAGTTTTAATGCCTAATTCAGTTGATTTAAAATGTACAACGCCAACATTATACAACCCTTCAGGTCTATATAAATTTAAAGGAAATTGACGATGTCTAAAAATGCCTACATCCCTAGACCCAATTTCATCTAAAACAATATCTAAACTTTTGTGGAAATAAATGTCACTATCAATATAAGTTATATCCTCATCTATCGCGTAAAGTAAGAAATTACTAAAATAGGAAGCCAAGGACCAACAAAAATAACTATACTCTGAACTTTTAAGGTCATTTAGAAACTTATCACCACTTAACAAATCATTAAGGTCATAAACCTTTAAAGAAGAACATGCAAAAGGTAGTATTTTTTTATGTGTAGCTTCATCTATGCACAAGTAATGTAAAATAAAATCATTAGTGTTTTTAATAAGAGACTCGTATAATGTTAATCCTTTATTGAGATAATTTATGTCTGATACTGTACATATTTGTTTCATAGACCAAAATTTTTTTGTTTTCTTCTTTCGTAGGTAAGTCTATCAGCACTTTCATGTTTAATATTATTCATATGTATGGCATCGTTAGAACCAAACCCCCAGTCAGGATGTTCATGCCTAATTATAACCTCATCGAAATAAGTTACCTTATCCAATAACTTTGATACATCCATAAACTCATTATCACACCAGACAGACTTATATTCCGGACTGTATATGTAACCAAACCTTTCATAATATTTTTTACCTAAGATACACAAAGTATTTAGTTCGTTTCCTTTATATCCATCATTAAACCATAATACACCATCAGTATCTGGATAATGAGATAACATCTTTTCTCTTATAATTGTATCAAACCCTTTAACCCTAGGAACCATATCATCAGAAGCTAGTAAAACCACATCAAAATCCAAGTTTTCCATATTATGATTTATAGCTTCTATTTTATTAGAATTATTGTTAAACTGAACCTCAACATTATCGTATTGACTAATTACCTCGGTAACAAACTCTTCTTTCATAGAAATGTCGTCATCATCACAAGATACTATTATTTGGGTTGTTTTGTCGTCCAGTAATCGCACATACTTACTTAACACCTTTAAAAATTTTCTAGACCTTACTCTAGTTGGAAATTTAATTAATAATTTCATACTATAATATTTCTTCGTAAGTGGTTAATATCTTATCCATAACATTATTAGAGTGAAATTTATCCATATCAGAAGGAACCCCATTCAAAGTAACTCCATTAATGTTACCACTAGAATCAACATCGTAAATCCACCCTTCTCTACCACACAACCAACCCTCAATGGTGGTCCTACCTAATAATATCCCTGCCGTATAATGACACTGTTTAATATAGGACTCAACATCCCAAGTAGGGTCAAAATACTTAAGGTGAGGTAAATCTAAATCATCTAAAAAATCTTCCCTTTTTTTACCTACAATCCATAGTTCTTGATTAGCCTCCCTGGTTTTATTTATTAAATCTTCTATAGCTTCTTGACGTAAGTAATCTATCGTACCAATAAACAAAACCCTCTCTTTATCAGTTTTTGGCTTAGGATACGTTTTAAATCTATCAACATCAAAAGGATTATAAATTACGTTGGTCTTATCTACCGCAATACCAAAGTCCTCAGTTATAAATTTTTGTATTTCTGGTCGTATACAAATATATTTTTTAATCCTACCATCTATTACTGGGTGTTCTAAATCAATAACTTCGGAATGTATAGTACATACAGTTGGTGTGGTTGGGTATAGTTTTAATAAGTGTTCTGTTATAGGCTTATGATGTAGATGCATAAGGTCAAATTTTATTGGTTCTATTTGGTATAGTTGACCCTCTGCAGGAATTTTAACACCTTCAGGAGTATTAATCTTAGTTTTCCCATCACCTAATTTAAATCCTGGTGGTTCGTTAAGAGGGAAAGTCTGAATACCTAAAGAGTTAACTTTATTTTTCATGTCACCACCAACATTAGAACATATAGTAATGTTATGACCCAACTTTTTTAAACCTTTAGCTAACTCATATACATGTAGTTCAGAACCAGTATAATCATTAAAGTTTAAGCAACCAATGAGTATGTTTAGTTTTTCGTTCTTTCGTAAGGTACGATTTATTTTTAAGGGTAAAGAATCCTTATATCTTTCCGCAAATATAATTCTATTTTCTTCCCACTCAGAATTGGTTTGCCCAATAGACAAGTGAGTAATTTTTATATTTGTACACACACCAACTCTAGTCCCAGACAAATGATTAGAAAAAGAAAAGTCAACATCATAAAAATGAAATCCATCAACCTCTTCATTAAATTGGTGTGAAATTCTATCTTTATGAACACCAAAAAATAACCCGTCTACTAAAATAACCTCATCTAAATAATTTCCTATATCGTTGGAATACCTGGACAACCATCTTTTTCCTTCGTGTTCATGGTATACCGCTCCATGCATTTTAGAGAAATCCTCCCACCATTTACCAGATTCAGGCATATACCTACTACCAGCGACACCAATAATACCAAATTCTGAATGCCTTTTAAACAATTTTAATATTTTTCTACCCCAGTTTTTTGTATCAAACTTTATATCATCATGACAAAAAATTATAATATCGTTTTTAGCTTTTTTAATACCCATATTATAAACTTCAGTTAATGAGTATTTTCCAGGGTTTTCATAAGGAAGTATCTCTATGTTATGAACACCAGATGTTGCCTTTATTATTTCTACAAAATCTAAGTTTATTTTTTTTGTACTAAATACAACTGTTAATGACATAATTAATTTATTCCAGTACTACCAAATCCACCGTCACCTCTACTAGAGTCATTTAACGAGTCGACTTTTATTATTTTTGACCACCTACCAGATATGACTGGAGAAATGACAGCTTGAGCAACTCTATCACCATGATTTACTGTAAATTTTTCGTTACTTAAATTTATTAAAATAACTTTAATTTCACCATTATAACCCCTATCTACAGTTCCTGGGGTGTTAAGGACAGTTATACCATTTTTTATAGCTAAACCAGACCTAGGTCTTACTTGAATTTCCATACTTTCAGGTAGTTCAAAATGAATCCCCGTCGGAATTAAAATTCTTTCACCTGGGTTAATAACTAAACTATTTGTTAAATTAGCTCGGAGGTCCATCCCACTATCATCAATATACTTGTAAGAAAGGTCGCTATTATCGCTAGTATTTACATACCTAACACTAATTTTAACTTTTTCTCGGGCAGCATCTAAACTCGCCTCTTCTAGTTTTTTAATCATATCGTCATCTATCCCTAATTGACGAAACATAGCTTCTTCATTATTAAACTTATTAGACGGTGTTGACGCTTTTTTTAAACTCATATTAAAGATTATAATACTTAGGGGTTAATTGAGGATGTAAAAAATCCTCAAAAGGAGCTTTAACAATTGACACAATTTCTGAATCTCTCGTATCTTCCGATAGATATGACGCCAACCTTTTATTAACCTCAAAAAGAGATTCTGCTTCTACAATATATTTAAATTTTTTAACTTTAGCATTTCCTTCGTTATCCATAACTCCGGTTTCGAATGCAACGATTGCTTGATAATACATATTTTTATCCTTTAAAATTACATGATTTATGTGCTCCATCACACATTGGTTGATTCTTGGATTGACCACATCTACACAACGCATAATTTTCACTAACTACTACTTCTTCACCACCTTTTGTTACGGTAGTTTCTCCTTTGACCAATATAGGTCCATTCTCTATTATATTAATTTCTACTGCCATTTTTTTTTATTTATGATTTTTTTATTTATGATTTTTTTATTAACTCCCTATAAAACTCCGCTCTAGTTTCTGTAATTTTTTCTAGTGAGTATTTTGGATACACGGTTTCGTATAATTTTTCACCTAAGTCCGTGACCGCGTTAGGATTATCTATGAGGTACTTTATGTACTTATACCACAACTTATGATTTTTATTTGTATCAACCAATAAACAATTACCTTTTGGGTTTAATTTACCACCACGCTCAAATAAGTTAACACAATCTATCTGGTAAGGACCAAAATCTTGTGCGATTAAAGCTTTTTTATGAAATCCAGACTCAATAACCTTTAACTGAGACTTAACCTTATTAAAAATATGTTCTTTTAAGGGAGCCAAACTAACATCAAAGTAGTTATAGTTGGAAGCGTAGGTCGTTATAGGCTTAGTCCAAACCCTCCTATAAACAGAATCCAAATCACCAGTTATAGATTTCTTTTTAAATTCCATTAGTTCTTTCTTATAATCCTCAGATAGGTTTTGGTGGTTGTTGGTGAATATCTGTTCATATTTATACCAGACAGACTCAATTGGTAAAATAGGTCTTTGTTTTTGTTTTCCAGTAACTTTATCCATTTCAGTCATAGTCCCTCGTAAATCATAACCACATAGTACTGTTTGAAATGACTCAGCTCGTTCACTATGAAGCCTACCAAAAACACCATTTAAAATTTCCAAATCCCTTATATGTGAAGAACCACCTAACCAACCAACTCTAATTTTATCAGAAATAGTGGGTTTAGGAACGTACTGCTTTTCTTTGTGGTCAATACCATTGGGGTATATGGATACATTATTATTAAACTTTTTAATCTCAGTAACAAAATCTGGAGTGGTGGTAGTTACATGACCAGCTAACTTAAGGTTGTCCATTATATGCTTATGTAAATTACTTTCTTTAATCATCATATAAGCTGGATGGTCAGAAGTGGGCAACCAATAATCATCCAAATCCATTATATGCGGAATTCCCCACTTAGTTAATTTTCTTTGTACCATTTTGGCTAATTCGTGATTAGGTCCAACACTCCTATGATAATGTACTAAGTCAAACTGTTTCCAAAAGCTATCATCTTGATATGGTGGGTCATATATTATATCCACCCAGAATTCGTCTGGGTACATTTTTTGTAAGTATATGTGTGGGTCTACCGAACGAAATTTAGAAACTCCCGTCCTATCCGAAGGTAATACACAGATTTTATATTTTTTATTTGTCATGTTAAAATAATAACACGAAATAATTAAATAGTCAAAGGGGTAAGGAGATTATTTTACAGACTTACTAGATGTAATTTTACCATAAAAAATACGGTCACCAACCTTAAATTGAAAGTTTTCATCAGAAGATGTTTTCATGTTTATGGCTTCATCTATTCTATCGTCAACAACTTCAGTTATTAATTCCCGAACACTCTCTTTTATAATGGATTTTAGGTTAGATGAAGTTAATTTATTTGATTTTTTGTTGGTACGACCAACAGACTTACTAGATTTAAGTATGGTTGACTCAAGAGAACTAGATGAAACAGGAATATCTTGCTTAACCATCTGTTCTTTAACACCACTTAAAAAGTCCTCAGTTAAACCAACACCACCGTTAAATGGTATTTCTGGTATAGGACTTTTAATCATCGCTTGCTTAATAACATCAGGTAATTTTGAGTTGTTAATTCTTTCTTCAGTTATATATTTTTTGGGTGTTAAATCTTGTCTGTCAGCTGCGGTTGCTTGAGGCACATTTGGTAGTGCTTGTACTGGTGGTAAAGATTCCATTAATTGGTCCGCTGGTACATTGGGCATTGACCCACTACCTTTAGTGAAATTTCCACCGTCTACCTTCTGCATCACTTTCTTAGCGTTTATTAATGATTGTTGTAATGTTGAAATGTCTGCCATAGTATTTTAAAATTTTGAGTTATACATCATTCTATTCATAGATTTATCCCCTGTAGTATCATATAACGGCGGTTCACCAAAAGTCAAGAATAAACTATCATCACCTTTAATTGGTTTCATACTTTTTATCCTATCTGTCCTAAATAATCGCCACGCTGGTAAAGGAATACCATCTTTACTCACCTTAAGTGAAGGACCTGATGTTTGGTATGCTCTTATTACGGGGTTATTTTTTAACGAATAACCGTACGCTACCGGTTCTATTATACGAGGTTGCCCACCTCCAGGTAGTTTTTCATCATCCAAATACCTTAAGTCACAAGTGTGTTTGTTAATTACAGCGTCCTTTATCACACTATTACTAACACCCTCAGTTAAAAGAGTTATTAAGGTTTTGAATAATTTCATGTAATTTATTGTTGGGGAGCGTAACCTTCACCAGAATCTATATTTCCAGACCCGTACTCGTTATCTTTGCCATATAAATTAGTTTTTAAGTTATTCATTCTACCAGTATTAGCTTCACCATTACCCATAATATCCGTACGAGTCCCAATATCTTCACCATATACCCCAAGGTATATAGCATTACCCTTACCCTTATCATCCCCATCTGATAAAGCATTTGGGTGACCAGGACTGTAACCTTCCGTATCGGAGGTTGGGTAAATATTTTTAACTATCATTTGTTTTCTAAATTTATCAGAAGAATTAGTTAATGCTTCACCCGGTTGTTTTTGATTAAAATCTGCCATAATTTTTTATTTTAAAAGTTGTTTTATTCTATTTATTTCTTCATAAATAGCTCTGTTTTTGTTTATGTCATCACTTTTTGTAGCGACTTTTATTTTTCTTACTTTTGTAGGACTACTACTTTTATCTTTTTTATGTGTCTTTAAAAACTGATTCTCCATACCAGCATCCATTCTGGATTTTTTACCCGACCTAACACCATCTCTCCTAGCATCTAAACAATCATTTATGAATGACAACATATCATCCCCACAAACATTTTCATAGTCATTACCTTCTAATTCATTTTCTAGTTCATGCTTAAACTTCTTAGCTTGACTATATTTTAAATGCCCATCATCTAATAGGTTTTTAATTCTACCATAACCCTTATCGTTAGACTCCATATTACCTATATTGGTTGTAAGGGTACTTACTAATTCATCAGGTAAAACATACTTATCATGTTTTAAATCACTATTCATAACTATGAGGAAACATATCCTTTAGGTCCTCAACACTAACATTGTTAGCTTGAGCCAATTTAATTAAAGAGGTAATTTTACTTTTTAATAAATTATCGGAAGAAGATAGTTCCTTTGAATCATCTTTATCTGACAATAACACTTCTAACATATCTTTAGCTTTATCCTCAGCAATTTTTGTCAAACGCTCCTTTTCGGTTAACCTATGTCTAGTGAAAGAACCGTCAGATTTATTTTTTTCTAACTTTTCAGGGCCACGTTCTTTTTCTACCCTTTCTATAGCCTCATCTTTGGGTATCGATAACTCATTCTCATAATACTCCACAGCACCATCAAAATCCAACTGGTCTGTTTCTTCAACACCTAAAACACCAGTCTTATCTATTTCACTAACTTCTTCCACAGACTCACCGTAATACCTTTTGAAAAAATTACCACCATTAGACCAAACACCATACTGTGATGTCGCTCTGCTAATATCGTCGGTAGTCTTAGTAGTACCAATAGTTTGATTTGTCTCACTACCCATAGGGATTTTACTACTCATAATTGACCCATCATAATCCACCAATTCATCTAACTCACCTTCTTGTTCTTCAGGAGCATCATCAGCAACCTCATTTTCCTCGTTATATTCATCTATTTCCCCAGCAACTATACCTCCTACCATACTATCTATCATATCTAAATGTTCGGCATCACTTGTAGTTTTAGATGCCTCATCTAGTATTGTAGCTGTAAACCTATCCTTAACAGGCATAATACCAAATTTAAATACTTCAGACAATTTCATAAATTCTGTGGGTGATATAGAATCACCCCCTTTTAAATCCTCTTTTAAAAGGTTTAATTTAGTAATTACATATGATATAGCGTCTATTCTTTTCATTTCACTTTTATTATAAATATCGATAAGAATTAAATAGTATTACATTTATATTTATTAATAATGGGAACACAAAATTTAAACAATTATAATTTTAATAGGATTGACGCTAAATTAAACTATAGCTCCTACTATGACTTCTTTTTAGTGTCCGATGAAAAGGATTTTAATACAGAAGTGGTTTGGTCAAACAACATCATAGGGTTAGGTGATACTACAGTATTACCAGTACTAATAGACTTAAATGACTCAGACAGTTCATCTCAACCAATAACAACATGTTTCACCCAATATCCAGTACTTTCAGCATCACCACAAACATCAGAACCTTTTACAATATTAAGTAAATTTACCTGGTTAAGTGCAAAAACAGTATGTGATTGTAGTGGTATAACTGTGGATAAAAAATGTGATTTAATAATAGCAGAGACAGCTAGAAGTAATGGACTATATAATGATATTAATATAGCCAATGTGCAACTTCTCCCCCCATCTGATTGTGTAGAGATTTACAAACAAATACCTATAGCATCCACATTTAACAAATTACATTTTGATAAAAGGTTTAAAATGAGTCAGGTTAAAGGATATGGCCTACCATTAACAGGAATCTCTTATTTTACCGACACGTCAATAATGAATGCTTACGATAGTTCAGGATATTACCAAGAGTTAAAAGGAGGGTTTTACCAAGGATTCTATAAACTACACGGATATGATTATGAGGTATTACCTACCAGACCAAATAAAGGATGGTCATTTAGCAGTTATTTAAAACTGAATACCATAGGATACCAATTACAGAACTGTTATAACGCTAGTGGATATAATGGGATAAGCTCAACAACATTATGCAGTAACACCCCACCTAATAGTATGAGCGACACCATGCCTCACAACTTAACGAATTATAGCTGGAAGAACTCAAGTAGTATAATCACTGGTGTAACAAATAATTCAGGATTTTTCTTTTTTAAAGGATTGAGAGAAGGTCAAACCACAGATGTCTATAGTAATGTTTTAGGGTTTAGAATAACTGACGATATGAGGATTGGTTATAGGACTCTAAGGTATACTGGTGATTGTATTGATACGAGTGGGGAATGTAACCCCAACTCCCAATGGACTTGCGGTTGGGGGTTAGAAGAATCTTATTCCGAACCAATTTGCCCCTTTATTACAGAACTAAGTGGTAATTGTGCTGATACGTGGATACAAGTAGATGTTGTATTTGACCGAAATATATATTTAGAAGATTGTGATTTATTAAATAAGGGTGGTATTAACGACTTAATAACTGGAACCTACCCTTATTCCGCTAATAATATATGTGACACCTTTATTCCAGGAAAACTTAATCTATATTGTTCCGCAAATACCATATATCATTGGTTTACAGATAAAGACTTGAGAATGGGTACACTTAAATTCTATGTAAATGGTAGAATTGTACACACAGTTAATGACTACGAAGAAATAATACCTAGGCATACAAATCAAACACCAGAAAGCCAATTTGGCGTGTCGTATAATATGTCTTGGGGTGGTGGAGCGTGGGGATATAGAGAGAACAAAAAACCAGTACTACAGGATAACGACCTAATATCACAATTCTTTGCTGGTTCATTTATAGGGGGAATATCACAAATGATGTATTATATTAAACCTCTAACAGCTGATGAGGTATATCATAATTTTTTAATAAATAAAGAAAGGTATTCGCTAATTGATTGTGAGGAATGTAAGAATTGTCCAGGAGGTTGTCGAGATTGTGAATTACCAGTACCAACAGGAGAACCACCACCAGAACCACAAAACTGTTATTTACATATGTGGAGTTACTGTAGCTCTGTGCAGTGGAATGAGACTGAAGGCCAAAACTCTGGAGGAACATTAGAGCAAATATTTTCAGGTGTCACCGAAATTGTATTTCTTGACGATACTTTACCAGGGTACAATGAGTTTGAGCCTTGTAACACTAATAACAGTAACTTATTCTGGGACTCAGTAGGACAACCAACAGTAGGGACTAGTTTAGGTGGGGCTTATCTAACTAAAATTTCTGACCCAGACCTATATGGTAGTTGGGCGTGTTTTACTTATTTGGGGTTAACCGCAACAACGTCTACTAATATTGTAAATATGACGTCAAGTAGTGGGGGATACTATTCAAATAGTCCAGGAGGAACATTACCATGGAATAATTCAGGTGACTTTGCTTGGGTTGGTGAATGGGATGAACTTTCAGTGGGTACAGCTTTTGAAAATTGTTGTTTATGTACTGAGTATTTGGGTCCAGGATGTGACACCATTTGTCCTAGTGGTTGTATGGCTTATACCGCTGTTAATTATGGTGTGGGTGGTAACGCTAATATTGACCCATATTGTGATTGTAATGGTGTAAACTATAACAATGGTGGTTATGATATTAGTTGTTGTATTTTTGACCCACCTTGTGTACCTGGTTGTATGGATGTAACAGCATCTAACTATAATGGTGCCGCAACATGTGATTGTTGGGGTGTTGGGGGTGGAAGTAGTACACACTGTTGTGAATATGGTGGAGCAGGTGTATGTATTTCTGGATGTACGGATATAACGGCACTTAATTATAATAATGAAGCGACTTGCGATTGTATTAGTACTATTGGTGGTACAAATTATAGTTGTTGTACCTACACACCACTTACATCCATATCAGGATGTACAGACGCCAGTTCTTTTGGATATAACCCAATAGCAACATCAGACTGTTCTAACATTTGGGGGGGTACAGATTATAGTTGTTGTTTAAGTAGTTGTGATGTATGTGCAACTAACAACATAAACGGCCTGATAAACCCAGCTCAACTAAACACTAGTTCATATGGTTGGTCAGGAGGTGAGTACAACAGCGCGTTCATAAACTACCAAGAAAATGATAACGTAATCTATAATGGTTGTTGTTACTTATGTGGTACAATGAATGTTGGTGGGTATTTCCAATGTTCTGACTTCGCACAATATGGTGCACCAGATACAAACCCAGCTTGGTTATCGTGTTGTCCAAACGCATGTGACAGTTCTTGTTAAACAAGATATTTATAATAAACAATTAAATAATGGAATTTTTTATAAGAAAAGACTCAACAGACCCGATACTAAAGATGCAATTAGTATTAGACGGAAGAAATGACTTTAATAACTTTCATAATAAGTTAGCTAATTCCACAATATACTTCTCAATGAAAAGTGTTGATACCGGCATACTGAAGGTTGCCAATAAACAGGCTTATATAGTATCTAAAGTACCAACAACACCAAACGCCCCTACTGAATATTACATATATTATAAATGGACTAAAAACAATGTCAATAAAGTAGGTAGATACGAAGGGCAATTTATAATATATTTTCATTCAGATAATACAGAATTGATAGTCCCAATAAGAGAAGACCTATTTATAACTGTTTCCGACTCATTTGTAAAATCTCCTTGTTAATATAGGTTGATTACTAAACAAAATTTTGTTATATTTTTTTGAATGTTAAGTAAAATTCATATGTGTGTATGAAGATAATGTTACAAACGAAAAAATATAAGATGAATAAACCAACTTCAGAAGAAATAGAACAATTCCTACAAGGAAATGACCCAGAAAAATATATTGTATCCATAGAATATGGATGGAGAACAAGTAAAATCTATAAAATCATAGAAGACCCAGTAAAAGGAAAGTCAATTAAAAGTGATACTTTTATTCCTTTTTGTTGGGTTGGGGACCTTAAAGATAAAAATTTTTATAAAGGAAGCAAAGCTTTACAGAAAGAAGCCATATCCAAATACGGGATTATGATTGAAAGGTTATTTGATGGTGATAACGAAAGACTAAAAAACGGTTTATGTTATTTAGTTAAAACAACAAAAACATATAGAGACTTAGTTAGTTTTTTTACACAAGGCGGTTTAAATCCTTGGGGTGAGAACAGTAGAGAGTCCATACAAATATTATCACCGGTAGAACAATATTTAGTTCAGAAAAAAAAGAGGTTATTTAAAGGGTTCGAAGATTATGATGAAGTGCATAGGTTTGTTTTTGACCTGGAGACAACTTCTTTAGCTCCAGAGGAAGGTAGAATTTTTATGATTGGTATGAAAGACAATAGGGGTTATGAACGAGTTATAGAAATATCAGATAATGATGAATCTGAAAGAGAGGCAATATACGAATTTTTTGATGAAGTAAGCAAGATACAACCAACCATGGTGGGAGGATACAATTCCTCTAACTTTGACTGGAACTGGCTATTTACCAGAGCTGACATACTTGGGATGGACAAAACAAGATTTAAAACACTAAACCCAAACGAAGGTTATAAGATAAAAGAAGGGGTACTTAAATTAGGTGCAGAAATGGAAAAGTATAGTCAGGTACAAATATGGGGAACCAATTCTATTGATATAGCCCATTCTGTTAGAAGAACACAAACCATTAATTCAGAAATAAAAAGTTGGGGGTTAAAGTATATAACTCAGTTTGCAAAAGCTGAAAAACCTAACCGTGTATATGTTCCCGGAAATAAAATTGCTTCTACATACAAAGAGAATAAAGAATTTTATCTAAATGTTGATAATGGGGTATATAAATCAATAGATGACAATAAACTAAAAGACCTAGATATAAAATTTCCAGAAGTATATAAAAAAGTTTCCGGTGAGTATATTGTAGAACAGTATTTAATAGACGACCTTTGGGAAACTATGGTGGTAGATGAACAATTCAACCAAGCTTCATTTCTGTTAGCCGGAATGGTACCTACCACATACGAAAGAGTATCAACAATGGGAACAGCAACTTTATGGAAAATGTTGATGTTGGCGTGGTCTTACCACACTGGACTAGCAATACCAGCAAAGGAATCTAAAAGACCTTTTGTTGGTGGATTATCTAGACTAGTTAAAACCGGATATTCAACAAATGTACTAAAACTAGACTTTAGTTCACTATACCCATCAATACAATTGGTCCATGACGTATTTCCGGAATGTGATATAAGTGAAGCGATGAAAGGTATGTTGAAATATTTTAGAGATGCAAGGATTAAATACAAAAACTTAGCGTCAGAATACTATTCTATAGATAAAAAGAAATCAGAATCCTTTGGTAGGAAACAACTACCAATTAAGATTTTTATAAATTCTATGTTTGGTTCATTATCCGCACCACACGTATTTCCTTGGGGTGACATGGATATGGGTGAAAAAGTTACTTGTACCGCAAGACAATATCTTAGACAAATGGTTAGATTTTTTATGGGGAAAGGTTATGACCCATTAGTTATGGATACCGACGGGGTAAACTTTTCTTGCCCTAGTAATGTTGAAGATAGAGAATATATTGGTTTGGGCAATAATGGCCTGGTAATTAAAGATAAACTGTATATTGGGAGTGAAGCTGATGTCGCAGAGTATAACGATTTGTTTATGAGAGGAGAAATGGGTCTAGATACTGATGGGCAATGGCCATCATGTATTAACGTTGCAAGAAAAAATTATGCTTTATTAACTTCAGACTACGAGGTAAAATTAACAGGAAACTCAATCAAATCTAAAAAAATACAAGGTTATATGGAGATTTTTATTGATAAAGGTTTAAAGTTATTACTAAACGGTAAGGGCGATGAGTTTGTTGAGTATTACTACGAATATTTAAACATAATATACAATAAAGAAATTCCTTTAAGTCAAATAGCTAATAAAGCAAGGGTAAAACAAACCGTAGAGTCTTACAAAAAAAGATGCGGCCAACGAAGCAAGTCTGGAGCGTTAATGGCTAGACAAGCACATATGGAGTTAGTTATTAATAATAACATACCAGTATCTTTAGGTGATACAATACACTATGTTAATAATGGTAAAGCTAAGTCACATGGTGACGTACAAAGAAAAAAGAAGGCTGGACAAGAAGATATCATACAACTTAACTGTTATCAGATTGAGGAAGTTGATTTAACTTCAGATAAAAAGGGTGAATATAATGTCCCTAGGTATATTTCTATATATAACAAGCGTGTAGAACCATTGTTAGTTTGTTTTAAACCAGAAGTTAGGGAAAGCTTACTAAAAGCTAAACCAGAAGATAGGGAGTATTTTACAAAATCACAATGCACACTAATAAACGGCATACCTAGAAAAGAAGCAGACCAAGATACTTTAGAAAACATTCTTGAGTTATCTGTAGAAGAAAAAGTTTTTTGGGAAAAACTAAAATTAAGTGAAAATTATTTTATGGAAGAATTAGGAATCCTTAATTCCGTCTGAACTAACAATTACCCAGTAGTTTAACTCCGACACAAACACAAATTCTACAGAACTATTATTATCTAATTCTACATTTTCCCACCTACTATCAATAAGACCTATATCAGGAACCACACTAGTATTAGATAAGGATTTTATCCTTACTTTAGTACCAACAGCAGAATTTAGAGTTATAGTTGAGTCAGACGTACTCACTAGTAGGTATTCACCATTAGTTGTATAATCTTCTGTAACCACCTTAGTTAATGTATTTTTTTCTGGTATATTGACGCCAATATCACCACTATACATATCTTTTCTTATATCTTTTATGAGTTGTAAAAGAGCTACCGACAACAATTTATAATGTATGTTATCTGGCCTCCTATTTTCGTCATACATTACTAATTCATCATAACCAAGAGAGTGTAATTCTTCAGCTATAAGACCAAAACTAGGTATGCCACTTGATTTGTAGTTAAAGCTATATGAACTCAACTTAAGTAATCCCATATATCTACCTGACTCTACAGGTACCAAATTAGTTTTGTATCTTAGTGATGAACTACCACCCTTAACAACATTACCAGACGTATCAATAGACAAATCACTATAACTACCAACAGCATCCATAAGGCCAGTGTTTTTAATTTGTAAAGTACTAGCACTAATACCTGGATTTACGGAACCACCACTTATAGGGTCAATCGGTACCTGACCTATTGATAGTACCGCGGTTGTACCACTTACCCCAGAAAAAGAAGTTATATTTACATTACATGAAGCAGATGTAGCATCATGAGGACCAACAATAAAAGTATTCCCAGTAGAACATGGAAATCCAGAACCAGCAACTAAAGTACTTTGCCAATCAGCTACATAACCTGATAAGTGACCCACGAAAGACAAATCATTTGTCATATGTGTACTACCAGAAAAAGTAGCTGTACCACCACTTTGTCTTAACTGTCTATTATAATCAATCTTAGTAAAAAACCCCATATTATATTGTGAATATTGTTCCTGGGTTCATTGGTCTAAACCCAAGTGACTTATTTAAGTTTTCAGCTTCAAGAGCTTTTCTTTCTAACATTTTATCATTTCTTAATCTCTCTAGTCTTAGGGTAAGTTCTTCTACTAGTTTAGCTACCTCATCTTTTGACTCTGACAATAAAGCATCATACTCAAGAGTTAATTCAGCTCCCGGGGTCTTTAAAGCTCCGGAAAATTTACCACGAACACGACCCAACATCTCCTTAGCTTTAGCAAAAAAGTATTTTCTAACCCACGATTGTGCTGGGGCATTAAGGTCACCATAAGACATTTCATCTAATGTCACATCACTGGGTAAAAGAACAATATCTTTATTAGCTAACAAACATTCGTTCCTAGTCTCAGGGCCGGAATCATAATACCAATACCAAACTCTGTGTTGGTTGGTCATAATATTACCAAAATCAAATCTTCCACCAGGAACATTGTAAAGGTGTAAGAATTTTTCTCCATGAATACCACCAGCTCCAGCAGTAATCCGATAAGTCATGTCACCACCAATCATCCTATTTTTTAAATTTCTATCCTGCATTCTTAGTAATATGTCAAAAGCTGGCATCATAAAGTAAGAACCTTGCATTCCCATTTGAGCACCACCCATACCCAAGTTACCACCTAGACCACCGAAACCACCTAAAAATGGGTCTATAAAGGCTTCATTTAGTTCAGCTCTTGTGTACCATAAAACCTCATTTATTTCTCTTCCAGCTGGTATTGTATATATTTGTTGGTTTGTAACTAAATCTACAAAGTCTCGTTTTAACTCATAACCTCCACCAGCTTGTAACCCCACTATCTTGGAATAGGCATAAGTAAAGGACGTTTCAAAACTTAAGTCCCTAGTTAAAAAAGCGTTAGTTAAAGAAATAACATCTAGGTCTTGACCATATAGAGCAGACCATTGGTTTTCTATCAACCAATCCTGAACATATTGGCCATAATCAAGAACAGCTAATTCTATAGCCGTATCTAACATTTCATCCTCAAGCTCAACCCCTCTTAAGGGAGCACCTAATAAATGCTTTACTTGAGTAAATAATTTTTCTCTTTTTATTGGGTCAATTGTTACTGGCATAATATATCCTTTTTATATAAATACTTGGAAGTTGGCATTAAAAAAGGCCCTTATTTAGGACCTTTAATAAAATATGTTATAATATATTAGTTTTTATAGTTTAACATCATTAATTGCATCTTTAATCCTCACCACAAGTTTATTAAATTCACCATCTTGTAATAACGACTCATCAAATGATACTGCTCCACCAGCCTCATCTGCCCATTTAGCCATTTGTTGTGCATCGTATATCAATCTCGATACTGGGGACGCTTTTTCTGCTTGCTCATTAAGTTGTTTCTTTCTTTCTATAATTACTCTTTTTATGATAGAATTTAATTTCTTTTGCGATAGTTTAACGGTATTTTCACCAACAACCTCACTCGGCATTTTTCCGTGACCTTCAGATTTTTCATTTTTAGCTGTTACCTCTGTAGCTTTTTCTTTTTCATCCTTATCCTCCTTATCTTTTATCTCACCACCAATAATATCTCTATATATATCCTCTACTTTTCTCATTGCTGCAAGAATTTTATCATTATCTTTTGGTGTTACAGTTACATTATCACCTTTATTATTTTTAATTTTTTGGCCTACCGATATTTTATCTAACTTTTTTATTGCGTTATATGCCGTTTTTAAATGGCCCTTCATTTGAACAGAACCCTCGGTTATATTTTTAAGACTTTTTTTAAGTTGTTTTTTTGTTAGTTCTTTTTTGCCCATGATATTTGTTTTTATTATAAATATACCGAATAACTCATTTCTACAATATACTTACAATTTCTGACATAATATCTTCGTCACCTATATTATCACCCATTACCGTGTCTATAACAGATTTTTTATTATTAACAATGTTGTATATTTTATATTCTAGAGTATTTTGATATATAGGGTATAAACAAGATACTTTTTTATCTTGCCCTATTCTAAATGCCCGGTCTTCACATTGTGACATATCTGAAGGCACAAATGACAAATCATTAAATATTACCACCTCCGCTGAGGTCAACGTAATACCAACCCCAGCAGCTTTTACATTACCTATAAATATTTTTATTTTTTCGTCGTTTTGAAATCTGTCCACACTTTCTTGTCTAGCTTCTTTTTTCATAGTACCGTTAAGTATTACTGATTCCTTTTTATATTTTTCATGTAACTGCATTAACGGTTCGGTAAAGTTTGTGAATACAATAACTTTTTTGTCCTGTTGTAAACACTGTTCTATGAGTTGCGAAGTCTCCCCAACCTTAGCCAAAGCTATTATTTGTCTAACCTTCATTAATTTAGATAACTGTATAGACAAACCCTTATTTTTATTCTCCCGTCTCCAATCCTTATACTCACCAACCTCATCTTCATATTCTTTTGATTTTAACTCCATATATATAGGGGTTATGATTTTATCAGGCAAATCTAAAACATCTTCTTTTAATCTACGCAAAACTTTATCGTTAGTCTTGTCACGCAATTCTTCAAGATTAGTAGCGCCAAAAGTCAACCAAATTTTTCTATAGCCTCTAAAAATTTGTTTACCATCACAATATCGCCTAACATAACTAATCCAGTTATTAGCAACCCTAGAACCAACCAGTTTTAATAAGTTATAATAATTCATGGGCCTAGAGGTCATAGGTGTACCAGACAATAACCACAACCTACTTATTTTATTAGTGAGATTGTTAACTAATTTAGTTCTTTGTGCTTTACCATTAGAAACATAATGAGCTTCATCTATTATAACCAAATCAAATTTGGAATCCAGGAGCTTAGTTTTTTTGTCCGAATCCCTAGGTAATGAATGAAAATTTTTTAAAATATCATAATTTATAATAACATATTTACCGTCTTCCCATTTTTTACCCTCCACAATACCTACCTGGTCGTCACTATAATTTTCTATTTCCCGTTTCCAGTTAACTTTTAAAGACGCGGGACATATAATTAAAACTTTTTTTAATTTTAAGTTAATTGTTGCCATAATTGCGGAACTAGTTTTACCAAGACCCATATCATCCGCCAAAATATATTTTTTATTAGACACTAGTTTAGTTACAGCTTCTTTTTGGTGTTCAAAAGGGGGTCGGTGTGAAAATTCCCTAAAATCCACAACAACATCTTTTTTAACTTGTGAAATTAATTGTGTCCTAGGAACCCAAAATGACGTTAAAGCACTATCCTCCAGAATCTTACCCCAAACATGGTACTTTTCATCACCTAATAACAATAACTTTTCAATCCAGATACTAGAGGGAGCTTTTGATAAAAATTTTGTGGCCAGTAATTCGTTAGAATAGGGTTCATCGATATCAACCCACCTACGCACAATTTTTGGTACGGAAGTAAAATTATCTATAATATACTCAGATTGTTCTAGGGTAAGGATAGACATTTTACCAGATTTAACTGAATCCCTTAAACCAATAATATAGTTATTAGCCCCACTATAAGACAGTAATTTATCTTTAGCTATAATTTCTGGTAATTTTATATCCATAATCTAAAATATAATAAAAAGAGAAAAGGAAGTCAAAATGTATTTATAATAAAGAGTTATACAATATGAGTAATAAAAAAGTACCTATAACAAGAATATCTAAATTTTTTGGTTCAGAAGATTTTGCTTTAGAACAAAATATTGGAATGGAGTGGTTGCATGGCGACATGCATTTTACTTTGGTTTTATTTAGAGTGGATAAAAAACTTAGTGATGTTGACGATGTTTATGGTGAAGCTGGCAAAGAGGAAATTAGATATAAAGCTCCGGTGGAAATTAAAGGTTATGTTGATATATCAGAAGCACAAAATAAAAGTTATGCTTCGGGACTTGTAAATCAAATGGAACCAGGGAATTTAACTTTTAGCGTGTACATGAAACATTTAGAGGAATTAGACATAGATATAAATTATGGAGATTATATTGGGTATAATGAAACAGAAGAAAGAATGAGATATTATGTCGTCACAGATGATGGTAGGGTTACATCTGATAATGTGCACACAATAGGTGGGTATAAAGCTTTCTACAGAACAATAAAATGTTCATTTGTTAGTGAGAATGAATTTGACGGAATATAAAATGGCACTACCAATTAAAAAAAATATAAATATAACACCAGGTCAAGTACAAGGACATTACCCTTATGGATATGACGGCGTAAGTACACCAATAAGAAGAAAAGAACTAGCTGATTTAATTACTGAAGACGGAACTTTTTTACCAAAATCTGTTTTACACGCAGATTTAGATAGAGGTATGTTAGATTTTGTTATAGATGACATCCCAGCAACAGTTAGTGGTAAAAAAATACCGGTGATAGACAGAATCCTAACATTACAAAGATGGGGGGAATTCGCACAAACATGGTCATTCTCCACCAAAGATAAAAATGTGTCATTACCATTTATAGTTGTAGTTAGAAAACCAGATGTACAATACGGAACTAACCCATCGTTACAATACACCATACCTAATAGAAAACAAGTACATTACGCAAAAGTACCAACGTGGGACGGTAATAGGAAGGGGTATGACATATACACTATTCCCCAACCAGTCCCAGTGGATGTCACCTATGACGTCAAAATAGTTTGTAATAGAATGAGAGAACTAAATCAATTTAATAAAGTAGTGTTACAAAAATTCACATCTAGACAAGCATACACATACGTTAAAGGACACTACATCCCAATTGTTATGGAGACCATAGGTGATGAGTCGGTGATAGACACAGAAGAAAGAAGATACTACCAACAAAATTATCAATTCCAACTACAAGGATTTTTAATTGATGAGGATGAATTTGAGGTAACTCCAGCTGTTAGTAGAACGATAGTTTTAATGGGTGGTGAAAAAACACATAATCGAAAAAAAGACGATAATAAAGTTAACCATAAAATTAAATTTGACTCGGTTACTACTGCAACAACAAGAACATATAACTATAAAACTAACATTACTTTAGCTAGGACAGAAAATGTCGACGCATTTGCATATAATACTAATGGGGTACAGTTTAGTATTAATAATATTGTATTAACTGAACCCGTAATGGTTAATCCTGGAGACACATTAAATATTACTATAGTTAAAAATACCACGACCACCTCTTCCTACATTATAATAACAGAAACACTAGTAAGATAGACTACTCAAAATAGATTTCTTTAACAGACTTACATTTATCTTTTATTAAAAGCTCTACAAAAGCAAACATTTTAAGTCCGTGTTTTTTACAGTACTTTTTAAGTAAGTGATGAGACTCAACACTAATCTTAATATTTTTTATCTCTTTTTCTTTTTTATTGTTTGCCTTCATATAGAGGGTATTTTACTATAATTATTAGAAAATATGAAAATAGTATGAATTTTTTCCTACCTGATGTATTTATACATCCATTTCAAAAAACTTTTGGGTTTAGATTAGGTATTTATTAATAAAATACAGAATAATAATAACTTTAAAAAATAATAGACATGGCAGACGGTAATAAAGTATTTGTTTCTCCTGGTGTATATACGTCAGAGAAAGATTTAACATTTGTAGCACAAAGTGTTGGTGTTACAACATTAGGGTTAGTAGGTGAGGCATTAAAAGGGCCAGCCTTCGAACCAATTTTCATACAATCATACGATGATTTCATAACACGTTTTGGTGGTACATCGCCAACAAAATATGTAGGTTCACAAATACCTAAATACGAATTAGGGTACATATCAAAATCATACCTAAGTCAATCAAATCAACTATTTGTAACAAGAGTGTTAGGTCTTAGTGGTTTTGACGCAGGACCATCATGGTCTATAAAAACTTTAGGGAGTTTAGATTCTTCTCAGTTTAGTGTAGCTACTGGTGGTACGGTTGGGAATACTGGAGGTACGGACACTGCTTATTCGGCTTTCTTTAATATATTTGTACCAATTACTGGTAGTAGTGGTACAGCTTTAGGGTCAGATGTTTACACTGACGGTACATTATCAACAATACAAACTTTACCTATAGTAGACACTAGTTTCGCTACATCTACAATTACATTAAATAACGGTTCCACATTACCAACACTTAACGCAGATTTAATAACCTGGATAACAGCCACTGTAACGAATACCAATCATGCATATAACGCAACTTGTTCCGCAACAACAGGCAGTTGTTGGGCATACAATGGAGGAATATACCAATATGGTTGTATGACATCGTCAGCAACCACAATAGCGACTGGAAATACTAGTGGTTACACAACACAAGTAATAACAGACAGATTAAGTACTGACTGCACAGATTACACATCATATAAAAATGACCCTTGGTACTATGGGTTATTTACATACTCAAATAGCGATTGTTGTAGTGGAGGAACCTATAGTGGTATGTCATATCAATTATATCACGGGGGACTATCAGCGGACACTCATGGGAATTATTCCGGAGGAACTGTTTACTCTGGAGGGACTGGAACTACAGACTCTACAGCAGGAGCGTTATCAGGAACAGTAGTTTATTCAGCAACATGTACTGTGAATGTAGAACTATATAGTGATGTTCCAGCTTACACTGAATATGATGGAGTTGTCGTAGCAACACTTAGGTCCAGGGGTATAAGTACTACATCATCAGGAGGTCCAGTTTATGAACTTACTGCTGACACAACTACTTTTGATTGTTCAGGAACTTATGCGGATGTATTAGAAGACCCATTTAAGCCATTTGGAATTAGTGCACAAACAGCGGCTGGAAACATATATACATTTAAAACTTCCATGACTAACACATCTAAAGATTATGTGTCTAAGGTATTTGGGGTTAGTCCTTTTGATAAAAAGAAAGAGGATGTTCCATTGTTTATTGAAGAAACTTATCCGGTATTATTAAAAGACTTATGGAATAAAGGTAAGGTTAGAGGGTTACAATGTTGTTTACAATATTTGCCATCAGCAAGAGCAACGACAAACACACATACAATCGCTTGGAAGATGAATGAATGGAGAACACCAGAGACACCATGGATTGTATCTGAATTACAAGGTACTGACGTGTTCAGACTATTTAAATGCGTTTCAATATCCGACGGAACTTCAGCAAACAGAGAAGTAAAAATATCATTTGCTAACCTATCTTTTGAACGAGGAGAGTTTGATATTTTAGTTAGAGACTTCTATGATAGTGATGCAGCACCTAATGTGTTAGAGAAATTTACTAGATGTAGTATGGACCCAACGAAAGTTTCTTTTGTGGGTAGAAAAGTAGGTACTTCTACTGGTGAGTTTGAGTTAAAGTCTAAATATATTATGTTATTTTTAGGAGACGGTGTACTAGACGGTACTTACGTAGGCTCATTACCTTGTGGTTTTGAAGGATATAGATTTAGAACCTATAATTGTTCACTCAACCCTTGGATAAATTATAAAACTAAGTATTTTACTCCGGGTGAAGCGATTTATGACCCACCATTCGGTTCAGGTACAGGGAATAATAAAGTTCTAAGTGGTGGAGACAAACTATCAAAAGTTTATCTAGGTATAAGTAATTCAGCGGGAGTGGGATACGACACCGATTTCTTTGATTATAAATCATTACAACCACCTACTATATGTACTGGAACAGAAGGTACAGACTGGGATACAATAACACAAGGATTCCATATGGACTCTGGAGCAACAGTTATTAGAGGTGGTATAGGGACATATATATCTTGGTCATCAACAACACTAAATAATAAATCTGTATTCCAGTGTGGGGTTGCGACATTCCGAACAGAACCAACCCTAAGTACGGACCCATATAAAAAATTAAGAGCTCGTAAATGGACAGTATTACCACATGGTGGGTTCGATGGATGGGATATATATAGAAAAACAAGGTCTAACACTGACGATTACAGAATGGGATTAACCGGGTTCTTAAACGGAACTTGCCCGACATCAGAATTTGCTGGTGTAGGAGACGGGTCATTTAAGAAACTAAGTAGTACTGAAGCTAACACAGATTATTACGCATACTTAAGAGGTATTAACACGTTTAGTAATCCAGAAGCTGTAGACATTAATGTTTTCGCAACACCAGGGATTAATTATGTGGATAATTTAGGGCTAGTCAACGAAACTATTGATATGATTGAGGACGAAAGAGCTGATTCATTATATGTAACAACAACACCAGATTATAATATGTTTGTTGCAAACACTACTGACGCTACTAATATGATAAGTCCAGAGGAAGCTGTAGACGGAATGGAAGACTCATTACTAGACTCAAATTATACAGCCACTTATTACCCATGGATACAAATAAGAGACGCAGCAAATAACAAACAAATCTTTATACCACCAACGGCAGAAGTTATGAGAAATATAGCATTAACTGATAATGTATCATTCCCGTGGTTTGCTTCGGCTGGTTATACTAGAGGTGTTGTAAACGCTGTTAAAGCTAGAAAGAAGTTAACTTTAGATGAAAGAGATACGTTATATGTTGGTAGACTTAATCCTATCGCAACCTTTAGTGATGTAGGACCAATTATTTGGGGTAATAAAACACTACAACTTAAAGAATCTGCTTTAGATAGAATTAATGTTAGAAGATTGTTATTACAAACCAGAAAATTAATATCAGCTGTTTCAGTAAGGTTAATATTTGAACAAAATGACGACATAGTAAGACAACAATTCCTAGATTTAGTAAATCCAATATTAGATTCTATTAGAAGAGATAGAGGGTTAACTGACTTTAGAGTAGTACTTTCGAGTGACCCAGAAGAAATAGATAGAAATGAAATGAGTGGTAAAATATACATTAAACCTACCAGAGCATTAGAATACATTTTTGTTGAGTTCTTAGTAACACCTACAGGGGCATCATTTGAGGACATTTAGAATAATTAATAATATGAGTGGGGAAATGTCCCCATTCGTATTTAAAGTATATTTATAAACAAAAGAGAACATGAAATTTAATAAAAAAACGTTAAGTGAAACAATCCAGTCACAATTAAGTGGTAAAAAAACTTTTACTGAAGGAAAAAAACAGAATGTGATTATTAGTGAGGAACAACTAGAAAGGTTGTTGGGTAAAGTTAATAATCCTGTTATGGTAGAATCTGTAATTAGTGATGCATTTAGACTGATTCGTAAAGCTATCGTTAAAGAAAATCTAGATTTAAACATTAAGGACTATACTGATACTATCATGGAACAAGGAATGTACAATAGAAATCCTGGGGTTGCCGCAGGTGAAGGTATAGAAAACGTTATTAATGGTATCAAGAAAGCTTATGACATGATTAAGGATAGTGATACTAGAAGAAAGTTAGCAAACTCAATCACTAAATTAGGAAACTTTATGACTTATACAGCAGAATTAATAGGGTCAGGTTCATCACAAAGAACCCCTAGAAGTTATGAAGATGTTTCTGACGATTTACCTTATCCAGAATTAGAAGAAGGTGTAAAACCGGATTTTTTAGACCTTGATGGTGATGGAGACAAGAAAGAGTCAATGAAAAAAGCTTCTAAAGAAGTTAAAGAAGATTCTGGTCATGATGAAGCGATGAATTACGGTAGAGACGAAGGTCATGACGACAAAGAACTTTATGACTTAAAACATGATGGGGGCAGTGAATATCATATAGACGATTTAGAAGATGACATGCATTATGACCATATTCATGATTCTGAGAATATAGAAGAAACCAAAGAAGATAAAAGGGAAAGACTGATTCAGGAAGACATCAAAAAAATGAAACAGGTTATTAAACCAATATCAAGAATTTAAATTAAAAAGGTCCACTAGGACCTTTTTTTATGGTTTAATTTTCGTCAGGAAGTAATTTACCACCATTAAGCAATATTAGAATTACGATGTACGGGGCCAATAAAGGAGCTTTTAAAATGTGGGTTAGAATATAAAAAGTATACCAGTTACCAGAAGGAACCTCATTTCTCTTATCCTCAAACGAGATATAAGACTTTTTAATTTCTTCTGAGTTAATCATTAAGAAAAACATCATTAATATTTCGGAACAAACCAAATAAGTGGTTAAGGTTTCTACAAGTGTCATAATTATTTTTTTAGGTGGTTAATACTTTCTTACATATATATACGAACTAATTCGGGTTTAGGTTACATCATTACTATTATTAATTCTACTACAAAGATAAATAAAAAATATAGATTAACCAAATAAAATAGTATTTATATTATATGAAACAAAAAATAATAATTAGTGAAAGACAAGTTAAATGGTTATCTAAACTATTAGAACAAAACAATGAGGTGGATAATACACTTAGAGCCTATTCTTTTGATTGGGACGACAACATAGTTAATATGCCCACACTAATTAGAATGGTTAAATACGAAAATGGTAAATGGAAGGCAACACAAGTATCCACAGAAGAATTCTCAAAAGTAAGAAATGATAAAAATTATAAATTAGATGATGACGCATTTTATAATTTTAGAGAAGAAAAGGAATTCATTAAAGATTTAAAAAAAGCAATAGAAAAGGAATCTTTTGCACCGTCCTTCGATAAGTTTAAAGAAGCTTTAATATATGCAAACCCAATATCTATTATAACAGCCAGAGGACACCAACCAATAACATTGAGAAAGGGTATGGACTTAATTATAGCTAGAACTTTTAATGAAGATGAATTGTCTGATATGTTAACCAACATACAACAAGCCTATCCAGAAACTAAGTATTTAACACCAGACAAGACTTTAGAGGTATATTTAGATAATATAGAATACCACCCAGTATCATCTATTGAGTTTGCTGATAAATTTGGTATAGAACATAGTTCAGCTATAAACCCAGAAGAAAATAAAAAATTAGCTTTTAGAAGTTACGTTAGGAAAGTTATGAACGGGGCAAATAAAATGGTTAATTCCAAATATAATAAATTATCTATAGGGTTTAGTGATGATGATTTAGGTAATGTAAATGCTATGGTTAACTATATTAAAGATGAATTACAATACGAGTTTCCAGAAATGTCATTTATTGTTTATGACACATCTGAAGGTGGATATGGAAAAATTATAATTAAGAAAGGTTAAACACACATTTTTTCCCATAACCGTATATTTATAATAAAAGGATTTTATTCCTATTAGTAAAAAAATAACAATTAAAAAAAAATAAAATACAATGGCTGACTTGTTAATGAAAATGCCCGTACCTTACGAACCTAAAAAGAAAAATAGGTTTATCCTAAGATTTGACTCTTCTTTAGGCATCAATGAATGGTATGTGGAAAGTACATCTAGACCACAAATTACTATAAACTCCGTAGAGGTACCTTTTCTAAACACATCAACATATGTTGCTGGTAGATTTGTTTGGGGAACAATCAACGTAACCTTTAGAGACCCTATCGGTCCTTCAGCAGCACAAGCACTTATGGAGTGGGTAAGAATGCATTCAGAGTCAGTTACAGGTAGAATGGGTTATGCCGCAGGATATAAGAAAAATATAGATTTAGAGTTGTTAGACCCAACAGGGGTGGTAGTAGAAAAATGGATATTACAAGGAGCTTTCTTAACTGACGTTAACTTTAACGATTTAAGTTATAGCGATGATGGTTTAGCCAATATATCAGCTACCTTAAGACCAGATAGATGTATCTTGGTTTACTAATATATTTTACATAAAAATAATTAAGGTCTCGTAAGAGACTTTTTTTATGCTATTAATTTATCTTATGTCTTGACTTTAGTATTTGTAATAATATCATTGCAATAGCTTATAAAACATAAATCTAAGTATTTACAATTAAAGCAATTAAAATATATTAATAATATGCAAACAGAACAACCACAAGAGTCAATATTACCTTATGATATGGTAGCTTTACCATCACAAGGGGTTTTTTATACAACAAATAAAAAGAGTGTTAAAGTAACTTACCTAAATGCTTCTGACGAGAATCTATTATCTACACCATCTATGGTCGGTAGTATTAATTTAGTTAATAGCTTATTAGAAAGAAAAATATTAGATAAAGATATACGTGTAGATGAATTAGCTGACTGTGATAAAGAAGCCATATTAATTTTCTTACGTAACACAGCTTTTGGTTCCGACTATAAGGTGACAATTAAAGACCCAAAAACTGATAAAGAGTTCGACACAACTATTGACCTATCTGTATTAAAAACAAAAGAGGTTGGTGTTGAATTAGATGAAAAAGGTGAGTTTGACCATTACTTAGAGATATCAAAAAAGAAATGTAAGCTAACACTAATTTCACCTAAAATAGAAAAAGCCTTACAAAAAATTAACGAGACCTATAAAGACCACCCTATTAACCCTTATATAACAAAACAGTTAGAGATGGTGGTGAAAGAGATAGACGGTGTTAGAGACCCAATGACACTATCACAGACTATTCAGATTATGCCTATAAAAGATTCCCAAACCATTAGAAAAGTGGTTAGAGAAAATGCCCCAGAACTAGACCTTAACATTAAAGTTAAGACCCCATCCAACCAGGAGATTGGCGCTAGAATAGCCTTTGGAATTGAGTTTTTTCGTCCTTTCTACGGCATATAGGAACGCCCTATTACAAGAATTTTACTACCTTATGAGGCACTTACATATCCCTTGGAGTGATATACTGGTTATGCCTACATTTGAGAGGAGATTTTATGTTAATTTCTTGACGGATGAGTTTAATAAGAAAAATGAAGCAATAGAACAAGCAAATAACAAAAGGAAATCCTCATCCTAACTATTTATAATAAACAGAATTATTATGATTAGTTTGTTAAAACAATTATCCATTGAACGTATTTTATCTGGAGCTAAGTCTTATTTAGCTTCGCACCCTGAATTAGGAGTGCCAATAGGTATTTTTAACACTAAAGACGAACCAACTTACAAAGACCGAGTAAATTCCATAAAACGTTACGGAAAGAAAGGTAATCCAATATCATATAAACTAGCCTTATTATTAGGTATAGAAACCCCAATCCCTTCTTATTTTTCACCTATAGAGTCTGACTCAGATAAAATTGCAAGATTAGAAAAAGAAGTTGCACAATTACAACGGTATATAGGTAATGACGCTAAGAGAACTAGTGTTACTGGTTCAGGTTTACATGCTGAGTTATGGAAGACCTTAGACGAACTTAACAAACAACGTACACCTATGGCTGATATGTCTGTTGGTGACATACAAGAGATAAGTAAGATTATAACTGATATAAGTCGTGGTACTCTAGTGACAGCAGATAATATGGGGAAAGTACTAGATTTATTAGCTTATGAAGATACCCTAAGACTAGACCTATCTAAATCCATAGGACTATCCAACGCTCAACTAATAGACCAAATAGAGTTAATTAATGAAGCTGCGACAGAAGGAGCCAACTATGGACTAAAAGCAAACGAGTTATTAGCGGTGTTTAAAGCCATGACTCAAGAAATTGGGAGAAATCTCTATATTTCACCTGAGGTTATGGATAGAACCGCATTATTAACTAAAACTTTAGATGGTTTTGATGCTGCTAAATTTGCTGACGCTTTTGATACCGCGGGTTATGCATTAGATGATGCTATTGGTGGAATTAATGATGCTGATGGAGCCCTTACAGAGGTAATACAAACAGGACAAGAGTTAGGGGCTACTATGGAACAATTTTTAACGGATGTTAGTGGTAATATAAAATTAATTAATACATACGGATTTGAAAATGGTGTAGAAGGGTTAGCGAGAATGGTTGTTCGTTCACAAGCTCTTGGTTTAGAAATGTCTACTGTAACCGGTATGGCAGAAAAATTCTTAGACCCGGAAGGAGCGATAGACTTTGCAGCTAGAATGCAGGTAATTGGTGGTGCGGTAGGAGACCTAGCCGACCCATTTAAGTTAATGTATATGGCTACTAACGACCTAGAAGGATTACAAGACGCTATTGTGGAGACCGCTGCTGCAGCTGTTACCTTCGATAAAGAAAAAGGTAAATTTACAATATCACCAGAATCAAGAAGACAATTAAGGGACCAAGCGGAAGCTATGGGGATGAGTTATCAAGAATTAGCGGATACAGCTGTAAAATCTGCTAGAAGAGCAGCAGTATTCTCAGAATTAGAATTTGTTGGGGATATGTCTGAAACAGACAAAGAGTTAATAGCATCAATGGCTCAAATAGGGAAAGGTGGTACCGCACAAGTTAAAATACCTGGTATTGAAGAAATGGTTGATGTCGCTAATGTTACTGACGAACAAATGGAGCTATTAAGAAAGGAGGGCATGTCAGATACTGATATATATAAACAACAACTTACGGTCGCAGAAAAAAGTGAACAAGCTTTAGCCCGTATTGAAGCGGCAGCTCGGGTACAGATAAGGGTGCTGGGGGGCAAGTCAACTGATGTGGACGCGATGACAGCTTCGCAAATGCTAGCCGATACATTACCAACAGACAACAAAATAACACCAGCACAACAGAAAGAACTTGAAGGTAGGAAAGCGGAGATTGATATTTTAGAAGAAAAGAAAAAGCAGGGAGGAGGAACATTAAGTACCACCGACCAAGATGCCTTAGACAAATTACTTGCAGAACAGAAAAAGCAAAAAAAGGAAATATTGGACTCCTTCAGTGGAGAATTCCTAAATAGTGTGACTAACATGTTCAAAGACGCAGTCCAATTAAATGACGCAATTATTTCCCCCGATGGTGAGATTAGAAAAACTAAAGCTGGTGATTTTATTGTTACTGGGACACAAATGGATGGTGGTCAAGGTATAAATGCTTTAGAATCAGCATTAATGGGTTCACAAGGTGGCGGAGGTGGTGGAACACTACAAGTTGGTGGTACAATAACAGTACAAGGTGAAGGTGAATCCGCTAAAATTAATGCTAGAGCCTTTATGGATGCGTTTAGTAAACTACCTTCAGGTAATAAACAAGATATGTATTCACAACTAAATAGTGTTTAAAATAAAATAATATGGCTATAGGCACCAATACAGGAATTAAAAGTGCAGGAACTTTAGGACCTTGGAAACCAACACCAGGTTCCACAGAAGCCCTAAGAACTTTTTTATTAGGCAAGAACTTACAAAGTTCTTATTTGTCTGATGGCAACCCTATATCACCACCATTTGGTGTACAACGACCCGGAGGTGAAGTAATAAGTCAAACGGTTGAACAATCAGTAATAGACCAAACAACAGTTGAGGATTCCGGTGAATACTGGAAAGGGGTTAGTTTTCTAGATAATAGGTATGGTCCCGCAGGTGGATACAAGGACATACTCAGTATTAACACCAATAAGTTATTTACAGAAACACATTTAGAATATGTAACACCAAACACACTACAACCAATCGGGTTTACACTTTCATGTTATGGGACATATGAATTATATACTGGTGAAAATACAACTATAGGGTCTGACAGTCCACTAATGATAGCGGCACTCCCCCTATTCCAATTAAATCTTTCACAAAATCAAACATTTAATATATACGATAATGAAAATGGTAATAATATAAGTATAACACCAGGGTTAACATATCTTAAAGGTGAAGATTATTTAAATAGGTTATCCGGTAACTATGACGGAACCTCTGAAATAACAGGACAATACCAAAATCTACAATTTATTCCAGACATAAATCAACTACAATTAAACGGTGTTAATTATGCTGGTGTAACAGATAATATATCAGCTACCGCAGACGCGATAGGAGAATATTATAATAACGGTAATAATATACCACAAAACGACTTATCAGTACCCAACCCAAGCGATAATTTTATATCACATATGGGTGCTCAACAACAAAAAAGTTTATTCCAAGACAATCTAGTATACAACCAATACAGGCCAGACTACAGTAGAGTACAACTAGACCCAGAAGTAACCAATGTAACACCATATTACTATGTAGGTTCCAAAAGCACAGAACCATCTAATATCGAGAGTCCAAATAACGCGACACCAACAAACAAATTTGGTATAAAAACTAAATCATTAGTTTACGGTCCAGGTGCTGTCGCTAAAGAATTGGAAACAGTTAACGGTGTTGCATTATGGAAAAAATATAATTTTGGTTTAGAAGGTAAGGCATATACAGATGGTGGTGGTTTAGCGGCAGGATTTACTTGGTTCGGTAGCACTTCTATCGCGTCACTTAATGCACCTCCAGGGATGTTATTTAGTAGGTCATTTATAAAACCAAAAAGGGTTGGAGGGATACTAGACCAAACACAAAAATTAATAGATTCTGCTCCTTTAATGGGTGGAGCAAAAAGAAAACATGCCGGCCACGCTATAGACCAAACATCAAAAATATTTAATGATGGATATAAAAATATATCCAAAGGTAGTGGAGCAAGATTTATTGATAAGGGTATATTTGGTGGTGTTGGCCCAACAGAGTTTTGTAGAACTTGGACTAAAGATAATCCATATTACACGTTTAGTAATTTACAAAAAAGTGATGGGTTACTACGAGGCACTCCAGATTCTGTACTATCAAAGACTTACGATTTAAACATAGCTCCAAATATGGGGCATAATGTGGACGCGAAAGGGGTTAAAAAATATATGTTCTCTCTTGAAAATTTAGCTTGGAGAGGTGCCCCAGAATTAGATTTTTTACCAGCATCCGAGAAAGGACCAAACGGAGGGAGGATAATGTGGTTCCCACCTTATGATATAAATGTCGGCGACACAAACTCAGCTCAATGGAATTCAGTATCTTTCCTAGGCAGACCAGAACCTATCTATACTTACAATTATACTGAAAGAATTGGTACATTAAGTTTTAAAGTAGTGGTTGACCATTCTTCTATAATGGATGTAATTGCGTCAAAAGAACTAACAAAGGCTCCTGATACTACAGCGGACGCAATACTAGAATCATTTATAGCTGGATGTCAAAAATTTGATATATATGAATTAGCGGATAAATATGGTGATTTACTATCTGCAGTAGACTTAGAAATAATACAGAACACCATAGAAGTACCAGATAATAAGACAGTAAACACGATGGTTAATGAAGGTGATAAGGAATCAACAGATATTAGTGGTGACTTTTCGGGTGAGTCTACTGAGTTAGATTTGGATAAAGGAACTGAAACTTCACCGCCCCCATCATCAACATCAAACGATTTCTATAAGAAAGCTGTTGGGGGACACGTTAACGCTAAAAGACTTTTAAGTAATTTAATGAGAGAAGAAAATTATTTTAAACATTTAGAAGAAAACGAAGAATTTGTTTATAACTCACTAAAAAGACAATTAAAATACTTCCACCCGTCATTCCATGCTATGACACCAGAAGGATTAAATAATAGACTATCATTTTTATTACAATGTACTAGACCTGGAAGAACAATACCAACAGAAACTGAAGGAGGGGCACAGAACATTGATGCAGAAAACACAGCTTTTGGAGCACCACCAATATGTGTGATGAGAATTGGTGATTTCTACCACACCAAAATAGCTATAGATTCTGTAAGTTTTAGTTACGACCCACTTATTTTTGATTTAAACCCAGAAGGAATAGGTGTACAACCGATGATAGCTAACGTATCGATGAACTTTAAATATATTGGAGGTCAAGGTCTTGAAAAACCAGTTTCAGAATTACAAAACGCTTTATCTAATAATTTCTTTGCAAATACGGAAGTGTATAACGAAAACAGTGTCACAGACACTAAATTAATCTTAGAAACTGAAAATGCCCAAGGGGCAATCCTAGACGGAATGACTCAAGCAAACAGTCAGTTTATAGATGAGTATGATAGCTTAAAGAACACTGTAGACGGATTAACAGGTGGAGCACTAAAATAATTATGGCGAACGAAATAAAATATAAAAACTTATTAAATTCTTTTGTGGACCTCACAAATGCTTACGCTTTGGATGTTAAAAATAGTTTAAGTAAGATGTTTCTCACACAAAGTATGGGACTTACGGAAGAATTCATGTTTGACAGAATTTTTACAAACGGAATCATAGGTAATGTAAATGGTCAATTAGTTGGGATACCCCAATTCATAATAGATGATATCGTGGTCAAGTACACCACTTTAAAAGACAGCATTAATTCAGAGACAACAACTATACAGACACAATTCAATACACTAAACACTAACAGCAAAGAGAGACTATATGTTAAGTTGACATTATTAAATATTTTAGAAGAAGAATTAACTAATATAACAAATATAGTTATGTCTACAACAAATAGTTTTAGACAACAACAAGTTAATTTGGTTAACACTGTAGATAAATTAAATTTAGTTACGATAAATAACTACGACGGCGAATTTTTAACCACCGTTGGTGGACAAGTTAAAGCCTACCAACTAACTGGAGCAACAGAATTAACTAGTTTAACTACAGACTATAATGATACAGCACTAGTATTAGATAACTATATTAGTAAAGATGTGACACCAACGTTTAGTAAAAATTATCCTGGAGGAGAAGAATATCTATTTTTCATTAATAGGTTATGTACAAACAAGACAATGGCTTTTAATTTTATAGGTGGTTATAAAACCCAACTTGTAGATATTTTAAAATATAGAAATGGGGAATTGTATGATAAATTACTTAAAATAGATGAAAATTGTGTGAGTGGAATAAGACACCAAACAGAAAGGAGATTTAAAGGTTTGTTACAAACTATAATAACTACTTGGTTGACATATGACTTAAGTCTTACAAAAAGTAGGTTTGACAACACACTTGATGTTGGGTATGAAACTTTGGAAAACGGTTTGAAAACTTTTAATTCCACATATGATGTGGGTTACGGGGTAAATACAGGAGCTACCGCACAAAATTTAGTTAGAAACGAGTTAAAAAGTAGGAATGTTGGTTCACAAACCACAACATTTAACCATAAGATGATAAGACAATTATATATTAGTTAATTATGAGTTATTATGATAGATATAGCGAATTTGTTGTAAATGGAGATTATATAATGGTTCCTAGCATTATTTTGGATATAAAATCTAGTGACAGAGAAACTGTGTATAAAGTGGGTAAGACAAGGATGGACAAACTGTCCCAACAATACTACGACACTCCATATTATGGATGGTTAATTATGCAGGCCAACCCACAATACGGTGGTCAAGAATGGAATATTCCAGATGGAACACTCATAAGAATACCAAGTCCATTAATGACATCACTTGAGGAATATAAATCAAAAGTAGATACACACTTCCTCTATTATGGCAGATAAATTAAATACTGGTAACATATATACAAACGCTGTTGGTAATAATCTTGTTGTCGTAGACCCAAATAAGATTGTTGTTGATGGTACTATAAAAGATAGGTTAGTAGACCATGAAGATATGGTGATGTACGCCAATCTTACCGCCACAATTTATCCTAGGAGCAAAGTTATTTCTGGTTCACAAAACCAAGGAGATAGAATATTGGTAGACATATTTAATGGTGAACTAAACTTTTTAAAACCAAAAAACTCAGATTTCTTAAATTCAGATTGGACCGAAACCTTCACTAATCCAGACGTAAATAAAAAAGTTAAAACGGTAGACAGTAGAGGCACCACAATAGGTGTTACAACACAAAACACTTTAGACTTCCAAGGATTTGGAATAACATCCATAAATGTTAAATTAAACGCCTCATACATACCCCAAGTAAGTATTAATTTTACCGATGTAAGAGGAAAAACTTTATTTGAACAAGCTAGAGGAAATACACCCTACACAGCTTTTTTTCATTTACCATACCCAACATTCTTCCTAACCCTTAAAGGGTATTACGGAAAAGCTGTAAAATACCAACTAACAATGCAGAAGTTTTCGTCTAGGTTTGACCCAGCAAGTGGTGATTACCTAGTCACTTGTAATTTTATTGGTAATCATGTGGCTCTGTTAAGAGATATAAATATGCATCAAGTTTTAACCGCACCATACATGTACCCAACTAAATGTGACGCAAGTGGTTGTGTTAGTGAAACAAGAGGTAAACAAGTATTGAAAGAAGTGTATAAAAAATATAGACAACAAGGTTTGATTGGTGAAAGTTTTCCTATAACATCTGAAATTACTTTAGTGGACCTTATTGAAAAGTTAAAATTATTAGATAACAATTTAGGTAAATTATTTGGTGAAAGTAGTTTACAGATGACAACCGATAGGTTAGATTACGAGGCATTACTTAAAGATTTAAATAAATCTTTTAAAGAGAAAGATGGTTGGAAAGATAGATATTTGGATAATAAAAAATCAGTGACTGTACAAGCAATAATCCCATCAGTAGACTCCCAAACCGGTAAAACAATTAATGTTACCGCATACCCATTAAAGGGTATTGATACAATTCCAGCAACAGAAGACCCTGTAGAATATAAACAAGGTGTAGTTAAGAAAGCAAATGAGTCTCTACAAGGAATTATAAATACATTTATAGAAGAAGCGGAAACAAATAAAACATTCGGTAGTGGTGGAAAATATTTAGTATCAACCAGACTAAATAAGAGGTATGCATTGGAAGGAGGTGGACCAACACCAAGTCTACTAGAGGACCAAAAAGTAGAAAATCTAGGAATACCCGACGCATCAATGTTATCTACAGACTTAGAACCTTGGTTTATTATAGATGGACCAGAAAAGACATACGGCAAACTATACTCAACTCACGAAACAGAATTCGAAAAAAAAGCTGCATTAATGTCCAAAGAAGTAAGCAATATATTAAATGAAAGGTTACAGGATGAACTCGGATTCAAACCAACTATAAGAAACATATTTGCTATTATACTTGCTGGAGCGGATACGTTCCTAAGGTTAATGGATATAGTTCATACTAATGCTATGGGAGAGAAAAGTAACCCACAAAGATTAAAAATATCTAAGGATAGTAAAAGTAGTGATACCGTATTTCCGTGGCCACAATACTATGTAGTTGAGGAAGAGGATGAATGTACAACATCTTCAGTTTTAAAATATCCCGGAGCTAAAGATGTTATAGAAAGTACTGGAGCAGATAACAAAAAAGTGTGGCCAGAAGTAGATTTTGTTGAAGAATACACTAAAACAAGTGTTTATAAATCTTCTGACTTCAACCTACAAACACCAAATAATGCATTCGTTAAAGATTTCACCCCAATAAACCTATACGACTGGAATACCATAAACGAACCATATAATGATGGTTATTTTGTAAATTTATTGTGGGAAATAAAATTAAGAAGTCAAGAAACAATAAGGTATGGTGGTTTAAGTACAAGATTTATGATGGGAACCACAGTAGGGCAAGAAATAGACAACACCATACTAGAATTAGGAACATATGACGGAACAAATCTTTACAAAAGAGTTAGTGACTCATTTTCATTAAATACATTTTTTAAAAACGTTAAAAATTTTTCAGACGTAAATAATTTTTTAGAGACAAATGAACCAGAAAAGTATAATCTATACGTAGACAGTGACACCATAACACCGCAAGCCAACACCAAAACCTATAACTATAGTTATACAGAACTAGGGTATACTGTAAATCCGGAAGAGTTTACAGAAAATATAAAAGGGTTAAAAAAATTAAAAGACGCTACTGGAGTATATGATTTAGCCCCAACAATATTTGGTCCATGGGCCAAAGTCAATTATGCCAATGGACTCAACACCCAAATAGGGGAGTTCTACGATATAGGTGAGGGGTTGGATTATAATTTGGGTTCCACATTTAATGTAAGGGATAAATGGAATGTTATGTACTTAACCGACAAAAAATATTGTTTTAGTTTTGAAATAGATACTTTGGCAAGGTTTAATAACGTACCAAAAAAACTAAGTACACAAACAGAAGAGTTTTATACAGAACTAAATACTTTTTCTAGTCCTTTAGGGATTACAGAAGGAGCTATAAGGAGAGATGATACCACAGTGACAAACCCAAGCAATGGAAACATAACATCAACATCAAACTATAGCTTATATACATCCATGTTAAACACACCTTATTTTATTAATGCAATTAATGTAGGGGCAGCAGGTGACATGGTTGATGTACCTAACCCATATACATCCGCAGCGTATCTTTTCTTAAACTCATTACCATTACCGACATTTAGAGAAAAAGTGTTGTTAAAAGGTGAGACTGAAAATGAAACCGAATTTGGTTCATATGTTTCTCAGATGTTTAACCAGGTTCCTGCTATTCACGATGTCCCAGTTTCAGTACTACTTAGAATAGGTTCTATATGGCATAGATACAAAGATAATATAGAGAACGGTACCGACCTAATTGGTTTTGATTTTAACGACTTAGGTGGTCCTGTAGGTGTGGGGTGGGCCTACGACCCACTTGGTGGTAACATAAACGCGTCATTTACTTATACAGATAGTACGGGTGGGCCATCTCTAAACTATAATGGTTCTACCACTAATTTTGGGGTGTACCAAGAGATAATAACTTCTGTACACTACATTGCTTCCGGACAAATAATGTCAAATATTGTAACAAATTTAAATGATATAATTGGAGTGGGAGCACCACTTACAATAAGTCAAAATACAAATATAACAACAAGTAATAGTAACTTTAAGTTTTTTGACGTTTCTCTAGACTCTGGCAACATAACCAACCCACTATTAGGTGCAGCAGGTGGAGGTCGTGAATATTATATTTTATACCCATCTTCAGGTGCTTTAATAGATACTGATATTGATAGTTATTCTTCACCACAAGTAACCGCTTTAAATAACGGTGGGTGTAGGATGTTGTGGGGCATGTCAAACTACGGTTATTTTGCTCATAACGCAAGTTACAGACCACTACCAAACAATTACTTTAAACGGATAGATAGTACACAAAATAAACAAATTTCTTGGGAGTTAAGCCCATCTACAGATTATTCCACAATAGACGAATTGAGGGGAGTGTTTAATAAAGAACAATTAGATTTCTTCGAATCTCTATTCTTAAAGTTCTCAAGTGTAGACGGGGACGCAAACTTAGGAGGTAGCATGAAACAAATTATTCAAGATATTACTGTTATTGAGAAAAAATGGGTAGAAAACCCAGAATCAGTAACTAGATTAGAAGGGTTACTTGCCAAAGCACAACTTAAGAAATTTGGAAAAGTGATGGGTAAATTCTTAAATATGAAAATGAGTTATATCCACAAGACCACAACAAATTTAGGTGAGGTAGTAAATAACTCAACATTAATACAGAAATTAAAAGATATTGAATCGGGAAATGACGAATACAATTTTGGGGCGTTAGACGCCACAACTATACCACCGGTAGTTGGGTCTCAAGAATATAATGATGTAGCACTATTTGTAGGAGAATACTACTCGCAGTTCGACACTCAATTTATGATGTTAACATCAAATACATTAGCAAACCCAATATTAAACTTTTTTAACACAATTAAAAATAATGGAATTGCATTTAATTCCGAAAACATACAAGGATTTGCTCCATTTATAAGGTTGTACGCGACCCACTGTTCACTTAACGGTATGATACCAGCTAGCACTTACTTACAAACATTTATGACTAATTTGGATAACCTAAGGTCAAAAGAAGTCCTATATATAGACCAACTAGTAAAAACAAATAATGATAATATTAGTGACGACAAAGAAACTACAAATGAAGATATGGCTGATAGCAGAACCAGCATAGAAGGGGACGATTTAAAATTAGACCTATATAATCAGTTTAAAACACTTAATGACAGATGGATTTCAGGTCTGGAATTACAAAGCCAAACACTATTCCAAAGATTCTTATTTTTTGATAGAGCAAATAAAGATATTGGGGACCAAGCAATTATTAATATATGGGACATAATAAAACTTGATACACCGTTTGATGCTGGTAACGATAAAACATTAACACAGAGTATTTCTAGTTATATAAGTACAATTTTAGCAAATAATTATTTTAACTATATACCCTTACCATCTTACATAAACTTTTATAGTGTTGGTAACGATAATTCACAGAAACAAGGTAACGCTATGTTTGGCACATTCAAAACAGTAGATTACCTAGATTCTTCACCGGTATTCTTATGTCAGTATGTAGGTAAACCATCATCTCAGTTAAACAATAAAGCTCCTAATAATGGTTATGCAAATGATGGATTTGCGTTAAACTTAGTAAGTAACAACCCACTAGCTGGACCAGACTGTGGAGATAAAAAACTATCTAATAAAGTTATGGGCTTTACAGTGGACTTTGGTATACCAAACCAAAATATGTTCGAATCCATAACTCTTGACCAAGAACAATTCCAAAATACTTCTGAGAGTTATAAAATATTACAACAAATGGCCGATTCTGGTGGTGCTGGCTCTACAAGTATGGCATCATCATCACTCTATAATGTGTACGCAAGTAGGTCTTACACAGCGAAAGTTAGTTGTGTGGGTAACGTGACCATACAACCAACACAATATTTTCAATTAAGATACCTACCAATGTTTAATGGGCCTTACCTAATCATAAATGTAGAACATAATATAACACCTAATAGCATAGAAACAAGTTTTGAAGGGGTAAGAGTACCAATACCTAAATTACCAAATATAACAGATTTAGTACAAAGGGTTAATGAAAAACTGTATGCTGCAGCAGAAACTAAATTACAAGAAAAGATTGAAAATGTGTTCTACGATGATAATAACGCAACACCAAAACAATTAAAATTAACACCAGAAGATAATGGTTATTTAGATTTAGGTAACACACCTTGGTCGGCAGATACAATAGAATTTAAACCGCCAATCCACGAAAGTTTGGTAAACCCACAACAAATCACAAATGAAAAAACTAAACATTTAGGAATTGATATAACACCAATACCAGCTCAGACAGACGAAGTAAGTAGTCCAGAAGGAATAGCAGTACACCCAATTATGGCTGGTATAGTTATTGATAGAAAAGGTGATTGCGACCCACAAGAAAAAGATAATGGCTGTGGAAAATACGGTAATTATGTTATAACCAAAAAAGATATATTAGAATTCCCTAGTGAAGGTGAGACAGCTTACTACAAAGTAATATATGGTTTCTTAAGGAAAGATGGGATTGTACCTATGGGTGATGCCATAGCTAATTTTGACACAACCGCAGTTCTTTTACAACAAACTAAAATAGGTAAGTTAGGGAATAGTGGAATGTCTAAAGGGCCTCACTTACATGTTGAAGTTATAAGAGGCGTTGTAAATAGTAAAGGTAGAATAGTAGAACATTATTTAGACCCAGTACTTCTGTTCCCAAAATATTATTCTTAATGGTGACTATTATTACTTTATCAGATATTTATATAATGAGAAAAACTACAATACTATGATTACAGACAACAAACTTTTAGAAAAACTAGGAAATTTTATGGGTAAAAAGACGGATAATATAGTTGAACACGGACAAAATGAAGACGGAAAAGAAGTCTGTGACTTAGATACCGGTGTATGTTATACCATTCGTTCTAGAGATGGTTTAATAGAACGGGTTGATAACAGTATCAGAGTGAATAGACGGGTTAATGTTGAATCACCTTCAGGAAAAGTAAAACAATTATTAAATGGCTAAGATGGATAGAAAAATATTAGAAGAATTAATTAGATTTAATACTTTAAGACACAACGCTGATAATTTAAATGAATCAATGGGGATGGAAAATTTAGGCATGGGAAGTCATGTAGAAAGATTGGCTAATAAGTTTAATATTAATTTGGGTGAACAAGAAGATGTAGAGGAACCAGTAGAAGACGAAACAACAGATGAAGTAGAAATATCTGCAGACCCTGAAGCTGAGATGGGAGAACTTCCTGCAGAAGAGGAAGAAGTGGTTGTTGGTGACGAAGAACAAGGAGAAGAAGATTTGATGGACATGGAAGAACCAACAGACAATACAACCGAATTAGATGTTACTGACTTAGTTAGTAAAGATGATGAGATAAGTGATGAACTTACAGCACAAAAAGATATTCTATCAAAGAACACTGAGGGGTTAGGGGACCTAATGGATAAATTAAACGACCTAGAACAACACTTAAGTTCTATGGACACCATGGTAGATAAAATTTCCGACCTTGAAGATAAGATAGAAAAGTACAGGCCAAGAACTGCAAAAGAAAAGCTGGACTTAAGAAAATACGATAGTGGTCCATTTAACAACACCTTAACAGATTTTTTCGTTGATAAAAAAGAAATTTTTGACAAAACGGGTAAACAAGAGTATATTTTAACACCAGAAGAAGTGGAAAATTATAATGATTCTGAAATCAAACAAAGCTTCGGCGAAGACTAAAAATCCTTTTATTATAACGTTTGACTATTAATTAATATGTTATTATATTTAACAAAGAAGATATATTATTAACACATTAAAATTGAAAATTTATGAGTAGTTTAGACGCTGTACTATCCCAGTACGAAAAAAACAAACAAACATCAGGTTCATCGAAACCTATGATGTCACAAGAAGATAGACTTAAACAATACCTTTCTATCATGTTACCTAAAGGAACAAAATCAGGAGAAAAAACAATAAGGATACTACCAACACAAGACGGAACGTCCCCATTCAAAGAAGTATATTTCCATAATATACAAGTACAAGGAAGGTGGACAAAATTATATGACCCAGGTAAAAATGAAGAAGGAAAACCTTCTGGTGATAGAAGCCCACTAAATGAAGTTGAGGAAGCGTTAAGATTAGCTGGAGACGCACAATCAAAAGAATTAGCGCGTTCTTATCGTTCACAAAAATTTTATATTGTAAAAGTTATTGATAGAGACAATGAAGAAGACGGTGTTAAATTTTGGAGATTTAAACATAATTGGAAAGGTGATGGTCCTATCGATAAAATCATTCCTATTTGGCAAAAGAAAGGTGATGTGGCAGACGCCAATGAAGGTAGAGACTTAACATTAATGTTACAAGCGGTACCATTACCAGGAGGTAGAGGAGAATATACAACAGTATCAACAGTTATGTACGAAGACCCAACACCACTTTCGGATGACGCACAAAAAATAAAAGATTGGACTGAAGATGAAAGAACTTGGAAAGATGTATATTCACAAAAACCAGTAGAGTATCTTGAAGCTATCGCTAAAGGATTAGACCCAATATGGGATTCAGAACTTAAGAAATATGTTTATGATGACCCAAACGCGGTAAAAAACACCACAGACACTACAGTTTTAGGTAGTACCGACCCACAAGCAAACGAGAAAGTAGACGAAGACTTACCATTCTAATTATAGAAATATGGCATTGAAAAAAAGGACATTCGCTGACTTGAAAAACAAATTCTCAAAGAAAGCTAACTTTAAACCAGAAAGATTTTTTGATTTAGGGGAAGCTTTCCTTAATGCTACAGGTTTACCTGGTCCAGCTATGGGGCATCTACAGATGTTTTTAGGGCACTCAGATACTGGAAAAACTACCGCTTTAATAAAGGCAGCGGTTGATGCACAAAATAAAGGAATTTTACCTGTACTAATTATTACTGAACAAAAATGGGGATTTGAACACGCTAAACTTTTAGGGTTTGATTGTGAGGAGGTGGTAGACAAATCTACTGGTGAGGTAGATTGGGATGGATTCTTCTTATTTAATAACGATTTCCAATACATAGAAGAAATCACCGACTATATCAACACTTTATTGGACGCACAACTTAATGGTGAGTTAGAATACGATTTATTATTTTTATGGGATTCAGTAGGGTCAGTACCATGTAAAATGACTTTTGATGGTAAGGGTGGTAAAATGCATAACGCAGCTACTTTAGCCGATAAGATTGGAATGGGCCTTAACCAAAGAATAGGAAAGTCCAGAAGACAGGACTCTAAATATACTAATACTCTAGTTGTGGTAAACCAACCATGGGTAGAATTACCAGACAACCCATTCGGCCAACCTAAGATTAAGGCCAAAGGAGGAGAATCCTTATGGCTAAACTCAACCCTAGTTTTTAGATTCGGTAACCAAAAAAATGCTGGAACAACAAATATTTCAGCAGTTAAAGAAAAGAGGAAAGTAAAGTTTGCTACTAGAACAAAAATAACAATCATGAAAAACCACGTAAATGGTTTGGGATATGAGGACGGAAAAATCCTTATAACACCACATGGTTTTATATCCGGTAGAGAAGCTAGTGAGGAAAAGAAATCAATAGATAATTATAAACAAGAACACGCTATCTTTTGGTCCGAACAATTAGGGTCGGGTGGTGAGTTCGACTTAAAAATAGAAAAAGAAAATGACTAAATTAAAAACAGGAGACAAAGTTAAAGTACATTATGTAGGTACAATTAAAGAAGGGCAAGTATTCGACAGCTCTAGAGACAAAAACCAACCGTTAGAGTTTTCAATAGATGACGGTAAATTACTTAAAGGTTTTAATGACGCGGTTAAAGAACTGGAAGTTGGTGATAAAAAAACTATTTCACTAACTTCAGAAGAAGCATATGGTAAATATATAGATAAAGCTGTCATAACAGTGCCTAAATCAGAATTCCCAGAAGGCATGAAATATGAACTTAACGGGTTTATACAAGGCCAGGATAACGAAGGGAGACCAGTACAAGGACAAGTTGTAAAAATAGAAGAAGAGAGTATAAATCTTGATATGAACCATCCTTTAGCTGGTGAAGATTTAAACTTTGAAATAGAGTTAGTAGAAGTTGTAAAGTAAAAAAATTGTTTAACCTTTTATAAATGTATTGTGACAAGAACTTTATTAGTTGACGGAAACTCTTTATTGAATACTGGCTTTCATGGGATTAAAAATATGTATAATGGTGATGACCACATAGGTGGTTTATATCACTTCTTAAACACTTTAAGAAAGCATCTAGACACTTATCTAATAACTAAGGTTGTTGTGTTCTGGGATGGTAAGGACAACATAAAACCTAGAACCAAAATATACCCCGAATATAAATTAAATAGGAGGCAGAAAACAAAGTCAACAGACGAAATAGAATCATATTCACGTCAAAAATTACGAATACAACAATATCTAGAAGAGTTATATGTAAGGCAATCTTCCTTTAATTTTTGTGAAGCAGACGATTGTATAGGACATTATTGTGAAAAATCACAAAAGGAAGAAATTATAATTTTAACTTCAGATAGGGACCTTCTACAACTAATTTCAGAAAAAGTATCACTACACGTAATATCATTAAACAAACTATTTAAATTTGGTGATAAAGTACCACTAAACGGAGTTTACATCCCACCAACAAATGTTAGGGTAGTTAAGACTATATGTGGAGATTCTTCAGATAACATACATGGCATAAAAATGGTAGGCATAAAGTCCCTAGTAAAAATAAAACCCGAAATACTAGAACATAAAGTTACTCTAAAAGACATAATAGATACTATAAAGAGTAAAGATAAACCGACCAAGAAAGAAAAAAACATACTAGAAGAAGTTACGCAAAGACACCAAACCAAAGAAAAAAATAAAGTAGGCATTCTAGAAACAAATTATAAAATAATTGGAATAGGGGAACAATTTCTAACAGAAACAGCCTTAGTTGGTGTAAAAGATTTAGTAAAAGAAGCTATAGACCCCGAAGGGAGACACTGGAAAAACGCTTTAGGCTTGATGATGTCAGATGGAATTCTTAATATTTTACCTAAGTATGATGATTCTTGGGTTGATTTTGTAAAACCATTTTTAAGATTATCTAGAATAGAAAAAGACTTTTATAAACAAAAAATAAAATAAAATAAGATGAAAAATAAGAATTATGGTGAAGTACAAAAATGTGAGTTTTTATTAAAATTAGGTAATAACATAGTTTGCCAAAGATATTTCACAGTTAAAGACTTTAACAAATACGCATCACAATCAATAGACCTACATTACTTGGTTACCGATATAATGAATGAACTAAAAGAAGATTTAAAATATAAAACCTTAATATTGTTAGATAGTACATTTAATGATAAAAATATAGACTACCTAAATCTCAATAAATGTATGGACTATTTTACCATAACCATAAAATGTGGAACGAAAGAAGTTTACACTAGAGTAACGTGTGCAGATATTTATCCCCCAAAGGTAAGATTTAGTGTAGACGTAAGACCAAAGATGTCCAGAATGCTAAGAGAACTAACACAAGTTTTATCACAACAAAAAGTTACATGTAACTACCAAGATTACCCACTTAATGTGTAGCGATACAGTATTTATTTTAAAAGGAAATAATCAATGAATGAGAATAAAAACTTCGGATACCTGGGACACAGCTTCCAACTAAAACTAATAAATTTAATAATAACGGATAAGACCTTCTTTACGTCAATAATAGACGTAATTTTACCAAAATATTTTGATAATCAGTATTTTAAATTAATAATGCAGTTGGTAAAAGAATATTACCAAAATTATCAAATCTCACCATCATTTGACGCTTTAGACCAACTTACCAGGATTGAGATATCTTCAGAAATGGCAAAAAAATATGTTTTTGATATGTTAAAAGAAGTTAAAGACGCTTCATTTGAGGACCATTTATTTATAAAAGAAAAAGCTATTAAATTTTGTAAACAACAAGAACTTAAAAAAGCTATAAGAAAAGTGGAAGGTATAATGGAAAAAGGTGACTTTGAGAGTTATGATATGTGTGAAGAATATATTAGGGATGCTATTAGTGCAGGTGAATTAAGCAATGAAGATTTTGAAATATTCAGTGAACTAGAAGCATTATTAGAAGAAGATTATAGACATCCATTAGCTACTGGTATAGACGGGATAGATAATATTTTAAATGGTGGTTTAGCTAAAGGTGAGATAGGTGTTATTTTAGCTCCTACAGGGGTAGGAAAAACTACACTATTGACCAGATTTGCCAATACAGCTTATAATATGGGGTGTAACGTACTACAAATATTTTTTGAAGATAACCCTAAGATAATCCAAAGAAAACATTTTACTTGTTGGACCGGGATTCCTTCACAAGATTTAGGTGAACATAAAGACACTGTATTGGATAAAGCGGATGAAATGAAAAAAACAGGTGGTAGACTGATATTAAAAAAACTACCTTCTGACGAATTAAATATGCTACAAATAAAAAACCAAGTACGTAAAATAATATCTGAAGGTGTAAAACTAGATATGGTTCTTATAGATTATATTGATTGTGTTATACCAGACAGAAGCTTTAATGATGAGTGGAAAGGTGAAGGGTCTGTTATGAGAAAATTTGAAGGTATGTGTCACGAACTAAATTTAGCTGGATGGACCGCTACACAAGGTAATAGGTCATCTATATCCTCAGACGTTGTAACAACAGACCAAATGGGTGGGTCAATTAAGAAAGCTCAAGTAGGTCATGTTATCATATCTGTAGCTAAAACATTACAACAAAAAGAAATGGGACTAGCAACAATCGCGATTGTTAAATCTAGACTAGGTAAAGACGGTGTAGTTTTTGAAAATTGTAAATTTGATAATGCCACCCTAGATATAGATACGGACGCAACTTCGACATTCCTAGGTTTTGAGGAAGAAAAAACAAATAGAAATCGTGAAAGAGTCACCAGAGCTCTACAAAGAAGAGAACAAGTAATAAATAAAAATAACTAATAAAAAATAAAATATGGAAGCATCAAACAAGATTCTATCGGACATTACTGTATATATGAAATACGCTAAGTACCTTCCCCAATTAAACAGAAGAGAAACATGGGAAGAGTTAGTAACACGTAATAAAAATATGCATATTAAAAAATATCCTGAACTAAAAGAGGAGATAGAAGAAAAATATAAATTAGTGTACACTAAAAAAGTTTTACCTTCCATGAGGTCAATGCAGTTCGGAGGAAAACCAATTGAGATTAGCCCAAATAGAATATATAACTGTGCTTACGTACCATTAGACCACATAGACGCTTTTAGTGAAACAATGTTTTTATTACTAGGAGGAACGGGAGTTGGTTACTCAGTACAAAAACATCACGTAGAAAAACTACCCGTCATTAGCAAACCATACCCAAAAAGAAAACGAAGATTTTTAATTGGAGATTCAATTGAAGGTTGGGCAGATTCGATTAAAGTTCTTATGAAATCATATATGAATGGGGGTGGGTCTAGAGTAGACTTTGATTATACAGATATTAGAGCAAAAGGTGCAAGACTAATTACTTCAGGTGGTAAAGCTCCTGGACCACAACCACTTAAAGAATGTTTAGTTAAGATAGAAGGGTTATTAAATCAAAAAGAAAATGGAGAACAATTAACAACATTAGAAACACATGATATTATATGCTATATTGCTGATGCAGTATTGGCTGGTGGTATTCGTAGAGCTGCTCTTATTAGTTTATTTAGTGCAGATGACGATGAAATGATTAGTTGTAAGACTGGTAATTGGTGGGAGTTAAATTCACAGAGAGGTAGAGCAAATAATTCAGCATGTTTAATGAGACATAAAATAACTAAAGAATTTTTTATGGATTTGTGGAAAAGAGTTGAATTATCAGGAGCAGGAGAGCCAGGTATTTATCTAAACAACGATAAAGATTGGGGAACAAACCCTTGTTGTGAAATAGCTTTAAGACCAAATCAATTTTGTAATTTATGTGAAGTAAATGTTTCAAATATAGAATCACAAGAAGATTTAAATGAAAGAGTAAAAACAGCCGCATTTATAGGAACACTCCAAGCAGGATACACTTCTTTTCATTATTTAAGAGAAATATGGCAAGAAACAACTGAGAAAGATGCCTTAATAGGGGTCTCAATGACAGGAATTGGGTCAGGTAAAGTTCTTACTTATGATATGGCTAAAGCGGCCAGTTTAGTTAAAAGAGAAAACACCAGGGTATCCAAACTAATCGATATAAATCAATCAGCAAGATGTACTACAGTTAAACCTGCAGGAACCACTTCTTTAACACTAGGAACTTCATCAGGTATTCATGCATGGCATAACGATTATTATATTAGAAGAATTAGAGTAGGAAAAAATGAGGCAATTTATGGTTATTTAATTATTAATCATCCTGAATTAGTTGAAGATGAATATTTTAGACCACATGACACCGCCGTAATCAGTATCCCTCAAAAAGCACCTAAAGGGTCTATTATGAGAACCGAATCTCCTTTCCAACTTTTAGAAAGAGTTAAAAAGGTTGCAACAGAATGGGTAAAATCAGGACATAGAAAAGGCTCAAACTCACACAATGTTTCAGCAACAATATCATTAAGAGACCATGAATGGGATGCTGCCGGAGAATGGATGTGGAAAAATAGAAAATCTTATAATGGTTTGTCTGTATTACCATATAACGGAGGAACATATATACAAGCACCATTTGAAGATATTACAGAGGAAGAGTATTACGAAATGATGAAATCACTTAAAGATGTGGATTTAACTAAGGTGGTTGAATTAGATGACAACACAAACCTATCAGGTGAATTAGCTTGTTCGGGAGGAAATTGTGAAATAGACGTTGATTTAAAAACAATAAAATCAGATATTAACGGGGAAACTAAAGAGGTGGGTGTCAGTGAAACACAAATATAGTAAAGAAACTTTATACCACTTTAATTGTGGTAAATGTAATAAATGGTGGTCAATTGCTGACTACCATTTGTTTTCTAATAACGTACCAAAAAGTGAACAAATAGTACCTAATTTAATTATATGTCCACATTGTGGACATAAAGAAGAAGGAAAGGAAGTTAAACATAACTAAACTAGAAAACAAACCTAGATTAGAAGTATTTATTATAAAAAACAATGCCCAATCCAAAATACGGTATATCATTCCCATTTAAAGATAGTCAAGAAGGGCTATTTTTACATATGAACGAATTGCCAGAAGATGAAGTAAGGTCTAATTTAGTTCATTTAGTTTTATCAGTAAAAGGTTCTAGATATTTTTTACCCGAATTCGGAACAAATTTAATGAAACATATATTTGAACCTTTGGATACAGGAACCAGAACTTCTATAGATTTAGAAATTAGAGATGCGGTAAAACAATTCATACCTAATTTAAATATTACCGATGTAGAGATTAAATCTGCTGAAGACCTAAGAGAAGAAGATATTCAAGAAGAAGACCCAACGAGAGACCAAAAGACATTTAGTTTTTCTGATAAAAAACACGGAGTCAATGAATACACTTTACGGGTACGTATTGATTACAGTATTGGTAGTGGTGTTTTTGAAGCTAGAGATTTTGTAATTATAAATTTGTAATATGAGTGATAAAAAAATAGCATACACGGAAAGAGATTTCTTAGGGATAAGAAACGAACTGGTTAGATTAACTAACAGATACTATCCCGATTTAATTAAAAACGCAAATGACGCGTCCATGTACTCGGTATTTTTAGATTTAAATGCTGCAGTAGCCGACAACCTAAATTTCCAGATAGACAGAACCTTCCAAGAGACAGTCTTGCAATATGCACAAGAAAGGAGTTCTTTATATAATTTAGCAAGGACTTATGGGTTAAAAATACCAGGCAATAGACCATCTTTGACTGTTTGTGAAGTCTCGATAATAGTTCCAGCCTTGGGGGACAAAGAAGACTTTAGATACCTAGGATTACTAAGAAGAGGCTCTCAATTTAAAGGTGGTGGGAATATATTCGAACTAATGGAAGACTGTGACTTCTCAACACAATACAATAACGAAGGTATTGTAAATAGAACTAAAATACCTAACTTAGGCCCTACAGGGATTATAAGAAATTATACTATAACTAAAAAAGTACTAGCGGTAAACGGGGTTACAAAAGTATTCAAAAAAGAAATAACAGACGTCTTAACTAAACCTTTTTATAAACTATTTTTACCAGAAAATAATGTAGTGGGTGTTACAGCTGTGATACAAAAAGACGGAACAGGCTACCAGAGCTTACCAACCAATATTGAATTTATGGATAATACCGCTAACAGATGGTATGAAGTGGACGCGTTAGCACAAGAAGAAGTGTTTGTTATTGACCCATCATCACCACAAGATGATGTTGGAATTAAAGTGGGTAAATACCTTAAAGCAACCCAAAGGTTTATAACAGAATACACACCAGAAGGATTCTTTCATTTAACTTTTGGGGGTGGAAATGAAACACCACAAAATCTGTTAGATAGTTTTAGTAAAAATGGGGTTAAGATAGATATGTCTAAATTCTTGAATAATATGGCATTAGGTGATATGGTTAAAGCTAATAGTACCATATTTGTACAATATAGAGTTGGTGGTGGAAAAGCTTCGAATGTTGGTGCAGGAGCAATAACCACACTAAATACTTACGATTTTGTGGTAGCAGGACCAAGTCAAGCAATAAATCAATCCGTAGACCAAAGTTTATCGGTAACCAATATAACAGCAGCAATTGGTGGTGCAGACCAAATGTCTATGGAAGAAATAAGAAATTACATAACATATAATTTTTCAGCTCAAAATAGAGCGGTAACCATAAATGACTATGTATCAAAAGTAAGGACAATGCCAGGAGTATTTGGTGCAGCAGCAAAGGTTGGAGTAACTGAGATAGAAAACAAAGTGATGTTAAACGTATTATCATACACACCAAGTGGGGCATTAACATCTATGGTACCACAAGCACTTATAAATAATATAGCCACCTACTTATCTAATTATAGAATGTTAAATGATTACATTAGTGTGGGCTCAGCAAAAGTTATTGACATAGGATTTACCATAGATTTAATAATAGAACAATCAACAAATCAAGGAGAAGTAGTTACTAATGTTATTACTAAAGTTGGTGATTATTTTGATGTTGATAGGTCTGAAATGGGTGTTGATGTATCCTTAGGTTCTTTAAGAGCGTTAATTATGGAACAGTCAGGTGTTATAAATATTGTTGATATTAAAGTATTTAATAAAGTTGGTGGGGAGTATTCACAATCCATATCTACACAGCCTTATATACCACAGACAAATAGAGAAATACAACTAATTGACGACACTATTTACGCACAACCAAATGAGATACTACAAATTAGAATCCCTAATAAAGATATAGCTATCCGAATCAAAAAACCAGAGAAACCAACTTTCTCATAATCTTTACTAAAAATAAGCACAACTTATTATTAGTTTTAGTAGAATAACTATTTATCTATTAAAGTAAGGTATGTCAGAAAGCAAATCATTTAGGGTAAGAACCGAGGTCGGTAAAGACCAAAATTTAACATTTGAACTAAAACAAGATTTTGATTTATTAGAAATCTTAAGTCTATCGTTAACCCAAAGAGAGGTATACACTAGAATGTGTGCTGATTTTGGTGTTGTTTGTGGTAGAGTCATTGTTAACGGTGGTTTTGGTATCCCTAACGCAAAAGTTTCTATATTCATACCATTAGACGGTGTGGACGAAGAGAATGAGGTAATTAAACAAATATACCCATACAAACAACCATTTGATAAAAATGATGAAGGTATAAGGTACAACCTATTAAGTAAAGACCCAAATTTCGTTTGTCACATACCAGTAGGAACCTTCCCAAGACTAAATGACGTACTTACCCAACAAGAGGTTGAGTACGTATTTAAAAAATATTATAAATTCACAGCAAAAACAAATGAAGCTGGAGATTTTATGATTTATGGTGTACCTACTGGTTCACAGTCAATTGTAATGGATGTAGACTTAAGTGATATTGGGTGTTTTTCTATGTTACCAGAAGACTTTAAAATTAAAGGGGCTCCAGAGTCAGATTTTGACGGACCAAGGTTTAGGGGTGATAATGAAATAGACACTCTACCTCAGATAGTTAACCAAACTAAAGTGATTGAGGTAAATCCTTTTTGGGGTGACGAAGACGAATGCCAAGCCGCGATAACTAGAGTAGACTTTGATTTGGGGGTTTCAGGGATTAGAATAGACCCGACAGCTGTTTTTATGGGCAGTACAGGAACAGATACAGATAAAGATTTCGTAAACAAAAACTGCAGACCTAAAAAACACATGGGAGAACTGTGTAGTTTGGTAACCCAACCAGGAATAATAGATTGCATTCGATATACCCCATTCACAACTTTTGACGAGTGGGCATATGGATATGGGTCTGCATCTACAGGAGGGACAGTACCACTTTTAGAAAGGTATTATTTAGCGAATGGTGGTAGAGTTATAGACTCCACCGGAGCTTGGTTGGAGCACATACCAATGAATTTAGACCATATAACAACAGACGAATTTGGTGATTTAGTATTATCTTATGACCCAGAAGTTGGTGTTGCAACTCGAGCTAGAGTAAGGTTTAGAGTTAGACCAGAACAAGCAAGTGGAAGTGCAAGGTTTGCTAGAAGAGCCTCCTACTTATTACCCAATCTAAGAGAATATAATAGAGAATTAGCAGGTGATTGGCCTGGTATCGATTATAGGTCCTATGCTTTTAGTGTAAAATATTCTGACTATCCACCACATGCACAACAGGAGTTAATGCCGGCCGCTAAAGATTATTTTTATGATATGACCTTTAATAGGGTATATACTCCAGCCCAATTTCATGACCACGTAAAACATTCTGGTAGAAGGCAATTTATTGGTGTTAAAGAAATAATGCCGGAGGCGGCACAACAATGTGCAACAAGCGCAATGTTTTTCCCTATAAATAGTGCTGTAAGGAGAAATAAATTCATAATAATGTTGTACATGTTTTTATTAACAATACTACAAGGACTATTTTTCTTTTTACAAGCTCTAGCCGCTATTATAGCACTAATAGTAAGTATAGTATTCTTTTTCGTTTTTTTAATTATAACTGTACTCTGTTATCTAATATGTTTCCTAATACCGATTGGTTTTTCTATTTGGGGTTTTAGTTGGTACCCCTTCTCAGACTTATATGATTTTGCACAAGATTTAGGGTGTGGAAGGATACAATTCCTACAAAGTAGTTGTCAAGGAGAACCTGACGGATGTAGTTATTTCGGATTTAGATTTGGGATAGTCCTTTATTCTCTACACCAACAGAAATACCCAGAATGCGAGAGATGTAAATGTAGAGCGGGAGCGAATTCAGATATGATGGACCTTTCCCTAAGTACGTGTTGTTCATTATTGGATACTAATTGTGGTGGAGCTTCACCAGGGATTAATAATCAACCCTGTCCGGTAGGTGATTGTACAAATTGTCCAAGCATATTTAATATTCTTATCTGGGGCGATGATATTTGTTGTCCAGATTATCAAGAAGATGATGAAATATGTTGTCCGGATAACTATGGTTATGACTCTACTTTTGATGGAACTGGTTCTTCTGCTGGTGTAGACGGATGGAATGAATATGCTGGTGGAGGATGTTATGTCAAAATAATATGTATTAACATGGCATGTCTACCACAAAACTTCAACATGAAGGTAATAAGGGAATACATACGTAGAGAGAAAGTAGCAGTAGCATTATGTAATGGTATTATGAATTATTTCTGGGAAAATAATTGGGTTAACGGGTTTTTATACCAATACCAGTTTAAAGCAAAACTACAATTTGCTGTAAATGGATTTACTGATAAGAAAGGTGATGTTCACGATACTTACGAAAATTCCAGTTACTGTAGAAAAGTGGTATATGTACACCCAATAGACCACGTATTTTATTATAGGTCTTGCCCAGCACAGAATACAAATCTAGCAACCCCAGGTGCTTTTATGGGTGATGATGATGGTGTATATAGTCCTTGGTGGCAAGCAGGAAACAATAGTTCCTACAACCATTCAACTGGAGATATGGATAGACATATTCTATTTCCAACAACAATTGTAGATATGGGCTCTAGAAATCAATGTATACAACAAATATGTTTAGACGAAAGATTTGCCACAGAATGCTCAGTAACAGACCAACTAGGTAGCACCTCATTCCAAGACATAACAGATTTAGTTTCAGATTCATATAACATTAAAATGGATAATCCCAACATGGTCCTACGAACATTTTTCCCAAGACCTGAAAAAGAAATTGGTGGTGATGTAGCACAGGCATTAATGCAAAATTGTATGGTAGGCGTATATGGATATGAAAGTAATACGAGTGGTACAGAATGTGATTGCCCAACAGGACCAACAACAACACCTGCAGATAACGCTCAATTAGAATATCCGGTACCACATAACGGCAACACTCCGGCACAAGGAGGTACAGGTGGTCCTTACGTACCTAACGCAATTAATGTTACAAACCCAATGTATGATATTAAGTGGGAACCAATTATGTATACCGCGTCCACACAAGTTATTATGTCGGGACAAGACTTAATAGACTGTTTAACCTTAGATTTAGCATCATCCTCACAAGAAGTGCCATTTTATCCTTGGCATATGGAAGGTGCACCAGGTAATATGTTTGGTACTTGGAAAAATGATTGGGATGGAACATTGGGTGAGTATTACTATGATACTTGGGGTAATGGAGGTACGTTTGGTCCTTACATGTCTCCTTGGGGTACAGACCCACTTATTGTGGGAGACTACCAAGATGACATGTTTTCATCTATGGCGAGACCAATACTAACCCCAACATCACCAACACATATAAATTTTTCACAACCAGTATTTTATTACTTTGGTCTAAGACCAGGGCAAACCGCATTCAACGTATTCGTACGTAAATATGTTGATGAAGAACTATCAAATACCGTATTGTAATGAGTAACGAAAAGAACATAAGAATAGTTAGAGGAGCTTCACGGTACGCTGGTTCACAAAACAAAGACGTATCTTTAACACCACTAATTACTTCAGATAGAAGAACTTTAATACAAGGTGATAGAAATCGTTCATTAAATCTAGTAGACCAATTTGAAGCGGAAAGAGAATATTCTAGTACGTATAGATTATATGGTAAAATAGATGTGGTTTACAATAATGTTATAAGTGGAGAATCAACTGATGTTAACTATCTTGAAAATATGTATTTTATACCAGATTGGATTGGATGTTCCGCAACTCCATGTATAGGCACCCCACCAGCAATGACATTTGATTTTATACCACCAAAAAGATATGGGTTATCTATAATAGCTAATACATATACAGCAATGGACGCCTATCAAGATAATTGGGTAACATACATATCTTATGTATATTCAGCTAATACAGGACAATCAATGACATATTATAGCGATTATGTTGGTTCAGCAGGTATGAATTTTATAGCAGCTGACGGGATACCATTTGAGGCAGAAATTATTAGTGGTAACACACCAGATGGCCAACTAGTAGCTAGACTAACCTGTCCAGTACCACATAATATTAAACCTGGTGAATATATACAATTACAATCAACCCCAACACCAATAGGGGCAGCTAACATAATTAGTTCGTTGGATGTAGAATACACCTATGGTGGTGTACCACTTAGTAAACAGGAAAATATATTTAAGGTTGATTTTTTAGGTAGCACACTAACAAATAGTAAAAAATATGTTTTAAATATAAACATGGTAGGATATCCGGTAAATATTATAGGACAAAATGACGTTGGTACCATTAAAAGAATAAGTAATATAAGAAATAGTGCTGAAACAATGTCACAATACTATGTACATGAACATAAATTAATTACAAACAGTAATGATTATACTTTAGATAATGCTGGTTTTGAGGAAGGTATATATAGAAAAGAAGGGAGGGTTTTTCATGCTGCTAAGACACCAGATAATACAACTAAAACAGTTATTAGAGAAGATTTCAAATCATATTTATGGAATTGTAATGTAGATATAGACCGTGAAGTATATTACGATAATCTAAATAGACCTGTAAGCGACTTTTACTTAACTATATTCACCACAAATCGTAATTTAGTTTGGGACTTTGTATCCGCACCTAATTTTTCTCCAGCTGGGTATGGTTGGGATTGGAATTTTAGACATACGGGTCATGTAGACCCATCTATAGATAACGCAATTAACCCTACACGATTAACACAAAATGGTATATCCGGAATAAATTTACCAGTTAAAGGGGATATCTTTAGAGGAGCTTTTGTAGAGTATAACCCACACGAACTAAAAGAATATGTTATCTCCGAAATAGGGCACGCGTTAAAGTTTAACACCGATGCTATGGTAGAGGTAGGAGCTTCAACTACCGTACTATCTAAACAAAAGTATCAACCACATTATAGAATACCGATAAGAAAATTTTCGGACACCATACAATCAAATGACGATTTTACTACTTCACCACAATACTCTAGATATTTACAATCAGAGGCAACGCATAGATGGAGACCAATACTACCTATAGGTTTTTATGAAGAAATTGGTGGTTTTAAGAAAATTGGTGTTAGTTATCCATACTTAAACGATGCACATTACCCTTATTTAGGGATTAAATTTATGGTAGAACCACTATTACATGGTTATAGCGCAGATACCCTAAACTTTGTACAAGAATTTGGAGATGTCTGTGAATAGAATACAAATAAGAGTAAACCCAGGTGAAAAAAATATCACCGTACCCCTAGGTCAAATATTTGATGAAGTTGGTAGAGAACAACTTATTACAGATTATGAACAAGTTGAGTTGGAGGATGCCGTAAATGTAATCCAAGACTACGAAACCACAAGATATTATTATGGTAACGACACAGGGGATTATAATATATTTTATCAGTTTAGATTTTTTGATGAAGTTAATCAAAACTGGGGAGCTAACGCTGTTAATTTTAATAATGCTGACTTTACTGACGCTGAATTATATAGAAATAAAAAATCCTTTACAAATAGTTTTTGGAAGTTCGACTACTACGACAGTCCAGAAAGAGAAAAACAAAAATTAATGTTTACTATCATACTACCAACCACTAACTGTGGTAAGTATCCCGTAAATATAGACAAAGACGAAGACCCAGTAGCTTACTACCAACTAGCATCACAAGCACTACCTACCCAGTACGATGTTTGGTTACCAGAAGTACAATTAGGTCCATACACAGGAAAAGATGAGAGTTACTATATACATTGGTTAAAAAATAGAGACCTTTTTGAGATAGAAACATTTTACATGTCATGCAAGTTCTTTAATGCAAAAACAGGTAAATCAAATAGATTTGTAAATGCAAACCCAAGTGGGAATGTAGGACCTATGGAACCATCAAACTGGTTTTATTACCAGGTCAATATAAGTGTTAATGAACTAACAACACCAAAATATAGTTATAAGGTGAGGGTGTTTGATAATAACGCTTACTTATTAGGATTTCCTTTTAACCCTGTCTTTCTAGGTGAAAAAGGTATGACATCTATACAACCTATAACATGGTATGAATATATAATATAATTAATGGAAGTACAAAAATTTAGAATAAAGAGAATAAACCCAGATATATATTGGGAAATACCTTGTAGTGGTGGTACAAATTTTTGGCCTATAAACACTAGTACAAATTGTTCTGGCATTACTATGTACAATACTACTGGAGTTGATGTTATGTCTGCAATTAATGGAGACATACTTAATACATTCCCAGAAGAACTAAAACATTGTTCCCCAAGTGACCCTTGTGTTATTTTGTGGAATACAGGGCCTAATAATAGCCCTAACCACTGTACCAGTGTAGATAGTTTTTTATACATACTTTTTAAAGGGCTACATGTTACCTTATTAGGAACCACATACAGTGATAGTTTTAATCAAACAAGGAGTGTTATAAATGTTGGCCAAAGTAATAATAACCCTATTAACATAACACCAAACACTTTTGGTTGTGAATGTCTAGACCAACTAGGTCCAGATGTTAGTAAAGTACCAATTTTTTTAAGTCAAGATTTTAATGATATTGGACATTATTCTGTTTGGGATGGAAATATATCACAACAAGAAGTTTTCGCTAACTTTGTTTATTCTGGTGTATCCAACAGTGGTTATGGTGTGTTAGTAAGTAATACTACTGATTTTGGATATTACGAACAATTACAAAAGTCACCATATACTATCGACTGGGGTGACGGAACATCAGTGCAACACATGTATTTTCCAAATTTAACTACACAAGATATAAAGATTTATCCGACAACACCAGCAAAATATAAGGTGACCATTACACAAGATTCACCATGGGGACCACTAAGTACTGAAAAAATATTATCACTACCATTAGAGACTTATCCATTTATGGCCGGTCCATTAGCAACTCCACCATTTCAAATGGACCAATCAAGTCCCCTAACGGGACCACCAACCTATGATATATTTGGTAACCCAAGTGGTTTTCAAGGTTCATCTACAGGTTATTTTAATGACTACCCAGATTTACCTCTGGATTCAGCAACCCACATAAATCAATACAGTGGTATGACTTTTGGCCCTGGAGCTATATCTGGTAAACCATGTTTTACGGTGTCAGGAATAACAGATAGTATTTTGGGTAATTTTCAAACATATACAAACTTAAACTCACCTAACCTACCACCAGGTTTTAATGTTGGTGTGGTAGTACCTATAGGTGGTGATGTTTTAGACCCTATAACTAACGGATTTTTAACTGGTGTATATGGTGTGATTACAGATGCAACTACCGTGTTTACAGCTTACACCATATCTTCCGCAGCAAACTCTAGTGGTACATGGGCTGATGGTGACACACCAATAAATTTCTGGGACTTTACTAACGGGATAACAATTTTTGAGGCTACGAGTTGTGGTTTAGATAATTTAGCGTGGGGAGCAGAAGAATGCATTGCGTGTCCATCAGGTGATTGTGAATATTGTACAACAAAAGATGAATATGTGGATAGAGGTAATATACCTGGAATTATGGGAACTTCAATACCAATAGGTCCAGGTACTGTAATTGGTGATTGGTCACCAAGTGGTAACTATGCTATAGGTGATATAGTTTATGATGTTACATATAATTCTTGTTGTTGTTTTATGGCTGTAATAAACATATCTTCATCTGACCCATGGTATGGTGTAGCCCCTGTTATGATGGAAGAAGGGGTATATAATGACGGTGGTGTTAAAACACATGTATGGGAAGCTTGTACTCCAGATTGTGTTGCATGTCCACCAGGAACAAATACGCCATGTAACGACTTTACACTAGGACCAACTAACTTTTATAGTCAGGGTAACTTTTATAACGCTGGAGACTTCGTAGAAGGAACAGAAGGAAATTGTTACCAAGCCCTAGTTAGTGGAACATTAGACCCACCAACAGGATACACAATGCAATTTACAACCCAATGGGATTACATAGGGTGTGTAAGTTGGGTTTGTCCTATAGAAGGGCCAGTAGGAGATTGTGATGTTGATTGTATTGGAATAAATGGTATCTTCAATGCCATGCAAATGAATTCTAATCCATGGGGATGGCTTGGGGGACCTTGGGATTCTACGTTTGCTAGCTATAATGAGAATGATACGGTAAGTTATAATGGTGTATGTTACGTGTGTTTAACTGACCAGATTTCATCATCTTTTCCTTGTTCTGAATGGAACTATGCAGGAACTTATGGTGAACCAGACATATCCCCACACTGGCAAGCATGTCCATTACCAAGTTCTACAAGTCTGGACTGTATTATGATATCGGGAGCAACTTTAGATACGGTTGACCAATTTGGTAATCCAATTACTGTAACCGGAGAAATGTTTTGGGGTGACTGTGATACTAACTTAAATGATGGTACGTGTTTTGATAGTAGATGGGTATGTACAGAACAATATACATGTCAAGGATGTTACCCAATACTATCTGACGACCCTCTTTATTTTACACCACTATCTTTTGCTACAGAACCACTATGTAGTGATTATTGTGAACCAATAGCTTATTCATGTACAACACCAGCGGCTATGGGAGTGCCTTGTTGTGATACATTAGGTTGTGACTATGATGCTACCTTATATATTAACACAATGATTAGTGTTAACGCAATAAATAACACATTTACTGATTTAGCTTATAACTATAGTTTATATTTAAGTCCACCTTATCTCATAAGTGATTGTAATAATGGTGTACTATCTAATGCACCAAGCACATTTATACCACCAGTTAATCTAGCACCTATTGGCCCTATAGCAGGATGTTGTATTGATACAGTCTGGACTTGGGATTGTGAAAGTGGATGCCAGTCTTTGGGTGGTATACCGACACCAGGACCACTAGTTATTGGTTCAATGGACCCAAACGCCACCTTGTGGCCTTCACAAAGTGACTGTGAATCAAATATGTTAATATATTTTGGTGTGTCAAATGTAGTTGGAGATGTACCTTGTAGTTGGTGGTGTGATGACCCATATATTGTATATAACCCACCTACACCAGGACCATACCAGAGTCCATGTATACCATGGTATACATTAGGTGGACCACCAACCGGTACTGGTCCATACTTAACCGAGGCAGACTGTGTTACAGCTTGTACAGTAAATATAGAATGTTGGACATGTGATTGTAATGCCATGACTCCATGTACTAGTTCCTACCCAAACATGTGTCCTACACTAATATCTACAAGTCCTAACACATATGGTCCAGACCCAACAGGAGGATTAAACGGAATCCCATCTTATCCTGACCAACCATCTTGTCTAGCAGCTTGTATTTGTGATTTTGGTTGGGACTGCTTTACAGAAACAGGTACAACAACGACACCAACTATACCACCGGTTTTAATTGGTTGTAAACAAGGGATTAGTCAAACAATTATAGCTCAAAATAATTGGCAGGTTACCGACCCAGACCCATTATGGACCGGATATGACACTTTTTCAGCTTGTTGTTATGCAAATCAAGGATGTTGTTATGCGGACTGTGATGATGACTTAACATCAGGATTCAATATGATTTGGTACCCAAATGGGCCACCATCACCAATATTAGATTGGCCTTGTTCATACGACCAGGCTTACAACATATCAACTACCCCATGTAATGACCCAACATCATCTGGGTATGTATTTAACCCCGCATATCCGTGGTGTTTTATGTTTGATTGTACTAACGCTTTATGCCCACCAGTAGCACCAGCTACTACTCCAACATGTTGTGACCCAACAGATGAAACATGTGATTGTGCATGTGGCCCGGAACCAGTAAATTCAACTGGAGCCTGGAATAGTTTATTCCAGTTTTACGATGAAGATGATGCTGTTTATTGGGGTGATACTGATACCGATTTTTGTTGTTTTAGATGTGATTGCCCTATTATATTACCACAAACCCCACCTACACCAGGAGACCCAACAACATATGATTGTAATCATTTTACACCAGGAGACCCACCAGCTGGTTCAGTACCAAACTGTTGGGTAAGTTGTAATCTAACGCCAGGAGACCCACCAGTACCATTTATATGGCAAGCAGCAACTTATGACCCATGTGATGTTTGTGACCCGGCCTATACACCAAGTTGGGAATGTTCACCAGACGGATGTGTACCAAGTGCGTGTGACACTACTATGGGAACAGGACATATTTTTAATTGTTATAATAACTCAACTTGTGATAATGGTAGTGGTGATGAGTGTGACGCACAATGTTTTTGTATACCAGGAACAAATCCTTGCATACCAATGTGTGCAACTTACCAACAAGAATTAATTCTAGCATCTGGTCCAATCCCAACGGATTGTCCACCAAATGTTTACGCATACAATTCCTACAATGAATGTATGGGTATAAATCCAGTAAATGCGTTATTACCAAACTGTTGTCCCGGACCATTACCGCCACAATGGTATTGTGACGATAGTTCTGATTGTTCACCTAATGCGGTGGTAAATGTAGATGGTACTGGGTGTGTAGAAGTAAATGATGGTGACGCACTGTACCAAAACCCACTAACTACAAACTTTACGTCATTAGGGGACTGTCAACCAGAGTGTACTTGGTGCTGCGACCCTAATGGTGTGTCTGTATGTACTTTTGTCGGAAATGTATCTAACTGTGCTGGTACTTTTTTCTGGGACGCTTTAGGTTGTTTCTTAGCAACAACAACAACAACACCTTGTGACTGTTCATTACCACCAACAGAGTACTGGTGTCACTATGATTACAGTGCTAGTTTGGGTGGTTGTGTGAGTAATATTAGCACACTATTAGATACAAATTTATTTGGTGTTGGAGCTGTAACTAGAGCTGTAAACAATATGGCTTATTTTACTTCACTAGGAGCTTGTCAAGAAGCTTGTAGATTTTGTTGTGACTGTGACTCAGTAACCTCATCCCCAGGAACTTGTTATTTAAACTGGTATTGTGCTATGAATCAAAACTGCAACTGTATGGCAGCAGATTGTTATGCAACACTAATTGATTGTATCATTACCGAGGAGCCTTGTGTAGAAATATACCTAGATTATTATTGTGATGATATACTGGGATGTATAGTTTACCCAGTAATTAACACCTTAATGTCTGGGCCATATGTAGGTCCTACTGCACAAGCTGACTGCCAACTGGTATGTCAATTTGAATGTAATGGTGTGTGCCAATGTGAGTTCACAGCCGCACCAACTAATCCAGTACAATTACCACCATGTTACACCTTAGCGTGCTGTCATGCAGCAACAAACAATAATCAAAGATGTTGTGAGTGTGAGAAATGTTTAGATAATACCATAACATACCATTACGAGGGTAGTGCTGGTGTTCTACTAACTTATAGTATTACCTTGACCAGCTTTAATAGTACACCTTTGTCATGGACACCAACACCAACAGCTAATGGAGGAACATACATAAATGGTGATGTTGTGACTCAAGATGGTTGTTGTTATGTGATGGTTTTAGGTACAGGGGATTGGGCACTGTATGATACAACAATGTTACCTTCTGATTATTATAATCTATATATGAACGCCTTAAATACTTCAGGACTACCAGCGTACGGTACTGATTTAATGTGGATTCCATGTGACCCAGAGTGTCCTCCTGTAGTGTATGAAGAAAGATGGTGGTGTGACGATAATAACCCACAATACCCATATCAGATAACAAATTGTATAGAAGAATACCCATATATAAACACTGAAATAACAGCTAATGCATCTTATGGGGATAATGTTTGGGGTACTGACGCTGGAGCTCCTGGTTCACAAGTGAGTTATAATGGTGGTGGTACACCTTTCTCTAGTTTAGAAAAGTGTCAGGAATGGTGTAAATACTGTTGTGAACCCACCACCCAAGGAACTCCATGTTGTTGTTGTGAGGACGATGGATTTGGAAACTGTGTTAACGGTACACAAACGACGCAATTCAACCCAACAGGACTACCATGTAACTCAGTTTGTGCGGGAATTAGTCAGATTAGTTGTCCACAGGATTGTTGTTGTTGTGAAGATGATGGCCAAGGTGGTTGTGTAGCAGGTACGACACTTAGCTACCCAAACCCCCAAAATTTACCATGCCGAATGTATTGTACGTCTTTAGATGGCACGGGACCAATGGTAGAATGCCCAGACGGTGGGAGTAGTTCAGGAAATTGTAAAATATGTTGTAAACATCTACCAGAGGTTCGTGGAACAGGTATTATTTACTATATAGTGCAGGGAGCAGCTCCTTGTAATTGTAATGGAATCGACACACAAGTAAGTATGGGCAAGTGTAATGACGGCCCAGTACCAATCTATCCAACAACAGAAGGATTCGTATCAGAGCAAATAGTACATCAAAAAGTATTAGGGCCAGATGTTAATCCCGTAGATATTAATCTAGGAACTATAGGTTCTGCTCCTGTATCTTCTGGACCACCAGTACCATGTTGTATTATATGTCAAAATCCAATGGGTAGCCAATACATAGTATCTAACCCAAATTCAGTATTAAACCCTTGTAAATGTAGTGGATGGTTAGATATAAATGTTGGACCATGTACACCTCCATCAGCACCAACACCATGTGAATTAGATTGGGGGTGTGCAACTTGTACTCGTGATTGTTATGATAGTTTCTATAGTTGCATGACATTAACAAATAATTGTGAACCTATAGAGCCAGGAGAATGTGACCAGTGTGTGGGACAAAAATCATGGTACCATCATCAGGCTGGTTTACTTGGCTATTGGAATCCAACTGTATTATCGAATGGTAGTCTTGGGATATATGATAACTCAGTACCAAACACATTTGACGGTTGGGACGGAACCAATGTAATACCCCACACAACAGTACAAATGTGGTCAAGCACAGAACCTTATTGGGGAGAAGGACAAATTGTAAAAGACCCACTCCACCCGGGCTGTTGTTGGGTTAGAACTCAGATGTGGGATGCAGGACAACATTTAGCAAATATGTTACCAGACCAATACTCACCATCAGAACATTGGTGTAATTGGTTATCTGGTAATAGTGCAGACGGGTTAAATCTCTATACAATGGGACCTAGCCCTAACGTAACAACTTGGCAGGGTCAAGGTGCCGGTAAGCCATGGTGGGTGCCATGTGACACTGAACACTTTCTTAATTCCACTGGACTTGATGAGAAATGTTTTACATGTGGTACAGGAGGTACACCAACACTAACGTGGAAATGTATTGATGGAAATATTGGTGGGTGTGTTCAAGCGATGTATAGTTATAGTGACCCAGATGTTTTTGTGAATCAAGTAGACTGTGACGCCTTATGTAAGTCTTACTTATGTAATAGTAGTCCATATTGGTGGGCTCAATCAAAATGTAGTAATACTAACCATAGTGGTGTTGTTGGTACTCCCACGGATTACATCAACTGGCATATTAACGTTGCCCCACCTTTCCAGCCTGCAATACAAAGTGTTTACACCAATACAGTAGGAATATCGTCACCAGGACAAACTGTTCCTTGCCCGATTCCACCACCAACAGGAGTGGGAACCGGAGGCATGTGTTCTTCTGACCATCTGTTTTATAGCACATATTCTAACGCACCACCAAGCTCATCTAGTGGCTATCCACCAAACCCAAACGGGGGTACATACCATTGTCATACGACTTGGGGATTAGGCTTCGCTATGTACCCATCTTGGGGAGATACTATTGCTGGATTGATGACCGAATACAATACCGACGTATCAACATGTACAGATTTCGTAGAAATACAATCCATTATGAGGAATCTGGCTTGTGAATGGGTAAGTCCCACTAATTTTAATGCTTGTGTGAATCAGTGTAATGCCGATAGTATTACCGGGGCTGCTTGTGCAGCAACACTTCCTTTGGGGACAGCTACTAAATATAACGATTCAGGTTTATACCTTAATCCGAGCCCATTACCAAATTTAGGACCTGCATGTCAAATATGGGACCCAACATTATCTCCAAGAGGTGCTCAAGGTTGTTGTCCTGAGGTATGGGGTGGAGCTCGACCTTGTCATTGTACAACAGGACCCATAACATGTGATTGTTGGATACTTCCTGGGACAGGAACAACTGGAGGTCCATCTAATGTGTGGGACGATGCATGGCCAATAAGTGATTATACTGGTTGTACCCAAAACTGTTGTGAACACACAATTTGTGGATGCTGTGAACCAGATTTAATGTCAGCAGGTTTACTAGCACCAGGACAACCACTTACCCATTCATATTTAGGAGGTAGCCAATGGAGTTTCCCAACCATACAGTATGCTTTCCAAGAAAACGAATGTTTTACATACCCAGGTTTAAGTGGATTCTACAATTACGGCTCAGGTACTTTATCAGGTGACTGTTGTGTATGTTGTGTAGCTGGAGGCCCAGGAGGTAACCCAGACCCATTTCAAAATGGTGTTCTAGGAGATTGTTTTTGGGAGGCTACAACTACAGCGGTTTACCCAAATGGAAGTCCTATTCCTGGTCACGTTAGTTGGGCAAATGATGGTTATGGTAATGTTCTACATGACACTACTGCAGCAGGAGGAACATTAGGAACTATAACCGTACAATTTCATAACCATACAGGACAATGGGTTACATGTGGTGTTAAAGAGGGTTGTGAAAGTTGTGGTACTCCGTTAACACTACTATAGAAATTATGTGCCTAATGAAACAAATAAATGAGTACACAGATATTTATAATAAAAAACGATGCCTTTACAAAAAGTTGATGTAACCGGATGTATAATACCCTTAACAAAAGAAGAGGTATTAATGAATGTATGTGAGAGACCAGAAGTTAGGTCGAATATATTCATAGAAAGAGGCAGAATTAGTGTTTTTGAGAGACCACAAAGACTAGGACAAGTACCGAATCTAGGTGAATTAGCATTACACGGTAGAGGATTTTATAAAATTGACAAACAACCTTAATATATGGCATTAGGAGCATACGGAATAAAGAGACCAGCTGATGTACTTCCAGATGATATGGAAGTGATTGTACACGCAGCACCTAATAGAGACGCTACCAGTACAACTACACTATTTAAATTACAAGCAAATTCGGTACTTACCCCATATTACCATGCAGGGGGCACTGGGGGTCCAGCATCTGCTGGAATAGAGGTGTTAGGTGGATTATATAACCTAAGTCTCCCATCCAATATTTTTGCAAATAAAGGAATATACACTGTCTACATAAGACCTGCAGAAATCAGAACAGAAATTATTGATTGTGGGATACTATCATCACTACCAAACGTTAAAGGGTTAGTATTCGACTTAAATAACATACCAACAGAATTTAGAAGTAGATTTCAACCACACGGACTAGTTGGATATAGAATAGAATACCTACAACTAAATAACGAAAAAATACATAATTTTTTCAGAGTAGTAACGTCTAACTTTTTTTGTGAACCAGTAACAGCAAACCTATCTAATCCAAATCAAATATCACCAAGATATGTTTATACTAATAAACAAACTAATTTAATTTTTTGTACACTAACACCAACTAGTGCACCTTCTAATAATCCAAACGCTATACCATTTATTGGACAACCAGGTCAAAAGGTTATAATAACTAATACATTTTTTAATCCATTGGTGTTAGATATTGAAATGGTAGACCACGACTTTGAAACATTAGCAATAGCAGCTTACGGTAATCAAACTAAATCTATCGATGACGGTATTTACACTTTATATGATTTATCTGGTAACAACAACATCTACGCTCAATACGACTTATATGAGGTTAGAGACCAATATAACGACCAATTATATGAGGTTAGGCAAAATAGAGGTAATAATATAGATTTCGGTAAGATTTTTAGTAATATAAAAGTTTAAATTCGGAATTATGGCAAGTAATAGATTCCGATACCCTCCAGCACCACCAAACGGCAGTGAAACATTTAGTGATAATTTAGTCGGAAACCAAATAACTGACGGGTCATCACAAATGACCAATAGCACATTCTCTTTTGCGCAAGATATAAGTAATCCAGTGCCAGTAGGGTACGAAATAAATAGTTTCTCCAACCCAATAACATTATCAACACTAGGCATAGCTAATCTAGAGATAGCAAGAACTACAGCTAGCAATAATTTAGAGGTTTTTATAAATAACGACACTAGTGATTTAAGTAGTTTTGTTTTATATGGCTCCCTAAAGAAAAGGTTAAATGTTGCTGTAGATAACATCATCAACACATTTCCCGCAGCATTATATTTTGATGGTACCGATATCTATGAAACAACCGGATATACTACAGCGTATAATATAAGTTATAACATCACAACAAATAGAACAACCTTTAAGTGTGATGTTAATTACATATCCAACCCATTTAATATAGAATTTACAACAAATGGAAATCTATTAGACGGACATTTGTCACCAGAAGAAGTTATATTAAATTTAGAAAATCTAGGTAATACAGCAAATACAATAACTAAAATCGCTGAAGGTAAGGTATCTAAATTAAGAAATATAACAAATGAGTATAAAGATTATGTTTTAACTTTTAATAATAATGTCGGTACTCAAGAATATAAAGTTGTTGACTTTATAGCACAAACTATAGGGTCATCTTTTATAGAAATAATAGTAGAGGGAGACCCTTTTGGTACAGCAGTGACATCCACCACCACAAAATTTTACTTAAAGCCTAATGGTGATGAAAGTGAAAGACAACTAGGGTCTTTAAAAGGTGTTGAAGCTTTTCTAATGACTAGAAATGTCATTCCTATCTATACAGCTAAATTTAAAATAGTTAAAGAAACCAGTGAGGGAGTCAAATTTTATGATTACATAAATAAAACGTGGCCGTTAGGGGACGATGTCAATCTTGATGTGGTAAGTTCTGCGTATATTGATTACCTAAAAGGTTTGGCTGACATAGGAGATGAACTAGACAATATAAAAACCAACCTAGTCTCTAGATTTCTAACATCACCAACACTAAAAGAATTTGACACGCCAGACCAAAAAGTAGAAAAAACCTTACAAATATACGGTAGGAGTTTTGACGACATAAAAACTTTTGTAGATGGTATAGCCTATATGACCAATGTAACCTACGATGGTAAAAATAATATACCTAATGGGTTAATTAAGAATTTTGCCAGAACGTTAGGATGGTCAACACCAAGTACATTAGATAAAGTAGGGTTCTTAGACAGCGTATTAGGGGTTAGCAAACCAACCTATTCTGGTAGTAGTGTTGGTATGACTCCAGCTGAACTAGATATAGAACTATATAGAAGAATATTACTAAATACGGGGTATCTATTTAAATCTAAAGGTACAAGGAAAGCAATAGAGTTTTTACTAACATTAGTGGGTGCACCAGAGGCCTTAATTGAATTTAACGAATATGTAGTTTTAGCGGACACTAAAATTAATATGAACACCCCATTAAGTTTTGTGTGGGACGATAATAGTCTTAATGCAATGACAACAGGTGGGACCTACCACTACGAACAGGCACAAAATAAATTTACCAGAAGTTGGAGCACATTATCCGGAGGAACGTATACCTCATCCACAATAAACTACAGTGTGCCATTAAGCCAATGGTATTATGAAACAGGAGCCACATCCCACAACTTCCAAAGAAGCGATTACCCTATAGACAACGAAGGGTTTCCAGTAAGACCAAGAGTTACAAATAACTATTTCTTCCAAAGAGGGGCCGGATGGTTCCAAAGAACAGAAGAACATAAATCGGATATAATAGTTAATAGAGATAAATCGATACTAACGGGTTGTACACCAACAATAGTAAATAAATTTGAAAACTTCACTTGGGGTGGCTTTTGGACAGGAGGAGAATATTCTAATAGAATTAAAGCACCTTATTTAGATAGGTTTAGAAGGTTCCCACATATGTATTTTGGGTTTGGTCTAACAAGAATGATTGACGATAAAAAATCATGGAATAGAAAAGAACCACAACTAGAAACAAGAGACTGGGTTTACGATACAAGAGCATCATATTATCAAACCCAAGATGAAAGATTAGTATTAAATGTAAAAAATGTTGACATATCACTAAATATAGGACAAGCATTAGTATATGACGTATATAGACAATCAGTAGAATACGGCTGTTTCTTTAGTGCGAACACCAATAGTATGACCGGAGGCACACTATACAGCACATTCCAAACCTCTATCGATGATACTGGTAAATGGTTCGGAGCTAACTACTCTCAAACAGTTGTAGGACAAACAGATGACGGAACACCTTATACCGGAAGTAAATTTAGGTCGGGTGGAGCAGGGAGTCATGACGGTGGATTTGCCTCAAATAAGAATTTTAGAAGGTCAAAAGGGGCTCTTTTAAGGTTTGAAGTTTGTGTTAACGACACTTCTCCACAGACTATAATTGGGTTCTCTCCTGGGACATTAACCACAAATGATATCAGCACACCCCCCAACGTAACTCATTTTGTAGAAAGCATCTTTTTTACAGGTAGAAATATTAAAGTATATAGTGATGCTAATAATTCAGGTAGTGCAACTGAACAAGGAACTAATGTTTTAGGTAGTAATGTTTGGACATCTGGTGTTGATAAATTTTTTAAAGGAGAAATTAGATTAAAAGAAGGTGGTGGAGCTATATACACTCTATACGCTGATGGTAGTCCACATGTAATGTCTACATTTGAAACTTATGGTAATGTTTTAGAGGATGTTAAAGTATTTGTATCTGAAGATGATTCTGGTGGAGCATCGGGACAGTTTCTTATATTAAACTATATATACGTCTTTGATGAAACAATAGCTGGGCTTAGTATAGACACTAGAAATATGAATTTTAAAAGATTCCTTAACAATTTCTGGAAAGTTTTAATTGATGTTAGAGATAGGATGACAATAAACGATGGTAAAACGGGAGGGTATCCCGTACTACAACAAATTTATCTTCAATACTTACAAGAAGTTTGTGCTAACAATAATCAATATACGTACACTAAAATGTTAAGTTATGTTAGGGAGTTAGGCACATATTGGCTTAAACTTGTTGAAGAAATGGTTCCAGCAACCACACTATGGACAAGTGGTGAGAAAGTAGAAAATTCAGCATTTCATAGAGATAAATTTGTTTATAGGTGTTTCAACCCAAGCGGAAATACAATGCCTATTATCCCTCAGATATTAATAACTGGCCCCGCTTTAAGTGGTTACACTTCTTACCCACAAGCAAGAATGGCTAGTACTCCTATGATGATGAGTTTACCAGCACCACCAACATCAGGTTCTTTATACTTTAATAATATAATAAGTGGAGGTACATACAACCCAATATCTAGTTACGCAAATCAATATAATATAAATAATCAGAACAGAGCTTCAGGGAGCGAATTAGTCAGAGAGGTAACCAATAGACTTGCTAACAGATATCATAGTAACAAAGATAAATACTTATCACAATCTATATTTACAAAACAAGGAGCAACAGATAATATTTTAAATATAGATGGTCTTAAATGTTTTGGAGCGAATACACAAGCTTGGATTGAAAATTATAATATAGCCCCAACTAACATTGTTGGTAATAACACCAACCAAGGAGCACAATCTTATAACATAAAAAGCTCTAGTTTTAATTATTAATTATATGTCAAAAGTTTATAACAGTAGTGTTGATTTTAGGGTACTCAGTAATGAGTTAAAATTCGTATTCTATGTTTCAGGAAGAATCAAGGATAAAAACTACAAAAAAAGAAAATGCTTTAGTTTTACATATAACACACAATCACCAGCTCAGATTTTTGTTAAAACAGACAGTAACCTTAAAAGATTATTTTTAAGATTTAGCAGTAAACAGGTAAAATTAAAAAAATATTTAGACAATATAGGTATTAATAACTCTGATATTATTCTAGAAGTTTTTAAAGGGGATAATGGGAAATATTCTTTTAATTCCGTACGAGGTAAAGAATATGGGGCATTTTTATCTCATATAAATTATTATAATACACAGAATACTCGTACAGGTATAGTTATAGGGGCATTAAAATTGCCAACAGGCAGTAAGACAAGAAGGGTACACCCAATCCAAATGATACTACCTAATATAAGTAAAAACAATCTAGCAAGACTTTCTTTTGACATGGACATACTAAGTGAGAATTGTGGCCAATATACCACATCACTAAGTTTTAATTGTGATGTTACAGACAATATTATATTAGAAGGGTTTACACCAAATATAAGTGTACCAAAACAAGTTACAGTGCCCAGAAAAAAGGTGAAATTAAATACAGCATACCTAACTCTAGATAATGGTAATATGGGTACTGGCGAGGTAATCTACGACTATAAAAAACAACTAACTAAACAAAATATACCAGCAGACGCTATAGAATTAATGTCAAGTCAGGTATACGCTATTGAAAATGAATTTAACGTTAACGCAAATTTAAGTGAATTCAATTTGGGTACGACTAACAAGATTCAGATACCATATAATGTTAGTAGAGAAGTCAATGAAGGGATAATAACAGAAACCCCAACACTTGTACTTAACGGAAAAGAAATAAGCCCACTTGATTGGACAAGTGAAATAAGAAATAATAAAATATTTTCATCAGTTAATAAATGTATATCATTAAAATTTACAAACACCCAACAACAAATAGCTTTTATAGAAAAATTAAAAAAACAGCAAATAGGTAGTAAAGAAACTTATAATGTAGTGGATAAAAATGGGTCAACGAAAACTGTAAATAGGATATATTCTAATATATCACAATGGATTAAACGTTCCACATTAAATCAATTTAATGATGTTAGATTTACTTATGATAGTGATGGTTTAATAAAAGAGATATTAATATGTCCACGTAAAAAAACAAGGATAGGGACCATAAAATCTGGTAGACAAAACGGATTATATACCACAGGAAAAGAATTATTATTAGACGGTAGTCCGTATATTGGTTACTACCATATTGGCAAGGCGAGCCACCCATATACAGAAAGAAGTCCTAAAAGTGAAAACATTAAAAAATTAACATTTTTATATAAAGACACTCCAATACAACAGAATAGTAATACAGATTTTTGTTTTACAACTTACGGAAGATATAGCGGGATATATTCCGCACATACATCAGCTATAACTAATACTTATGATATAACTATTAGTGGGGCCTCTATCTCGGCTGACACAGTAGTACCTATAAGTGATTTTAATTTAAACAAACCTATTCCATTAATTGGTGACTACACAGAGAGTTATAAGCCCTACGCTTTTTATAATGTATATAATGACGGTTTAATTATAAATGAAACAACCTCGACAGATTATATGACATATAGTGCTCAGAGTAGTGGTCTGTATAGGTTAACATACAAAGGGCACTTAAACGTGGGATACAAAGACACTAAATGGTGTGAATATCTAAGTACTGTTTATGCTTCCGCTATGACTGGAACCTATCCTTCCACTAACTATGAAATTAAAAGATTAATAAACACTTCTTTAATAAATGCGGGTGTTGGAGAAACTAATATAGCACTAATGGACACCAACTTCAAATACTACCCAGGAGAAAGAGGTAAAAATGCTAACGGGATATTAGGGTTCTCTTTTGTGGTATCTTTGGTTAAAACTTCTTCAGCTGGTACAGAAAGTACATTAGCTGAATATAAAGTCTTAAGGACCGATAATGATGGTATAGCCAATGATTATTTAAAGTTACAAGTAACGGATATAGATAAAACATCTAGTACATTTACAATTTGTGATATGAGTGCTACATCAGCATCAACAATATTTGAACATAATGGTACTGTTAGTGTTGATAGTGGGTTTGTAAATTTAATTAAAGGGGATAAAGTACAATTAAAGTATACTTGTGTTAGTGAGACAACATCTAAATTTGGTACTGGGGGCACTAGTACTATAACAGTAAATTTAGGGCATAAACTAGATGATAGTGGGGCGATTTCAGAAGCACCATTTTTTAGAGCAATTAAGTCCGCAAATAGTGTACGGGAAAAACAATTATTTTTTGACTCAACGGAGATGTCACAAGGGTTTGATATTGTTAAAGGAAATAACGGTAGGTCTGTAAAGTTAGACGGGTCACTTTATATAACCGATAATGGGTGTAATACATTAACGGTGCCTACAGTTAATATGACAACTTTTAACCATTTAACTTTTGTGGACAGCAAAGGAACTAATAATGTACTAAAATGGGATATAGTAAGAAATAAACCAATGAATGCATGGCAATCACTAATAGAAAACAATATTATAAAAGACTATACACTTAAAGGAGGGACAATCAACTATATGACAAAAATGTCTAAAAATGGGATATTTAAAGTATGTTTGCCACAATACAACCAAGACTATGACGCTACTTGTCTATACACATTTCCACAACAAAGACATTCATATGTGGTGAAAAATATATTTAAAGATTTATATGGCAACGATTTAATACACTATATAGTAATTACACCAGAATGTGGACTATTTAAACCATGCTCAACAGAAAAAGCGTTAACCTCCTACGACATTTTACATAAAACTACACCGGATAAATGGAAAGTAGTTAATGTAGATAAAAAAATAACTATAGACGGTAAAGTAATCACGATTGTAGACCCAACAATAATAGTTAAACCAGAATCTACTAGTTGTCAGTATTATTGCAAATGTAACCAAGACGTTGCTAATAAATTGAAATTAGACCCAATATTCGGAATATCAGAAATAATGGCAGATACTAAATCTGATGATTGTATAGATTGTATAAAAAGGGCAAATGAATATTGTAAAAAATTAAACGCAAGTTGTACTCCGGTAATTATAAATCACTGTGCTGAGAGCGGCAATCTAATAAAAGAGGTTGTGAGTGGTGTAACCCCTATAAAACCTAAAGGTGTAATACCAAATATAGATGATGACGACGGTGGTACAAACCCAGGAGGACCACCAAAGCCACAATCAGAATGTGACTACGGTGAATGTAGATATACATGTTATATTCCTACAGATAGAGGTAGGAGGACATCTGATGGCAATGGTAGTAGTGAACCGGTTTGTATAGAAGACCCACGAGGTAGATTTGAAACTTTAGATAGATGTGAGGAAGAGTGCCAACAAGTTAATGGTAGTAGTTATGGTAGTGGTGTAGGTAGAAGAAGGGGGTATGATTGTGTACAACAAAGATTACCCGTAAATCGGGACAATAGAGGAAAAATTGGTATAGGAGCATCACCCACAAAAAGTGAGTGTATAGAAACTAACCAAGGAAGATATAGTAGTCTAGAGGACTGTAAAAAGGTTTGTACCCAAAGGCAGTGTGGATGTAGGTGTGAACCGGGAGGTTGTGACCCAGACGGACCAATCAAATGTGGTGAATGGAATAATTGGTGTGGTTCAGGTTGGGGGTCAGGCTCTGGAAACGGAAACGGCACTGAGAGGTGGAACTGTTTTGAGGGGTTATGTTTTGAAGACAGAAATGGTCGTTATGAGAGTATAGAAAAATGTAAGGCAAACTGTCAAGAGGTAATAACGGAAACTGAAGATGAAATAAGAGATAAGTCCACAACACAAGTAATTAGTGACGCAGAAAAAGAAAAACAAAGAGTAGACCAAATAGAAAATCCATTAACACCACAAACAATTAAAGATGACCTGATAGACAACCCTGATACTGAGACTGATAGTGATGAGAGTGGTATATGTCCTCATGGAACTTATTTTTGTAAAGCAATAAACGAGTGTATATCTAGTGATGATGTATGTCCAGAAGAATAATATAGAAAATGCCAACAAATAACGGAAATATAATTTTTAGTCAATATAATTTAAGAAACACATTAAGCGGGTCTTGTAGTGGATACATAAATGGGTTAACAGTTTCTGGGGGGACTTCACCATATAGTGTTTCTTGGTCAGGCTCAGTTAACTCTTATACCGCAGACACTTTTGGGGTGTATAATCTATGTGAAGGTGATTATACTGGAACTATAACTGACATTGTAGGGGAGACCGGGTCCACCACATTTACCATAAGTGGACTAGTTAAACCAACTCTTACTGTAAGTCTATCAGACAATTCATGTGTTACGGACACAAACAAGAAATGTAGTATAGCCGTAACTACCGCTACAACATTAGGGGAGTATTTTAGGTATGAGCTAAGAAAATCCGATAAATTAATAGACATTTATTACGGAACCTCAGCGGACACAACATATACTTTCAACAATCTAGATAATGGTGTATATAGTGTTACTATGGTTGAAAATAGACCTACAGTTGACAATATTGAGTTTAGTTCCGGATGTACTGAATTTGATTATAATAGTGGATTGACATATAGTGGGTGGTCAATGACTGAAATTTTTGATAAGTGGGGTGCTTTCGTACCTTTCGCTGATTACGATTTTCAATTTCAAGCAGGTTGGGGGCCTGGTTGGGCAGAAGACCGTTCAGTACCTACAGGACTATTCCAAGACGGAGTAATACACTCTAACGACCCAAAAGTCTGGTTATATACCGGAGATACAGCAGATAGATTAACTGACACAGGAACAGATTGGTATCTAGGAGCATACAATCTAGAAATGGAGGAAGGTAACGCAATAGGACCAACTGTTGGTACACTTGCCGGTGATATAGGTAAATTTTATTATAATGAATACATTGATAAATTTGTTGTTAGGTGGCCGACTACATCACAAACACCATTGGTAAAATGGTTAACTATAGACCCAAGACAAAACTATGGGATGTACGGCAATCCAAGAGCTTCAATGTGTACAGGTAGTACTTATGGAGTTAGAAATATTGATGTTGATGGTAGTGATAGAACAGTAGATTCTAATGGTAAAATAGCTTTAGCTAGTAATGTCTTAACTGGTAGTTTGAGAAAATTACAATCTAACACAAATAATTCACAGTCAACAGGTATGGTTAGTGCTTGCCCATCTGACAACTATGAATGGGAAGTCACGGTAAACTCAACATCTAGTGATGACGATACAATAGCTTTATTACTACATTCATTTAGAGATACATTGGGGTTATATGGACCAATAGGTGTAAGACACTCATTATCTTTAAGTATGAGAACTAGTACAGGACAAGTATCAGTAAGAAATAATTCTCATATGAGTGCGTACGCATTCAATAGATACACAAGCCCTAATTTTAGGGAGTGTAATGGTGGTTGCATCTCTACTACTTACTCCGCGGCATCAGACTACGGTCAAACTATGATACTAACAAACTCTGGAACAACATCACCACTAACAAGTGGTGGTACTTGGGCATCCGTACAAGGACTTAGGATTAAGATTACTAGAGCTAATACTAGATTTAAAATAGAATTTACAGACCCACTTAATGGTAGCATAGGGGATGCAAGACCATATAATTCTGTGTATGACATTAATTTTGATTTAAATAATAGTCTTACGTGGTCAGGTAATAGTGCCTCAGCACCAGAATGGGTAGATAATAATTCCTTATTAAAATATAAATTACCTGGAAGAATTGGTATGTATCAGACGTCACAACCACAGGCAAATTGGTATCACATGACCTTTAAATCTAATTTAGAGGGCCCATCTACAACAGTAAGCGTGTTAGCAACGAGTGCCTCAACATCAAACATAATAACCACACAAAAGTGTAGACCCACAACCAACAACAGGTGCAATAAAGGGGTACCCGTAATACGACCAAAAGTTAATGTAACATTACAAAGTACTCCACAACCAACAACAACCATACCAGGGTTATCTAGCCCGAGCGTAACCCCAATAACTACAATTGGTAATATGCCAGCGTTACCAATCTACAACGCAAGTACAGACACATCAAAAGAAATGACTTTCTATTTTGGTGGCAATACAGACGATTTAATTTTTGGTAACAGTTATCCTAAATATAGGATATATCCATATGTTTTTGAAACAGAGGAAGTAGCAACACTACCCGATTACGAATTTATGTTTGATACATTGCCTTGTGGTGTGGATAGTGCAACAGGAGGTATTATATGTACAGGTACTACAGAGATTCCATTTTCAGCATTATCAACTACCGAATCATGGGAATATATTATTAGACCTAGCTACTTAACTAAAGATAAAAAAGCTAAAACAGAACTATGGTTTGATACAGCTCAATACCCACCTAGTAAAAAAATAGATTATGATAAAGATTTATACATGACAGTCTTAACTAATCCACCGATACCAACACTATACCTGGATGACTTTAAGTTACCCGTACAAACCCACCAACTGGCTACAGATACGGTATTGGTACGTAGCATGCAAGAAGTGGATGGTAGTAATCCAGCAATTCCATTTGCATGGAGTGCACAAAATTTTAGCTACCAGTTAAGTGCAAGTATTGGAAGTTCCCCGTTGGTGGCAGTAAACGGAGTAACACTAAAACAAGGTATATCGGGAAGTACCAACTACACCAACCCCACAAAATGGCCTGATGGGGTAGAAATAACCGCGAATAATGGTGACTATCAGTATAATAGGTCGACAGGTTTAGTTGTCTTCTTTAAAGAAACTGTAAAAAACGGGGACAACATACAATTTCTATACGACACCAAAGGAGGTACCGACATACAAACTTTCCAAGTTCCCGCTACCGTAACCACTACAACCACAGAAACCATATTCGAAAAGGATGGGTATTATTATATTAATCTAGATAAACAATCTGTGGGTGCGGTAACAATCGCGGTTAATGGGGCATTAATATACCCAGAAAAAGATTATCAAAAAACAAGCGACACAAGAATTCAACTATTAGATAGTTTAGATACTTATACCGTTAACGACACATTCACATTATGGTATAGAACAATTTATACTGTTATAGGTTTTACACCAGATAAGAACCCAAGCATACCAGTATTTTACTATAAAGACAAAACGACTATTGACGAGATTATAGTTAGGCTATTTGATTCTAATGGGTCCATAGTTAGAGATTATAAAATAACTATAGATATAAACACAGTAGGTAATATAAATGAGATAGTAACATTAAAACTACCGACATTCGGTACTTATTCTTACGATGTTATAATAAGAAGATACTACCCAATCCTTAACGCGAAAACAATACAAACTGATTCACAAACAGAGAGAGTTACATTTAAAATAAGTAGGGATGCATTTTATTCCCAACAATCATCATATTAAAGTGATATAAAATGTATTTATAAATAAAGAAAAAAATATGAGTTATATAATTAAAAACAGTACCCAAGGAGCAATTGTAGCTAGACTAACAGATGCCGGAAGAAAAAAACTTTCAGAAGGTAAATTAAATATAGGATTATTCCAATTAGGAGACAGTGAAGTTTGTTATGATTGTTATAATACCCTACCTATAGCTTACGCAGAGTTAAATATTCTACAAGCTGAACATAATGCACAAAATTTGAATCCTTATCCAGCAAAAAATAAAGGTCATATAAAATACCCTTTAAATGGCGGAATTAATACTACAGACACATTTGGCCCAACAATACCACAACATAATATAGAAGAAGTGTATAATAGTGCAACCACAAGAGGATTTTTTAGTGTGCCAGCATTGGGGCCCTATATTAATACAGCTGGAGACCACAACTTTAGTGCAAATACAAATAGTTACTATACCTTGTCATCAAACTGGAATGTGTGTTCTTCAGGTATGTCTGGAACTAGTACAGTTGTTCTGACATCAGGCGCTTGTAGCTCACAAGTTTATGCCCCACTAGTAGGTGATATAGTATCTATATCTTACACATTTTCAGGTAATGGTTGTTCAGAATTAGTTTATTCAGCGGCTGGACCAACACTATTTTATCAAGTTGTTAGTGCAACATACTACACAGCTACCACAGGTACAATAGTATTAACTTTAGATAGGGATGTGCCAGACTATGCTTCTGAAGGGGTTGTATCTAATTGTGTAGCTATGAGAGTATATCCAGCAGTTTCCGGTAATCCAATGACCACAGTAGGTAGTATATACAATATAGCAAATGCCACATCTTATTGGTGTGACGACACACTCTCTTATAACGATTGCTGTAGTGTATCAACAAATGACGCTAAAATTTGGAATATGAATATAAATTGGTCTGAGAGTGTAGCTGGAATTACTTCAGGATACGAAGACGTTAATAAATATGGCTCAAGTGGTTATTGTGGTAGTAAAGAATATTTTGGTTATGGTAGTAACAATGGACAAAGTTTTAGTTTACAAGATGTGGATGCATATCATGGTACAATTGGTGGTACATGGTACTATGATTCACAGGACAAACCAAGAGTTGTACTTCCAGAACAACAGAAATGTATTGGGATTATACACTACACAAATAACTCTACTACTGATTTTTATGGCGAAAAATTTGCTTTAGAAGCTTATAATTTCGCTGGAAATATTAATAATATGGGAGCGGCAAGGAACTTTAAATTACATATGCCTTGGTTAATGTGGCATAAAAAAGATAATTTTGGTTCAGGTACAGGGACAGGTATGGGAGACGAGACAATACTAGGGCAAACATTTTATGTTGACCCACCAATAAATAGCTCATTTAACCCAACGCCTAATGTGATGCTATCCAATAAAAATCTAAACATGAATGATGATGGTCTTAGGTATTACCCTCTAACTGATGATAATATTGGTAGTGGTAATACACCTAATACTGTAGGTAAAGTATTTCCAGATTATAAAACTGTAATTATAGACGACCAAGAGTTATTAACGGCCATGTCATATAAATCTAATAGAAGCTATACACTACCCGCTCCAGGAACAAGTAAAATAGATGCGGGCACTGGATGTTCTGGGTCTGGATGCACACAAGGAGTAGTTCAAAGTACGTACGATAGAGTTTATATAACTTATATGTTAGCAGACGATACCGCGGGAATGACGGGGATGCATTGTAATTACTATGTTTATGAGACTTTAGGACCTAACGACACTTTATTTGATGTAGGCATAACCTTCGGTCAAGAGTTTCCATACTTAAAAGATTTATCAGCTAGTGGAGGATTAGGATTTGAAGCAAACAGACTACTCATACTATTTCAAATAACAACTGGTGGTGACCCATTACCAGGAGCGTGGGAATATTTAGATATGACAGCAGACATACCTAACCACGTAGTAGGAACCGCTATATCAGCAAGTAATTTAGTTGGTACAACAGTTTATCTAACAGGTAACGACACACTAGGAGCACCATGTCCATACCCAACAACACCAACTGGGTATACATACAATGATTTTGTATCAGTACCACCTGCAAGCACATTGGGTGCAACTCAATTACAATTTGGTGACGAATACTTCTTTTATGGTACAATAGAGACGGATATTATGGCAACTATATATGAGATGAGACACGTTGTCTCTTTAGGCACAGGTACTATGTCATTTACTAACTCAGTTAATCCGACATTTGTAAATTATAACGCTATTGCAGGAAATAGCACAAAACCTAAAATAAGTGAAATAGGTTTATATGATAATGAAAACGGTTTCCCAGATTTAATGGCGATAGCAAAACTACAATCACCAGTAGAAAGAGATGGACAACAACAATTTGTTATAACTATAGATTTTTAAAATGGCATATTTAAACATACATAACGTAACACTCTCTGGTAATACATTTAAATTATATCTATCAGATTACGGTAAAACACTATTAACTACTGGCAGTGGGTTTGTAGACGCTATAAAAAAATTTGGATTATCAGATTCAGATATTGATTATCGTAGATTTGTGGGTGATGGTAGTTGTGTATCAGATGTAGATTTAAGTGCACTAACCACTAGTTGTTTTTATGATATTCCAGCTAGTAGAGGTAGGGTTCAGGCCGATACCGAAGTTAATTATGGCACACTATCAGCAGTTATGGTTGGCCCTAGTTGTGAGGTTAAAGACAATAGAGTGATTACTTATGACCAAGGGATAGGAACTAATCCGGTTAAATCAACATTATGGGCAAATTACCACCCATCAAAAACAGTAAATGGTATAGACGAACCATCAACAGGTATGTTTAATACTTGTTGGACAGTAGGGTCATCAGTAATAAATTTTTTCCCAACGTATTGTACCGCATGTGCAGATTTTAATGGAAATGGAATTGTAGATAAAGAAGACTTTAAATTATTAATTAATTTACTAGGTTCTACTGCAGAAGAAGGGGAAGACTTAATTGGTGATTTTAATGGAGACGGAAAAGTTGACATAGCAGATTTAGGATATCTTAACAAATGTTTGGTATCTACAGGAGCTAACTATTTTGATTATTGTTTAGATGATGAAATATACTGTATGTTATGTGATAAATTAGGTGAAAAATCTACTTGCAGTGGGGGTTGTACAAAATGTATGTAGTAGTTAAAATAAACTAGATAATTAGATAATTATATAATAAGAAGATAATAATATGGGATTTATAAGTAGTGCAACAACAACAACATTAAATATACAACTGACCGATTTGGGTAGAAGTCGTGTACTTAACGCGGGCAATGTAATTAACTTATTTACTAAATTTGGTATATCAGATAGTGATATAGATTATAGAAATACACAAGCACATTCTGACACATCCGCCACATCCAACGACTCCGCACAATTAGGTTACCTTCCTGATGTTACTGGTGACAAAACTACATTCAGAAACGCAGTAAATGATGGTTATAAAGTCCGAGATAATGTATGGGCAAAACCAGAAAAGACCCAAGTTCAAGCAACAGATAAAAAATATGTAGCCTTAGGGATGAGACAACCTAATGGAAATATGAAATATTATAGAGATACATGTGTTATAGATTATTATGTACATGATTTATTTGTCTTACATAAATTATTTGCTTTTAGGTATGTAGCTGATTATAAGGACACACTATCAATTAATTCATCTACTATTGTGGGTTCAGCAACCACATATTTTGAAACTGGGTTAGGTATTGACACTAAAGGTGAATATTCACAATTTTTGCAAAAGCTATCAGAATATGGTTTAGGTATGTATGGAAATATATGGGATTCTGTAAAAGTTTATGACGGAACGTCACTAGAACCAGAAAACATAAAGATGGTATTAAAGAAGGACTATGATTATTATAATTCGTTAGTTGTAGCTGGAGGAGCATTTATCAGGAATGGAGCTAATGGCCAACAAACAGGTATAGAATACAATGGAACAACAATTAAAGGACTTAAACAAGCTTCCCCATTTTCACTATTCTTTTCACCAAGTCTAAATAACACTACAAGAGCTTATAAGGCGGGAGCTGGAGAAGCAAGTCTTGGTTTAGGAGCTTTTGATTGGGGGTATTTAAATGTTGGTGGAATGGTACCTTGGAATACAGTTGGAAATGTCTACCCTAAATTTATTATGGATAATAAGATTAATGGTTGGGCAGGAGAAAGTACAAATATAAGAGATACATATGTTGGTTTTGTGACTACAACAGATATGGAAGCAGCACTATCAGTAGACGCTCTAGATTCCGATGGTTATAAAAATATAGACACGACCTTACCAGCAGCAAGGTTAGTTTTGGATGTAGCTACTTCTAGTTTAAGTCCAGTCTATTACCCCATACCACCTTTCATGATGACAGAAGCAAATGGTGATTTATTGAATATAAATAACTCAGGAGCCAAAGGGATAAAAATAACAGACACGGAAAATCCTAGTGATGCTTATGGTAGGGTAATAGGTTTAATGGAATATAGTTCTAATTGGAATACTACACAAAATGGATTTAAATCCTCTGGTGCACTATTTAATGTTTTCCCATCACAAGCAGGAGGACAACCAACATCACCCAGTAGGGTAGCAGCGGGGACAGACCCACACTACACATTATTAGGTAGAATGTTAAAAATGGCCGACGATATGTTTGTAGGTATATCCTCACAATCTAATAGTTTTTGGAGTACTAACAAATATAGCGGAGGATATAAAAGTGGGTTAAGTGGTGACAGTATAGATAATTATAATGTCTCTATACCGATAAGTTTGGTACTAGAAACAGCCCAAGCAAAGGGCAACACCACACCACTTAATGTGACAGTTAATTTTATATTTAATAAAGGGGCTATACTAGAATCTATACCATATAAAAATGCGGCATCTCAGAATTTTTATAGTATATATGATAACGCTGTATTTAGATTTTATGGTGAAGACGGAGAAACCAAAGATAGTTACTCAGAAGACCCGAGAGGGTATGGATACACAACTAGTGGAACAACTTCTTATGAGACAAGCACAGGTAAAAGATTATTCCGTAAATTAATAAATGGGAAAGAAATAAAAGCAAATTAAAATGAATATAGAAGCGTTAAAATGGTTTAGAGCAAATAGTCTTGGTACTGAAAATAATGGCCTAGTATATTTCGATTCAATCAAGATGGGTGGTGGAATTAGATATCATGATAAAGTAGCAACAAGTGGATTGAGGTTTTTTGGTACGCCGGCAGAATATGGGGCTTCGTATGCAGCGTCAAAATATATTTCATTAAATAATTCTACGGAGAAAGCAAAAACTTTTTATGTGGATTACCCAGCAAACTCAAAAATAACCAAAACTACTGTATTTCCAGCTAATTCTAGTAATGAAAGATTAGACACAAAAGCAAGCCCTTACCATATTTTAAAACTTAACATAGGGTCTAATAAAATATCATTAAGCTTAAATAATAACACTAAAACTTGGACGTAAAATGGGAAAATTAAAAAATATAGAATCAAATCAAAAATTAATAAATACTGAATTAGTGCCTTTTCTAGATAATGGTTGGGCAGCAGCTACAGGGACCTCACTAACATTTACGGCAGCTCAAAGAAGTCCTACAAACGGTAGAGCGTTTTCTAACCTATACACATCATTTAGTTTACCTACAACTTGTGCACAAACAGAATCTTTTGCGTCTACTTGGATTAATAATGGTATTAGTGGGTTAATGCAATCAGACATTATTGTTGTTAGTATAGATTCCAGCCAATTCGGAGAACTTCAAGACGGTAGAACAATTAAATTTGATTTTCCTACACTGGACAACCCAATTACAAGTAACGATTATACAATACAAACACTATACAGTTCTTATTATGAACCTAAAGCATTTTCTTCTGACAATTCATTAGAAGCTACATATTTTGGTAATCCAATGATACACGGGAATGTATTAGGTGACCCAGGTATAGCGTCAACTAATAGAGCATTTCTATTTTCAGACACAATAGCAGGACCAACCTTATCAGCAACCAATGTAAACACAGCTACTTGGGCTGGAGGATGGCAGACAGGGGTTATACCTACAGGGTATCCTGGTGGTGCTACAGACACATTCAGATTTGTAGATACAGTTTCTTCTTCTAACACACCTAAAGCTTACGCACAATCTGAAGATATACCAGTAGGGATATGTTATTTAGATATGGGATTCATGGTTATAACACACCCAACCCTAGTTAACAACTTTTGTTATAGTTGTGGAACTGAAGATAACACAACTCTTTATGAGGGAGATTCATCAGGATTTACTAACTTACATTTTACAGCTAGTACATCAGCTCAGAGTCAATACTACTCTTTTGAAAAAGAATGGGTGTTGACGGTAAATATTGTTGCCGATTCAGGAGAGTTCTATGTTACAGAAAATCAAACGGCGGCAAGTGCAGAGGCCCCTTATTATGGAGCAGGGGGGACAAATACTGGAATGCAGTTTAAAACACCTTTTGGTGAGGTACATAATATTTGGAATATGTCAGATGTAGGAGCGACATATATAACACAAATAGGTTTGTACGATGACAGAAATCAATTAATCGGAGTAGTTGACACAGACAGACCCATCAAAAAACTAAAAAACACACCCTCAAACTTTACTTTGAAAATGAAATTCTAATATTTGTCTTATGACAAAGACAGGAAACACACCAAAAGTACTAGGACTGGACATATCAACAAAAACGATAGGTTGGGCATTATTTGATATGCAAAGTAAAGATTTATTAGAACTAACTCATTTTTCACCTAAAGTAAAACCAAAAGCAGAGTCTAAGATTGCGGAAATGATGGCAAAAGTAAATCAGTTTAAAGCTAAACTAATGGACTATAAAAAGGTGGGTATAACCAAAGTGATTATTGAAGAACCCTTAATTAGTTCTAATAATGTAAGGACTGTAGCAATATTAATAAGATATAACTCTTTTATAACTAGAGTTATTTATGATGTGTTAGATATATTACCAGAATTTATTTCTACTTACGATTCTAGAAAATTTGCATTCCCAACTTTATTTACTGAGAACAAAAAAGGAAAAAAAGTTTTATTTGGTTCCTATGATAAGGGGTGTGATAAAAAACACATTATATGGCAAAAAGTTTCCGACAAAGAATCTCATCTAACATGGGTGTATACTAGGAACAACACATTAAAGAAAGAAAATTATGATATGTGTGATGCTTACACATGTGTTTTAGGCCAAATGAACAAGACTAAGGTCTGGTAATTGACTTCTTTTTAAAAAACCCATATAATTTACCTATGGAAGACCCAATACTACTAATAGAATTATTGAATGAAGTTTTAGGTGACAATATGTCACACTACCCGAATAAAGGACAAATCTCTTTTGATTGTCCAGTTTGTTCTTATGATATAAAAGGCCTAGACCATGGTGATGGTAAAGGTAACTTTGAAGTAAATTATTATATGGGTGTCTATAAATGTTGGTCTTGTTCAGAACATATGAATACACACGGGTCCATAAATAAATTATTTAATAAATGGGGAAATAGACGAACTAAGGAAACCTGGAAACTAATAGGTGGGGACTTCATTAAAAAAACAGAGAAAAAATATAAAAAAGTAGAACTACCAAGAGAATACACTTCTTTTAAAGAAGGTATAAAATTAAGTATACCATACAAAGAAGCCTATAACTATTTAAGGAAAAGAGGACTAAGCGACCAAATTATAGACAAATTTAAAATTGGTTACGTAACCCAAGGTCAATACAGTGGCAGGGTAATAGTTCCCTCCTATGATATTGACAACAACCTTAATTATTTTGTTTCTAGGTCCTATACTGGACATAAAAATAAATATAAAAACCCTGAAGCTGAAAAGGATAAAATAATATTTAATGAACATTTAATTAATTGGGAAAAAGACATATATTTGGTTGAAGGTGTGTTTGATATGTTTTTTATAGAAAATTCTATACCAGTATTAGGTAAAAGTGTAAGTGAAAAATTATGGACTATGTTATATGATAAATCACAAAAAAACATAATTATATGTTTAGATGGTGATGCCTGGGAAGATTCAAAAAAACTATATAGAAAATTAGAAGGGGGAAGACTAATGAATAAGGTAAAACTACTTAAACTACCAAAAGATAAAGATGTTGGTGAACTAGGTGGGATAGAAGGATTAAAAGAAATAACATTACTATAAATGAAAATAACTAGAGAATTAGCTAAATTTAATAATATTAAATTTCATGACCAAGACCATGTTTATTACATGAAAGGAGTTAAAACTAAGTCAGTAACGTCTATCATAGGCCAATATAAACATCCTTTTGATAAAGATTATTGGTCACAAAAAAAAGCTGACGAAAGAGGTATAACAAAAGAAGAGATATTAAAAGAGTGGAAATATAAAGCAGATTTTTCTTGTGAAAGAGGCTCCGCTTTTCACGAATTTGCTGAAAACTACCTAACCAACAAAGTATTTCCATTCCCAGAACATAAAATAACTAATGTCTTGGGTGATGAAAAAAAGATGTTAGAATGTAAGGAAGGGGTATTTAAGATTATAGATATGTTTAAAAAATTCTATGATGATTCTCATGGAAAATTAATACCAGTTAGAGCTGAGGTTGTTGTTGGTGATGAAGAATGGAGTGTAACTGGAATGATTGACCAGTTGTTTTTTAACGAAAAGTCAAAACAATTAGAAATATGGGATTGGAAAACAAATAAAGACATAAAAAAGGTTAATAAATGGCAACAATTTAAAGAGCCCCTATCACATTTAGATGTGTGTGAATTAAACACATATTCATTACAATTATCTTTTTATAGGTTAATTGTAGAAAGAAACACTGATTTGGTTTTGGGTGATTCTTATATAGTCTGGTTTAACGAAAAGAATGAGGAATATAAAGTTATTAAATGTTATGACTTTAGAGATGAGATATTAAAAATTATGACAAAATGAAAAAAATGAGGAAATACGACATAATCAATCCAAGAAACACCAACACCATGAAGGTTAAACTAAAAGATTTAATTGGTAGTAACTTCATATTTTACAAAAAAGGTGATTCTATTGAACAACTACAAAAACAATGCGGGACAACAAGAAACGATTTTGTAAGAAAAACACCAACAAACGACGAAGGTTTAAATACTGTATCTATACCATTAAAAAACAAACTAAACCCACTTCAAAAAATCATAATTTGGGTGATGGTTAGACTTTTAGGTAAACCATATGATTGGGATTCTTTAAGGGATAAAATGAAAAATGAGGGGTACAACCTAGAAATAAAACCAATAGTTATACAGCACCCTGAAATAGCAACAATAACCACCAAATATTTTAAACTTGAAGGTTTAAGGTTTATTACAGGACCAACAAATAAAAAACATAAATTGGTAGATGGTAACCACAGACTTAGAATATTAAAAGAATTACATGGAGATGATTATGAAATAGAAGTTATACATGAAAACTCCAGTCTTATAAAAGACTTTCTAAGTGTGTTGGGGATTAGTATCTATACTAAGGGTGCAATTAAACCAGAACCACCAAAACCATGCACCTCATGTACAATAGAAAATATAAAAAAATACCTAAAAAAGTTCTTTAATAAGGTACAACTGGTTAACACAATTAAAGTCATCACTGGACTAGTTTTTTTGATTTGGGTAAATTTTAAATACCTGGTTTGGTTGTTGATATCACTGGCAGTATATCTTTTAGTAGTTAGGGTGTTAAGATACTTTAATTACAACCCAACTAAGATAGTACTCCCAATTGAAAATGTAATGATAAGACGAATTATTATGACCCTAATATCTAATATATCACAATTAACAATAATAATACCAGTATTTGTAATAAGTTTACTAATGATTATAAACGGACCTTTAGAGTTTCTTATTTTCGGGACTATAATTTATCTAAGCGAACGATATACAGCAAACCAACAAAAAAAAGATGATTAACACTATAGTACATTATTCCGACTTACATCTTAAATTATACAAACAACATAAACGAGATAAAAAAATATTAAAACAGGCTTTAAAAGAATGGTCCGACATTAAACCAGACAGGATAGTGTTTACAGGGGACTTAGTGCACTCCAAAAACCAAATGACCCCAGAATTAATAAATTTAATGTGTTGGTGGATGACTGAAACAGCTAAAATATGTAAATGTGTTTATTTAATTGGTAATCACGATTTTTTAGAAAATAATATAGATAGGTTAGACGCTATAACACCTGTAGTTAAAAGTTTAAATAATGATAATATCACCTACTATAAAAATAGAGGGTGTTATGAAGACGAAAATATATTGTGGTGTGTATATTCATTAATATCTCATAATGTAAAACCTGACATTCCAGAAAATACAGAAAAACATAAGGTCGGTTTATTTCATGGGATGATTGAAGGGTCATCTAATGATTTTGGTTATACATTTAATGATGGTTATAGTATTGATAGGTTTGATGGATGTGATGTGGTTTTAGCAGGAGATATACATAAAAGACAAACCTATAAAATACCTAATAATAAGAAAGCTTATATGATTGGGTCTACCATATGCCAAAACTTTGGGGAAAGTATAAAGAAACATGGGTATGGCATATATAACATAAATAAAAATAAATACAAATATAAAGATTTGACTAATTCACAACCATATCTTAATTTTAGAATAACAGATATTGATGATATCGAAAAAGAAAAAGAAATATTAATAAATGGATAAAAAATTATTAAAAGAGTTTGAACAATACTGCAAATTAAATGAAATTGAAGACACCAAAGAGTTCTTTAACAAATGTGCAAAAGATGGTTTGGTATTAGACAAATATGGGGTAGCTCCATTTTTACCTAAATCACAAATACAAGAAATGCCAGTAGAAAAAGAAGTAATAAAAGAAGTTATAGTAGAGATACCTGTAGAAAAAGAAGTTATAGTAGAAAAAATTGTAACCAAAGAGGTTGACAATAAAGAATTATTGGATAAATTAAATGTATGTAAAGAGCAATCACTAGAAAGGGAAAAAGTCATTAGTTTACAGAAAGAAGAAATGAAGAAACAAGAAGATATTCTAGAACACTTTAAAAACGTTACAGTAAACAGGAGAGCTCAATATTTAAAAACATCTAACTTAAAAGACACATACCTAGATTAAATTATGGAAATACTTATATGGATTTTAGCAGCTTACGGAATGTCACAAATACTAGTATTTGGAAGCATATTCGATAAAACAAGACAATGGATAACGAACCAGTCAACGTTCCTAGGTGACCTATTAGAGTGTATGATGTGTACCTCAACATGGGTCGGATTCTTTTTCTCTATAGCATTTTACTCACCAACTATTAGTATGGTAACAATACCATATAGCAATATATTTTTTGATGGTATGTTAGCTAGTGGTTCTGTTTGGGCTATTAACGCTGTTGTAGAGTGGTTTGAGGAAAATAAACCACCTAAAAATGATGACACAGGTCCAGGGATAGTATAATTGATATATTAACAACATTATCTTATATTTTAAATATGGATATAGATAAGTTAGAAAACCCTTTTATTAAAGTAACCTGGGAAGATACCCCAGAAAACTTCACACAAGAAAAGATAAAAAGAGTAAGGAGCTACTTTCAAAGAAAGTACAACTCAAAAAATGTTACGCTTTTAACTAAAGCAACCGACAGAAATTCAACAGGAGAGTTAGACATAGACATTGAGGAGAATGTAATGGATACTACTTACCAAAAAAATCTTATGGAACAATTTGTAAAAACCCATTCTATCGGAGTAGATTTAAACTTATTAAAAAGATTAGACGATAAAGTTAATTCTAAAATGTCCGATGAATTAAATATCAACACAAAATATAAAAGAGTTTATATTAAAAAAATAAAATTCTCTAACTTTTTATCTTTTGGTAAAGACAATATATTAGATATAAATTCATTAGGAGGGATAACAGTTGTAGACTCTAACCCACCTAATTTTGGTGGAAAATCAGTATTAGCTGTAGATTTGATACTATTCTTATTTTTCAACGACACCACAAAATCATCTAAAGCTATAGATATTTTTAATAGATTTACGAAATCAAATGAAGTTTTTGTACAAGGAGACGTAGAAATAGACGGTAAGGATTATATTATTATTAGGAAAATTAAGAGAAAAAAAACCAAAAAAGGTGATTGGTCAGTAAGCACTTCGTTGGAATTTTTACAAATAGATGAAAATGGTGACTTAAGGAATTTTACCGGAGAACAGAGGAGAGAAACAGAGACATTTATAAAGGAATCTATTGGAACTATGAACGATTTTTTATTAACAGTGCTAACCACAGCAGGAAACCTAGAATCTCTAATAGATACCAAACCAACAGAACGAGGTAATATACTATCTAGATTTGTGGGTCTAGAGACATTAAAAGACAAAGAAAGTGTAGCTAAAAAAATGTACTCGGAGTGGTCAAAGAAAATAATATCTAATTTATATAACATAGAAGATTTAAAACATGAAATAAAAACTCTAGAAAGTGAAAAAGATGTGTTATTAAGTGAAAATATAAATAATAATATTATATTATTAGAAACTAAAAATAAAATAAAAGGTAAAAATGAAGATAGAGACGGCCTATTAGCTAGTAAGTCTACGAATATAGATAAGAATGTGGAAAACACCAATCCACGTTTAGTTGGTGAAGAAATTAATAGTGAGGGTAGAATATTAGAAAGTATGACTGATAAATTAAAAATTTATGTAGATAATGAAGTGCCAGAAGAAGTAGATTTGGAATTAATAAGAGATAAAACAAAATCCAGAGACACATTAAATACCCAAAACATAAAAAATGAAACCAATTTAAAAAATCTAAATCATACTTTAGATAATTTAATAGAGTCTGAGATATGTCCTATGTGTAAACAAACACTTAAAGATGTGGACCATAGTGTGGAAATAAAAAGATTGAAAGATGAGATTAAAATATTAACCAAACACGTAAAACAAGACAAAGAAAAATTAAAATCATTTGAAAAAATTATAGAAACTTTAAGTACAAAAAAATTAATTTTTGATGAATATGAAAAAGACATATTAAAAAAGGAACGACTAGTATTAGAAATAGACCAAAAGAAACTTAATATAGATAAATTATCTAGTAGATTAAAAAAGTGGGAAGAGAATAAATTAAAATTAGAAAAAAATAACGATATAGATAAAAAGACTATGACTATTAAGTCAGAAATTGACGTATTAAATAACAAAAAAGACCAACTAATTAGAACTATTGAAGAGAATAAGTCTAGAGATAAGGTAATTGAAGATACAAATAAGATAAACAATGAAAGAATAGATATCATAAATAAGGAGAATGACGTAGATAGAGTATTTAGAGCTTATTTAACTGTTTTTGGTAAAAATGGGATAATTAAAACTATCATGAAAAGTGTCGTTCCTAAATTAAATAATGAATTAACAACATTATTATCAGATGTGACTAAATTTAGTGTTAAGATTAAAGTTAATGACAAAAACGAGGTAGATTTTTGGATGGTAGATAACGATAGTGGGGTGGAAAAATTATTATTAACAGGTAGTGGATATGAAAAAACTATGGCATCATTAGCTATTAGGACAGTACTAACTAAAGTTTCATGTTTACCTAGACCAAATATAACAGTATTTGACGAAGTATTAGGTAAAGTATCCAACGAGAACCTAGAAGAAGTAAGTATTTTTTTCAGTAGAATTAAAGAGTATTTTGAAAATATTTTATTAATAACTCATAATCCATTAGTTAGAGAATGGTCCGATAATATAATAACAGTAACTAAAGAAAAGAATATATCTAGAATTATTTAGATATTTATTATATATGAAAAAGAGAACAAAAAAATATTTGGTATTCATGTTTGGGGGTTGGGAAACGGTTGAAAAAAGCCGTCAAATAATAACTAATATCAGGGAAGTTATGCAGAGTATAGTAGTTGACGACGAATTTTCTTTTGTAACAGGAACCAACATTGTAATCATGTGTGTAAAATCTAAAATGAATTTTGAAGAAATTTCAGAAATAATGAATGAATTCTTAACACCCCAGGTAAATACCTATTTTTTAATGCCTAAACCCAATAAACTGGCTTATCGTATGGATAAAGAATTAGAGTCACACTTATTTCATGACGGATTAGGTAAAAACATAAAACATAAACTAATAGACCCAAAACTAGCTGAAGAATTATCTAATTCACTTAAAGCTTTAGTAGAAAAAAAAATGTTAGACCTTAGAAATACATTAAAATCACCTATAGAAAAAGTAGACGTTAAATTACGTATGCCCTTTACTATAGATAGTTTATTAGATAAAATTATAGAAGAAGGAATGGAAAGTTTAACACATGAAGAATTGGAATTCCTTAATAAATTTAAAGATAACTAATAAAATATGAAATTAGATACTAGTAAGTATAAACTATCACTATTTACCGAAAATGAATGCACTGATTGTATTGATTTGAAAAAAAGACTTAATGATTTAAGTATACCACATACAATTAGATGTATAACACCACGAGATGGTGCTAGAGGACTAGAAGGGAAGGAAATAAAAGAAAATATCCAAAACAGATGGGACTTTCGTGATGCAGACGAAGAAAACCCAGGTAAGATAAAATTTACACCAGTTATGATATTAGAGTCGTCTAACGGTGATGTAGAATATTTCAGTGCTGGTGTAGCTTTTAATGGTAATGATGAAGCTATAGAAATTATTAAAAAATACTGTATCTAAACTCTTTTAATCAAAACTTGTTCATATAAATTTATTTTTGTATTTTTGCCTCTGTATTCACAACTATACTGACATAATGTCGTATAACTTAGTGTGGTACACTTATTGTAGATTATTAATATAAAAAATATAAACATGGCAAAAAACAACATCTTCATAAATCAAGCAGAAATTTCACACTACCTAAAAGACGTTAGAAAAGTTAAAGTACTAACACCAGATAGAGAAAAGTTGCTTGCAAAAAAAATTAAATCACCAAATATAACACAAAAAGAAATAGAAGAAATCCATAGAGAATTACTAGAAGGTAATCTAAGGTTTGTTATAAGTGTGGCAAAAGACTACCAAAACCAAGGAATTCCATTGAGTGATTTAATAGCGGAAGGTAATCTAGGGTTATTAAAGGCTATCAAAAACTTTGATTGGGACAAGGGATTTAGGTTTATATCTTACGCTGTGTGGTGGGTAAAACAATCAATACTACAGTCCTTAAATGAACACGCTAGAACCATAAGGTATCCAGTTAATGTTATACAAGCTTTACAAAAAGAAAAGAAAAAAACTGAAAAAGAGATAACCCAGTTTGACAGTAAACTAGCTTTATTACCAACTACCATAAATTATGATAAACCAATAAATGATGAAGGTGATACATTAATAGATATGTTAAAAAATGATAATGCTGACAATCCAGAAGATGTTTTTGATGATGAGGTTAATTTAAAAACAGAACTAGGCACTTTAATGGATATATTAGATAGCAGAGAAAGAGGTATTATAAAAGACTATTATGGTCTTGCAGGAACGCCTATGACACTACAAGAAATAGGGGACGAACTATCATTAACAAAAGAGAGAGTTAGACAAATAAAAGAAAAAGCTTTAAGAAAATTAAGAAATGATAGCTATCAACTGCTAGAGTACCTATCTGAATGATATTTATAGAATAAAGATTCTATGAAAAAAAGATTATTTCCTTTTATTGTTGCGTTGGCAGCATTATCTGTGGCTGGGTCCGCAGCTTTCTACTCAGTATTCGGATTAAGCAAACTATTCGCTGGAGCAAGCACCCAAGTTATTATAATGGCAGCTTCACTTGAATTCGCTAAATTAGTTGTTGCATCATTATTATACCAGTACTGGGATACTATAAATAAAGTATTAAAAGGCTATCTAATGATAGCCTGTTTTGTTTTAATGGTAATTACTAGTGGGGGTATATACGGATTCTTATCTGGAGCATATCAATCAACTGCAACTCAATCTGAATTATTAGACAAATCATTAGCTATATTAGACCAAAAACAAATTAGGTTCCAAGAAACGAAAGAAGACCTAACACTTGAGAAAACTCAAATAAACAAATCAATTTCAGATTTACGAATATCATTATCTAATCCACAACAAGTATCATGGTTTGATAAAAATTCTCAAACAGTAATCACATCAACATCTAGTTCAGCAAGAAGAGCATTACAAGCAGAATTAAAAACTACAATTGCAGACAGAGATAAGATAAATCTAAAGTTAGAAGCTGTATTAGATTCAATTGGTAAAACAGATATGGCTTTATTGGAGAAAGAAATATCTAATGAAGATGAAAGAGAGTTAGGCCCACTTAAATATTTAGCTAGTACAACAGGTAAAGATATGGATACTGTTGTTAATTGGTTTTTATTATTAATTATATTTGTGTTTGACCCATTAGCAATTGCATTAGTTGTAGCAGCCAATATGGCATTCGCACAGATAACACCTAAACGTAAAGACCCAGAAGAAGATTATTTTGCATCCAGAAATAAACATCTAGAAAAAATAATAGAAATGGAACCACCAGTAGGTTTAAGAGAAGAAGATAATATAACTGAACCATCTGAATCACCTAAACAAAGAGTAAAAGAAATTGATGAAGATTACTTTACTGATTTAGAAGGATATATAAAATATACTAGAGAAGAAGATATAGAGAATTTAACCTACCCACAATTTGTAGAAAAACATTATCCACAAGAAATAATTGAAGAAGAGTCCCGAGTAATTAAATCAGAAGACGACTTAAATGAAAAAGAATTAGAAGAGTTAAGTAAAGAGGTTGGTAGAAACGAAAACAAATTAGAAGAAAAACCTATAAACCCAACCGATAAAGAACTTGAAAAATTAGCTAAAGTACTTAATATTGAATATAAGGAAGATAATATACCATTAGATAGATTAACAGATACCACACAAACTTTAGCTAGTAAGATAAATGAAGACACTGAAAATAATGAAACCAACGACAATAGTAAAACCACACTTAAATACACTACAAGGAGAGTATAAACAAGTACTTTTATGTAATAGCAATAGAAGTGCTATAGATTTTTTAAAAACAATAAAAGTGCGTAAAGATGGGAACTATAAAAAAATACCTAATTATCTAATTGAAAAAAGTGGTAAAGTACACCACCTAACACAAGGTGATGTGACCCAACACTTTTTAACAGGATATCACGATGATAATAATAAAGTTGTTGTTATATGTTTAGAAAATATGGGCTGGCTTAAAAGAAGACACCAGGATGGCAAGTATGTTACCTGGTTAGGGGATATTTATAATAACAAGGTCTATGAAAAAAAGTGGAGAGGTAGAATATTTTGGGACACCTATAGTGAAAAACAATTAAAGGGGGTTTTAGAGTTAATAAAAAAAATATGTGAAGAATATACCATACCTTTTGAATTTATAGGCCATAATGTTATAGTTGACGGTGTTGAAAATTTTAATGGTGTGGTATGTAGAAGTAACTATAATGAATATTGGAGAGATGTTAATCCCTCGTTTAATTTTGAATTACTATGAAAAAAAGAACAATGAAAACAAAAGACACTAATGAGTACAATAATGTTAGGTATGATGAAATGAAATCACTTTTAGACCTATCTAGAAGCTTATTTGAACAAGTAGAGGTAGAGACAGAAACTGAGATAGAACCTCTAGAAAGAGACAAAGAACAGACAAAAGAATATAGCGTTTCAAACGGTAAAGTTGTGGTTCACGCTTACGACAAACAAGATTTAGAACTAACTAGTGAAGAACAAGGAAACTACCAAGAGACAATGGACGATTTTATAGACCAAGTATCTGACCTAGTAGATTTTAACAGATTAAATATATACGACAATACTGTAGAGTGGTCCGGTAAATTGGTTAAGTTTGATGTGGACTTCTTTTATGCTGTTGGAGAAGAAAATGGTGTTTATCTAAGTGGCAAGATGATGAAATTAGATGACGAACTTGTAGAAATGTTAAATAGTTTAAAAGCTTACTATAAAATTTTCACAACTAAATGGGCAAATGTTTTAGCTAATAGAAAGTCAACTAAGAGATTCGCTGACGAAGAAAAATCAGAAGAACAATAGATATGGAATTTTTAAGAAAATCGTGGAAATGGGTATTAGGGGTTATAGGGTTCTTTATAGGCCTTGTGTGGATGATGAATACAAATAGTAGTAAAAAAGTTAAAAAGATTAAAAAGAATATTAAATCTAATGAAAAGAAAACAAAAGAAGTTGACAAGAAAATAGAAAACGTAAAAAAGAAAAAGAAAGACACTAAGAAAAAAATAACCAAGACCAACCAGGATTTAAAAAATATAAAAAAGAAAAAACCTAAAGTAAAAAAGAAGAATGGAAAACAGGCAGCTAATTCATTAAAAAATAGACTTAAAAAACGTAACTAATGATGAAAAAAATTAAATTAACTGAATCACAATTAACTGAAATAATTTCACAAGTTATATCTGAACAATATAGTGGTGGGAGAATTAGGGAAGGTGATGTCCCATGTGATATATGGTGTAAGATAAAGGTAGCTAAAAGAGGGTCTAGAGGTGATGTGGTTAAAATGATACAACATCTTTTAGCAAAAGGATGTGGGGAGATGGGACCGTATAACCCAACAAAACAAGGTGGTGGAATAAACGAAGGATGTATAGAAAACTGGACTAATTGTGACGGTAAATTTGAAAAAGAAACAAAGAAAGCAGTAGAAGAATTCCAAAGAGATGCTGGACAGTTAAGTGTAGACGGAAAAGTTGGATGGAATACCCTTAATTCACTTTGTGGGTATTGTTACGGTAGCGCAAGCCCTAAAGATTCAGCAGCGTATATTTTATGTCAGAGAGAATGTAATTGTAAACAACAACAAGGGACTGATGATGGTGGAGATAGTATAGAGATAGATGGTGACGATTGGTTTATCGATATAGACATTCCAGCAGAATCCGGAAATGATTGTGATAGGATTAAAGCTTGTCTTAAATATGTTATCGGACTAGGTGATGTTAATAGATGGCAAATGTTTGTAGATTGTATGAGGATTGAAGATAATCCAGGAACAAAGAAACCAGATTGGTTTAAGGATGGTTGTATGAAGTGGATTCCTTACGACTGGGAAAAAGGAGGGTTAGTAATTTGTATCTCCGACCAAGGTAACTCGGCAGGACCATATTATGATGAGGGTGGAGGAGTACTTGTTTTCCCTGATGGTGAAGCGGTGGAGTACCATAAAAACCTTGAAATATCTGATGCAGACGCAAAAAAGCTCGGCATCAAAGGAGGAGGAAATATTGCTGTTGCCGCAAGCGAATGCTGTGGAAATAGAAAATGGAGAACATAGGAATATGAAAAAACTAGTATTAATATTATGGTTGCTTACCCCAGTATGGGTTTTTAGTCAAACACACACTTTTACTGAAAAAGAAGTGGTTGAAATGGACTCACTATTTCAAGTGTATGAACAGAATGATAGTTTACAGAAAATAGAGATTAATTTATTAAATACACAAATTACAAATTATAAGACGTTACATATACAAGATAGTTTACATATAGCTTTTATGGGTGAGAAGACAGACCTATTAAACCAGAGAATAGATTTATATATGGATTTAACAAAAGAATTAAGACCAAAATGGTATAATAAACCCGTAATTCACTTCTTTTTAGGTGCAGCAACAATTGTTACCGCATCATGGGTAGTATCGAATGTTAACTAATATTTATAAGTAATGGCATTAACTAATACAGATAAAAAAGAAATTGGAGTAATAGCTCGAAAAGAGATAAAAGATTTTATTACTAAACCACAATTTAAAAATGAGATTGAAAAATTAATTGATTTACAGATAAAAAATGGAAGAAAGACTAGAAGTGAGATTGTGGACATTATAAGTAAAGTTACTTTAGAACTTTATAAAACATTCTGGTTTAGACGTGGTATGTGGCAATCAGAATTAAAAAGAGTAAGATAATGGGAATAAAAGCTAATTTTGATAGTAATTTAAAAAAAGCAACACAAGGACCCTTAAAAATGGAATTTGATAGATTACGTAAAACAAAAAGTAAAATACGGGAGGACGAAGACCATCCAGGTAAAACTTGTGACGAAGCACACCAAGACCAATCACACGAAGAATGGTTAGGAGTGACACAAGAAGGAGAAGTAGAGGAAGCTACTACTGCCTCTTCATCCGGAGCCTACTCCACACCAAAAATATGGGCAAAAAGTGAAAAAGACTGGAGGGGAGCCTCAAAAACACAATGGCCAGGAGGAAAATTTGTTAAAGTAAAAAAGAAATGTTCCACATTCCCATACTGTAACCAAGGAGACATTAATGCTTTAGAGTTAACAGAAACTATAAAAATTAAAGAAGCTATTGATACTGTTTCTAAAAAAACAGGAAAAAATAAAGAATATATAAAAGAATTGGTAAAGAAAGAAATAGAGGAACTAATTAAACGAGGTTTCTATAAGTCACCAGTTACAGACCCAGAAGCTGGGATTGTCGGTGTAGGTAAAATGGACACTCCGATAGGTAAAATATATTCTATGGGGGGAAATAAACCTAAATACGAATAATAAGATATTTATAATAAAAAGATTATGTCAGATATATTAGCAACAAGTGAAGAACTAAGTAAAATTATTGAAAGAGCAGTTAACAGAATTGGTGAAAACCATGCATTAGCTAGAGATAATGAAGGTCTTACATTAACAAATAAAGATACTATTGTAATTGAAGAAGCTTTAGAGGATGCAGCTACAGATATGGCTGAAAAAATGGTCCTAGAGAACAATATAAATAGTATTGTTAAAGAACAAGTAAAAGCTATTGGTGGTGGTTCAGGATTTATATCTAGCCAAGGAGGTTCTGTCTCACTAGCTAAATTCACTAAACGACAAGAAATGGGTGAACAAACAACTATGTTAAACTCTGCAAAAAGTAATTACTACAATGTAGAAAAACGTTTAAAAAGCCTTTATGAGAGACTTAAAAAGAAAATAAACCAAGACGCAAAAAGCAATGAACTGTTAAAAAATTTACAAAAAATTGAGAAACTTGTTAGAGCCGGGAGTCTGAGGGGCACTGCTTTGGACCAGGCACTTAAAGAGTTACCAGAATTATTTAATGATAGGACAGAACTTAGAAAACCCTTCACACAAGTTATGAAATTATTAGAGAAGAGCCAAATAATTGGTGATTCAGAAGAAAAGAGTGAGGAAGAAGTAGAGGAAGCAACTACATCAGGAATGGCAGGAGCTTTTGTAGCACCATTAAGTAAAGATGAAGAGGTTAGTGTTAACGAAAGTACAACAAATACAATTAAAAAATTGGTAAGAAAGAAACTTAATGAAGCTAAAAATGTTAGTATACCAGGATACGAAAAATTTGAAAAGTCACGTAAGGAGTCCACTAAAGAGACTAAAGCTTACCACAAAGACTTTGAAAAGAAATTTAAGGATTATGGTGATTTTAAAGGCAATGACGACCCTAAATTCCCATTTGCTGAACACTCTAAAGAGAATGCTGACGGTCAATACCAGTATTATAGAAATGATGAGACTCAAGACGAGTTTGTTGATGATTGGAGAGGTATGGGACTAGAAGATGCTGATGGGGTTGGAGACATAGGTAGATTGTCCGATTATTTAGAGGGTTCATCTGAAACAGGTAATGCACAAGTGGACAAAGATGGTACCCCTCTTGGCAATGTAGTACCTAGTGAGTTAGGTGAAAAAATAAAGAAAAAAATTAATCGTAAAAAAGAAAAAATAGAGGCTCAACAAAGAGCTATGAGTAACGATAAAAGATATTCACCCGATGTACAAAAAGTAAAACAAGTTAAGGAAGGTGTTAATACTGAGATTAGTAATATGAAAAAATTGTGGTCTTATAGTAAAAAGACTCAATAGACGCTTTACCAACCAACCCATTCAATTATTATTATTTTGTATATGGGAAAAGAAAAAAAATCACCACAAGAATTTAGAGAGTATATTTCTGAACCAGTAAGCCGTGAAAAAATGGGCTTATGGGTTAAAGTGCATAATATAGATTCAGAAAAAATAGAGTTATTTTTTGATTATGTAGACTCACTACGATATATCATCCATAAAACTTATTTAGGGGACGATGTGGTTAACACAGAGATGGTTAAAAGAGAACACTATGAGTGGTGTTGGTCTAAAGTTATTAGTGATTTTAAATTAGAGAACATTAACTTTAATGAAGAGGGTGAACATAAAGAGTACTTCTGGAACTTCTTTTACGAGTCTTTTTATATGTTAGAAAATAAGAGTGATTTGTTACCTATAAAAAATTTTCTTATTCTTTTATTTAAACTATATATCCTTAAAACAGAATCAGAGTTAGATATGTTAAATGACATATACAATATATTAGATGCTAACTTGACAGTTAATGAATAATGTATTACACTTACATTATGAGAATAATAAATATAATACGAAACGAGTTTTTATTAGATAAAATGAAATTAGAAAATGAGTTAGAAAGAACCCTTAACGATAAAACATTTTCAACCAACCACATAACCAAACAGTCGGTAGAATTAATTAGTAAATTAGCAAACACAAATAACTCACTAGAAACTCTAGAATCGTATTTAAATAAAGAAGAAGAAAAATAAAATTAAAATGGAATTAATCGAAAAATTAGAAAATTTAATGGCTACACTAAAAGAAGATAGTATTAAATTCTTTGAAAAAGGAAATAAAAGTGCTGGTGTAAGAACTAGAAAAGGAGCACAAGAGATGAAAAATGTACTACAAGATTTAAGAAAAGAAGTACTAAACACAAACAAAAACTAAATATGACTGGTTGGTATTACGTATGTTTATTTATATTCACAATATTTGTTGTATTGAGAAGCGTATTTAATTTTGGTATTAAACTATTTTCACCAGAACCAACCGAATATATTATAAATAAAGAAGAAAGGTGGTTACTAGGATTGTCACTATCTTATATATTAACATATTTAATTTATTAAGTAATAATGGGATTATATACAGAACTAAGTAAATTTAACAAGTATTTTAATAGTCTTAGAATGCATGAAGGGTTAGTAGTAATTGATTTAAAACTACCCATCCAATGGAAAGACAAAGAGGTCTTAAATGAGAGGGGTGGCAAAGTACAGATGAAAGTTGGAACAAGTAATGAAAAATTTAAATTAGTTTCATTTTTTGCTCCTTTTGACGCTGGAGGGACAAAAATTTTAAGTGATGAAATATTTGCTATCATAAAATGGAATAAGGACCAGGAAGAAAAAAATGAATTACTTAATATTAAAATGGTGGAATTAAGAAAAGTGTTTAATGAGAATAATGTAGATTCACTTAGAAATCTAAATATAGCTTTTGATAATAAATTGGAATTAAATGGGGAAGAACTCGCTACTTTGGTTAAAAAAGGAGATTCATAAAGATGAACTTAAACTTATGGCTCACAAAAAAGCTTTGATATCACAGATTAAAAAAAGCGGCATAGAAGGTATTCTAAAAAAACCAGAAAAAAAAGAAAAAAATGTTAGTTTATGGGTGAAATTAATGAAGAAATTAAGGAATCTTTTAAGTTTTTAGGTGATTGTGCAGAAATTGCAGAACAGCTAAAACAAAATAAAATATTCTCAACTCCAATAATTAAAATTGGTATTAATCAAAAAGATTATCCGGGTCTGCTAAAGGAAATTGAGGAGTTTGTTAGGGTAAGAGTTGACAGAACCCAAGACACCATATCTATAACCATAAGTGATACGGAATTTATTTTTTATAAAAAATAATTAATAAGTGTATTGTTTCCTAAGAAATCCTCTATCATAACCCTTACGTTCTAACAAATCATATAGTTGTTTACGTTGCACAGTATTGGTATCTCTAACAAACAGACAGTCCATTCTACCAGCGTCCATTAACTCAAACTCGATAATATCTATTAAACGCAAAGCATCTGAAACAGTTTTTAAACTAAAAAGACTAAACTCATCTTCATTTTGTACAATTAATTTGTTATTTAATGTGAATACCTGTTTAAAGTCCTTATAATTAAGATATTGAGATAAAAACTCCAGGTAAGTTATTTTACACTTAGAAGTGTGGTCATACACCAACTCTTCCTTCCAGTAAGGCAATAACTTAACTATATTGTATACAGTGTTGTCCATAGTAACCTCTTTGGTCCTACCCAACTCGTCTTTAACAAATATACTATCATCTGTAGATTCGGTAGTTACGACACCCAACTCAAACCTAACTTTTTTACGAGAAAGATATTCTATTACGAATTTAGGTTTCTTTTCATTAATTATATTACTATATTTTCTTAAGATACTTTTGTAACTATTGGACGAGAAAAAGCATTTAACTCTTTTACCGTTCTTAAATAGTATAATTTTATATTTATTTCTGTTATAACTCATATGATTAAAGATTACTATAAAACTCTAAATATAAATAGAGATTCATCACAAGATGACATAAAAAAGGCTTTTCGTAAGCTTTCTAAACAACATCACCCAGATAAAGGCGGTAATGAAACGGTTTTTAAAGAAGTAAGTGAAGCTTACGATACCTTAAGTAACCCAGAAAAAAAACAAAGATATGACATGGGTGAACAAAACCCATTTGGTGGTCACCACAGAAGTCACCACAGAGGTGGTCCAGAAATGGAAGACCTTTTTGGTCAATTTTTTGGTAGAGGCAAACGACAACAAAGGGTTAATAAAGGTAGAAATTTAAATATACCACTAAGAGTAGACTTAGAAGATATGTACTTTAGTCATTCAAAAAAGTTAAAATATAGAAAAAACGTTAACTGTGCTGCTTGTGTAGGAGCGGGTGGTGAAAGTGTTAATTGTAGTACGTGTAACGGGACAGGACATATAGAAAAGGTTGCTGGAAACGCTTTCTTTAGACAAGTACAAAGACACCAGTGTAATAGTTGTGCAGGGAGAGGTAAAATTGTTATTAAACCTTGTACTAACTGTAAAGGAAAGGGAGGTATAACTCAAGATAGGGTAGTAGACTTTACAATCCCATCCAACCTATCAACAGGACAAACTTTTATTTATAAAGGTGGTGGAGACGAGATTTACCAAGGACATCCTGGTGACCTCCTAATAGAGGTCGTTATAAATAGACACCCACACTTTAAATTATTAGCTAGTGATTTAATTTATGAACCACAAACACCGATTATGGATATGATTCTTGGAGGGACTATAGAAATACCTCATTTTGAAAGAGCTATAAAAATAACTGTACCACCTCTATCCGATATAACTAGAAATTTTAGTGTGAACGGAAAAGGAATGAAAACCCCAAACGGAAAATCGGGCAACCTGGTGATTAAACCCCAAATTATAATGCCTAAAGAGTTACATGGTGACGAAATAAGAATGTTAGAAAGTTTGTCAGAAGGAGAAAACTTTAAAATAAAGAAATAATAAATTTAATTATATAATAATAACCAACGGCTAAAGGAATCCACCCAAAAATAGTTACAGCAACCTTCTCCAGATTATTTAATACACTAGTTGAACCATCTAACAATTTTTCAGCTAATTTAAGTTTCTGTTCTTCCAACGAGGAATCCAATGAATTTAAAATAGACTCAGCGCCAACTTTTAAGTTATCTGTTTTAGTCTTAGCGTTCTTTTTACAATTAGTACAAGCCATAATTTTTTATTTAAACATAAATATCTAGTTTTAACAAGTCAACAAAACTTGAAATAACAATTAAAATACCTTACTATTATCCTATGGGAGAACAAACAACAATATTTGATATTATAGAGTCAGAATACACTTTTAATTTCGAGGAGACGAAACAAAAACTAATCGATAATTTAGACATGCTTAAAGAAATGTCAGTAGAAGAACAAACACTTTATAAAAAGTGGCAAGAAATGAATAAGGGTGGTAAGATGTCTAAGATAAAGAAAAAATTATACACGTACAGATATAATCTATGGTTACCATCAGATTTAGATAATTTAGAAAAGACTATAAAACAAATTGAAGACTTAGAACCTTATGTTGAAATAGCAGAACCAGGAAAGGGAGTTACTGAATGGGTAAACTATCGTAAGCTTATCCATACAATGGAATGGGTTGCAAATCCTGGACGTAATATGAAATTCTGGGTTAGAGATAGGAAAACAGAGAAAGTCCTTGGTTTGATTTGTTTGGGGTCTGACGTTACAAGTATTAAAGTTAGAGACGCTTACATAGGTTGGGATAAAACCAATAAGTTCGACCAACACAAACTAAATAATACAGCTATAGCCACAACTATATGCTCCACTCAACCAGGTGGGTATAATATGTTAATGGGCAAATTAATAGCAGCACTAACTACTTGTAAGACTATTAGAGATGCTTGGGAAGAAAAATACGGAGACAAACTAATAGCTGTAGGAACAACATCACTATATGGTATAAATTCAATGTACAATGGAATGCCGCACTTCAAAACAATGGGTGAAACATCCGGTAAGGTTAGGTTAAAACCAGATGATAGTGCATATTTACCTTGGAATAAATGGTTGAAAGATAATCACCCAGAAGAACATAAGAAAGCTATAAGCGCTACAGGACCTAAACAGAACATAATTAACAAGGTTTTTAAACATTGTGGTATAAAGGGTTCAGATTATGACCACGGGTTCAAGAGAGGGGTCTATCTTGCAATGATGTATGATAACGGCTGTGAGTTTCTAAGAAATGAAATAATAGAAGAAGACTTAAAATTAAAAAAGAAATTCAAAGACGACATACCTTATACAGAAAAATGGTGGAAGAAAAAAGCAATAAGAAGATATAAAAATATGTGTGACCAAGATAGAATTAAACCAGAACAATTATTTTATTGGGATGTAATTGATTTATCGTGGGAAGACACACAAGATAAATATATAAAAGAGGTAGGAAGATAACATGATAGACACCACATTATTAATAGCATTATTCATTTTAGAAGTATTAGCTTTTGGGTGGTTAATCTGGGAAGCGAAAAAGGGTAGAGAACAAAGAGAGACTATATTAGAAGTGGAGAGACAAATTCTAAATTTGGAAAAAACTATAATGTCCATGGAAAAAACTATGATTAAAAAGGTAGATAGGATAAATAATTTTACTAAAAGAGAAAAATATTTATTACAGAATGAAAAATTAATAAAAAATGACAGAAAAAATGAGAAAAAAAATAATTAAAAAAAGAACATTAAATGAATTAAGGCAGGTGAAGACCTATGGGTATAAACCCCCGTCACCAACTAAAGAAAAAAATAAAAGTAGTTCTTAAGTGGTATTTATGTTTATGGACGTTAATATAGAGATTTACATAAGACAACTTAAAGAGTTCTTTAAAAATGATGAAGAAGCAAGAAAAGATATGTTTATTAGATTAGATGTTGATATGGAACAATTTTTTAAGTTAGTTAGGGAACAAGCTGAAAAAAATGTTGGTATGGATGGAGAACCTATGCTATCAGCAGAACAAATGGCCACTATAACAGCAATTATGGTAGAACAAAAAAACCATATAAATTACCCAACAGTAGAACAAAAGAAAATATTTAAAACAATTATTAAAGGATTCCCTCCAATGTGCATGAACTAATGGAGAATAAATACACAACAGTAAAAAAAATAGCTAAAGAACTAGCTTTGGAGGACTATAAACCTGTGATGATACTAAAACTGTCTAAGCAGGCAACTAGAGCAATAGTGGATTTAAAAGAATTCATAAAAAAAATAACAGAAGAAACTGGATACACAACACTAGTCTTTCCAAATGAAAACGAAACCTCAGGAAAAATAATAAGCATTTATGATTCAGAGAGGGTTGATATTGATACCTTAAAAGAATACATTTATGGTAAATATGGTAATGAGGATTTAACCGACACCCCATATACCAAAATTAAAGATATGATAGGTAGAAAAAAATAAAATGACTAAAAGAAAATATCCAACACAAGAAGATATTATAGAGTTTAATATTAAAGAAAATAGAAAAAAAGATATGGTAGACCACCCAAATCATTATGGTGGTGAAGATAACCCATATGAAGCTATTAAGGTTATAGAGGGTTGGGATTTAGGATTCAATTTAGGAAACGCGGTAAAATATATTGCAAGAGCAAATAAAAAAGGAAATAAGTTACAAGACTTAGAAAAATCAAGTTGGTATATTAATAGAGAAATTAAAAAATTAAAAAATGAAAGGTAAAATTAACACAAACAAAGGAACTATGGTGGTAGAGTTCTATGAGAAAGACGCACCAAACACAGTAAATAATTTTGTTAAATTAGCAAAAGATGGTTTTTATAAAGACCTTAACTTCCATAGAGTCATCCCTAATTTCGTAGCACAGGGTGGGTGTCCTAACGGAAACGGAATGGGTGGTCCAGGATATAAAATTGATTGTGAGCTAGACGGGGATAACCAATACCACGACAAAGGGGTGTTATCTATGGCTCATGCTGGTAGAAATACTGGTGGCTCACAATTCTTTCTTTGTCATAGTAGACAAGGAACACAACACCTAGATAAACAACATACATGTTTTGGTAAAGTAACAGAAGGATTAGAGATTGTAGAACAAATCCAACAAGGAGACAAATTTTCAGTAGAAATAGTAGACTAATGAAACAAAGACTATCTGATTATGTGGGTAACACCCCGTTAATCCCCATTACCATTGGGGATTTTACCGTTTGGGGCAAATCTGAATTTATGAATCCTAGTGGTTCTGTTAAAGATAGAATGGCAAGCTTTATTATTAATAATGCAGAGAAATTAAAACTAATAGAACGAGGTGATACCCTATGTGAAGCGACATCAGGTAATAGTGGTATCTCATTTGCAATGTTAGCCGCGGAAAGAGGTTATAAAATGGTTATTATCATGCCATCTAATATGTCTGAAGAAAGGAAAAATATGTTTAGGTTTTATGGTGCAGAATTAATTGAGGTTGAAGAAGGAGACTTTGATGGAGCAATAGCTTTAAGAGATGACATATGTAATAAAAATGGTTGGTTTAATTGCAACCAATTCCACAACCCGTTAAATATAGAAGCACATTATATGGGCACAGGTCCAGAAATATACAACCAATTTAAAGATGCTAATGAAATAAGAGAGTGTACACCAGACGTCTTTGTGGCTGGAACAGGAACTGGTGGTACCCTTATGGGTACCGATAAGTTTTTAAAAGAAATGTGGCCTACCATAAAGACAGTAGCAATAGAGCCAACAGAGAGTGCTGTTATGAGTGGTGGTGAACCAGGACTTCACGGTATCCAAGGGATAGGAGACGGTAGTAAATTCCTCGTGGACCTAGATAAGGTAGATGAGGTTAGAACAGTGTCTACAGCATGTGCAAAAAAATGTGCAAGACACTTAGCAAAAAAATACGGGTTGTTTGTAGGTATAAGTGCTGCAGCTAATATATTCGCAGCATTTCAATGGCTAAGAGATAACAATAAAAATAATGCGGTTACTATTCTTTGTGATAGGGGAGAGAGGTATTTTAGTTGTATGTAGATAAATAACTACTTTATGTAGTAAGTCGTTTATGATTGTATTTATTGTAAACGACTTTTTTATGCGTATAGTAATTACAGAAAACCAAGTTAAACTAATTTCAGAACAATTAGATAATTCTAACTTTATGAGAGCTTCTAGTTTAAAAGCTTCACAATGGTATTGGAGTCATATAAGAAAAGAGGAAGGTTTAAAATGTAAAGCATATAGTATTGGTGATGGTAAATGGACAATAGGATATGGACATACAGAGGGGGTTAAAGAAGGTGATATATTAGGGGATGGTACAAATTGTGAGAAGGAAGCCACTGAGAAATTACAAGAAGATTCTAACTATCACGCAAAGAGACTAAGAAAAATTTTTAAGGATTGGGAGGACCAAGGAATATACGTACCAATAACTCAAAATATGTACGACGCTTTATTATCTTTATCCTATAATGGTGGTGCTTCAGGATTAAGAATGGCTGATGTAATATCCCTATTAAAAAGTATAGGCACATTAGATACTAATGAATATAAAAAAGCAGGGGAAGCAATTAAAACTTATAGAGTTAGTAGTAAATTTCCTGGACTAGCTAAAAGAAGGGAGTTAGAGCATCAAAAATTTATAGAAGGATTGTAAAGTATTTATAGTATATGAAAATAGAGATAACAGAACAACAACTAGACCATATTAATGGGTCACTTTTAAATGAAGGTGGGATTAGGGATATTAACAAATTAGCAGACAGATATCCAAAAGCAGAGATATACTTTCACCAAGACCTAGACGGAGTAGTATCAGCATTAGGAATGAAAAATTATCTTGAAAGCTATGGGATTGATGTTATAGGTTCACATGTTATACAATATGGGGATAAAGAATTTTCTGTTAAAAAACCAGACGCAAGCGGTGATGTAATGCCGGTACTTGTAGATTTTGCACACGGCAAACCAATCTTTAAGATACATACAGACCACCATGACTCACAAGCAGGTGTTGAAGATGACACCGCAACACAATTTAAAGGAGCAAGGTCAAACGTAGAAACCATCTCACAAACCATAAGTCCTAGTGATATTTTTAGTAATGAAGATATTATGATGATTAATACCGTAGATTCTGCAGACTACGCAAAACACGATATTGAACCAGAACAAGTAATGAACTTAATTAGGGATTTTGAAAAAGGTGACCAAGCATATGAAAAGAAATGGATGTTAGGTCTTTTAACTAATAAGTTATTATTAGCTTATAAAAATAAACCTGGGTTCTTAGAAAATCTGGTAATGAACTCTACCCCATCCCTACTAAACATATACCAAAATATAACTTCATATGCAAAAGAAAAAGGATTTGCTTCACCTGAAGATATGGCACAAAACCAAGCCGAATACATCAAATCCCAACAAGAAAGTGATAATTTAACTTTAGATGGTAATATAATAGTACAATATGGTGGTGGTGCATTATTTAAACCGGGTTCTTATGATAGATACACACCATTTAAAATATACCCAGAAGCTGATTTCTTCGTAGTTGCTTGGCCAATGGGGTTAGTACAAGCTTCGTGCAATCCATTTAAAAAGGATAGAGCTCTTAAAGGTGTTAACTTAGGAGATATAGCTCAAGAAGTACTTAAAAAAATAGAACCACAATTAAAAGCACATATGATACCTATTTCAGTAATTAAGAGAGTTGGTGAAACAAAAGCACAAGATGATAGTATTGGCTTTAAAACTTCAGATTTATTCGCGTTATACAAAGACCACCTACAAAATATGCCAAAAGAGGGTTCACAATACTATAACATGGCAATTGATATTATTGATACCCCTTGGGATAATTTAAGTGAAAAACAAAAAATAGTATTAGATAAAATAACAGTGCCAGCTTGGGACGTTATACAAGCTAATAGTGGTGGGCATAAATGCATAACCAATATAAGTGGACTAAACTTCTTTAGTAGAGCCACTAGAAACCCAGAAGGCACATGGAAGAAAAAAGCGGACAGTAAACCTACAAGGTATGTTGAGTTTGTTAAATGGGTACAAAAAGAACTAGTTAATACCATCAAAGAGAAAATTGGTAGTTAGATTACACGCAATAACTCCATATAAAAAAAGGTCCCGAAGGACCTTTTATTTTTAGACAATATGAGATTTACTATTCTACAACTGTGTCCGTTGGCGTTTCAATTACTTCTACAGCTGTTGTGTCCGAAGTACAAGGTGTTTCTTCAATAACTTCAGTCTCTGTATCACCTCCACACGCTACTAAAATACATGTTAATCCCATTAGTGTTAAATACGTTAATTTTTTCATTTTTCTTTTTTTTTTAGGTTATTAATAAATTTATTTACATGGTAACAATAATAACATTAAAATAGTAAATCAAATATAATTAGATGAAAGGTGTATATAATCCTGTGAATGGTAAAATTATATTTTTTTATTCGTTTAACGGATTAACTTGGTTTTGGAAGTCCGTCATATAGATTTTCCAAGGCAGCAAACTCCTCTGAATCAGTCACCAACTCATTTGGGTCCATCATTACGTATAATCTATTAGCTTCTGCAATCTTATTAAAATCAAAGACAATCCAGAAAACATCTGGGTCTTTATTATCAACTTCAAATTTGTTAGGGTCAAAAGTAAAAGTAGCTAGTAACGCTCCCAGTCCATGTTCAGTAGAAAATGTCTCCTTATCACCTATCTTATATTTTATAAATGTAGTAAAATCCCATATATCACCATACGTCCATTTTTCAGGGTCCCTACATATCTTCTGCCACCGTTTACCACTCCATAGACGACACACAAGCTCAAAGGTTAATTCCAAATAGACCTTATCACCAACTTTAGAAATTCCAAACTCAGGTACAGGAAGGTCATCAAATGTCTTTTCTGGATTCCAAATTATATCACCCTTATTAACCTTCTTCATCCATGCTTGAGCCCATGCTTCACCACTTATAGTGGACTTTACATCAAAATAATGTCTAAGATTAAACATTCTCGCATAAAGCTCAGATTTTCTAGTGACATAAGGGCCTCTCTTATCCTTATCTTTAGGAGGAGGGTTCAAGTAGTCTGTCGTTTTATCTTCATCCTGATATATATCTCCCGGATAGGGTTTTACCCCCAGGTCTTTCAAAAGAATATTATCTACAATATGTCCTAATTCATGTAAGGTTGAACTAAACATGTCATGTTCCCAACCCTCTTCACTCGGGTTAAGAAAAGTATATAAATTTACATTATATCGATACAGAGATTGGGAATCGTTAACCCAAGCAAAAAAATCCCCTTCACAACAAAAGAATATTCTAAGTGATTTAGAAAATACACCGTAGTCTAAGTCTGTTTCATACTTCTCCTCTCCCTTCATCTCTTCTAATTTATTACGCAGTTTACTATAAACGTCCATCCTCAAGTAATTTAAACCCTGCAGCTCATATTTCGATAAACCTAAATCCTGGTTATTTTGCATAGCGGCAACTATGTCTTTTAGAGTCCAAAGAGAATAGAAATTTTTAAACTGCTCATCTTCCGGAATAAGTTTATTGAAATTATCTGGGTTTTTGTCACTATAAAACTCTATAATCCAATCTATAGCCTCTGTTCTAGCTTTAACAGCTGCCTTCCAAAACATATCTGCAAATTCTTCTCTTGTCTTACCGTGTTTTGTTGCAAAATCAGATTTGTCCATACACTCCCTCAAATCCTTTACACATTTTGCAGACAATAGGTCTGCTATTATTCCTTGTGATTTACCACCAATTCCATAACCAGATTTACCTTTTGTCCCAAATTCATCTGGGTATTTAGGTGCAAGGTATTCTAATAATTTCACCTTTGATGTAATATTCGGGTACCCTAAGTAAGCACCTACAGCTTTTGCTGTTTCATCACCAAAAGTACCATCTGTTCCGAGGTTCTTGTATTTGTCACCCACTTCGTTTTTTAAATAGCTTTGTATATCATTTGCATCAGCAACTAAATCACCAGTTCCAGATTGTATATAACTAAATTTCGCGTCTTCATCTATATTTCCCTCGGCATATCCGTGATAACCGAGTCCACAGCTATGACAATACTGACTATGCTTATCGCCGATATAGAAATCGTCATTTTGCCAATCAGCCCAAAACTGTTTCCACCCTGCGTGTGGACTATATCCATAATCTGTATGTCCAATGTGTTCACTAGAATCTTTTTGTGCTTTTACAAAAGAAGATGTCTTACTATCTAAAGCTGTTTTACCACCTAATCCAAGAGATTTACGTGTCGGCATAACTGTGTCTGTATCTCCTCCCTCATTAATATTAGAGACTTCTAGTACCGTCTCACATATTAAATCTATAAGACTACTTTTAGATAATATTAATTTTTTTCTTTTCATATAAATTTTAAATATTCCCCACCATTTAATTCTAAAACTTTATCAGCCAAACCCCAATATCTTTCACAAGGCTCTGATTCACAAGGAACACAATTTTCGTAAACCTCACTAACTTCACCATTAACCATAAAAATGATATCTAAAGGTATCAAACAATTTTTCATCCAGAAAGAACGTTCGCCTACATCCTCAAAAACAAACAACATACCACCATCTAAATGGTCTCTACCCATCATGCCAGTAGAAATACTATTAGGGGTAGACATAATTTCTACCGGAATTTCTTTATTATTTAAAATAACATTCATATGATTATAAATATAAAATGAATACAGAAACCAACCCAGAAATTAAAAAAGAATTAGAGGAATTAAAAGAAACCCTATTAACCCTAAAACTAGAAGATGATGTAGAGCCTAATGAGGTGCGACTATTACAACAACAACTAGATAAACTTTTAAATAAAATAGATAAAAATGACAATAAAAACAAAGATTGAATATATCTGGTTAGACGGAACTAAACCAGAACAAACTTTAAGAAGTAAAACTAAAATTGTAGAATTAAATGGTACGATTACCACACCAAACCTAGAAGATTTACCAGAATGGTCATTCGACGGTAGTTCCACACAACAAGCCGTGGGCAATAATTCAGATTGTATCCTAAGACCAGTGAGAGTTTACCCAGACCCACAAAGAGTTGGGTCTTATCTTGCATTATGTGAAGTATTAAATGAAAAAGGTATTTCACACAAGACTAACGAAAGAGCAGAATTGGAGGATATCGATTTTCACAGACACCAAGAGGAATGGTGGTTTGGATTCGAACAAGAGTATGTATTAATGAAAGATGGTAAACCCCTAGGATTCCCCAAAGAAGGATATCCAGAACCACAAGGAAAATACTATTGTGGAGTTGGGACAGATAGAGTTATTGGTAGAGAAATTGTAGAACAACATTTAGATGCATGTATGAATATTGGGTTAGATATTACCGGTGTCAACGCTGAGGTAATGTTAGGACAATGGGAATATCAACTATTCGGTAAAGGAGCACTAAAAGTTTCAGATGACCTATGGGTTAGCAGATACCTACTTTATAGAATTACAGAAAGCCACGGAGTTACAGTAGAATTACACCCAAAACCAGTAAACGGTGACTGGAATGGTTCAGGAATGCATGTGAACTTCTCAACCAAAAAAATGAGAGAACTTGGTGGAAAAGATATGATAGAAGGTATTTGTGATACTTTTTCTTTCTATCATGAAGAACATATTAACAACTATGGGAGTGACAATGAAAAAAGACTTACTGGATTACACGAAACACAATCTATTGAAAAGTTTAGTTATGGTGTATCCGATAGAGGAGCTAGTATAAGAATTCCAGTTTCCACGGTACAAAATAACTGGAAAGGGCATATAGAAGATAGAAGGCCAGCAAGTAATGGAGACCCATATAAGATAACCAAAAGAATTTTAAATACTTTAAAAGTTAAGTTAGAGGTAGTTGAATAAGTAAAAAATAATTTTTATATTTGTATTATGATTAAAAAAGATTTTGATTTTGTAATGAGAGTATTAAATAATAAGAATAATAAATTTATTCATTTACCTGCATTAAGAAATTTAATTAATAATTTTAAAAAGAAATGGGAAGATAATCTAGGTCCAGGAGTGGCAGATTTTTACGTAAAACTATTAAATAAAAAATATAAAAATGGCATATAATATAATAAAAGTAATGATGGACCTTAAAACGGGTAAAAAAACTCACGTCTTATTAACGGACGGACTATCACAAATATGGGATATTACAAAGAAAGAAGAAGCGGTACGAATCGCTACAATGTTAAATGAAAACAGTGATAGTGGACACAAATATGAAATCAGAGGAAGCTGTAAAAGATAATAATATGTTTAATTTTACAGAAAAAGATGCCGCTTACAGATTAGCTTATGAGTTTATAATTACATCTGTTGAAGATGATACTGAGATTATGGATTTAGAATTTTTTAATCCCACAAAACCTCATAGAACAATAGACAAATTAATAAAATATTTTGAAATTAATGAGGAGTATGAAAAATGTTCTACTTTAATGAGAGTTAAACATAATAGATTGTCAGCTTATACCGAGTATAACATTTAATTCCTAATATTTATAGTATAACACTATATAATATGAATAATCTTACAGAAATAAAAAACCATAGAGTACTCTACGATGGTAAAGACGGAAAACTTATACTACCACTTAATTTTGGAGCAACAAAAGAATTAGTACCTTGGGTAAAAGATGTCCAGCCTCACACTGAAAACCGTATAAAAGGTTCAGTTGGATTCCCCTACATATTATTAATTAACGATAAAAGTTACATTATCGTAGACACAGGGTCCAAAATGCCGACCCTATACAGCGGAGATTATCTTCTATTCAGTGAATTGAGTTACAATGCCGGAACACCCCATAAAATACTTGCACACAAACAAGAAATTTCTAAACTACTAAAGTTAAGATACAGCCCAAAACAAAGAATAAAATTTAATATGCCTTATACCGAGGACGAACTACTAGGGTTTTCTAAGAAAAACCAATTTGCTAAAGCGGTGTACGATATAATTGAAGGTGGTTCCAGAAATTTGGAAAGAAATATCGACAAACTTGATAATTTTTTTGGTGATGATGTAGTTTTAGCAGGAGACCACATATCACCTTATAATATGGAAGATACTGAAACTATAGAGTTTTCAGATTGGGGTATTGAGTTGTTTACGCCTACATCTTTATATAAAGAATCATATTTGGTTATTGATGGAGATGAAGATTGGGCATTTGATTCTGCAATGGGAACATATACTGACTGTGAGGAGATGAGCGATGACGAACTAACATATATAGACCACCACTTCTCACCTAAAACCAATGAAAAATTTATAGATATTGTTAATAGATACGAACCAGATTACTGGAAAGAGGAGGGTATAAACCCCACCAGTCAAACTACTATCTTTAATTCAGAAGGTGTATATGATAATTTTCTAACAGGATACTTTAGAACAGAGTGGGACGATAGTCAGTGGGAAGTGTTAGAGGCTATAGGGTGCGCTGTATGGAGAGCTAGACAAGAAGCGGTCGCAGACGAAATTAAACAGGAAGTAACATATGAAATGGAAGCTACCACCAACGGCTTTTACACCAAGATAAGTTATCCTCAGTTACTACAATTAATAGGTAGTGGAGGGATAAACAATTTTAGTGAGTTAAGGGAATGGGACATAAATGAAATTGGGTATAATTTGTCAGATTCATGGTATGATGCATGGGATATAGACGAGGATGGATTGAAGGATATAAATTATGCTATGATGAGGACATTAGATGAGATTGATGAAAAATACAAAGGAAATTACGAAGACTCAAAAAATAACCGGGAGGTATTTAAAAAACTAATGGACCACCTAAAGTTTAGAAATAATACCAATATGTGGGGAGCATACCCAAAACAATGGGTACTAGATATACATACACCAGAAGGGAAAAATATGAGGAAAGTGGTGTTAAGTCACTTTAACGAGATAGATAATACTGTTACTATACACACACTAAGTGGTGATGACACAATATCAAAAACAGAGGACTTTAAAGTGGATGGTATAATGGATGAGGTTACAAACTTAAAACTACCTTTTCCAGAAGAAGAAATAAAAAACGAAAAATCTTAGTCTAGATTTTATTATTAAATAAATTTTTATTATCTTTGTGCTATGATTGAAACAATAACACAAATATTGGGAATAACATTCGTATGTATTATTATGGTATGTATAGGATGGACCATCACAGAATATATTTTTTTAAAAAATAAAAAGCCAAAAACATGAAAATACTAATTTGGGTACGTGAAGACGACGTAGAAACACTTAACAAAGGAGAAACCGTAGAATACTTCAATAGAGAACCAGGAGTTTACGAAAGAGTAGTACAAGTAAGTGTAGATTCAGACACATACCAAAAACTAAAAGACGAAAATAACGATGAAAAATATTCAGGAGAATAAATTACTATTTTTTGATATAGAAACCTGTGGGTCTTATGCAACCATAGAAGAAATGGAAGAAAAGAATACAATTCTTTATAATTTATGGAATAAAATGGGTGAGTCTTACTTTAGAAGACATTATCCAGAAGATGAAAGAATGTCTGAAGGAGAACTATTTAAGAAATACGCTGGACTATTACCAGAGTTTGGTAGAATAGTTTGTGTTAGTGCAGGGTTCATTACAGCTAAAGAAAGAAAAATACAATCATTTACTAAAGGTGGTGAAGAAGAGATATTAAAAGAAACAGTTAAACTTTTAAATAGAGTTTACAAGTTAGATTTTTCATTATGTGGACATAACATCAAAACATTTGATTTACCTTACCTTGGTAAAAGAATGTTGGTAAATAAGATAAAACCTTCACCTATTATGCCTTCTCACGATACTAAACCATGGGAAATAAAAGCACTAGATACCAAAGAGGTATGGAACTTTGGGTCTTACAAAGGATTATCAGCATTACATTTAATATGTAGTGTGTTGGGATTAGACACACCAAAAGACGGAAAAGTAGATGGGACTAACATACATAGAAGCTATTATGAAGACAATAACATTTCAGAAATAAAAGAATATTGTGAAAAAGATGTTAATGCTCTAATGGATATAATATCCTATATCAAAACCCTATAATTCTTTATACTTAACACATATTTATATAAAAACACTAATTTAACATGGCATTTAACTTTAGAGACGTATTATCCGAACTGATTATTGAAGGTTCTCGTTATGATATTTTCATGACAAAATATACAAAGCCAAAAAAGAAAGGTAAAAAAGCTTTAATGTCAGTAGAACAATTAAAAGCCATGATGTTAGCAGACCCCACAACTAAGCCGGGAGGAGATGCAGATATTGACAGTGGAGACATTAAGAAAGTAGGAAAATACACCCAATGGATTATTAAACAATTTATGGGGTTACAACAAGAGGCTGATAAACATTACGCTTACGGTAGTCCCGATTGGGGAGTTAAATTAGAACAACTACAAGACCAATTTTTCGAAGATTTATATAAGGTAACTGACAATTTATTAATGTTAGACCGCCTTAAAACAATGAAAAAATATAAGGGTGAAAAAGATATAAATAAAATTAAAGGTACGGATGCATTATTTGATGCGGTAAAGGACTACAATATTAGTAAGGATGAATTAACAATGTCTAAAGCAGAAAGAAAAGAGTTGGAGATACATCCTGGGTCAACACTAGTTTTTGATGGTGATAAATGGCAAGTTATAAAAATCGAACAAAAAAATCCTTTAGGTAAAGAAGCAGCCTGTTATTACGGTGGTCAAAATAAAGAAACACAATGGTGTACTTCAGCTCCAGGGTTGACCTATTATGAAAATACATACATACCAAAAGGTCCACTATATGTTATATTAGATAAAACGGACACCGAAGTATCAAAACCAAGAGGGAGTGATGCAGACAAACACACCCAAACTGGATTACCAAAAAATAGATATCAGTTTCATTTTGAAACTAGCAATTTTATGGATATAGATGATAGAGGTGTTGATATAGTAGAAATGTTATCTGGCCCTATGGAAGAACTTAAAGAATTTTTTAAAGAAAAATTCATGACAGAGAATGACAAAATGACAGACCATGTATCTCTTAAGTACCCACAAGGTGATGCACTAGGAAAATTTGTCGCTTTATATGGGTTTGATGAATTCTTTAACACCTTACCCGATAACTTAGCACACCTAGACATAACAATATCAACAGGTTCAGGATACGGTAAAGTTAAACCAGATAGTAATATACTAAAAGGATTTAAAATACCACCTTCTATAGGTAGGTTTAAACAACTTAAGGTATTACATATTTCAGGAATACTAAAAGAACTACCATCAGAGATATGTCAATGTAAAAGTTTAGATTTCATATCTATACCTGAAAATCCTAATTTAAAAACAATACCTGAGTGTATATCCACTTTAGATATTACAGCTCTAAATGTAACCGGAGATAAAAGTCTAACCATACCAATGGCAATCATGGAAAATGTGTGGTGTGGTAAACCATTCATTGTTGGAGGTGAGTTCAAATCCTACGCAACTAATGGATGTAAAGATGAAAGATTTGTAGTTGGTTACCTAGACGATAGAGGTGACTACCCAACTGCAGCGGAAGCCGAAAAAGCTTTACAAAACTAAATCAAAAAATTATTAATTAAAAACCATTACCTATGGAAAACTTTCTATTAAGTTTAGATAGAAAAAAGCAAATTAAAATGCTAGAAGACGCATTAAAAGAAGATAGATTTGATATTTTCAAAACCTTATCTAAAGTATTGTTAGATGCCCCTCTAGATAGAGGAGGGATAACAACAGAGGATATACAAAGGATATTCAGAAGACATCAAAAAAATTACTAACTTTTCTTGTCTAAACACAAAATTTATTTTATAATTATACTAAAGTAAAAACACATGCGGGTGTAGCTTAAAGATAAAAGCGGCATACATTCCAGTAGGTAGATGGTGGTTCGTTCCACCCACCCGCTCTAAAAACTAAAAATAACTATGGCAAAATTAAGAAAAAACGGACCAACAAGTAGAAACGAGAGAAGACGAGCTGCTGAGTCAAGACAGGAATACTATAATAGTTTAACACCACAACAAAAGCTAGATAGACTGCCAATTAACGGTGAATCTAAAAAAGAAATTAGAAAATTAGAGCATTTAGTAAAATTTGGTAGAAAACTTAATACCGCAGCCACACCATCTAAAACTAAAAAAATGAAAGACGTTAAACCATCAAGAAGAGAAAGGTGGGAATCAAAACAAAAAAATTAGTCATAGGGGCTTGACAGGACGTATTTTTATTATTAACATTATTATCTAATTTAATTTTTACAAAAACTAATATACTTATATAACTATGAATTTAATCGACGCCATACAACAAAGAGACACAACTACTGAGAATGGGATGACCACAAACTCATCCTCACTTAAACATTGTGTCAACTTATTTTTTCAAATAGGAGCAATGCGTGGTGCGAGCAACGAGAAACTTTTCGCCAAGGTTTCTAAAGCTTTTAATGAAGACCCTCTCACAACAATTAGAATTATTTTTTGGGCACGTGATGTCCGTGGTGGAGCTGGTGAGAGACAAATCTTCAGAGATTGTCTATTATGGTTATGTGACAACCACAGAAAAGTTTTACATAAAAACATTCACTTAATTAGTGAATATGGTAGATGGGATGATGTCTTAACTTTAGTAGGAACCCAGAATTGTTGGGACTCTGCTTTAGATTTAATTAAGACAGCATTGGAGAACAAAGATGGTCTATGTGCAAAATGGATGCCTAGAAAAGGTGCCAAGGCTAACATTATACGTAGATACCTTAAAGTCTCACCTAAAATTTACCGTAAGGTATTGGTAAAACTTACAAATGTGGTTGAAACCAAGATGTGTGCAAAGGATTGGGATAGTATCGATTATTCGAAACTTCCATCCTTAGCATCGTCAAGGTATCAAAAAGCTTTTATGAAACATGATAAAAGTGCTAGATATCAAGCATATAAACTAGGATTAATTGAGGGTAC